>OLFX01000134.1_pt1 | contig 131059 bp, 116 predicted proteins | sample 1605091 | NCBI WGS metagenome assembly OLFX01 (sample SAMEA3888906, study PRJEB22519) | human gut metagenome | biome: human gut; feature: human-associated habitat; material: faeces | place: Denmark | collected 2012
CGCTGCAACTGTGCCGTATGTCATAATAGCATAAAGAAACGGAGCGCATCCGCACTGATGCGCTCCGTTAACTGTCTTACGAACGCCCCGCTAAACCGGCGGGCGTTTGTGTATCTGGTGCATTTTGGAAGCGGCGGACGCAAGTGCCGATTTGCGACAGATGCATGAAAAACGAATCTGTTATAAAAAGGAAAGAAATGCTTGACAAAAACAGCCGATTTATGGTAATATTTTTCTGGAACTGATAAAAATTGTTCTAAAACATGAAAGGAGAGTAAAATTCATGAATTGGGATTGCCTGTTTTGCTTCCTCGGATGGCTGCATGATCAGTGGGGCTGGGACCACGAAATGGCCGAGAAGTTCAGATCCATGTGCCCGAACAAGTAATTGATTTTTTTGTGTGCTGTTAACCGGTAGCACGCTGTCAGCCCGCCCGGGGCTGAGCCAACCTTACGAGGCCTGACGCTTTGCGTCAGGCTTTGTTTTTTGCACGGGTTTGACAGCCCGCGCGCGGGTGTGTAGAATGGGCGCAGAGACCGAAACGGACGGGCAGGGAGATGCGATGAAGCAAAAGTGGCATAAGCTCTATGACAATACTGCGACTTACTATATATTTGGCATAGTCATGCTGATATTCGGGTCATTAACGGCGCTGAACATTTGGATATATAGGGAATGCAATGTTGTTTCGGAAAAAATCGCACTTATGCTTGTATTAGATGTTCCAGGGGCAGCATTTTTCATCTTGGCGAATAAGCCGCAGGCATTCAGTCGATTTTTAACGCGCTGCAGCTTTGATGCCGAAGGCATCCATTGCCGGAGCCCGCGCTGGGGGCACTTTACACTTCGGTGGGATGAAATTCGTACATATGGCTTTGGCGTGAATTCATTTTCGTACATGTCTGCATCATTTTTGTATTTCTCACGGAACGAGGAGGAGTATGTCCCGAAAAACGGTATGGAGCTGCTGCGGATCGGCCGTGACCGGATCATTTTTCAGTATCGGCCGTCCATCTGGGCGGCGCTGACAGAGTATATGCCGCGGGACATGGTCAAGCGGCTGGACGATGTGATCCGCAATGAACGCGGCGGGCATTTCCGGCGCAGGCCCGGCGCGTGAGCGGGCGAGCCTGCTGCACCGTGGATAGAGAAGAAAGCAGACAGCAAAAAATCCGGCGCCCGCATCGCGGGCGCCGGATCTTGCTTTGTCTGTTGTTTTGCGGGGCAGGGGAGGATCAGTACATACCGCCCATGTCCGGGGCAGCCGGAGCGGCCGGAGCAGCCTTCTCGGGCAGGTCGGCCACGAGGGACTCGGTGGTCAGGACCATGGAGGAGACGGACGCGGCGTTCTCGAGCGCGCTGCGGCAGACCTTGGTCGGGTCGACGATGCCGTTGTCGATCATGTCGCCGAAGGTGTCGTGTGCGGCGTCGTAGCCGTAATTGACGCTCTTGCTCTTGCTGACCTTATCGAGGATGACCGCACCCTCGACACCGGCGTTGGCCGCGATCTGGCAGATCGGGGCGCGCAGCGCGGCAGCGATGATGTTCGCACCGGTCTTCTCGTCGCCGGAGAGCTTGGCAGCCGTCGCCTGTGCGGCCTTGCTGGCCACGACATATGCCGTGCCGCCGCCGGCGACAACGCCCTCTTCAACAGCCGCGCGGGTCGCGTTGAGCGCGTCCTCGATGCGCAGCTTCTTTTCCTTCATCTCGGTCTCGGTCGCAGCGCCGACCTTGATGACCGCAACACCGCCGGAGAGCTTTGCCAGACGCTCCTGCAGCTTCTCCTTGTCGTACTCGGAGGTGGTCGTCTCGATCTGGGCGCGGATCTGCGCGATGCGGCTCTGGATGTCGTCCTTAGCGCCGGCACCCTCGACGATGGTCGTGGTCTCCTTGGTGACCTTGACCTGACGCGCGCGGCCAAGCTGTGCCAGCGTGGTGTCCTTGAGCTCCATGCCGAGGTCGGTCGAGATGACCTGACCGCCGGTCAGGATGGCGATATCCTGCAGCATTTCCTTGCGGCGGTCGCCGAAGCCGGGCGCCTTGACGCACACACAGGTGAACGTGCCGCGCAGCTTGTTGAGGATGATGGTGGCCAGCGCCTCGCCCTCGATGTCGTCGGCGATGATGACGAGCTTCTTGCCCGCATTCAGCACGGCCTCGAGCACCGGCAGGATCTCCTGAATGTTCGAGATCTTCTTGTCCGTGATGAGGATGAGCGCGTCGTCAATGACGGCCTCCATCTTGTCGTTGTCGGTGACCATATACGGGGTGACATAGCCGCGGTCGAACTGCATGCCCTCGACGACCTCGGAATAGGTCTCGGCGGTCTTGCTCTCCTCGACGGTGATGACGCCGTTCTGGCTGACCTTCTCCATGGCCTCGGCAATGAGCTTGCCGATGTGCTCGTCACCGGAAGAGATCGCGCCGACACGCGCGATGTCGCCGCTGCCGCTCACGGGCTGGGAGTTGGTGCGGATGGCATCGACGGCCGCCTCGGTCGCCTTCTGGATGCCGCGGCGCATGACCATCGGATTGGCGCCGGCGGCGAGGTTCTTCAGACCCTCGCGGATCATCGCCTGCGCCAGCACGGTGGCGGAGGTGGTGCCGTCGCCCGCGACGTCGTTGGTCTTGGTGCTCACTTCGCGGATGAGCTGCGCGCCCATGTTCTCAAACGGGTCCTCGAGCTCGATCTCTTTTGCGATCGTCACGCCGTCGTTCGTGATCAGCGGTGCGCCGAACTTCTTGCCCAGCACCACGTTGCGGCCCTTGGGGCCGAGGGTGATCTTGACGGTATCTGCAAGCTGATCCACGCCGCGCTGCAGCGCCTTGCGTGCTTCTTCACCATAAATGATCTGTTTTGCCATAATGATAGCCTCCTAAAATCAAAGCGGTTGGATTACTCGACGACGGCCAGAATGTCGCCCTGACGCACGATGGAATATTCCTCGCCGTCCACCTTCACAGTGGTGCCGGAGTACTTGCCGACGATCACGCGGTCGCCCGCGGCGACGGTCATCTTCACTTCGTTGCCGTCCACCATGCCGCCCGGGCCGACTTCCACGACCTCGAACATCTCGGGCTTCTCCTGTGCGGACGCTGCCAGGATCAGGCCGCTCTTCGTCTTTTCCTCGGCCTTGAACTGCTTGAGGATCACTCGGTCTGCCAACGGTTTGAGTTTCATGATCTATATGCCTCCTAATATTAAATACAAAAAAGCGATGCGTTAGCACTCAATTCCTAGGAGTGCTAACGCATCATACTATACCACAATTTTTCGGATTATCAAGCCCCTGGCGAAATTTTTTTGTAAACGTTTTGTGACCGCGTTTTTCGTCACGCGTGGACAAATTCGCGCGTCTCGTGGCCGCCCGCCGTCTCGGGGTGGAAGAAGGCCATATTCGCCGGCACGAGGAAGTTCACGCCGCCGGGGATAAGGTCAAAGTTCACGTGCTTGCTCCAGAGGGCCTCGCCGTCGACGTTCACGACGAGCTCGGTCTCGCTGTCGATCTCAAGATGGTCGCCCTCGAGGTGGGTGATGAGATTTGCCAGCTCGCGGTAGCGGCCCTTGGCGTACTTGCCGACGAGCCGGATGAACGTCAGACGCGACACATCGCGCACGACGAGAAACTCGAGCTTGCCGTTGTCGGGCATGGAGTCGGGGATAGGGTTGAAGCCGCCGCCGTAGAACCGGCCGTTGCACGCGCAGATGAGCGACGTGCCGCCGGAATACTCCATGCCGCAGCCGCGCACGGTCAGCGGTTGGGCAATGCCCTTGAAGAGGTTGGCCACGGCGGACAGCACATAGCTGTCGTGGTACTGGTGCACCTCGGTGCCGATGCGCGCGTCGATGCCGACCGAGCAGATATTGATCGCATAGCGTCCGCAGCACTCCATGACGTCAAGGGGGCGCACCTCGCCGCGCACGAGCTCCGCGAGGTCGAAAAAGCGCTCCTTCTCCTCGCCGAACATTTTGATGAAGTCGTTGCCCGTGCCGCAGGGGAAGTGCGTCACGGCGACGTTAGCGTGCCCCACGGCGCCGTTGACGCACTCGTTGAGCGTGCCGTCGCCGCCGCAGGCATACACCCGCAGCTCCTCGCCGGAGGCCGCCTCCGCCGCGATTTTTGCGCACGCGTCCATGGGCGCGGTCGTGACATAGACCTCGTAAGCGTCCTCACTGCCCTCGAGTGCGAGACGCGCCTGCTCGGCAACGTATTCGCGCCGGTCCTTGCCGCCGGCGACGGGATTGACGATGAACAGATGTTTCATAGTGAATTCCTGCACTTTCGACAAAATAATACAACAACTATACCGCGTGCGGCGCGGACGCGCAAGGGGGAAATCGTGAATATTTGCGGATTTTTAACTACCGGTGTGAGCATATGCACCGGCCTGCCGCCTCACACGTCCTTCGTGTACTGGAACAGGTCGCAGCGGAGCGTGCCGTTGTAGAGCTTGCGCTTCTTGTCCGCCGGGCGCCCGAACGCGCGCTCAAACTCCGTGTGCGAGCTCAGGAGGTAGAGCCGCCAGTGCTCGGTTTTGGCATAGGCCGAGCCGAAGGCGGTGTAGAGCGCCTCGGCCTCGCGCTTTTCCATGAGGCGCTCGCCGTAGGGCGGATTCGTGACGATGACGCCGCGGTCGGTCGTCTGCGCGAATTCGCGCGCGTCCGCCACCGCGAAGGTGATGCAGTCGTCCACGCCGGCGCGGCGGGCATTGTCGCGCGCCATGGCGACGGCGCGGGGGTCAATGTCGGAGGCGAAGATGTGGTAGTCGCCGTGAAACTCGCGTGCGCGCGCTTCCTCGCGCGCCTGCGGCCAGACCTCGGCCGGCAGCCATGCCCACTGCATGGCCGCAAAGTCGCGGCTGATACCCGGCGCGCGGCCTTTGGCGGCCAGCGCCGCCTCGATGGCAATGGTGCCGCTGCCGCAAAACGGGTCGCAGAAGTCGCCCCGGCCGCGGTAGCCCGCGATGTCCACGAGCGCGGCGGCCAGCGTCTCGCGCAGGGGCGCGGCCACGTGCGCCGGGCGGTAGCCGCGCTTGTGCAGCGGCGTGCCGGTCGTGTCGAGATAGAGCGTGGCCGTGTCGTGCACGAGCGAGAACTGGATCTGGTACAGGGCGCCGGTCTCGGCAAACCAGTTGACGCGGTAGCGCTGCTTGAGCGACTCGACGACGGCTTTTTTGATGATCTTCTGGCAGTCGGGCACCGAGTGCAGGGCCGACTCCAGACTGTAGCCCTTGACGGGGAAGGCCGCGTCCGCCGGCAGATAGTCCGCCCACGGCAGGGCTTTCACCCCCTCGAAGAGCGCGTCAAACGTCGGGGCGGGGAAGCTGCCCAGCTCGAGCAGCACGCGCTCGCCGAAGCGGCAGCGGATGTTCATGCGCGCGATGTCCGCGTCCGTGCCCGTGCAGCGCACGCGGCCGTTTTCGGGCATGACGCTGCGCAGGCCCATGTGGCGCAGCTCATTGCCGAGCGGGCCCTCGAGCCCGAACAGGCACGGCACGCACAGTTTGTGCTCAGGCATCGGGCGTGTCCTCGGTTTCTTCGGATTTTTCGGGCTGCGCGGCCTCGGTCTCCGGCTCGGTTTCAGGCTCGGTCTCCGGCGCAGCATCCGCCTCCGGGGCATCTTCCGTCCCGGGCGTCATGTCCACGAGCTCGAAGGTGATGTCCGGCAGCTTTTCCTGCTCATACTTGCCGCAGAGAATGCGGATGAGCACCACGATGGCGTAGATCAGGCAGGCGACGGCAGCGACCGTCAGCCCCTCGACCCAGCCCTGCGGGATGCTGCCGACGGTGTCCACGCGCACGATCTCGTCGGGCAGGTAGTCGGCCGCGTCCTCACTGTTGCCGATCGCGCCGATCTGCTGCAGGTAGGCGTGGTTTTCCGTGTACCAGTCGTAGAGCGCGGACGAGACGGCCTCCGGCATGGTCTTGACCGTACCGGTGACGCGGATGAAGCTGTCGACCGAGTAGCTCTGGCCGGAGAGAACGCTTGTCGTCGCGTCGGCAATGGTCTTGACCGAGGCGTTCCAGCGCGCGGGGAAGCGGAAGGCCACGAGCTTGCCGCCGATGGGCACAACGCCGTACTGCGCGCTGCCGCCGTTGGGGTCGGAAAACGTGTTGAGGATAAAGACGATGTCATGCTGCACAAACGTGCCGGGGTCGGCATCGAACGTGCCGGAGATCTCGTGCGCGCCGCGGGCGATGCGGAACACGCCGAAGCCGGACACCGCCAGCAGCACGATGGCCGCCAGCAGACCGGCCACACCGCGCCGGAGCGCGTGACGCGCGCGGACGCTCATGGGCTTTTTCTCCGCCGGAGCGGGGACTTCGGCAGTACCGGCTTCGCTGGCGGGGACTTCTTCCGGCTGCGCGCACGCTTCGGGCGCATCGGTCTCCGGGGCGTCCGGTGCGGCGTTGTCGTTGATGATTTCTTCGGGGGTCTTGTGTTCGTCCATGATGGGCTCCTTTCTCAGATCGTGGCGGCGCTGTCGAGCATGGCGTCGAGCACGCAGCAGGCGAGCGCGGCCTCCATGACGGGGATCGCGCGCGGGGCAAGGCACGGGTCGTGCCGGCCGTTGATGCGCAGCGGCGTCTCCTCCATGGTCACGAGGTCGACCGACGGCTGCTCGCACGCGATCGACGGCGTCGGCCGCAGGGCCATGCGCACGACGAGCGGCATGCCGTTGGTGATGCCGCCGTTGATGCCGCCGGCGTTGTTGGACGCCATGGTGATGCGCCCGTTTTGCAGGCGGATGGGGTCATTTGCCTCACTGCCGCGCATTTCGGCAAGGGCGAAGCCGCGGCCGAACTCCACGCCTTTCACGCCGGGGATGGCATAGAGCATGCCGGCGATGCGGCTCTCCATGCCGCCGAAGAGCAGCCCGCCGACGCCGGCGGGCACGCCCGTGACGACGCACTCAAGCTCGCTGCCGACGGAGTCACCGGCGCTGCGCGCATCGAGGATGGCGCGCTTCATGTCGAAGTTGAGCTCCTTGCCCGTCGCCTGGCCGACGCGCACGGCGTTGGCCGTGATCGTGATGCCGCGGCGCTCGAGGATCTGGCGGCAGACCGCCCCGGCAAACACGAGGCACGCCGTGAGCCGGCCGCTGAACGGGCCGCCGCCGCGCAGGTCGGCGTGGCCGCCGAAGCGCACGGTCGCGGCATAGTCCGCGTGGCTCGGGCGCGGGATCTCCGGATGGTAGGCCGCGCTGTTCTGGTCCTTGTTGCGGAAGATGGCCGAGATGGGCGCGCCGGTCGTCACGCCGTTGAGGATGCCGCTCATCACGAGCGGGTCATCGGTCTCGGAGCGGTGGGTCGTCAGGTCGGACGAGCCGGGGGCGCGCCGGCGCATCTGGATGCGCACGGCGTCCATATCGATGCGCTCTCCTGCCGGGACGCCGTCGAGCACGACGCCGATCGCCGGGCCGTGCGACTCGCCGAAGATCGTCACTTTTACACGTTCGCCATAGGTGTTCATGCGGTTGCCTCGCTGTTCGTTCAAAAATAGGTTTACAGTTAACCATACAACATTTTCGCGGTCTTGTAAATGCCTTTTGCGCGCCGGGAGCGCCGCGCAGCCGTGCGGGCGCGGATTTTACAGATTGGACATGAAAAAATCGTACCGGTTGTTTATAATAAGATGCACCATTGGATCATTATGTCCGGCGCGGCGCGCCGGTGAAGGAGGCAACAACACATGAGCCAGAAAGTGCTCGTCGTGGAGGACGATATCAACATCGCGGAATTGCTGCGCCTGTATCTGCAGAAAGACGGCTTCGAGGTGTCGCATGCGGCCGACGGCGGCAAGGCCGTCGAGATGGCCAAGGAGATCCAGCCCGACCTTGTGCTGCTCGATATCATGCTGCCCGTGATGGACGGCTGGCAGGTCTGCCGCGAGCTGCGCAAGACCATGAAAATGCCCATCATCATGCTCACCGCCAAGGGCGAGACCGAGGACAAGGTCTCCGGTCTGGAGATGGGCGCGGACGACTACATCGTCAAGCCCTTCGAGGTCAAGGAGCTGCTTGCGCGCGTGCACGCCGTGCTGCGCCGCACCGGCGACGACGGCAAGCCCCAGAGCAAGAAGCTCACCTTCGACAAGCTCGTCATCAATCTCGACTCCTATGAGCTGATCGTCGACGGCAAAAAGATCGACACGCCGCCCAAGGAGATGGAGCTTTTGTACCACCTTGCGGCGACGCCCAACCGCGTCTACACCCGCAACCAGCTGCTCGACGAGGTGTGGGGCTTTGACTACTTCGGCGACAGCCGCACCGTGGACGTGCACATCAAGCGCCTGCGCGAGAAGCTCGAGGGCGTGTCCGACAAGTGGGCGCTCAAGACCGTCTGGGGCGTGGGCTATAAGTTCGAAGCGGAAGAGACGTAAGTGAAGAGCATCTATTTCAAGAACTTCGCCGCGACCGCCGCCATGGTGCTCTTCAGCTTTCTGATCCTCGGCACGGCGTTCGTGTTTCTCGGCCGCAGCTATGTCATCAGCGAATACCGCGGCAACATGGTCTCCAACGCCGAGGAGGTCAGCCATGCGGCGCAGGCGCTCGTGCGCAGCGGCGAGCTCACGAGCTGGGACCTGCGCATGGTCATCAGCACGCTTGCACAGTCGACCGGCAACCACATCTTCATCACCGACACCGACGGGACGGTCGTGTCCTGCTCGTGCCGGAACATTGCCTGCGAGCACCTCGGCTGCACGCTCACCGGCAGCGCCATGACACAGCTGCGCAGCGACGGCAAGCTCAACCTCATCACGAGCCTCGGCGGGTTTTACAGCTCCGCACACTACGTCGTCGCCCAGCCGATCACCATCGGCTCGGCCGCACGTATCGTCGGCTACGTGTTCGTGACGACCAACAGCGCCACGATCATCGACGGCTGGCGCACGTTCGTGTGGGTATTTCTCGCCGCGTCCGCAGCCGTGATGATGATCGCGCTGCTGCTCTCGCTCGTGACGAGCAAGCGCATGGCGCAGCCGCTCGACGAGATGGCCGTCGCCGCCAAGAAATTCGCACACGGAGATTTTTCCGCCCGCGTCACGGATGACGGACGCACCGACGAGGTCGGCGCGCTCATCTCGGCGTTCAACACCATGGCGGACTCGCTCGAGACGAGTGAGGAGCGCCGCAACGCCTTCATTGCCAACGTCTCGCACGAGCTCAAGACGCCCATGACCACCATCGCCGGCTTTGCCGACGGCATTCTCGACGGCACGATCCCCAAGGATCAGGAGGACAAGTACCTTGTCACCATTGCCGACGAGACGCGCCGCCTCTCGCGCCTTGTGCGCAGCATGCTGGACATGTCGCGCGTGGAGAGCACGGGCGAGGATCTGACGCGCCGGCGCGAATTTGACATCTCGGACAGGATCGTCAGCACCATGCTCAGCTTTGAGGCGCGCGCCAATGACAAGCAGCTCGACGTCGACCTCCAGCTTCCGGAGGATCCGATGCTCGTGCTCGGCGACCCGGACGCCATCACGCGTGTACTTTATAATCTAATGGACAACGCCGTCAAATTTGCCGCGCCCGGCAGCACGCTGTGCGTCTCGCTCTGGAAGTCGGAGGGCAAGGCCTACGTCTCCGTGCGCGACCATGGCGAGACCATCCCCGCTGACGACCTGCCGTTCATCTTCGACCGCTTCCACAAGTCCGACCGCAGCCGCAGCCTTGACCGCGACGGCGTGGGCCTCGGGCTGTATCTGGTCAAGAGCATCCTCGACGCGCACGGGGAGGACATCGCCGTCACGAGCCGCGACGGGGAGACGGAGTTCGTGTTCACGCTCACGCTCGCAAAGCCCGCACCCAAGCCCACCGCCAAGCCCGAAAGCACCGGCCGCCGGGGCGGGCGCAAGAGTTCATGAATTGTTCGCGGAATTCATAGAATGTTCGTTTTCCATTCATAAGCAGCACAAAATCGTGTGTTATCATCAAATCGTTCCTTGGGAGGGACACCAACATGTACGACAACGTTCGCAAACCGGAGTCCGACTGGTATGAGGCCGGCTATTCCGCGCCCCGCAGCGAAGCTTCCGGCAGCGGCTGCTACGACTCTTACTGGAGCCCGTCGCAGACCGCCGCACCGAAGAAGAAGTCCCATCAGGGCCTGAAGATCACGATGATCATTCTCGGCGTGTTGGTGCTGATCATCGCCTCGTGTTATGTGTTCGCGGCGCGCGGACGGGACTCTGCTCCCTCCGTCGATCCCGGGCAGCACGGCAGCGTGACGATCCCACAGGACGATGCGGACGATGACACCACCGTCACCGGCAAGAACGAGCTGCCGGGCGCGCCGACAGATCCCGGCGTGACCATGGCGCTCCAGCCCGCCGGCGGCAGTGTGCTCTCGCTGCAGAGCGTGTATGCCAAGTGCCTGCCGTCCGTTGTCGGCATCCATGCCGACATCCGCCGCGGCGAGTACAGCACCGGCACGGGCATCGTGCTCACGAGCGATGGCTACATCGTCACGAACACGCACGTGCTCGACGGCGCGAAGAGCGTCACCGTGACCACGTCAGACGGCACCGAGTATACGGGTGCGCTCGTCGGCGCAGACGCCGTGAGCGACATCGCCGTGCTCAAGATCGACGCACAAGGGCTCACCCCCGCCGAGTTCGGCGACTCCAGCTCCCTGCAGGTCGGCGATGACGTTGTGTCCATCGGCAACCCGCTCGGCGAGCAGCTGCGCTGGACGATGACCAACGGCATCATCTCCGCCATCAACCGCGACATGGTCTATAACGGGCACAGCATGACCCTCCTGCAGACCAATGCCGCCATCAACGAAGGCAACTCCGGCGGCCCGCTCATCAATATGTATGGGCAGGTGATCGGCATCACGAACATGAAGGCCCTGTCCACCGGCGTGGAGGGCATCGGCTTCGCGATCCCGACGGCGGTCATCCGCCCGATCGTCAACGCCCTGCTGGCAGACGGCCGCGTTTCCGGCCGCGTGAGCATCGGCATCACTGTGGGCGCGATCTCCTCTGCCGCTTCGGACTACTATGATCTGCCCGAGGGGCTTTATATCAGCGACGTCGCCAAGGGTTCGGACGCCGAGAAGAAGGGCATCCAGTCCGGCGATATGCTTCTGGCGGTCAACGGCAAGGCCGTGACCACCACCTACGATGTCAGCGCCGTCAAGGATGGCTTGCAGGTGGGCGACACCGTCACCCTGACCATCTATCGCGACGGCAAAACGTTCGACGTCAAAGTCAAGCTCGTCGACACGAACGACATCTCTTAATTTGCTAGTTTCTCCCTCCTCATATTCTCCTCTCTATTGAACGAACCCCAGATGGCTTGCCGTCTGGGGTTTGTTCTATGTCCGGGTGCGGCTGTGCGCTGCTGTGCCGCGCGACGGAGCAGCGGGGGAGCCCGAGGGGGCAAGGCCCGCCTCGGTTTCCATGGCGCGCGCTTGCGCAGCAAGCCGACGAACCCCAGATGGGTAACACCATCTGGGGTTTGTTCTATATCCGGGCAAAAATGCTGCGATGGGTCATGTGACGGAGCAGCGGATGCGCAAAACAGCCCGCTCCGACGAGCGGGCTGTTTTGCGTTTATGCGTTTGGTGCGTTTTGCACTTCACGGTGCGGCGCTGCAGAACGTTCCACTGTCATACGCATACACCGTGCAGCCGAGCGCGTCGGCGTCGGCGGGGTCGTGCGTGGCGAGCACGAGCGTCCTGCCCTGCGTCTCGGCGGCGATGCACGCGATCACACGCGCACGCAGCGCCGCATCCAGAGCGCGGAACGGCTCGTCGAGCAGCAGTACCGGCGCGTCATACGCGAGCGCGCGCGCAATGGCCACGCGCTGCTGCATACCGCCGGAGAGCGCCGCGGGATATTGCTCCGCCGCCGCGCCGAGCTCCAGCCGCTCCAGCCATGCGCGCGCCTGCGGCATGGTCTGCGCCCGGTCGGAGAGCACGGCGTTGACGTTTTCCGCCGCCGTGCGCCACGGCAGCAGCCGCGGCTCCTGAAACACGCACGCGATGCGCCCGGGCGAAACGCGCACGCTGCCGCCGTCCGGCGCGCGCAGCCCGGCGAGCACGCGCAGCAGCGTCGTCTTGCCGCAGCCGGACGGGCCCATGAGCGCGATGTGCGCCCCGTCGGGCACGGTGAGCGTGACGTGCTGCAGCACGTCGCGTCCGTCGTAGGTCACGGTGAGGTCATGCACCTCGATCATGTGCCGCCGCCTCCTTTCCCGCGCGGGGTCAGCGCGCGCAGCACCAGCCGCTCGAGTCCGACGCTCAGGAGAATGACCGCGAGCGTCCACGCGAAGAGGTCGGTGGTCTGCAGATACAGCTTCGATTCATAGATCATGCGGCCGATGGCGCTGTGCGGCACGGTGAGCACCTCGGCAGCGATGGCGGACTTCCAGCCGAAGCCGATGCCGGAGCGCAGCGCCGCGAGAAAGTGCGGCCGCACGCCCGGTAGATAGATCCGCCGCAGGATGCGGCTGCGCGGCCAGCCGTACACCCGCGCCAGCTCGAGCAGGGCGGGGTCGGCCGAGCGGATGCCGGTGCAGACGTTGCTCCACACGACGGGCAGCACCATGAGCAGCGAGATGAACACCGGCAGCCAGTCGCGCGCGATCCACACGAGCGCGAGCACGACGAACGACGCCACGGGCGTGGACTTGACGACCGTCATGAGCGGGCGCAGCAGCGCGTCGGCGGTTTTCGACACCGAGCACGCGACGGCCATGCCCGTGCCGAGCGCGACCGCCGCCGTGATGCCGAGCAGCACGCGGCCGATGGATACGGCCGTGATGCGCCAGAATGCCGCCGTCGCCGCGAGCTCGCACAGTCTGCGCACGACGACCCACGGCGCAGGCAGCAGCAGTTCCCGGTTCACGAGCAGCGCGAGCGCCGCCCACACCGCGACCCAGAATGCAAGCGTCAGCGCGCCGCGGGCGAAACGCTTCATTTCAGCACGCAGTAGAAGTCATCCCCCGGCACGCTGCCGCCGATGCTCTGCGGGGCGACGGTGCTCAGCGCGGTGAGAAACGCCGTGAGCGGCGCCTGCATCTCCGCGCCGGAGACAAAGCAGACGTTGCAGTTCGGGATGGCCTTGGCGGCCACGGCGGCCTTGGCAAAGATGCCCGCGTCCTGGATCATCTGGCCGGCCTGCTCGGGATCGGCGGTCAGAAATTCGATGGACGCCTTGTATTCCTCGAGAAAGGCCTTGACCTCGTTCGGGTGCTCGTCTGCAAACGCCTTGCGCACGACGACGCAGCCCTGCACGAGGCTGCCGGCCTCGGAGACCTTGTCCCATTCGGCGGTCAGGTCGAGCGCGGCGGTGAGCTCCGGATTGGCCGCGCGGGCGATCGTGACCATCGGCTCGGGCAGCACGGCGATGTGTACCTCACCGGAGGCGAGCGCCGTGTTGAGCTCGGCCGGCTGGGCATAGGTGTTGTCGATGGTGATGTCCGTACCGGCGGTCAGACCGTTTTTCTCGCACAGGTACTGGAAGATGAACGTCGGGTTCTGCACGGGGACATAGACGTTTTTGCCGCGCAGATCGGCGAAGGACGTGATGTTTTCCGTGCCGTCGGTCACGACGTAGAGCACGCCGCGCGTGTTGAGCGCGAGCACCTGCACGGCGCCATTGGTCTTGTTGTAGAGCGCGGAGGCGGCATTCGTCGGCAGGGCGGCGATGTCGGCCGTGCCGTTGACGAGCGCGGCGGTGGCGTTGCTCGGGTCGGTCTCGACGGTGAAATTGTAGTTGAGCGCGGCGCTGCCCGCCTTGCTGTCGGCCATGAGCTTTGCCATGCCGAAGCCGGTCGTGCCGTTGAGCGAGACGACGTTGACGGTCAGGTCCTTGTCGACGGCGCTGCCCGTGTCCTTCTCGCCGCAGGCGGCGAGGGCGAACACCATCAGGACGGCCAGCAGCAGGGCCGTGCATTTGCGCAGATGTTTCATTGCAGATCTCTCCTTTTCGTGATTGCCGCCTGCATCGTGAGACAAAAAATGCCATGCCCAAAAGGCATGGCGGTGCGGCAAGGCACGCACGCAGCCTTCCACCTCATGGGCGATTCGGTGTCAGATTCGGTGCGGGATCGGCGGCGGCCGGGCCGGCAGCAGAGCTTGCGGCGCGGGCGCATAGTTTGATTCGATTATGACACGGGAATACAGACGTGTCAAGCGTTTGCGGCGACTTTTCCAAAAGATGCACAGAGGTTGAAAAATGGAACGTATTGTGAAAAAATCTCTCAGTTTGTCGTTATCAAAACAACGGGGCTGGGCATTGAAATCACAGAAAAAATCCTGTATATTGTATATAGAAAACCTGCATCAGCCGGGGTAGGAGCCGGCAAAGTGCAAATTTGTTGGAAAGGGAATCGAGATTATGGAACAAATCGATTACAAATTCATTGACCAGGTCCTCGCGGATCACGCCTGCGATGCCTCGCAGATCATTGCGATCATGCAGGATGTGCAGGCCAAGTATCGGTACCTGCCGAAGGACGCGCTGCGTTACATCGCGGACAAGGTGGGCATCAGCGAGTCGAAGATCTACGGCGTGGCGACGTTCTATGAGAACTTCTCGCTCGACGTCAAGGGTAAGTATGTGCTCAAGGTCTGCCGCGGCACGGCGTGCCATGTCCGCAAGTCCGGCAACGTCCTGCAGGCGCTGTATGACGCCACCGGCCTGAGCGAGAGCAAGCCGACCACGGACGACGGCCTGTTTACGATCGAGATCGTCTCGTGCCTCGGCGCGTGCGGCCTGAGCCCGGTCGTCATGGTCAACGACACCGTCCACCCGTCCATGACCCCTGAAAAGGCCGCAGATCTGATCGAGGAGTTGCGTGCAAAGGAGGGTGCGTAATGCGTCAGAGAATCGAATCCCTGGAGCAGTTCCGCGCGCTGCAGGCCGAGTACATGGCCGCACGCGAGGCGGAAAAGCGGAAGATCCTTGTCTGCTGCGGCACGGGCTGTGTCGCCGGCGGCAACCTGAACGTCTATCATGAGCTCAAAAAGCGCATGGATGAGCTCGGCATCCCCTGCGAGGTCTCCCTGACCGAGCACCACGACGACTCCGTCGGCCTGAAAAAGTCCGGCTGCCACGGCTTTTGCGAGATGGGACCGCTGGTGCGCATCGAGCCCGAGGGCTGGCTGTACACCAAGTGCCAGGTCAGCGACGTGGAGGAGATCATCCAGAAGACCATCCTCGGCGGGCAGTTCATCGAGCGCCTCGGCTACAATCGGGGCGGAGAGCTCTATGAGCGGCAGGAGGATATCCCGTTTTACAAGCGTCAGACCCGCCGCGTGCTTGAGCACTGCGGCCACATCGACGCGGAATCCATCGAGGAGTATCTGTCCATCGGCGGCTACGGCGCGCTGGCCAAGGCGCTGTTCGAGATGCAGCCGGACGAGATCGTGCAGGTCGTGAGCGATTCCGGTCTGCGCGGCCGCGGCGGCGCGGGCTTCCCGACAGGCAAAAAGTGGGCGCAGGTCGCTGCGCACACCGAAGAGCCCGTGAAATACATCGTCTGCAACGGCGACGAGGGCGACCCCGGCGCCTTCATGGACCGCTCCTGCATGGAGGGCGACCCGCACAAGGTCATCGAGGGCATGATCGTCGCGGGCGTTGCCACGGGCTCGACCGAGGGCTACATCTATGTCCGCGCCGAGTATCCCATGGCCGTGCACCGGCTCACTGTTGCCATCGAACAGGCGAAGGAGCTGGGTCTGCTGGGTGACAACATCCTCGGCAGCGGCTTCAACTTCCATATGCACATCAACTGCGGCGCGGGCGCGTTCGTCTGCGGCGAGGGCTCGGCAATGACTGCGTCCATCGAGGGCAACCGCGGCATGCCGCGCACGAAGCCCCCGCGCTCCGTCGACAAGGGCCTGTACGGCAAGCCCACCTGCCTGAACAACGTCGAGACGTTTGCCAACGTCCCCGACATCATCAAGAAGGGCGCCGACTGGTTCAAGTCCGTCGGCACGGAGGGCAGCTCCGGCACGAAGGCCTTCGCCCTGACGGGCAACGTCGTCAACACCGGCCTGATCGAGGTGCCCATGGGCACGACGATGCGCGAGGTCGTGTATGAGATCGGCGGCGGCATCAAAAACGGCAAAGCGTTCAAGGCCGTGCAGATCGGCGGCCCGTCCGGCGGCTGCCTGACGGAGGCGCACATGGATCTGCCCATGGACTTCGATTCGCTCAAGAAGGCCGGCGCGATCATCGGTTCCGGCGGCCTCGTCGTCATGGACGAGGATACGTGCATGGTGTCCATCGCGCAGTTTTTCATGAACTTCATCTGCAACGAGTCGTGCGGCAAGTGCACCCCGTGCCGCGAGGGCACGACCCGTATGCTCGACATCCTCACCCGGATCACGAAGGGCAACGGCAAACCCGGCGACATCGAGGAGCTGCGCTCCCTCGCCAAGATGATCCAGAATTCCTCCCTGTGCGGTCTCGGTAAGACTGCGCCGAACCCTGTGCTGTCCACGCTCGCAAACTTCGAGGACGAATACCGCGAGCATATCTTCGACAAGAAGTGCCGCACCGGCAGCTGCCGCAGCCTGACGACGTATGTCATCGACCCGGCAGTGTGCAAGGGCTGCACGAAGTGCGCGCGCAACTGCCCGGCCGGCGCCATCACCGGCGAGCTGAAGAAGCCGCACCACATCGATCCGGAAAAATGCATCAAGTGCGGCGCCTGCAAGGCCGGCTGCCCGTTCGGTGCGATCAAGGAGGCGTGAACCATGGCTGAAAAGAAAATGATCATCGACGGTGTGTCCTGCCCGTTCACGACCGAGCGCAACGTGCTCGAGGTCGCCCGCAACAACGGCATCGACATCCCCTCGCTTTGCTACTGTGAAAACCTGTCCATCTACGGCGGCTGCCGTCTGTGCCTTGTCGAGAATGACCGCGGCAAGATGGACGCGGCCTGCTCCATGCAGCCGCGCGACGGTATGGTCGTCAACACCCACACCAAGCAGGTGCTCGACAGCCGCCGCACGACGCTGCAGCTGCTCATGAGCAGCCACCGCGCCGACTGCCTGACCTGCGATCAGAGCGGCCGCTGCAAGCTGCAGGAGTATGCCCGCCGCTACCACGTGGATGAGCACCGCTTTGAGCCCAACACCTACTGCACCGAGCCCATGGATCTCTCGTCGCCGAGCATCGTGCGCGATCCGAGCAAGTGCATCCTCTGCGGTCTGTGCGTGCGCACCTGCGCCGAGATCCAGAACATCGGCGCGGTCGATTTCAGCGGCCGCGGCAAGAAGGCGCATATCTCCGCAGACTTCGGCAAGACCCTCAAGGATACCGACTGTGTCGGCTGCGGCCAGTGTGCCGCCGTGTGCCCGACCGGTGCGATCACGATCCGCAACGAGACCGAAAAGTTCTGGTCGATGCTGCAGGATCAGACCCGCAAGGTCGTCGTGCAGTACGCGCCCAGCGTGCGCGTCGGCATGGCCGAGCGCTTCGGTCTGCCCGCAAACGAGCCCTGCACCGGCAAGCTCGTCGCCGCGCTGCGCCGCCTCGGTGCGGACGTGGTGTATGACACCAACCTCACCGCCGACCTCACGATCATGGAGGAGTCGGCAGAATTCCTCGAGAAGGTCAAGACCGGCGCGAAGCTGCCGATGTTCACCTCCTGCTGCCCCGGCTGGATCCAGCACGTCGAGAACCGTCACCCGCACCTCATGCCGCAGGTGAGCACTTGCGGCAGCCCGATGGCGATGTTCGGCTCGCTCATCCGCAAGCAGTTTGCGGGCGAGGACGTCTATTCCGTGGCCATCATGCCCTGCACCGGCAAAAAGTTCGAGGCTGCGCGCCCCGAGCTTGAGAAGGACGGCGAGCGGCTCATCGACCTCGTCATCACGACGAGCGAGCTGTGCGACATGATCGAGGAGGCCGGCATCAACTTTGCCGCGCTTCCGGATGAAGAGCCCGACGCTCCGCTCGGCGACTACACCGGCGCCGGCGTCATCTTCGGCGTGACCGGCGGCGTGACCGAGGCCGTCATCCGCCGCGTGCTCGACGATGCCAGCCCGAACACCCTGCAGACCATTGCCGAGTGCGGCGTGCGCGGGCTCGAGGGCATCAAGGCGTTCACCGTCACGGCCGGCGACCTGACCATCCGCATCGCGGTGGCGAATGGCCTGGCCAATGCTGATAAGCTCATCGCCAAGGTCGAGTCCGGCGAGGAGCAGTTCGACTTCATCGAGGTCATGGCCTGCCCGAACGGCTGCATCGGCGGCGGCGGTCAGCCCCCCGCCTGCAACAAGCGCAAGGCCGAGCGTGCCGAGGCCATCTTCAAGGCGGACGCCGCGTGCGCGCTGCGCATCCCGCAGCAGAACCCCGATCTGAGCTATGTCTACGACAATCTGCTCAAGGGCCGCGCCCACGAGCTGCTGCACATCCACTACCCGGCACACGGCGGCCACGCCTGAGCCGCGGGCAAACACAGATAGAAAACGTGCATGGAAGCGAGCTTCCATGCACGTTTTTGCTTGTGGGCGCGGAGAGAGTGTCTGCGTGCCTCTGGTCGAGCGGAAAGGTGAAAAAATCTCCGGTGTCCGTAACGTCGGAAAGCTTTGCAGAGTTTCGCCGCCGGGGCGGCGAGAGAGCGTCTGCGCACCTCCGGTCGAGCGGAAAGGTGAAAAAATCTCCGGTGTCCGTGACGTCAGAAAACCCCGCGCCGGATGGCGCGGGGTTTTGCATGTTTTGGTGTTTGCTCAGGCAGAGCGGGCAACGGCGTCACTCCGTCGCGTCGGAGATGAGACCGTAGCCGCCGTCCTTGCGCCGATAGACCACCGACACCGCCCCGTCGGCCGCGACATCGCGGAAGACGAAGAACGTGTGCTCGAGCAGGTCCATCTGCAGGATCGCCTCCTCGACGCTCATAGGCTTGATGGGGAAGCGCTTGCGGCGCACGATCTCGAACGCGCCGGCCTCGGCCGCGTCGTCCGCGGGGAGGAAATCGGGCTGCACCTCGCGCTCAAACGCACCGTCGCGCAGCTTCTTGGCGAGACGGGTCTTGTTCTTGCGGATCTGGCGCTCGATCGTCGCCACGGCGGAATCGACGGAGGCGTACATGTCGCTCGTCGTCTCGTGGGCGCGGAAGAACGTGCCGTTGTTCTTGATCGTGATCTCGGCCGTGAAGCGGCCGCGCTCCGTGCTGAAGGTGACGTTTGCCTCACTTTCCGTGCGGAAGAGCCGGTCGATCTTGCTGACCTTCTTCTCCGCGTACGCGCGCAGGGAACCGGACGGGGCCATTTTCTTTTCGATGAACGTGAACTTCATAAAACGCCACTCCTTTCAGGTTTGCACTCCGGGTCATCCCGGATCGTTATATACATGATAACCGATTTCGCGGCAAAAGGGAAGTGGATTCTGTGAATTTTTTCTCAATCGCCGCACGATCGGCAATTTTCCGGCGGAAAGCGCGGGACTCAGCCCTTTTTTGCCTCCGCCTTGGCGAGAAACTTCTCGGCCATGATGAGGAAACGCTCGTGCGTGCCCTGACCGATCGGGCCGGCATCGTCGGACGCCGTGACGCGGAACACAAGGCGGCGGCGGTCGACCTCAACGAGCTCGGCCTTGGCCGTGACGTGCATGCCGACGGGGGTCGCCGCGTCGTGCGAGACGTCAAGCTTCGTGCCGACGCTGCTCTGGCCGTCCTCCAGAGCGTCTGCAATGGCGTTGCAGGCGGCATTTTCCATCAGGGCGATCATATACGGCGTTGCGAACACCGGCAGGGAGCCGGAGCCGACAGCGGCCGCGGTATTTTCAGGCGTCACGACGGTGGAAGCGGTACCGACGGCGCCAACGGAAATGGACATTGGAAATCTCTCCTTTACTACGTTTGTGAGCCACCGGCGACGCCCGACGTATGTGCGTTTGTCAACCGGGGGTAAGGTTAGTTTAACATGATTTTATAGGGAACGCAACAAAATTCCGCGCTGCGTGTGCGGTCGTGTTAACGTTGTGTCAGTCCTTGCAGGGCAGGCATTTGAGTGCTATAATACTTATTTGTCCGGTCGTGTTATCTGCGCCCGGGCGCGTCCCGCCGAAGCCATCGGCGGAGAACATTTGGCTTCCGCCATCGCCATTGGCGGAGCAGGGAGGAAAATCATGAAAAACACCGAAAAGACAATGGACAAGATCGTCGCCCTGTGCAAGAACCGCGGCTTTGTGTACCCCGGCTCTGAGATCTACGGCGGCCTCGCCAACTCCTGGGACTACGGCCCGCTCGGCGTGGAGCTGAAAAACAACGTCAAGCGCGCCTGGTGGCAGAAGTTCGTGCAGGAAAACCCCTACAACGTCGGGCTCGACTCCGCGATCCTCATGAACCCGCAGGTCTGGGTGGCTTCCGGCCATGTGACGACGTTCAACGATCCGCTCATTGACTGCAAGTCCTGCAAGATGCGCCACCGCGCCGACAAGCTCATCGAGGGCTGGCTGGCCGAGAACCCCATGCCCGACGTGAACGTCGAGGCCATGACCAATGACGAGATGGTCGCCTTCATCCGCGCCCAGCAGATCCCCTGCCCGGGCTGCGGCAAGAGCGACTTTACCGATATCCGCAAATTCAACCTCATGTTCAAGACCCACCAGGGCGTGACCGAGGACACGGCCGCCGAGGTGTATCTGCGCCCCGAGACCGCACAGGGCATTTTCGTCAACTTCAAGAACATCCAGCGCACGACGCGCCGCAAGATCCCGTTCGGCGTCTGCCAGATTGGCAAGAGCTTCCGCAACGAGATCACGCCGGGCAACTTCATCTTCCGCATCCGCGAGTTTGAGCAGATGGAGCTGGAGTTCTTCTGCGAGCCGGACACGGATCTGGAGTGGTTCGACTACTGGCGCAGCTTCTGCCACGAGTGGCTCAAGGGCCTGCGTATGCAGGACGAGAACCTCCGCCTGCGCGACCATGAGAAGGAGGAGCTGAGCTTCTACTCCAAGGCCACGACCGACTTTGAGTATCTGTTCCCGTTCGGCTGGGGCGAGCTCTGGGGCGTCGCCGACCGCACGAACTACGACCTGAGCCAGCACCAGAAGTTCTCCGGTCAGGACATGGACTACTTCGATCAGGAGAAAAACGAGCACTACATCCCCTATGTCATCGAGCCGTCGCTTGGCGCAGACCGTGTGACGCTGGCCTTCCTGTGCGAGGCGTACGACGAGGAGGTCGTGGACGAGGCCAAGAACGACACCCGCGTCGTGATGCACTTCCACCCGGCGCTCGCGCCGTTCAAGTGCGCGGTGCTGCCGCTGTCGAAAAAGCTCTCCGGGCCCGCGACCGAGCTCTACCACCAGCTGCAGAAGCGCTTCATGTGCGACTATGACGAGGCCGGCTCGATCGGCAAGCGCTACCGCCGTCAGGACGAGATCGGCACGCCGTACTGCGTGACGTTTGACTTTGACTCGGCGGAGGACGGCTGCGTGACCGTGCGCGACCGCGACAGCATGCAGCAGGAGCGCGTCCCCATGGATCAGCTCGCTGACTACATCGCCGCGCGCATTCAGTTTTAAGCCATGCCGAAGATCGTCCCGCCGCCGGATCCGACCGAAAAGGAGGAGCCCGGCGCGCAGATCGCCCGCTGGCTCGGACCGGTGGGCGGCGTCTTCGTGCTGCTGCTCTCGGCACTGATGGTCGTGTTTTGCTTCACGGCGGGGGCAAACCCCGTGCCGGGCTACACGCCGCCGCACGACAGTGCGTATTATGCCGGACACCTCGACGAGCTTGCGCAGGAGCTCAACGCAAATTTCCTGCCCGTGCTCGACGAGACCGCGCACGCCGAGGCAGACGGCGGTACCGTCACCGTGACGGCCTCTGCCAAGGAATACGTGCCCGTGCGCGGCGCGGTGCTGAAGTTTTACGATGCGGCGCTCTTTACGTTTGAGAAAACAAATTAGAATAGAAGAAAAGGAAGAATCAACATGAAACACGGATTTATCAAGGTTGCAGCGGCTGCTCCCGAGATCCGGGTAGCAGACCCGATGTTCAATGCGGATGCCGTCATCCGCGCCATGGACGAGCACGCGCGCCTCGGCGTGAAGGTGCTCGTGTTCCCGGAACTGACGCTCACGGGCGCCACCTGCGGCGATCTGTTCTACCAGAACACCCTGCTCGCGGGCGCGGCGGCCGCGCTCGAAAAGGTCGTCAAGGCCTCCGAGGGCAAGGACATGCTCGTGTTCGTCGGCCTGCCGGTCGCGCAGGGCGCGAAGGTGTATGACGCGGCGGCCGCCGTGTGCAACGGCGAGCTGCTCGGCGTCGTGCCGGCCAGCTGCCCGGGCGACAAGCACTTTGCGCTGCCCGGCGCGCTGCTCGACGATATTCAGATCGGCTCCCTCGGCCCGGTCGATTTCCACCCGCAGCAGCTGTTCCAGCACAGCGCGGTCAGTGAGCTGACTGCCGCCGTGCTCGTCGGCGCGGACGTGTCCGCCCCGGTGTCCCCGGCTGTGCGTCATGCGCTCGCCGGTGCGACCGTGCTCGTCGAGATGGCGGGCTTCCCGATGGCGACGGACTCCGCCTGCCGCGTGACCACCGCCGTGCGCGCCGAGAGCGCGAAGCTGCACGCCGGTGTCGTGCTGGCGGCCCCCGGCTTCGGCGAGTCGAGCACCGACGCGACGTATTCCGGCCTGTGCCTCATCGCTGAGGACGGTAAGGTGCTCGAGAGCGCCGAGGACGGCTGCTCCGACGTCGTGACCGAGCTCGACGTGCAGCTGCTCATCGCCGCGCGCCGCAAGGACGCGACCTTCATCGGCGACGCTGCGTCCTACGTCGTCACCGAGTGGGGCGAGGGCGTGGAGGAGACCGTGCTCACCCGCCCGTTCGGCAAGTACCCCTACCGCCCGGACGATCCGGCGGATTACCACGCGGCTGCTAAGCGCCTGCTGCACATGCAGGCCGCCAGCCTTGTGCGCCGCATGCAGTACGCCAATCTCAAGCACCCGGTCGTCGGCATCTCCGGCGGCGTGGACTCCACGCTCGCCGTCATCATCTGCGCCGAGGCCGTGAAGATGATGGGCCTGCCGGCCAATTATGTGAACGCCGTGACCATGCCGTGCTTCGGCACGACCGACCGCACGAAGTCCAACGCCATCATCGTGTCCGAGCAGCTCGGCGCGACCGTGCGCGTGATCGACATCGGCGAGAGCGTCATGCAGCACTTCAAAGACATCGGTCACGACCCCGAAAACCGCAACGTCGTGTATGAAAACGCGCAGGCGCGCGAGCGCACCCAGATCCTCATGGACGTGGCCAACGGCTTTGCCGACGGCGGCATCCATGTCGGCACCGAGGACATGAGCGAGTTTGCCGACGGTTGGTGCACCTACAACGGCGACCACATCTCCATGTACGATGTCAACGCCGGCTCCACCAAGACCATGGTGCAGATGGTCGTGCGCTACGTTGCCGAGACCACGGACGACGACGTGCTGTCCAAGGCGCTGCTGGATGTGCTCGACACGCCGGTCAGCCCCGAGCTGCTGCCCCCGACGCGCAACGGCGAGATCGCCCAGAAGAGCGAGGACTCCGTCGGCCCGTACAACCTCCAGGACTTCTTCCTGTATTACCTGGTCGATCACGGCTTCGCGCCCGAGAAGGTGCTGCGTCTGGCCGACATCGCCTACGGCGACGAGTTTGACCACGCGACGCTCAAAAAGTGGCTGCGTAGCTACTGCCGCCGCCTCTTCAGCCAGCAGTTCAAGCGCTCCTGCCTGCAGGACGGCCCGACGCTCAACGGCTTCAGCTTCTCGCCGCGCACCGGCTTCCTCATGCCGTCCGACGGCTCGGATGCGCTGTATCTGGCGAGCGTAGACGCGCTGAAGTAAACCCCGTTATAAAAAACTGTCATGAGCGGATGTGCAAAGTTTGTACATCCGCTCTTGATTTTTTGCGCCGGATTGGGTATCATACTCGTGCGCTATATCCCGCCCGGAGCGGGAACAGCAGCTTAGGAGGTATAAAAAATGAACAACAGCAATGGTAAGACCCGGCGTCTGGCTGGGCTTGCACTCTTCACCGCCATCGTCGTCGTGCTGCAGCTGCTCGGCAGCTTCATCAAGGTCGGCCCGTTTGCCGTGTCGCTCGTGCTGATCCCGATCGTGGTCGGCGCGGCCGTTTACGGCGTGAAAGCCGGTGCCTGGCTCGGCTTCGTGTTTGGCGTCGTCGTCACGATCGCCGTCGTCACCGGCGCAGATGCCGGCGGCTACATCATGTTTTCCGCGCGTCCGGTCATGACCGTGATCGTCTGCCTGCTCAAGGGCACCGCAGCCGGTTATGTCGCGGGCCTTGTCTATCGCGCCATCAGCAAAAAGAATGCACTCGCCGGCGTGATCGTCGCGGCCGCTGCCGCGCCGGTCGTCAATACCGGCCTGTTCGTGCTCGCCATGCTCCTGTTCTACCAGCCGCAGCTTCAGGCGTGGGCGGGTGACACCGCCGTGGCGACCTATATCGTCACGGGTCTCGTGGGCGTGAACTTCCTGCTCGAGCTGGGCGTGAACCTTGTCCTGAGCCCGACCATTACCCGGCTGATCGCAGCCGGCAAGAAGGGTCCGGTGGACTGATATGCTTCTGGCTCTGGACGTTGGCAATACAAACATTGTGATCGGTTTTCTCGATGCGTCGGGCATCCGCAACATTGCCCGTCTGGAGACCGACCGTGATAAGACCGCGCACGAGTATGCGATCTCGCTGCGGCAGGTGATCGAGTTTTCCGGCATTGCGCCGGAGGATGTCGACGGGGCGATCCTGTCGTCCGTCGTGCCGCCGATCAACGGCGCGCTCGTCGCCGCCGTGCGCATGATCACGGGCATCCGCCCGCTCGTCGTCGGCCCCGGCATGAAGACCGGGCTGAACATCGCGCTCGACAACCCCGCCACCATGGGCAGCGACCTTGTGGTCGGTGCGGCCGCGGCGCTTGCGATGCACGCGCCTCCGCTCATTATCATCGACATGGGCACGGCCACCACCATGACGGTCATCGACCGTGAGGCGCGTGTCCTCGGCGGCGCGATCATCCCCGGTGTGGGCATCTCGCTCGAGGCGCTCGCAAGCGGCACGTCGCAGCTGCCGCACATCTCGCTCGACGCGCCGAAAAAGTGCATCAGCACCGACACCATCGAGGCCATGCGCTCCGGCAGCGTCTACGGTACGGCCGCCATGCTCGACGGTATGATCGCGCGCATGGAGGATGAGCTCGGCGAGTCTGCCACCGTCATCGCGACCGGCGGCCTCGGCGGCATCGTCATCCCGCACTGCCGGCGCGAGGTCATCTATGAAAAGAACCTGCTGCTCAACGGGCTGTGGGAACTGTACCAGAAAAATAAGCGCAAGCGTTAAGCGCGCGCACCGACGCATCGGCGTCACGGAGGCAGCTCCGTGACGCCGATGTTTTTTGGCCCGCGCGCCCTGTGCTGATTCACATTATGTAAACCGGCCTCCGAAGCCTGCGTCGAACCCTGTCGAACGTGATTACCTAGCCGACAAATGCGGGCAGGATGTGAATTCTTAGCATATCTTAGCACAGAATTTGCACGAGTTTTGCGCATAAGGTAAGCGGAAAGCACGCAGAGGCAAGCGAACCTGCACGAAGAGCCGCCCTTTCGGGCGGCTCTTCGTGCAGTGTATATCCGCTTTTTTGGCGCGATCGCCGCGCGTTTTACGCGGGGTTGACGTGCACGGTGCAGTGCTTGACGTCCGGGAAATCGTGCTCGAGCTCATGGTGCACGCGCTCTGCGATGGCGTGCGCGTCGCGCAGCGGCAGCGCACCGTCGACCGCGATCTCGGCATCGACATACGTCCGGCTGCCGAACAGCCGCGTCTTGAGATCGTCCACGCGCACGACACCGGGGGTGCGCAGCATCGTCCGGCGCATGGCGGCGACGGTGTCGGTGTCGGCCGCGCGGTCGACGAGACGGTCGATGCTCTCGCGGAAGATGCCGAAGGCCACCTTGAAGATGAACAGGCAGATGACGATCGACGCGATGGGGTCGAGGATCGGCAGGCCAAGGCGCGCGCCGAGCACGCCCGCAAAGCTGCCGATGGACGACAGCGCATCCGAGCGGTGATGCCATGCCTCGGCCTTGAGCGACACGGAGCGGATGCGCTTGGCGGCTGCGATCGTGTACCAGTACAGCGCCTCCTTGACGACGATGGACACCACCGCCGCGATGAGCGCGAGCATGCCGGGGGCGGCGAGCGTTTCGCCGTGGATGATTTTTGTGATGCCTGTGTAGCCGATGGCAGCGCCGACGAGCACGAGAATATTGCCGAGCAGGATCGAGGCGATGCACTCGAGCTTTTCGTGCCCGTAGGGATGGCTGGCGTCGGCCGCCTTGTTGGAAAAGATTGCGCCGATCATCACGATCAGCGAGCCGAGGATGTCAGACGCCGAGTGCACGGCGTCGGCCACTATGGCCGACGAGTGCGCCACGATGCCGGCGACGAGCTTGAACACCGTCAGCGCGGCGTTGCTGACGATGCCGACGGTGGATACCTGCATGGTCACGCGCTTGGCATCATCGGGTGCGGAAGCGGTTTCACGCATGAAAAAAGACTCCTTTCTGAATAAAAAAGCGCCTGCGGGGCATGAAGTCCCACAGACGCGGTGATCTCTGTCTGCTGCGGCGCGGACGCCGCCCGGCCGTTTCCGGCCTGTCATTAGACGCGAGTATAGCACGGGCGCGGCCTGCCGTCAAGCGGTAGTTTTGTTTTTTCACCGGCGCAGCCAGTGCACACCGGCGCGGCGGAGCTTTGCCCCCAGGATGAGCGCGATCTGCACCGGAACGCCGACGAAGAACACGGCCCAGATGTTGTATTCGAGGTACTGGAAATAAAACGCGGTGATCAAGCTCCATACGAACAGCGACGCGAACACGCACTGCAGCACCGCCTCACCCTTCCAGTGGCGGGAGAAAAGGAACGCCACGGCGAACGACACCGGCACCGCCCACACGAACGCCATCCAGTACATCTTGCCGATGCTGAACTGCGAGTACAAAAACACGACGACCGCAACGACCCACACCATCGTCACCCACATGGCGGCGATGAGCATTTTCTGCATCAGGTATGCGTCGCGCTTTTTCTCACGGCCGGCCGCCTCGGCGAGCGCGCTGGCAACGCCGCCCTCGGTCAGCAGATCGTCCACGCGCAGCCCGTAGAGGTCGGCGATGGTCTTGAGCATGACAACATCGGGCAGCGAATCGCCCCGCTCCCACTTGGACACGGCCTTGTCGGAGTAATTGAAGCGCGCGGCGAACTCGGCCTGCGTCAGATTTTCTTCTTTTCTCAGCTCGGCTAAATTGGCGGCGAGCGCGCCTCTCACATCTTCCATGGTATGAGTATACCACAGCGCGTGCCACACCGCAAGCCCGGCAAAATCCCAGATACAGGGATTCTCCTGCCGGTAGAATTGGCTTCTCTCAACATTTCTACCGGTCGAAAGGGGGGAGGATGCGTTTTCAAACCTCTTGCCGTATAATGAAAACAAGAAAAAACCGGGATTTGCCCGACGATGTGCACGCCGGGGCTGCCCGCAAGGAGTATGAGATCTATGCGCAAACAACATTTCCGTCTTCCGCCATGGCAGCGCAAGCCGACGGCGAGCGAAACCGCGCCGGACATCGCTGACAGCGAACTGGTGCCCTCCGAGAGCGCCGCGCAGCCGACGCGCCGCAAGCACGGCAAGCGCACCTATGTCATCGGCGGCGTGCTGCTGGCACTGGCGATCGCGGCGGCGGTGGCGCTGCCGGGCGCGGTCGATACCGACGACGGCGCCGGCGGGGCGAGCACCACGCTCGCGCGTCCGGACGGCGATCCCTCCGGTCAGAGCGCCGAGGACAACATTTATATTACGACCGGCGTCATGGATCAGGAGACCTACCGCTCCGAGACCGTCGGGCAGACGAAGGCGAAGGTCGGCTTCATTGACTATAACCAGAACGTGCACAACGTGCGCGTCGTGACGAGTGACAGCGTCTTCACCGAGGCCATCAGCACGAGCATGTTCGTCAAGCTCGGCGAGCAGAAATATTTTAAGGACGGTGCGATCCTTGTGCGCAAGGCGAGCTCCGTCACCGCCGACAGCGCGACGTGGAGCGACCAGATCGTGGCCATCTCGCAGCAGGACTATCAGGATGCCTACGGGCAGGATCCGCGCAACCTCAGCAACTACGTCATCAGTCAGGACACGGTGCAAAACCCGACCATGACCGCCAATGACGACGGCACGTACACCCTCACTTTTGACCTCGAGCCTGCGGGCGCGAGCGCATACTATAAGCATCAGGTGCGCACGTACAGCGGCGCGTCGAAAAACCCCGAGTTTACGGCTGTGCACATGGTCTGGACGATCGACGCCAACTGGGATCTGCTGCAGATGGACACTGTGGAGAGCTATTCCGTGTCCATGTCCGGTCTCGGCAGCCTCAACTGCACGAGCACGCTCACGGAGGCATTCACGGACTTCGGTGCCGTGACCGACGACCAGACGGAGTTCCAGCACTATCTCGCCACCCAGTACGACCCCAACAACCTCGGCAAGCTCTCCGACGGCGGGCAGGACACGCAGGCCATGGTGCGCGACTTTTTCCGCCGCACCCCGAACTACAGCATCACCGTCAGCGCAAACGGCCAGTCCTACGGCCTGACGGCACATATGGATATTGACCAGACCACCTTCCAGCTGCGCGGCAATGTCGCGGGCGTCGACCTCTTCGCCGCCTACAGCAACGAGCGGGTGTACATCGCCTTCGGCAGCCAGAAGATCACCCTGCGCGCGAGCGACACGCTCGACGCGGCGCGCACGGTGGCGGGCTATCTCGGCGTGCAGATCCCGGACATCTCGCTCGATTCCGCCGGCATGGCTGCGCTGACGAAAAACGTCACCATGCAGGAGACCGCCAACGGCATGAACATCCGCCTCAACGACCCGATGATCTCCGGCACGGTGCAGCTGACCGATCCCGACGCGCTGCGCCTGACGCGCGCGGACGTGTCGCTCAACCTCGGCGGCGCGCGCATGCACGTCACCGCCACGCCGTACTACGGCGGCTTCCGGGTGCAGCCGCTCGACGGCTACACCGATCTGACCGGCGCGCTGAGTCTCGTCAGCCCCCTCATGGATGCGGCCACGGCCAAGACCGCGACCTTCGACGTCGCGCTCAGCGGCCCGATGCGTCTCAGCGGTACGGCCACGGTGACCCGCACCTCCGGCGGCTATGACGCCGCGCTCACCACCTCGGTCGACGGTGTGACTGTCACGGCCGAGTACATCGGCGGCACGGTCTACGTCTCCGCCGGCAACATCCACGTCAGCGGCACGGGCAGCGAGATCAAAGACCTCGTCGCGTGGGCGGGCAAGCTCGCCGGTGCGAGCGGAGCGGACGCTGCGGGCAGCGCTTATGCGCAGTTTTTCCGTGAGCTCACGCCGCAGTCTGCCGTTGACAGCATCCGCGGCCTGACGTGGTCGAACAATGCCCTGCATGCGCAGCTGAACATCGCGGGCACGGATGTGTCCGCCGCCCTCTCGGCCGACAGCGTAAGCGTTACGGCTGCTGGCTGGACGGTGCGCGTGACGGTCACCTCGACGTCCGGCAGTGCCGCTGCCATCAGCCCCACGAGCGGAAATTATGTCACGCTCTCGCAGCTGCAGCCATTTGCCCCCGTGCTCGAGCGCTATGTCGGCGCGCAGGCCATGGGCATGGACGCGACCGTGAGCGTCAACGGCTACAGCCTTGACACCGATGTCGTGCTCTCGTTCGGCAAGCCCGTCGCAGCGCGCGCTGTGTCGCAGATCCTCGGCCGCGACCTGACCGTCACCTTCTGGAACGACCGCGTGTACATCGACTACGGCTGGCACCACGTCACGGCGTCGATGGGTTCGCTCGAGCGCGCGCTCTATGCCGTGCTCACCGTCACGCCGGGCGTCGACCGCCAGACGGTGCAAAACGCCATCGAGGCGTACACCTACTTCTTCGAGCACCTGTCGTTTGCGAGCGTTGTCGGCGCGATCTCGGACTTCGGCTATGCCGACGGTGCGCTGAACATCACGGCGAACATCGCGGCCTCGCCGCTGTACATCTCGCTCACGCCGAGCCGGATCACGCTGCGCACGCAGGTCGATGCGGCCAACCTCACCGTCACGGCCGCGCCGGGCAGCGCCTACGCCGCCGCGCCGGATCTTGCGCCGCAGGGCGGCAGCTACCGCAACCTCGACGATTTTCTTGCCCTGTTCCCGAGCTGGTAAGCCCGGGCAGCGCGTGCGCTGCAGTCAGGCCGCAAACCTCTTTTTCAAAAAAAGCAGCACTTATTTGACAGAAAGCGCCCCCGAACCGTTTTGGGTTCGGGGGCGCTTGTGCATCCCTCTGCCATCCATGCCGCGCGTCAGCACGCGCTCTGCTTCTGCCGCAGGCTCAGGCAGTCGGCGATCATGGCGATGAACTCCGAATTCGTCGGCTTGCCCTTGATGTTCGAAACTGTGTAGCCGAAAAACTTCTGCAGCGTCTCCAGATCGCCGCGATCCCACGCGACCTCGATCGCGTGGCGTATCGCACGCTCAACGCGCGAGGGCGTGGTGTTGAACTTGCGCGCGACCTCGGGGTAGAGCACCTTGGTCACGGAATTGATGACGTCCATGTCGTCGATGGCCAGCATGATCGCCTCGCGCAGGTACTGGTAGCCCTTGATGTGCGCCGGGACGCCGATCTCATGGATGACATCGGTGACGACGCTCTCGAGCGTGGGCACGGGCTCGGGTGCGTCCAGCTGCGCGCACAGGCTGCCGGTGCGGCGGCGCGGACGCGCGGTCTGCCGGATGCGGTACACGAGCAGCGGCGGGTCGACCGGCTTTTGCATGAAGTACATCGTGCCGAGATCGGCACACTCCATGAGCACTTCGTCATTGTAGATCGCGGATGTAACGATCACGCGCGGCGGCTTCTCCTTGGCCTGCAGCCGCGCCAGCAGCGACATACCGTCGACGCTCGCCAGCACGAGGTCGAGCACCACCACGTCGGGCTGAAATTCGTCGACGAGCGCCTCTGCGCGCAGCCCGTTGTCCGTTTGCGCGACCAGCTCCATGTCCGCCTCCCGGGCGATGGCCTTGGCATAGGCTGCGCGGTATTCCTCACTGGGCTCTGCCACCAGTACACTGATTTTTGTTTCCATAACCTTCTCCTCTGCAAAATTTCGGGCTTGCGGTCAGCTGTCTGATGAACCGCTCGTTTTCCCTGTCTTGCGCGGATATTTTACCATGTTTGGGATGCTGGAATCGTGTGGTTCTTGGCGAATAACCCTAAGTTTCCGTTGACATAATCTGATATACTTCGTCGAAAAGCATAAAGATTCGGAAAAATCCATTTTTTCTCGCCTGCCTTCGACAGGTGGAACGTGTCGAGCGGGTTTCGGAATTATGTAAACTTATTTTTCGACGTGCGCCGCGTTCCCCTGACAAAAGCCGCCTGTGTGCGCGGCGCTCAGTCCTCGTCGCCGTGCTTGTGTTCGTGCTTTGCCTCGTGCGCGGCGTGGCGCTCGAGGCGCTCGGCCTTGTGCTCGGCGTGGCGCTGCATCTTGCGCGCGAGATCCTCGGCGTGCTTTTGCGCGCGCTCGGCGGAGTGCTCCGCGTGGCGGCGGGCACGCTCGGCCGCGCGCTGCGCCTTTTTGGCCAGCTCTGCCGCCTGCCGCTGCTCACGCGCGACCTGCTGCTCCGCCTGGCGGCGCAGGCGCTCCTCAAGCTGCCGCTCGTGGCGCAGCTGCTGCTCGGTGGCGTGCTGCTCGTGCCGCTCCTGATGCGCGGCGGCGTGCTGCTCATGTCGTTCGAGCAGCTCGGCCTGATGCTGGGCGCGGCGCTCGTTTCGCTCGGCGCGCTCGCGCTCGATGCGGGCGCGCAGCTGCTGCCGGCGGGCGTCAATGCGCGCGGCGCTCGAGGGGTGGTTGGCGTGGAAGTCGTGGTCGAGGTGGTCGCGGCGCTCGCGCACGTGCTCGACCAGCTCGGGATAGTCCTGCTCGACGCGGTCGATGAGGCTGTCGCGCTCGACCTCGAGGTCGGTGAACACGTCATCCTCGGAGTTTTCGAGCAGCTCGGCCAGCTCGTCCGTGTGTCCCTCGAGATGCAGCAGCACCTCGTCGGCGTCGATGCTGCCGAAGTGGAAGTCCTCGTTGAGGAAGTGCTCGAGCATGGCGCGGCGCGCGCGCACGTCGTCCGTTGTGCGCATACGCGCGAGCATGAGCTGGACGTTGCGCTCGATCTGCACCTCCGCGTCCGCACCGTAGAGCCACTCCAGCTCCTGCAGCTGGCGGATGTCGTCCATATTGCCGGGGATCTTCTGATACGAGCTGCCGGGGTCGAGCGTCACGCCGGCGTCACGCAGCGCGCCGCGGATCGTGCGGCGCACGGCGCCGGTCTCGATGAGCTCGCCGGCCTCAAAGTGGCGCAGCTGGTCGTTGACCTCGCCGATGTGCTCGGTCAGATAAAAGCGCACGCCCTGCGCGCGCAGCTTGCGGTTGAGCGCGACGAGCCGGTCGCAGGCGGTGATGTCCACGCTCACGACGGCGCTGCCGTCGACGATGACGGCCTGTGTGTCGGGCTGCAGCGCGCCCTCAATGTCTTCCTGAAAGCGGCGGATGTTTGCAAAGAACAAGCTGCCGCTGAAGCGGTAGAGCACGATGTGCGGCAGCGGCTGCACCCCGCTGACGCGGTCGATCGGGAAGAAGCCGGACTTGCCCGGTAGCGTACCGAGGAAGGTGCGCTGCGGCGCTGCAGCGCGCATGAGCACGTCGACAAACGACAGCACCATGCCCACGAGCACGCCCTTGATCGCGCCGAGCAGCAGCACGCCGAGAAACGCCCCGGTGAAGATGCCGAGCTCCACGCGGTTGACGCGCCAGAGCCGCCGCGCGATGCCGAACTCCGTCGCCCCGATGAGCGCGTTGACGACGATGGCCGTCAGCACCGGCACGGGCAAAAAGCGGATGAGCGGCGTGGCGAAGAGCAGCACGAGCAGCATGGTCACGCTCGCCGTGACGGACACGAGCTGCGTTTTCCCGCCGTTGCGCTCGTTGACCGCCGTGCGCGACACGCTGCCCGACACGACGCAGCAGCCGACAAGCCCGGCAGCGACGTTGCAGACGGCGTAGGCCGCGATCTCGCGGCGGCCGTTGAGGCGGTAGCCGTTTTTCTGCGCCGTGCCGGACGAGGCCAGCAGCGTCTCGGCCAGGATCACGGCCGCGACCGGCAGCGTCGCCACGAGCGCCTCGGTAAACGGCAGCGCCGTGAGATCCGGCAGCACGGGCTTCGGCAATCCGCGCGGCACGGCGGCCAGCAGCGCCACGCCCCGGTCGGCCAGCGGCGCAAACGCGCCGAGCAGCCCGCCGAGCACCATCATCACCAGCACCCACGGCACCTTCGGCCACTTGCGCGGCGCAAGCAGCAGGATCGCCAGTGTCCCGAAGCCGAGCGCGGCGGTCGGCAGGTTGACGGTCTTTGCCGCGTCAAAAATATGCTCCAGCAGCTCAAACAGCTCGCCCGTGCCCGAGCCCGAGCCGAGCAGCTTCGGCACCTGCATGAGGATGATCTCGCAGCAGACACCGCTGATGAACCCGCCCATGACGGGCTCGGAGATGTAATCAACGGCCCTGTCCGCGCGCACGAGCGCGAACACTGCCAGCCACAGCGCGACGTAGAGCGTCAGCACCGGCACGATGCGCATGGCCTCCGCACTGCCGGCTGTGACGCCGAGCGAGGCGAGCACCGCGCCGATCATGGCGGCGGGTGCGGCATCGACGCCGAAGATGAATTCCCGCGTCGTGCTGAGCATCGCAAAGAGCAGGATCGGGATCAGCGACCCGTACAGGCCGTAGACCGGCGGCAGACCCGCCAGCTGGGCATAGCCCATGGAGATCGGGATGGACAGCAGCGCAATGAGCACGCCGGAAAACAGATCCGGCCCGAGCTGCTGCCGGTCATAGCCCCGCAGGGAGGCAAACAGCGGTTGTGAGAGCGCTTTCATAACATCACCTGAATATTATATAAGGTATGGGATCCCCTGCTCAGGCGAGCAGGGTGTCAAGTCCGGCGTCGAGCCGGGCGTTGCGCTTCGGGCGCGGACGGTCGATGATCCGGCCGCGCGCGACGACCATGTCGAGCGTGCGCAGTGCGCGCAGATCCGCGAGCGGGTTTTCGCTCGTGACGAGCATATCGGCGCACAGACCGGGGCGGAGCGTGCCGGTCACGTCGCCGAGCCCTGCCATGCGCGCACTCTGACCGGTGGCGCAGTAGAGCGCGCAGGCGTTGGATGCGCCGGCGTATTCGTGGAAATAGCACAGCTCGCGCCAGAAGTCGTACTGCGCGACCCACTGGCAGCTCGTGTCGTTGCCGAGCACGACGGGGATGCCGTGCGCGAGCGCGGCCTTCGCGCAGGCGATCATGCCGTCAAAGACGACGCGGCCGTTGAACTGCTCGTCCTCGGTCAGGTGCGTGACCGCGCGGTCAAAGCGCGCATATGGCAGCGCGGGCGAGAATGTCGCGCACAAAAATGCGCCCCGCTCCTCAAACAGCCGCAGGATCTCGTCATCCGGCTTTGCGCCGTGCTCGATGGAGTCGACGCCGTTTTGCAGCGCGATGCGCACGCCCTCCGTGGACTCGGTATGTGCCGCCACGGTGTAGCCGAGCGCGTGTGCGCGCTCGCACACGGCGCGCACCATCTCAGCCGGCATTTTCACCTCGCCGGGCATGCCGCGCTCGGTCGCGTCCATGACGCCGCCGGTGATCATAAGCTTGACGAGGTCCGCGCCCTGCGCGTGCACGGCGTCGACTTGTGCGAGCGCCTCGTCAACGGTCCTGGCCGCGATGGCGACCGAGCCCGCCATGTGCCCGCCGGGGACGGAGATGGCCTCATTTGCCGCGAGCACGCGCGGTCCGATGCGGCGTCCGGCGCGGATCTCGTCGCGCAGGCGCGTGTCGAACGTGTCCAGCCCGCCGACGGTGCGGATCGTCGTCACGCCGCCGAGCAGCTCGGTGCGCGCAAAGGAGCACACCATGCGGTAGGCCACCGCGCGCGAGACGGGGTTTGAAAGGATGCGGCGCACGAGCGTTTCCAGATCGCGCTGCTTTTTCTGGATCTTGCCGTTTCCGGCCAGATGCACGTGCATATTGATCAGCCCCGGCAGCAGGTAGCGCCCGTGCAGGTCGATGCGCCGGTAACCGTCCGGCGCAGTGCCGGCGGGTACGATGTCCGTGATCGTCTCGCCGTCCGTGAGCACGCACAGCCCCGGCTGCACGCGCATATCCTGTGTGCCGTCGATCAGATTGGCGTTATCAAAGGCGTATTTCATCGCAGTTCTCTCTTTCCGGACGGGCGCGCTGCGCCGGTCAAAGTGCATAAAAAGGTGGTTTCGTGTTTGGTCAGGTTGCCGGCTGCACCGTCACGCAAGCGTGGCCGTGAAGCAGTGCCACTCCTCAAGGCTGTCGTGCGCCGTGACCGTGAAGCCCGCGCGCTCGATGGCGGCGCGCACCTCATCCTCGCGCCCGTCGATGATGCCCGAGCAGATGAACGTGCCACCCGGGGCAAGAAATGCCGGGGCGTGCGCGGCCAGCGGGATGATGACGTCGGACACGATGTTTGCCAGCACAAGATCATACCCCGTGCCGAGATCCCGGCGCAGTCCGGCATCGGCGAGGATGTCGCCCGCGCAGACGGAGAATCGGTCGCCCGCGAAGCCGTTGAGCGCGGCGTTGCCCGCCGCGACCTCGGGCGCTTTGGGGTCGATGTCGCAGCCGGTGACGTGTGCGCAGCCGAGCAGCAGCGCCCCGATGCCGAGAATGCCGCTGCCGCAGCCGAGGTCGAGCGCGGTCTTGCCCGGACCGGCGTACTGCTCGAGCGCGGCGAGGCACATACGCGTTGTGGGGTGGCTGCCCGTGCCGAAGATGAGCCCCGGATCGAGCCGCAGCGCAATGCGTCCGTCCGCCGGAGCATCGAGCCATTCGGGCACGACGACGAGCTTTTCACCGACTTCGATCGGCTGATAGTACTGCCGCCAGTTATTCTCCCAGTCGCTGTCGCGCACGGTCGCGGTCGTCAGCTCGCGGCCGATGCCGGCGCGGATGGACGCAAGCTGTGCGCGGCCGTCGTCATCGTCCGAGAGGTAGAACTTGATGCGCGACACGCCGCGAAACTGCGCCTCGAGCGCATCGTCAACGTAGTCCCAATACTGGTGGTTGTGCTCGAGAAAGTCCTGAAAATCCGCCTCGTCCTCCACGACCATGCCGCCGGCGCCCAGCTCGGCCAGCTGCGCGCAGACGTCGTCGATCTCATCGCTGCGGGTGGGGACGGACACTTCGATCCATTGCATATGCAGTGCTCCTTTGTGCGTGATTTGCCGCCCCGCACAGGGCGGCATGCGATTATTATATTGTATCTTCCCATTATACCGCGCGGCGCGGCGCTTGAAAAGTGGGCGCGGCGGTTTTTTACACATTTTTTGGCATGCGGGCAAAAAACGGCCCGTTCGAGCGGAGCGTACATCGGGCGGCGGCCGCGGGAATATTCGCACGAATGCATATTTCACTGCCGCTTACAGGCGCCGCAGCGCGGAAAAGTGCGTATAAACACCCCGTTTTTGTGAATATCACGGAAAGAATATGATTTTTTCGGCGAATTTTATGCAGATGGAGGGTTGACATTTGCGCGAAAAAGGTGAATAATATGCACATCTTATGAATGAATAATCAATGGAGGTACCCATTATGAAAAAAGAAGATATCAAAAAAGTCGTCCTTGCTTACTCCGGCGGTCTGGATACGTCCATCATCATCCCGTGGCTGAAGGAGCACTACAACAACTGCGAAGTCATCGCCGTGTCCGGCAACGTCGGTCAGGCGGACGAGCTTGACGGTCTGGAGGAAAAGGCCATCAAGACCGGCGCGTCGAAGCTCTACGTGCTCGACCTGACGGACGAGTATGTCGATGATTACATCATCCCGACCATGCAGGCCGGCGCCATGTACGAGGAGTACCTGCTCGGCACGAGCCATGCGCGGCCGTGCATCGCCAAGGGCCTCGTCGAGATCGCCCAGAAGGAGGGCGCGGACGCCATCGCCCACGGCTGCACCGGCAAGGGCAACGACCAGGTGCGTTTTGAGCTGGCCATCAAGCACTTCGCACCCGATATGCCCATCATCGCCCCGTGGCGGGAGTGGGACATCCAGTCGCGTGAGGAGGAGATCGCCTACGCCGAGGCGCACAACGTGCCCCTGAAGATCAACCGCGAGACCAACTACTCCAAGGACAAAAACCTCTGGCACCTGAGCCACGAGGGTCTCGACCTCGAGGATCCGGGCAACGAGCCGCAGTATGAGAAGCCGGGCTTCCTCGAGCTGGGCGTGAGCCCGATCGACGCACCCGACGCCCCGACCTACATCACGCTCGACTTCGAGCAGGGCAAGCCCGTCGCGCTCGACGGCAAGCAGATGAGCGCCAAGGACATCATCCTCAAGCTCAACGAGCTCGGCGGCGCCAACGGCATCGGCATTCTGGACATTGTGGAGAACCGGCTCGTCGGCATGAAGTGCCGCGGCGTGTATGAGACGCCGGGCGGCACGATCCTCTACAAGGCGCACAGCGTGCTCGAGACGCTCTGCCTCGACAAGATGACCATGCACGAAAAGCAGAAGCTCGCCGTGACCTTCGGCGAACTGGTGTACAACGGCCAGTGGTTCACGCCGCTGCGCGAGGCGCTCAGCGCGTTCGTGACCAAGACGCAGGAGCACGTCACCGGCACGGTGCGGCTCAAGCTCTACAAGGGCAACATCATCAACGCCGGCGTCTGGAGCCCGTACTCCCTGTACTCCGAGGAGATCGCCACCTTCGGCGCGAGCGACTACAATCAGGCGGACGCCGCCGGCTTCATCCAGCTCTACGGCCTGCCGATCGCCGTGCAGGCAAAGGTTGACGGCAAGAGCATGTAAGCGGTACAATAGAAATAACGAAATGATCTTATCCCCGCGCCGCCCCCCCGGCGCGGGGACAATTGACGAAGGGAGACCATCACCATGGCAAAAATGTGGGCGGGCCGCACGGCCGGCGTGACCGATCCGGTCGCGGACGATTTCAATTCCTCCATCCGCTTCGACAGCCGTATGTACCGCGAGGACATCACGGGCAGCATGGCGCACGCGGCGATGCTCGGCGCGCAGCACATCCTGCCTTCCGCGGACGCCGATGCCATCATCGACGCGCTGCAGGGCATCCTCGACGATCTGGACAGCGGCGCGCTCGCCATTGACCCCGCGTGCGAGGACATCCATATGTTTGTCGAGCAGGTGCTCACCGCGCGCATCGGCGACCTCGGCAAGAAGCTGCACACCGCCCGCTCGCGCAACGATCAGGTCGCGCTCGACCTGCGCATGTACCTGCGCCGTGAGACGCAGGAGATCATTGCGCTGACGAAGGACGTGCTCACGGCGCTCGTGGAGCAGGCCGAGGCGCACAAGGGCGACATCCTGCCCGGCTACACGCACCTGCAGCGCGCGCAGCCCATCACCTTCGGCCACCACCTGATGGCCTATGCCATGATGCTCCTGCGCGACATTGACCGCATGCAGGACGCGGTCAGGCGCATGAACGTCTCGCCCATCGGCTGCTGCGCCCTCGCCGGCACGACGTATGACACCGACCGGTTCTTTGAGGCCAAGCAGCTCGGCTTTGACGACGTGGCGCGCAACAGTCTCGACGGCGTGTCCGACCGGGACTTCTGCGTCGAGCTGCTCGATGCCTACGCCATCGAGATGATGCACCTCTCGCGCCTGAGCGAGGAGCTGGTGCTCTGGTCGAGCTGGGAGTTTCAGTTCGTGCAGCTCTCGGACAGCTACACGACCGGCTCGTCGATCATGCCGCAGAAGAAAAACCCCGACATGGCCGAGCTCGTGCGCGGCAAGACCGGCCGCGTTTACGGCGACCTCATCGCCATGCTCACGGCGCTCAAGGGCCTGCCGCTGGCATATAATAAGGACATGCAGGAGGATAAGGAGGCCGTGTTCGACGCGGTCGACACCGTGAAGATGTGTCTGCGCGTCATGGCGCCGATGCTCGCGACCATGACCGTGCGCGCCGACAAGATGCTCCACGCGGCGCAGACGGGCTTCCTCAACGCGACTGACCTTGCCGACTATCTCGTCACGAAGGGGCTGCCTTTCCGCAGCGCGTACAAGATCTCCGGCGAGCTCGTGGCCTACTGCATCGCGCATGACACCGTGCTCGAAAAGCTGCCGCTCGAGACGTTTCAGACCTTCAGCGACCTTTTTGACGACGGCGTGTATGCCGCCATCGACCTCAAAAACTGCGTCACGCGGCGCGTGTCCTACGGCGGCACGTCCGTGCCGAGCGTCGAGGCGCAGATCGCCTGGGTCACGCAGCAGCTCGAGGCATAAGCACATACGTATATTTTTTACAGGGCCGGCGCTCCTATCTAGGAGCGCCGGCCCTGAGACTGTCAAAAAGTATTCCTTTTTGACAAGGGGATTGCAGTCTGCCGCGCGCATAATTTGTGCGCCGCCGGCGCACAAATTCCACACTTGCAGCCTGAGAAGTATTTTCTTCGCCGCACATGTCGCCGAAGAAAATGATTGAACTTTCTTTGCGCCTGCGGGCGCAAACTCTACGAGGTTCTTTGACAAGCTGAACCGGCGTCCAGAAAACGGGACGCCGGTTTTTGTCGTACGGGCGCAATTGTTAATCTGCAGCAAAACAGTAAGAAGCAGGGGGCGAATGGAAGAAAAAGGAATACACTTGCGCAGGAATGCAGAATTGACACAAAAAAACGGGAAAAATGCATTGACATCTCCTGCGCGGATGTTACAATAAAGTTACAGGTTGGTATTGCAATTTTGAGTATTTGTAACATTTGGAAAGGAGTGCAGAGATGAAACTGAGAACGCGCAAGGTGTTGACCCTGCTGCTGGTGGCTGCCATGGTGGTAAGTCTGGCAGTACCGGCATTTGCTGCCGACGGCGGCTACTCTGCGACGCCGTATACCTACGATGCCGGAGATTACACCTTCGGCAAGATCTCGCACGCGGACAAGGCGACCGGCCAGCCGGACGGCCTGGTCGACTATACCGGAGACGGCACCGTTGCCGTGACCGGAACGGTCGAAGGCGCCGACGGGCAGGGCGACCGCGGCCAGAGCTACTCCTGGGCAGCCATGGCATACGGCGACTATGTCTATGTCGGCACGTGCTACGCCGCCATGGGCAAGACCCTCTCGGCTATGGACAACGTCATGGGCCACAAGTTTGACGAAGAGGTCATGCGCGCCGAGCTCAACGCCATCTTTAACGGTACGTTCTTCTATGGTGAGGAGGACGGCGGCGTCTCCGACGGCATTCTCGTCAAAGTCAACGTGCACACCGGCGAGATGAAGCTGATCATGGCCAACTCCCTCAACAACGTCACGCCGCTGTTCCGCAACGCCATTCTCTATAAGGATAAGATCTATTTCTGCGGCAGCGTGACCGCCAACGGCCGCGTCGGCCTGCCGAGCATCTATGAAGTCGACCCGACGGACGACAGCTTCAAGTGCGTCTACACGGGGCTTGAAAACATGCAGGAATACGTGCAGGCATACAAAGAGGGCGTCTGCACCGGCATCCGCGGCATGGCGGTCTATGACGGCAAGCTCGTCATCAGCAACGTCGGCGTCGACGGCGGCTACCTGCTCATCAGTGACAACCCGTCCGAGGGCTTCACGAAGATCGCCACGCAGTCCGATCTCTATAACTATCCCGCTGTGCACTTTGTCGACAGTGTCTACGGCGGCGGCATCTGGGAGATGGTCGAGTATAACGGCAGTCTCTACGTCGCCATGTGCACCGGCACGCCCGCCACGCGCGTGGGCGACAACATGCGCTCGTTCGCCATCGTGCGCGGCGACTGCTCCGGCGACTGGAATGACCCCAGCGCGTGGACGTGGACGCCGGTCATCGGCGACAAGGCCGACGGTGCGAAGTACACCTTCGGCATCGACCCCGAGCGCACGCGCGCGGCCGCCTGCAATCTGTGCATTTATGACGGCTACCTCTACATCGGCGAATACAACGACGAGGAGATCCCGCTCGAGGAGCTCATGTTCAGTCAGGACTTCGGCTTCCTCGCACGCAACCTTGAGCAGTCGGTGAACCTCTACCGCATGTCCATCGGCAGCGACGGCAGCGAGCAGATGGAGCTCGTCGTCGGCGAGGCGACGAAGATGTTCCCGGCCGGCGGCATCCTGTGCAAGCGCTCCGGCTTCGGCGACTATGAAAACCAGTACTTCTGGCAGTCGAAGGTCTTTGACGGCAAGCTCTTCCTCGGCACGTTTGACACCAGCTCCCTGCTTGAGCCGCTCGGTCAGTTCACCAACGGTGACCTGCTCAAGATGTCGCGCGAGGAGTGGGCCAGCCAGATCGGTTACTTGCGGGTGCTGCTCAAGCTGCTGCTGAATCAGGATAAAAACGGCGACGGCACGCTCATGGCGGCGGACGCCGATCCCGACGCCGCTATTGACGCTGCGGTCGACGCGGTCAGCGACGAGAGCCCCGAGCTCTTCTCCTTCACCGACGCGCAGCATGACACCATGCGCCAGGAACTCCAGAACGGCGTGTACAACGCGTACTACAGCGTGAGCACGCTGCGCCAGCTCAACGAGCTCAACGCGCTGCTCACCGAGCTGACCGACCTCGTCGAGACGAACGATATCGAGGGCTTCGTCGCACTCTACCAGAAGGTGAACGACCTCTATGCGAGCCTCAGCGGCAAGCTGCCCGATGCGCTCAAGAAGCTCTATGAGACGCTCGTGCGCATCACCGAGCTGGAGAACATGAAGGACCTGTGCATCTGCCTCAGGAAGCTCTCGACCGCGACGCGCGGCTTCGGCCTGTACGCCATCACGTCGGAAGGCGGCAAGCTCTCGCTCGAGACGCTTACGCGCGACGGCTTCGGCGATCCGTTCAACCACGGCCTGCGCGCCTTCGCCACGAACGATGAAGAGGGCTGGATGGTCATCGGCACGGCCAACCCCTTCATGGGCACGCAGCTCTGGCGCACGAATCTGACGAAGGCTGACCCGATGGCACAGTTCACCGACGTCGATGAGAACAGCTGGTCGTATCCCGGCATCCGCTGCTGTGTGGAAAACGGTCTGATGTCCGGCATCGGCAACGGCCTGTTTGCCCCGCAGATGACGACTACGCGCGCACAGATGGTGCAGATCCTCTATAACCTCGCGGGTGATCCGGAGGTCAGCGGCACGACGCCGTTTACCGACCTCACCGACGACTGGTATCAGGACGCGGTGCTCTGGGGCTACCAGACCGGCGTTGTGGCCGGCACGAGCGCGACGACCTTCTCGCCGGACGATCCCGTGACGCGCGAGCAGGCGGCGGTGCTGCTCATGGGCTATGCCGAGAAGATCGCGCAGGTCGATCTGTCCGGCGCGCAGGCTGACCTCTCCAGGTTCCCGGACGGGGATCAGGTCTCCGGCTGGGCGCGCACGCAGATGTCCGCTGCGGTCGCGCTGGGCCTGATCAGCGGTGTCCCGATCGACGGCAGAGACTATCTGTGCCCGCAGGACAGCGCCACGCGCGAGCAGGTCGCGACGATCCTGATGGCCTTTTGCCGCAACGTGCTGCAAAAGCCCTGAAATGTAACGCCCTGAAATGAAATACCTTGCCCGCCGGAGCTTGTCTCCGGCGGGCTGACTGTCAAAAAGTAATCCTTTTTGACAAGGGGATTTGCGGCCTGACTGCAGCGCACGCGCCGTCCGCTTGGGCGGACGGCGCGCACGTTTGCAGGCCGAGAAGTATTTTCTCAGCCGCACATGTCGCCTGAGAAAATGATCGGACTTTCTTTCGCCGTGCCATTGGCGAAAGGCTACGAGGTTATTTGACAAACTGTGCCCGCCGGAGCTTGTCTCCGGCGGGCGTTCGCTTAATTTTTCTTAAAGCTGCCATTTGCCCCTGTGCGCGTGCGGGGCGGATGTGTTAGGATAGAGCCCAGAGGTGATACGATGGAAAACCCCCAGACCCCCGCTCGCATCCTCGTCGTGGATGACGAGCCGGACATTCGCAACATTCTGCACATTCTGCTCTCGTCACGCGGCTATGCGGTCGATGAGGCCGAAAACGGCCTGCGTGCCGTCGCGTGCGTGCGCGCGCAGCCGGACTATGACCTCATTATTATGGACATCATGATGCCCGGCATGGACGGCGTAGCCGCCTGCACGGAGATCCGGCAGCACAGCGTCGCGCCGATCCTGTTTCTGACGGCGAAGGCACAGCCCGGCGACATGAGCGACGCCTACGGCAGCGGCGGCGACGACTATCTCGTCAAGCCCTTTTCCAACCACGAGCTGTTCCTGCGCGTGGAATCGCTCATCCGGCGCTACCGCGTCTACCACGGCAAGGGCGACGCGCCGACCGTCATCGATGCGCTGGAGATCAACCGCGACAAGGGCACCGTGTGCAAAAACGGCCGCGCCGTCGAGATGACCAAGACGGAGTTTGAGCTGCTGCAGTACCTCATCGCCAACCGCGGCACGTCCGTGTCCGCGCGCAAGCTCTATGAGGATGTCTGGCATGAGAAATTCCTGCCGAGCTCGGCCAACACCGTCATGGTGCACATCCTCAAGCTGCGCAAAAAGCTCGAGGACGATCCGTCCAACCCGACGCTGATCCGCACCGTCTGGGGAAAGGGGTATCAGATTGATTAAAAAGTGGCGCGCCTCGATCAGTGCGCGCATGATCCTTATGCTCATCCTGGCGCTGGCCGTGGGTGTCGGGTGCTATTTCGGCTGCTACCGGCTCGGCGTGTGGACGATCAACCACGGCTACATGGCGCCCGATGCGGTCGAGCTGCGCAACCAGCGGCACGAGCGCAGCCTGCAGCAGTATGTGGCGAGCAACAACGTCTCCTCGCGCGACACGGTGGCCATCGAGCAGTGGCTGCGCAGAGAGAAAAACGCCAGCGTCATCGTCTATCAGGCGCAGGGCGACCCGTATGAGGCCGGCACCTGGGGCACGAGCCAGTTGCTCGACGACACGACGCAAAACGATCTCGCAACGCTCGGCTACAGCTTTTATACCGTGCAGTTTGCCGACGGCGCGTATCGCGTTGCCGTGTGTGATTATTCCGAGTCGCGGCTGTTCGGCTACGCGCAGATCGGCGCGCTCGTGCTGGCATTCGTGGCCTATTCGTGCATTGCCTTCGGCTTCACGCGGCGGCTTGCGCGGCGCGTCACGCGCCTGTCCGAGGCTGTGAGCGCGGCCGGCGCGCTCAACCAGACCATCCCCGTCACGGGTACGGACGAGCTTGCGCGCCTCGCGCAGAACGTCAACACCATGCGCGAGACGATCGTCGAGCGCACGCGCAACGAGCAGACCGCGCTGCAGGCCAACAGCGACCTCATCACCGCCATGTCGCACGACATCCGCAACCCGCTCACGTCGCTCATCGGCTATCTCGACCTGCTCGAGATGCAGCAGGCGCAGCTGCCGGAGGACCTGCGGCGCTACGTGCTCGCAAGCCGCGACAAGGCCTATCAGCTCAAGGATCTGACGGGGGAGATGTTCCGGTACTTTCTCGTCTTCAGCCGCGGCGAACAGGAGACGCACCCCGAACCGTATGACGCGCAGATCCTCTGCGCGCAGCTGCTCGGTGAGTGCGCGGAGGAGCTGCGCAGCCGCGGCTTTGACGTCAATCTCCTGCTGCTCGGCACACCCTGCACCGTTACGACCGATGCGCAGATGCTCAAGCGCGTGACGGATAACCTCCTGTCGAACATAGAAAAGTACGCCGACCCCGCCGCGCGCCTGACCATTCTGGCCGAGCGCGAGGGCGAGCGGCTGCACGTCTGCTTTGCAAACCGCGCCCGGCGCGAGCTTGCGCGCGTCGAGAGCAACCACATCGGCCTGCGCACCTGTGCAGCGATCCTGAAGCTGCTCGGCGGCGAATTTGTCACGCACAGGGACGGCGAAGCTTTCACGGCGGAGTTCACCCTGCCGGTCACGCCGCCGGACGCGGCGCAGAGCGAGACCTGAAACCGGACCTGCCACCGGCTGCTTGTCAAAGAACCTCGTAGCCTTTCGCCGCCGGAGCGGCGAAAGAAAGTCGAATCATTTTCTTCGGCGACATGTGCGGCGAAGAAAATACTTCTCGGCCTGCAAACGTGCGCGCCGTTCACCCAAGGTGAACGGCGCGTGCGCTGCAGTCAGGCAGCCCACCCCTTTGTCAAAAAGTAATACTTTTTGACAGATTGCGCTGCGGCCTGAAAACCGCCGGAATGCCTTGAACGTTTTCGGGATTTCCGCTATAATAGAAAGACACCCCGAGCGGCGCTGCCGCACCGGAACGACTGTACAAAGGAGGTGCGCTTGTGCGCAAGGTTTGGTTTGAGGACGATAATGAGATCCGTCTGCTGCGCCGCGGCAAGCGCCGCCTGCTGGATATTGTGTTCGGCCGCACGATGGTCATCGTCGTGCTGCTGCTGCTTCAGGTCGCCATCATGGCGTTCGGTGCGCACTATCTCGGCCGCTACTACCCCGCGCTGTCCGGCATCATGCATGTGCTGGCGGTCGTGCTCATCATCTATCTGGTCAACAAGCCCGGCAGCGCGACGACGAAGATCACATGGATCGTGCTCATCATGGCGCTGCCCGCGTTCGGCGTGCTGCTGTACCTGTTCGTGCAGCTCGATGTCGGCCACCGTTACGCAAACCGCCGCGTGCAGGAGAGCATCGTGAGCACCGTGCAGTATGTGCCGCGGCAGACCGAGCTCATGACGCGCCTGCGCACCGAGCTGCCCGAGGTGCACAACCTCGCCGAGTACACGCTGCGCTCCGGTGACTATCCCGTGTATGAAAACACCGCCGTTACCTACTACCCCATGGGGCAGGATAAGATCGGCGCGCTGCTCGACGCGCTGCAGTCGGCCGAGCACTTTATCTTCCTCGAATACTTCATCATCGAGGAGGGCGACGTCTGGGGGCGCATCCTCAAGATCCTGGAGGAAAAGGTGCGCGCCGGCGTTGAGGTGCGCGTGCTCTATGACGGCACGTGCACGTTCTACCGTCTGCCGTACGGCTATCCCAGGCGCATGGAGGCGCTGGGCATCCGCTGCAAGATGTTCGCGCCGCTGCGCCCGTTTGTCAGCACCTACTATAATAACCGCGACCACCGCAAGATCGCCGTCATCGACGGGCGCGTCGGCTTCACCGGCGGCGTGAACCTTTCCGACGAGTATGCGAATCTGGTGCGCGTCTACGGCGTCTGGAAGGACACCGCCGTGCGGCTCGAGGGCGAGGCCGTGCGCTCGCTCACGCTTATGTTCCTGCAGATGTGGGGCATGGATGAGCGCGAGCCGGATACGGAGTCCTACGGTCGGTATCTCAACGTGCCGCTGCCGCCGCTGCCGGAGGCGGGGGGCTATGTCCTGCCGTATGCCGACAGCCCGCTCGATGACGAGCGCGTCGGCGAGAGTGTCTATCTCGACATCCTCAGCCACGCCGAGCGCTATGTGCGCATCTTCACGCCGTACCTCATCCTCGATGAGACGATGGTCATGGCGCTCACGTTCGCGGCCAAGCGCGGCGTGGATGTGGAGCTCATTTTGCCGCACGTGCCGGATAAAAAGTTTGCCTTTGCGCTCGCCAAGGGGCACTACCGCGAACTGCTCGACGCCGGCGTCAAGATCTACGAGTACACGCCCGGCTTCGTGCACGCGAAGGTGTTCGTCAGCGATGACTGCAAGGCCGTCGTCGGCACGATCAATCTCGACTACCGCAGCCTGTACCTGCACTTTGAAAATGCGGTGTATCTCTATGACTGTCCGTGCATTGCGGACATCGTGGCCGACTTTGACGCCACGCGCGCCCAGTCGCAGATCGTCACGCACGGCGACCTCGCGCGCATCCCGCTGCACACGCGCATCACTTCCGCGCTGCTGAAGCTGGTAGCGCCGCTCATGTAAACGGATCACAAAAGAAAGGGGAACCTGTTATGTCCAAATGTTATCTGCTGTTTGCCGAAGGCCTGGAGGAGTGTGAGGGCCTGATCACGCTCGATATTCTCCGCCGCGCCGGCCTGGAGACGTATACGGTCTCCGTTGAGGACGCGCACACCGTCGTCGGCGCGCACGGCGTGCCCGTCACGTGCGACCGCACGCTGCCGGAGCTGCTGGCAGCGCCTCCGGAGCTGGTCGTGCTCCCGGGCGGTATGCCCGGCACGACGAATCTGGCCAAATCTCCGGCCGTGGAGACGCTCGTGCGCCGCACGCTCGAGCATGGCGGCCGCGCCGCCGCCATCTGTGCCGCGCCGAGCGTGCTCGCGCAGTACGGCCTGCTCGCCGGCCGCCGCGCCACCTGCTACCCCGGCTTTGAGGACAAATGCCCCGGTGCGCAGATGGTCGATGCCGACGTCGTCACCGACGGGCCGATCACGACCGGCCGCGCCCTCGGCGCTGCGATCCCGTTCGCGCTCGAGCTCGTGCGTCTGCTCACCGATGAGCAGACCGCCGCACGCACGGCGGAGGAGATCGTCTACCGCGCGTGACGTCCGGGCAGTATGTGACGGTTGACAACGCGCGCGCGAATGCGTAAAATGGACAGCACATCATCATCGTGAGGACCCACCATGGACGAACTGAAACTCATCTTTGCCAGCAACCTCATCCGCCTGCGCACGGCCGCGGGCATGACGCAGGCAGAGCTTGGCGAACAACTGAATTATTCGGATAAGTCGATCTCCAAGTGGGAGCGCGGCGAGGCCATTCCCGATGCCGCGGTGCTCAAGCGCATGAGCGAGATCTTCGGCGTCACGGTCGATTACCTGCTCAACGAGCACGATGCGTGGCAGCCCGGACCCGAGCCCGCCGCGTGCGACCGCAGCCATCACGCCATTATCCTTGTCGCCCTCATGGGCATCGTGACGCTGGCGGTGCTGGTGTTCGTGGTGCTGTGGCTGTGGCTGGGCACGGTGGAGTGGATCGTGTTCGCCTGCTTCGTGCCGGCGGCGGTCATCACCTATCTCGTGCTCAACAGCGTGTTTTTTGGCGGGCGGGGCAATTTGTACGTGGTGCTCGGCCTTGTGGCGAGTATTTTTGCCGTGGGCTACCTTGTACTGCTGCGCTTCGGGATGAATTTCTGGCAGCTGTTTTTGATCGTCATCCCGGCGGAGGCCGTCGTTTACTTCAGCTTTCATATCCGCGCAAAGCATTGATATTTCAGGCGTTCTATGATTTGTAGAGCGTGCCGTTCGGGGCGTAGAACAGGGGGGATCCATGTTCTACGCCCCAGTTCCGTTTTGTAGCTTGCGCAATCCCTGCTTTGCAGGTATGCTATGCGTGTATTGACAGGAACAAGACAGACAGCCCGCCCGGCGGGCAAATCGAAGGATGTAAAGGAGACCGACAACATGGCCGATTTTGTACTGAGCTGCTGCTCCACCGCCGACCTGACCAAGGAGCATTTTCAGCAGCGTGACATTTCGTATATCTGCTTCCACTACCAGCTTGACGGCGTGGACTACCCGGACGATCTGGGCGAATCGATGCCGTTTGATAAATTCTATGCCGCCATGGCAAACGGCGCCGACACGCGCACCTCACAGGTGAACATCTCGGAGTTCGTGGATTATTTTACCCCGTTTCTCGAGCAGGGCAAGGACATCCTGCATGTCTGCCTGTCCTCGGGGCTGTCGGGCGTGTCGAACTCGGCCGAGAACGCCGCGCGCATCGTGCGCGAGCGCTACCCGGAGCGCAAGATCTACATCGTCGACTCGCTCGGCGCGTCCTCGGGCTACGGCCTGCTGATGGATAAGCTCGCCGACCTGCGCGACGAGGGCATGGGCATCGACGCCGTGCGCGACTGGGCTGAGGCGCACAAGCTTGAGCTGCACCACTGGTTTTTCTCCACCGACCTGACGTTCTATGTCAGGGGCGGCCGCATCTCGAAGGTGGCCGGCGTCTTCGGCGGCCTGCTGGACATCTGCCCGCTGCTGAACATGGATAACCTCGGCCGGCTCATTCCGCGCGCCAAGATCCGCGGCAAAAAGCGCGTCATGAAGGAGATCGTCATGCGCATGGAGGAGCACGCGCAGGGCGGCCACGACTACTCCGGCAAGTGCTACATCTCCAACTCCGCGTGCTATGACGATGCGCGCGCCGTGGCAGACGAGATCGAGCGGAAGTTCCCGAAGCTCAACGGCAAGGTCGAGATCTACAGCGTCGGCACCACCATCGGCAGCCACACCGGTCCGGGCACCGTGGCCCTGTTCTTCTGGGGCGACGAGCGCAAGGACTGATTATGTGATACATCCCCCTTACCTTTTTCTCCATCCAAGTAAGAACCCCTGACCGCTCGGTCAGGGGTTCTTACGTTATATGATATGACTTTGATGCTGCCCGGCCGCTCAGCGCTTGGCGCGGGCGTCGGGCGGGCGCGCCCGGCCGGAGGTTATCCGGCGGGCGTGATGGATTTGAGCTTGCCGCTGTTCGTGATCTGGCTGTAGGAGAACGTCAGGTGGAACGTTGCGTCCGGCTCTGCGGCGACGGCGGCGAGCTGCTCGGCCGAGCAATCGACGTGGATGACGGTGCCGGCCTTCGTCACGGTCAGCTGACCGCCGTCGTCCGTCGCGGCGTAGGCGTCGATGGTGTAATCGCCGTTGCCGGATACGCGGTTCATGCCGAGAAAGCCGCCGTAGGTCAGCAGACCCAGCACGCCGACGATCACGATCACACGAATGACGGTCATGACAGTTTCCTTCATGCGCACACCCCCTTTCGGCCAGTGTAACAGGCCGGACGCCATTTGGCAAGTGCTGCGCGAGAATTCTCCTTTACAAGACAGCGCGTCTGGCATATACTGAGGTATCATGCGCGGCGGCGGAGCCGCGCAGCCTTCAAACGAGAGAAAGAGAAAAGAAACGATATGAACCTGTCCACTGTCTTTGCCAAGATGGCCATGCTGATCCTCATCATGCTGCTTGGCTACCTTTGTGCGCGCATCGGCATCACGGGGCCGGAGTTTAATAAGCGCGTGACCCCGCTGATGGTCACGGTGCTGATGCCGGCGACCATCCTCAATTCCGTGCTCGGCGCGCCAGCGTTTCAGGCCATTGAGATCGTCGATTATATCCTCGTCCTGACGGTCATGGTCGCGCTGCAGATGCTGCCGGCGTGGCTCCTGCCGCGGCTGCTGCGCACACGCGGTGAGGATGCCGGCGCGATGCGGCTGGCGACGGCGTTTGGCAACGTCGGCTTTGTGGGGCTGCCGGTCGTCGCGGCGATCTTCGGCGAGGAGATGGTCTTTTTCGCCTCCCTGTGCAACATCCCGTTTAACCTCGCGCTCTATTCCAGCAGCGCGTCGCAGCTGTCCCCGGAGGGCGGCCGCGTTCGCTGGCAGGATGTGCTCAACGCGCCGGTCATCGCGACGCTGCTGTCGATCGTGCTGCTGCTTACACGTGTGCCCGTGCCCGGTGTCATCGCCGACACGATCTCGGCGGTCTCCGGCGTGACGATTCCGCTGTCGATGATCGTCATCGGCACGTCGCTCGGCGCGATCTCCGTGCGCGCGGCGCTGACGGATTGGCGTGCCTATGCCGTTGCGGCGGTGCGCCTGCTCGTGTGCCCGCTGCTGACGTGGGCGGTGCTGCGGCCGTTTGTCAGCGGCGACCTGCTCGGCATCCCGGTGCTGCTCGCGGCGTGCCCGACGGCCATGCTCGTCACGGCGCTGTGCCTGCAGTATGACCGCTCGGATGCGTTCGCGTCCAAGTGTATTTTCATCAATACGATCCTGTCCGCCGCGACGATCCCGCTGGTGATCTGGCTGCTGTTCTGAGCGGGATCGCCATGACAGGATCCATTCTGAAACAGGAGGTTTTCGCATGATCGATCCCTTGACATTCATCGCGCTGCTGCCGGCCGTCGTGCTGGTGGTGTATATCTGCCGCAAGGACCGCACGGACAAAGAGCCGTCGGCGCTGCTGGCAAAGCTGCTGGGCTTCGGCGCGCTCTCATGTCTGCCTGCCATCGTGGTCGAGCTCATCCTCAGCGCCATCATCGAGCGGCTGAACGTGCGCAATGTTTACCTCGGTTATTTCCTCGAGGCGTTCGTCGTCGCAGGGCTCACGGAGGAGACGTGCAAGTTCCTGTTTCTGCGCACGACGTGGCGCAGCCCGGCGTTCGACTTCCAGTTCGACGCGATCGTCTATGCCGTCATGGTCGCGCTCGGCTTTGCCGCGTTCGAGAACGTGAAGTATGTCTACAGCTACGGCTTTGCGACCGGCCTTGTGCGCGCGGTCACGGCTGTGCCCGGCCACGCGATCTTCGGTGTGTTCATGGGCTATTTCTACGGCTACGCCAAGCTCTCCGACTACTGGGGGCGTGAAGATGATTGCAGGGCTTACCTTGCGCTGAGCGTCGTCGTGCCGGTGCTGATGCACGGCTGCTATGACTTTCTGGCGTTCGCACAGGAGAGCGACGGCCGCTTTACGCTGCTGTTTTATGCCTACCTGATCGCGCTGTATGTGTTCGGCATCCTGCGCGTGAACCGCTCGGCGCGCGCCGACCGCCGCGTCTCGCGCGAGACGGTGTTTGACTACTTCCGGCGCATGCAGTACCCGGTGCCGCCGCAGTACCGCGACCGGAACGACGATTTCTGGCGCTGAGCGGCGGCCGGAGCGGGCGATCCATACCGATACAAAAGGGATGCTGCCATAGGACAGCATCCCTTTTGCGGTCTGTTGTTCCCGCCGTTGGTCAGGAAAGCCGGCGGGGGCTTTTCATCTGCGCGCCTGCTTGCAGGCGGGGGTATGCGGGTTATGCGCTGTGGCGGAGCGTGCTGCTCAGGTGTTCGAATTTGCCGTCGTGCTTGTCCGTGGAGTAGAGCAGCATCGGCTCGGCGTTGAGGCCGAGCACCTCGCTCGTCGCGGCGTCCACGTAGCACTCGTAGTGCATCCATGCGGTGAACAGGTTGGCCTCATACAGGCCGTCGTGCATGGTGATGTTGGAAAACTCTACATCGCTGTCGTTGAGGTGCAGCTCGGCGAGAATGGTCCGGTATGCGCCGGCGGTGTTGATGGTATTGATGATATTTTTCATGATGTTGTCATCCTTTCTTGAATTGTGGGAGGTTTTGCTCTCTTGACCTTATGTGCCCATGATACGGGCAAATTCTAAGAAAGAAATGAGACAAAAGAAAAGAAATTTTGAACGGCGCGGGCAACAGAAATGTTGCCCGCGCCGTCGATCGCTCACAGAGTCACGGAAAATATGCTTCCTTTTCCGGGCGTGCTCTCCAGACCCACGGAGCCGCCGTGCAGCTGCATGATCTCCTTGACCATGGCGAGCCCGAGCCCGCTGCCGCCGTCCTCCCCGCGCGAGGGGTCCGCCTGCCAGAAGCGCTGCCAGACCTTGTCCTGATCCTCCGGTGCGATGCCGGGACCGTCGTCTGCGACGCGGAGCACGGCTTTGCCGTCCGCGTTTTCGTGCAGCGAGACGCGCACCCGCACCTGCTCTCCGCCGTATTTATAGGCGTTTTGCAGCAGATTGACGACCACGCGCGACATCAGTCCCGCGTTGCACGCCGCCTGAATATCGGGCTGGATGTCCAGCTCCACTTCTGCGTGTGAGCCCGGCGGCGGAGGGCACTCCTCACAGCAGGAGCAGACCAGCGCGCTCAGATCCATGCGCTTGATCGGGTATTTATCCGTCCCGTGCTCCATGCGCGTCAGCCCAAGCAGCGCCTGCACGAGCTGCGACATGTGCTCGCTCTGCTGCTCGATGACGCCGACGGACTCCAGAAAGTCGCCGCGTGTGTATGCCTTGCGTTTTGCGCGGTCGCATTCGGCCAGAATGACCGTGATGGGCGTGCGCAGCTCGTGCGAGGCGTCGGATGTGAACTGCCGCTCGGTGTCGAAGGCCTTTTCCAGCCGCGCGAACATCCGGTCAAACGCCGCGCTGAGCCGGCGCATTTCGCGCGGGCCGCGCTGCATATTCAGCCGTGCGCTCAGATCCTCGCCGGCAGAGATGCCGTCCACCGCCGCGAGGATCTTTTCCACCGGGCGCATGGCCGACCACGCGATGAGCCAGCCGCCGCCGATGGTGACGGCGAGCAGGATGGGCAGCAGTGTCGCCGTGAGGACGGTGATCGTATGCATCACGCCCGACCGGTCGTCGGAGGAGATGATGCCGCGCACCCAGAGGCCGGTCACGTCCATGTCGACATAGCTGTCATAGACGAAGTAATTCCTGCCGCCGCTGCTGACTGTGCGCACGATGTTTGGGGAAAACGCCAGGTCCGGATCGAAATCCTCCGGCAGCGCGCCGTGCAGAAGCGCGCCGTCCGTGCTGTAAAACTGGCTGTAAACGCCGCCGCTGTACATGGTCAGGTCGTCCCACTCGAATTTCCCGCGGTCGAATTCCACGTCCTTCACATTCTCCTGTACGACGTTGACCAGCCGCCCGGCGGGGTCGTCTGTGATGGCGTTATGATTGATCACAAGCACGAACACCAGCGTCATTGCTGCCAGCAGCAGCACCATGAGCGTGATCCACGCCGTGATCCTGACCTTGATCGACATGTCAATCCTCCCTCAGTGTCCAGCCGCTGCCCCAGATGGTGCGGATCAGCTTGGTGTCAAATCCGGTGTCCATTTTTTTGCGCAGATAGCCGATGTACACGTCCACGACATTCGTTCCGCCCTCGTAGTCAAAGTTCCAGAGGTTGTTTTCGATCATTTCGCGCGTGAGGACGATGCCCTTGTTGCGCAGCATATACTCCAGCAGCGCAAACTCCCGCGCCGTCAGGTCAATGTTTTTGCCCGCGCGCGTCACGGTTTTGGCCGAGGTGTCCATCGTGAGGTCGGCGGCTGTGAAAATGTTGGAGCGGTTGCCGGTGTACTTGCGGGTGATGGCGCGGACGACGGCCAGCAGCTCCGGAAAATGAAACGGCTTTACGAGATAATAGTCCCCGCCGCTCTCGAGCCCCTCCACACGGTCGGCAATGCTGTCGCGCGCGGTGAGAAACAGTACCGGCGCACAGATATGCTCGCTGCGCATCTGCCGCACCGCCTCGAGTCCGTCCAGACGCGGCATCATGATGTCCATGACCATCGCGTCGTATTCGGCGGCGCGGGCGTATTCCAGCGCCTGCTCGCCGTCAAAGCAGGCGTCGACGCTGTAGCCCTCGTCCTCCAGCGCTTCGCAGATGATCTTGTTGAGGCGCTTTTCATCCTCTGCTACCAGTAGTCTCATGTGCGGCTCCCTTCGATGTCTGTATTCCCGGACAGAATAGCACGAAAAACTATGAAAAGAATAAGTTTTTGCTCCGTTTCCGATTTTTTTCACGCTTTTATTCTCGGCTGCGCAAAAGCGGGCAGCGGCCGCGCACTGCGCGCCGCCGCTGCCGGATCTTCAGCATGTATCCTCCAGAAACTGCCGGAACGCAGTCGGCAGGGAGATCTCCGTGCGCAGCTCGTCCGGCGCTGCCCAGCGGTATTGCGGCGGCATAGCCGAGCACTCGAGCGTGTAGCAGCGCATCGTCCAGACGATGTGCGTGAAGATGTGCTTGCCGTCGCGCGCGCTGCGCAGCCGCACGTCGCCGAGCCCCTGCCCGCTGGCGAATGCACCCGCCTGCTGCTCGTCGAGCAGCCCCGGCGTGTTCGGCAGCTGCCAGAGCCCGGCAAGCAATCCGCTGTCCGGCCGCCGCTCGACGGCGAGCCGGTCGCCGCAGCGCAGGCAGAATACGGTGTGCTCCTCGGCGCGCTTGGCGCGCTTTGGCGCCTTGACCGGCAGAGCGGCCGCCGTACCGTGTGTGCGCGCGAGACACAGCGCCGCGATCGGGCAGTCCGCGCACTGAGGCGCGCGGTTCGGGCCGCAGACGGTCGCGCCGAGCTCCATGAGCGCCTGCGTGAAATCGCCGCAGTGCCCGACGGGGTAGCACGCGCTCAGCGCCGCGGTGAGCGCCGTCTTGTGCGCTGCGTTGTCGATGGGCGTCGCGTCGTCGAGTACGCGCGCGCACACGCGCAGCACGTTGCCGTCCACGGCGGCTGCCGGGCGCTCGAAGCAGATCGAGGCGATCGCCCCGGCCGTGTACGGCCCGATGCCCGGCAGCGCCAGCAGGCCCTCGACCGTGTCGGGCCAGACACCGCCGCGCGCCGCGATCACGCGGGCGCATTCCTGCGCCTTGCGCGCGCGGTTGTAGTACCCCAGCCCCTCCCAGAGCTTGAGCAGCTGCGCCTCCGGCAGCGCCGCGAGCGCGAACACATCCGGCGCGGCCGCGAGAAAGCGCGCGTAATACCCGCGCACGGCCTCGACGCGCGTCTGCTGCAGCATGATCTCCGAGAGCCACACGTGGTACGGCTCGCGGTCGGCGCGCCACGGCAGCGTGCGCGCGTGCGTCTGAAACCAGTCGAGCAGCGGCCGCACCGTCTGCGATAGTCTCTGCGTGTCCATGGCTGCACCTCCCGAAAAAATCTGCGCTCATTATAGCACGGTTCGCCTCGCTGCGCAAAGAGGAGATTTGCCGCGCAGACAGGGGCTGCGCTTTCCTGCGGCGCGGCGGCACTGGTCGAGCAGCTCGGAAATGGGATTGCCATGGTGCGTGACGTCAGGAAACACCACTGCGCTTTCGCTTCGGCTGCCTTCCCGCACGCCCGCAAAAAAGGTCCCCGAAACATTCGTTTCGGGGACCTTCCTTATGTAGAGACAAGGAGTTTGAAATTACACAATGCCCTGAGCCATCATGGCGTCGGCGACCTTCAGGAAGCCGGCAACGTTCGCACCGAGCATCATGTTGCCCGGCTGGCCGCACTCGACGGAAGCGTCGTAGCAGGCTTTGAAGATGCTCTTCATGATGCCGTGCAGCTTCTCGTCCACTTCCTCGAAGCTCCAGCTCATGCGCAGGGAGTTCTGGCTCATTTCCAGACCGGAGGTGGCGACGCCGCCCGCGTTGGAAGCCTTGCCCGGCGTGTAGAGCAGGCCGGCCTCGATGACCGCGCTGATGGCCTCGGGGGTCAGCGGCATGTTGGCGCCTTCGAACACGGCCATAGCGCCGTTGGCGATGACGGCCTTCGCGCCCTCAACGTCCATCTCGTTCTGGGATGCGCACGGCATGGCAATGTCGCACGGTACGGTCCAGATGTTCTTGCAGCCTTCGTGGTACTCGCTGCCGGGGACCTCGTCCGCGTAGACGCTGATGCGTGCGCGGCGCTTCTGCTTGATGTCGAACAGCACGTCGAGGTTGACGCCGTTGGGATCATAGATGTAGCCCTTGGAGTCGCTCATTGCGATGACCTTGCCGCCGAGCTCGGTGCACTTCTGCGCGCAGTACTGCGCGACATTGCCGGAGCCGGACACGATGACCTTCTTGCCCTCGAAGCTGTCGTTTCTCAGGTGCTTGAGCACTTCGTCGGAGAAGTAGCAGATGCCGTAACCGGTGGCCTGCGTGCGGGCGAGAGAGCCGCCATAGGTCAGACCCTTGCCGGTGAGGACGCCGCCCTCAAAGCGGTCGACGATCTTCTTGTACTGGCCGTACATATAGCCGATCTCGCGCGCGCCGACGCCGATGTCGCCCGCCGGAGTGTCGGTGAACTGGCCGATGTGACGGTAGAGCTCGGTGATGAAGCTCTGGCAGAAGCGCATGACCTCGCCGTCGGACTTGCCGTGGGGGTCAAAGTCGGAGCCGCCCTTGCCGCCGCCCATGGGGAGGGTGGTCAGGGAGTTTTTGAGGATCTGCTCGAAGCCAAGGAACTTGACGACGGACAGGTTGACCGACGGATGGAAGCGCAGACCGCCCTTGTAGGGGCCGATCGCGGAGTTGAACTGCACACGGTAGCCACGGTTGACCTGAACCTTGCCGTTGTCATCGACCCAGGGAACGCGGAAGATGATGATGCGCTCGGGCTCGACGAAGCGCTCCATGAGGCCGGCTTCTTCCCACTCGGGGTGCTTGTCGACGACGTGCTGGAGGCTCTCAAAGACTTCATCAACGGCCTGAAGGAACTCGGGCTCGTTGGGATGATTCTTCTGAAGGTCTGCGAAGACGCGGTTCAGATAGGCGTTGTTAATCATTTTCTTACCTCTTTCTTGTTATTCACTTTGCTCTCATAAATGGCCTGAGTGGCCAGTTTCCTTCATCATGGTAACGCAAACGGAGAAAGATTGCAATATCCGTTTTCCATATAATTTCTTTCTTTTTTTGTGCAAAAAGTCAGAAAGGGCGCTTTAAATCACTTTGTTTTCGTCAAAAAACCAACGTTCTTGCAGAGCACAACAGCCTGTCGCGGTTATTTTTTATGCAAGTGCAAAAAATGTGCTTGACAAATTATCCTAACGAGTATAATCTAAGGCAGAAGTTATTCAAACGCATAAAAAATTTGCGGAAGAAAAGGGGTGATGCAGATGCGGCGATGTGAGGTGTGCTTTGCGCCGCTGCCGGAGTGGGCGGAGGCGTATCTATGGCCGTGTGCGCATGGCGGACTGACGGTGTGCGCCGACTGTTTCGACGCGCTGGTGAGCGGCCTGTCGCGCCGGGAGCTGGCGCAGCGGCTGTGTGCACCGGGAGCGTGAGGGGCACAAAAGAAAAACCCGCCCACGGTGTGGACGGGCAGGCAGGTCATGTGCGGTTTTTCTTCGCGGTGTTGACGGAAGCGATCAAGATCTTCTTCAGCTCAATGCATTTGTTGAGTATTTCTGTGTCGCTGCTGTATCCGCTTTCGATGAGCAATTCGATCCAATATTCGGTTTCGGAGCACTCTTTCAGGGCGATTTGAAGCTTTGCAATAAAATCGGCTTTGCTGTGTGCATAAAAAGCCTCTCTAATGTTGGCACCTATGCTTGTTCCGGAACGCAGAAATTGATGGATTAGGGCACTTTCGCACTTTGCGGCTCTCAATTCTTTACACGTCCTGATGACGATCAGCGCAAACGCTTTCGATTTGGTGATCAAAGGGCTGTCATTCATGGCGATCCACCTTTCCGGCCCATGATAACGCACGCACATGAAAATGTAAAGAACACAGTATTAGGGAAGAAGGAAGAGTGAAGCGTGAAAAAGTAAAAATCGACAAGTCTCTTTCGAAACTTATGGAAATACACCACAGCGGCACCTATTCACTATTCACTTTTACTTATTCCCTGAATCGGCAAGTTTCGAAAGGAAAGAGCGGAGAGTGAGGAAATAGTGAAGAGTGAAGAGTGAAAATCGACAAGCCTCTTTCGAAACTTGTGGAAATACGCCACAGCTGCACCTATTCACTATTCACTTTTATTTATTCCCTGAATCGGCAAGTTTCGAAAGGAAAGAGCAGAGGGTGAGGAAATAGTGAAGAGTGAAGAGTGAAGAGTGAAGAGTGAAGAGTGAAAAAGTAAAAATCGACAAGTCTCTTTCGAAACTTATGGAAATACGCCACAGCTGCACCTATTCACTATTCACTTTTATTTATTCCCTGAATCGGCAAGTTTCGAAAGGAAAGAGCAGAGGGTGAGGAAATAGTGAAGAGTGAAGAGTGAAGAGTGAAGAGTGAAGAGTGAAAAAGTAAAAATCGACAAGTCTCTTTCGAAACTTATGGAAATACGCCACAGCTGCACCTATTCACTATTCACTTTTACTTATTCCCTGAATCGGCAAGTTTCGAAAGGAAAGAGCAGAGAGTGAGGGAAGAGTGAAGAGTGAAGAGTGAGAAAGTAAAAATCGACAAGTCTCTTTCGAAACTTGTCGATTTTGGTGGGGGAAGATGGATTCGAACCATCGAAGGCATTGCCAGCAGATTTACAGTCTGTCCCCTTTGGCCACTCGGGAATTCCCCCATATGCAATTCGTCAGTAGGTGGAGCTGGTAGACGGACTCGAACCCCCGACCTGCTGATTACAAATCAGCTGCTCTACCAACTGAGCTATACCAGCACAACACCGGCCTATGTATCATAGCAAAACGGACTATGTTTGTCAACAAAAATTTTCGAAAAATCAAATGTTTTTGGAGGAAACGGATGCAACTGAAGGAACTTGCGGCGCAATACCGCGCCACGGGCTGCGCGCTGCGTGCACGTGCGGCCGAACTGCGGCTGGAGCTGGCGGCGATGCCGCGCTCCGGCCGCGCCCGGCGTGAGCTGTGCGAGCGGATCGCACGGCTGGAAGAGATGGCGGGCGAGACGCTGCGCACGGCGGGCTATCTCGCACATTATTACGACCCCGACAGCCGCGCACCGTGCGCGGATTGCGTTCCGCCGCGGGGTGTGCTATACTGGCGGCATGAAACACACAGATAGAAACAGAAAGAATATCGGCAATTGCAATTGGCTGCGCCGCGCGCTGCCCGTTGTGCTCAGCGCGCTGCTGCTCTGCTCACTGACGGGCTGCTCCGTGCGCGACCTGCACATCGGTCAGGTCGAGGTCAACACCGGCATCGCCACCGCGTGGATCACACCGGCAAAGGGTGTGGACAAATTTGCGATCGCGGCGGGGGACTTCTCCGTCCGCGACGACGGCACCGTGACCTATACCGGCACGGCTTACCGTGCGCTGCAGGGCATCGACGTGTCCACCTTCCAGCAGGAGATCGACTGGCAGGCCGTCGCGGACTCCGGCATCGACTTCGCCTTCATCCGCGCGGGCTACCGCGGCTACGGCAAGGGCGGCATCGTCGAGGACGACCGCTTCCGCCAGAACGCCGCCGGGGCGCGTGCTGCCGGGCTGCGCGTGGGGCTGTACTTCTTCTCGCAGGCGATCACGCCCGAGGAGGCGGCCGAGGAGGCGCAGTGGCTGGTCGATGCGGCACAGGATTTCCGGATCGACATGCCGCTCGTGTTCGACTGGGAGAACATCGACCCGAGCTCGGTCGCGTCCGGCGACACGGTGCGCACGGCGGAGATGACCGGCGAGGACGTCACGGCCTGTGCCGCCGCATTCTGCGCCGCGGTCGAGGCCGCGGGCTACGATGCCGCCGTCTACGGCAACCGCTGGCAGGGGTACTATGATTACGACTTCACGCAGCTCAGGGACTACGCCTTCTGGGTGAGCGCGCCGGGCACGGCGGACGATTTTTACTACGCGCATGATTTCTGGCAGTACAGCTATCAGGGCACGGTTCCCGGCATCACCGGCCACGTCGACCGCGACCTGTGGTTCGTGCCGATCACGACGTGAGGGGGCGCGAAATGAAAAAACGGTTTTTGACCCTGCTGCTCGCGCTTGCGCTCTTGTGCTCGCTGGCGCTGCCGGCGGCCGCTCTGCAGACGCAGCCCGTCGAGGTCGGCAGTGCGCTGGAGCTGGCGCAGGCGATGGCGGCACCGGCGTCGCCGCGCCGCGGCCTGTTTCGCGCGCGCAGCGCAGCGGCCGGGCCCACGCGCGTGATCGCCTTTGCAGGCACGCTCGCCGGCGGCTACGGTGCCGAGCGCGTGCTGCATCTGGCGGCGTGGCAGGAATATGTGCTTGAATTTTCTGACGCGCAGACCGCGCAGCGTGCGCTGGCGCAGCTGCGCTCAGATCCCAATGTGACGGACTGCTTCCTCGACGAGACGTTCTCGGCGGAGGAGACGCTGTCCGGTCTCTGGGACGAGACGCCCAGCTATTCCTGGGGCGGCCGCACCATGGGCTTTACGACGCTGCGCCATCAGGCGCAGCTGCTGCTCCCGGCCGGCAGCAGCGTCACGGTCGCTGTTATCGACACGGGCGCGGACTGCACGCACGCAATGCTTCAGGGGCGCGTGTCGGCCGCCAGCTATGACTTCGCCAACGCCACGGCAGACGTCACGGACATCAACGGCCACGGCACGGCCACGGCCGGGCTCGTTGCCGATCTCACGCCCGACGCGGTGGACGTGATGGTGCTGCGCGTGTATGATGACAACAATATGTCGAAGGCATCGCGCGTGCTCACGGCGCTCGAGTATGCGCTGGAAAACGGCGCGGCCGTCGTCAACCTCAGCCTCGGCTGGACGAACGCCATCGAAAAGGGCTATTCCTTTTTAAATAACGTCCTCGCGCAGGCGTATGCGTCCGGTGTGGTCGTGGTCGCGGCGGCGGGCAACCGCGGCCAGAACAATCCCGCCGGCAATGCCGACGACGTCTACCCGGCCAATCAGGAGGCGGTGCTCACGGTCTCGGGCGTGAACCGCAGCCGCGCGTTTGACAGCAGCTATTCCTCCTCCGGTACGGCGGTGGACCTGTGTGCGCCGGGCTCGAACGTCGTGGTCGCGGCACCGGGCGGCGGCACGTCCGTGCGCAGCGGCACGTCGTTTGCCGCACCGCATATCGCGGCGGCAGCGGCCTGCGTCCGGCTTGCGCAGCCGGGGCTGAGCGCTGCGGGCGTGCGCCAGATGCTCTATCGCTATGCCGATGATCTCGGCGATCCCGGCCGGGACGATGCCTACGGCTACGGCCTGCCGGTACTCACGCGGTATTTTCACGACCGGCTGTGCCCGGGGCAGCGCTTTCGCGATATGCCCGCGTCGGACATCTGGTCGCATGAGGGGCTGGACTACTGTATTGCCGCAGGGCTGATATCCGGCACGTCGGAGGTTACCGTTTCGCCGGATATGCTCGCCACGCGCGCGCAGATCGTGCAGCTGCTCTGGGCGGCAGCCGGCAGCCCGGAGACTGCGGGCACGCTGCCGTTTACCGACGTCAGCACCGACGCGTGGTTTTATCCGGCGGTGCGCTGGGCGTATCGCACGGGCCTCGTGTCCGGCACGTCGGAGACGACCTTTGACCCCGAGGCACCGATCACGCGGCAGGATTTTGCACTCATCCTCTATACGCAGTCCGGCAGCCCGGCGATGACCGGCAGCGTGCTCAGGGACTTCCCGGACGTGGAGCAGGTTTCCGGCTATGCCTATGCTGCGCTCACGTGGGCGGTCGAGCAGGGGCTGATCAACGGCGTCGGCACGCCGGAGGGCGCGCTGCTCACGCCGCACGGCTACGCCAGCCGCGCACAGGTCGCGACCATCCTCATGGCCTACTGCGACCGGTAAACAACATAAGAACAGCCCCCGCTTCCAGACGGAAGCGGGGGCTGTTCTGTTTTGCCCTTCCGCGCTCATTCCTCCGGTGCGGGCTCCTCGGTCACTTCGACCTCAATGTCCTGCGGGTCGATGACCTCCTCCGCGTCGATGGTGTGCAGATCCGGCGCGGGACGGTATTCCCGCGCGGCGGCGCGCAGCTCGTCCATCTGCGCCTCCATCTCGGCGACGTGGGCGTTGGCGTCCGTCACCTGCTGGCAGAGCTCGGCGAGGAAGGCGTCGGCCGTGTCGCGGTAGTTTTCGTAGTACAGGCGGCCGATCTCGGTGTAGGTGCGCTTGATGCGCTCGAGCTCGGCGTTGCAGTCCACGGTCAGGCGCGTCATGCGCGAGGCGTACTTGGCGCGCTCACTCACGGTGTGTGCGGCGCCGGCGACCTTGTCGCGCATCTCGTCGCTGACGGCCTTGCCGGCTACATCGGTCACGGCGACGGTGGCCTTGCCGGCCACGTTGACGACCTTGTCCTTGAGGCTGCTGAGCATATCACGGTAGTCTTTCATGGATCAAAACCTCCTGATGTATGAATGGAAAGGATATTGAGAAGGTCAGGCGTCCTGCTGCGCCTCGCCGCTCTCGCGGTCGACGTAGCGCGGCGGATGCCGGAGCTTGCCTGTGTAGAGCAGCGCGAGCACGACGGCGGCGGCCGCCGCCGACACACCGGCCAGCAGCTGGCTGACGCGGATGTCCGTGCCGGTGATATAGAGACTGTCGGTGCGCAGCCCCTCGATGAGCGCGCGGCCGATGCCGTACCACACGGCGTAGAGCAGGATGAGCTCGCCGTCAAACTTCCGCTCGTGCTTCCGGAACCAGAAGTGCAGCATCAGAAAGCCCGCGAAGTTCCACAGGCTCTCGTACAGGAACGTCGGATGCACGTACATGGTCTCCCGGCCGGGCAGCGTCAGCCCCATGCGGGAGAAGGCCGCCGTCTCGCGGCCGAAGGCCTCGCGGTTGATGAAGTTGCCCCAGCGGCCGATGCACTGCCCGATGAGCAGACCGGGTGCGCAGACGTCCGCCATCGCGCCGAAGGGGATCTTCCGCTTCCGGCACCAGACGATGCCGGTCAGGATGCCCGCGATCACGCCGCCGTAGATGGCGAGCCCGCCCTCCCAGATCTTGAACGCGTTGAGCGGGTGCTCGCGGTAGTCGCTCCACTGGAAGATGACGTAGTACAGCCGCGCGCCGATGATGGCCAGCGGGATCATCCAGATGAGAAAGTCATAGAGCGTGTCCGGCTTGATGCCGCAGCGGCGGCAGTGCCGCGCACAGTAGAGCATCGCCAGGATGAAGCCTACGGCGATGATCGCGCCGTACCAGTAAAACGTGTGACCGAAGAGCGTGAACGACGCGCTGGGGTCAATGCTCCAGTCGCCGAGCATGGGAAAGCTGATGGCGGCATCACGCATCATCGTCGGCATCGCCGTCACCTCCTTTCGGTGTCACGACCGAGAGCGCCAGACGCTCGGGTGCAAACGTCTCGGTCAGCCAGGCGGCGCATTCCGCCGCCGTGATCTCCGGCAGGAGCGGGAACGCGTCCATCATCTCATATCCGCCGAAGAGCCCTTCGGCCATGTCGATGCATACGCTGCGGAACTGATCCAGACCGCACAGCAGCTTGCCGTACATGGCGCGGCGTACCCGCTCGAAGGCGTCGGGGTCGAAGCCGTCGCGCGCGATGCGTGCGGCGGTCTCCCTGACGCGCGCGTACACGGCGTCGGGCTCCCTGCTCTCACCGCCGAGCATGGCCAGCGCGACCGGGCCGCAAAACTGCGCGCCGCAGGAATAGCTGCGTCCGAGCAGCCCCGCGCGGTAGAGATCGTTATAAAACGGGCTCGATCTGCCGAAGGCGGCCTGCATGGCGAGCCTGGCCGTGAGATCCTGCCGCAGGCGGTCGGCGCCTTTTTGCGCCGGACGGAACTTCGCACCCAGCAGCATCTGCGGCGCGGACACCGCGAGCTGCACGCGCATATGTACCTCGGCGGGGGTCATTTCCTCCGGCGCACCGTGATCGGTGACCGGGACGGGGGCAAGCTCCGGCGGCAGCAGCTGCCCGGCGATGGCGGCCACGCGCTCCGGTGCAGTCTGACACACCGCGCACAGCACCATGTTCGACGGCGCGTAAAACGCACGGTGGCAGGTGTAGAGCGTCTCGGGCGTGATCTGCGCGATGCTCTCGACCGTACCGGCCACGGCGTCGCGCGCGCCGTCGCGCGCCATCAGGCAGCGCATCAGGTTGCGCCATACGGCGCGGTTGGGGTCGTCGTCCCCCATGCGGATCTCCTGCGCGATGATGCCCTGCTCCTTGGCCACGCTCGCATCGGTGAAATACGGCGTGGACACAAAGCGCAGCAGCGTGCGCAGGTTTTCTTCAAAGTGATCCGTGCAGGAAAAATAGTATGCCGTCATATTGGCCGACGTGAAGGCGTTCGGGCTGGCGCCGTTGCCGCAGAGGGCTGTCAGCGCGTCCGAGCCGTCGGGCATGTCGAAGAGTTTGTGCTCAAGATAGTGCGCGACGCCGGCGGGTGTGTCCGTCCACGTATCGCCCACGCGAAAGCGCCGGTCGGCTCCGCCGTAGCAGGCCGCAAGTACGGCGTAGCTGCGCTGAAAGTCGGGCTTGCAGAGTACACGTACGCGCAGGCCGTTCGGCAGCGTCGCCACCCAGACATGTTCGGGTCGTTCATTTGTCATCGGCAGCCGCCTCCGTTCCCTTGAGCAGATATATACAGTCGCACACGATGCCGGCGGCGGCGGACATCACGTCGTCGCGCGTGACCTCCTCCACGAGCGCGGCCATTTCCGGCGGGTCAATGTCCAGCCCCTGTACCGTGCGGTTGAGCCAGTACCACGCCAGCGTGTCGGGCGCGTCGGCTCTGGCGCGCAGATCACCGGCCGCGCTGCGGATGGCGCAGCGCAGTTCCTCGTCCGTAAAGTCACCGCTGCGCACGGCGTCGAGCTGTGCGGTGATCTCGGTGAGCGCGCGCTCGTAATGATTTGCGGCGATGCCGCTCGTCACGGTCAGAAGCCCCTTGTGTGTGTCCAGCTGCGAGCCGACGGAGTAACACAGGCTGAGCCGCTCACGCAGGTTCAAAAACAGTTTCGACGTCACGCAGCCGCCGTAGAGCGCGTTCAAAACGAACAGTACCGGCAGGTCGGGGTCTTCCATGCATGTGCCGAGGCGATAGCCCACGGCGAGCTGCGCCTGCGCGACCGGGAGCGTCTCGGTCACATAGCGCGGCTGCTCCTCGAGCGCGTTCATGCGGATGTCCGTGCCGATATCCTCGTCAAGCACTCCGCGCGGCATCGTGGCGAGCACATCCGTGAGGATGCGCGCAACGCGCTTTCCGTCTATGGAGCCGCAGTAGAAGATCTCCACCGGGCTCGTCGAGAGCAGGTCATGGTAGCGCATCGTCAGCTTGCGGTAGTGGATGCGCTCGGCGTCCGCCTCCTCACCGAGGCGGGGCACGGCGAAATCCTCGCAGCAGCACATATGAGTGTACAGGCGCTCGCGTGCATAGCTGCGCTTGTTGTTCACGGCCGCGCGGATGCGCGCGATCAGCTGCGTGCGCTCACTGTCAACGATGTCCGGCCGCAGCAGGCCGCCGCGCGTGTTCGGGTGCAGCAGCAGGTCGGCCACATCGGCCGCGAGCCGGGGAAAGATTTCCTCGCCGAGTGCGCCGTCGTCGGCAAAATCGGCCTCGAAGCCAACGGCCTGGATTTCTCCCAGCTTGTGCACGACCGGCGTGATGTGCGCGCCGTAGAGCCCGTCGAGCTCGGCTGCAATCGCCTCCAGATCGGGCAGGCGCGTGCAGCCGCGCCGCAGCACATACGGCAGCACGGCCGTGCAGGCGGCCGTTTCGCGCCGCAGCTGCGTCAGCAGATTCACGCTCAGCCACGCGGTCTTGAATTTCTCCGTGCGCAGGGCGGTCAGCCACACGCCGGGCAGGATCTCCGTGCGGATGCGTTGCATAATTGCGCTCCTTTCCCAGATGGGTGTTTCCGTTTTTCCGGAATACATTATTATATCATGCCTTACCTATCTTGGGAATAGGGCTTCGGCCGTTTTTTGCCGATGCCGCCGCCGTCGTAGGGCTTTTCGTCCACGGTCACACCGTCCGGCCGCAGACGGATCGTGTGCAGCAGCCCTGCGCCGTCGCGCCAGCGCACGGCGCACTCCGGCCAGCCGGCCGGCAGCCGCGGCTCGGGGTAGAGCACGCCGCCGCGCAGATGCAGCCCCAGCAGCTCCTCCGCCGCGATGCGCAGATACCAGCCCGCCGCGCCGGTATACCATGTCCAGCCGGCCACACCGGCGTTGTCCCCGGCGGCGACGTCGGCCGCGAGCACATACGGCTCGCCCTCGTAGCGCGCCGGGTCGTGCGCCGCGGGCAGCACCGCGCGCAGGATCTGCACGCCCTCGTCCGTGTGGCCCGTGCGCAGCAGCGCCATGGCCAGCCACAGCGCACCGTGGGTGTACTGCCCGCCGTTTTCGCGCAGTCCCGCGCCGTAACTGCGCACGTAGCCCGTCTCGGGCGTGCGCCGTGTGATGGGCGGGTCGAACAGCCGCACGACGTTGTGCTCCCGGTCGAAGAGCTGCTCCACGGCGCTTGTGAGCGCGCAGTGCACGTGCGCGGGGTCGGCGTGCGTGTCAAAGGCCGCGAACGCCTGCGCGATCGCGTCGATGCGGCACTCGCCGCTTTTTTCAGAGCCGAGCGGCTGCCCGTCGTCGTAGTAGCCGCGGCGATACCACGCGCCGTCCCACGCGGCCTCGGCTGCGCGCGTGCAGCGGTCGGCGGCTAAGGTGAGCTGTTCGGCTGCGTGTCCGCCGATGAGGGCGGCAAATTTCCGCGCCGTGACGGCGAAAAACCACGTCAGCCATACGCTCTCGCCGCGCCCCTGCGCGCCCACACGGTCGAAGGCGTCGTTCCAGTCACCGGTGCCGATGTGCAGCAGGCCGTGCGCGCCCACGCCCCGCGCCAGCACGCGCATAAAGGCGCGGCGGCAGTGCTCGAGCACCGTGCCGGTCTCCGCCCCCGGTGTGAGCGGCTGGTACCGGTCGTGCTCGTTTTCCTCCAGCTCCTCGCCCGCAAGGAAGGGGTACTCCGCGCTCAGGATCTGCGTGTCGCCGGTCTTTTGCGCATACTCGCACACCGCCCACGGCAGCCATAGCAGGTCGTCAGAGATGCGCGTGCGCACGCCGTGCTCGACCCCTGCGTCCGCGTGCCACCAGTGGCATACGTCCCCGGCGGAAAACTGGTGCGCGCACGCGTACCCGATCTGCTCGCGTGCAGGCGCGCTGTCGAGCAGCAGGAGGTTCACTGCGTCCTGCAGCTGGTCGCGGAAGCCGAATGCGCCGCCGTTCTGGTACAGGCTCGTGCGCGCCATCAGCCGGCAGCACAGCGTCTGATATGCCGCCCAGCCGCCGAGATAGCGGTTCATGGCGGCGTCCGGCGTCGTGATCCACAGGCGCGACACCGCGCCCAGCCACCGCTCACGCACACGGTGCAGCGCGCGCACGGCCTCGTCCGGCTGCGTCAGGCGCAGGAGGTTTGCGCGCGTATCGCACCCGCACACGAGCACGCCCTGCCGCTCGACGACGCCCTCGAGCGCAAAGCAGGGGCTCAGCCCCGCGCCCGCGCGCCGGTCCATCTGACCGCGCAGGAACGAAAACCGGTCGCACGTCCACCCCGTGAGCGGCATACCCGCCGCCGCGCAGACGCGCAGGGGCGTATCTGCGCGGGCATTCCCGGCTGTGAACACGCCGCCGGAATACGCCGTCACCACGGCGGGGGCGTCCGCGTCGCGCCCGGCACAGACGAGGTCGGTATGCCATGTGATGCGCGCACGCCCCGCGCACTCGATGAGCAGCACGCGCGCGTTCGCATCCTCGGGCACGAACGCCGTCACGTGCACGGACATCCCGTCCACGGTGCGCTCCCACGCCGCCCAGCCGAAGCCGTATTCCACCCGTGCGCGCCCGTCGTCGTTAAAGAGCGATACCGCGCCCGCGCGTGTTGTCATGCGCAGCGTCTCCGTGCCGCGCAGTACCCACGGGTCGCACAGCCAGCGGTTGATGCGCCCGGTGTGCGCGTTGCGATACCACAGATGCCCCGTGCCCGCGTCGGTCGCAAGAAAGCCGAAGCGCCCGTTCGTGAGCACGTTGCTCCACGCGCGCGGCGGCAGTCCGGTGAAGGATACCGTGCCGTCGGCGTCCCAGTGCACGTCGCTGCCGGTTGGCATTGTCCGCCGGTCGCCCGGCGGGGGCAGCAGCGGCAGCGTGCAGCGCGTGTGCGCCATGCCGGGACGGATGGCAGCGGCTGCCGCCACGTCTGCAAAGGCGTCCTCCGGCACGAGATGTACGCCGCCGGGCGCATCCAGACAGTGCGTGAGATCGAGCGCCGCGAGCGCTCCGCGCACCTTTGTGCGCGTTGGCTGGAGGTAGTCTCCGCCGTCGGAGGTGCACAGCGCGAGGTCGCACCCGATGCCGAGCGCACGCAGCAGCGCCCACTGCCGCAGCACGTGCGCTTCCGGGCGCGCGCACCAGACAGGCAGATCGCCGGAGATGCCGTGTGCCCAGAGTGCCGGGCGCTTGAGCTGCTCCGCTGCTGCATCCGGCGCGGCGGTCGCAAACAGCAGCGGTGAGATGTGCGCCATCGCGCCCTCAAGCTCTGCGTCCGTCATGCCGTACTGTGCCGCCAGCGCCCCCGGCAGCGCCGCCGCCGATTCCGGCGGCAGCACGAGCGCGCGCTGCGCCGCCGCAAACGCATCGTCCTCGTGCGCGCCCACACCGAGCGCAAAGCGCACGCGCCACGGCGTGTCCGGCGGCGTGTGCACCGCAACGCGCACCTGCACATACCCCGCGCGCAGCCAGCCGGGGATCGCCCCTTCGGCGCGAAAGTCCGCCTGCCGGTCGCATGCGGCGCACAGCCATGTCTCCGGCTTCCCGCCGCGCCCGAGCCGGCGCAGTAGCAGTGCATTGCGCCGCAGCACGCTCTGAAAGCCGAGCCGCGCGAACGCCGGATGGTTGACATAATCCTCCCACGGTGCGAGCACGGCCTCAAATGTGAGCCGTACCGTGCCGTCGATCCCGTCGGGGGACGAGAGCGTCAGCGCGCGCACCTCGCCGTTGACACGCTCCGGTACGGTGAAGGTCTGCACGGCGGTCACGCTGTCGTGACGCGTTGAAAACTGCGCCGCGCGCACCGTAAAGCGCCACCGCGCTGCGTCGGCCGTGCCCGGCAGCAGCGGCGTGCACACGCCGCCGGTCTCGAGCGACAGCATCGGCGCGGCGGCGGGGTCGCTGCGTGTCCCCCGGCGGCAGACGCTCAGCGCGTGCCAGCGTGCAAAGCTCTGCCCGGCCTCGGTCACGGCGAGGCAGTACGTGCCGTTGGAGAGCAGCGTGCAGCGCGGCGCCTCTGCGTCCACGCCCGTGCCCTCGACCGTGCAGTCCGGCAGGGCGCGGCGGCGGGGCTTGCTGCGCTGCGCCTCCGGACGCCGGCGCAGCGCCGGTGCGCCAAGCGGCAGGCGCTCGGACAGCAGGCTCATGTGCGCGCGCATGGCGGGGTCTTCCAGAAACCAGCGCTGCACCTGCCCGCCGCACAGCGCGTTGCACGCTGACAGCAGGCTCATGCCCTGATGGTGCGCCATCACACAGTGCACGATCTGCCCGCCGCCGCCCGTGCGTGCGCGCGTGCAGTCGAGCGCCTCCCGGAAGCCATACTGCCCCAGCAGACCGCGCGCAGCGAATCTGCGCAGATCGCGTACCGCCGCACGCGGCGCGACGGCCAGCGCGAGAAAGGCACTGTACGGCGAGAGCACGAGCTCACGGTCCATGTCCGGCTGCATGGCCAGCGCCGCGCAGCCGTGCGCCTTGTAGCGGTAGCTCAGGGCGCTGTCGAGCGCAAAGTACGCGCTCTCCGACACGCCCCACGGCTGTCCCGTGCGCACGCGCCGCCGCTGTACGCGCAGACAGAATTTTGCGCTCTCCCACAGCAGGGAATCACGCTGCGGCGGCAAAAACAGCTCCGGCATCAGATACTCGAACACCGACCCCGACCACGACACGCAGCCGCGGTAGCGCTCGTGCTGCACCTGTGCGCGGGAAAGGGCGCGCCAGTGCTCACGCGGCACGTCGCCGCGCGCCACGGCAAAGTATGACGTCAGGCGCGCCTCGCTCTCGAGCAGGTCGTAATACCCCTCGGAGCGCTTGCCGCTGCCGGTGTCGATGCCGATGTGCATCAGGCGGCGCTGCGGGTCGTAGAGCAGGGCAAAGTCCATGCCGTCACAGAGCGCCTGTGCCCGCGCCGCAAGCTCGTCCTGCCCCCAGCCGCGCAGGGCGTTTGCCGCCGCGAGCAGGGCGGCGGCGCAGTTGCCGCTGTCCACCGTGGACACATACAGCGGCGGCATCGGCCGCAGCGTGCACGTGTGATACCAGTTGTAAAAGTGCCCGTTCCAGCGCGGAAGCTGCTCCATGGTCGTGAGCATCCGCTCTGCCAAAGCCAAGCCGCGCCTGTTGTCAATGCCCAGCGCGTGTGCGCAGAGCGCGGACAAGAGCGCAAAGCCCATGTTTGTCGGCGATGTGCGGTGCGCTGTGCCGGTCGGCGGCTGGGTCTGCACGTTGTCCGGCGGCAGGTAGCGCTCCCCGGCGGTGCAGAACGTCTCAAAATACCGCCACGTCGCCTTTGCCCAGCCCAGCAGCTCCCGCTGTGCCGCGTGCTGCAGCGGCGCTGCACCGGGTGCATTCGGCGCGCCGAGCGCCGCGAGCACGAACGGGGAGAGCGTCCACACGATGCCGGCTGCCAGCCCCGTCGGGCTCGGCGTGAGCACGGCCGTGAGCAGCCCGAGCGCACTTGCCGGCCAGAGCGCGCGCAGATGCGCGCCCAGCCCGTCGCGCTTTGCCGCCCGCTGCGCCGCCGTCTGCCATTGCAGGAGATCCCGGTGTGAGACCGTCATGCGCCAGAGCGCCGTCACGATGGCGGAGGCGTTGAGCACCGCCTCCCACGGCAGCAGGATCAGCCGCAGCACCGTCTGCACCACGGCGGCGGCGAGCCCCGGCAGAACGCTGCTGTGATAGCGCACGCGCGCGTCCGCCGGGTGCACGATCGGATGACCGAGCGCAAAGATGAGCCCCTGCGCCAGCGCCAGCAGCGCGGCATATGCCGCCAGCCGCAGCCCCGGCCAGCGCAGCACGCAGCCGAGGAAGACGGCTGCCCACGTCACCGGGGCGATGAGCGAGCGCCGCAGGCTGTCCGCCAGCCGGAACCGGTCGATCGGGTGCAGCGCCCGTGCGCGCCGGGAGAAGATCCACGGCGCGTTCTGCCAGTCGCCGCGGATCCACCGGTGCGCCCGTGCGCCCCATGCAAGCGGCGCGGCGGGGAAGGTGTCCGTGAGCTCCACATCGCCGAGAAAGCCGCCGTGCAGGTAGGCGCCCTCGAGCGCGTCGTGGCTGAGGATGCGCTGCTCGGGCAGTGCATCGCCGCCGCAGCAGGCGAGCAGCGCGCGCACGTCGAGGATGCCCTTGCCCGAAAAGCCGCCGCGGTCGAAGCAGTCCATGTACAGCTCCCCGCATACGCCGCCGTAGGGGTCGCTGCCGCCGGGACCTGCGAATACGCGCGCCCAGTCGCTCGCGCGTGCGCTCTGCAGCTCGGTGGCCATGCGCGGGTGCAGCAGACCGTAGCCGTGCGTGACCACACCGCGCCGTGCGTCCACGACCGGGCGGTTGAGCGGGTGGAGCATCGCGCCCACGAGCGCGCGTGCAGCGCCCGGTGTCAGGCGCGTGTCGGCGTCGAGCGTGAGCAGATATGCCGTGCCGCGCAGCGCCGCCGCATCGCCGGCGGCACAGTGCATCGCGTCCGCCTCACCGCACAGAAGCTGCGCGAGCCGGAGCAGCGCACCGCGCTTTCGCTCCCATGCGCTCCATTTCCCGTCGGGCGTCTGCACCCGCTCGCGCGTGAAGAGATAAAACCGCCCGCCATAGCGTGCGTTGAGCGCCTCGATCTCCTCGCGCGCCGCGCGCAGGATGGCGGGGTCGATGGGCGCGTGCTCCATGTCCGCCTCCGGCAGATCTGCCAGCAGCCCGAACAGGAGCTGCTCGCCCGCGTCGCGGTTGCACAGCGCGTATTCCTCCAGACGCGCGGCGAGCGTGTGCGCATCGCCGGGGCAGGTGAGCAGCGCCGCGATCACGCACAGGGTCTTGCCCTCCGGCGGGATGCCGCGCCGCAGCGCCAGCCGCGGCACGAAGCGCGGCTTCGTCACGCGCAGCAGCACCGCGTCAAGCAGACCCTTGACCACCTCCGACACCGGGATCAGCAGCAGCACCGCGCCCGACACGCTCCCGGTCGCAAAGCCCAGCAGCAGCGACAAAGCCAGCGTCCCCATAACGACGGCGGCAATGTACCACGCACCGCCGCGGCGCTTTTCCGGTGCGCCGAGTACCTCGCGCAGCAAAAACCAGCCCACGTGCCGCCGCGCACCCTCGCCGCTTTGCGCGCGCGCGAGCACGTCCTCGGCGATGTCGATCTCCGTCCGGCCCGTGCGCCGCGCAAGCTGCGCCACGGTCTGCCGGTAGCGGATGCGTGTGGCTGCGTCCATCGCGGGGTAGACGCCCGCCGGATCGCGCGCGAGGATGCGCCCCACGCGATCGCACCGCTCGGTGAGCGCTGCCCACGCGGCCGTACCGAGCGCACGCAGCGACGTGAAGAGCGCGGGCGCGGCAGCTCCGTCGTGCGCATAGGTGTCTGCCAGCGCGCAGACTGCCGCCGCCTGCAGCCCCGGCACGAGCAGCGCAAGCTCCGCCGTCTCGAGCGGCAGCACGTCCTGAAAGCCGGCGAGATATGCCTGCGCAGCCTTGGGCGTGAGCGCGTTGCCGCAGGCGCGCAGCAGCCCCGCACAGCAGACGTGCAGCACGGTCTGTGCGCCGGATGCACGCAGTGTATGCGCATGGCGCAGCGCGGCTGCGGCGTCGCTTGCGGCGGTGCGGGCAAGGGTCTGGTTGTCGCGCAGCCACGCGCCGTCCGGCGTCTCGGGCGTGACGGCTTTCGCCGTGCGCGTGAGCGCTTTTACCGCCCGCCGGATGCTGCCGGTGCGCGCGCGGCGGCGGCCGGTCACGGTCAGGGCTTGGGCATCGCGCCGCCCCGCCTCACACAGGGCGGCGGCATTTGTTTCGGCCATGAAGATCCCTCCAAAAACGGTTTGCAGTACCAAAATGTTGCCCGCGCGGAAAAGAAACTATGCGGTGACAAGAAAAAATACTTGACACCCGCGCGGCGGTGGCGTATACTACCCATGCTGTAAAGGGAAAACGGTTTACAGCGGGGAGGGACTTGCGATGCCGGACGAGACCGTGTGGCGCACGATGCTGTTCGATTTTTACGGCGAGCTGCTCACGGAAAAGCAGCGCGAGTATTACGACCTCCATTATAATCAGGACCTCTCTCTGGCGGAGATCGCCGCCAGCAGCGGCATTTCGCGTCAGGGCGTGTGGGACAACATCCGCCGTGCGGACGCCGCGCTGCGCGATGCAGAGTCCAGGCTCGGTCTGGTGCAGCGCTTTGCCGCGCAGCGCACGGCCGCGGCCGCGCTGGAGGATACGCTCACGAAGTTGCGCGACTGTGTCGGCGGCGACGCCCGGCCGCTGGCCGAGCAGGCGCTGCGGCAGCTTCAGGATCTGAAAGGATAGATACCATGGCATTTGAATCCCTGTCGGACAAGCTGACCGAGGCGTTCAAACGCCTGCGCGGCAAGGGTCGACTCACGGAGGCCGACGTCAAGGAGGCCATGCGTGAGGTCAAGCTCGCGCTGCTCGAGGCGGACGTGAACTTCAAGGTCGTCAAGGACTTTGTGCGCAAGGTGACCGAGCGCGCGACGGGTGCGGATGTGCTCGAGAGCCTCTCGCCCGCGCAGATGGTCATCAAGATCGTCAACGAAGAGCTCACCGCCCTCATGGGCAGCGAGAACCAGAAGCTGAACATCAGCTCCCATTCGCCGAGCGTCGTCATGCTCGTCGGCCTGCAGGGCGCGGGCAAGACCACCAACGGCGCCAAGCTCGCCGGCCTCATGCGCAAGCAGGGCAAGCGCCCGCTGCTCGTCGCGTGCGACGTGTACCGCCCGGCGGCCATCCAGCAGCTTGAGACCGTCGGCCGCCAGCTCGATATTCCTGTGTTCCAGATGGGGCAGGGCGATCCGGTCGCGATCGCCAAGGCCGGCATCGAGCACGCGAAAAAATACGGCAACGACCTTGTCTTTCTCGACACGGCCGGTCGTCTGCACATTGATGAGGCGCTCATGACCGAGCTGCAGAACATCAAGGCCGCCGTCGATCCGGCGGAGATCCTGCTCGTCATCGACGCGATGATCGGTCAGGACGCGGTCGCGACCGCGCAGGCCTTTGACGATGCGCTCGACATCACCGGCGTCATGCTCACCAAGCTCGACGGCGACGCCCGCGGCGGCGCGGCGCTGTCGATCAAGGCGCTGACCGGCAAGCCCATCAAGTTCGCCGGCATCGGCGAGAAGCTCGACCAGATCGAGCCCTTCCACCCCGACCGCATGGCCGGGCGCATCCTCGGCATGGGCGATGTGCTCACGCTCATCGAAAAGGCCGAGCAGAACCTCGACCAGAAAAAGGCCGAGGAGATGGCGGAGCGTCTGCGGCAAAACCGCTTCACGCTCACCGATTACTATGACCAGCTCCAGCAGCTCAAGGGCATGGGTTCCTTGCAGGATATCGCCGGCATGATCCCCGGCATGGACGCCAAGGCGCTCTCGGGCGCGAACGTCGACGAGAAGGCCATGGGCCGCATCGAGGCGATCATCCAGTCCATGACTCCCGGCGAGCGCGACAACCCGGGCATCCTCAACTCCAGCCGCAAAAAGCGCATCGCGGCGGGCGCGGGTACGAGCGTGGTCGAGATCAATAAGCTGCTCAAGCAGTTTGATCTCATGCAGCAGCTGGTGCGCCAGATGTCCGGCAACAGCAAGGCTATGAAGCGCATGAAGCGCGGCGGCCGCGGCGGACTGGGCGGTCTGGGCAATCTGTTCGGCGGCGGCGGTGGCCGTCCCTTCGGATTCTAAACAGGTTCCAAGCTCCCGCAGGGGGCTGGAGATACAGAGATTATTGATGGAGGTGAAGATACATGGTCAAGATCAGACTTCGCAGAATGGGCGCTAAGAAGGCTCCCTTTTACCGCATCGTGGTGGCGGATTCCCGTTTCGCACGTGACGGCAGATGCATTGAGGAGATCGGCACTTACGATCCGCTGAGCGCAGACAAGAAGATCGTCGTCGACGCCGAGCGCGCCAACTACTGGCTCGCCAACGGTGCACAGCCGACGGATACCGTTCGTGTGCTGCTCAAGAAGGCCCTCGCAGCCGAATAAGGAGAGACCCCAAAGATGAAAGAACTTCTGACCTATATTGTGCAGAACCTCGTGGAAAAACCGGACGAGGTCTCTGTGACCGAGCGCGAGGCCAACGGCGAGACCGTGTTTGAAGTGCGCGTCGCCGACGGCGATATGGGCAAGGTCATCGGCCGTCAGGGACGGATCGTCAAAGAGATCCGCATCCTGATGAAGGCTGTCGCCCAGAGAAAGGGCAAAAAAGTCTCCGTGGAGATCATGGATTGACGCAGGAAACGCGCTGCACCCGTGCAGTGCGTTTTTTGCACCTACACCCAAAAAGGGGGGCAATAACTATGCAAAAACCGTATCTGGAGGCAGGAAAGATCGTCAACACGCACGGTGTGCGCGGCGAGGTGCGCATCCAGCCGTGGGCGGATGACGCGGCGTTCCTGCTCGGCTTCCGGACGTTTTATATCGACGGCGCACCCGTGCACGTCGCGCACAGCCGCGTGCACAAGGGGATGCTCGTCGTCAAGTTTGCGGATTATGACGACGTGAACGCCGCCATGACGCTCAAAAACCGCGTCGTGTCCATCGCGCGCGCGGATGTCACGCTGCCGGACGGACAGTATTTTCAGCAGGATCTGATCGGCATCGCCGTCGAGACCGACGCGGGCGAGCCGCTCGGCACGCTGCGCGAGATCCTCGACCTGCCGCGCGGCAGCGTCTACGTCGTGCAGGGTGCGCGTGAGGTGCTCATCCCCGACCGGCCGGAGTTCGTGTGCAGCATCGACCCGGCTGCCGGGCGCATGGTCGTGCACCTGATCGAAGGGATGTGAGCGCGTGCGCATCGACATTCTCACGCTCTTTCCCGATACGATGCGCGCCATGCTCGGTGAGAGCATCCTCGGCCGGGCGCAGGCGCGCGGCCTGCTCGACATCCGCTGCCATCAGATCCGCGACTATACCGAAAACCGCCAGAAGCAGGTCGACGACTACCCGTATGGCGGCGGTTGGGGTCAGGTCATGATGGCGCAGCCGCTCAAGAGCTGCCTCGACGCGGCGCTCGCGGATTCCGATGTACCCGCCGCGCGCCGCCGCGTGATCTACCTCTCCCCGCAAGGGCAGACGTTCACGCAGGCGAAGGCGCGCCAGCTCAAGGCCGACTATGACCAGCTCGTGCTCGTCTGCGGCCACTATGAGGGCGTGGATGAGCGCTTCATCGAGGCCTGTGTGGACGAGGAGCTGTCCATCGGCGACTTTGTGCTCACAGGCGGTGAGCTCGGCGCGATGGTCGTCACGGACTGTGTCTGCCGCATGGTGCCGGGCGTGCTGTCGGACACCGAGTGCTACACCGGCGAGAGCCATTGGGCGGGCCGGCTCGAGTACCCGCAGTATACCCGTCCCGAGACGTGGGAGGGGCGCACCGTGCCCGAGGTGCTGCGCGGCGGCAATCACGCCGAAATTGAAGCGTGGCGCACGCGGCAGAGTCTGGAGCGCACGCTCGTAAAGCGGCCGGACCTCTTTCGGGAAACACCGCCCACGCCGGCCGAGCAGCGCCTGCTCGATAAGATCCGGCGCGACCGCAGCCGCCCGCAGCTCACAGAGCCGCCCGTCTGCCGTGCCGCGGCGGAGGACGACCTGCCCGCCATCCTCGCCATCGCGCAGCAGGCGCGCAACTACCTGCGCCGCCACCGTGTCGACCAGTGGCAGGGCGAGTACCCGAACGCGGACACGTTCCGCGCCGACATCGCGGCCGGCGCGTGCCATGTGCTCACGTATCAGGGCGCTGTCGCCGCCGTGTTCACGCTCAGCCGCACGCCGGAGCCCGCCTATGACGCGCTCACGGACGGGCGCTGGCGCTCGGACCGTGACCATGCCGCCGTGCTGCACCGCAACGCCGTTGCGGCCGATTGGCGCGGCACGGGCATGGCTGACCATCTCATGCAGGCGGCGGAGCAGCTCGCGCGCGAAAGCGGGGCGCACGCCATCCGCGTCGACACGCACCGGCACAACGGCGCGCAGAAAAAGCTCCTCGAGCGCCACGGCTACCGCTTCTGCGGCAACATCCTGTGTGACGAGCCGGGGCACGATCCGCGCCGTCAGGCGTTTGAGAAGCTGCTGAGGTGAGGTGCGTATGGAGCTGACGAATCCTGCGGACATCCGCGCACTGCTCGCGCGGCATGATTTCCGCTTTTCCAAGTCCATGGGGCAGAATTTTCTGACGGCCGCATGGGTCCCGTCCGACATTGCCGACGCCTCCGGCGCGGATGCGCACACCGGCGTGCTCGAGGTCGGCCCCGGCATCGGCTGCCTGACCGAGCAGCTCGCGCAGCGCGCGGCCAAGGTCGTCTCGGTCGAGCTGGACGAGCGGCTGCGCCCCGTGCTGGCCGAGACGCTCGCCGCCTATCCGAACGTGGAGATCGTCTTTGGCGACGTGCTCGCGCTCGACCTGCCGCAGCTGGTGGCCGAGCGCTTTGACGGCCTGCGCCCTGTCGTGTGCGCAAACCTGCCGTATAACGTCACGACGCCGCTGATCACGGCGTTTCTCACCGCCGGATGCTTCGACACCGTCACGGTCATGATCCAGCGCGAGGCCGCACACCGGCTCTGCGCCCGGCCGGGAACGGCGGATTATGGTCTGCTGACCGTGCTGACCGCGTGGTATGCCGAGCTTGAGCTGCTGTTCGATGTGCCGCCGCACTGCTTCGTCCCCGCGCCGAAGGTCACGAGCACCGTCGTGCGGCTGCGTATGCGCAGCGCACCGCCCGCGGACGTACAGGATGAAGCACTGCTGTTCGCCGTCGTGCGCGCGGCGTTCAGCCAGCGCCGCAAGACGCTCATCAATGCGCTCGCGGCCGGCGTTCCCGGCTGTGACAAGGCGCGCGCCGCCGCGGCGGTCGCCGCCTGCGGCTTCGATGCGCGCGTGCGCGGCGAGACGCTCGAGCTGGCGCAGTTTGCCGCGCTGAGCAATGCGCTGCGTGCGGAGCTTGGTTGACATAACGAAAGCAAATCAGGGCGTCCCATCGCGGGACGCCCTGATTTTTGCGGATACAGTTCTGCTATGGTTTACATAACGAATTGAACGGGAGCTTTCCATGCATACCGCCGGCTGCGCGCGCATACTGTGGTAGCAAACGCAGCAGGAGGGGAGCGCCATGCCATATGAGGACAAAAAGGCCGTGCCGCAGCGCCGGCCGCACGCGGTCACGCTCGACGAGCGCAGCCATCTGACCGTTACGGGAGTGGACGAGGTCGTGCGCTTTGACGACACGGAGGTGTCCATGCGCACGTCGCGCGGGATGCTCACCGTGCACGGCGAGGGGCTGCGCGTCGGCCGGCTTGCGATCGACACGGGGGAGCTTGCGATCGACGGTGCGTTTGACGCGCTCGATTACACGGAGGAGACGGTGTCAGGCTCCGGCTTCTGGTCGCGCCTGTTCGGCGGATGAAGCTGTCGCTGCTCGGTCAGCTTGCGCAGCTCATGCTCGGGCTTGGGCTCGGCGCGGCGCTCGGGCTGGCGTTCGACGTGCTGCGCGTGCCGCGCCGCCATGCGCGTAGCGCGGTTTTCCGCGCGCTGCTCGACGGTACGTTTTGCCTGCTTGCGCTCGGGAGCGTGTTCCTGCTTGGCATGACGGCCGGCGACGGGCAGGTGCGCCTGTTTTTGTTCGCGGCCATCGCCGGTGGCTGGACGTGCTACTTTCTCTGGCTCAGCGGGCACATTTTCCCGCAGCTGGAGCGATCTGGACGCCTGTGCGCGCGAAAAATGCGCCAGATTACGGCTCCAGGAAGAAAATTCATAAAAAAAGTTCTGTTTTTTGCAAAAAAACACTTCCAATCTCGCCGCAGATGTTTTAGAATAGGCTGTATTACTGGACGCAGATACGATCCGGGGGGAGGTACTGCCGACCGTGAAATTCAAGAAGGCAAGCATATTTACCAAACTGGTCATCGCGGCGCTGATGGTGTACGCACTCATCAGTCTGGTCGTGGTGCATCAGCGCACGGCACAGCTTCAGGACCGCGCCGCGGCACTGCAGCAGCAGGTGTCCGAGATGACCCAGTCCAATGCCGAGCTGCAATATCAGATCGACCACAGCGACGACGATGACATGCGCGAATCGGTCGCGCGGGAAAAACTCGGTCTGGTCAAGCCCGGTGAGAAGATTTTTTACGACACGAGTGATTGAGCAAGGAGAAACGAACCGTATGCAGGTGGAAGTCGGAGCAGTTGTGGAAGGTACCGTTACCGGTATCACGAAGTTTGGCGCGTTTGTGAGTCTGCCGGACGGCAAGAGCGGTCTGGTGCACATATCCGAGATTGCCAACACCTACGTCAGCGATGTCAACGAGTTTTTGAAGCTGGGCGACAAGGTGAAGGTGCGCGTGCTGGCCGTGACGCCGGACGGGAAGATCAACCTGTCCATCAAGAAGGCGGAGGAAGCGCCCGCCCGTCCGAACAACCGCCCGATGAACGGCGGCCGTCCAGGCGGCAACCGCCCCAATAACGGCGGCGCACCGCGCGCTGCGCGCCCCAACCGTCCGGCCCAGCCGGCGGGGCAGGTCAGCGGCCCGAGCGGGGACGCCGCGTTCGAGGACCGGCTCAAGCAGTTCATGCAGGAGTCGGACAGCCGCATGGCCGGCAACCGTCTCTATAACGACCGTTCGCGCGGCCGCCGCCGCGGCGGTGGAAACGGACGCGGTTAAATCCCGCGCCGGAGCGGCAGCACACGAAATAGATAGCTCCTCCGTATGCAGCAGACATACGGAGGAGCTTTTTTGCGCTTTGAACGCTTTGTTCCCGGAGGTTTCGTCTTGCCTCGCTGACGCCGGTGTAGTATGATCGTGTTCAGATCTGCGGTCACAGAGGCTGACCGTTTCCCATCTGTACCCGGGAGGCATACATTGTGGAAGTTTATCTGAGTGAACACATCGCGCCGTCGGCGTATGCAAGACTGGCGCGCCATTTTGAGATCGTGGACAATTTCGACCATCCCGAGCGGCTCGCCGCCATGGTCATCCGCCGCGCGGTCGTGCCGCGCGCGGTCATCGCGCACGCGCCGAATCTGAAGGTCATCGCCATGCACGGCGTCAGCCGCGACACGATCGACACCGCTGCTGCCGCCGAGTTCGGCGTGCCGGTGCCGAATGTGCCGGGCCTCGGCGCACCGGCTGTCGCGGAGCTGGCCGTGGCGGATCTGCTGGCGCTCAACCGGCAGCTGAAATTTGTCAACAACGGCCTGTGCGCCGGACGCTTCGACCACTTCGGCGCGGAGGAATTCGTCTGCCACGAGATGACCGGCCGCACGCTTGGCCTTGTCGGCACGGGCAACATCGCCCACCGCGTGGCGGACATTCTGCGCGCAGCATTTGATGTGCGCGTCCTGTGCTGGAATCCGCGCCACACGGCCGCTGAATGCGCCGCGTGGGGCTACGAACAGGTCGGGACCCTGCCGGAGCTTTTCCAGCGCTCGGACTTCGTGAACGTGAGCATCACGCTCTGCGACGCCACGCGCGACCTCATCAACGCGCCGGTGTTCGCCGCGGCGAATCCGGAGCTGCTGCTCGTCAACACCTCGCGCGGCGGCATCGTCAACGAGCACGATCTCTACGTCGCGCTCACCACGGGGCAGATCCGCGCTGCGGCGAGCGACGTGTTCGCGCACGAGCCGCCGGCGAGCGATGACCCGCTCATCCATCTGGACAATTTCATTGCCACTTTCCACATCGGCGGCAGCACATACGAGTCGCTCGAGCGCGTGAGCAACCGCGCCGTGGACTATGTGTTCCAATACACCGGCGTCGCAGAGCGGTGAGGCTGTCGGCGCTTCCGGGAGCGGGCAAACACTATAAAAAACACCCGAGGCCGCAGCCTCGGGTGTCGGGATATTCCATCGTCAGATGGGCATGGTCAGCGAGTTTGCAATTTCCTGCACGATGGCCTGCGCCTTATACTCCTTGCAGATGCCAAGGATCTCCGCAGCCAGTTCCAGAGCGCCATACAGCATATTCCTTTACCCCTTTCGTCAGATTTCCGCCGCCGTCCCACACAACAGACGGCATCGGATGGTTGGTATTGCCGGTTACAGGAATATTCTATCGATTAAAATGCGGATTTACAACGGACAAACATCGCTGGATGTAACAAAATGATAGAATTTGTTGTGAATTTCGTCACAAATCGTTACGAAGCGGCCGCGCTCCTTGTACAATAACGACAATCTGCAGCTTTCTGCACAGAGTAGCCCACGCAGCACAAAGCGCCCGAAGCTTTCGCTTCGGGCGCGTCCATTTTCCAAAAACCTCGTAGCCTTTCACCAACGGTGCGGCGAAAGAAAATCCAATCATTTTCTCAGGCGACATGTGCGGCTGAGAAAATACCGCTCGGCCTGCAAACGTGCGCGCCGTCCGCCTCCGGCGGAGGGCGCGTGCGCTGCAGTCAGGCCGCAACTCCCTTGTCAAAAAGTAATACTTTTTGACAGGCTCAAAGCGCCCGAAGCTTTCGCTTCGGGCGCTCCTTTGGTTTACAGGTTACACGGACATCCAGCCGGGCAGTGCGTTGGCGATCGCGTCCACGATTTCCTTTGCCTTTTCTTCGCCGCAGCGCTCAAGGATGTCGGAGGCGAGGTCGAGGCCGATATGGATGGGTCCTCTGAATTCGGTCATGTTACTTTACCCCTTTCGTCAGATTTCCGCCGCCGTCCCACACAACAGACGGCACCGGATGGTTGGTATTGCCGGTTACAGGTAATACTGTAACGGAAAAAGTGTCAAAACACAAGTGACAAATCTTGCGGAGTGTAACACTTTGAACATTTTCATCCAATTTTCCGAAACCGCTTTGTTTCTGGTTGAAATATCTCAACCAGCACCGCGTAATCCGACAAAATGTTGCATAATTGCGCACCGGTCGACGGCTTTCACAGGGCGAAACGGCATTATGGAAACCGGTTCTCCACATTACCAACAGACTTTTCAACACAAACGGGGTGCAATTAACGATGTTATGTTAACTTGACTTGATTTTTCCATTTTTCGGTGCTGTTCTTCCCTGCGCGCACAAGTGTGCGGCAAAGCGGCATCCTGCTGCGCTTTTACCCTGCACGCGCCAAGACCCGCCGCCCGCTCTGTGTTCTGCAAGTGCACAAAACCCCGGGAGCAGAACGCTCCCGGGGCAGGTGTATGGCTATTTCGGGTGAGCAGTGCGTCGGTTACAGGCCGGTGAGGCGGCAGTAGCGCATCATGATGGCTGCGATCTGCGCGCGTGTGGCACCGCCGCTCGGGGCCAGATAGTCGGCGCCATTGCTCGCGATGCCGGAGATGAGACCGTTGCCGACGGCCCAGCTCATGGCGGCGTATGCCCAGTTGGAGACGCTGGCGGCATCGGGGAAGCCGTTGAGGGATGCTGCGCCGCCGAGGTAGGCCGGCGCATACTTTTCGGTGTAGCCGTAGAGGAGAACAGCCATCTGCTCGCGGGTGATGAGGCCGTCGGGCGCGAAGGTCGTCGTGCTCATACCGGCGACGATGTCTTTGTCGTAGCCCCAGGCGACGGCGTTGTAGTACCATGTGCTGGGCCTGACATCCGTGAACGGCACGTAATATTTGCTGTAGTCGGTCGTGTCGCCGGAGAGATTATAGAGGATCATCACGATCTGTGCGCGCGTGCTGACCGTGTCGGGCGAGAACGTCGTCGCGTCGAAGCCGCTCATCAGACCGTGGCGCACGCAGTAGTCGATGCCCTCGTGCGCCCAGTTGGACGGGGCGGGCACATCGCGGAAACGGAAGCTCGGGCACGCGGCGCCGCCCGGACAGACCGCAGAGCCGGTGGCGGGGATGATCTCGGTTCTGGTCTGGCCGCAGACGGTGCAGGTGTAGGTGCGGACGCCGGGCGTGGTCTCCGTCGGCGCGACGGTCACGGTGCCCTCGTCCCAGACGTGGGTGTGCGGGCCGGTGGCGGGGATGACCTCGGTCTTGGTCTGGCCGCAGACGGTGCAGGTATAGGTCATGGTGCCGGGGTCGGTCTCGGTCGGCTCCGTGGTCACGGTGCCGCTGTCCCACTTATGGCCGAGCGCGGGCTTGACATTGCGCTTTTCGGTCGCGCCGCAGTCTCTGCAGGTGTAGAGGTCATAGCCTGCCTCCGTGCAGCTGGGTGCGACGTTCTTGGTGAAAACGAAAGTGTGCGCACCCGTAGCGGGGATGACCTCGGTCTTGGTCTGGCTGCAGACGGCGCAGGTGAACGTGCGCACGCCGGGGGTGGTCTCGGTCGGCTCCGTGGTCACGGTGCCGTTGTCCCACGTGTGCGCGCCGGTGGCGGGGATGACCTTGGTCGCAATGACGTCGCCGCAGTTGGCGCAGACGGTGTCGATGCGGCCGTCGGCCCCGCAGGTGGCGGGCACGGTGTTTTCCGTCGTGCCGTAGCCGGTGTGCAGACACGCGCCCTTGCTGCTGACCTTGTAGCCCTGCCATGTGCCGTCGGTATCCAGCGTCCAGCCGTAGACCGGGTCGGGGTTATAGTGGATGGTGACGATGCCGGGCTCAAAGCTGTGCTCGGCCGCGCCGCCGGGCTGGACCGTCGGGGGCGCGCCGTAGCAGCGCACGTCTTTGAGTGCCTTGCAGCCGGTGAAGGCATTGTGGCCGACGCTCGTCACGGTGGCGGGCAGCTTCATATCCGCCAGCGCGGTGCAGTCCTGGAAGCAGGCGTCGGGGACGGCGGTCACGCCGGCGGGCAGCGTCACGTCCGTCAGCGCGATGCAGCCGTTGAAGGCGGAGTTGCCGAGCGCCGTCACGGCCGCGGGGATGGGCGCCTTGGTGAGCGACTTGCAGCCCTCAAACGCGCGCTCGCCGATGGCGGTCACCTCGCCTTTATAGTCGACGGTCAGCAGCTTCGTGCAGTCGTTAAAGCATTTGTCGGGCACGGCGGTAATGGCGGCCGGCAGGGTCAGCCGCTGAGACTCGCGCAGGCGTCAAACGCGCCGCGGCCGAGGCTCTGCAGCCCGTTGGGCAGCGTGACGGCGGTAAGTCCGTTGCCCGCGAGGCCGAAGTCGCCGATCTCGGTCACGGCCTTGGGCAGGGAGATCCCGTTGAGCTTGGAGCACAGGGCGATGCCATAGCGGCCGATGCTCGTCACACTTTCCGGCAGCGTGATCTGCGTGGCGGCCGGCAGGAAGAACAGCGCATAGTTGCTCACGTTCGTGACGCCGTCCTTGATGACGACCTTCTTCAGCTCGCCCTCAAGCTTGAAGTTGCCGAAGCTCGTGAGCATACCCAGCGCCTCATAGTTCCACCACGGGGCGAGGTTGCCCTCGGGGAAGTTGAAGTCGGGCATGGCCCCGGTGCCGGAGATGGTCAGCGTCTTGCCGCTGAGAACACCGGTGGAGACCTCCCAGTGCAGGCAGTTGTTCACACCGAAGTCGCCCGAGGTGGCCGCGGTGCCAAAGCTGCTGAGGATCGCATCCATGTCCAGATCGGGGATCTCAAACTCCTCCTTGAACTGCTCGATCTTCTCTTTGATGAGTTTTTCGGCAATCTCTTTTTTCAGATCGTCGATTCTGCTGGCCGATGCGTTCACGGTCAGGCCGGAGAACAGTCCCACGACCAGAACCAGACACAGCGCCAGCGAGAGCAGGCGTTTTTTCATAGTTTCTTCCTCCTTGCGGTAATGTTCCTGTGTACAACGGGAATACTTCTCTGTTGAAAATATAGCATACTTCCGGTAAAGTGTGCAATGGATGGGAGACAAAAACCGACGGATTTGTTACGAAACCACAAATTTGAGCAAGAATTTTACACGTTTTTTTGCCTGTGAACGCTTTCGGGCTGTTGCAATGGCGGGGCGCGTCCTGTATACTTGCTCTGTAGACATGTTTTTTGAAGTGTCGGATCCAGGAGGGAGGAACCATATGAAAAAACGAGTGTTGTCGCTGCTGCTGTGCTTTGTGCTCGCGGCGGGACTGCTGAGCGTGTGTGCTCCGCCGGCGCAGGCGGGCACGATCGCGGACGCGTTTGAACTGTTTATCAAGCAGCCCGGTCAGATCAAAAAGCTCTTCAACCGCGAGGTCGCCCACGGTGACTGCGGCCCCGCCGGGGACGAGGCGAGCGTACATTATAAGATCTACGAAGTCACGAACCCCACCGTTGTGCAGGACAACCCCTTCCTGCAGCAGATCTGGCAGATCCATGATTACCGCGAGGACGCGCAGTATTACGGCGTGTACATCTTCGGCGACGGGAAAATGGCGGACTACGCGGCGACCGGCCAGAAAGCGCCGTGGATGGGCAACGTGGAGGTCACGGAGTATAACGACAAGGGGCAGGTCCTCGGCACGACCGTCGTGGAAAACCTCGGCGAGGAGTATCTCGCGCTGGCCTACATCGCCGACGGCACCGATGAGGAGTGGGACGGCCGCACCGAGCGCTACTCCGGCGTTACGAATGTCGGCGCGTATGCGTTCAAGGACTGCCGCTATCTCACGTGCATGTTCCTCAATGACGACATTACCACCATCAGCGATCACGCATTTTATAAAGACGAGTACCTCTCGGCCATCAATATGCCGCGCAAGCTCGAGCTCATCGACAAGTACGCCTTCTACGGCTGCGACACGCTCACGTTCGTGCGCGCGCGCAACTGCAGCCGTCTGCGCCGCATCGAGGACCATGCATTCTACAGCTGCACCATGCTCGCCGAGCTGCGCCTGCCGGAAGGCCTGACGTATATCGGCCCGTGGGCGTTCGCGTGGGACCGCATCCTCGGTCAGGAGGATACGACGCTCGGCCTGCCGTCGAGCCTGCAGACGATCAGCACGGGTGCGTTCGCGTTCGTCAACCACCACAAGAACCTCAACATTCCGGCCAACGTCACGAGCATCGGTGACTACGCGTTCATGTGCGATTACTACATGAACAACCTCACCTTCAGCCCCGGCGACAAGAAGCTCACCATCGGCAAGGCGGCCTTCTTCGGCGACAACCACATGAAGAGCGTCGACCTCTCCAACCGCGTCGCGCAGATCGACCGCTGCGCCTTTGCCGGCTGCGAGATGCTCGAGGAGGCCTACTTCGGCGACAAGATCGACACGATCGAGGGCCGCGCCTTCACGAGTCTGGATAACGCCATGAAGATCGCCGTCGAGGGCGTGCTCAACGGCATCCTCCGCCCGGACGATACCGAGCAGAACGCCGATCAGGCCGGTGATATCAGCACGGCCCTGAACATGATCGCCAAGGTCACGAAGCTCAAGCGCGCCGTCTTCAAGAATGACCCCGCCAAGAGCATCTACGCCGCGGCGGACTCCAACCGCTCCTTCCCGGATGACTGCGTGGTCTATTACCCGCAGGGCAGCTACACGTGGCTTGCCGAGCTCAAGGACGACGGCACGTGGCAGGGCTACAAGACCGGCTTCTGGCACGGCGACCACATCGCCGCGTTCACGGACACGGTCGTCGCACCCACCTGCACCGAGCAGGGCTACACGCACCACGTCTGCACGGTGAAGGGCTGCACCTATGCCCCCGTGGACGACACTTATGTCGCCGCCACCGACCACACCTGGGTCAAGACGCAGACGAACCCGCCCACCTGCACCGAGCAGGGCACGGCGTTTTATAAATGCTCGGCCTGCGGCGCGACCCGCACCGAGAAGATCGCCGCGCTCGGCCATGACCTGAGCCGCTGCGACCTCGTCCCGGCCGCCACCTGCACGCAGCCCGGCCGCGCCGTCGGCACGTGCGCGCGCTGCGACGTGAAGATCGATGAGGTCATCCCCGCCAAGGGGCATGACTACAGCTACGCTGAGACCAGCGTCGCACCCACCTGTACCGAGCCCGGCCACTACAAGGGCACCTGCCCGACCTGCGGCAAGGACTATGACGATGTCGTTCCCGCCCTCGGCCACGACTGGGGCGAGTGGGTCACGTCGATCGAGCCGACCGTCTCGACCGTCGGCTACCGCTATCATGTCTGCAACCGCGACGGCTGCGGCTACCGCGAGGGGGAGGACATCCCGAAGCTGCACACCCACACGTGGGATGCCGGCGTCGTGACGCAAAAGCCCACTGCGGCCGAGCCCGGCGTCAGGACCTATACCTGCACCGTCTGCGGCCAGACCAGGACGGAGGCCATCCCCGCAACCGGCGTTCCGGAGACCTGTAACGGCGGCCCGGCCTGCCCGGGCTACGCCTTCCGCGATATGCCCGCGCCGAGCATCTGGTCGCACGCGGGGCTGGATTACTGCATCGATCATGGCTATATTGCCGGCACGTCGGCAACGACCGTCACGCCGGACGGCGAATGCACGCGCGCCATGATCGTGAGCATCCTCTACCGCGTGCAGGGCGAGCCCGCGAAGGTCAACGGTTATGAGCTCAAAAAGCTCGCCCCGCCGTTTGACGACGTGGAGCGCGGCCGCTGGTATACCGACGCCATCTGGTGGGCGAAGCTCACGGGCGTCGTCTCCGGCATGAGCCCGAGCACCTTTGCGCCCGACGATCCGATCACGCGCGCGCAGCTTGCGGTCATCCTCTATAACTATACCAAGCAGTTTGCGCCCGAGAGCCTGACGGAGACGGGCTCGCTCACCGGCTTCCCGGATGCGGACAGCGTCCCGTCGTGGGCGCGCACGGCGATGGCGTGGGCCGTCGGCAACGGTCTGATCTCCGGCGTCGGTGAAAACGGCGTCTCGTACCTCAGGCCGGAGGGCTGCGCCACGCGCGCGCAGGTCGCGACCATTCTCATGAACTACGACAAGGCGCTGGGCTGAGGCGCATCCAATACCGATAGAAATAAATAGAAACAAAAACAGCTCCGGAAGCGTTACCGCTTCCGGAGCTGTTTGCCGCCTGTGAAGTTTACATAATTCAAAATTGTTTTATTTAAGCTGCGTAGATGCTGCGATTTTCGTTCTTCTGATTTACATAATCATTATCCTTTCCTGCCGCGCAGCATCGCCGCGATCGTCACGGCGCTGTATCCGCTCTGCTGCCAGAGGTCGCCGGGCACCGTGCCGCCGTTGCGCAAAATGAGCGCGATCTGGCGCCGCGCATCGCTGCGCGCGGCTTTGGCTGCCTTTTCCTGCGCGGCCGCGTCCTTCTCGGCTGCGTCTTTCTCGTCCTTGGCTTTCTTGTCGGCGGCGGCCTTGGCGTCGGCGAGGGCCTTCGCCTGCTGCTGCAGCTTGCTGTCCGCGCGGTCGTAGGCGGCGTCGTCCATGTCGAGCAGCGCCGCGATCTGCGCCTTCGTCACGCCGTCACGGCTGTCGGCGGCGTCGAGCATCCGGTCGATGGCACTCAGGCGCGTCCTGCGCTCACCGCTGTAGCGCTCGTAGGCCAGCTGCGCCAGCTCCGGCAGCTTGCCTGCGAGCATGGCGCGGTAATAGCCGCCCGCCTGCTGCGAGGCCGCCACGGCCGCCGTCGAGGCCTGACCGCCCGTCAGCGCGGCCGCCTTGCCGAGGGCGTTTTCTGCCGCGAGCTCCGCCTGCCGCTCGTATTGCTGCCGGTAGGCGGCGTAGAGCTTGTCCGACGCGGGGTCGTAGTCAAACTGCTCGCCGAGCAGTGCGTCGAGCATCCGGTCGATCTGTTCGCGGCGGTCTGCCGTGCCGCGCCCGGTCAGCAGCGCCTCGGCCTCGCGGCGGTGCGTGTCGTCATAGTCCGGCACGTCTTCGATGGGCAGGTACTGCGCATAGTCACTCGTCTGTTCCTGACCGGCCATGCCCTCGCCGCGGATCTTCGCGTTGCGCTGCTGCTCATAGACGGCGGCAGCCGCGTTGTCACCGCGCCGGGCCGCCTGCTCCATGAGCGCGGCGTAGTCGGTGTCCTTGTCGTATTTGTATTTTGTCGCCATAGGTTCTCCTTTCCTCAGTGCTGCGGTCCGGCGGCGGTCTCCGTGCGCGTGAGCGAACATAGCCGCCATGCCCCCGTGCCCGTCAGCCGCAGGCGAAAGTGGTCGCACCGGCGCGGCAGTACCGGCAGGGTGAACGTACGCTTTGCACCCGCCGTCACGTTTGCAAGCGTGTGCCACTGTCCGTCGGAGTCATACTGCGCCGCCGCCGTGATGCTTGTGCCCGCCTCGGCCTCCAGCCGCAGTTGCACGCGCAGCAGCCGCTTGCAGTCCGGGCTGCCGCTGATAAAGTCGCCCGTTTCGAGCAGGCTCTCCATCTGCGCCGTGCTGCCCGCGCCGAAGCGCCACACACCGCGCGTATCCTGCGCATAGAGCGCACCGCCGCACTGCGCAAAGCCGCGCGCGTCAAAATCGTCCTCGCGGCTCCACAGGCCGCTGCGCGTGTCGTATACAAACAGGTGGCGGGCGCCCCGCTCGTCGCGCGCCGAGAGATACCAGCGCGTCCCGTCTGTGCCGGCGACGCCGTGCGTGAGCGTGCGCCCGAGCGCGTCGCCGATGCGTACCGGCCGTCCGCCCGCCGTGCGCGCCGCGCCGACGGGGGAGAGGTAGTAGAGCGTCTCCGCCGCCGTCACGAGCGAGCGGCCGGAGTCCTGCTCCGCGCCGAGCGCGGCCGAGGCCACGAGCTGGAAGTTTGTAGGCCGCGTGCCGTAGAGCCGCCAGAGCCCGCCGGGCTTGAGAAACACTACGCCGCTGCCCGTCGCCGCGCAGCCGGAAAAATCCCCCGGCGCGCCGACATCCACGCTCCATGCGGCCGTAGCGACCGCGCCGTTTTCGTCCGCCTCGTACCAGAACCAGCTCAGCGGATCGCCGAGCTTTGTGCACCACACGCTGTCGTGCGCGCACGCCCAGAGGCGGTTGCCGTAGCTGCACGCGTGCTGTGCGTCGGGCACGCGCCGCGTGATCGTGACGCCGTTGACTGCGCCCGCGCATACGAATGTGTCCGGGTCGAAGCGCAGCCGCGCCCCGTCGATGCCGCGCAGGATGTATGTGCCGTTGTTGCGCACGTCGCCGAAGCCGCTGAGCGTCACGGCATCGCCTGTGCGAAAGTGCGCACCCGCGCCGTCGGCCACGAGGATGCTCGCGCGCCCGTCGCCATCCGTGTCTGCGCCCGCAAGCGTCACACTGCCGCTCCAGCTTGGCTCTGCGCTGCCGAATGTGCCGTCTGCCGGTCGGAACCAGACCTTGTCCGGCCAGATGAGCACCGTACCGCCGAGCGCTGCGAATACCTTCGGCGTGTCCGTGAGCGTGCAGCCAGGCACGGCCTTTCCGTTATAATACAGAGCCGTGCCGGCGCACCAGAGCAGCCCGTCTCCGGCTGCGAACAGGCCGTTCGGCGTGCCGCTGCACGGATAGATGCGCGTGCGTCCGGGGCGTGTCGAGAACAGGGGGCTGTCCGCTGCCGAGCCGTTGGTCATCTCGTAGATGCCGCCCTCGGGGCAGGACGGGCGGTGGTCGTAGCCGCGAAAGTCCGTCTGCACATGGCGGACGGCAGCCATGCGCCGCGGAAATGTGGGTAGATACATGCCTTGCCTCCTTACAGGTTGAGCGGCTCGCCGTTGTGATACAGTTCGCCGCACAGGTCGATCTTCCCGGCCGAGAGCATCAGCTCCGGCAGATCGCCGCGCGTCGCGGAGATCACCGCGCCGCTCTTGTGAAAGATGAGATATTTGCGCTCGAGGCTGTTCTGGCTGCCGATGTGCAGCGTGTCGGCCACGGTCGTGATGCCGTTGAGGTCAATCTTGTCGGCCGAGAGCGCGATGCTGCTGTCGCCGTCGTTGATGGCGGCGACGATGGCTGCCGCATTCACGCCGTCGGCGTCGGTCACGAGCGCGATGCGCGCGCCCTGATCGCTCACGGTCTGCTCGAGCGCGGCGACATTGCCCTCGGCCGACGTCAGACGCGTCTGCAGGGTGCCGGCGTCGAGGCTCAGCTGTGTGATGCTGCCGTCCGCGCCGTCGATGCGCGCGCGGATCGGCGAGAGCAGCCGCGAGAGCGCCGCGGCGTTGAAGTTCTCCGCGCCGAGATTCGACAGCGTGTACTGCAGCGCCTCCAGCAGCCGCGGCACGGTCTCCTCCAGCGCCGCGAGCCGCTGCTCGACGGTTTCGTGGCCGGTGCGCTCCGGCAGGGAAAGCTCCAGCGGGGAATAGTCCGTCATGCGTCGTCATCCCCTCCGCCGTGCTGCGATATGTCTGCGCGCAGCACGGCGATCGCCCGCACGAGAAACTGCGGCAGCGGCGCGCCGAGCGCACCGGCGTTTTCGACCACACTGCCGAGCTCCGTCAGCAAATACCACGCCGTCACGAGCGGGCACAGCAGCACGTCATAGTGTGCGCCCAGTCCCGGCACGCTGCCGAGCAGCGCCCGCAGTGCGAAGTCCAGCAGCGCCGCCACCAGCACGCCCGCCACGCTGCCCGCCTTGTGCCACAGTCCCTCGCGGGCGCAGCGGCTGCTCCATGTGCCTGCGCGCAGAGCGGCAGCGCTGCCGGTGGCATAGTCGAGCAGCATGGCCAGAAACCAAGCGGCCGCAAGCCACCCGGTCCAGCCCCAGAATGCCGTCAGCGCTGCGGCGGCCGCTGAGACCGCCGCTTTGATCGTTGTGAGTCTGTCCATTTACGTCTCCTTTTGTTCGTCCAGCATTCGCTGGCACACGATCATCGTGCGGATCATATCCTCCGACACGTCGAGCTTTCCGTCCGTGTTTCCCTGCAGTGCGCCGCGGTCGATCAGCCGCTGCGCGTCGGCGCGAGCCCATTGCGGCATCTCCGCCACGGAATCATAGCGCGGCATATCCAACGCCTCCTCTCGCGCTCCGTTTTTCATCGCCTCGGCGACATCGCGCCGAAAGCCGTCCATCGTGTAGCCCATGCTATATGCGCCCCACAGGTAGTCCGGGTCTGCGTGGTTGCTTGCCACGCCGCGCCGGTGTCCCTCGGCGTGCCCGATGATGACGCCATCCTGTGCCGGGTCAAGTTCGTACTGTTTACACAGCTCAGCAAACAGCTCCACGGCCGTGTGGTATGTACCCGCGATCTGCTCCGCTGCCTCCGCGTAAGTCATGCCCGTGCTCGGCTCGGTCATCTCTACCCCGATGTGCGTAGAATTGGCGCTCCCGCCGCAGTGCCAGCCGCGCATCTCCCACGGCAGCGTCTGATATACCGTGCCGTCCGCCTGCGCGAACGCGTGCACGCAGACAGATACGCCGCCCGGCTGATACTGGTTAAAGCTGCGCGCAAACACCGCCGCCGATGGCTGCGGCGTTCCGACACTGTGCAGCATGATGCCGCGCGGCGTCAGCGGTGCGCCCGCCTGATAGCATTTGTTTTTGACTGCAAACGCCTCAATGATTTTCATCTTGCGCCTCCTTATTCGATCGGTTCGTCGAGCGTGATGATCAGGTTCTCGCCCTTGCCCTTTGCGCTCACGCGAAAATACGCCGCAGAGGCGGGCACATTGCTCGCTGCTTCCGTCACCTGAAACGTCATGGCCGTGGTGCTCTCCGGGATACTGCTCGGGAAATACACGCTGACGTCGATCTTGTTTGCGGGCATAACGGCTTTAAGCAGTTGAAATGCACTGTCATACCATCCGACGCGGGAATACGGTTCCGCCTTCGAGAACGTGATCCCCTCACCGGCGATGCGGTAAACGTGCTTCGTCACATTGCCGGGCAGCGGAATGAATCCGCTTGTCACAAATCCGCTGCCACTCTGCGCGTTTCCGGACGATGATAGGTTGTATCCATTCTGATACGGCATGGACGCGCCGCTGCTGTCAACAGCCGTGGGTACAAGGTTTGTGTACGTCACAGGCTTTGACGCGCTCGCCGTGATGGTGATGTCCCCAGTCACGCGCGCGATGGACACCACGCCGGTCGCGGCATTGTATGCCGTCGCTGTGATGTCCGTACCGCCCATGCTGACCCTGACGGTGTCGAAGCTGTACCCGTTTTTCGGCGTCAGCGTGGTCGTGTATGCCGCGCCGTCTTCGACGGCGGCCGCGGCGTTGCTGCCGGTGCAGCCGGTGAGCGTCGTCTTGACGGTGCGCATGACCACCGTGAAATCGAACGACAGCGTGCGGTCATAGCCCGCGCCGTAGCAGAATGAATAGATTTTTTTGTCTGCCGGATTGATGACGTTGACGGTGAAGGCCGTGTCGGTCACGCCCGGTGCTTTGCTGTAGGTCGTCTCCTCGCCGAATTCGATCTGGTTGCTGTCCAGCCGGTTGTTATCGCCCACCTCGTTCGTCCGGTAGTAGTTGGCGGACGGGCAGCAGATACGCAGCGCCGCCATCTGCTGCGTCGGCGGGTTGTACTGGGAAACGTTGTCCGGCACAACGTAGATCCTGGATGTCTTGAAGTTGTGCAGATGCCCATGGAAATTCCCGTAGCAGACCGCGCCGTTTTTCCCCGCGAAGGAGACCGTCTTGCCGCCGATCGTGACGCTCCCGCCGTCCAGATACGCCTTGAGCACCTTGCCGCCCGCCCGCGCGCTGCCCCAGTCCAGCGGGTAGTGTCCGAGGATCACAAAGCCCCACGCCGCGCTGTCCGCCTTGCTGCCGAGGTCGGCAAGCGTCTGCGCGAACCACAGCAGCTGTGCCTCCGAGAGCGCGTTGGCCGCGGTTTCTCCGCCGGTGATCTCGCCCTCGACGGTGTTGAGATTGATGATGCGCAGCTTCTTTCCGGGGATGTCCCGGTAGCAGTATCCGGCTTGTGCGCTGCCGTAGACCGCGCCCGCGTTGTAATCGGAAAAATACTTCCGGATCAGCGCCGCGCCGTACAGATTCGTGAGGCTTCCGGTCTCGGCTGCGAAGTATTCGCCCGTGTCGTGGTTTCCGGGCGTCCAGAGCTGCGGGATGCCGCGCAGGCCCTCCTCGATCCAGCGGTGAAACTCCCTGCACTGCGCCTCGAACTGCGCCGCCGTGGTCGTCTTGTACCCGAAGGTGAGATCGCCCAAAAACGCCGCGAAATCCAGCGGGATCACGTGCGACAGCGCCTTGATCGCACGGCAGGCGTCCATGTTTCCGGTGTCGATGTTTGCCTTCCAGCCCGTGGATTCGTCAGTTGCGTGGTGTGCATCAGCGACCGTCACAAAGACGATGCTCGACGCAGTCTTCACGGCCTGCACCTTCTGCGCCAGCGTGAGCACGCCGTCCTTGACGTAGTCCGGGATGTCAGCGTGGGCGATCTGATCGCCGTCCGGGATGCTGCGCACCGCCGCGCCCATCTGCGCGATCCTGTACGTTTCTGCACCGCCTGTTTTCTCGCGGATGGCGTCGGCGATGTCCTGCACGGAGGCTTCTTCGTAGAGCTTTTTCATCAGTAGCTCACCTCCGTGCCGTCGGCGATCGTCACGGTCTGCGCCGTGCTGCCGTCGTACATAACCGTCGTGCCGCCGATGCGGATCGTCAGCGCCTTCGGGTTCGGCAGCGCGGCGGGCGCGATGTTCTGCGTCATCAGCTCGATCCTGACCGGGACATCCCAGACATCGCCGTTCGTTTTCGCCTGAAGCTTGACGGCGCAGAACGTGTGCCGCTCGGAATCGGCCACAAGCGACGAGAATGTGAGGATGCCGTTCGTCGCGCCCTGATAGAGCATCAGAAAGTGCTCGCCTTGAAACGAAAGCTGCGCATAGACGCGGTGCGTCGGGTTTGCGCTGACGTAGGCGTACAGCTCGGCCGGCGTCATGTCGGCCGTCGTGCCGGACAGATCGCCGCCGACGTGGATGATCCGCGTCTGCTGCGCCATGCCGTCGAGCTTTTTCTTGTCCGCTGCCGACATCAGACCGGCTGCCGCCGGCGTTGCCTCCGCTTGTCCGGATTTTTGGTCCCACGCTGCCGCCCGCTCCGCCGTGATGCCGTCGAGCACGGCCTTGTTCGCGTGCCGGTGGCGCATGGCGGAGTTCATGGCGATCTGGTGGCTCTGTCCCGGCGACGGGACGGCAGCGCCGTTCGTGCGCTGGTGCCACTTCGCATATTCGTCGAGTGCGGCGTTAAACAGCGCCATGCTGTCGGCGTAGTGCGCGGTCTCGTGCGCGGCGTAGTCGCACATGGCAATGACGTAGTACACGTACAGCCGGTCAAACGGCGCTGGCACGAGCAGCGGTGTGCCGCGCTCGGTGTCCGCGTCATAGGTCACGCACTGATCGGGCGCTGCGTCGAGGATGCGCATCTGGATCATGTGCTCGCACTCGTTGAGCCACTGGATCTTCGCCGCGTCATCCCATGCGTTCGGGCAGATCGCGTCGATGCGCGTGAGCGCCTGCTGAAGCGTCGCCATGCTCAGAGCCCCAGCGCACCGCTCTCGGCGGCAAAGCGGGCGGTCTCGCGCTCGATGAGCGCGCCGGTGCGCGCATCCTGCGCCTCACCCTGCGCGAGCACGAGGGCAAAGCGGCGCGCGATCGTCACGTCCTCGCCGCGCGGGATGCGCACGGTCTCACCGTTGACGGTCACGATCTTATCCTCCTTGTAGCTGCCGTTGTCACGAAACAGGTGCACGGTCACGGGCTCGCTCAGCCAGGCCTCGGCGGCGCGGTCGGTCATTTTTCTGGTTGCCATAGTGTATTCCTCCTTGTGTGAATGCGTGCCTCCCGCCGCAAGGCGGGAGGCATTTGGTTTCTTACTCGGTGTAGGTGCTGCAGGTCTCGATGCGGCGGATGGCGCTGTCATCGAGGCGCACGGCGACCTTCGTGGCCTTCCAGCCGACGCTTGCGCGCTGGTTGAGCGGGTCGCCCGTACCGGCAGAGCCGAGCTGCTTGACGATGTGCTCAAGCCCGCCGCCGGTGATCTCGGTCGTGCCGTAGCCGTCCGCGCCGAGCACGAGCGTGACGTACACGTCGCGCCCCTGTGCACCGGCCTCGCCGGGGTAGAGGATGGCGTTGTCCTCGACTGTGACCGGGGCGTCGACGGTCATGGAGCTTGCGGTGTTTTCCCTGACGGTCACGCAGGCATTGCCGATGAGCACCTGACGGCCGACGAGTGCGCCGGGCTTGACCGTGCCGCCGTCGAACGCGACGGTGGTCTTGCCGCTCACCGCGCCGTTTGCGAGCAGCGTGCGGCTGTCGGCGGCCAGATCTTCGGCGTGGAAGATCTTCGCCTCCGTGCTCTCAACGAAGCGGCATCCCTCAATCTTGCCGATCTCGCCCTCATACATATGCTCCGTGTCCACGTACTGGTGCGGCGCGAGCCACTTCGGGTCGTTCATGAGGTCGTATGCCACGTCGGGGTGGATGATGACCGGGAACGCGCCGTCGATGCGGCGGCAGTTGGCGTTTTTGAGTGCGCGCACGGCGCGGCGGATGCAGTCGACGGTCAGGTAGTTGTTGTCGGCAGCGCCGGCATTGCCGCCGCGCAGCAGGTAGCGGGCGGACACGGATTCGTCGGCATACTGCACGTTGTCGCCGCCGACGAGCACCTCGCGCGTGATGGTGTCGAGCGTACGTCCGGCCTGTGCGCCGAGCAGCTTTGTGGCCATGGTGAGGTTGTTGTCGATGGCGGTCAGCAGCAGCAGGTCGCTCATCTGGATGTAGCCGCCGTACTGACGCACGGCCGCCTCAACGGTGCTCATGCTCAGACTCTGCCCGTCGGGGGTCACGCCCTCGGTCAGAGCGGTCAGCGCCTTGCCGAGCGGGGCGAAGCGGCGAAACTGGATCGTCTTGCCGCCGTTTGCGGGGATGGGATGCTTCTGTGCGAACTGATCGTGCACGAGTTCGGGCTCGGCCGCGTCGATGAGGTAGTCCGAATAGAACGTCTTCATCTCCTCGGTCAGGTTCTGCTGGGTGGTCACCTGCGTGTTTGCGTCAAACAGGCGCAGGTCCATGCGGATGTTTTCCATACTCATGTCTCCTTTTTTCTCTGCTGTCCGCTTCCGGGGACAGCGCCGGGGCAGCACCCGGCCGCTGTACTGCCGTTGGGTTCCTCCTGTGCGGGGGTGCGGCCGGTGCCCTCCGCAACGTGGCCGGGGTAGCCCTCGGCGAGCTGCCGCAGACCCGTCACGGCCACGGTAAACGCCGCGCGCACATCGGTCCGGTCGTCGGCTGCGATGGCTGCGTGTCCGGCGCTGAGCGTCCGCTGCACGCCCTGCGCGCCGAGCGTGTCGAGCGCACCCGCCAGCGCGCACATGAGTGCGGATGCCCCGGCGCACACGATGTCGCTGCCCGGGCAGTACGCTGCGTGACCGTCCGCGCGCAGCACGCACCGGCCGTTCCGGCAGATGTACGCGAAGCGGGTCACAGGCTCAGCTTCACGCGCTCGCCGCGCTCCGCGCGCGCGGCAAGCTCCGCGCGGTCGGCGCGGCTCATGCGCGACACGTCCGGCCGCACCACGATGCCCGCACCGCCGCTGCCCAGCCCGTTTTCGACCGGGCGCAGACCGCGGGCGCGGATGTGCTCGCTCACGCGCTGCTCGGCGCTGCGTCCGGCGCGCAGACAGGCCGTCTCCAGCAGCGCCTGCGTGTGCAGCGCAAACCATGCCGTGCGCACGTCTATGCCTGCGCGCAGCAGCGCGCAAAACCGGTCATCCTTCAGCGCCGCGCCCAGATCAAAGTCTGGGCACTGCGCCGTCAGCTCGTCCGCCTCGCGCGACCAGCGCGCGGCGGTCTGCTCGGCCGCGCGGCGCATGTTCTGCTCCTTCCTGCGCTCGATCGCGCCGCGCAGCGCGCCGACGGTCACGGTCTGCCCGGCGGCTTCCACCGGCGCTTCGGTCTGCGCCGCGGCGGGGGCGGTCTGCCCGGCTGCGGTCATGTTGTTTTCATCCATGCTCTGCTCTCCCTTCTGCCCTCAGCGGGCGCTTTCTGTGATGATGCGGTTTTTCTCCTCCTGCGCTTTTTGCAGCGCATCCGTGCCCGCGTCCGCTTCCGGTGTCTCCGGCTGCGGCGGCGCGATGCTGCCGCGCACGGCCTCGAGCACCTTGTCGCGCCCGGGAAACTGCATCATCTCCAGCATCGGCACGGCCTGCTGCGCGAACGCGGGGTTAAAGACCCCGAGTTGGTACAGCTGCCGCGCCAGCTCATTTTGCGATGCGGTCGCATACGGGCTCTCCTTTTGCGCGTGCACGGACACGTCAAAGGCCGGCGCGCGGCAAAGCGCCCCGCCATCTGCGTCCGTGCCCACGACGCGGGCGCGCAGCCCGGCGTTGGAGTAGGTGCAGAAGGTATAGCCCTGCGCGCCCGGCGCCGCCACGCGAAACGGCCGCGTCTCGGTGTAGTACGCGCGGATGAGTTCGATCACGAGCTCGACCACGCGCTCAAACGCGCGGTAGCTCGCGCGCAGCGTGTCGCGGCTGGACTTGCTGCCGGCCTCCTGCAGCGCGGCGATGGCGCTCGCCGCCGTCACGCCGCCGGACACGCTGCCCTGCGTCACGTCGCGGCTGTTGCTCGTCTCCTTGAGCTCGTCGATCTTCAGCTGCAGCATATTCACCCACTGCCCGTCGAGGTTGTAGAGGCTGATCTGGCGCAGCCGCTCGTCGTCGATGCTGCCCTCGACCTCAACGAGCGGCTTTGACCAGTCGAGAAATTCCTGCGCATTCACGCCGCAGCCTTTCTTCACCCAGAAGCGCGGCGTGGAGGCCTTCATGCTCATCTCGAGCAGGTTGCCGCTCAGCCGGTCGATGTACTGCTGCGGATCCTTGCTCACGGCGATCATGCCAAAGCCGCACGGCGTCCCGGCCTCGGGGTAGAGCACGTCGAACACGACCGGGTACTGCCCGTGCGGGTAGAAGCCACCGGCCATGGCGGGGTCGTTTTCGCTCGCGTAGAGCAGGTCACGCCCGGTGAATTTCACGAGGTGCAGCGCCGTTCCGCCGCCGGGCAGCGGCTTTTTGTAGTACCAGTCGACGACGATGCTCTTGTTCGACGTGTCCACTGCGTCGTCGTAGAGATACTGCGCCAGCTCCACGCCGCAGCTGCCGGGCCGCGCGTCGGGCCAGGCGGCGGAAATGTCGTCGTTGTCCATGAGCGCGCACACGAAGAGGTTGCGGCTGGCCTGAATGTCGGTGATGCCCGGCTCCCAGAACAGGTTCAGCAGGTCAAGCTGGCGCACGGCCACGTCGCCGAGGCCGTTGCTCCCGGCACTGTCCCAGAACACGCCGTAGGCCGCGCACCCGTGCTTGAGCTTGTACCACCACGCATCGGACCATACCTGCTCAAAGTGCGTCTTTTCCAGCACGGCCGGCACGATGGCCGACAGTGCCTTTGCGTCCGGTTCATCCTGTTCGCTGCGCGGCAGGATCACCGCCTCCGGGAAGCTGTCCATCGCGTCGGCGTGCTTCGAGACGATGGCATTGAACAGCCACGCGCTCGTCGGCTCCACCACGTCGGCCCCCTGCTCGCGCCTGCGGTCACGCAGGTACTGCCAGTGCCGCAGACGGTACCACTGCTCATCGGCGATGATGCGCGCCTCGAGCGCGCGCTTGCCGTCCTTGTACCGGCGCAGCAGCTCCGTGCCGCGCGCCACGTCGTCCGGCGTGATCATGGGCGCGGCCATATCCGGCCCGAGCGGCTCTGCCGTACCGGCCGCCGCAAACATCGCCGCCGCATCCGCCGCGCGGTAAGGCATGGGGTTCGTTTTCTCGTTTGTCATAGGCTCTCCTTTGCTGCCGTTTCCGGCGAAATGGTTTACATAACTTTTTGCATTTTGCGAGAAAAAGAGACTGCCGTCGCAGTCTTTTCCTGTTTACATAATCAGTCGCTGCTCAGCGGGTCGAACACTTTCGGCGTCCGCTGCACCACGGGCCGCGGCGCGATGGGGTCGGACTGGCACAGATACCGGATCTCGTCGGCGATGTGGTCCTCCTGCCGCGTGTCGACGTCCTCGGGCGCGTGCGCGTCGTAGCGCAGCAGCGGCAGCGTGCGCCGCGTATCCCGGCAGTTGCGGAACACGTACAGCATCGGCAGCCCCGCCGCATCGAATGCCAGCCGGTAGTGCACCTGCATCCAGCCGGGCAGGCGCTGGTGGTCGCCGGGCTCAAAGTACACGCCGTACCGGTCGGCGATGTCGGCGATGCTGTCGCCTCGCGATGCGTCCCAGATCGCGGGGTCGGCCACACCCCGGATGTCCCGTCCGCGCAGATAGGGGTGCGTGGTCTCGGTGGTGCGGATCTGCGTGAAGATCTGCTCCGGCGTCCAGCGCACGCCGGTGTCCGGCTCGCCGAGCACGCAGCCATACAGCTCGAGGATGCGGTACAGCCGGCCGTCGAAATCCACCGCCCACCAGCCCACGGAAAACGGCTTTGCATACCCGAAGTCGAAGCTGCGGTATACCCGCCATGTGTCCGGAATGTCGAACGGCTCGATCACGTGCGTCCACTTTCCGTCGGCGTAGTGTGCAGGGTCGTCGCGCCATTCGGCGAATACCTGCCCCTCATATACGTTCCAGTCACCCTCAAGATGCGCGCGCCGCTTTGCGGGCGGCAGTGCCTCGAGCCGCCTAAGATAGCCGGGGTCGCGCTGCATCAGCACCTGATTGTCATAGACCTTTGCCGGTATGAACACATAGTCCTGCGGGGACTCTCCGTCCCGGAACGCCCGGTCGATGAACAGACGCTTGATGTACGCATGCCCCGGGCCGCCGGGGTTGCAGGTGTAGTAAATGCGCGGCGTGAAATCCGTGCGCGTCGTGCGCAGGCAGGTCGCAATGAAGGTCAGCCAGTCGGGCTCAAAGTTTGTTGCCTCCTCGAAGCCGATCACCTCGTACTCCTGTCCCTGATACTGCGCGCAGTCGCTGTCGTTGTCGCAGTAGCCCATCACGAGCCGCGACCCGTTCGGAAAGCGAAACGCGCGCTCGGTGCTGCTCCACGCGGCGTATCCCTCAAGCTCCCGCTGCAGCGGCAGGATGTGGTTTGCGCGCAGCTCCGGCAGCGTCCGGCGCAGCAGCAGGAGCTTCAGTCCCGGGTAGCGCATGGCGAGCATGACGAGCTTGCGCCGCATGGCCCAGCTCTTGCCGCCTCCGCGCGCCCCGCCGTAGGCGACGTTTGCCGCCTCTGCGCGGAAAAATTCCTGCTGGCGCGGACTCGGCGTCTCGCGCCGCAGCACCTTATAAATATAGGGCTCGTTTTTGCGTGCCATTGCGCCACCTCACCGGCTCCATTGCTCGAGCGCGCCCTCAAAGCGCAGCACCTGCGGCTCTGCCTCGCCGGCGTCCTTGTCGCTCGCCTGACCGAGCACCATCCCCGCCGCCTTGAGCCGCAGCTCCGGCTTCACGGTCGTGTCGGCTGCCATCTCGGCCAGCTGCTCGAGGATGCGCGCCTTTTCGCCCTCAAGGTCCATCATGTCCTGCGCTCCCGGTACGAGAGCACGTAATCCTCGCCCTCGGCCGCCGCCGCGAATTCATAGCGCGTGAGCGCGTCGTGCACATCCTGCTTCGGCAGCCGCAGCGTGCCGCCGTCGCCCCGGCGCACGCACAGCGCCGCCATGATCGCGCCCGCGAGCCCCAACAGCTCCTCGTAGGCCGCGCGCTGCGTGCGCAGCTTGCGCCGCAGCGCCGCGTTCGTCTCCTGTCCCATGTACCATCCTCCTTTTGTATTTTCCGCCAGCCCGACCGCGAGCACCCGCCCAGCCGCCGGGCGTCTGCCATCGCGCTGCCGGCTGCATCCACGCCCATCTGTTGACCTTGTGCCTCTTCCGGCAAACGGTTTACATAATGCTTCACGCGGCTTTCTTTTGCGGCAGTCGTGCGGTTTTTTGGCGGTCGTATTTGCACCATGCGGCGCGCACCCCTTCTATTTCCATTTTATTATGCATTTGCATATATGTCAAGCGAAACGTTATCTTATTCTCGCTTTTCCGCGGATGCAGATGTCACCGGCTCGTGTCATAAGTCCGGAAATGCCCGGAGTTTTGGTTGACATAACGGCAAATTCTGCTTTCGCTTGTTTTCTTTTCGTCCCCACTTTGTGCGTCAAACCCGGTCAGAATTCACTGCTGCGCTCCACAAATGCTGGAAAGGAAAGCAAAAAAGGTTGCAATCTCGTAACACTTGGTGTAAAATATGCATCTGTGTGTGCGTGTTATGTCAACACTCAGCAAAATCCGGAACAGAGGGTATTATCTATGAAGAAACGAATTGTCAGTCTGGCGCTGACGCTGTGCCTGCTCGCGGGGCTGCTGCCCTGTTTGACGCTGGGCGCAGCGGCGGCCAGCCGGGTCGATGCCGCGCCGTATGCGAGCGTGGAATATGCGAAAAACTCCGGCGTGAAAGCGGGCACCGTGCGTTACATCTCGCAGGTGCCGTCCTATACGGATCAGTTCTGCGCCGACTACTGGGGCAGCTATGTCGGCTATGCCAACCATGAGTGCTTCACGGCGTGCATCTCCATGGCCCTGTCCTACCTCGGCATCGATGCCACGCCCGGCGCGCTCGGCGACTATTGGCGCAGCCGCGGGCATTACGGCGCGCCCTTTGCCACGACGCCGGAGGATGTTGCTTTCAGCGGCGCGACGTACAGCAAGACCTCGCTCGCCGAGGCCATCGCGCGCTACGTCGGCGGCGAGGGCAGCTACAGCCCGCCGATCATCCACCTCAACAGCTACTCGGCCAACGGCCACTATGTCATGATCATCGGCCAGGTCTCAGCCACGGAGTACCGTGTGCTTGACCCGGCTTACCAGACGATCTATACCATGACGCTCACGAACGGCAGCACCGTGAACTATTTCAAGGGCAGCGAGCGCGTCACGGAGGCGGTGCAGTATTATTATCCCGTCCACCACTGGAGCGCCTGGACGGCCATCGAGACCGACGACGGCGCCGTGAACATGGAGCGCACCTGCTCCATCTGCGGCAAGACCGAGACGGCCAGGATCCCCGACCCCTGCATCGGCGATAAGTATTGCGCCGGGAGCGCCTTTGACGATATGGTCTCCGCCGACAGCTGGGCGCACAAGGGCATCGACTACTGTGTGCTCTTCGGCCTCATGAGCGGCGTCGGAAACGACCTGTTCGACCCCGACGGCATGACGACGCGCGCCATGCTTGTCTCGATCCTCTACCGTATGGCCGGGGAGCCGGACGTGTCCGAGCTGCCCGAGACGCCGTTTGAGGACGTCGGGCCGGATGCGTGGTACGCCGACGCGGTGCGTTGGGCATATGCAAACGAGGTCGCCGCCGGTATGGACGACACGCATTTTGCACCCGATGACCGCCTCACACGCGCGCAGCTCGTCACGATGCTCTACCGTGCCTACGGGCCGGAAAAGGGCGTCCGCCCGCGCCCGATCGGCGGCTATACGGACTGGAATACGGTTCCCGAGTGGGCATACCCTGCTGCGACCTGGGCCGTCTCCATGGGCTTGCTCTACGGCACGAGCAGCTCGCAGCTGAGCCCGAATGCCGGCGCCAACCGTGCGCAGCTGGCCGCCTTCATGATGCGCACCTGTGAGCTGCAGAGCGAGCTGGATGCTTGAAAAATCGGACAAACGAGTAGATTAGTTTCGCAAAGTGTGCAAAAATGTTACAAACAGAACATAATGGCCAATGAATTATGGTGACAGGTGGGTTACTATAAGAACATTCAAAACAACGGGCCGGCCTCTGCCGGCAGCGAAACGGAGGCACACTTCATGAAGCAGAATCGGACGCGCATGGCGCTCGCGGACGCCTATCTGCGTCTGCTCAACGACTATACGATCGACCGCATCACGGTCAAGATGATCACGGATGCCGTTGGCTGCAGCCGCAAGACGTTCTATTATTATTTCACGGATGTGTACGTGCTCACGCAGTATGTATTTGAGCTGCGCGTGCAGCACTTCCTGAACACGAACGGCAATTTCGAGACCATGCGCGAGGGCTTTCTGACGCTCGCATCGAACCTCTCGAACGACCGTCAGGCCATCCTGAATATCTACCATGGCTACGGCAAGGAAGAGCTGGAGCGCTTCACGTGGGAGACGAGCGATTACTATGCCCGTCAGGTCATCACGCGCTACGCGCAGAACATGGACATCGCCCCCGAGGATCTCGAGGCGATCATCCGTATGTATACGGACATGATGTTCGGTATGCTCATCGACTGGATCAACAACGGCATGGAAGGGGACTATTCCCGCAAGCTGGACATCGCGCTCACGGCGCTCATGCCGGTGCTGCGCGCCAACTGCCGCGGCGCGAAAGCCGCCGCCGTGCAGCCGTGATCCGATAAAAACGTGATAAAACCGTGCAAAAAGCGCTCGGGCAGTTTGCCCGAGCGCTTTTTGATTTGTCCGGCTTACTGTTCGCAAAATCCCATCACCACGGTCGCGACCTCTGCGCGCGTGCCGATCTTCTGCGGCGAGAGCGTGGTGGGGGACGTGCCGCAGACGATGCCTGCGCTCACGGCCCAGACCATTGCCTCCCGCGCCCAGGCCGACACGTTCGCCTGATCCCGATAGGGGGACAGCGCGCCCGCGTCGCCGGTGAGCTGCTCGCTGCGGCTCGCGTAGCCGTAGAGCATCGTCACCATCTGCTCGCGTGTCAGCGGCTCGTTCGGCGCAAACTCCGTTGCCGACACGCCTGCTGCCACGCCCGCATTGTATGCCCAGATGACGGCGTCGGTGTACCAGCTGCCGCCGGCATCCGTCAGCGGGCAGCTCAGACCGCTGACGGACGGCGAGCCCTCCAGCGCGTAGAGCACCTGTACGAACATGGCGCGGGTCATCTGCGCGTCGGGCTGGAACAGGTTATTCCCGGTGCCGTACATCAGCCGGCCGTACTTGACGTAGTCCACGCCCGGCGCGTACCACGCGCTTGCGGCCACGTCGTCAAACAGTCCCGCGTAGCTGACGCGCTGTTTGTTGGTCATATATGTGTCCGACAGGCAGCGCATCCACGCCAGACAGCTCTCGCCGAAATGTGCGCTCATGATCACGAGCAGGTTCGCCAGCAGCGTCATCGTCGTGCCGGGGTACTTGAGCGCCATCTTGGACAGGCGCGGAACGAGCGTTGCAAACGCGTCGCGGATGCCGTCAAGGTCATAGGTCACGATGCCGTTTTCCTTGAGCGCCTCGACCAGATACCCGGTGAGGAGCTTGACGGCGGTGCCGTTTTTGAGCATACCGGGGATGGTCAGCGAGTAGAAGAGCTTCTTGGCGTTGTCCTGCACCTTCTTGGCAAAGCTCTCCGCCACGCCGGAGGTGTCGCGGTCGGCAGCGCCGAAGATGTCACCGAGCAGCGCGATGAGGTAATCCTGCAGATTGTCGGCATAGTCCTGCCGCGAGGAGACGAGGCACGTCGTGATCGCCTCACACAGGTCGGCGTAGAATTCCGCCTGTGTCATGTTGACCTTGAAGATCTTGCCGAGGTCGCCGCTCGTGATGTCCTTCGGGTCGATGCCCCACGCCTGGAAGTGGTCGGGCCAGTAGATGTTGCCGCCGTTGTTCGGGATGCGGTAGAACTCGTTGAGCATCTTCGCCTTGTAGTTGAGGTAGTTTGCATCGCCCTTCGTCGGCACGACGCGGTCAACGCCGTAGCGGGCAAAGTCCCAGCTGTCGAATGCGACATAGGTCACAAGGTCGTTGGTGTTGACGATGTTGTGGATGTTTTCATATACACGCCCCTGCACTTCGTCCTTGGTTGCGCCCATGGGCGGCTCGTAGCAGTAGCAGTACAGGTCGTGCGGGCTGAGACTGACGCGTGCGCCGAGACTGCAGCCGTCGTCGAGCATACCGCCGACCATGTTGGCCACGGACGCGCTGCGGCTGTAGCCGCTGATCCAGAGCTTCACGCGGCCGGTGATGCCGGTCTCGGCAATGTATGCGCGCAGGTAGTCAAGCACCTGATCGCGGCCCATGGCGAAGCCTGCGTGCTCGCCGGAGGCACCGAGGCGTGCGTTGCCGCCCCACTCGGCGTGGTAGTTGTTGCCGCGCACGCCGACGGCGATGAGGGTGTATTGGCCGCCGTTGTCGCGGATGGTCTTGCTGGCGCAGTTGATACCGATCGAGTCGGTCTCGGCCGGCTGGGTCATCCACTTGTTGGAGCGGATGTTTTCAAAGCCGCACTGCTCGGCAAACGAGATGAAGTTGCGGTTGCTCGTTGCCAGCTGATCCTCATATTCGGAATCCTTGCTGGAAAATGCCGCGAAGGCGAGGCCCAGCGACATCTCCGCGAGATCCTGCCGGTACGTGTAGCCGCTCTTGGTGAACAGCTCGTCGCTGTAGGTAAAGGCCGCCGCGTAGTCATGGGTATTCACTCCGTGACCGGAGGCGTAGCGCACCGTGACGGTCTTGCTGTCGCTCGTGCTCGCCGCGGCCGCAGCCGGCATGAGCGATACGATCAAAACCAGACACAGCAGCAGGCTGATGATGCGTTTTTTCATGTTTTTTCCTCCCAATTTTGTAGTTTTGTATTCCAAATCCACCAAATCCAATTATACGGAACAAAGCCGCGCTTGGCAAGCGGCACTTTCCGCTGCGCCGCTCAAAAATAGAAGACAGATACAAAAACACCCCGCAGCGTGAGATGCTGCGGGGATGTGGATATCGGTCATGGTCACTGCCGGAACATGGTGTAGGCGCGTCCGTCGCCGACGGCGTCGGCGATCATCATGCGGCTGTTGAGCACAGAGAAGCGGTAGAACGCTGCGGCGCCCTCGTCCGCGCTGTCATAGATGGCGTTGCCGCGGATGGTGCAGTCTTTTTCGCCGAGACCGGGCAGAGAGCAGGTCACGCCCGCGTCGGATACGGTCAGCTCGCCCGCGTCGCTGCTCCAGCTTCCGGTCAGGAATACCTGCGCATAGCTGCCGTTGCTCATGAGGAGCTGGTTCGTGTCGGAAAAGCCGATGAGATCCAGAAGCTTCTGCGCCGCCTGTGCGTTGGTCATGTCGGATGCAAGCGCGAGCTGCTGCAAGCTTTCGCACAGGTGGGCGTTTGTGAGAAACAGGCGCTTTGCGCTGTCGGAATAGTTGCGCTCGGCGAGCACGGTGTACTCGGCCAGCGCGGTCTGATAGTCCTGCGCGCTGTAGTCGTTTGCGGCCGCGGCGTAGATCTGCGGCAGGCTCTTGGCCTCCATGGCATCGAGTACGCCGCTGTAGACCACCAGCTCGCTGTCGGCGTAGTTTTCGTGCAGGTCGTCGATGTACATCAGCGTCTGTGTGTACTGTCCGGCCTGATAGAGCCGTCCGGTGCGGATGATCTCCGTGCGCAGGTCGTTGTCGCCTGCGGGAAAGAGTTTCACGTCGCGCCGCCGGGTCTCGGCGGTGTCGAACTGGAAGTTGCAGATGGCGTCCTTGACGCTGCGGTTGACGGCAGCGTCCTGTGAGGCGACGACGGCGAACCCCGCGCCGACGGCGACAAGCACAATGATGATCCCGATGAACAGTGCGCGCAGACGCTTGTTGTTCCAGATTTTTTCGTGCAGAATCGGTCGCCCGCAGTGCCGGCATCGGTGTGCGCCATGCGGCAGCTCCGCGTTGCACTCGCGGCATTTCATGTGCTTCCCCCCTCGTTATGCGATTGGCTGCGTCCGTTCGTTCCGGAACGAACGTGATGTTTATTATAGCCGATTTATGCCCGGCGCGCAAGTCGGCAAACAGGAAAAGCATAGGAATCCTGTCAGGACTCCGCTAAGAAACCGGCAGGAAACGCGCTTTTCGCCATCGTGCATGCCTTTGGGCGGCTGCGGAAGCTTGACATTGCGTATCATGCGCGTAAAATGTAAATAAACCGGTATTGCCGCCAACCATCCGCCGCCAATGTGTGTGTCGCGACGGAACGTAAAGAAAGGGGTAAAGAACCATGAATGCAAATGCTTTTGTCCACTGGGGGCTTGACCTTGCGTCCGAGATCCTCGACATCTGTCAGGAGGGAAAGGCCAAAGCGATCGTGGATGCGATCAACGACTGGTATCCCGAGCTCTTGTAAGCTGAAGCAAACGCAGGAATCCCGTCCCCGGAGCTCGTCTCCGGGGACTTTCTGTTTTCAGAAGCAAAGCACCTTCGGGAAAGAAACGTATGCCGCGGGGGAGCTCAAGGGGGCAAGGCCCGCCTCGAATCCGATCGATAGCCGCCGGGCGGCGGCGACGCGCAGTCCAAAAGTCCGTCCCGGATTTTTGGACAAGCAGTCGTCCCCGGAGCTCGTCTCCGGGGACTTTCTGTTTTCAGAAGCAAAGCGCCTTTGGGAAAGAAACGTGTGCCGCAGGGGAGCTCGAGGGGGCAAGGCCCGCCTCGAATCCGATCGACAGCCGCCGGGCGGCGGCGACGCGCAGTCCAAAAGTCCGTCCCGGATTTTTGGACAAGCAGTCGTCCCCGGAGCTCGTCTCCGGGGACTTTTTCGTGTCGAACCGTGCCGATTGGGTGAATAACCACGCACGCAAAGGTTGAAATCCGGCGCGCGGCGCGCTATACTATCGCCAGGCCAGACTCCGGCTGGTCACTGTTTTTCATAAGGAGATTGACCCATGCAAAGGTTTGAAAAGCACAGCCCGGTCGTCGTGACTGAGGTCACGACCAGGCACGAGCTGCGCCAGTTTATGCAGTATCCCAACCGACTCTATGCCGACAACCCGAACTATATCCCCTCGTTTTACGGTGACGACCTCGATGACTGGACCCCGGGCAAGAACCCCGCATTTGACTATTGCGAGGCGCGCTGCTGGCTGGCCCGGCGCGATGGGGAGATCGTCGGCCGCATCGGCGCGATCCTCAGCCACAAGGCCAATGAAAAGTTCGGCACGCACTGCATGCGCTTCAGTCAGGTGGACTTCGTGGATGATTCCGAGGTCTCGGCGGCGCTCTTCGGCACGGTCGAGCGCTGGGCGCGCGAGAAGGGGTGCGATCAGGTGCACGGCCCGCTCGGCTTCACGGACTGTGACCGCGAGGGCATGCTCGTCGACGGCTTTGACCGCCGCAGCCTGTTTTTCACGAACTACAACGCGCCGTACTATCCCGAGCATCTGACCCGCCTCGGCTACCGCAAGGACGTCGACTGGATTGAGTACCGCATTGCCGTGCCCGAACCGGGCGGAACGGAGGCCGAGCGTCTGCACAAGCTCTCGCAGTACATTCTCAAGCGCAAGAACCTGCACGTGGCCACGCTGCATCACAAGAGCGAGTACGGGCCCTATGTCCGTCAGGTCTTTGAACTCATCAATGCGGCCTATGCGCCGCTCTACGGCGTCGTGGAGCTCTCGGACGCGCAGATCGAGCGCTATGCCAAGAAATTCATCCCGCTCGTCGATCCGGAGTTTGTGTGCTTCGTGCTCGATGAGCAGGAAAACCTCGTCGCCTTCGGCGTCACGACGCTCGACCCCTCGGTCGCGCTCAAGCACTCCGACGGCCGCCTGTTCCCGTTCGGCTGGGCGGGCGTGCTCAATGACCTGCACCACGGTGACACGCTCATCATGCTGCTCACGGCCGTGCGGCCGGACCTGCAGACCGAGGGCATCAATGCCGTCATGATGGATCATGTCTGCCAGAGCTGCAACCGCCACGGCGTGCAGTTTGCCGAGACCGGTCCCATGCTCGAGAAGAACGACCACATCCTCGCGCAGTGGAAGCGCCTCGACAAGGAGCAGCACAAGCGCCGCCGCTGCTTCATCAAGGATCTGGATCACGATGTGAACGCGGCCAATGCCGCCGCTGCTGCCGCAGAGGAAGCGGAGTGCGCGCAGTAAAAACGGACAGCAATGCACAGCGCGCCGGCTCGCAAGAGCCGGCGCGCTGTGCATATCAACGGACGGAGCGCCTGAGCGCCTCGCGGAGCTTGCGCACACCGGCGGAAACCGTGTCCGTGCGCTGCAGTCAGGCCGCAAACCCCTTTGTCAAAAAGGAATACTTTTTGACAGTCAAAAAAGGCGCTGCCGGAGGCAGCGCCTTTTTTATGCATGCTTTTCTCAGCCCTTCGCGCGCTCGAGGTACTCACCCACGCGGGTGTCGACGCGGATGCGGTCGCCGGGGTTGATGAACAGCGGCACCTTGATCTCGGCACCGGTCTCCAGCGTGGCGGGCTTGGTGGCGTTGGTGGCGGTGTTGCCGGCAAAGCCCGGATCGGTCTCGGCCACTTCGAGCTCGACGAACGTGGGCGGCTCGACCTGGAACACCTTGCCCTTGTAGGAGCTGATGGTGCACTCCATGTTTTCCTTCACGAAGCGGAAGTTGCTGCCGAGGGCGCTCTCGTCGATGGGGACGAGATCATAGGTCTCAGGATCCATGAAGTAGTAGAGGTTGCCGTCGTTGTAGCTGTACTCCATCGTCTTGCGGTCGATGGTGGCGCTCTCGAACTTGGCGGTGGGGTTGAAGGACGTCTCGGTCACGGCGCCGGTGATGACGTTTTTCATCTTCGTGCGCACAAAGGCCGCGCCCTTGCCGGGCTTGACGTGCTGGAACTCGACGACCTGCATGACCTGGCCGTCCATCTCGAAAGTAACACCGTTGCGGAAATCGCCTGCTGTAATCATATAGGAATCCTCCTCAAGAATAATTAGAATCAAAAATCTTATATAGTTTACACGATATTGTCTGGTTTGACAAGCGGATATTTACAGAATGATCAGATTTTTCGGGCTTCGCGTGAGAATTTCCGCCCCATCGGCCGTCAGATGCAGCACATCCTCGATGCGCACGCCGAATTTGCCGGGCAGATAGATGCCGGGCTCTGCGGAGATGACGGTGTGCTCCGGCAGCTTTGCGTGCGCGCCGGGCGCGGCGATGGGGTGCTCGTGGATGTCGAGCCCGAGGCTGTGTCCGAAGCTGTGACCGAAGCAGTCCCCGTAGCCCGCATCGGTGATGACCTTGCGCGCGGCGGCGTCCACACGCTCGCCGGTCACGCCGGCCTTTGCCGCGGCAATGCCGGCCAGCTGCGCGTCGAGCACGGTCTGGTATACGGTGCGCATCTCGTCGCTCGGCATGCCGACGGCAACGGTGCGCGTCATGTCCGAGCAGTAGCCGTTTTTGCGGCAGCCGAAGTCCATTGTCACAAAGTCGCCCTCGGCCACGCGCCGGTCGCCGGGCACGCCGTGCGGCATGCTCGTGTCCGGTCCGGTGAGCACGATGGGGTCAAAGCTCGTGCCCTCCGCGCCGAGGCGCAGCATGCGGTAAATGAGCTCGGCCGCGATCTCCCGCTCGGTCATGCCGGGGCGGATGACGGTGCAGATCTGTGCAAACGTCTCGTCCGTGATCTGCTGCGCCTGATACATCATCGCCAGCTCCTCCGGCTGCTTGGATGCGCGCAGGGTGCGCAGGATGCTCTGCGCCGGCTGGAGCCTGAGCCCGAGCAGCTGCTCATAGGCCGTGAATTCGGCGTAACTCGTCGTCTGCTCCTCACCGCCGAGCAGCTGCACGTTTGCCTCGCGCAAAATGCCCTGCACGAGCGTGCGCATCGGCGCCTCGTGCGAACACAGCAGCACCTGTGCGATACCGGCCAGCGCGGCGCGTGCGGCCTCGATGTAGCGGGAGTCGGTGATGAAAAATGCCTGATGCACCGTCACGATCACCGTGCCGTCCGAGGACGGGAAGCCGGTGGCGAACCGGCGGTCGTTTTCGTTGGTGAGCAGGATGGCGTCCAGATGCGCCTGTCTCAGCGCGCGCTGGATGCGGGCAATGTTGTTGAGCATGGGATATCCACCTCCATGGAATGTCGGTTATGGTGTGTCTGTGGCGGGGTCTGTCAGGGCAAGCTCGTCGGCGGTCGTCGGCGCGTGCAGCACGTCGCCGTCCGCTTCGGCAAGGCCGACGGCCGTCACGCCGTCGAGCGCCGTGCACGTCAGCACCAGACAGGCCAGCGCCTGTGTGCGCGTGATGCCGCTCACCGTCTCCGTTGCCGTCACCGTCAGCCAGAGCGTGCCGTCATCGTCTACGCGGCTGCCGTCGATCGTCAGCCAGTCGCGCACGGGGTTCGTGCACGTGCTGTCGCCCGGTTTTGCGCCGAGCGCATCGAGCGCGACCTGCACCGGGTCTGTGCCGCCGGGCACGGTGACCGTTTCCGGGTGCAGCAGAGCCGTTCCGCCGGTCTCAATGCGGTATACCGTCACGGTCTGCCGTTTTGTGCAGCCCGCGCAGCCGAGCGCAAGCATCGCCGCCAGCAGCAGGGGGAGCCATCGCCTCATGTCTCCGGCACCTCCTTTTGCGCCTCGGGCGCATCATCTGCCGCCGCGCGCGGGAACGTCACGGTAAAGCGCGTGCCGTGCGGCTCCACGCCGTCCACGGTCACGGTGCCGCCGTAGAGCGCGGCCGCATCGTGCACGATCGACAGGCCGAGGCCGCTGCCGCCGTGCTCGCGCGAGCGCGCTTTGTCCACGCGGTAAAAGCGGTTGAAGATGTTCGGCCGGTCGGCCTCCGGGATACCGATGCCGGTATCGGCCACGGACAGGATGCTCTGCTCGCCGTGCGCCTCGACGCGCACGGTCACGCTTCCGCCCGGAAGGTTATACTTGATGGCGTTTTCCACGAGGTTAAAGACGATGTGGTAAATGTCGTCCTCCGATGCGCACACGGTCACGCCGTCGCTCATGAGACACGTGAGCGTCACGTCGCTCTTGGCCGCCAGCGGGCGCAGCAGATGCAGCGTCCCGTGCACGGCCTGCTGCAGATCGACGACCGTCACGTCCGACTGCACGCCGTCGTCGCGGCGCGACAGGTCGAGCAGCTTCTCGGTCGTGCGCTGCAGGCGCTCGGCCTCACTGCCGATGTCGGTCACGAATTCGCGCATCGTCTCGCTGTCCATGTCCGCGCTCTGTGAGATGCTGTCCGACAGCAGACGGATCGACGCCAGCGGCGTCTTGAGCTCGTGCGATGCGTCGGATACGAACCGGCGGCGCTGCGCCTCGGTCGTCTCGAGGCGCTCGGTGAGGTTATTGAATTCGCGCCCGAGCTCGGTCAGCTCGTCATCGCCCGCGAGCGTCAGGCGAAAGCTGTAGTCGCCGCGCTGCACGGTGCGCACGCCGTCGGCAAGCTGCGTGATGCGCCGCGTGAGCATCTTGATCGAAAACCACAGCACCACGAGCGCGGCCGCGCCGATGCCGATCGTGATGGTTGCGAGGCGGCGCTGGATGCTGCCGATGAGCGCCGCGCGCTCGCTGTCGCTCTCGCACACGTACACCGCGCCGACAGTCTTGCCGCCGCTCATGACGGGCATGGCCGCGCGGCTGAGAAACGCCTCGTTCGTGTAGTGCGAGTAGAATACGGCCTGTCCGTCGAGCGCGCGCACGAGCTCGGGATAGAGCGTGTACTTGCCGCGGATGTTGTTTTCGGCTGCGGAGTCATACACGGCCAGCCCCGTGCTGTCGGTCACGACGATGCGCGTCAGGTCGCGCAGATCGAGCAGCGCGAGCACCTGCCGGGTGTTGTCCGGCGTGAGGTTGTCGAGCAGCGACAGGGAGGAGGACACGACGGCGGCGCGGTTGGTGAGCGCGCTCTGCTTTTCGGCGAACACGATGTCGCGCGAGGCGCGCGTGGGGTAGGTGTTGATGAGCGTGAGCAGGATCGCCACGAGCACCGTGAACGTCACGGCGAAGCGAAACTGCACGCTCGATACCAGCTTGCGCGGCAGCCGGATGCGAAACGGATGCCCTTTCATCTGTCAGGCCTCGGCGAAGTAGTAGCCCACGCCCCATTTCGTGATGATGTATTCGGGGGCGGCAGGGTTGCGCTCGAGCTTTTCGCGCAGGCGGCGGATGTGCACGTCCACGGTGCGGATATCGCCCTGATAGTCGTAGCCCCACACGAGGTCGAGCAGCTGCTCGCGCGAGTAGACCTTGCCGGGGTTGCGCATGAGCAGCTCGATGAGGTCGAACTCCTTGAGCGTCAGCTCCACGTTCTGACCGAAGCGGTGTGCGCTGCGGCGCTCGGGGTCGATCTCGATGTGGCCGCGCACGAGCTTGCCGCTGTCCGGCTCGGCGGGCGCTGCGGGCGCCATGCTCGAGCGGCGGATGAGCGCGCGGATGCGCGCCTTGAGCTCGAGGATGTTGAAGGGCTTGGTGATGTAGTCGTCCGCGCCGGATTCAAAGCCGATGAGCTTGTCCGCATCCTCGCTGCGGGCGGTGAGCATGATGATCGGCACGGTGGAAAACTGCCGGATCCGCTGGCACGCGCCGAGCCCGTCGAGCTTCGGCATCATGAGATCGAGCAGGATCACGGCGTATTCGCCGTGGCGCGCCATGTCCACGGCGGTCTCGCCGTCGTAGCATACGTCGACCTGATAGCCCTCGTTTTCGAGGTTGAATTTGATGCCCTTGACGATGGTCTTTTCGTCGTCCACAACCAGAATTTTCATCGCAGCTCCTCCGTTTCGAGTCTTTTCGCGGAAATGGTTTGCTTTTCGCCGCCGGAATTATTATAATGAATCCAGATATCGCTTTTGTTCCGGACGTGCGGCTGTGCCGTCTCCGGCCGGATGTTTCATTATATCATAGTTCTATGGAGAAAGATATGAAAAAATATCGCATTTTGCCGCTGCTGCTCATCGTCTGCCTGCTGCTGACGGCGGCCTTTCCGGCGTTTGCCGCCAACAGCTCCGCTTCGACTGCGGAGCAATCCCCCGAACCCACTGCAAACGCCGCGTCCGACGGCGTGCCGCAGAGCATGGTGCAGGCGCAGGAGGGCAGCTATGTCCTCGGCAGCGATGCGGTCAAGACCGCGCTCGATGAAAAGCTGCAGGCCAACTGTGTCATGCTCGTCGACGAGGACAGCGGCCAGTATTACTATACCCGCAACATTGATGCCAAGGCTTATCCCGCGAGCCTGACGAAGATCATGACGCTCCTGCTCGCGGTCGAGGCTGTGGAGCGCGGCGATGTGCATTTGGATGACACCGTCACCGCCTATGCCGACTGCAATGCCGACATGGTCGATGGCGCGAGCAATGCCGACATCAAGGTCGGCGAGACCATGACGTTTGAGGACTTTCTCTACTGCGCCATGATCTCCTCGGCGAACGAGGCGTGCAACGTCGTCGCGGAGTATGTCTGCGGCAGCATCTCGGCGTTCGTGGAGCGTATGAACACGCGCGCGCAGGAGCTCGGCTGCACCGGCACGCACTTTGCCAACCCCCACGGCCTGCCGAAGGACGATCACTATACCACGGCGCATGACCTTTACCGCATCACGAAGGAAGCGCTCAGCCATGAGCTCTTTGCCACGATCTGCAACACGGTCAAGCATACCGTCCCGGCCACGAACCTGTCCGAGGAGCGCACGCTCTCGAACACGAACGGCCTCATCAATCCCGATTCTCCGATGTACCGCGGCTATTACTATGAATATGCCAAGGGCGTCAAGACCGGCCACACGGATGCCGCGGGCTACTGCCTCATCTCCACGGCGGAGAAGGACGGCGTGCGTCTGCTGTGCATCGTGCTCGGCGGCAAGGGCACGGCCCGCGCCAACGGCACGACGGATTTCGGCAGCTTTTCCGATACGCTCACGGCCTACCGCTGGGTGTTCTCCCACTATGGCTGGCGGGCGATCGTGAGCGCGAGCGATCTGATCTGTGAAGTGCCCGTGCGCTACGGGCGCGACGGCGACAGCGTCACCGTCCGTCCGGCGCAGACCGTCTCGGCCGTGCTGCCCGCCGCCGACAGTGACGGCGCGCCGCAGTTTGAGCAGCAGGTCACGCTCTACTCCGAGCGCGACGGCAAGCCGCTCGAAGCGCCAATCAAGGCAGGGGACGAGGTCGGTGAGCTCACGGTGAGCTATCACGGCACGGTCTACGGCACGGTCAAGCTCGTCGCCGCGGTCGATGTCGCCGTGTCCAAGGGCGCATATATCGCGGGGCATGTGGCCGCGTTTTTCACCAATCCCATCGTGCTCGTCATTCTGCTGGCGATCGTGCTGGCACTGGTCGGCTACGTTCTGTGGCTGGTGCGTCGCCGCAAGCAGATCGAGGCCGAGCGCCGTCGCCGCCGCCGCGCGCAGATGGAGGCGGAGGAGGCGCGCCGCCGTGCGCTGGCGCACGAGACCCTGCGCGAATTTGACCGCGATCCTGCCGGCAGCCGCCGGCGCTGAGCGCGCACGCGCTCTCAAACGAGACCCGCTGCGCTGGGCTCTCGTTTGAAAAAGATGCGGCTCGCTGCAGCGCACGCATTGGACACCAGAGGTGCCCAATGCGCACGTTTGCGAGCCGAGCGGTATTTTCTCCGCCGTACATGCCGCCGGAGAAAATGATCGGACTTTCTTTGCGCCTGCGGGCGCAAACTCTGCGAGGCTTTTTTGCATTTGCCCGTCTGAATCGCCTGCCGGTGTACCGGTGGGCGATTCTTTATCATTTGTTTACAATTGCGCCCCTCAGGGCGCTCCGGACACATTGACCATTGCGGCACTTGATGCTATAATACACTGTCTAAGTATCACCATTCCGGCGCACACTGGAACTGCGCGTTCCCGCCGCCGGACAAGAGGAGCAGCTATGTGGATTTCGGATTCTTGGCAGGACTTTGAGGTGCTCGACTGTTCGCGCGGCGAAAAGCTCGAGCGCTGGGGCAAGTATACCCTTGTGCGCCCGGACCCCCAGGCCATCTGGGACACGCCGCGCACCGACCCGCGCTGGCGCACGGCCGACGGGCGCTACAGCCGCAGCCATACCGGCGGCGGCAGCTGGGACAAACGTACCCTCCCGCAGAGCTGGGACATCCGTTATCGGGAGCTGACCTTCCGCGTCAAGCCCATGAACTTCAAGCACACGGGCATCTTCCCCGAGCAGGCCGCCAACTGGGACTACGCCATGGCGAAGATCCGCGCGGCCGGCCGCCCGGTCTCGGTGCTCAACCTCTTCGGCTACACGGGCGCGGCCACGGTCGCGTGCGCGGCCGCCGGGGCGAGCGTGTGCCATGTGGATGCGGCGAAGGGTATGGTCGCCTGGGGCAAGGAAAATGCCGCCGCCTCCGGCGTGGCCGACCGGCCGATCCGCTGGATCGTGGACGACTGCGGCAAATTCGTCGAGCGGGAGATCCGCCGCGGCCGCCGCTATGACGCCATCATCATGGACCCGCCGAGCTATGGGCGCGGTCCGGGCGGTGAGGTCTGGAAGCTTGAGACGAACCTCTGGCCGTTTGTGGAGCTGGTGTCCGGCGTGCTGTCGGACGATCCGCTCTTTGTCATCATCAATTCCTACACCACGGGCCTGAGCCCGTCGGTGCTCACGTATCTCTCAGAAAGTATCTTCACCCGGCGCTTCGGCGGCCGCAGCGAATCGCAGGAGCTGGGTCTGCCGGTCACGGCGTCCGGTCTCGCGCTGCCGTGCGGGGCGACCTGCCGCTGGGAGCGCTGAGCGGAAAGGAACACCATGGAACCGATCTTACGAACCGAACATCTGACCTTTACCTATCCCGGCGAGGAGCATCCCTCGCTCGGCGACCTCTCGCTCGAGATCACGCGCGGCTCGTTCGTGGCCATTCTCGGGCACAACGGCTCGGGCAAGAGCACACTGGCCAAGCTCTTCAATGCCATCCTGCTGCCGACCGGCGGCAAGGTGTATGTTGACGGCATGGACACGGCGGACGAAAATAACCTTCTGTCCGTGCGCGCCACGGTGGGCATGGTCTTTCAGAATCCCGATAACCAGATCGTCGCAAACGTCGTAGAGGACGATGTGGCCTTCGCACCCGAGAACCTCGGCGTGCCGCCGCAGGAGATCCGCGCGCGCGTGGACGCGGCCCTCAGGCAGGTCGGCATGTATGACTTCCGCCTGCACGCGCCGCACCTGCTCTCCGGCGGACAAAAGCAGCGCGTCGCCATCGCGGGCGTCATCGCCATGCAGCCCAAGTGCATCGTGCTCGACGAGCCGACGGCCATGCTCGACCCGTCCGGACGGCGCGAGGTGATCGACACGGCGACAAAGCTCTGCCGTGAGCAGGGCATCACGGTCGTGCTCATCACACACCATATGGAGGAGTGCGTCGGCGCCGACCGCGTGATCGTGCTCTCGGGCGGCGCCGTCGTTGCCGACGGTGCGCCGAAGCAGGTCTTCCCGCAGGTCGGCCTGCTGCAAAAAGAGGGACTCACCGCGCCGGTCACGGTGCGGCTGCTCGATGCGCTGCGCGCCCACGGCATGGACGTGCCGATCGATGCGCTCACGGTCTCCGACTGTGCCGACGCCGTCGCCGCCGCCCTGAAAAAGTAACTACCGATCTTCACCGATAAAGGAAACAAAATTATGACGCCAATCATCCGGGTGGATCACCTCCGGCACGTTTACAGTGCCGGGACACCTTTTGAAAAAGTCGCTATCGACGATATTGATCTCGCCATCCCCGCCGGACAGTTCGTGGGCATCATCGGCCACACGGGCTCCGGCAAAAGCACGTTCATCCAGCACCTCAACGGGCTGCTCGCGCCGACATCCGGCACCGTGTTTTTTGATGGGGAGGACATTCACCGCAGCAAGGAGGCCACGCGCGACGTGCGCTTTCAGGTCGGGCTCGTCTTTCAGTATCCCGAGCACCAGCTCTTTGAGGAGACGGTGTACCGGGACATCGCCTTCGGCCCGAAAAACGCCCGCCTCTCCGCCGAGGAAGTCGATGCGCGCGTGCGTGAGGCGGCGCGCTTTGTGGGCGTCGACGAGTCGCTGTTTGAGCGCTCGCCGCTCGAGCTCTCCGGCGGGCAAAAGCGCCGCATCGCCATCGCGGGCGTTATCGCCATGCGTCCCAAGGTGCTCATTCTTGACGAGCCCACCGCAGGCCTCGATCCCGCAGGCTGCCGCGGCGTGCTTGAAAACATCGCGGCCTACCGGCGCGAGACCGGCTCGGCCGTGCTGCTCGTCACGCACAGCATGGACGATGCCGCGCGCATCGCCGACCGCCTCATCGTCTTTCACGACGGGCACGTCGCCTTTGACGGCACACCGGCGGAGGTCTTTGCCCATACGCAGGCGCTGCTCGACATCGGCCTTGACGTGCCGCAGAGCGCGCGCATCGCGCAGGCGCTGCGCGACCGGGGCATCGCGCTCCCGCCGTCGATCTACACGCTCGAGCAGCTCACAGATGCGCTGCTCGCCGTCGGGAAGGAGGCGGGCGTATGCTGAAAGACGTCACACTCGGTCAGTTTTTCCCCGGCACGAGCATCGTGCACCGGCTCGACCCGCGCTGCAAGCTGCTGATGACGGTCGTGTATATCGCGGCGCTGTTCACGGCCGAGAACTATGTGTCCTACGCCGCCATGCTCGTCGTCACGGGCGTGTGCATCGCGCTCTCGCGCATCCCGCTCAAGGTCATCCTCCGCGGTCTCAAGCCGCTGTGGATCATCATTGCGCTCACGGCTGTGCTCAATATGTTCTTCACCCCCGGCCGGGAGCTCGTGTCCTTCTGGAAGATCACGATCACCTACGAGGGGCTCGTGCGCGCCGTGTTCATGGTGCTGCGCATCACGATGCTCATCGCGGGCACGTTCCTGCTGACTTATACCACATCGCCCATCGCCCTCACGGACGCGATGGAGATCCTCTTCGGACCGCTCAAAAAGCTCAAAGTGCCCGTGCACGAGATGAGCATGATGATGTCCATGGCGCTGCGCTTTATCCCCACGCTCATCGAGGAGACGGACAAGATCATGTCCGCGCAGAAAGCGCGCGGCGCGGATTTTGAGACCGGAAACCTCATCCAGCGCGCCAAAGCGCTGCTGCCGCTGCTCGTGCCGCTGTTCGTGTCGGCGTTCCGCCGCGCGGACGAGCTGGCCGTGGCCATGGAGTGCCGCTGCTATCACGGCGATCAGGGGCGCACGCGCATGAAGCAGCTTGAGTGGCGCATGCGCGATACGCTCGCCCTGCTCTGGGGCGCGCTCGTGCTCGCCGGCATGATCGTGCTCTCGAGGTTCGGGCTGTGAGGCGCAACATCGCCCTGCGCCTGCAGTATGATGGCACGGCCTATCACGGCTGGCAGGTGCAGAAGACGGACGTCACCGTCGCCGAAACGCTCGAGCGCGCGCTCACGAAGGTCTGCGGCGAGCCGATCAAGGTCGTCGGCTGCGGCCGCACGGACGCGGGCGTGCACGCAAAGCGCTACTGCGCCAATTTCCGCACCAATTGCACGATCCCGATCGACCGTGTACCGCTCGCGGTCAATGCCCGCCTCCCGGCGGACATCGCCGTGGTCGCCGCCGTCGAAGCGCCGGAGGACTTCAATGCCATCGGCTCGTGCATTCAGAAAGAGTACGTCTATCAGATCTACAATTCCCGCATCCGCGATGCATTTTTGCAGCATCGCGTCTGCTTTTATCCTCAGCCGCTGGACTTTGCGCGGCTCGAGCGCGCCGGCCGCGCCTTTGAGGGTACGCACGACTTTGCCGCCGTGCGCTCCGTCGGCACCGAGACGCGCACGACCGTGCGCACGGTGCACTGGTGCCGTGCCGAGCGTGACGGGGCGATGATCTCCATCGCCGTGTGCGCCGACGGCTTTTTGTACAACATGGTGCGTGCCATCGTCGGCACGATGGTCTATGCGTCCTACGGCAAGATCGAGCCGGAGGATATCCCGGCGCTGCTGGCCACGCGCGACCGGCGGCTCACCGGGCCGACCATGCCCCCGCAGGGGCTGTATCTCAACCGCGTGTGGTACGACGGCGTCGTCGGCGATATGATGAATCAGGCCTGACGCTGCGTCCGCCGGGCGCGGACAGGGGAGGAATGTCCATGAACGATCGTGCAAAACCAAATCCCAGACTGCGTCAGGCGCTCATCGTCGCGGTGTGCGTGCTGGCCGTGCTGCTGTTTTTGTATCTGCTGCTGCGCGACCGGCCCGGCTCGGCGAACGACTATCTGGACGACAGCGCGCCCTATACCTTTGACTCCAGCGCCAACCGCACTTTCCGCACGGTGGACAGCCGCCTTGCGGTCGTATCCTCCAGCGGCCTGCAGCTGCTCGATGACAGCGGCAAGACCGTCCTGCACGAGATCTTCACGCTCGCGCAGCCGGGCATCTCCGTCGGCGGTGAGCGCGTGTGCGCCTATGACATCGGCGGCACGACGCTGTGCGTGGCGGACTTCAAGGGCAACAAGACCGACATCACTCCCTCCGGGGAGATCATCAGTGCCGATCTGAGTGAGAGCGGCTATCTCGCCGTCTGCACGGAGGCCGCGGGCTATAAGGGCGCCGTCACGGTGTATGACGCCTCCGGCAAGGCTGTCTACGTCTGGTATTCCGGCACGGGCTACCTCGTGCGCGCCGCCGTGAGCCCGGATGGGAAGTATCTTGCCGTGCTCTGCCTGCAGGATACCGGCAGCGCCGTGCATACCTTCACCCTCACGAGCGCCGACGAGCGCGGCAGCACCGTGTGCGCCGATGAGCTCTTTGCCGATCTCTTCTGGCGCGGCGGCAGGATCTGCTGCGTGTCGCAGTCGCGTCTCGCGTTTTTTGACGACAGCGCCAAGCTCGCCGACGAGTATTCGTTCGGCGACCTGTATCTGTATGACTACGCCGCCGAGGGCGACGGGTTTGTCACCCTCGCGCTCAGCCGCTACCGCTCGGGCAGTGCGGCGCAGCTTGTCACGGTCAATTCCGGCGGCAATGTCCTTGGCGAGTGCACACCCACCGGCAGCGTCACGAGCCTGTCCGTCAACGGCAAGCAGGTGCTCGTGCAGTACAGCGACCGGCTCACGCTCTATAACCAGCAGCTTGATGAGATCAAGTCCGTCGAGCAGAACCTGCTCGGCGTCCGCCGCTCGGTGCTGCTGCGCCGGGGTGCGGCGCTGCTCGTGAGCGGCTCGAGCGCCGCGGTGCTCGCCTTCTGACCCCCGCAGCTTAGAGAGAAAGAACAGGGATACGCCTATGAAGATCGTCTTGACAGTGGTGCTCGCCGCCATCATTCTGGCCGCCGTTTGGGGCGGCTACCGCCGCGGCCTGATCCTCAGCGCCGCGCAGCTTGCTGCCATCGTCGTTGCGTTTTACGGCGCGGCGCTGCTCGCGGGGCAGGTTTCCGACCGCCTCCTGCCGGTGGCGGAGCCGTTTGCCGGCGGATATTTTGAGGGACAGCTCGACGTTGTCGCAGCCGGTCTGCCGGATAACGACGCTGGCCTCTCGGGGGAGGACTGGGTGGATGCGCACCCCGACACCGCGGAGGAATACACGCAGAAGTGCTTCGCCGCCGCCGGTGTTTCCGGCCGGGCGGGGCAGCGCATGGCGCGACAGGCGCTCGCGCTGCGCGACGCGCAGGAGCTTTCTCTGCGCACGGCCATGACGCAGCTTTACTGCGCGCGGTTGTGCTACGTGCTCGTCACGGCGGTCGGCTTTCTGCTTTTGATGCTGATCCTTTCCGCGATCGGAAATTTACCGAATCTCACCTTCCGCATCCCGAACCGGGAGCGGCTCAACGACTTTGGCGGCGCTGCCATCGGCGCGGTCAACGGCGTGTGCTTTGGCATCCTGCTGTGCTGGGCATTGCAGTTTGCCGGGCCCGTCATCGGCTGCGACACGCTTGCGCACACCGCTCTGGCAAAAGCGCTGCAGGCCATCGACGTGCTCACGCTCGGCGCGAGCGTGTGACCTGCGCGCACGGAATCTATCGAACAGGAGAACCAGTCTATGCAGCCTACACTCTGCTCCCGCTGCAAGAAAAATGTAGCGGTGATCTTTATCACACGAATCGAAAACGGCGAGTCCCACAATGAGGGGCTGTGCCTGCGCTGCGCGCGCGAGCTGCACATCAAGCCCGTCGATGAGATGATGGAAAAGCTCGGCATCTCGGACGCCGACCTCGACAACCTCACCGGCGACGTGGCGGAGATGCTCGGCAGCATGGGTATGCTCGGCGGCGACGCGGACGCGGACTCCGACGCCCCCGACACCGACGCGGACGAGGACGACGGCAAGACCGCGACGTTCCCGTTTTTGAACCGCCTCTTTAACCAGAACCCGCCCTCTGCGCCCGACGCGGAGACGCCGGAGCAGCCGCGGCAGGATGCCGCCGCTGCCGACAAGCGCGGCAGTGCCCCGCGCAAGCTGAAGTTTCTCACGAACTACTGCATCGATCTCACGCAGCGCGCCCGCGACGGCAAGCTTGACGCCATGATCGGCAGGGCGGAGGAGCTGGAGCGCGTCATCCAGATCCTCAACCGTCGCCAGAAGAATAACCCCTGTCTCATCGGCGAGCCCGGCGTCGGCAAGACGGCCATCGCCGAGGGGCTTGCCCAGCGCATCGCCGAGGGCAACGTGCCCTATAAGCTGCGTGACAAGCAGGTCTACCTGCTCGACCTCACGGCGCTCGTGGCGGGCACGCAGTTTCGCGGCCAGTTCGAGAGCCGCATGAAGGGGCTCATCGAGGAGATCCGCCGCGTCGGCAACATCATCCTCGTCATCGACGAGGTGCACAACATCGTCGGCGCGGGCGACGCCGAGGGCAGCATGAACGCCGCCAACATCCTCAAGCCCGCCCTCTCGCGCGGTGAGATCCAGGTCATCGGCGCGACGACGTTTGCCGAGTACCGCAAGCACATCGAAAAAGACGCGGCGCTCGAGCGCCGCTTCCAGCCCGTCACGGTGGCCGAGCCGGGCATCGACGACAGCGTCGAGATCCTCAAGGGCGTGCGCCGCTATTATGAGGACTTTCACGGCGTCGTCATCCCGGACGCCATGTGCCGCCTTGCCGTTGTGCTCAGCGAGCGCTATATCACCGACCGCTTCCTGCCCGACAAGGCCATCGACCTCATTGACGAGGCCTGCTCGGACGTGAACCTGAAAAATGCCGACCTCATCCGTGCCGACGAGGTCGAAAAGGAGATCGGCGACTATGCGCGCGAGCGCGAGCTGCTGGCCTCCGCGCCGCCGAAGAGCGGCGACGCGTATGACGATCAGGAGCTCGAGCACCGCTATGCGCGCATTGCCGAGCTGCGCAGCCGCGAGATGCAGCTGCAGACCGAGCTCGACGCGCTGCGCGCCAAGGGCCGCCCGGAGCTTACGGCGGATAACCTCGCGCGCATCATCGAGCTCTGGACGAAGATCCCGGCCGCGAGCATCCGCGCCGATGAGTTTGAGCAGCTTGCCGGTCTCGGCGACCGCCTGCGCGCGCACATCGTCGGGCAGGACGCGGCAATCGATACCGTCTGCGCCGCCATCCGCCGCAATCGCGTCGGCCTGCAGGCCAAGCGCAAGCCCGTGAGCTTCCTGTTCGTCGGCGGCACCGGCGTCGGCAAGACGGAGCTTGTCAAGCGCCTCGCCGATGAGCTCTTCCACGCGCCGGAGTCGCTCATCCGGCTGGATATGTCGGAGTTTATGGAGAAGTTTTCCGTCTCGCGCATGATCGGCTCGCCTCCGGGCTATGTCGGCTATGACGAGGCCGGTCAGCTCACGGAGAAGATCCGCCGCCGGCCGTACTCCGTCGTCCTCTTCGATGAGATCGAAAAGGCGCACCCGGACGTCATGAACCTGCTGCTGCAGATCCTCGACGACGGCCGCATCACGGACGCGCAGGGGCGCACCGTGAACTTCGAGAACACCGTCATCATCCTGACTACGAATGCCGGCAGCAACACGCGCACCGGCACGCTCGGCTTCGGTCTGAGCGCGGATGATCAGAGCCGTGAGCGTGCGCAGCGCGCCCTCAATGAGTTCCTGCGGCCGGAGTTTCTCAACCGCCTCGACGAGATCGTCTACTTCAACCACCTCACGGAGGAGAACTTCCGTGCCATCGCATCCCTCATGCTCGACGAAGTGCGCACCGCCATGGCCGAGCGCGGCATGGCCCTGCACTGGACGCCTGCCGTCGTGGACTATCTGGTCGCCAAGGGCTACAGCGAGACGTATGGCGCGCGCAACCTGCGCCGCACCATCCAGCGCGACGTGGAGGATGCCATCGCCTCTGCCGTCGTCGCGCAGCGCAAGGCCGCCGGAGACGTCGCCATCGACGCGCAGAACGACCGCATCGTTGTCACCATCGACGGTAAGGAGGTAACTGCATGAACCGTTTCGAGATCATTCAGGGCGACATCACGAAGTCTGATGTCGACGCCATCGTCAACGCCGCCAACTGCTCGCTGCTCGGCGGCGGCGGAGTAGACGGCGCCATCCACATGGCCGCCGGGACCGGCCTGCTCAATGAGTGCCGCGGCCTCAACGGCTGCCGTACCGGCGAGGCGAAGATCACCCGCGGCTATCGCCTGCCGGCGCGCCACGTCATCCACACGCCCGGCCCGCGCTGGCGCGACGGGCAGCACGGCGAGCCGGAGCTTCTGGCCAATTGCTACCGCAACAGCCTGCGCCTTGCGAGCGAAAACGACTGTCATACGGTCGATTTCCCGTCCATCAGCACGGGCGTCTACCGCTTCCCGCTCGATCAGGCGGCACAGATCGCCGTGCGCGAGATCACGCGCTATCTTGCCGACCATCCCGAAATGACGCGCGTGCGCATGGTCTGCTTTGACAGCCGCACCCACGCCGCATACGCCGCCGCGCTGGCCGCGCAGGAATGCGCCGGCTGACGCTCACCGTCACGCCGGAGCAGGCAGGCCGCACGGTCAAAAGCCTGCTCCGGCGTGAGCTGCATATGGCCGACGGTGCGATCGCCCGCGTCAAGACCGTGCCGGACGGCATCTGTCTCAACGGCGTGCACGCCCGCACCGTTGACCGCGTCGCGGCGGGGGATGTGCTCACCGTGCGCATCGATGATAAGCGCTCCGGCGGCAAGTTCACGCCCGTGGCCGTGCCGCTGGACATTTTGTATGAAGACGCCGACCTGCTCGCGCTCAACAAGCCCGCCGGCATGGCCGTGCACGGCGGATATGACCGCGGTGAGCCCACGGTCGCAAACGCCCTTGCCGCCTATCTCGGACCGGACGCTGTGTTTCACCCCGTCAACCGGCTCGACCGCGGCACGTCGGGCGTCATGCTCGTCGCCCGCAGCGGTTACGTGCACGACCGGCTGCGCCGTGTGCTGCACACCGATGGCTTCCGGCGCACCTATCTCGCCGTCGCCTGCGGTACGGGGCTGCCGCCGCGCGGCACGATCGACCTGCCCATTGCCCGCGCGGACGACGGTTCGACCCGGCGCATCCCTGCGCCCGGCGGTCAGCCGTCCGTCACGGACTACACCGTCCTCGCCGAGCGGGACGGCTGCACGCTCCTGCGCGTCGCGCCGCGCACCGGGCGCACGCACCAGATCCGCGTGCACTTTGCCGCCCTCGGCCATCCGCTGCTCGGCGATGCGCTCTACGGCGGCGATGCGTCCCGGCTCGCGCGCCCCGCGCTGCACTCCGCCGCGGCCGACTTTACGCAGCCCGTCACCGGGCAGAGCCTGCATATTACCGCGCCGGTCCCGGACGATCTGCGCGCGTTTGATTTTGAGAGGTACTTATGAAGAAACGCTCCATCACGATCCTGTATAATTCGCCCGTCATCCTCACATTTGCGCTGCTGAGCCTGCTCGCGCTCGGCCTCGGCAAGCTCACCGACGGCTGGACGACGCAGAACCTCTTTTGCGTCTACCGCTCGTCGCTGACGGACTGGCTGACCTACCCGCGCTTTTTCCTGCACGTGCTCGGCCATCCGGACTTCGCCGCCTATTGTAGCAACATCGTGATCCTGCTCGTCGTCGGCCCGATGGCGGAGGAGCGCTTCGGCGGCAAGCGCATCCTGCTTGCCATCGCGCTCACGGCACTCGTGACGGGGCTGGTGCTCTGGTTCTTTTTCCCGAACGGCGCGCTCATGGGCGCTTCCGGCGTCGTGTTCATGCTCATCGTGCTCGCGTCGTTCGCCGGCATGCGCACCGGCACCATCCCGCTCACGCTCATCCTCGTGCTCATCCTCTACCTCGGCGGTGAGATCTTTCAGGCCGTCACCGGCTCTGCCGGTCTCGCGCAGCTCACGCACATCGCAGGCGGCGTGCTCGGTATGATCTTCGGCTTCACGTGGAGCCGCGGAAAGCGCGGTGGACGATGAAACTGCTCGTCAGTGCATGTCTGCTCGGTGTCGCCTGCCGGTATGACGGCGCGTCCAAGGGGCTCTCTGAGGATGTTCTGCGCGCGCTGATGGCGCGGCACACGCTCGTGCCCGTCTGCCCGGAGCAGCTCGGCGGACTGCCGACGCCGCGCGACGCGTCCGAGCGGCAGGGCAGCCGCGTCGTCATGCGTTCCGGCCGGGACGTTACGGACGCCTATGTGCGCGGCGCGCAGCAGACGCTCGCCCTTGCGCAGCGCTTCGGCTGCACGGCTGCCCTGCTCAAGCAGCGCAGCCCCTCGTGCGGCCACGGGGAGATCTATGACGGCACGTTTACCGGCACGCGCGTTGCCGGCGACGGCGTCACCGCAGCGCTCCTCGGCGCGCATGGCATCCGCCTCTACGGGGAGGACGACATCGCGGAGCTCTTGAACGAATAATTATGTAAACAAAAAGCCCGAAAGCAGAATCCTTTTCCGGCAGTCTTAAGCGCAGTCTTGTGAGGCTGCGCTGCTTTTTTTGCGCCGATGGCACAAAAGACTTAAATAATTTGAAATCTCTGCGAAAACCGTTGAAAAATCACAGCCTTCCGTTATAATGAAAACAGTCGAAATCCGCAGAAAACAATGGAGGAGAAAACCATGCGCAAACGCTTTTTGTCCCTGCTGCTCGTGCTCGTCTGCGTGCTGACGCTGGCCGCCGCGCCGGTCGCCGCTGCAGAACCGGACGCTGCGCAGTCCCCGACACCTATGACAGAGCCTGCCGTCCCCTCGTCGGAGCCGACAGCCCCGGTCGAACCCAGCACCGAACCCAGTCCGGAGCCCAGTCCGGAGCCCAGCCCGGAGCCCACACCTACCGGCCCGTGGTATCAGGCGGCGATGGATTTTGCCTGTGCGCACGGCATCCTGCTCGGTGACGAGCACGGTGATCTGCTGCCGATGGGCAATGCCTCGCGCGCGCAGATGGCCGCCATGCTCGTGCGCGTGTTCGGCTGCACGGCAGGGAAGGACATTGCGTTCTTTTCCGATGTGAACCGGGATGCCTGGTACTATCCGGAGCTGAGCACCGCCGTCCAGATGAATATCCTCAGCGGCTACGGTGACGGCACGATCGGCCCGAACCGCAGCATCACGCGCCAGGAGGCGATGTCCGTCTTCGCGCGCGCCTTTGCAGTCTCTGACGGCACGGCTGCAGACCTTCAGGCTTTCCCGGACGCCTCCGGTGTCAGCGGCTGGGCGGTCGCCTCCGTGGCCGGTCTGGTCAAGGCCGGCATCGTCAACGGCGATGATACCGGCCACCTGAACCCCACGGCCAGCATCACCCGCGCCGAGATCGCGCAGATGCTCTATGAGCTCGGCCTGCAGTTTTGCAGCGATGCCGACGCGCTGCCCGATTCCGGCCGCGTGATCTATACCGGCGCCGCGCCCCTGACGGCGGACGCCTTTACCGGCACGCTCTACCTCGGCGGTGCCGCCGGGCGCGACCTCGGCGCTCTGAACATCACCGGTACGCTGGTCGTGCGCACCGATCCGAACGGCACGGTCACCGTCGGCGGCGCGGTCGATGCGCTCACCGTTGCAGCCGAGGGCACGACGGTCGCGGGCAGCGGCCATGCCGGCCTTGTGCGCGTGCTTATGCGCGGCTGCACGGTCACGCTCGCAGCCGATCAGACCAGTCAGGAGTATGACATCATGCTTTAGGGTGTCGGCACGGTCGTGACCGATCCCGTGCCCGCGCTCTCGCCGGAGTGCCGCGCCATCGACCTGTACGTGACCTATCGCTATTTCCCCGCGGAATACAAAGCCGCCCCCGGCAAGGCGACGCTCGTCTGGTATGTTGACGGCGTGCAGCAGCCGACGCGCAGCTACACGCTCGACGGCAGCTCCATTACGCCGGGCTTCCACATTGCCGAGTCGGTCTGGAAGCGCGATATGCCCACGCAGCACACGGTGGAGATCCTGCTTTTGTGCGGCACAGATGCGATCCGCACGACGTTTGTCGTCCCGGTCAACAACTATTCGGACGCGGAGTATCAAAGTCTGCAGAGCGCGCAGTACCCGTATCAGCTCGAGGTTGTGCGCAACCAGTGCACGGTGCTGGTCTATGGTCTGGATAAGAGCGGAGAATACTCCATCCTCCATCACGCCTTCGTCTGCGGCCCCGGCCAGACCACGCCGATCGGCACGTTCCGCACGCCGTTCAAGGCAGCCTGGCATCCGCTGCAGGGCTGCTGGGGGCAGTACTGCACGCAGATCGTCGGCAACTATCTCTTCCACTCCTCGCCGTATAACAGCCCGAACAAGAATGACCTGTCCTACCGGCTGTATAACCAGCTTGGCACGGTCTGCTCGCACGGCTGCGTGCGCCTGACGGTGGCGGATGCGAAGTGGATCTATGACAATTGCCCGCTCGGTACGACAGTGAAGATCTACAATGCCTCGTCCCTGCCCGTGCCGAAGCCGTCGGCTCCGTGGCTGGACATCACGAGCCCGAACCGCGGCTGGGATCCGACCGATCCCGACCCGGCGAACCCGTGGAGACAATAAAACGATTCCCCGGAGCGATCAGCTCCGGGGAATTTCTGTTCAGGTCTCAAAACGGACGATCGTGCACAGCGTGTCCGCACTGTACAGACACACAAACGCGCCGTCGTCTGCGGCGGTATACTTGAGCGTGACGGTCTTCGTGTCCTTGACCGCCTTCGGATAGACGATGCGAAAGCCGCGAAACGCGTCGCAGCGCATGGTTTCCGGCAGCGCCTCAAGCGCGAACTCGAGGTATCTCGTGTTGTGCACATGGCCGTTAAAATCAATGTCGCAGCGTCGCAGCGGCAGCACCGTCTGCGTGTCAAAGACATCGGGCGCGCGCAGCCGCGGCGCAGTGTCGGGGAAGACGCTGCGTGCCTCCGGCCGGTAGGACGCGAAGCGTTCGCGGTCGATGCGCACGATCTTTTCCGTGCGCAGGTCGAACAGGATCAGCCGCGATTCGGCGCGCACGAGCTCCGTTCCGTTCGTGTCCGTGATCGTGTAATCGCGGAAAACGCGTCCCACGGGGGCATTGTCGCGCACCCAAGTCGCGACCTGCAGGGGTGCTTTGCTCTGTGGCCGGCGCACGATCTCGACGCGCCAGTCGGTCAGCACCCATGTGATGCCGCGGCGGCTGCCGTCGATCACATCGTCGCCGGAGGAATCGGAGTGGCGGCTTGCGGTGTTTTCCAGAATGCGCAGGATCGCCTCATAGGCGAGCTTGCCGTCGCGGTCAAAATCGGCGACGCCGGGGCAGTAGGTCTCGGTGTAAAACATGGCGCACCTCCCTCAGACTTCCGGCAGACAGCCGTTTGCGAACATCCAGCTGTATGCCAGCGCCCACGAGCCGAACAGGTCCGTCTCGTGCAGGGCGCGCACCTGTGCGCGCGTGTACCAGCCGGATTCGATCTCCTCCATGGGGTCGCTGCTCGGGCGGAACGTCCCCTCGGCAATGCCGAACAGACACACCGTGCGCTCGTCGCCGATGCCGACCGTGCACGCCGCCGGCGGCAGTACGTGCGTGATGGCGACCAGCCGCAGCCCCGTCTCCTCGCCCAGTTCGCGGCGCGCGGTCTCCTCGGGGGTCTCGCCCGGCTCGATGAGCCCGCCGGGCAGCCCGTAGATGCGCTGGCCGAGCTCCATGCGAAACTCATGGTTGAGCGCCATGTGCTCGCGCTTTGCGTCCGTGAGCACCATGACGACCGCGTCCGTGCGGTGCTGCTGCAGGTGCGCGAGCGAGTCGATGTTCCGGTCACGGCTGACCATCTCATAGGTGCGCGGGCAGCCGGTGCGGTCAATATAATGCAGGTCATAGCGGTGCAGGTATGCGCCGCCGTCTTTTTTTTCAATGTCAACGAATTGCATGGGCTTCTCCTCTTTGCAGGTGATAGTCTAGCATACCACGTTTTGCGCCGCCCGACAACAAAAAAGATCAGAGCAGCGCCGGAATGTTGAGAGTATCATTAAATGCAGAAGAAACCGTTACGGTTTTTCCTGCATTATTTTTTTATCCGAAGGCAGGCGGAAGGAGGTTAAAACATTGAACGG
>OLFX01000135.1_pt1 | contig 130661 bp, 121 predicted proteins | sample 1605091 | NCBI WGS metagenome assembly OLFX01 (sample SAMEA3888906, study PRJEB22519) | human gut metagenome | biome: human gut; feature: human-associated habitat; material: faeces | place: Denmark | collected 2012
TTGCTATAAATTGTTCATGTGGGTTCAAGTCCAACAATAAAAGAGAGCAACAGCCCAAAGGCTATTACTCTCTTTTGGTGCAGGAGATGGGACTTTCGTCAGAGCATACTGCGTGATTAAAAATCATTGCAAGCAATGATATAACAATCACTTCGTATGTTCTTCCTCTTAGCAAAATTACATCAGCGTAATTTTGCTATAAATTGTTCATGTGGGTTCAAGTCCAACAATAAAAGAGAGCAACAGCCATAAATGCTATTACTCTCTTTTGGTGCAGGAGATGGGACTTGAACCCACATGAATTTGCATTCACCAGAACCTGAATCTGGCGCGTCTGCCATTCCGCCACTCCTGCGTATACAACCCTGCTGTGCAGGGTTTGTTATTTTTCTAATATGTCGTATTTATCAAGCTCGGCAATAAAGTTTTCAATATCATTCATTGCATCAGATATGCTTATATCATACTCTTTTGTAACTTCATTTGCAATACTTTCTTTGTCGGTTTCCTTTTCAAGGCATTTCCAAATGAAATGACCTGTTTCATTTAGAGTGATCATTCCGTTGAAATCTTTGGTATGTTCGCCGACAGTTATTGCAACGATTTTGTTGCCGATTTCTTTTGTAATAAATCCGTCTTTTATTTTCATATTAATTCCCATAGCCTTTCCGGCTACAAATAGTTCATTAAAAATCATCCACACGCCTCTCTGTAGCCGGACAAGGCGTATAGTGGGAATTTAGCCATCTCAAAATAATTATGCCACAAGCAAATTTTGAGGGCAATATAATCGGAATAGTGTGATTTTCACACTATTTCCTTATAACTTGACATTTTGTGGCATACCGCCGTTTTCTCTGCTTTCGTCTGCGAGATATACGCTCAAGTGACCTGCAACACTGTCAAAAATTGAGGTGCATGCAAGGCTTGGCTTTTCGCCTCTGATAAACTTTACAAAATCTGCGGCAAGGCGTTCGTCACCGCCACCGTGACCGCCGTATGCGCCAACCATATCACCGCTTACATTGAGGTCAACTTCCTCAACATCACATTCTTCGTTGTGTGCGTCAGGCGATGGGTTAATTTTTAATACTGTAAATTTGCTTTCTTCAAAGTTGCCGAAAATTTCACCTTTTGTGCCGATAATGTGGATGTCTCTTCTTGGCTCTGCCGAACCGCCAACCATATTGTGTGTGCCTGTTGCACCGCTTGCAAAGTTCACAAGTACGGATTGATGGTCAACAACATTGTTGTCGCATTTATATATACATCTTGCATACGGATTGTTTGATTTCATCAAAGCAATTTTATCCTCGATAGTAGGATTTTCCTTGTCCTCAAGAGCGTCCCAAACATAAAATGCCCATCTGTCAGGGTGGTCGATGTACAGACGCTTTGTTGAATAAACGCAAGTGTCAACCAAAGGGCAATCTTTCATACAGATTGTGCCTGCGTTCTTCGGTGCATTTTCCGGCTTGAACTGGAATTTTCCGCCGAATGAAGAAATTTGAGTCGGCTTCGTGTCTGCCATCATCCACATCATAATGTCGAGGTCGTGGCAACATTTTGCAAGAAGCATTGTTGTGTGGCACTTGTCCTTGTTTGCCCATTTTCCTCTTACATATGAGGTTGAAAGGTGGTGATACGAAACATGTTCGGTTGTTTGGATGTTAATAATATCGCCAATCTCACCATTGACTATTCTCTCCTTGATTCCGTAATAAAACGGAGTGTAGCGGAGAACATGGCAAATCATAACCTTTGAGTTGTTCTTTTTTGCGCAGTCAACAATTTGACGCATTTCCTCTTCGTTTGGAGCAAAAGGCTTTTCAAGGAGCATATCATATCCTGCGTTGAGAAGCGGAACAGCAGTTTCAAGATGCTGTTCGTCCATTGTGCCGTTGATGACGGTATCTGCAAGTTTGCCGTGCTTTGCAAGTTCTTCTGCATTTTCAAAGCACATATCCTCTGAAAATCCAAACTCGTCCATGGCTTTTTTTCGCCTTATCGGGTTAGGATCTGCAACGCCCACGATTTTGAGCAGTTCCGGATTGGTTTTTGCGAGATTGCTGTACACAAATGCTCTGTGTCCAGCGCCTACGATAATTGCTGTAACAGGCTTCTGTTCCATATTAACACCTTCTCCGATAAATATCGGTTTTAATTATACCACCATTTATATACTCATTTCAATAATTTTTTTGTCTTTTTATTATATTTTTTCAATTGACATAAATAACTTTTGTTTATATAATATGTATATATTTATGCGAACTTTTTTGGAGAAAAAATGAAACAACTGCTACCGTTTTTAAAAAATTACAAAATACAGTCGGTTTTAGCTCCGTTGTTCAAGATGCTTGAAGCTGTTTTTGAATTGATTGTGCCTCTTGTTGTTGCATCAATCATCAACGATGGTATCCGTGAGGGCAATTTGAAACTTGTTGTGTCCAAGGCACTTTTGCTTGTTCTTCTTGCTGTTGTCGGTATGTCGGCGGCAATCACGGCACAGTTTTTTGCGGCAAAGGCTGCCACAGGCTTCGCAACGGAAGTCAGACATTCGCTGTTTGAAAAAATACAGTCCTTCTCTTTTAATGAGATTGACCGTATAGGAACATCAACTCTCATCACTCGAATGACAAATGATGTCAATCAGGCACAAAGCACAGTTAATATGGTGCTTCGTTTGTTCCTGCGTTCACCGTTTATTGTTGTTGGCGCACTTGTTATGGCACTGACAATTGATGCAAAAATCAGCCTTATTTTTCTGCTTGTTATTGTTCTTTTGAGTGTGGTTGTTGCAGTGATTATGAAATGCACTGTGCCTATGTACAAAAATGTGCAAAATACACTCGACTCCGTAACTCTTATGACAAGAGAAAATCTAACGGGTGCAAGGGTTATCCGTGCATTCACAGAGGAAGACGATGAGTATAATAAATTCAAGGAAAAGAACAATCTTCTTGCTCATTTTCAAAGGAGTGTTGGCAGAATTTCTGCTTTGATGAATCCGATTACCTATATAATCATCAATCTTGGCATTGTGCTTCTTATTTACAGCGGTGCATTAAAGGTTGAATCGGGAACTCTCAATCAAGGTCAGGTTGTGGCTCTTTACAATTATATGAGCCAAATTCTTGTCGAACTTGTCAAGTTTGCTTCTCTTATTGTAACAATTACAAAGGGCTTTGCTTCGGGCGGAAGAATTGCAAGCATTCTTAATGTTGATAATACTCTTGAACATTCCGATGATACAAATTGTTATAACAATCACGCTGTTTGTTTTGATAATGTATCGCTCACATATAAAGGTGCAGGTGAAGAAAGCCTAACAGATATCAGCTTCTTTGCCGACAAAGGTCAAACAGTCGGAATTATCGGTTCAACAGGCAGTGGTAAATCAAGTCTTGTCAGCCTTATTCCGCATTATTATGATGCCACAAAGGGCAGAGTAACCGTCAACGGTAGGGATGTCAAATCTGTTGACAAAGAAGAACTCCGCTCAAATATCGGCTTTGTTATGCAAAAAGCGGTGCTCTTTGCAGGCACTGTTCGTGATAACATCAAATGGGGCAAAAAGGATGCAACGGATGAGGAAATCAACGAGGCACTCCGCATTGCACAGGTTTATGATAATGTTTACGAAAAAAACGGACTTGATACGGTTATCGAGCAAAACGGTGCAAACCTATCGGGTGGTCAAAAACAGAGGTTGTCTATAGCACGAGCTATTGTGTCAAAGCCTGAAATCATAGTGCTCGATGACAGCGCATCGGCTCTCGACTTTGCAACTGAAAAGGCACTTCGAGAGGCAATATTATCACTTGATTATAAGCCGACTTTGTTCATCGTGTCAGAACGAACTTCCTCAATTTTGTCGGCGGATAAAATCATCGTTCTTGAAGACGGACAAATTGTTGATGTTGGCACAAATGAACAACTCCTTAAATCCTGCGAGGTTTACAGAGAAATCTATTTCTCGCAGTTTAGCGAAGAGGAGGTGGCTGTCGGTGACTAATAAACAGATATTAAAGCGTGTCCTTGCATATGTCGGCAGATACAAGGCAATGCTTGTTGCATCAATGCTCCTTGCACTTGTCAGCGTTGCCGGCTCACTTTACATTCCTGTTCGTATCGGTAATGTAATAGACTTTATAATCGACAAGGGACTTGTTCGGTTCGACAAAATTATTCCTGTTCTTATCGAAATTTGTGTTGTAATCGGCGTTGTTGCACTTTCTCAATGGGTGATGAATGTGCTCAACAACAAGATGACTTTCGGTGTTGTCCGTGATATGAGGGACAAGGCTTTTGCAAAAATTGAAAAACTTCCTGTTTCTTATCTCGATTCTCATCCGAGCGGTGAAATTGTGTCGAGGGTAATTGCGGATGTTGACCAGTTTGCAGACGGTCTTTTGATGGGCTTCACTCAATTTTTCACAGGTGTGGTAACCATTCTTGCAACGCTTGTGTTTATGCTGAAAATCAATTGGTGGATTACGATTGTTGTGGTTGTTGTCACTCCGCTTTCGTTTGTAATTGCTTCATCCATTGCAAAGAACACTCACAAGATGTTCAAACTTCAGTCCGAAACAAGAGGCGAGCAAACTTCGTTTATTGACGAAATGATAGGCAATGCAAAAACGGTTGACGCATATTCTCACGCAGAGGAAAATATGCAGAAGTTTGACGAAATCAACGACAGACTTCAGGATTATTCTCTCAAGGCTGTGTTCTTCTCGTCAATCACCAATCCTGCAACAAGATTTGTCAATTCAATAGTGTATGCCGCCGTTGCAATGTTCGGCGCAATCCTTGCGGTAAAGACAAATCAAGAGGCAATCACGGTCGGTGTTTTGACCTGCTTCTTGTCTTATGCAAATCAGTACACAAAGCCGTTTAACGAAATCAGCGGTGTTGTCACAGAACTTCAAAATGCTTTTGCCTGCGCAGGCAGACTTTTTGAGCTTCTTGCCGAGGAGGAAGTTCCTGCCGATGGCGAAAATGCGGTTGAACTTAAATCTGTTGACGGCAAAATGCAACTTACAAATGTCAATTTCTCATATACGGAAAATAAGAAATTGATTGAAAACTTCAATTTGTCCGTTCAACCCGGACAGAGGGTTGCAATTGTCGGACCGACGGGATGTGGCAAAACTACACTCATAAATCTTTTGATGAGGTTTTATGATGTCAACAGCGGAACAATCTCTGTTGACGATACCGAATACAGCGACATAACTCGCAAATCAGTCAGACAGAATTTTGGTATGGTTCTTCAAGATACTTGGCTCAAGTCGGGCACAATTAAGGACAATATCAAACTCGGTGCTCCCAATGCAACGGATGAAGAAGTTGTTGAGGCTGCCAAAAAAGCACATTCTCATTCGTTTATCAAACGACTTCCAAACGGATACGACACTGTTATAGGCGAGTCGGGAGGCTCACTTTCACAGGGACAAAGACAGCTATTGTGCATAACCCGTTTGATGTTGTGCAAACCGCCTATGCTTATTCTTGATGAGGCAACTTCGTCAATTGATACAAGAACGGAAATCAGAATTCAAAAGGCATTTTCACGATTAATGCAGGGCAGAACGACCTTTATCGTTGCTCACCGCCTTGCCACAATCAAGGAAGCGGATATAATTCTTGTTATGCGTGACGGCAACATTGTTGAACAGGGTACGCATAAAGAATTACTTGCTAAAAAAAGATTTTATTATGAACTGTATAATTCACAGTTCCCATCGGTTAAGTTATAACCAGAAGGAGAAAAAAATGAAAAAATTACAAAGAACACTTGCACTTGTGCTTGCATCAATCATACTTTGCTTGGCATTTACATCTTGCTCAAACACAGGCAAAAGTATAATGACAAAAACATATACAAAGTCCGCAACAGAAAGTGACGGCTTGAATCTTGCTTCTTCCGCAACATATATAACACAGGACGGAAAAACTAAAAAGAGTTTTTCTCTCAAAGGTAAGCACGAGGAAGTTAAGTATATAACTGTTGATTTTGGGGATAGTGTAGATTTCAATACCGTTGTTTTAGGTGAAGCCGGAAAAAAGGTGACTTTGTTTGAAATTTATGGTTCAAACGAACAAGATGCAAATTATCAGTTTCTTTATCAAAGCGATTGTATCGAGGGCGGTCACACCTGCTTTTTGGGCGATGTAAAATACAGATACCTTCGTATTTTCGTAAATCAGTCATCAGGAAACTATAATGTGAATAGTTTTGAAGCGTATTATCTTAAAAACAAAAAGGCAAAAGACCTCCGAGTAAATGCGTATTTCGTTGCAGAGGACATAAAGGAAGATGCTGATTTTTCAAATCTTGATGTACTCACAGATGTCATCGTTTTTGGTACTGCGAAATTTGACGGTCAAGGTAATATCAAATTTTACGACAATGATTCAAACGAGGTTGACGAGCAGTACTATGCCGATAAAGTTAATCTTTTGAAATCAAAAATCGGCGATAGAAAAATCAACATTATCACAGACATCGCAATGCCTTATGGAGAGGGTAATCCTGATATCAAGTCTATGATGAGCGAGCAAAATGTTGACAACCTTGTTGCAAACATTGTTGACTTTGTCAATAAATACGGATTTGACGGCTATGATATGGATTATGAATTTCCGGAAGATAAGGCAGATTGGAAGCGTTTTAACAATTTCTTGCGCAAACTTGACAAAGCTATGCCTGATAAAATTATTTCTCTTGCAATTGCTCCTTGGGATTTGAGATTTGACGATGATGTAATCAAGGCAATTGATAGGGTAGAGGTTATGCTTTATGATATGTTCACTGCCCACGGCTATCATTCAATTTTCTCAACAACTGTCAACGGTGTTGACAAGGCAATCAAAGGTGGCTTTTCTCCTGAACAAATTGATCTCGGTTTGCCGTTTTATTCTCGACCAACCAATCGTCTTCGCTATTGGGGTAATTACAATCAGTTCGGTGGTAAGATTGATAGGTACACAAATCTCATTTATTTCAATGATTTTGACCATGACGGCAACCCAATGACTGCTCCGCAGTATATCAACTCTGTTCAAATGGTGGCAGACAAAACCGCTTTTGCAATTGATGCGGGTCTCGGCGGTATGATGATTTGGCATTATAGCTGTGATTTGCCGTATGATGATGAACTTTCACTTTTCAAGGCAATTACAGATACCAAAATTGCAAAACAAAAATAAACTATTCAAATCAGTAAAAAAACTGCAAGTGTTTTACTTGCAGTTTTTTATTGCTTATAATAACATTAATTTAATATTTTGCTAAAATTTTATGGATGGATTTTGTGCAACTCGACTATAAAAAAATATTGAAATAGTCACCTAATTATGATATATTAATAGTATAATAATGTTAAGGAAATGTTATAATTAGGTTTTGACATGTTAATGCTGTGATTGGAGGTGCTCAATATGAAAAAGATGTTGTCTTTGCTTTTGTCTTTGATTCTTGTTATGAGCACCTTTGCGCCTATGAACTGCGTTATAGCGTCTGCGGCTTCGCAAATTGAAGTTAACCGAGCCACTGATGATTTGGCAGAAATGCTCTCTGAAGATGAAAAACTTTCGGCAGAAGATAAAAGCACTGTTGTCAACAGACGAATTATTCTAAAAACAGACGGCAAAAATATCGATACATATAACAGCACTATGTCTGTTGATATGTATGGCTATACCATTGTTCAGTATGAGAATATTGAATCTGCATCTGTTGCTTTTTCAAGATTCGATGCTCTCGGCTACGAACCTGTTTATGACAAAATTTCCGTTTTTAATGAGGTTGATGAAGAAGCAAGCGATTACGAACTTGACAGTTATTCCTATTCAAAATACAGAGATGAAAAATACGAATGGGGATATGCGATGTGCGACATTGACGAAGCGGTTGATTATTATAAGTATAAAGTCAACAGAGAAGTTGTTGTCGGTGTCATAGACAGCGGTATTCAGTACGACATCAATCTTTTTAAAAATCGTGTCGTTCGCTCAAATACCGATTTTTCAGTCAAATCCTCCCGTGATGAAATGGATGATTTCGGCCACGGCACACAGGTTGCAAGCGCTGTTGTAATGTGCACTCCTTCAAATGTAAAAGTTCAGGGCTTCAAGGTTTCAAATGACAATAAAATTACCGATTCAAGCGTACTCCTTGCTCTTTCTTATATCAAAAATATGAGTAAGCGTCCCGATGTCATCAATATGTCATTTAGCGGTACAGATATGGATAGCCATATTGAAAATGAAATTAACGAGCTTACCGCAATGGGCGTTGTCTTTGTCGGTTCAGCCGGCAATGACGGAGTAGAAAATGTCACCTTCCCGGCATCGTACGATAATGTTATCGCCGTTTCGGGTGTTGACAAGGATAATACTCCAAGTTCGTTTTCAAATTATGGCAATTGCATTGATATTGCCGCTCCGGGCAGATTCACAACCTACAAAGCAACAAGGAACAGCCCATCACCAAAATATCTATATTCAAGCGGAACCTCGTTTTCTGCTCCGATAGTTGCCGCTGCGGCTGCAATTGTTCGTATGGAACATTCAAATTATTCACCGTATGATGTGAAAAAACGACTTCTTGAATCTTGCATTCCGTTCAAGGAAAAGGACTGCTTCAAGAAATATGGCAAGGGCGTTGTTAATTTTACAAATCTTATTGACGGCACAAGATGCAAGGGGATAAATGCCAATTATCAAAGCGGTGTTTATCCGAGCGAAATCAGTGTAAAACTTGAATGTGCCAATACTTTGGTTGATATTATTTATACAACCGACGGCACTTTGCCTACTCTTAAAAACGGCAATAAGTATACGGAACCGGTTGTTATCAGCGAAAACACAAGGCTCATTGCTGTTGCATATGAAAGAACAGGCTCGGTATTCCACGGCAAATTTTTCTGTGCGGATTATTATATCGGCGAGCAGGAATTTATAACTGATGCAAACGGCGCTGTTGTTGCTTATTTGGGTGGCAAAAAAGATGTTGCGGTTCCTGATAAAATCAACGGTATTGCACCGTCATCTGTTGCAGAAAATTGTTTTAGATACTGCGATGTCTGTAATGTTTCGTTGCCGAAATCTGTTAAAAACATCGGTGATTTTGCGTTTGCAGATTGCAATGCCGTTGCAGGTAATTTTTCTGCACAGGGCGTAAGAACTGTTGGCAAAAATGCGTTTGAACATTCAGGCTTTAATACAGTTATCCTTGAGAATTGCACCAAGGTTGAAGAAAATGCGTTTGAAAATGCAAAGTTGCAAACCATCAAACTCGGCAGACTGACAAAAATTGAAAACAGCACTTTCAAAAACTGCAAAATGCTTCAAACAGCTTATCTTCCAAAATTGTTGGAATGCAGTTCGAGTGCTCCAAGTCCGTTTGAAAATTGCACTTCGCTCAAAACCTTGTTTGTGCCAAAGGCAACTTCATTGCATCTTGATATACCAAGCGAAGTTAATCTTTATGTAAACAATAATCTGTCCATTGATTTTGATGCAAAAGGAGATTATAAATATAACTTTATCGCACAGCTTCAAAACGGTATAAGCAAGTTGCGTGAATTTTTGGAAAAGCATTCTTTTGCTCATTGCACATATAAGGATTCGGGTAACTTTGCAAACACAAAGGGTGCTCAAATCCGTGCCACAGATTCCGGAATGAGATTCGGTTTTAACTGGTCAAGAATTGATGAACTCGAAAACCTTGCTAATAATGTTGAATATGGTTTTGTCCTCAATTATGGCGACACGGACACGCTTGACATTGACAATGCGCAACGCAAGATTAAAGCCGAAAAAACCTTAAAAGACGACAACAAAACTTCGTTCAATCTTGTTATCAAAGATGTTCCTGTCAATCAAAGAGATACTGTCGTTTCTGTAAGAGCATATGTAAACGTTGACGGTTGGTATTTCTATTCCCCGATTGTTAAGCGTTCTTACAATCAGGTTGCAACAGCTGTTCTCGGCGATGAACAAGTGGATGACACTGTCAAACTGTTAGTCAGTGAAGTAATGGCGCAGGTGGAATAGTGTGAAAAATCACACTATACCGATTATATTGCCCTCAAAATTTGCCTGCGGCATAATTTTGAGATGGCTAAATTCCCACTATACGCCTTGTCCGGCTACAGAGAGGCGTGTGGATGATTTTTAATGAACTATTTGTAGCCGGAAAGGCTATGGGAATTAATATGAAAAAATTATTTTTGCCGTTGCTTGTGGCTTCCGTTTGCCTGTCAATGCTCACTGCTTGTTCACAGAGCACTTCCGATACGGCAACAGATTCGACTAACGAAAATGAAGTGACCGTTTCTGTTGCAGAGCAAAATTCAAATCCCGATTTGAACACCACATATTCAGATATTTCTGTTAGTCAGGACGAAACAACTGCCAAAACCAATACAAGCAAAGCTGATAAAGCTGATAACGATGTTGCTTTTTCAAATAATGAAACAACAACTTCTGCTAAAAAAGCAGAAACCACATCGTCAGCAGTTGCTCCTTCACAGAATTTGAACGAAACAACAGTTGTCAACAACACAAAAACAGATAAAAATAAAATCACAACCGACAAAGGCGGTTGGGTAGATAAATGGTATTGAAAATAATAATTTTCTCCAAACTAAAAGGCATAGCAGTCAAATGACTGTTATGCCTTTTTACTGTGTTTATATTACATAAAATCTTCAAAACTTGCGTCACTCGGCATTCTCCAATCGCCACGAGGGGAGAGCGAAACCGAGCCAACCTTTGGTCCGTCAGGAATACAATTTCTCTTGAATTGGCTGATGAAAAATCTTCTCATAAATACATCAAGCCACTTTCTTATTGTCTTTCTGTCATAAACTCCGTCAAATGCTTTTTCGGCAAGTTTTTGGAGCTTTTCTTTTGTAAAGCCGAATCTCACGAAATTGTAAAGGAAAAAGTCGTGCAATTCGTACGGACCGATGTTGTCCTCCGTCTTTTGAGCAATTTTGCCGTTTTCGTCAGGCGGAAGAAGTTCAGGCGAAACAGGTGTGTCGAGCACATCAAGCAGGATAGCCTTTGTCTTTTCGTCACTTTGGCTTGCAACATATTCAACAAGGTATCTCACAAGTGTTTTAGGCACAGAAGCGTTCACTCCGTACATGCTCATATGGTCGCCGTTGTATGTGCACCAACCCATTGCAAGCTCCGATAAATCACCTGTGCCCACAAGCAAGCAACCCATCTTGTTCGCCATATCAAAAAGAATTTGTGTTCTCTCTCTTGCCTGTGTGTTTTCGTATGTAATGTCGTGCACATCCTCGCTGTGCTCAATGTCCTTTAAGTGCTGAATGCAAGCGTCTTTTATGCTGATTTCCTTGATAGTCACGCCGAGTGACTTCATCAATTCAATGGCGTTGTTGTATGTTCTGTCGGTTGTGCCGAAGCCCGGCATAGTGATGCCGATGATGTCCGTCATAGGTTTGCCGAGCATTTTCATACTCTCAACTGCAACAAGAAGTGCAAGCGTGCTGTCAAGTCCGCCGCTGATGCCGATTACACATCCTTTTGAATTGATGTGCTCAAGCCTTCTTGCAAGTCCGCTTGCCTGAATTGAAAAAATTTCTTCGCATCTTTCACGCACTTCGTCTTTGTTACTCGGAACAAATGGGTGAGGGTCAATATATCTGAACTTCAAATCGTTGTCCGGATTTAATTCGATTTTAGGCTCGTCATCTTCATCTTCGTCATCATTGTCAAAACAAAAATCACAAGGAAGTTCCATAGTATCAAACTCACTGATAGAATTGTTGCCAAAACTTGTGTCCTTTAGGCGAAGTGTGTTGAGCTTTTCGCAGTCGATGTCTGCAATAGTGATTACATTCTCACGGCTGAAACGCTTGCCTTCGGCGAGAATTGCTCCGTTTTCAGCAATGATTGTTGCACCGCCGAAAACAAGGTCAGTTGTGCTTTCATATATGCTTGCACCGGCATAAATATAACCGCAGATACATTTTGCCGACTGTGTTTCGATAAGTTTCTTTCTGTACTGTGCCTTTGAAACATATTCGTCACTTGCAGAAAGATTAACTATGATGTTTGCACCCTCGGTCGCAAGTTTGTTTGACGGCGGGTTTGTTACCCACAAATCTTCGCACAATTCAACTCCGACAGTAACTTCGTCATCAAGTTGGATGAGCTTTGTTGTGGAAATATCAAATCCGTATTCCTTGTCGTTAATCCATTCGCTGAAGTCTTCGTCCGTAGCTTCTGCAAACCATCTTTTTTCGTAAAATTCGTTGTAGTTTGGCAGATTCTTTTTTGGCACAGCCATCAAGATTTCACCTTTATAAATTACAAATGCACAGTTGTAAAGTGAATTCTTTATAGCCCACGGAGCACCCACAACCACAACAATGTTTCTGTCTTTTGTGTATTCAACAATGTCGAAAAGTGCTTCGTTTGATGCTTTAAGGAGTGATTTTGTAAAGAATAAATCTCCGCAGGAATATCCTGTTATTGAAAGCTCGGGAGTAACAAGAAGTCGCACACCTTGCTTTTCTGCATCGTATATTGCTTTTTTGATTTCAACCTTGTTGTAGCTTGGGTTTGCCACTTTCAATTTGAGGCTTGCCGAAGCTACTCTAAACATTCCGTAATTCATTTTTTGCCCTCAGTTATATCATTGTAATTTTGTACTTGAATCCTGCCTGTTCGTTCGGTTCAAGTATCGTCATTCCACGCTTTTTTTCAATCTCATTTGTTTCGTCGGAGCAGTTGGAAATTCCTGTCCACGGCTCAAGCGCAACAAAGTCGGCATTGCCGCACGCAGACCAAATAAGTAGGTTTGCCATATCTTGATATTCGATTTTTACACCCTTGCCCATTGGTCCGATAAGTGTTGCCGATTTTGGAGCAATGCTGTCAAATATCATTGCGTCTTTTTCTTCGAATAAATCGTGGCGCATTGCAATTTCAGATTCGCCGTAAAAATCATCAAATCTGTTTTTAATGTCTATCAGTCCGCTGTGATGGTCGGGACGGAGATACCCGCCATCAAGTGCTTTGTCAAAAGCCACCTTGTAATCTTCAAACTTTTCGTTTTCGTCAAGCGGACAGTTAAATGCCGGGTGACCGCCGATAACAAATGGCATCTTTTTCTTGTCTGTGTTTTTAACAAGATATTCAACGCTCACCGTTGAACCTACAAGCGTGTATTTCACTTCAAGTTCATAGTCAAACGGAAAAGCCATTCTTGTTTCTTCGCTTGATTTTTGAATGAACGCAATTGAATTTTTGCTTTGTTCTTTGAGTTCAAACGGATTTATTCTTGCAACGCCGTGGCGCTTCATAACGCATTTTTCTCCAAATGCCGTGCCCTCGTTTTTCGGCAACATTCCAACAATAGGAAAGCAGATCGGTGCTTGACCGCTCCAATGTTCTTCGTCACCCTGCCAAAGATATTCCGTTGAGTTTTTGAGCAGAGAAGTGAGCATTGCCCCTTCTTGCAAAACGCAAACCTCGGCTTCGTTGCTTGTGATTTTGTATTTCATAATTTCACCTTAAATTCAGTAATATATACATATTTTAATTATAACTTAAAATAATTTATAATGCAATATTGAAAATGCACGCAATATGATATACAATACATTTAAAGATTTATGTGATGTTAGGAGTTAAATATGGATTTATATTCATTTATTCACGAGGCAATATTTGAGGAAAAAGACAAGTATACCCGCCTTTATGAACTTATATGGTCAGAATTTGAACAAGACGGATTTGTAATTACCGATGAGCCGGGACACGAGATTGACGATATTTTCAAGGCAACGGCTATTCAAAATCTTATCGGTGAGTTTGAATATCGCCTTTATGATGAGGTCAACGAAACCGGCTATGAGGATGTTGTTGATTATCTTGCGCAAATCGGCTTTTCACAGGAAGATATTATTGCTTATTGCGAGGCTGATGAAAATATCGACACCTTTGATGATGACGAAGAACTTAAAATTAAAAACGGGTTTGATTATATGACCGAGATTGTTGCCGACAAACTTCTTGAATGTTTTTCACCCGATGATTTGTTCGATTACTTCTTTACGGCAACCTACGATTTTGTGCAGGACTTCACCTTCGATTTTGAAGATGTGGACGAATTTATGGCTTTCGTTGATTCAAACAGCGAAAGATTGGATGATTATAAAGAAGAATATCCGTCCGTTATGTCTTGGATAGAATCTGGTATGATAGTATAAAATAATTTGTTTTATAGAGGCGAGTGTTCGCCTCTTTTTTGTGTCCAAAATAAATATGATGCAAAAACCTCCTTTTGTGCATACTATGTAATATATGTATACACTTGTAAACGAGGTGATTTCGTGAAATGTGAAATTAAGTTAGGCTCTGTAACCAACGCACAACGAGGCTCAAAATTGCTTCGGCGTTACGGCATCAAGCCTACTGTGTCAAGAATAGAAAATCCTGTTGTCGGTGACGGTTGTGGCTTCGTTATCGGCGTTGACTGTGCGGATTGCGACACGGCAAAAAGTTTGCTTGCTCAAAACGGAATAAGAATACTCGGGGTGAGGGAATTGTGATTTATTTTGACAATGCCGCCACAACCTACCCAAAACCCTCGTCGGTGCTTGCTTCCGCCGTTTTGGCAATGAAAAAGTATTCGTTTAACAGTGGCAGAGGAGGGTATAAGGAGAGTATTAAAGCCGGTGAAATGATTTATTCCGTGCGTGAAAAAGTTGCAGATATGTTTGGATTTGAACCGCAAAATGTGGCTTTCACCAAAAACTGTACCGAGGCTCTCAATATGGCAATTAAGGGGAGCGTCAAGCAAGGCGACCATATTATCATTTCTTCTCTTGAACATAATTCCGTAAGCCGTGTTGCCCAAAAATTGGCTGATAGCGGTACGATTGAATATGACATTGCACGCTATTCGTTTGATGATGACGAAACGGTTAAGAATTTTGAAAATCTCATCAAACCTAACACAACCGTTGTTGTTTGTATGCACTCGAGCAATGCTTTCGGTGTGACATTTCCTGTTGCAAAAATCGGCGAAATGTGCAAGAATCACGGCATAAGATTTATTGTTGACGGTGCACAGGGCGCAGGAGTTGCTGACATAAATGCAAAAAGGGATAATATAGACATTCTTTGTGCTCCGGGGCATAAGTGCCTTTTCGGTGCAATGGGCACGGGCTTCATTGCCGTAAAGGAGGGTGTTCAACTTTCAACAATCGAGGAGGGTGGCACGGGCAGTAACTCTATGTCGCTCAAGCAACCTGATTTTTTACCCGACAGGCTTGAATCGGGAACACTTAACAATTCGGGTATTATTTCTCTCGGCAAGGGTATTGATTATATCAACACATATGGTACGGATGCGATTTATTCTCACGAGTTGTCGCTTGCTCGCCACACTTATTCCGCACTTGACGGCATTGACGGAGTAAAACTTTACACTCCGATTCCCGAAAAAAACAAAACAATGCCGATTATTTCTTTTAATTTTGCAGATTATTCAAGCGAAAAAACTGCGTCAATTCTTGCAAAAAACAATATTTGCACAAGGGCGGGCTTTCACTGTACTCCGCTTGCACACAAGCATTTCGGAACTGCAGACCGTGGCACAGTTCGTGTGAGCTTTGGTGCGTTCAACACGGTTTATGATTGTGAAGCACTTATTAATGTTGTAAAAAAGTTGTGAATTTAGACTTAAATCTACTTTATTTATCTTGTGATGTGTGGTATTATATATGTAACTTAATTTATAGGACTGAAAAAAATGCCACTGTTTGATTTATTTATACAATTCAGATTTAGATATTTAAAAAATCTCGGCAATTCAATTATAGATTTCTTTTCTCAAATCAAAGGGCTTTTTCGCACCTTCGGTATAATTGATGTTGTCGATATACTTTTTGTTGCCATTGTTATTTACCTTGTTGTCAGAGTAATAAGAGAAACAAGGGCAATGCAACTCATCAAAGGCTTTTTGCTCTTGACCATTGTTTATCTTGTTGTAACCTTCCTCGGAATGGGTGCATCAAGTTATATTATGAGGATGATATTCAACAATATCCTCATTATTCTTGTTATTTTGTTTGGGCCCGAAATTCGTAAGATTTTGGAACAGGTCGGCAAGGGCAAGGCAACTAATTTTGTCAAAGAACTCTTCAATTCGGGCGTTGCTATTGATGTTGCCGAAATGAAGCAAACTATTGACGCAACCTGCAAATCTTGTGCAGAAATGGCTGATGCAAAAATCGGCGCTCTTATTGTGTTCGAAAACGAAACGCTTTTGGGCGACATCATTGCTTCGGGTACGGTTGTTGATGCCGTTCCGTCAAAGGAAATTATCGGCAATATTTTCTATCCAAAGTCACCGCTTCACGATGGCGCAATGGTTATCAGAGGCAATAGTATTTATGCGGCAGGCTGTATTTTGCCGCTTACAAAGAATAATAATCTTTCTTCTCAACTCGGAACCCGTCATAGAGCGGCACTCGGATTGAGTGAGCAAAGCGACGCTATCGTTTTTGTTGTAAGTGAAGAAAGGGGCGAAATCAGTTGTGCCGTCAACGGTACACTTCGTCGTGACATTTCAACAGGCGATATGCGTGACATTTTGACTCAGCAGTACATCCCTGACACGTTCTCCTCGGATGACAAGATTATTTCAAAGCTGAAAAGGAGGTTTAAGTAATGAGTAAAAATAATACTTCTGAAACAGTAAAAAAAGAAAAATCAAAATTTTCCTTTTCAGACCTTGTATACAACGATAAGTACCTCATAGTTTTGTCGATATTCTTGGCTGTTATTGTGTGGATTGGCTCGTCACTCAGTGTCGGTGCGGATGACACAAAAACAATCAAAGTAACTGCTCCTATTGAACTCAGCGGTAAACTTTCTGGCATCGGTATGCAGTATTATGCACTTCAAAATTCTGTTGATTTGAGCATTACTTTGTCCGGTCAAAAATATGTCATCGGTCAGGTTACGGCAGATGATTTGAACATTACCTTTGATACCTCGGCGGTTAACAGAACCGGCAATCAGTCAATCCCGATTCGTGTAACCAACAAATCAAAGCGACTTGATTATACGGTTGAATCTGTTTATCCAAGCTCAATTGAGGGCTATTTTGATGTCAACACAACCAAGACTTTTGATGTGGATGTAAAGTTTGATAGGGACAAGGTGGCGGACGGCTATGTTTTCGGTACGCCTGTTCTCAGCGAGGATAAAATTGTTGTTTCAGGTCCTAAAACCTATGTTGACAAAATTGACAATGCTTATTGTGAGGTTGATTTCGGCGATAAAACAAATCTTACCGAGCCGTTCACACAGGACTGCGATATTGAACTTGACGGAAACGGCGTTGAAACAAGCTATATCACAATAACAAACAGAACAGATGAAAACACACCGCTTACCTCACTTTCGGTTACTATTCCGGTGCTTCAAACCTGCACCTTGCCGGTTACCACAACATTTGAGGATAAGCCTACCGGATTGGCAAAAGACATAGTCAGCGTTTCTTATTCAAAGAATCAGCTTTATGCCGGTGCTCTTTCAACGGCGGATATTTCAACCGCAAATATCGGCACTATCTATTTTGGCGATTTGACAGTCGGCAGTCACGATTTTGAATTTGATGTAACAAATTTGAACGGTATTTCTGTTCTTGACGGAACAAAGAAAATCACCGCAAAGGTTACTGTCAGCAATTCGTATTCCGAGCATAAGGTCAGAATAAATAAGGATGACATCATCATTGAGGGCGCAGAGCAGGGAAGCAAACTTTCGGTCAAGTCGATTGACAGCACAATCGTAACTGTTCTTGCACCTAAAAAAGCAAGCATCAATTCTTCAAATCTTACCTTGAAATGTGATGTTTCAAAGAAGAATGACAAAAATCAATATCCGATAGAAATCATTGTTTCAAACTCAAAGGCTTGGGTATACGGAAAATACTACGCTACTATTGAATAAAAACACAGGTATTCGTTTTTTTGCGAATACCTGCTTTTTGTTATAATCCCATTGATATTGTTATTGCGTTGTTGATTTTGGCCATATCGCTTGTCGGCAAAGTGCCCATCTTTTCTTTCAGTCGTCTTTTGTCAATTGTTCGCACCTGCTCAAGCAGCACAACGCTGTCTTTTGCAAGTCCGCAATCGTGAGCGTTCACCTCAATGTGTGTCGGCAAATTTGTTTTGCCTTGTTGGCTTGTGATGGCAGAAACTATCACGGTTGGCGAAAATTTGTTGCCCACATCGTTTTGAACTATTAATACAGGTCTTACTCCTCCTTGCTCACTTCCTACAACGGGACTTAAATCGGCATAGTAGATGTCGCCTCGTTTAATGTTCATTTTATTCACCCTTTAAAATTTTCTTTATATCATTATGATTAACACAAAATCTTTCTTTTAAACATCTATTACATAATATTCATAATTTGCATAAAGGTTTTTTTATTGGGTATATTCTTAATATGAATATTTTTACATCTAAAGATAGGCTGATTACTCGCCTAAAATATCCCGTTGCCGTAACGGCTCTGTATGTTCTCATCGTTCATATAATTTCTCTTGTGTTGCCAAAATTCAGCTTTGATGTCGAGGTAGTCACTTCTTTGTTGTGGTCTGCCTGTGTCGGTATGTTTTTGGGATTTTATGAATATAAAGAATCAAGCAAAAGTTTTGTTGTTGCGCTTTCGCTTCTTTGTGCAAATTCCGTTTTCTTCCTGCTGACCTCTCACACTTTGGGACTGACTGTGATTGTTGCATTGGCAGTCGGTGTTGTTCTGCTCGGCAATAATCTCGACTTTGAATACCTGCTTATAACCACCTCACTTTTGGGTGTCGGAGTCGGTCTGATTTTTGGCATTTGTGATGAACTGTTGCAAATGTATGTCAGAGAGTTCGCTCTGCTGATTAAGGGCAGGGCAGTCCTTTTCGGAATTCTGAATGAGGTCTATTCCGCCTTTTTTGGAGGTTATTTTTCAGATTTGATTTATACCACCGATTGTAGCGTTGCAACTTTGCTGAATGGAAAAATCACCGCAGGTGTGCAAAATGTGTTTTTGTCCTCACCAAAAGCACCGCAATCATCCGTTGCCGATTATATGACCGGCAAGTATTTTGTTAATATATTTTTGACTTTCGGCACGCTGCTTGCTTTGTTCAAAAAGACGAGCAAACGCTATTTGTTTTCATTCTTGCTTCCGTGCCTGCTGTCGGTCATTTTTGGAGATAACACGCTGTTGCTCCTGTTTTTGCTGTTCTATAATCCGCTGATTTTTGTGGGCTACGTCTTTGTCGGCGGTGTCGGATATTTTGTTTCTGCACTCGTTGATATTCGTATTGGATTTGAAAAATATGCTTCGCTGTTCAGCCTTTTCAAGTATGGCAGAAGTATCGGATATTTTCTGCTTGTCGGTTTCGTCCTTGCTGTGCTGATGTATTTTGTTGTTGAAATCGTGCTTTCAAAATTTGATATGGACAATCAAAAATACTATCCCAAGGATGTGCGTGCACTTGTCAAAGCACTTGGCGGAGAACGAAATATCGAAACGCTGGACAATGGCGTATTGATTGTTCGCAATCCTAACCTGATTGATATATTAAAGGTCGATTGTGAGATTCACCAAAACACCGTCATTCTAATAGATAATGATTACAATTTGTTAAAAGAATATTTTTGATATACAAAAAGCCGCCAAAATATAAACTTTGACGGCTTTGTTTTTATAATTCTTTTTTCATTGCAATGTGTGGGATGTCCTCTTCGGGATAAACATCGCCGTATGCCTTGTAGCCGAGAGCCTCATAAAAGCCCTGTGCCTGTGTTTGTGCAGAAATGAAACTTTCCTTTGCACCGAGTTTTTTCATTTCTTCCTCGGCTTTTTCAAGCACCTTTCTGCCACATCCTGTGCCACGGTATTCCTTTAGCACTGCAATTCTGCCTGCGTGCCAAGTGTCGCCGTGCTCCTTGTAAAATCTTGATGTCGCAATCGGTTTGCCATTGTCGTACATAACAATGTGCTTGGCTTCCTTGTTGTCGTCAAGTTCGTCTATCTCATGGCTTTTTTGCACGCCCTGTTCATCGCAAAACACAGTGAATCTGATGAATTTTGAATCGTCTGTCGCTGTGTCGGTTATCTTAAATTCAAACATTTTGTTCTTCTCTTTCCTTTAGCTTTTTGCACATCATTCGTGCCACCTTGTATACATCTCCGCAACCAAGAGTGATTACCAAATCGCCGTCCTCTGCGTTGTCGCATACATAATCGCAAATTTCTTCAAAAGTGTCGAGCTGAACTGCACCCGGAATTTTGCTCGAAAGGTCGGTTGCCTTGATTCCGATTGTGTTCACTTCACGACTGCCCATAATTGCACTTACAACGCACCTGTCTGCAATTTGCAAAACCTTTGCAAAGTCGTCAAGAAGCAGGGAAGTTCTTGAAAATGTGAACGGCTGGTGCACTGCCCAAACATGCTTGTATCCCATCTTTTTTGCAGCCTCAAGAGTAACCTTGATTTCGGCAGGATGGTGTGCATAGTCGTCTGCAAATGTAACTCCGCAGTATGTGCCGAGTTTTTCAAATCGTCTTGCCGCACCGCCAAAATGCTTCAATCCCTCAAGAATTTTTTCAACTTCCGCACCGCTTTCGTATGCTGCCGCAAATGCACAAAGCGAGTTCAAAATGTTATGCTCACCCGGAACGGAAAGCACAACTCTTGCAACAAATTCGTTGTTGTGGTATGCGTCGTATTCACTGTGGAAACCGCCCGGAACATCAATGTTCTTTGCCACCCATTCGTTGCCGTCATTTCTGCCTACAGAAACAAGTTTTTTGCCCTCAATGCCTTTGAGCGTGTCAACCGTGTTGGCATCGTCACCGTTATAAATGATTGTCTTTGTGGTGAGGTCTGCAAATTTTCTGAATGATTTTTTGATGTTGTCAAGATTGCCGAAGAAATCAAGGTGGTCCTCGTCAATGTTGAGGATGACAGCCATATCGGGATTCATGTGCAAAAATGTGTTGTTGAATTCACAGCTTTCGCACACAAAGTTTTGACTGTGTCCGTATCTGCCGTATGCGTCTATCAATGGCAATTTTCCGCCGATAACAGCAGATGGGTCAAGTCCTGCTTCCATAAGAATTTGGGTTATCATTGATGATGTTGTTGTCTTGCCGTGAGTTCCGCAAACACCTATGCAGTTTGAAAAAATACGGCTGAGTGCACCGAGCGCCTCCGCTCTTTCAAAGCAAGGGAAGTTTGCTTTTGCGTATTCAAGCTCCGCATTGCCGGCAAGGATTGCGTTTGTGTATATAACAAGTTGTGTGTCGTCGGCAATATTCTCGGGCTTCTGACCCAAAAACACCTTTGCACCCTCTTTTTCAACTCGTCTGAAGGTTTCGGTGTCGTTGTTGTCCGAACCTGTCAATTCGTATCCGAGGGATAACAAAATCTCTGCAATAGGGCACATTCCTGCACCGCCAATGCCGATAAAATGTATCTTTTTGCTCTCTTTGAGTAATTCATCTATATTTTTCAAGGATATTCCTCCCGATTAATCATATTATCTTTTTTATTATACTACCTATTTTGAAAAAAATAAACACCCTTTTTATATTATTTCATAAAATATAAAAGGTGGTAGTGAATATGACAAATTTTTATGTTGCGTCTTTTGACGATAAAAGGGTAGCTTATGCAAGCGATTATCTCCAAAAATTTGGGTATAAGGCTGTTGATAATCTTTCAAAGGCGGACTTTGTTCTGACAGGCGTAAATCCGCCAAGCCTTGATGTTTACCGAGATTTTCACATATGTGCGGGAAATGTGTCGGGCGATAATGTTTTTGATTATACAAAAAATGAACGCTTCGCAGCCGAAAATGCTTATTATACAGCCGAATCTGCCGTGTGTATTGCCTGCCAAAACAGCGATTTGAGCCTTGTCAATTCAAATGTGCTCATTTTGGGATATGGCAGAATTGCAAAAGCTCTCCATAGATTTTTAATTCCGTATACATCGCACATAACCGTTTGTGCACGAAACGGTGTTCAGCGAACAACGGCTGAAATGAACGGTGCTTTGGCCGTAACGCTTGATGAACTTGCACAACAAAACGATTTTGATTTTGTGTTTAACACAGTGCCTCATCCGATAATCAACGAAAGGGAACTTCGCTTGTTCAAAAAGGATGCGTTGCTTGTTGATTTGGCATCGTTCCCGGGTGGAATTGATGTGCATTTTGCCGAATCACTCGGACTGAATTTGATTGTGGCAAGAGGACTTCCTGCAAAGTATTCGCCAAAATCAGCAGGAGAAACAGTTGCAAAAGCAGTAATTGAACATATGGGGGTGACGCTGTGAAAATCGGATATTGCCTTACAGGCTCGTTTTGTACATTCAAAAAAAGCATTGAGGCTATGCAATCACTTGTAGACAGCGGTCACATTGTCACTCCGATTATGTCGTTCAATGCTTATAATATTGACACAAGATTCGGAAATGCTAAAGATGTGAGGGAGAAGGTCGTTTCAATCTGTGGCAGACATATAATTTCAACCATTGATTCTGCCGAACCGATTGGACCGAAGCATATGTTTGATGTGCTGTGTGTTGTTCCGTGTACTTCCAACACGCTCGCCAAACTTGCAAACGGTGTAAACGACACTCCCGTCACAATGGCGGTAAAATCACATCTCCGCAACGATAAGCCTGTTGTTATCGGTGTTTCAACAAATGATGCCCTCGGTGCTTCGGCAAAAAATATCGGTGTTCTTATGAACAATCGCAACTTCTATTTTGTCCCTATGGCGCTCGATAATCCTTGCGAAAAGCCTCGTTCCTTGGTCTGCGATTTTTCAAAAGTAGAGGGCACAATCAAGTGTGCTATTGACGGCGTGCAGTTCAATCCAATGCTTTAAACTTGCTAAAGCTCCTGAAACACGCCAAAATATAATATCCAAATTATGCCTCCGCTTTTTTAAAAGTGGAGGTGGCAACACGAAGTGTTTACGGTGGGGTTTTAAATATGCTGTAAGTATTGAACTTACAGCATATTTGGCGTTTTTCGATTTTTGCTCGGGGGCGGTACAATCGTACAGCTCCCACTCGCAAGAAAACGAAATTCAGAACCTTTTTCAACAGCCTCAACCTTGTGTGCGGCTGAGGGGTTAAATTAAAACGACGCAATATTTTTTCGACATTATTTTTAAAAATATATTGACATTATAATATAAAAAATATATATTTGTCTTAATGCAATTTTTTAATTGTAAATCGTGAGGGGGTTGGTGAGTCTTTCCAACGCCTGCAATAAAGAGGAAGTGCATAATTGAAAAAGATTATTGACTTGAAGAATATCACCGTGAGCTATGGTGATAACACAGTTTTGGAAAATCTGAATTTATACATCAACGAAAAAGAGTTTATAACCCTGTTAGGACCATCAGGATGCGGTAAAACCACAACTCTTCGTGCCATTGCCGGCTTTGTCAAGCCTGACAGCGGAGATATTATATTCGAGGGTAAACGCATCAACGACCTGCCTGCACATAAGCGTAGAGTCAATACCATCTTTCAGCGTTATGCTCTTTTTTCTCATTTGAATGTATATGAAAATATAGCATTCGGACCTCAGCTTCAAAAGAAGCCGAAAGAGGAGGTTCGTCAAATCGTTGCCGATATGCTCAAACTTGTCAACCTTAAAGGCTTTGAAAAACGCCCGATTAACTCGCTTTCAGGCGGTCAGCAACAGCGTGTTGCCATCGCAAGAGCGCTTGCAAACAAACCGCATATTCTCCTTTTGGACGAGCCTCTCGGTGCGCTTGACCTCAAACTTCGCAAGGATATGCAACGAGAACTCAAAAACATTCAGCAGGAACTCGGCATAACCTTTATTTATGTTACCCACGATCAAGAGGAAGCACTCTCTATGAGCGATACCGTGGTTGTTATGGATAAGGGCAAAATCCAGCAAATCGGCACTCCCGAAGATATTTATAACGAGCCTGTCAACGCTTTTGTTGCCGACTTCATCGGTGAAAGTAATATTGTTGATGCAATTATGCTTGAGGATTATCTTGTAACCTTTGGCGGTGTTAAGTTCAAGTGCTTTGATAAAGGCTTTGACAAAAACGAATTCGTAGAGGCTGTTGTTCGCCCTGAAGATATTTTAATCAGAGAACCGGGCACACAGGCTTCTCTTACAGGTAAGGTAACTTCCGTAACATTCAAGGGTGTTCATTTTGAAATTCTTGTTGATGTAAACGGCTTTATTTGGATGATTCAAACCACAAGGGACGACATCCATGTTGATGACACTATCGGTATGCACATCGAACCTGACGCTATTCATATTATGAAGCGTAGCGAATATTCGGGCGAATTCGGTGACTATTCTTCATTCTCTGATGAGATGGATCACATTTCCGATGCGTCATATAATTGGGAGGACGAAAATGAAGAAGAGTAGTCTTTCTCAAAAAATGCTTGATAAGCCTTATTTGCTTTGGTCTGTGCTTTTCATCATTGTTCCGCTTGTTATGGTTGTGTTCTATGCTTTCACCGATAAAACAGGTGCGTTCACTTTTTCAAATATTGCACAGATAAAAAACTATTTTCCAACCATTTTGTTGTCGGTTCTTTATGGCTTGGCGGCAACGGTTATTTGCGTGATTATCGGCTATCCGTTTGCCTACGCTCTTTCAAAGCACAGCGTCAACACTCAAAGAACTATGGTGCTCCTTGTTATGCTTCCAATGTGGATGAATTTTCTAATCCGCACATACAGTCTTATGACCATTTTGGGCGACAGCGGAGTAGTGAACAACTTGCTCAACGCTCTCGGATTAAAGAGTGTTCATATGATTAACACAGGCGGTGCGGTCATTTTCGGTATGGTTTATAATTTCCTGCCTTATATGATTTTGCCGATTTATACCGTTCTTTCAAAGCTCGATAATTCGCTCGTTGAGGCGGCTCACGATTTGGGCTCCGGCAGAGCAACAACCTTCAGAAGAGTAATTTTGCCTTTGTCGTTGCCGGGTCTTTTGTCAGGCATTACAATGGTGTTTGTGCCTTGCGTTTCAACTTTCTACATCACACAAAAACTCGGCGGCGGTCAGATTGTTCTTATCGGTGATGTTATCGAAACTCAGTTTCAATCGGCAAATAACTATCATCTCGGTGCGGCACTCAGCTTTGTTCTTATGATTTTGATTTTCGTATGCCTCGGAGTAATGAATTACTTTGATGACGGCACACAGGACGGAGGTGTCGTTATATGAAAAATAAGGTTTCGTTTGCGTCAAGACTATATATGGTGCTCATATTCGTTTTTCTGTACGCGCCTATTGCCGTAATGACCGTGTTTTCGTTCAATTCGGGTTCTTCAACCTATATTATGGACGGCTTTTCAACCTCTTGGTGGGTTGAGATGTTTCACGACACAGCCGCTATGAATGCACTCAAAAACACTGTTTTGCTTGCACTTGTAACAATGGTTGTTTCCACTGTGCTTGGCGTTATGGCTTCGGTCGGTCTGTTTATGCAGAAAAACAAATTGTACAAAAAAACAATGATGAATGTCACAAACATTCCTATGATGAATCCTGAAATTGTAACAGGTATTTCAATGATGCTTTTGTTTGTGTTTGTCGGCACGCTTGTCAATGTAAAAGAGGTGCTCGGCTTCACAACACTTCTCATTGCCCATGTCACATTCTGCTTGCCGTATGTTATTTTGAATGTTATGCCAAAACTTCGTCAATTCGATATGAATGTCTACGAAGCGGCGGTTGACCTCGGCTGTAAACCGTTCAAGGCTTTCATGAAGGTCGTTATGCCTGAAATTATGAACGGCATCATCACGGGTTGCATTATGTCGTTCACATTGTCACTTGATGATTTCATCATTTCGTATTTCACCAACGGACCGTCATTCCAGACCTTGCCGATTTATATTTTCTCTCTCACCAAAAAGAGGGTAAAGCCTGATATGTTTGCATTGTCAACCCTTATGTTCCTTGTCATTCTTGTGCTTTTGATTTTTATGAACATCGCACAAGCAAGGGCAGAAAAAAAGGAGGCGGCAAAATGATTAAATTTAAAAGAATTGTTGCTTTTCTTATGTGCTTTGTGTGTGCTTTGCCGTTGATGAATGTCACGGCTTATGCCGATGAGGATTATTTTTCCGATGAGCAAAAGGCTTATTATAAGTCTCTCGGGCTTCAGGGCACAACCGTCAATGTGTACAATTGGGGCGAGTATATCTCCGATGGCGGAGAAGGCTCAATGGATGTTGTCCGTGAGTTTGAAAAACTTACGGGTGCAAAAGTCAATTATACTAATTTTGAATCAAATGAGAATATGTATTCCAAGCTTTCGGGCGGTGGCGTTTCTTATGATGTAATCACTCCGTCTGATTATATGGTTGAGCGTCTTATTGACGAAGATATGCTTGTTCCGCTTGATTATTCAAATATTCCGAATATGAAGTATATGCGTGAGGATTGCTTGAATCTTCCGTTTGACCCTGAACAGAAGTATTCTGTTTGCTTTAATACAGGCTATACCGTTCTTATATATAATAAGAAGTTGGTTAAAGAAAAGCCTGATTCTTGGAAAGTCTTGTGGGATGAGCAGTACAAGGGTAAGGTGCTGATGTTCAACAACAGCCGTGATGCGTTTGCTATTGCTCAAAAATTGTTGGGGCAGAGCCTGAACACTCAAAATGAGCAAGATTGGGTAGATGCAGCAAAACTCCTTGCCGAGCAAAAAGATAAGGTTAATCCTGTTTATGTTATGGACGAGGTGTTCAACCTTATGGAATCGGGCGAGTACGCATTTGCAACTTATTATGTCGGCGATTATGTCCTTATGAACGAGAATAATCCCGATTTGGGTTATGCTTATCCAAAAGAGGGCGTAAATGCCTTTTATGACGCTTTTTGTATTCCAAAATGCACGCAGAACAAAAAAGGTGCAGAAGCGTTTATAAACTTTATGCAAGAGCCGGAAGTTGCGCTTGCAAATGAGGAGTATATTTTCTATGCTTCCGCAAACAAGGCTGTGCAGGAAAACGAGGAATGTTCGCTTTACGGCAATAAGGCGGTTTATCCCGACCCTGCACCTAAAAGCGAGGTATTTGAAAATCTTCCGCAGAATATTCTTGAACTTGAAAACAATTTGTGGTCAAGCGTAAAAAGCGGAAATCTCTCTGTAAACAGCAAAAAAACAGAACGCAAGATTTATATTGAATCCGGTATAGTGGCAGGTGTTGTTGTTATAGCGGTTGCTACCTATTTTGTCAGAAAACGAAAAAAGGATAAGGAACAGGATTTGGGTGATTTGTATGAGCAAAATTAAATGTGCTATATTTGATTTGGACGGCACACTTGTCAACACTATTGATGATTTGGCAGGTGCAACCGAAATATTGCTTAAAAAGTATAATTTTGAAGCAAATTGGTCTTTGGATGATTACAAAAAGTTTGTGGGCAACGGTGCAAAAAAACTTGTTGAGCGTGCCTTTGACCATACTTTGGATGAGCAAACACTCAATGACAGATACGAAGAATTTAAGATTATATATGATGAAGTAAAGCTTGACCATGCTCATGCTTATGACGGCATAAAGGAACAACTCCAAATCCTCAAGGATATGGGAGTAAAGCTTTGCGTTGTTTCAAACAAACCTGACATCGCCGCTCACGGTATGGTTGAGCATATTTTCGGCAAAGGATTTTTTGATTACATCACAGGTTGCATTGACGGACTTCCGACCAAGCCTGACCCAACAACTACTTTGAGGGCACTTTCGGCAGTTGACTGCAAGCCGACAGAGGCAATTTTCTTCGGCGACAGCGAGGTTGATATGCGAACTGCCAAAAATGCCAATATAGAAGCAGTAGGTTGCTCTTGGGGTTTTAGATCTTTCGAAACTCTTTTTGCAGAGCATCCGTCAGTGATAATAGACGAAACAAGCTACATATCAAGCTTATTTTAAAAAGTCAAAAAAACTTAAAAAAAATTTAAAAAAAGTGTTGACATTTGTAGTCTGTTCTGTTATACTTCTAACTGTTGACGCGAGAGTGGCGGAATCGGCAGACGCGCACGTTTGAGGGGCGTGTGGGGCGACTCGTACGGGTTCAAGTCCCGTCTCTCGCACCAAAAAATAGCAATTACCATTTGGTGATTGCTATTTTTTTATGCTATGAGATGTGTGATTTGAACCGTCTTGTATGGGGCCCCCACAAAGTCCGTTAGACTTTGTGGGGAGAGGAAAGATATATGCAGTGTTTGTTATTCTTTTGCTTGCAAAAGAATCTGAACACGGAATTTATCTTGACGAAAGTCCCGTCTCTCGCACCAAAAAATATAGACACCATTTGGTGTCTATTTTTTATGCTATGAGATGTATGCTTTTTTCTGCAATAATGTTTAATTTGTGTTATCATAACTACAAGTTGACTAATTTTGTGAATAAATAATTAATGTTTTTTGTATACAATTGACAAATATGGCTGTTTGTTATAGAATAAGCCTATGCAGACAGCAGTTAGCAGAGAGACAATGGGATGATGAAGGGCACGCTTCTTTTGGAAGGCGTGCTTTTTCATTTTGTCGTTTGATACAGTCTGTACTAAAAAATACCCTTCAATATTAAATTCGAACATTTGTATTGATTTTTAGTTTTTATGTGATATAATGTTTTCAGTAACCAATAATATTTGTACGGAGGCGTTTTTGTATGGCAAAGCAAAAAACATATATCGCAATAGATTTAAAATCGTTCTATGCCTCTGTTGAATGTGTTGAGCGAGGACTTGACCCGCTGAAAAACAATCTTGTTGTTGCCGATGACAGCAGAACGGAAAAGACCATTTGCCTTGCCGTGTCGCCGTCATTGAAAGCGTATGGAATTTCGGGCAGAGCACGACTTTTTGAAGTTGTTGAGCGTGTTCGCCAGGTCAATAATAATCGCAAACTGAAAAATAATTATGCCGAATTTAAGGGCGAATCCTATAATGCCGATGAATTGACAGATGGTGAGCTGAAGTTGTCGTATATCGTTGCTCCGCCTCGGATGAATCTTTACAAGAAGTACAGCAATAGAATTTTTGCCATATATTCGAGTTTTGTGTCGCCCGAAGATATTTTGGTTTATTCAATAGACGAGGTGTTTATTGACGCAACGAGTTATCTCCGCACTTCGGGCATAACCGCTCACCAAATGGCGATGGATATGATGAAAGCCGTTCTTGATGAAACGGGTATAACCGCCACTGCGGGAATAGGCACAAATATGTATCTTTGCAAGGTTGCTATGGATATTGTTGCCAAGCATATTGATGCCGATGAAAACGGCGTCAGAATTGCTGAACTTGACGAAATGTCTTATCGTCAAAAATTGTGGGATTATCGTCCGATTACTGATTTTTGGCGTGTAGGCAAGGGAACTGCAAAACGGCTTGAAAGCGTTGGAATTTACACAATGGGCGACATTGCAAAATGTTCTGTCGGTTCGTCAAATGAATTCTATAATGAGGATTTGTTGTATCGACTTTTTGGCATCAACGCCGAGCTTATCATAGACCACGCTTGGGGTTGGGAACCCTGCACAATCGAGGATGTCAAGGCATACAAGCCCGACACAAAAAGCATCAGCTCCGGTCAGGTGCTCACTCGACCGTATAGCTTTGATGAAACAACCGTTATCGTGCGTGAAATGGCAGAACTTCTTGCACTTGATTTGGTGGACAAAGGAGTTACAACAGACCAAATTGTGCTCACACTTAATTATGATATAGAAAATGTAAAAAACGGTTATAAGGGCGAAATCACAATTGACGGTTACGGCAGAAAAGTTCCCAAGCACGCACACGGAACAGGGAATATAAACCGTTTGACTTCATCGTCAAAGCTCATTGTTGAAACTGCATTGGCTGTACTGTTCAGGATTGCCGACAGAAATTTGTCTGTTCGCAAGGTCAATATTTCCGCCAATCACATAACCGATGAGAATAAAGTTGAACCGCAGATTTGTCAACTCGATTTCTTCACCGATTATTCAAAGATAAAGGCGGAAGAAGATTGCTTGAAAAAAGAACGGAGACTGCAAAACACTATGCTTCGTATTCAAAAACGATATGGCAAAAATGCTATTCTCAAAGGTACAAATTTGCAGGAATGTGCCACAACGATAGAACGCAATAATCAGGTGGGAGGTCATAAGGCAGAATGAAATATGACGATATTATATCTTTGCCTCATCACACCTCAACCAAGAGGGCGCATCTTTCCACGGCTCAACGCTCGGCACAGTTCGCTTCTTTTGCCGCCTTGAAAGGCTTTGAGGACGAAATTGCCGAAACCGCCCGTGTAACAGAAGAAAGGGTTGTTCTTGATGAAAACGAGATTGAGGCACTTAATGACGCTTTGCAGTATATTTCATATAATTTGAACGAAATTGCCGAGGTGTCAATCACTTATTTTGTGCCCGACAAATTGAAGTCGGGCGGTGCTTATATAACTAAAGTCGGCAGTGTAAAAAAGATAGATTCTTTTGCACGCAGGATTTTGATTGACGACACAGAAATTCTGATTGACGATATTGTCAAAATAGAAATATAATTTTACATTCGGCTCGTGATATGCTATTATATATAATATAAATTATCGTGAGGTGAGAAAATGAAGAAGATTGTTGTCGGCATACTTGCGCATGTTGATTCGGGCAAAACCACATTGTCGGAGGCTATGCTGTATCATTCGGGAGCCATCTCAAAACTCGGCAGGGTAGACAGCAAAAATTCTTTTTTGGACACATTTTCTCTTGAACGCTCACGAGGAATAACGATTTTTTCAAAGCAGGCACTGCTTAAATACAAGGAAACGGATATAACGCTTATTGACACGCCGGGGCATGTTGATTTTTCTGCGGAAACCGAGCGAACACTTCAAGTGCTCGATTACGCAATTTTAGTCATCAGTGCAACCGACGGTGTTCAAAGCCACACTCAAACTCTTTGGAAACTCCTTGCAAAGTATAAAGTGCCCTGCTTTATTTTTGTTAACAAGACCGATTTGGACGGTGCAGATAAGGATGTTGTTCTTTATCAACTGAAAACAAAATTGAGCGACGGTTGCGTTGATTTCACTTTGCCTGATGATGAACTGAACGAAAATATTGCCTTGTGCGATGATGTTCTTCTTGAAAAATATGAGGAGGACAGCCTCGGCAAACAGGATGTCATTTTGGCAATAAAAAACAGAAAAGTCTTTCCTTGTATGTTCGGCTCTGCGCTCAAACTTGACGGTGTAGATGCCTTTATGGATTTAATCAATAATTATACCGAGCAACCGCAGTATGGCCCTGATTTTGGCGCAAAGGTGTACAAAATATCCGAGGATAAAGGTCAGCGACTCACTATGATGAAAATCACGGGCGGAACGCTGAAAGTGAAAGAAATTCTGAAAAGTGAGAAAAATATAAACAGCGAAAAGGTCAATCAAATTCGCCTTTATTCAGGCGAAAAATTCACCGCTGTTGATGAGGCAACGGCAGGCACGGTTTGTGCCGTCACGGGCATAACCTTTACAAATTCGGGCGACGGATTGGGTGTTGAGGATAACTCATCAATTCCGATGCTTAGCCCTGTTTTGACATATACCGTCAATGTTCCCGATGGCACAGATGCCCACACCGTGCTGTCGGATATGCGTATTTTAGAGGCGGAAGACCCGCAACTTAAAGTTGAATGGAATGAGCGTTATTCCGAAATCCATGTCAAACTTATGGGCGATATTCAACTTGAAGTTTTGCAAACTCTCTTTGCCGACAGATTTGGAATTAATATATCCTTTGGCAAGGGCAGTATAATTTATAAAGAAACTATTGAAGAAGCAGTCGAGGGTGTCGGTCACTTTGAGCCACTCCGTCACTATGCCGAGGTGCATTTGCTATTGAAACCCGGCAAACGAGGCAGCGGACTTGTGTTCAAAACCGATTGCAAAGAGGATGTTCTCGATAAGAATTGGCAGAGACTTATCCTCACTCATTTGTATGAAAAAACTCATATCGGTGTGCTGACAGGTTCGCCGATAACCGATATGGAAATTATCTTGAAATCGGGCAAGGCACACCCAAAACACACCGAGGGTGGCGACTTCAGGCAGGCAACTTACCGTGCTGTTCGCCAAGGACTCCGCAGTGCAAAAAGCATTTTGCTTGAGCCGTATTATGATTTCGTTCTTGAAATTCCAAACGAAAATGTCGGAAGGGCAATGTCCGATATTCAACTTATGCACGGCACATTCAATCCTCCTGAATTGGACGGGGAAATGTCCGTTTTGACAGGCTCTGCTCCTGTTTCGGCAATGTGCGATTATGCGGGCACGGTGCGTCAGTATACCCGTGGAGTAGGCAAACTTTCGTGCACGCTCAAAGGCTATGAGCCTTGCCATAATGCCGAAGAAGTGATTGCCGAGTTTGATTATAATCCCGACAGCGACACCGACAACACTTGCGATTCCGTGTTCTGTTCAAAGGGCGCAGGCTACAATGTGAAGTGGGATGAGGTCAAAAGCCATATGCACTTGCCGAGCATACTTTCAACACCGAAAAGCGAGTATGCTCCAACTCGTTCGGCAGGCAGGATGTCAAGCTATGCAGACAAAAACGATTTGTTTGCGCTTGATAAAGAACTTATGGAGATTTTTGAGCAAACCTATGGAAAAATTAAGCACAAAAATCCAAATAACTGCCACTTCACTTTTACTGAAAAAACAGAGAAACAAAACCCTAAAAAGATGATGAAAGCTCCAAAATACGAAGGTCCCGAATATCTTTTGGTTGACGGCTACAATGTCATCTTTTCGTGGGATAATTTGAAAAAACTTGCCGATAGCAGTATTGACGGAGCAAGGAATGCACTTATCAATATTCTCTGCAATTATCAGGGCTACAAGAGGTGCGAGGTTATTGTTGTCTTTGATGCCTACAAGGTCAAAGGCAATCACCGTGAAATCGAAAAGGTAAATAACATCACCGTTGTTTACACCAAAGAGGCAGAAACAGCAGATATGTATATCGAAAAGGCTTCGCTTGATTTGGCAAAAAAGCACAAGGTCAGAGTTGTTACCTCCGATGCTCTCGAGCAGGTTATTATCCTTGGCAACGGTGCTTTGCGTGTGTCTTCCCGTGAATTTCAGGGCGAGGTAAAATCGGCAGAGGAGAATATTCGCACTATAATTGAAAATAATCATTAAACATTAAACATGATTGATTGTTTTACTGTTGAAATTTTTATTATAATATGCTATATTATTATAAGCATAAAATTTAGTTGGAATAAAAATTTATGTCTAAAAGAGTAGAGAGGATGTTTTTTAATGAAGAAAAGAAAAGCATTAAAAAAGGGACTTCGTCTTTATGAGGGCAAGGAGCTTTCAAAAGATTTTCCTATCACTGCAATTAATGCTTCTTCTGTAACCGTTTATCCTTTGAGCCAGCATATCGGCGCACCTGCCGAGCCACTCGTAAATCCGGGTGACAGAGTGCTTAAAGGTCAGATGATTGCGAAGGCAGGCGGATTTATTTCCGCACCCGTGCACAGCTCGGTTTCAGGCACGGTAAAATCTATTGAAAACCGCAGAGTAATCAACGGCAGTCTTGTAAAATCTATTGTTGTTGAAAATGACGGACTTGATGAAGAGGTCGAGGGAATGGGCGTTAAGTCAAATCCCGATGATTTGACCGTTGAGGAGATTCTCCAAAAAATCAAGGACTTCGGTGTTATCGGTTTGGGTGGTGCAGGCTTCCCGACAGGTGTAAAATTGTCACCTAAAAACGCTGATGAAATCGACACCATCATCATCAACGGCTGTGAGTGCGAACCTTATCTCACCGTTGACTATCGTATTATGCTTGAAAAGGGCGAGCAGATTGTTAAGGCAGTTCGCCAAATTCAAAGACTTTTGCCAAATGCAAAGGCTATTTTCGGCATTGAGGACAACAAGAACGATTCAATCAAGGTTATCAAGGGCTTTATTCAACCTGATGATAATATGGACATCTGCGAACTTAAAACAAAGTATCCGCAGGGTGGTGAGCGTTCACTTATTTATGCCGTAACAGGTAGAAAAATTAATTCAAAAATGCTTCCTGCCGATGCAAAATGCATTGTTGTAAACTCATCAACCTGCTTTGCAATTTACAATGCACTTTATGAGAATATTCCTCTTATTTATAGGTATATGACCATAACAGGTGACGGCGTTAATCAGTGCAACAACTTCAAAGTGCCAATCGGTTGCAGCCATCAGTATGTAATCGAAAAGTGCGGTGGCTTGAAAGAAAATGTAGTCAAGGTTATTTCGGGCGGTCCGATGACAGGCTTTGCTATGAGCACACTTGAAGTGCCTGTTCAAAAGACTTCTGCGTCTATTCTTGCTTTCACAGAGGATGATGTTGCTTCTGTTGAAGCTACAAATTGTATTCACTGTGGCAGATGCGTAAGCGTTTGTCCGTCAAATCTTCTTCCGCAAATGCTTGCAAAGGCTGTTAAGCAGAGCAAATTCACTGCTTTTGCGGATTTGGGCGGTATGGAATGTGTACAGTGTGGCTGTTGCTCATACACTTGCCCTGCAAGAATTCCTCTTACCCACCTTTTCAATGTCGGCAAGGCAGAGGTAAGAAAAGAACTTAACAGACAAAAAAGTAAGGAGGTCAACTAAATATGTATAATGTTTCGGTATCTCCGCATTTAAGAACACAGGACAGCACCAAAACAATTATGGGCGATGTCGCATTGGCACTTTTGCCGATTCTTGCATTCGGTATCTACCATTTCGGTCTTCCGGCATTGTTCGTAACTGTTCTTTGCGTTGTATCAAGTGTTCTCTTTGAACTTCTTTTTGAGGTTATCACAAAACGACCAATCACAATTTTTGACAACAGTGCGTTGGTAACAGGCCTTATTTTGGCTGTTAACCTTCCTGCAAGTGTGCCTTGGTACATTCCTGTTCTCGGCAGCGGCTTTGCAATCGTTATTGTAAAAATGCTTTTCGGTGGCTTGGGTCAGAACTTTATGAACCCTGCACTCGGTGCAAGATGCTTCCTTCTCATTTCTTTCGCTGCAAAAATGGGCGATTTTGCAATGTATAAGGTATACAGTGCATCATTCAGCGAGCTTTTCAAGGACGGCAAAATCAAGGATTGTCTTTATCTCCTTGCAGGCAAGACAGACACTGCTATTGATGCTGTTGCAGGTGCAACTCCTCTTGCACAGCTTGGTGACGGCAAAGAACTTGATTTGACATCACTTTTCCTTGGTATGCACAGCGGTTGTATCGGTGAAGTTTCGGCTCTTGCCATCTTAATCGGTGCCGCATATCTCCTTATCAAAAAGGTTATTTCAATCCGTATTCCGGGTACATATATTCTTTCAACTGTTGCGTTTATCGCAATTATCAGACTTGTTCAGGGTGACACAGTAACTGTAAATTACCTTTTGAGCGAGGCTTTGTCAGGCGGACTTCTTGTTGGTGCATTCTTTATGGCAACCGATTATGTTACAAGTCCGATAACCGCAAAGGGTCAAATCCTTTACGGTGTGCTTCTCGGCTTTGTAACAGCAATGTTCAGAGTTGTAGGTTCATCAGCAGAAGGCGTTTCATATGCAATCATCATTTGCAACCTTCTTGTTCCGTTGATTGAAAAAATAACTGTTCCAAAGCCTTTCGGCTCAGTTAAAGCGAAAGGAGATGCACAGTAATGGAAAAGAAAAAATCAGGCTTGTTCAAAAATACTTTGATTTTGGTCATCATCACACTTGTGGCTGTTGCCGCTTTGGCTGTTGTAAACCAAATCACAAGAGAACCTATTGAACAGGCAGAAATTAATCAAAAGGCAGAGGCTTATAAGGTTGTTTATGCTGATGCCACAGAGTTCGGCGAGGTTGACGGACTCGACAAAATGATTGAAAAATCAACAAAACTTTTTGACAAAAACGGTCTTGCAGGCTGTGCTGTTACCGACGCTCTTGAAGTTAAATCATCAAACGGCGACACAGAGGGCTACATCATTGCTTCAACTTCACCAAACGGCTACGGCGGTGAAATTCAGGTTGCAATCGGTATCAAGGACGATAAGCTTACAGGCTTCACTGTAATCAGCAACAGCGAAACAGCAGGTCTTGGCTCAAAATGTGCAGATCCTGATTTCCAAAATCAGTTTAAGGGCAAGCCGGCACAAACTTTGAGCTATACAAAGTCAGGTGCTACTGCTGATACAGAGATTGATGCAATTTCAGGTGCAACAATCACAACAAATGCCGTAACAGAGGCAGTCAATGCCGGTATTGCTTTCTATCAAGCAAACTTCGGCGGTGCGGATTCCGCACAGGCACAGTAAGAGAGGGGGAGATTTTTTTGAAGGGTATTTTAGAAAGACTTTATAATGGTATCATCAAGGAAAATCCTACCTTTGTGCTTATGCTTGGTATGTGTCCGACCTTGGCGGTAACAACAAGTGCACTCAACGGCCTTGGTATGGGTGTTGCCACAATGGCAGTTCTCATTATGTCAAATATGATTATTTCTCTTTTGCGTAAGGTTATTCCAAACGGCGTCAGAGTGCCTGTTTATATCATTATTATTGCTTCATTTGTAACAATTGTAGAAATGCTTATGCACGCATTCCTCACTCCGCTTTACAGCAGTTTGGGTATTTTCATCCCTCTCATCGTTGTAAACTGCATCATCTTCGGCAGAGCGGAATCTTATGCTTCAAAGAACAATGTTTTGCTTTCAATCTTTGACGGTGTCGGTATCGGTATCGGTTTCACAATCGGTCTTACCACTATCGGTATTATCAGAGAAATCCTCGGCAACGGCACAGTTTTCGGACTTCGTGTTTTGCCTGAAAGCTATGAGCCTATTTCAATCTTCATTCTTGCTCCGGGTGCATTCTTGGTGCTTTCACTTCTCTGCGCTTTGATGAACAAACTCGGCGTAAGCAAGAAAGAAAAGAAAAAGACAGGTTGTACAGGCAACTGTGCACAATGTCCGTCGGCAGAAAAGGAGGGCAAGTAAATGGCTGGAAAGTTGTTTTTGGTTCTGATTACAACAGCACTTATAAACAATGTTGTTCTTAGTCAGTTCTTGGGTATTTGTCCGTTCCTCGGTGTTTCAAAATCCACCAAAACAGCCGCAGGTATGGGCGGAGCGGTAGTTTTTGTTATCACTCTTTCATCGCTTGTTTCAAGCGTTCTTTACAAATATATTATTGTAAAACTTAATTTAGAGTATTTAAAAACAATTATATTCATCGTTGTAATTGCATTCTTGGTTCAGCTTGTTGAGATTTTCCTCAAAAAGGTTGTTCCGTCACTTTATAAGAGCCTCGGTGTATACCTTCCTCTTATCACAACAAACTGTGCGGTTTTGGGTACTGCTCTCACAAATGTTCAGCAGTCAAACGATGTAATCACAAGCGTTGTTACAGGCTTTGGCACTGCAGTAGGCTTTACTATTGCCATCGTTATTATGGCAAGCGTTCGTGAAAAAACAGAAAACAATGATTTCTTGGGATGCTTCAAGGGCACACCTGCGGTTCTTATGACTGCGTGCCTTATGTCTATTGCATTCTACGGCTTCAATGCTTTTGCTTAAGCAGAAAGGAGCTTTATGGATATTAAAGAGATTTTAATTGCCGTTGGCATTGTTTGCCTCATCAGCTTGATTGTCGGCGTTGCTCTCGGCATTGCAGAAAAAGTTTTTCATGTAGAAGTAGATGAAAAAGAAGAAAAAGTAAGAGAGGCTCTTCCGGGCAGTAACTGCGGTGGTTGCGGTTATGCCGGATGTGATGCTCTTGCTCACGCTATTGCTTCAGGCGAAGCTCCTGTTTCGGGTTGTCCTGTCGGCGGTAAGCCTGTTGCAGAACAAATTGCAAAAATTATGGGTGCGGAACTTGGCGAAATAACTCGCAAGGTTGCATATGTAAAGTGCGACGGTAATAGCGACAAGAGAACTCTTGATTATAACTATATCGGCATTGACAGCTGTACAGCAGCTTCAATTATGCCGGGTTCAAGCCCATATGCTTGCAAGTACGGATGCCTCGGCTTCGGCTCTTGTGCAAGAGTTTGCCCTGAAAGTGCAATTCGTATTATCGATAAGAAAGCCGTTGTTGACGAAAGTCTCTGCATTGCTTGTGGCAAATGTGTAAAGATTTGTCCTCATCAGCTTATCGAGCTTGTTCCTGCTGAATCACATTATCGTGTTCAGTGTTTCTCACATGTAAAGGGCAAGGATGTAAGAGATGCCTGCACAGCAGGTTGTATCGCTTGCGGTATTTGTCAAAAAGTTTGTGAGGCAGGAGCTATCACTGTTGTTGATAACATTGCAAAGATTGATTATGAAAAATGTACTTCTTGCGGTAAATGTGCCGAAAAGTGTCCAAGAAAGATAATTAAGAAATATTAATGTCTAAATATTGTGATAAATTCTTCACAAAGATATTGACAATCTGTTGTCAATGATTTAAAATGATGTTAACATTTTGGTAAACAATAATATTAAAGGAGAGGATTATTATGACTAAAATGAAAAAAATTCTTGCAGTCGGACTTGCAGGTTTGATGGCAGTAGGCTTTGCAGCTTGCTCCGGTTCAAAGGATTCAAAAACAACAGACGACGCAAAGACTGACGCAACAGCAACTGCAAAGACAGGCTATGCTATTTCAAGCGAAATCAAAGAGGACGAATACAATAAGTCCGAAACAGCACTTGAAATTGACTCTGTATGTGCAGCAGTTCTTGTTGATGCAGACGGTAAAATCATTGATGTAAAAATTGACGAAGCTCAGACAAAGCCTGACCTCAAGAAGGACAACGGCGATGTAGCAGACCTCAGAACAAAGCGTGATAAGAAGGAAGACTACGGCATGAAGGGTGCTTCCGGAATCGGCAAAGAATGGTATGAGCAAATTGCTGCATTTGAAGAATGGGCAAAGGGCAAGACAGCTGAAGAAGTTAAGGCTGGTATCGGCGAAGACGGTTATCCATCAGATGCTGACCTCAAGGCAGGTTGCACAATGTATGCAAACGGTTTTGCACAGGTAACAGCACAGGCTATGGAAAATGCCAAAGACCTCGGTGCAAGCGCTACTGATTCACTCAAGCTTGCTATGACAACAGAAAAGTATTATGAGTCAAACGAAACAAATCTTCAGTACGACACAAACTATGCAATTGTAACTGTTGATGCAGATGGCAAGGTAACATCTTGCGTTATCGATGCTTCACAGGCTAAGTGTTCAATCGCTGACGGCAAGTTCACTGTTGAAAAGGGCGCTTACAAGTCAAAGAAAGAACTTGGCGACGATTACAATATGAGAGGCGCATCACCAATCGGAAAAGAATGGTATGAGCAAGCTGAAGCATTTGAGAAGTGGTGTGTTGGCAAGACAGCTGACGAAATCAAGGCTTCTTATGGCGACGATATGGCAGCAACTGATGCAGACCTTAAGGCAGGTTGCACAATTACAATCAGCGGCATTGCAGAAAATGTTGCAAAGGCAATCAATTCATAATTGCTTTTAATTGCTGATTTTGAGTTCCCCTAATTTTAGGGGAACTTTTTTTGAATACATTTTTGAACATATTTATTTGTTTTATATAGTTTTATATATAATAATATATTAAAGAGGTTGAATTGTTGCCGGAATTCTGTTATAATATCATTTATGAAAAAAATATTATCGCTGTTTTTGGCTTTTGCGGTTGCAGTTGCTTTCGCTTCTTGCTCCAATACTGCCAAAGCAAAAGAAAAATATAAAGCATCGTTCCTTGACCTTTTTGATACTGCGTCAACCGTTATTGCATATGATAACAGTCAGGAAGAGTTCGACCGCAATTATCAAAGGTTTTATGATGAACTTAAAACTTATGATGAACTGTTCGACATTTACAAGGAATACGAAGGTGTAACAAATCTGTATAAAGTCAACAAACTTGCAGGCAAATCTCCTGTAAAGGTTGATAAAAAAATTATTGATATGCTGACTTATGGCACGGAAATTTACAGCTTCACCAAAGGCAAGGTGAATATTTGTATGGGTGCTGTTCTTGAACTGTGGCATAACGAGAGGGATTACGGCATTGCAAATCCCGAGGAAGCAAAACTTCCCGATATGTCAAAGCTGAAAGAGGCAAGCAAGCACACCGATATTAATAATCTTGTTATAGACAAGAATAACAACACCGTTTATTTCAAAGACCCTGAGATGAAACTTGATGTCGGCGCAATTGCCAAGGGCTATGCCGTTCAGCAGATTTCAAACTGGGCACAGAACAATTTGTGGACAAGCGCCGCAATTTCAATCGGCGGAAATGTTTCAACTTTCGGCTATAAAAACGATGACGGTCAAACAAAGTGGACTATCGGCATTGAAAATCCCGACACCACTTCCGATGATTTTTTGCTGAAACTCAATATCACAGACGAGTGCATTGTTACAAGCGGTGATTATCAACGCTATTACACCGTTGACGGCAAAAAATATTGCCATATAATCAATCCCGAAACGCTTATGCCAAGCGAATATATGGCGAGCGTGTCGGTGATTTGCAAGGATTCATCATTTGGTGATGCAATGTCAACCGCATTGTTTAATATGACTATAGAGGACGGCAAAAATCTTGTTGACAGCCTTGACGGAATTGAAGCCGTGTGGGTTGACAAGGAATATAACAAAACATTTTCAAAAGGATTTAATCAATTTTTAGATAATTCGGAGGAATAAATTATGAATTCAAAAGCGCATTACAATCCAAAATCCAAAAGACAGCTTGTGTCTTTCGTCATTATGCTCGTACTCAGCGTTGCTGTTGTATTCGGTTCAATCGCAATCAAAAATGCTGTTGATGAGAAAAATAACGGCACTGTTGATGTAAACTTCACAATTTCAAAGTCTGTGCCTGTTTCGGTTAAAGATAACGATCTCGGTGTAACAGCTGTTGAAGAAGTGTACAACGATAAAAATGAAGTTGTGGCTTATGTAATCAACGGCACAACAGTCGGTTACAACGCAGAATCACCAATCGAAATGGCAACAACAATCACCGCTGACGGCAAAGTTGTTTGCGGTGTAGATATTCTCAAGCAAGAAGAAACCGAATATCTCGGTGTTCGTATTGCTACCGATGATTTCAAAAACCAATTTGCAGGCAAAAAGATTCCTGTTGTTTCATCAAACGGTATTGAAAAAGGCTCAAAAGTTGATGTAATCGCAAAGAGCACAATTTCATCAGAAGCTGTTATCACCGGTGTTGATAATGCAGCTGAATATGTAACCGAATTTTTGGCTAAATAATGAAAAAGGCTGACTTGATTATTGTTGCCGTTGTGCTTGCCGTTGCGGGAGTACTTTGCTTCTATCTTTATTTTGTCAATGGCGACAGTGGCAAATTCGTTCAGGTTGAGGTTGACGGAAAAGTTGTTGACACCTTAAAACTTGATGAAGATTTTGAAAAGCAGTATGATTTTGACGGCGACACAAACACTCTTGTCATCAAAGACGGCAAAGCAAAGGTAACCAAGGCAAATTGTCCTGACGGTGTTTGCGTCAATCATAAAGCTGTCAATAGGTCGGGCGAGTCGATTATTTGCCTGCCACATAAATTTGTCGTCACCGTGACTGATGAAAAATCGTCCGATGATGAAATTGATGCCGTGGCATAGTTGGTATTTTGTATGAAAAAATCTAAAATAAAAAATATTGCGTTCTACGGTATGATGATAGCTCTTGCACTTGTGTTCAGCTATCTTGAATCGTTTATTCCGATTAATTTGCTCATCCCTATTCCGGGTGTAAAGCTCGGCTTTGCAAATATCGTTGTTGTGTTTGCTCTGTATATGATGAAGCCTGTTGATGCAATTATTATCGGCGTGCTTCGTGTGCTTTTGTCGGGTCTGCTGTTTGGCAATCCGATGACTATTGCATATAGCCTTGTCGGTTGCTTTTTGAGTTGGCTCGTTATGACTTTGCTCAAAAATACGAAGCTTTCCATCGTCGGTGTGAGTATGCTTGGCGGTATAATGCACAATATCGGACAGCTGATTGTAGCAGTAGTTCTTACAAGCACGGTCAGAATTGCTTATTATTTGCCTGTTCTTCTCGTGTCGGGTATGGTGACCGGTCTTGTTATGGGTTATGCTTCAAAATTGGTTATTGACCGAATTTCTAAAATTAAAAAGAATGTTTGATGCTCTGAATATTTCAGGGCATTTTTTCATATATTCCTGTGAGGGATCAGTATGAATGAATTTGAAAATAAAAAAGAACATTCGTTTACAGTAAAAAATCGTGAATATGCCACTCTTGACGGGGTGACGGATGTTGATGCGTTCAATGAGGAAGAAATACAGGCAAAAACCGACTACGGCGCACTTACTATCAAAGGCGAGGGTTTGCATATTGAGGAACTGGATTTGACAAGCGGTTGCTTAAAGGTGAATGGCAAAATCACCGCTCTTGTTTATGTAAATGACGGGGTCAAAAAAAGTACATTCAGGCGACTTTTTTCATGATGATGCTGTTGTCGTTTGTTGCTCTCGGCGCTGTTTTCGGCTTTGTTTTTTCACTTGTCACTTTGGTTGAAAATATCTTGCTGTCGAGAATTTTATCCTTTGTTCTGGATGTTTTTATGATGCTGTCATTTGCTGTGATGTTTTTCTGTTTTGTAATAGGCTTTGGAACTGACGGCTTCAGACTGTATTATTTTTTGCTGACTTTGGTTGGATTTGTCTTGTATCGTCTGACGGTACATAGGCTTTTTTCAAAATTTAATCGTAAACTTGTGGGTAGGCTTTCTTTAAAGCGTAGAAAATTTACAAAAAGGTTAAAAAAGTTTTAAAAAACTATTGCATTTGCTTGTGCGAATATAATATAATATAAAGGTAAATAAACAAGGGGAGTCCGCTATGAAAGCTAATAGTAATAAGATTAAAAGCAAGAAGAATGTAGTTATCGGATTTGTTGTCGCAATTATTGTAGCGTTGGTTGGATATTGCTCGTTTTGCCTTATAACAAATGCTGCCGACATCAGCAGACTTAAAACCGAATCACAGGAACTTAACACAAAGTATCAGCAACAGCTTGATGAAAATAAAAAGGTCAAGTCAATTCTCAATTCGGATGATAAGGATGAATATATCGAGCAAAAGGCTCGTGAAAAGGGCTATGTAAAGGACGGAGAGGTTGTTTATTACGACATCTCATCAAGCAAATAAAACTTATTTGGGTGGCGCATAACCACCCAATTTTTATGTAGGTGTAAAATATGATGATGAAAATGGTTGCCACTTGCCTCTTGGGTATTGAGGGTATTGTAGCTGATGATTTAAAAGCTATGGATGCACAGAATGTCTGTGCTGAAAACGGCAGGGTGTTTTTTGACGGAGATGAATCCATCCTTGCCCGTGCCAATATTTGGTCAAGATATGCAGAGCGTATTCTTATCGTGTTGGATAGATTCACTGCGGTAACATTTGAGGAATTGTTTCAAGCAGTTAAGGCTTTGCCGTGGGGCGAATTTATCGGTTCTGCCGATGAATTCCCTGTAAAGGGTTTTTCAATCAACTCCACCCTCCATTCTGTTCCGGACTGCCAAAAGATAATCAAAAAAGCGATTGTTGAATCTCTCAAGGAAGATTATCACATCAATTGGTTTGAGGAAAGCGGTCCTGTCCATCAAATTCAGTTTTCAATTATGAAGGATGAAGTCACAATTATGCTCGACACATCGGGCAGAGGACTTCACAAAAGAGGCTATCGCCCTGTTGGCAACGATGCCCCTATCAGAGAAACTCTTGCTGCCGCTATGTGCCGACTTTCACAGCTTCGTCACTATCACACAATGTACGACCCTTGTTGCGGAAGCGGAACAATTCTTATCGAGGGCGCAATGCTTGCAAATAATATCGCACCGGGCATAAATCGTAACTTTGATGTTGACCGTTGGGGCTTTGTTCCTGAATCTGTTTGGATGAGCGAGCGTGAACGCTGTCACGATTTAATCAAGACCGACACCGATTTTGTTGCATTCGGTTCTGATATTGACCCACATGCAATTGAACTTACCGAAAAGAACGCAAGAAATATCAAGGTGGACAAGTTCATTCGTGCGTCTGTTTGCGATGTTGCAAAGTTTAATCCGACAACCGAAAAGGGCACTCTTATCACAAATCCGCCTTATGGCGAAAGAATGCTTGATATTCGCACTGCCGAAAAGTTGTATCGTGTTATGGGCGACAAATTTGTTCGCAGACACGGTTGGAGCTATGGTATTATCTCTCCTGATGAGGAATTTGAAAAATGCTTTGGCAGAAAAGCTGATAAGCGCCGTAAACTGTATAATGGTATGATTAAGTGCCAATACTATATGTATTTTAAATAAATTGTCGATAAATGGTTTGAAACACATCGATATATATAATCAATTTTACTTTCTTTGTAAAAGGGAAGTGGCAATATTAAAGTGTTAATGGAGAATTAAAATACATATTTGAGCTGTATACTCAAATATGTATCGATGTTTTTCGTTTTTTTCTCAGTCGAAGTATTTATATACATCTTCCTTCGCAAGAAAACAAAATTCAAATTCATTTCTCAACAATTATATAATAATTATTCCGACTTCTCTTGTCATCAAGGGAAGTCATTTTGTTTTTTGCTTTGGTATATGACGGATTTCGCCTGTTTTTATTTGTGTTTGAAGTATAATATTCACTAAACATCATATATTTTTTAAATAATTTATGAACCCTATTGACATTTTTGAAAAAGTTGCTAAAATATATATTAGCACTCGGAGATAAAGAGTGCTAACACATAAATGATAAATTTTTAATGAGGTGATATATTATGACTATTAAGCCACTTGCAGACAGAGTTCTGCTCAAACAAGTAAAGCCTGAGGAAACGACTGCATCAGGTCTTATTCTTGCTGCTTCTGCACAGGAGAAGCCGGAGATTAGTGAGGTTGTTGCGGTTGGTCCGGGCACAGAAAAAAATCCTATGACCGTTAAAGTCGGTGATAAGGTTATTATCAGCAAGTATTCAGGCACTCAAGTTAAGGTTGACGGTGAGGAATACACCATCACAGAGGTTAAAGAAGTACTTGCAGTAGTTGAGTAATATAAGGAGGAATTTAGCTATGGCAAAAGATATAATTTATGGCGAAGAAGCCCGCAAGGCTCTTCAGGCAGGTATTGATAAACTTGCAAACACAGTAAAGATTACACTTGGCCCAAAGGGCAGAAATGTAGTTCTTGATAAAAAATACGGTTCACCGCTCATCACAAATGACGGTGTAACAATCGCAAAGGAAATCGAGCTTGAAAATCCTTTTGAAAATATGGGTGCACAGCTCGTAAAGGAAGTTTCATCAAAGACAAATGATGATGCAGGTGACGGCACAACAACAGCAACACTTCTTGCACAGGCTCTTGTCAGAGAGGGTATGAAGAATGTTGCCGCAGGTGCAAACCCAATGACTGTTAAAAACGGTATTAAGGGTGCTGTTGACGCAGTTGTTGATTCTGTAAAGGCTCAAAGCCGTGCAGTAAAGGACAATGCCGACATCGCAAGAGTTGCAACTGTTTCAGCTGCCGATGAATATGTAGGCTCTCTTATCGCAGAGGCTATGGAAAAGGTAACTGCCGACGGCGTTATCACAATTGAGGAGTCAAAAACAGCAGAAACAACTTGTGAAGTTGTAGACGGTATGCAGTTTGACCGTGGTTACATTTCACCTTATATGGTAACAGATACCGATAAGATGGAAGCTGTAATTGATGATGCAATGCTCCTCATTACAGACAAAAAGATTTCAACAGTTCAGGATATTCTTCCTCTTCTTGAGAGTGTGCTCAAGGCAGGCAAGAAACTTGTTATCATTGCAGAGGATGTTGAGGGCGAGGCTCTTCAAACAATTCTTCTCAACAAGCTCCGTGGCACATTCACTTGCGTATGCGTAAAAGCTCCGGGCTTTGGTGACAGAAGAAAGGATATGCTTCAGGATATCGCAATCCTTACAGGCGGTCAGGTAATCACTTCCGACCTCGGTCTTGAACTTAAGGATACAACAATGGCTATGCTTGGTCAGGCTCGTCAAGTTAAGGTTACAAAGGAAAATACAATTATCGTTGACGGTGCAGGCAACAGCGAAGACATCAAGGCAAGAACTTCTCAAATCAAAACAGCTATTGAAAATTCAACTTCTGATTTTGACAGAGAAAAACTTCAGGAAAGACTTGCAAAGATGGCAGGCGGTGTAGCAGTCATCAAGGTTGGTGCAGCTACCGAAACAGAAATGAAAGAAAAGAAGCTCCGTATCGAGGACGCTCTTGCAGCCACAAAGGCAGCCGTTGAAGAGGGCATTGTACCGGGCGGCGGTGTTGCTCTTATTAATGCAATTCCGGCAGCAAAGGCACTTCTTGACACAGATGATGCAGACTACAAGACAGGTGTAAATATCGTTCTCAAGGCTCTTGAAGAACCTGTTCGTCAAATCGCCGCAAACGCAGGCGAGGAAGGTTCTGTAATCGTTGATAAGATTAAGAACAGCGAAGCAGGCACAGGTTGCAACTTTGCAACAGGCGAATATGTTGATATGATTGAAAACGGTATCGTTGACCCTGCAAAGGTAACTCGTTCCGCACTTCAAAATGCCGCTTCTGTTGCAGCAATGGTTCTCACAACCGAATCACTTGTAACAGACATCAAAGACCCACAGGCAGATGCAGCACAGGCAGCAGCTATGGCAGCAGCATCACAGGGCGGTATGTATTAATCCGATTTTTCAGATTTATTCCAATATATTTCAAAAACTCTCTTGGGTTCGCCCAAGGGAGTTTTTTGTTGACGAATTGTTAAAATAATGGTATAGTTAAAATGTTAAAATCAATTATGGTGGTATATTGCTATGAATATGAAACTTGACAGAAACTGGACAACCGATAATAACGGTGCACCTCTCAATGATGCAGAGGTACAGAGATATATTTCAGTTGTTCCGACTCCAAGCCAACAAAGACTTCAGGACAAGCCGTTTTATGCGTTCTTCCACTTTGGTATGAACACTGCAAACGACAGAGAATGGGGTTGCGGAAGCGAGGTTGTTTCTGATTTCGATATTACAAAAATCAAGCCGGAACAGTGGGTAAAAACCGTTAAAGCGGCAGGTATGACAGGTATCATCCTCACTTGTAAGCACCACGATGGTTTCTGCCTTTGGAATACAGGCACAACAGATTTCAATGTTATGAACAGCCCTATGGGCAAGGATATTGTAAAGGCAGTGTCGGATGAATGTCACAAGCAGGGTATTGAATTCGGTGTTTATCTCTCGCCGTGGGATATGCACGAGCCAACTTACGGAACAGAGCAGTATAATGATTATTTCATTCGTCAGCTTACAGAACTTTGTGGTAATTATGGCGAACTTTTTGAGGTTTGGTTTGACGGTGCAAAGGGCGCAAATGCAAAGGCGTTTACATATGATTGGCAGAGATATTACAAACTCATTCGCACAATGCAACCAAATGCAAATATTGCAATCTGCGGTGAGGATATTCGTTGGGTAGGCAACGAGGCAGGCAAGGCAAGAAAGAATGAGTATTCTGTTGTTCCTGCTTCTCTCAAGCATTGCGAGGCTATCGAAAAGAACAGCCAAAACGCTGAAGGCGACGCCGCAAGACTTCAAAAGGTAGACACTATGGATGAGGATTTGGGCTCAAGAAATATCCTCAAGAATAACGCAAACCTCTCTTGGTATCCTGCCGAGGTTGATGTTTCAATCCGTAAAGGTTGGTTCTATCACAAAAAAGATGACAGAACCGTAAAGAGTGCAAGACGACTTTTCAAGATTTATCTCACATCTGTCGGCAACAACTGCACACTTCTCCTCAATATTCCGCCAAACGATAAGGGCGTAATTTGTGCAAAGGATGTTCGCAACCTTAAAGCTCTTGGCAAAAAAATCAATGACATCACTGCTTATCCCGTTTTGGAGCAGAATATCGGTGAACTCAAAGCGGATCAAGGTTATCTTGAATTCAATTTTGATTCTGAAAAGAAACTTAAGTATTTTGTTATCAGCGAAGATTTGGCTTATTCACAGAGAATTGAGAAGTTTGACCTTTATATCAAAAAACCAAACGGAAGCTACAAGCGTGCTTATCAGGGCACAATCGTTGGCGCAAAGAAGATTGTCAAACTCAACAAAAAGGCAACCGGCGCTGTCCTTGTTATTCGTCAAAGTCGTTCAACACCTCATATCAAGTCAGTCGGTTTCTACGAATAAAATTCAATATTTTCTATGTCGCTCCTCTTGCTGTTTCGGCAAGGGGAGTTCGTTTATTCTTTAACAATTTAAATATACTTTAAGTTTGTATTTTGTCGTTGAATTCCAAAACTTTTTAACAATATTGCACTAAATTTAGATATAAAATATTCATATTGTATAAATTTTTTTCTTTTTAATTAATTTTCTTGTATTTAATCACAAGATGTGTTATCATATTGGCAGTATTTGTAAAGGAGTAATTTTTATGGCTGAAAAAACAAACCAGTCCAGCAAAGTAAAGACCTTGATTGATCAAGTGAAGTACTACTGGAAAAAGCCTGCAAAGGGCAGATATATGTCCTTTAAGGAAATTGCCTCATACGCTTTTGGCGGTATAGGCGCATACTTAATCGTTTGTATGAGCTACCCTTGTATCTTGGGTGCAACAAACGTATTCTTGTCCGGTACAATCGGTATCGGTCTTACAGATATGTACATCATGTACGTTATCGCAATTTTATCAGGTATTCCGCTTACGGGTCTTCGTGCCAATATTGTAGATAATACCCGTAACAAAGCAGGTAAATATCGACCGTATCTTTTAAGAATGGGTATCCCTTGTGCAATCATCTTTGTTGCAATGGTTTGGTTCCCATATGATAAACTTCACCTCATTGTCGGTGACGGTCAAATGTTTGGCAAGAGCAGTGAATATATCGCAAAGTGTGCGGTTATTCTTGCATTTAACATTGCACTTCAATTTTTCTACAACTTCTTCTATGATGCTTATGAAAACCTTATTCACGTACTTTCTCCAAACTCACAGGAGCGTGCCGATGTAGCATCAATTAAGAGTGTAATTTATTCGTTCGGTCCAACCGTATATAACCTTATCATTCCTCTTATTGCAGCAATGCTTAAGACAAACCAAACAGATATTAAGGTTTACAGAATTGCTTTCCCTGTTATCGGTGTTATCGGTATTCTCCTTGTATTTGTTGTTTACGCAAACACACAGGAAAAGATTATTCAGGCTAAAACTCACGTTATTCAGATTAAATTTACAGATGCACTTCGTGAGGTTGCAAAGAACAAGTATTTCTGGATTATTTCGCTTGCTACATGGATCGGCTTCCTTGAAACAGCGTATTCCAACATCCTTTATTGGCTCTGTAACTACGGTGGTGCCTGCTCGCAGGGTACATATGCAATCATAACCACCGTCTACGGCAACGCCTCCCTTTGGGGTATGCTCCTTGCTCCGCTTTGTATCAGAAAATGGGGTAAGAAAAAGGTTCAGATTGTTACAAACCTTTTCAACATTATGTTCATTCTTTGTATGTATCCGTTCTTCCACAGTTCTGCCGGTCCGGACGGTAACATTCAAAACTATGTAATTTGGGCAGTTCTTGCATGCCTTTACCTCAACGGTATTGTCGGTGCGTTTGCTCATATTCTTAACCCATCAATTCAAGCCGATATTCGTGACTATCAGCAGTACAAGACAGGTGAGCGTATTGACGGTATGTTCGCAGCCGTTGCCGCTATCGGCAGTGTTATTACTCTTATTACTGCCGGTGTTCTTCCTGCACTTCAGGAAAAATACGGCATGACTGCTGCTATGGCTCAAAAGGTAACAAGTGATTCAAGCCTTATGTCAAGAGTTCTTCCCGGCACACAACAGCCAATCAGCCAAATGCTTTCAGATCAGCTTGCAAACGGTCAAAACAACTTTATCAACCCTTCATCAGCACTTTATAATGTAGACGGTATCTTGTTGCCACTTCTTCGTGTTTTGGTTCTTATCGCTGCTCTCGGTGCTACACTTAATGTTATTCCGTTCTTCTTCTACGATTTAACAGAAAAGAAGCAAAAGTCATATGTTCGCGTTCTTAAGGTTCGTGCCGTATTTGAGGACTATGGCAATAACGCTATGAAGGATAAGGACATTGTTGAAATGATTGACCTTGTCAACAATGCCAAGGAAATGGCAGTTGCAACACCAAAGGTTGTTGATAAGTCATCATATAAAGGCATATCCGACAAGGCAGAGCGTAAAGCAGCTAAAAAAGCATACAGAGAAGCTCTTCAATATAACGAAGAAATCGAAGTTTCAAAGTTCGTTGTAGATGAGCTCAACAAGTTTAATTCAGAACTTGGTAAGCATAAGCTTGAAGCATACAACAAGATTTTCGAAGCAGGTCTTGACGGTATCAAAAATACTTCTCTTGAAGAAGCAAAGTCAAATCTTGCACAGGCAAAGGCTATGCCAAAGAACACCGAAGAAGAAAAGGAAATCAGAAAGTTCTATGTTGAGCTTGCAAAGAGCCAAATTTCTGCTGTTAAGGCTTATAACAAGTACTTTGGTTCTGTTAACGAATTCAAGGAACTCGGCTTTGAAACTATTGAACAGTATTTCAATAAAGAAGACGAGCTTGATGAAAAGATTGCAGAACTTGCCAAACTCAGCCATATTGCAAAGAAAGATAAGGATTCCTCTGAAGTTAAGAGACTTAAGGCTGAAATTAATAAACTTTCTGAAGAACGCAAGGAAGTTCGTAAACTTTCAAAGGCAGAAATGGATAAGCACGCACAGTTCAATCGTGCTGCAAAGCCATATGTTGATGCAAAGAAACTCTTGGCTCAACAAGAAAACTTCTCACACTTCGATGAAATTGCCGCACAGTATGAAACTGCAAAGGCAAATGTAGCACTCGCTGAAAAGCAAGAGGCTGAAGAAGAAGCAAAGCGTCTCGCTGAAGAGAAGGAAGAGCTTGAACGCCGTAAGGCTGAAAAAGCTGCTAAAAAGGCTTCAAAGAAATAATAAAAATTTCATTAATTACAACGAAAGAGGTAGACCTGTCTACCTCTTTTGTTGTATAATAAAGCCGATAAAAACCTTTTTTGTGGGTCGAATCGTATAAATGCAATGTGTTTGCAGTAGGAGGACAATTATGGACATCAATCAAAAATATAATTTGTGGCTGACATTTGATGATGAAACCAAAAAAGAACTTGAATCTGTCACCGATAAAAAGGAAATTGAGGATAGATTTTATAAGGATTTGGAATTTGGCACGGGCGGACTTCGTGGCATTATGGGCGCAGGAACAAACCGTATGAATTCGTACACCGTAGGCAAGGCTTCTCTCGGCTTTGCAAAGTATCTCAAAGATAAGTACGACGGCGAAATCAGCGTTGTAATTGCATGTGATTCTCGCCTTAATTCTCGTGCGTTTGAGTGGGATAGTGCAAGGGTTTTCGCATCCCAAGGCATAAAGGTATATGCTTATACTCAAATCGTGCCTGTTCCTATGCTTTCTTTTGCAACAAGGTATTTGCATTGCAACGCAGGTGTTATGATAACCGCTTCCCACAATCCAAAGGAATATAACGGATATAAGGCTTATGACAATACCGGTTGTCAACTTTGCACCAATGATGCAAAAGAAGTGCTCTCGTATATCAATGCTATTGACGATTATTCATCCGTTTATAATGATGTAAAAACTGTTGACGAATATATTTCCGATGGTATGATTGTCGGCGTTTATGACGAACTTTTTGACGAATTTATCAAGGCTGTAAAAACACAGTCGCTTTATAATGAACACAGCGAGTTGAAGATTGTGTACACTCCGCTTCACGGCACGGGAAATGTCCCTGTTCGCAAAGTTCTTGAGGACAAAATCGTTTATGTTGTCAAGGAACAGGAAGAACCTAACGGCAATTTCCCAACGGTTGTTTCTCCAAATCCCGAGGACAGAAAAGCTCTCACTTTAGGCATTGAACTTGCCAAAGAGAAAGATGCCAATATAGTTCTCGGCACAGATCCGGATTGTGACAGAGTAGGCGTTGCCGTAAAGCATAACGGCGAGTATGTTCTTTTGACAGGCAACCAAACAGGCGCACTTCTTGTTAACTTTGTGTTGACTATAAAAAAAGATAGCCTCAATTCAAAATCAACCCTCGTAAAAACTATTGTAACCTCCGAACTTGGTGCAAATATCGGCAGAAGTTTCGGCTTGCAGGTCGAGGAAACTCTCACAGGTTTCAAGTATATTGGCGACAAAATTAATAAGTTTGAGACATCGGGTGAGCAAGAATTTGTTATCGGCTACGAGGAATCGTACGGCTATTTGGTCGGCACTCACGCAAGAGATAAGGACGGCGTTGTTTCTTCAATGCTTGTTTGCGAAATGGCTGCTTGGTACAAAAATCAAGGCAAAACCCTTGTAGACGGACTTAATGAGATTTACGATAAATACGGCTATTATCTCGATTTCCTCGATAGTTTTGTCTTAAAGGGCAAAGATGGTGCCGAAAAAATCCAAAACCTTATGGTTGAATTCAGAAATAAAGGCAAGGAACTTTTGCCTGATATTAAGGAAATTGTTGATTTCAAGGACGGTATCCGTGATTTGCCAAAGGAAAATGTGCTCAAGTATATTTTTAATGACGGCTCGTGGATGGCAGTTCGTCCAAGCGGAACAGAACCGAAAATCAAGGTCTACTATTCAATCGTTGACCCCGATAAGAGCAAAGCAAAGGCTCGCCTTGAAGAAATAATACAAACAATTTCATCAATTATAAATGCGTAGAGGTAACTATGGATAGAGTACAGAAATATATAGAAAGTGTCCTTCAACCTAAAATTCAGGGTGACGGCGGTTGGATAGAATTCGATTCGCTAAACGGTGATGAATTGACAGTTGTCTTTCGTGGCGAATGTTCAAAGTGCCTCATCCTTGACAGATGCGTTGCTTGGATAAAAGACGAAATAAAAAGAGACTGCAAGAAAAATGTGAACATCACGGCAATAAGAAAAAAGCCGTATTTTCAAGATGTTTAAGGAGGGTGAACTATGGCACATATAAAGGTTGTCAGACGCTCTATGCGTCCTGAAGAATGGACCGATTTACGCTTTGGTTGGCTCAAAAGACATATTTATTCCTCAAAGTGGGAAATAACTAATTTGATGATCAGAGATGCCCGTCAGGTGTCCGAAATGGAGTTTGAATATTATTCAGATGATTACAGACCGCTCCAAAAAGGTGATATGTATTTTACCCCTGACGGCACGGCGTTTATCAAGGCTGATGTTGACATTCCAAAAGAACTTCAAGGCAAAGAATTGTGGTTTTCTCTGAAAACCGCTGCGGAAATTTGCGTCAAGGTCAACGGCAAATATGTTGGTGGTGTTGACCCAAACAGAGAGAGAATGCTCCTTTCTCCTTATGTTGACGATACAAAAACGCTTCATTTTGATATGATGGGCTATAACCGTTCAAAGCCCGATGATGAACGAAATCCCGAAAGTCTTTCTGTTCGTGGTTGCCGTCAAATCTTTGAGGGCGCATATATCTGCACCGTCAATCACGAGGTGCAGGATTTGGTGTGGGATTTTGAACTCCTGCTTGATATTGCAAAATCCGATTTATTCAACGAGGACTATCGAGATTTCCTCAATCGAGAACTTAACAACGCAATGAACTTAATTGATTTTGATAGTGATGAGCTTACAGGCGTTGCGGAAGCTAAGAAATATGTAGACGAGGTTATCTATGCAAATGACACATATAAGGGCACGGGTGATGTCGCACTTATTGCACATTCTCACCTTGATATTGCGTATTATTGGCGCAGAATTCACGCTGTTCAAAAGAATTTGCGTACTGTGCTCATTCAGCTTCGCCTTATGGATAAGTATCCTGATTTCAAGTACACTCACACTCAACCGTATGTGTACGAAACACTTGAAAAGTATTATCCCGATGTGTTTAAGGAGCTTCAGCAAAAGGTGAAAAACGGTCAGTTTGAGCCTGTCGGTGCAATGTATGTTGAACCTGATTGCAACATTCCGTCTGCCGAAAGCCTTATCCGTCAGTGCCTTTACGGTCAAAAAACATATAAACGTATGTTCGGCAAGTATGTAAACAATGCTTGGCTGCCTGATGTATTCGGCAATAGTTGGATTATGCCTCAAATCCTCAAAAAAAGCGGTGTTGATTATTTTGTTTCAAACAAAATGTCAACTTGGAATGATACAAACCGTTTTCCGCACAATAATTTCATTTGGAAGGGAATTGACGGAAGCAGTGTTTATGCTTGTGTTCCGCCTACCCATTTCATCACTTGGAATGCGCCTTCTCAAATTCAGGAGAATTGGGAAGCATATATAGACAAAGATCAAGGCGGTCAAACTATGAATATGTTTGGCTATGGTGACGGCGGTTCGGGCTGTACAGAGGAAATGATTGAACTTATGCACCGTTTTGATAAATTGTCCGTTATGCCAAAATGTGAGCATATGGGCGGTGCGGAATTCCTTGAAAAGAACCTTAAGGATAACAAAAATCTTGAGGTTTGGGACGGCGAATTGTACCTTGAAATGCATCGTGGCACATTCACCACAAAAAGTAACTTGAAGCAAAAAAACAGACAGCTTGAATTCAAATTCAGAACTGCCGAAATGCTTTCTGTTTTGCGTGGGGATGATAATCGTGACACCCTCACCGCCTTGTATAAAAAATTTCTCGTAAATCAGTTCCACGACATTCTCCCGGGCTCTCATATTCACCCTGTTTATGAGGATGCAATGGCTGATTATGCCGAAATTGAAACTGCTCTTGATGAAATAATCGGCACAGGCTCAAAGTATTTCAACACCCTCAATTTTGAGAGAAATGCACTTACCTTTGTGCCAAATAAAACCGGCTCTGCAACCCGTCACGGAGCAAAGGGAAATTGGCTCGTTCCGTTAATTCCTGCACTTTCGTCAAAGACTTTGCGTGCCACAAAGTACAACAATGATTGGTTTACTTATAAAAACGGCATAATTATCACACCGTTTTACACTGCAAGCCTCAATTCTGACGGTTCGTTCTCGTCGCTTTTTGACAACGAACTTTGCAGAGAGTGGACAGACGGCGACTTCAACAAGTTGAAGATTTATACCGACAATCCGGGCAACTATGACGCTTGGGATATTCTCCCTAACTATAAGGACAAGCAAATCGAAATCAAGGTTGACGAACCGCTTGCAATTTGCGAGCAGGACGGCGAAAGTGTAACTTTCAAAACCGTTTTGTCAACAGAAAAATCTTCGTGGACAATGCTTGTTCGCTTCTTCCGTCAAAGCAGGGGAATAGAGGTTGAAAATCAGGTTTCGTGGAACGAAAAGCACAGACTTGCAAAGGTTGAATTCGCTTCAAATATCCTCACTCGAAAAGCTCTTTGCGACACTTCGGCAGGCTTTATCGAACGAGAAATCAACAAAAACACCACTTGGCAGCAGGCGAGATTTGAGGTTTGCCACCATAAGTGGTGCGATATGTCGGAAACAGGCGGAGGTATTTCTCTCATAAATGAGGGCAAGTACGGCGTCGGATTTGATGAAAACAAAATGAGTCTTTCTCTTCTTCGTGCAACAATCCGCCCTGATGTCACTTCCGATATGGGCAATCACGATTTTTGCTATATGATTATGCCACATAGCGGTGACGCTGTTTCTGCCGATATAAACAAGATTGCACTTCAGTATAATGCACCGCTTGTTAAGGCTGATGTTGAGTGGTTGCTTCCGACATTTGAACCGCTTTATCTTCAGGCAGTTAAGAAGGCGGAGGACAGCGAAATGACAGTTGTCAGATTGTCCGAGCAAAACGGCTCAAGAGGCGAAATTAAACTCGACAGAACCGTTAAGCTTCTCAATATGCTTGAAGAAGAAATCGGCGAAACCGATACAATCCGGTATTCACCATTTGAAATTATAACATTGGGAGTTTGATTATGCCGACTTCTTTAATTGTGGGCATTGTTGTTGCCGTGATTATTGTCCTCGGAGTTGTAGTATTTCCGATTGTCAATAAGCACCAACTTAAAAATATGCCTTATGACCAGCAGATCAGAATAATTATGAAAAGTGCCGATAAACTGCACTATTTTAAAAATATTTCAAACGGCACCAAAGGAACGCTGATTTATGTAAAAAATAAGCGCAAAATCCTTGCGTATCCGTGGGTGCTTATAGACGGCAAAATGCTTTGCACAAAGGCAAATCCGTTTGACAAATGGGATTATCCCGAGGAGCAACCGCCTTTTACCGATGAAGAAGTGCAAATAGCACTCCGAGAACTTGAAAAATACAATAAGCACTCCGCAGTAAAACTATATTTACAGGAAATAAAATGATATGAATTTGTCAAATGATGCAAAAATGTTAATATCTCTGTTTGAGCAAAACAGTCACTCTGCCTACGCTGTGGGCGGTTGTGTCCGTGATGCTCTTATGGGCGTTGCCGAAAAAGATATTGATATAACCACATCTGCCACTCCTGAGCAGACGGAGCAGATTTTGGCAAACAACGGCATAAAGTTTATAGAAACAGGCATAAAGCATGGCACGGTTACGGCACTTGTCAATCATATTCCGTATGAGATAACTACATTTCGTACAGAGGGCAAGTATGCCGATAATCGTCATCCCGACAGCGTTGATTTTGTAACGGATGTAAGGCTTGACCTTGCACGCCGTGACTTCACTATGAACGCAATTGCGTATAACGACACGGTCGGTTTTGTTGATTGCTTCGGCGGTGTTGATGATATAAAAAACAAGATTATTCGTGCCGTGGGTGACCCGGATAAAAGGTTTGAAGAAGATGCACTTCGCATTATGCGTTGTATTCGCTTTGCTTCTGTTCTCGGTTTTGATATTGAAGAAAACACTTCAAGAGCCGTACATGACAATAAAGAACTGCTGAAAAATATTGCTGTTGAACGAATTTATGTTGAACTTATCAAACTTCTTATGGGTAAAAATTGTGAGCAGGTTTTGCTAGAGTATAAGGATGTAATCGGTGTGATTATTCCCGAACTTGTGCCGACTTTTGATTGCCGACAGGTCAGCAAATGGCATATTTATGATGTTTACACTCATATTGCAAAATCCGTTGCAGTTGCACCGAATAAGGACTATATTCGCCTTGCACTTCTTTTTCACGACATTGCAAAGCCGCAAACCAAAACAACGGACGAAAACGGCAACGACCATTTCAAATTCCACGGCTTTGAGGGTGAAAAAATAACCGCAACGGTTCTCAAAAGGTTAAAGGTCAGCAACGATGTTTTCAACAAGGTCACTATACTTGTAAAATATCACGATGACCACATCACGACCAAACATAAGAATATTAAAAAATGGCTTCGTGTTTTCGGTGAGGATATGATTTTTGATTATATTGATTTGAAAATTGCCGACCTTTCAACGCACAATCTCACTTATGCACAGGAGGAAATTGACACTCTTTACAAAATCAGAGAGATTACCGCACAGGTTATTGCATCGGGTGAGCCATATAGGGTGAGCGACCTTGCAATTACCGGCAAGGATTTGATTGCACTCGGCTATCAAGGTCACGAAATCGCAGAAGAACTCGATTTTCTTGTTAAAATCGTTTCGGGCGACCCAAATTGCAATACAAAAGAAAAACTCATTCATCAGGCTGTTTCGGATATAAAAAACAATGCTTGATGTCCATAGGCTAACACAGTTTGCCTCTACGCACAAACACAAAGAAAAACTCTACGATACCGAAATATCGTAGAGTTATTTTTATTTTGTATAGAACAATGTTTCTCTCGGTGCTCGTGAAAATCTGTACACCGAATACTCAATTCCGAGTGCCAAATAAATACACAGCGAACTTGAACCGCCTGCCGAGAATAACGGAAGTGTGATACCGATACACGGCAAAAGCGACAGCTCCATGCCGACATTGACAAGTATCTGTGCAAACAGCATAACTGCAATGCCTCCGCACATCAAATATCCAACATTATCTCTTGCATTCATTGCGATTTTGATTACTCTCAAAACAAGGAAAAACAAAATCAGCAAGGCTGCCATTGTGCCGATAAATCCGAATTCTTCACCTGCAACAGTAAGCACCATATCACTTTCGTTAACAGGAACCGCACCGCTCTGCGTCATATTTCCGTGCAAAAAGCCTTGCCCGAAAAGTCCGCCCGAACCCATTGCGATTTTGCCGTTCGTTTGCTGATACATAGCGTCTGCGTATTGTTCAGGGTAGAACAGAGCAACAATTCTCTGCCTTTGAATACCGTCAATTATGCCTGCTTTCCAAGCAACTGCAAATCCAACGAATATTGCACAAAAGCCTGCAATGAAGTAGCCGATGTTAACTCTTGATAAAAACAGCATACCGATGAACATAATGAGGAAAATAAGTGCAGAGCCTGCGTCACCCGTAAGCAGTACAAGACCGACAGGGATTGCACCGTGGATAACAAGCGGAATAATCGTTTTCAGCTTGTTGATTTTATCTCTGACCAAATCAAGATGGTAGGAAAACGAAATGATGAATCCTACTTTTAATAATTCTGATGGTTGGAAATAAAAGACTTTGAGGTCAATCCAACATTTTGAATCGGGTCGTGATTCGGGTGCAACACCAAAGAAGAATGTAAATATCATCAGCCCGACACAACCGGCGGCGATAATCGGCCATAGCTTTGAAATAACATCATAGTCGATGTTTGAAACCGCAATAGAAATAACAAAGCCGATTATAATCGAAACAAGCATTGACCTGACATCACTTGATATAACTCTTCCGCCTGAAAGTGAAGAATACGATGCACTGTACACAAGCATAAGTCCGTAGATTGATGCCGAAAGTGCCGTGAGCATTGTAACAAAGTCCGTGCCTTTAATCAGTGTCCATATTGAGTTTTTTCGTTTTAGTATGTTTGAATCAACTGCCAGGGTTGCCATCGCACTCCTCCTTTTGCAGTAATATATTTATTATATTATGTATTCTCCTATTTTTCAATATAAATAATAAATTTTTATGTTGGAATGTTTTGCAATATGTGTTATAATATATTTCACTAATAAATATGGAGAGAAAATCTATGCTCACAGATATTGAAATTGCTCAAAACGCAAAAATGAAGGATATTAACAAAATTGCCGCTTCTCTCGGCATTTCGTCTGATGAAATAGACCCTTACGGTCACTATAAGGCAAAAATATCCGATTCTGTTATGGAACGATTAAAAGATAAAAAGGACGGCAAGCTCATTCTTGTAACCGCTGTAAACCCGACACCGGCTGGTGAGGGCAAAACAACGGTTTCTATCGGTCTCGGTGAAGCTATGAGCCAAATCGGCAAAAAAGCGATTATCGCACTTCGCGAGCCGTCACTCGGTCCTGTCTTTGGCATTAAAGGCGGTGCAGCAGGCGGCGGATATTCACAGGTTGTGCCTATGGAGGACATAAATCTTCACTTCACAGGCGATATGCACGCAATCACATCTGCAAACAATTTGATGTGCGCAATGCTCGACAATTCCATTCAGCAGGGCAATGAACTCAATATTGACCCAAGAAGAATTCAGGTTAAGCGTTGCCTTGATATGAACGACCGTGCGCTTCGCAACATCATCAATTCCCTTGGCGGAAAACTCAACGGTATCCCTCGTGAGGACCATTTTTGTATCACCGTTGCAAGCGAGGTTATGGCAATTCTTTGCCTTGCCTCCGATTTGTTTGATTTGAGAGAAAGACTCGGCAATATTCTTGTTGCTTACACATTTGACGGTCAGCCTGTTTATTGCAAGGACATTAAGGCAAACGGTGCTATGACCGTTCTTCTCAAGGAAGCTATTAAACCGAACCTTGTGCAAACTCTTGAAAATACTCCGGCAATTATGCACGGCGGTCCTTTTGCAAATATTGCACACGGCTGTAACTCTGTTCGTGCAACAAAGACCGCACTTAAACTTGCGGATTACACAATTACCGAAGCGGGCTTCGGTTCTGATCTCGGTGCTGAAAAGTTTATGGATATTAAGTGCCGTTTCGCCGGTTTAGCTCCGTCTTGCGTTGTTTTGGTTTCAACCGTTCGTTCAATGAAATATAACGGCGGTGTTGCAAAGGAAGACCTCAAGGAAGAAAATCTCGAAGCACTCAAAAAGGGTAGCGTAAATCTCGGTGCTCATATTGATAATCTTAAAAAATTCGGCGTTCCCGTTGTTGTTGCAATCAATCATTTCTATGCCGATACCCAAGCAGAAATTGATTATATCGAGCAGTATTGCAAGGAAAAGGGCGCTGATTTTGCAGTAACCAAATGTTTTGCCGAGGGTGGTAAGGGCGGAATTGAACTTGCTCAAAAGGTTGTTGATGCTTGCGAAAAGGAAAATAATTTCCACTGCCTTTATGACCTTGATATGCCTGTTTATGAAAAAATCGAAACTATCGCAAAAGAAATCTACGGTGCAGATGGCGTTGATTTTACAAAAGAAGCAAGAAATGCTATTGACGGATTTATAAAATTGGGTGCCGATAAAATGCCTGTTTGTATGGCAAAAACACAGTACAGTTTATCGGATAATCCAAAACTTCTCGGTAAGCCGGAAAACTTCAGAATTACTGTTTCTTCGGCTTCTCTTTCAAACGGTGCCGGCTTCATTGTTTGTCAAACAGGCTCAATTATGACTATGCCGGGACTTTCAAAATCTCCTGCCGCATACAGAATTGATATTGATGAAAACGGCAATACGGTGGGTCTTTTCTGATGAAAGAAGTTATTACTCACAGCTATGAAGAAACGCTTTCTATGGCGAGCGATTATGCCAAAACTTTGCCAAAGGGCAGTGTAATTGGCTTTGTCGGCGGACTCGGTATGGGCAAAACAGCTTTTACAACCGGCTTTGTAAAAGGACTTGGCATCAATTCCGATGTGTCCTCTCCGACTTTTGCCATATGTAATGATTATATCGGCGAAAACGCAAGGGTTTATCATTTTGATATGTACAGGGTTGAAAGTTGGGACGACCTTTATTCCACAGGTTTTTTCGATTATCTCGAAACAGATGCCTACATTCTTGCCGAATGGAGCGAAAATGTTTTCGGTGCTCTGCCCGATGACGCCGTTATTATTGAAATAGAAAAAATTGATGAAAATACTCGCAAGTTTATTTTCAAATCAAAATCAGATTATATCGAGGATTGATATGCTTTTATCAATGGATTCAAGTGCCGTCACAGCTTCCGTTGCTTTGACTGACGGCGATGAAATTATAAAAAGTGAATTTGTAAATTCGGGGCTCACTCATAGCGAAACATTGCTTCCTATGATTACGAGAGTTATGGACGGTCACAAATACAGCGAACTTGACGGAATTGCAATCACAGCAGGTCCGGGTTCTTTCACAGGTGTTCGTATCGGCGTTGCAACGGTTAAAGGACTTGCATTTAATGATGAAATCCCGTGTTATTCCGTTTCAACATTGGAGGCAATAGCGTATAATTTTGTTGACAAAAACGCTGTTGTTTGTGCTGTTATGGACGCAAGAAGGATGCAGTTCTATAATGCTTTGTTCAGAGTTCAAAACGGTAAGGTTGAGCGTCTTTGCGATGATAGGGCAATTTCTATCGAAGATTTACGAAATGACCTTAAACAGTACGACAAGGTTGTTATTGCCGGTGACGGTGCAAAACTCTGTTTTCAAAATATCGAACTTGAAAATTGCACTCTTGCCGATGATGACCGAATTTATCAAAATGCCGTAGGCGTTGCCAAAGCGGCACAAAACAAAAATGCAATCTCTCCCAAGGCACTTATGCCTGTTTATTTAAGACAGAGCCAAGCCGAAAGAGAATTGAAATTAAAATTAAAAAGATAAGGAGAATAATTATGACAATAGTTTTAGGTTCGGACCACGCAGGATTTCCGCTTAAAGAGGCTGTTCGTGCTCATTTTGAAGAAAAGGGGATTGACTATATCGATGTAGGTTGTTATTCTCCTGAAAGATTTGATTATGCCGTTTCGGCTCAAATCGCTTGCGATAAGGTGTCTGCGGGTGAAGCCGATATGGCAATTCTTTGTTGTGGCACAGGTGTTGGTATTTCTATGGCTGCTAATAAGGTAAAGGGTATCAGAGCTTGCTGTTGCAGCGATTATTTCAGTGCAAAGTATACCCGACTTCACAACGATGCAAACTGCCTTTGCATGGGTGCTCGTGTTATCGGTGAGGGCACAGCACTTGAACTTGTTGATGTATTTATCAATACAAAATTTGAGGGCGGCAGACATCAAACAAGAATTGACCAAATTATGGCCATCGAAAACGGCGAAAAATTATATTAATCTAAACCTTTTAAGACTCCTCTTGTTGCAAGGGGAGCCGTTGTTATTTATCAACCATTAATTATAAAAATAAGCCCTGTAGATTTTACTCTACAGGGTTGTTTGTTTAGTTTATGACCATCTCATAGCCTTGATACTAAAACCTAATTTGTTATCAAGTTTGTTCTTCTGAACAACTGCAACAACCTTTGTTTTGCCTCCGCCTGAAACGGAACCGGTAACCTTGTAATAGTTGTTGTTATTCTTTTGAGCATATTCCTCAACCTTGTCAACAGTAACTGTTTGTACAGTGCTTTCGGCATTTGGAATTGTAAAAGTATCGTTGTCTGCGTTGTATTTAATCTCTTTAGTTGAACCGCAATTGTTTTTGAAGTTAACTACAGTTTGACCAAAGAATTTGAAAAGTCCGAGAACAATAGTTCCCGATGCGTATGTTTTTGTGTTGAGTTCCTCTCGTTGTGCCATCCAAACAGCAGCGTGTCTTGCTACGTCAATCGGAACGCCGTCAGAATTTTCGTAGTTTGAATTGCAAAGATTTGGAACGCTGAGCATTGATTCAACCACTTCTTTTTCGGAATTGTTAAATTCAGCAGGCTTTGTTTTGTCGTCGATTTTTGGTACAATATCCTCATCTGCCGGAACAGTTGTAACCTCACTTGTCGGCTCATTTGATTGGTTTGGTGGAGTTGCTGTAGTCGTAGTTGTTGGCTTTGCTGTGACCGGCTTTTTGTTTTTGTCAGTAACAACTTCGCCGTTATCATCAACCTTAACAGTGATTTTGTTGCCTTTTTTGTCGGTTGTTTCCTTGTACATAACTTGAGTTGTAACAGCGTTTCCGTTCTTGTCTGTAACCGTTTCGCCTTTTTCGTCAGTCACTTCTTCGTCAACAATATCATATGTATCTTCGTTGCCGATAAGTCCGTCAATTGTTGTTGATGTGCTGTCTTCCTTTTTTCCGTTTTTGGAGCAACCTATCATTGCCACGGATACAGCTATTGCGGTTGCAAGAACCACAGCTATTGCTTTTCTCATATAAACACCTCTTGTTTGTTCATTAACTAAATTATAATGATTTTTTTATCTTTTGTAAATACCCCTAATATAATTAAAAGTAAATATTTATAATTTAGTAATAATGTTTACGAATAATTCACAACTCGACGGTTTTATTTGTTATAATATGTATCAGACATCATAAAGAGGTGATTGTTTGAAAAATTCAAAGATTATAGCCTATTCCGGCGTGGCAACTGCTTTGTCGGTGGTTATGCTGTTTTTAGGCTCTCTTATCTGGGTACTTGCCTATACAATGCCGCTTGTTGCAAGTCTTATAATGATTATTCTTTTAGACTCAATATCACAAAAAAGTGCAATTCTTACTTTCGTTTCAACATCTGTTATATCATTCATATTGCTCAGTGACAAGGAATGCTTGCTCCTATATGTGCTGTTTTTTGGCTATTATCCACTAATAAGAGATAAAATCAATGATATAAAGCCCAAATTTTTGTCTGTATTACTAAAATATTTAACTTTCAACGCATCAATGATACTCACTCAAATTTTGTGTGTTTATGTGTTTGGAATTCCGTTTGATGATATGCTTGGCAAGTGGGGAATTGTTATATTTATTATTTGCTTAAACCTTGTCTTTGCCGTGTATGATAAGCTGTATGACCTGCTTCTGAAACTATACAGAATAAAACTCAAGAAAAAAGTCGAAAAATATATAAAATAATTAAATTATAATATTGAATTATATTTTCCGTTTTTGTATAATAATTATATCTTGAATTTTGGAGATATATTTTCATGGATTATAGGCTTGACGGTACTGAATCTTTGGGTATAGAATTTGGCTCAACCAGAATCAAAGCGGTGCTTATTGATAAGGATTTTAACCCTATTGCTTCAGGCTCATATACTTGGGAAAATAAATTTGAAAACGGCATTTGGACTTATTCTATGGATGAGGTTTGGCAAGGGCTTCAAACTGCTTATAAAAACCTCAATGTTGATTGTGAAAATAAGTTTGGAGCAAAAATAACAAAACTTGCTTCTCTCGGCTTTTCCGCAATGATGCATGGGTATCTTCCGCTTGACAAAGATGGCAATCAGCTTTGCGAATTCAGAACTTGGCGCAATACTATTACGGGTGAATCTGCCAAGGCTCTTACCGAACTTTTTGGCTTTAATATTCCGCAAAGATGGAGCGTTGCCCATCTCTATCAAGCTATACTCAATGGAGAAAAGCACACAAAGGATATTGATTTTCTCACAACTCTTGCAGGATATGTTCACTATAAACTGTCGGGTCAAAAGGTTGTCGGTGTCGGTGAAGCATCAGGTATGTTCCCAATAGACAGCACCGTCAATGATTATAATTCCGAAATGGCAGAAAAATTCAATGCATTGCCTAAAGTTAAGGAGCTTGGTATTGATATTGTTCAGATTTTGCCAAAAGTTCTTGTGGCAGGGGAAAATGCCGGCTTTCTTACAAAAGAGGGCGCTAGGCTCATTGACCCGTCAGGCAATCTTGGTCACGGAGTTCCTATGGCACCTCCCGAGGGTGATGCCGGAACAGGTATGACCGCCACCAATGCAATAGCCGTTAAAACAGGTAATGTCAGTGCGGGCACTTCAATTTTTTCAATGGTTGTTCTTGAAAATCAGCTTTCAAAGGTGTATGAAGAAATTGATATGGTAACAACTCCTGTCGGAAAGCCGGTCGCAATGGTACACTGCAACAATTGTTGCACGGATCTTGATTATTGGGTAAATGTTTTCGGGCAGTTTGCTTCGGCAATCGGAGCGCAGATGTCAAAGCCGGAGCTTTACGACGCTTTGTATGAATCTGCACTTTACGGCGAGCCTAACGCAGGCGGTCTTGTTAATATAAATTATTTTTCGGGCGAACCTGTTTCTCATACAGATGACGGCAGACCGCTTTTTGTAAGAACACAAAATGCTAATTTTAATCTTGCAAATTTTATGCGTTCTCAAATTTATTCAACAATGGCAACTCTAAAAATCGGTATGGAAATTCTTGAAAAAGAAAATGTCACTATCGATTGCCTTATGGGGCACGGCGGACTTTTCAAAACTCCGCTTGTCGGTCAAAAATTAATGGCAGGTGCGATGAATTGCCCTGTTGCTGTTATGAAAACAGCAGGTGAGGGCGGAGCCTGGGGTATGGCTGTGCTTGCAAAATATGTTGTTGACGGTGACGAACCGCTTGACGAATATCTTAATAATAAGGTGTTCGCAAACAGTGAATGCAAAACCGTTGCACCCGATGAAAATGATGTAAACGGATTTAATGAATATATGAAATTGTATAAGTCAGCACTCAAAGCAGAAGTTGCCGCATACGAAAATATTTAAGGAGAATTACAATGGCATTTAAAGATTATGAATTTTGGTTTGTAGTAGGCACACAATTCCTTTACGGCGAAGATATTTTTGAAACTATTAATTCTCACGCAACAGAAATGGCAGACGAATGGAGCAAAAAACTCCCTTGTAAGGTTGTTGCAAAGCCTTGCGTAAAAACTTCAAAAGAAATTTTGGATATTATGCAAGAGGCAAACAACGATGAGCACTGTGCAGGTGTTATCACATGGATGCATACCTTTTCACCGTCTAAAATGTGGATTGCGGGATTTAACGCTCTCAAAAAGCCGTTTCTTCATGTAAATACTCAATATAACCGTGACATTCCGTGGCAGGATATTGATATGGACTTTATGAACCTCAATCAGTCTGCACACGGCGACAGAGAACACGGCTACATCACAGCTCGTATGAGATTGAAGCAAAAGGCGGTTGCCGGCTATTGGAAGGATGAAACCGTTCAGGACAAAATCGGCACTTGGATGAGAGCCGCAGTCGGCGCTATGGAAAGCCGTAAACTTCGTGTTCTCCGTATTTCCGACAATATGCGTAATGTAGCAGTAACCGACGGTGATAAGATTGAAGCACAAATTAAACTCGGTTGGCAGGTTGACCACTACGGTGTGGGCGATATTATTAAACTCGTCAATGCTGTTACCGAAGATGAAATCGACGCTCAAATGGCAGAATACGAAAAGAATTATATTATGGATACCGATAATCTCGATGCCGTAAGGTATCAGGCAAGGGAAGAAGTTGCAATCAAAAAGTTCCTTGAAAAAGAGGGATTCGGTGCATTCCATACAAACTTTGAGGATTTGCAGGAACTTCATCAGCTTCCGGGTCTTGCCGCACAGGATTTGATGCGTCAGGGTTACGGCTTCGGCGCCGAGGGCGACTGGAAAGTTGCCGCTATGACCCGTGTTATGAAACTTATGGCAGAGGGCATGCAGGGCGGTACAGCCTTTATGGAAGATTATACATATCATTTTGAACCGGGCAACGAAATGCTCCTTGGTTCACATATGCTTGAGGTTTGCCCAACTATTGCGGCAGAAAAAGCGAAAATTCAGGTTCACCCTCTTGGAATAGGAGATAGAGAAGACCCTGCTCGTTTGGTATTTAAGGCTCAAACAGGCAATGCAATCGTTGTCACTCTTGTTGATATGGGCGACAGACTTCGTATGATTGTCAATGATGTTGAATGTAAGGAACAGGTAAATGATATGCCGAAACTTCCTGTTGCAGGTGTTTTGTGGAAGCCGCTTCCTTGCCTTCAAACTTCGGCAGAAGCATGGATGTATGCCGGCGGTGCACATCACAGCGTTCTTTCGTATTCACTTAATGCCGAGCACATGCGTGACTTTGCTGAAATTATGGGTATTGAGTTTATCCATATCAATAAGAATACAGAGATTAATGAATTCAGAAAAGAATTGTTTTATAACGATGTTGCATACAAACTCGGTATGTAAGGAGCAAAAATGTTAGAAGCGTTAAAAAAAGAAGTATTTGAACAAAATTTAAAACTTGTTGAGTACGGCTTGGTTGTACTTACTTGGGGCAATGTTTCGGCTATTGACCGAGAAAGCGGACTTTTTGTAATAAAGCCATCGGGTGTGCCATATAGTGAAATGACTGCTGAAGATATGGTGGTTATGGATTTGGACGGCAACAAGGTTGAGGGCAAACTTAATCCTTCATCCGATACACCGACCCATATGGAATTATACAGGAATTTCAAAGATATAGGCGGAGTAGTTCACACTCATTCGTCTTGGGCTTGTGCTTGGGCACAGGCAGGCAGAGATGTCCCGGCTTACGGTACAACTCATGCTGATTTTTCCAACGGCGCCGTTCCTTGCACAAGAGGGCTAACCAAAGAAGAAGTTGAGTCGGCATATGAACTCAACACCGGCAGAGTTATAGTTGAAGAATTTGCCAAAAGAGGTATTTCGTCAAAGGCGTGTCCGGCAGTTCTTATCCACCGTCACGGTCCTTTCACTTGGGGTGAAAATGCCCAAAAGGCTGTTGAAAACGCATTAATATTAGAAGAGGTTTGTAATATGGCATACAGAACCGAATCCGTTGCAGCATTAAGTAAAGATTCAAATATCGGAATAGAAGATTATCTTCTTGAAAAGCATTATAATCGTAAGCACGGCAAAAATGCATATTACGGTCAGAAATTATAGGAGGAACATATTAATGAAAAAAACAAACAAATTTTTTGCGCTCTTTCTTTCTCTCATTTTGCTTATCGGCACAGCTATGCCTGTGTATGCATTTGATGAAGAAAAGATTGATTTGCAAAATGCAGTAATTTCTTTTGAAAACAATATTACTGAATACGAGGCAACAGGCGAAGCTATCAAACCGGCTTATAATGTTATGGTTGGTGATATTTTGCTCACCAAAGATGTTGATTACACAGAAAAGTTTGAAAACAATATTCAACCCGGCACAGCTTCACTCACAATTACTGCCACCGACACTTCAGTTTACTATAAAGGTTCAAAAACGGTTCAGTTTACTATCGTTCAAAGTGATTTAGATGACGATGATGACGAAATTGTAACACCAAAGCCTGTTTCGCCACCAAAAGCTGTCAAACTTCTTGCAACCTACGGCAAAAAGAATAAAAGTCAGCTTGTTGTAAAGTGGAAAACTGTTTCTTGTGATGCGTATCAAATTATGTATTCAAAGGATGCTTCGTTCAAGAAAGGTGTAAAGTATGTAACTGTTAAGGGTAAAAATACATCTTCAAAGACCGTAAAGGTTAAGAATAATAACAAAAAATATTTTGTTAGAGTAAGAGCAATAAGATATAATACAAGCAAGAAGCCTGTATACGGTGTATGGTCAAATAAGCTCAACAACTCTTTCACAAAGACTTATGCCAAGTATTCATCTCATTATGTAAATAACAGAGACAGAACAACAAATTTGAGAATTGCATCAAAGGCTATTGACGGCACAGTTCTCGCACCCGGCGAAACTTTTTCGTTCAACGAAACAGTAGGAAAGAGAACCTCTCAAAAAGGCTACAAAAAAGCCCATGTTTTCAACGGACCGAATTCTACATCAATGGGCATCGGCGGTGGCGTTTGCCAGGTTGCATCAACTATTTTCAACACAGTTTTATTTTCAAATCTCAAAATAGTTGAAAGACATCAGCATTCACAAAGAGTTTCTTATGTTCCGCTTGGCAGAGATGCGGCTATTTATTGGCCAAGTCAGGATTTACAGTTTAAGAACGATACAAATTATCCTATAAAAATTAAGATGGTTGTTAAGGACGGCGTTATTTCTTGCACATTCCTCACCTGCCAAAATGTAAAACCTAAAAAGGTTAAGGTTACTGTCAGCAGAAGTGGTAAAAACTTCACTATGAAGCGTTACGCAGGCGGTAAATGTAATTACACAACAAGATCTTATTATTAATAATGTCCAAAAAACGACACCCATCATTGCCTTTTGGTGGGTGTTGTGTTATTCTATATTAAAGGAGTGATTAGATGATTACATATATTTTGCTTGGTATTTGCATAGTCCTTTTGATTGCAGTTATTGCAATTCTGTTGACACAGGGCAAAAAGGACGATTCGGCAAAAATAGAGGAACTTCAGCGTCAACTTTTGGACGCAGTTAATAAGAGCAATAATTCTGCAAGAATTGAGGAGCTTTCCCGTCAAATGAATGACCTTGTTAATAAGAATTACGAACAGCAGGTTAAGGTTATAGAGGCTCTTAATAATAACTATAACAATCAAACAAAACTCATTCAGAGTTCAATTGCCTCAATGCAGGAGAGCAACGAAAAGAAACTTGAACAAATGCGTGCTACTGTTGACGAAAAACTCACTTCAACACTTAATAAGCGTATTGACTCCTCGTTTGAACAGGTTTCAAAGCAACTTACTTCTGTTTATAAGTCGCTCGGTGAAATGAAAGATTTGTCTGTCGGCGTAAGCGGACTTAACCGTATTCTCACCAATGTCAAAACCCGTGGCACTTGGGCAGAACTTCAACTTGGCAATATTCTTGAGCAGATTATTCCGAATATGTACGAAACCAATGTAAGAACAAATCCAAAATACAACGGTCAGGTAGAATTCGCCGTTAAAATTCCGAATGCCGAGAATGATGAGGTTTGCTGGCTTCCTATCGACTCAAAGTTCCCGATGGAGGATTATATCCGTTTAAGCGAATCAGCCGAAATGGGCGATGTGGAAGCTGTGGAGCGTGCTCAAAAGGCTCTTGAAGCAAGAGTTAGGGATGAAGCAAAGGCAATTAAAAATTATATCAGCGAGCCACAGACAACTCCGTTTGCAATTATGTATCTTGCAACAGAAGGTCTTTATGCCGAAATAATGAACAGCAAAACCGGACTTCCCGAAAAACTTCAAAATATGGGCATTTTGGTTGCAGGTCCAAGCACTATCACCGCACTTCTTAATTCGCTTTCACTTGGCTTTAGTTCAATTGCAATCAATAAGCGTGCAAATGAAGTTTGGAAAGTTCTTGGCAATGCCAAAAAGCAGTATGATATGTTTGGAACTCTCCTTGAAAAAGCAAAGAAAAAGATTGATGAAGCCGGCAGAACTATTGAGGATGCAAATCATAGAAATGACATTATTCAAAAGAATTTGAAATCTGTTAATACTCTTGATACAGACCCTACGGATATTGAGCTTCTTGATTAATGGAGTGTGAGCGTTATGCAACAATTCACAAAAAAGGAAATAAAGCTGTCAACCCTTCGTTTGCTTCAATCAAAACCTCTTGATAATATAAAAGTTAAGGATATAATTGACGATATCGGTATCAGTCGCAACACTTTTTATTATCATTATCATGATATTTATGATGTTCTCAAGGATATTTTTGATGAAACTATGCTTGAAATAACAAAGAACAGTGATGAAAATTTTGATTGGGAAGCGGTGTTCAAAAAGATGTCTGAAAATGCTCTTGCCAAAAAGAGTATTATCACAAATATCTTTAAATCAAAGTATTCCGATAATATAAAAAATTATATTGCAAATGCGGTAGGGGATACCATATGCAGCAAAATCAAGGCAAAATATGATGCCGAGGGCAAAAAAATAGACGATTACGATTTAAAGATTATCTCAACTTTCTATAAACACGCTTTGACAGGCACATTTTTCGAGTGGGTACATAACGGTATGAGAGTTCCTCCAAAGGAATTTTTTGAAAAATTGTCAAATGTCACCCGCAAAGTTTAGTTGGTTTAATAAATTTCAGTATTACAAAAAGAGGAAAGTGCACAAATATTGTGTACTTTTCTTTTTTTGACAGTTTTATTTCATCCCAAAAGGTGATTTAATATAGACAAGGAGTTAAGCCTAACATTCGGTCAGTTCTTAAAAGTTAGGATTCAAGCATCTTATAAGTTCTCTTTTCATGTTTCTCCAAAAGTTTGTTTTTCTCAATTTGAATTGACCGTTGTCCGGTACGGAATGTTGCTATAACGCTCCGTGCCGGAATATATTTTAGGAGGGTGATTTTATGAAGTATCTTCAAAACATCAAAATTGCGTATATGACCGCTTGCGTTATATTTATGCTTATAGGAATTATGCTGATGGGCTTCCCGGAATTCTCTATGGTCGCAGTTTGCTATTTGATTGGAATAATGTTTATCATCCTTGGTGTAATCAAAATTATGGCATATTTCTCGCAAGAAAAGTATAACATTGCTTTTCAATTTGACCTTGCACTTGGCATATTGTCCGTGATTGTCGGTATCTGTACGGTCATCCACCACAATTGGATAATCAGCATCCTGCCGATAATTATCGGAATAATGATTATTGCCGATAGCTTGTTTACTCTTCAAGCATCAATAGATGCAAAACGCTTTGGACTTCCTCGTTGGTATTTTCTGCTTTTGTTCTCCGCAGTGTCTGTTGTGCTCGGTCTTGTCTTGGTGTTCAAGTCATTTAAGAGCGCTGTTGTAATAACTATTCTTTATGGTTTGGGTTGTTTCTTTATCGGTTTTGAAAAGCTTGTTTCAATCATTTACACAACTCAAAAAATAAAAAAATATGCACCGCATAACGATATAATAGAAGATGATTACACGCTTCACGATAAAAACGAATAAAAGTAAAAGGAGCGTTTGAAAAAACGCTCCTTAATTTGTTTGTGTTTGTGTAATTAGTGCTTAATGTCGTCCCACTTAACGCCATCAATCTGGAACAAATCGTCAAACTTGTAAACATTTGTTTCTTCCTTGGTGTGGTTAGGATACCAAACTTGTGCGAAGAATGGGTTTGTTCTTGCGATGTTGTCGTAATCCCACTGCTTTTGAGGGATGTAGCACTCCGGGCACCAGTGACCGCCGAGGAGAATAAGAGCAGGTGATGCTTCAAATTCTGCACCGCAGTAACCGCATTTCCACTTGAGCTTTGTTGCCATATCGCCCTTTGTCATTGTTTCGCTGAGGCACTCACCGCCACGGAATTTAGCAGCTTGCTTCATATCTTCAATGTCAAGTTCTGATTCAGGCTTTGTTTCATCATAACCGTGGTCAAGCTTGAATTCATCTGCATCAGATGTCTTCTTTGCAAACTTTGTGATTTCAAAATCTTCCCACTTTGCAGGAATCTTTGCCCAATCCTCATATGTACCGTAGTATGCTGAAAGTCTTTCAGGATTTCTTGTAGCAACCCAGTCAAGAGTACCGAAGTCTTTTGTAGAAGCAATCTTCTTCATGAATGGCTTTGCACAAGCTGCAACGAGATTCTTTGGAAGATATCTTGGTATTTTGAAGTAGAATTCAACCTGATCTGCGAGTCTGTTGAAGTAATCCTTAACAGGGAGGTTTTCTCTGAAGTGGAGGAATTCCTCGAGCTTGTCGCCGTCTGCATAGAATTGACCGTGGAAGTTCTTTGTGATGAACCAGTTAGGGTCAAAGAGCTTTTCAGGGCCTGCAAGACCAAGTGTGCCAAGGAGAAGGCACTCGAACTCATAGTTAGAAATTCTGTACTGCTCACCTGAACCGATGTTGAAGAAGTGGTTCCAGAAGTCAGCACCGAGTGTGCCTTTTTCGTCTTCAAGTACAAGGTTGCACATAAGTCTGCCTGAGTCCTCAACTGTACACCATTCAAGAACGCCGTTGATTGGTACATGGAACATAATAGGGTCCATATTCTTGAGAATATTTGGATAGAGAATACCGCTCTGACGCATAACAACCCAATTCTTAATACCGCTTTCTACGAATGTGCGCTCTGCAACAGTCTTTGAAATAGCATAGTGGTCATAGATAGAAATTTTGATAGGGTCACCGCATCTGCCCCAGTGGATAGGGTAGTTTCTGTCGCCTGTTTCAGCAACAGTACCGATGTAGCATACTTTAATATCATCAGCGTTCGGTTGAGCCAAAACAGCCTTGCAGATATTCTGTGCAGCACCGATGTTTGTCTTTTGTGTTCTGTATGGCTTCCAGTCAGCTGTTGGAGATACCATACCACCAATATGAAGAACATAGTCAGAACCTGTTACACCCTTAAGGATTGAGTCGTAATCGCCCAAGTCACCCCATACAACCTGAACATTTGGCTTTGCCATAATACCTTTTAATTTTTCTTCGTTCTTTGGGCTCTTTCTTGCAAGCATCTTAATGTTGATTTCATTTGGATGCTTAATCATTTCCTGAACTGCAGCCCAACCCATATTACCGGTACCGCCGGTAAGGAATACGGTTTTCTTTGCCATTATTTTTCCTCCTTAAACAGCAAATTGTACTTATTAACAATAAGCATAAATGTTAACGATATAATTATAAACTATTTCTAAACAAATTACAATATAAATTAACAAATATTTCAATAAAAATTTTGTTGACACGGCATATTTTTTGTAGTATCATAAATGTAATATAGCAAAAGGGAATAGAGATTATCAAGAGTGGTTGAGGGACTGGCCCTGCGACACCACAGCAACCTGCGTTTGTAAGGTGCTAATACCTGCGGTAAGATAATACCGAATGATGAATTATCAGCATACGGTTACCGCTGTATGCTTTTTATTTTACTTTTTGCAAGAATAAACGCTGTATTTTATAGAAATGAGGTAATATACTATGTCACGCTTTTTATTTACAAGCGAATCGGTTACAGAAGGACATCCTGACAAAATCTGTGACCAAATTTCAGATGCAATTCTTGACGCTATGATTGAGCAAGACCCACAATCTCGTGTTGCTTGCGAAACAACCTGCACAACAGGTCAGGTTCATGTTATGGGCGAAATCACAACAAAAGCCAATGTTGACATCAACGCTATTGTTCGCAAAACTGTTTGCGAAATCGGATATGATGACAGTGCAAAGGGATTTGACGGCAACACTTGTGCTGTAATCACTTCTCTTGACAAGCAGTCACCTGACATCGCTATGGGTGTTGATAAGTCATTCGAACTTAAGAACAACGAAGAAGATGAGGACAACCTCAACGGTGCCGGCGACCAGGGTATGATGTTTGGTTATGCTTGCAACGAAACCAAGGAACTTATGCCAATGCCTATTTCTCTTGCTCACAAGCTTGCTCTCAAGCTCACGGAGGTAAGAAAAAATGGCACATTGCCTTATCTCCGTGCAGACGGCAAAACACAGGTTACTGTTGAATATGTAGATAACAAGCCTGTTCGTGTTACAACAATCGTTGTTTCATCACAGCACAGCGCTGATGTTTCTCTTGAACAACTCCGTGAAGATATTATCGAAAATGTAATCAAAACAACTGTTCCTGCCGAATTTATGGATGAGGATACTGTATTTTATGTAAACCCAACAGGCAGATTTGTTATCGGCGGTCCTATGGGTGACTCAGGTCTTACAGGCAGAAAGATTATTGTTGATACATACGGTGGATACGCTCGTCACGGTGGCGGTGCTTTCTCCGGTAAAGACCCAACAAAGGTTGATCGTTCAGCTGCTTATGCTTCAAGATGGGTAGCAAAGAATATTGTTGCAGCAGGTCTTGCAGACAAGTGTGAGGTTGAACTTGCGTATGCAATCGGTGTTGCAAAGCCTGTATCAGTAATGGTTGACACATTCGGCACAGGTAAGAAGTCTGATGACGAAATCAGCGAAATTGTTAACAAGGTATTCGACCTTCGTCCGTCTGCAATCATCAAGAACCTTGATTTGAGAAGACCGATTTACAAGGCAGTTGCCGCTTACGGTCATATGGGCAGAGAAGACCTCAATGTTCCTTGGGAGCAAACAAATAAGGTTGACGAAATCAAAAAGTATATGTAATTTATACATTATAATAATAGTAAAACGGCTTGAATTTTTTCAAGCCGTTTTTTGTGTGTTGGAAAAGAATTTTCAAGCCGTCTTCTTTTACCATTTTTTAAGTGTGTTCTTTGATTTAACAAGTTTTTTTATGCTCTTTGTGTGTTGCAAAGCCTTGTCTTTGCCTTTTTTACAATAGATTTTGTTGCCTTTGATTGTAACTTTGTTAAACTTTGCTTTTGACTTTAAGTTCCACATTTTAAGTCCGGCTGTGTTGCCGTAAATTTTGTTGTTGGTGATTGTTGCATTTGCTTTTGATGCGTTGCCACCCTTTGGCACACTGTCAAGTCCCACATACATTGCAACAGAACGATAGTCCTTGAATTTTCCTGTGGTTTTGATTGTGCACTTGTTGACATTCAAACCGAGTACATCATACATATTGAGCGCTTCGTTTGTTGATGTGATTGTGCAACCTTGAATCTTAATATTCTTGAAAAATGTTTTGCCGACTCTGTTTGTGCCGATACCTCTTGCAAATTTGATTTTGCAGTTTGAAATCGTGATGTTTTCGCAAGCTGTGTCATCCCACGGAGCACCTGATGGAGAATTGCTCTGCTGATATGTGTTGTCAATTTGGATAGCTTCATTTGAACCTTCGCCTACATATCTGCTTCCGTTCATCGCCATATTACAGTTTTCAATTCTTGCGTTTTTAACTCCTGCAAATTCAATGAAATGTCCGTTGTAGTTGTTCTTGAATGAGCAGTTTTTGATGGTGATATTTTGAGCGTGCATAAATAAAAATGACGAGTAGCCAACATAAAATCCGTTGTCTTTCAGGGTCTTTTCTGTGTTAGGCTCTGCTGTGCCAACCCATGTACCGCCGTTGATTACAACATTTTTGAGTGAACCGTATCCGCCTGAACCTTTTCCGTATGAGCTGTTCATATGAAATCCGTTGATGAGCAAGCCTTTGCCATCTGTTTTTTGATTGAATACAGCACCGTTGGCATTGAATGTTGTGTTGTCAAAAATCGGCAGGGAATTAGTCAGCGTGTATTCGCCGGGCGCAAAGTTAACAACAAGTTTGTTGCACATACTGTCTTTTAGGACTCTGCGGATTGAAAGGGTGTCGTCCTCTTCACCGTTCGGTGAAATGTTAACAACCCTTGTTCCGTCATCGCTGACAGTGTCAGAATCAATTTGTGCGGCATACACAGTTGATGTGCCAAATGCAAAAATACAAAATAGACAAATTGTAATTAAAATTGAATATACTTTTTTCATTATGTTCTCTCCTTTATATACATATATAAATATTTTAACATTTATATATAGTTTTGTCTATTAGCAAAACAAATAAAAAAGCACTTGGTTTTTTTACTTTCAAGTGCTTTGAATATTTAGTTATTATAATTTGCTGTCTTTTTCAACAGCCTTGTCAACGGCTTTGTGAATTGCGGAGTTGAATCCGCTTTCCTGCAAGGAAGTAACAGCTTCAATAGTTGTACCACCCGGAGAGCATACTTTGTCAATCAAATCATATGGATGTTCTTCGCTTTCAAGAATCATTTTTGCACTGCCGAGTACTGCCTGTGCAGAAATCTTCAATGCAATATCCTTTTTCATTCCGTTTTTCACACCTGCTCTTGCAAGTTCGTCAATGAACATATATGCAAGTGCCGGGGTGCAACCGCCGAGAACTCCGAAAAGAGGGAAGTAGTTTTCATCCAAATAAATAATTTCACCTACTGCCGAAAAGATTTTTTCTGTCAATCTTTTGTCATCATCGGTTGCTTTGTCATTTGCTGTGTATGCACAAATAGCCTCCGCAACTTTTGCGTTGATGTTTGGCATAACTCGGATAATTCTATTGTCGTGAGTAAGCTGTGAAGCAATGAATTCGGTGCTTTTGCCCGCAGCAATAGAAATAAGCAAAGTGTCTTTTTCGTTAAGTGCACTATCTATTTTGTTGAGCACTGATGCAAGAATATTTGGCTTAACTGCCAAAACAACCGTGTCGCTGTTTTTAACGATTTCGGTTTCGCTGTCAAAAACATTGACATTGTATTTTGATTTCATTGCCTGTGTTGCAGGTGCGTAAATGTCAAAAATATTTACTTCTTCTGCTTTTACAGCTTTGCTGTCAATAATTCCGCAGATAATGGCACTTGCCATATTTCCGCATCCGATAAATCCGATAGACATAGCTTCTACTTCTTTCCTTTTATTAGACGATATTTCTCCCTCGTTGCTTCTCCGCCTCTGATGTGCCGTTGAGATTTGTTGCTTTGCAAAACCTCGTTCACTTTTCCGGCAAGCAGGGGAGCAATTTCGCCCAGCCGTTTTGTAACATCTATATGTACCGTGCTTTTGCTGATACCAAAAACTTTTGCCGTTTGCCTGACAGTTGTTTTGTTTTCAACTATGTATTCGCCCAGCTCAATACATCTTGATTCTACATTTTTGGTCATATCAATTACTCCTTCTAAGTAAAAGATATGACCGTTTTTTAGTTTATATTACTTTGTGTTTGTTCTTCTGATGATTAGTTTTTGTCAGAATTTTCTTCCTGTGCGGATTCAACAATCGAACCGAGCAAATCGGTCAATGACTTTGTTTCGATTCTGTCAACTCTGCCGTATTCTGTTGTTTGATTGTTTTCAGAAAGCATACCGTTTTCTTGCTCAACAGTCATAGTGAGAGAATTCTTGTCAACAGAGATTTTGTAAACAACGGTGCTGTTGCTTGATGGGTTAGAAAGTGTAAGTTCGTCACCCTTAACAGTGTAATCACCTTTGAATGAAAATGTGCTGAAATAGCTTTCGTAAGTGCCGTCATCAAAAAATTCATATGCAGAACTTCTTGATTGATTTTGCCACTTGCCGATAATCAATTGAGAATTGTTTGATGTAAATGCTGAAGAAACCATTTGAACAGGATTGATTCTTTCAACAGCACAGTAAATTGCAGATGGAATTAATGTCATAGCCAAAATGCTGAAAATAATAACGAATATAACTCTGCCTGCACCGCTTTTTTTCTTTGTAGCCATAATTATTTGAGTCCTTTTTTCTTAAGTAATGAGTCGATTTTATTTGAGTTGTCAAGAAGAGAAGATACAGACAAATCGTGGTTGATTGTGTCAAGGAAGTATGCAAGATACTTTGAAAGTTCAACACTTTCGTACCAATCTCTTGAAAGAAGTTCCGGTGATTGATAAACACCGTTGGTTGTGAATACTTTTTCAAAAATGCCTTCTTCGTGTGCCTTGTCAAAAATTTCAAGACCGTTGCAGAAAAGACCAAAAGCTGTGCAAACGAAAATTCTCTTTGCTTTAAGCTCCTTGAGCTTCTTTGCAACTTCAAGCATGCTTTCGCCTGAAGAAATCATATCGTCAACAATGATGATGTCCTTGCCCTCAACGCTGTCACCAAGATATTGATGCGCAACGATTGGGTTTCTGCCGTTTACAACCCTTGTGTAATCTCTTCTTTTGTAGAACATACCAAGGTTAACGCCAAGCTGTGTTGCAAAGTAAATACATCTGTGCATTGCACCTTCGTCAGGAGAGATGATCATAAGATGATCAGGGTTAACCGATAAATCGTCAACATTGTTTACAATTGCTTTAATCATTTGATATGTAGGCATAACATTTTCAAATGACTTGTGAGGAATTGAGTTTTGAACTCTTTGGTCGTGTGCATCAAATGTGATGATGTTTTCAACGCCCAACGCTGTAAGCTCCTGCAAAGCCATTGCGCAGTCAAGTGATTCACGGGATGAACGCTTGTGCTGTCTGCCTTCATAAAGCATGGGCATAATAACATTGATTCTTTTTGCTTTACTTGATGCTGCAGAGATAACTCTCTTCAGGTCTGAAAAGTGGTCGTCCGGTGATTTTGGAACATCCATTCCGTACATATTGTATGTAACGCTGTAATTGAAGCAGTCTACAATGATGTAAAGGTCGTAGCCTCTGATTGAGTCGTTGATAACTGCTTTGCCCTCACCTGAACCGAATCTTGCAATAGATGTGTCGATAAGGTATGAGTCCCTCTGATAGCCGTAAAAGGCGATGTTTTCCTTGTGTGCGGCAGCCTGCTCGGCTCTCCATTTTACAAGGTAATTATCAATCTTTTGTGCGAGTCCTTCCGTACCCGGCAAAGCGATAATTCCCAATGGACCGTAAGGGATTGTTTGTACTTCTTCTGCTGTGATTCTTGGCATTTTAAAAATACTCCTCTCAATTTATGCTTACATTTTACAACATATTACACAAAAAATAAATACTTAAATAACATTTTTAATATAAATATTTATTTATGGGTATAATGAATTTTTATATATAATTAACAAAACTGTTGAATTATAGCAATTCCTGTGCCTTTTTTGTTCGCTTTATTCGTTTTAGTAATTCGTAGCCGAACACACCAACCCATGCACAAGCGGATATTGGCAATCCATAGGTTAATCCTTTTGGAGAATAAACCAATTTGATTGTGTGCTTGCCTTGCTTAATTGCTGCCGAAAGTTGGCTGTCGCCGATTTCAAATGTTTTTACTTTGTGACCGTCAATATAGATTTTCCAACCCTCGTCATATGGAATTGAGGTGTACAAGAAACCGTCATATCCGGCATTTATTGTGCCCTCGATTTTTGTATCGCTGTGTTTTTCAATGTTCATTTTTCCGAGTGAAAGTATTTCGTATGCCGAGTCGAGAACGGTATTGTCGATGTTATAAGCGTAGATATAGAATGATGCGCCCGATGATGAAATGCCGTTAAGGTCAATTACTGCTTTTATCTCATCGCCCGCCTTGTGATAACCAAGGTCAAGAATGTACGGCTCTGCAATGCTTTGGAATGTTGTGTTTGTGCTGTTGTTCCAATAGTAATTTATGTTTTCGATTTCGCTTGACGAAACATAAATATATACATTGCTGTCTTTGACGGATTTAAACAAAACGCTCACGCTTCCGCCTGTGTTTTCTTCAATCTCATCAATGAAATACGCACCGTTTTGAGTGACTTCTTCGCAGTTTGCATTGTAGCTTTCCGTGCCAATGTATTCGACCGGTACAAACAGATTGCTCACTCCTGTTGCTTTGTCAATCAAGTCTTCCTGAACTTCAAAAGGATTGCCTTCGGTGTTGTCCCAATTTTCGATTGATTTTGATGCCAAAAATGCAATTGGCAGATTGTATTTGTTTTCATAAACAGGAGTTTTAGATCCGTCTTTTGTTGTATAAATCTTTTTGTAATAAGTGTCCGATAAATCAAGACTGCTTGAATCTTTAATCAAATACTTTATGTTGTACATCATATTGTACACAGGAGTTTGGGTGTTGTAGGTGTATGAATTTATTCTGTTGCCAAACATACCGAGGTTGTATTGCGTTTGACTGTAGCTTTCATATGCCATAGACGAAAATGCAGACATTCCGTTGTAGTTGTAAAGACACGGGTCCATTCTTGTGTTGAGATAGGTCAATTCTGTTCTGTAAAAGTCCTTGTCTTTTTCTTTCAGATAATTCACAGCGTTTGCCATTGTGTCCATTTTTTCAACATACGGAGTTTGATCTTGTGTAAACAAATATGATTTGCTGTCGCCGACAATAACCTCACAAAATGCCATACACAAAACAGTAATGCCGATAACGAATTTTGAAAAGTTTCCTTTTTTTATCACGAGCAAAACAAGTGTCCAAACAATTATGAATGCAAGCGAAACATAAATTGTATAGTTGCTTATTTTGTTTGTCGGATATTTTTGGAAATAAAGAACAAGGAAAATGAATGCTATGCCGGTTATCATAACATCTCTGTATGCTATTCCTTTGAAATTCATTAAGCATCTGAATGACATAACAAGCAGAATGAACACATAGAGGAATGAATATCTAAACGGCAAATCATTAGGCACATGGAATGCGTGCCAAATGAAATCAAGTGCGTTGCAATTGAAACTTACAATAAAGAACAAAAGCAAAAATACATAAGAAGCCTTTTCCTTAAGCCCGATTTTTTTGTTGATTAGATATAACGGTAGCAATATTGCCGGCAATATTCCGCAGTAAATGTTCGGCAAAACATCGTCACCCGAAGAACGAATTGTTGTTTCAAGTCCTGCAAAGTGAGATGAAAGCATATCAATCAAATTGAAGTTCTGCTCAACCGTTGACGGAAAACTGTCTGAAGTTGCAGAACAGGATTGCAAAATGAAATAAACAGGAACGAGGAAGCATGCACAAAGCATACCGACAAACAAAGAACTAAAGCCGAATTTAACAACGCTCATTACAAATTTGTTGTTGAAAAACTCCTTGAGAGGCTTTTGCTTTTTGCTGTAAATATTGATTTTTGCAGAAAAGTCCTTGTGTGCAATGAAATAAACAAAGAAATATAAAACAGAAAAAATACAGGTCATATATCCGATGTAATATGAACTGAACAAAAGAACCGATAACGACAAAATGTATCGTTTGCACTTGCCGTTGTTGATGATGTCCTCAATTCCGAGAGCGACAAGCGGCAACCAAATCATACCGTCAACCCACATAATGTTCCAGTAATATGCAAGAAAATATCCCGAGAAAGCATAGAACACGCCAAAAGCAGCGGAAACATACGAATGTGCGTCAAAACTTTTTTTAAGGAAATATGCAAATGTTCCTGCAGATGCAACACCTTTGGCAATAACCAAAAAAGTGATTGCATAGCCGATTTGATCTCTGTCAAATAAGAAAATCAAGAATGAGAACGGACTTGAAAGATAGTTGAAATAATTGCCCAAAAAACTCGAACCACCGCCCGATTCCCAAGAGTATAGAAAACTCTTGAAATCGGTTATTCTGTCATATAACTCAACAAAAAGAGGTCCGTATTGATGGTAGAGGTCCATTCTTAAAACAGTTGTGTCGCCAAAAGGGAACATCTTGAATATCATAAAAACAAAGAGTATTCCGATAGTCGCAAGACACATTGACAACAGCACAAATCTGTTTTCAAAAAATGAACGATACAGTTTTGTGTTGCCGTTTCTCTCTGCTTTTTCGATGTTGTCAAATACAATCAGCCTGTCAAAATAAAGGTTGAACACAAATATAAGAATAGCAGAAAAAATATACACCAACATTGCACTCATATTGAGCATATCATTCAGCGTGAAATCAAGTATCTTGAAAAAGCCGAAGTCAACAACGCATCTGAACAAATAGGTCAACGCCTGTTTCAACGGTTTTGAATTTATGCTTTTTGCAAATACAAATTTTTTTTCGCAAAAAAATAAACCAAGCATAACTGCAACAAAGGATACCGACATCGCAATTCCTGCCGATAAACCAAAGCCTTTTAGCATCTGCTTAATTATCAAAAATACGACCAACCCGATTGAATACACAAGACTGTATGCGACCGTTTGTGCGTTGAATACTTTATTTGTTTTAATTATATTTCCTGATTTGGTAATGTCCATATAGCACCTAAATTAAAATTTTTCTTTATTTTAACATATTATATGTCTTGCTTCAATCCATTTTTATATTTTTAACTTCTTTGTAATATTTTTTTCTGTCCGTTCATAAATTTTTATGGGTGATAGCTTGAAAGTTTTTGACTATGTAAAAAAATACTTGCCCCTTGATGTTGTTAAAACGCTTGATAATCTGAATTCATCTCAACAGCAGGGGATAACCGAAATTCGAATTCGTCGCAATATGCCCGTAACATTTGTGATTGACAATCGAATAAAATTTGCGGACAGGTTTTGCCAAACATTGGCAGTGCTTCCGAAAGAACCTTTGATAATATCGTCGCAGGAATTTGACGATATGTTCAATCGCCTGTGTTCGTATTCTGTTTACGGCAATATGACGAATTTGAAAAACGGATATATAACTCTCGAAAACGGCTCCCGTGTCGGCGTTTGTTCAACTGCAGTATACGAGGATGACAACTTGGTGTCGGTCAAAGATGTCACTTCGGTCAATATTCGCATACCTCGTCAGGCAGTGGGTTGCAGTCGTGATATTGTCAGCAAAACATTTGCAAACGGAGTGTGCAGCGTGATTGTTGCAGGCAAGCCGTCAAGCGGAAAAACAACGCTTCTGCGTGATATGGCAAGACAAATCTCAAATGGCATAAACGGTACATATAAAAAAGTTGTTGTGATTGACGAACGCAACGAACTCGCAGGCAAGGTCGGTGACGAATTCACGCTTGATGTCGGAGTGAACACCGATGTGATAACCGGCTTTGACAAACCAAAGGCAATAGAAAATGCAATCCGAACAATGTCGCCACAGGTTATTGTTTGTGACGAAATCTCCGCACCGAGGGAACTTGACAGTATTCGATTTGGATTTGCTTGCGGTGTGAATTATTTGCTTTCTGTTCATATCGGCAAACAGCAGGATTTGTATACAAAGCCGATTATTCGCCTTATGCTTTCAATGGGCGAGTTTGAAAAATTGATTTTGCTTGACGAGGACTATTCGGCAAAAATTCTTGACGCACGGGAGATATTAAATGAAATTCATAGGCGTAGTAATAATAGTTGCGTCATCATTGATGATGGGAATATATATGAGTAATTCGATTAAAAAGAAGATTAATTTATGCCGTGCGTTGATTGATACCGCAAATTATATTTTGCCCGAAATAAAGCTCAAACAAACCCCACCGTGCGAAATTCTTGCAAGTGAACGGCTGAAATCGCTTGACTTTGTGGGACAAGATATGCTTCTTGCCGAGCAAAAAGCAAAAACCCCGCTCAATGATGAGGAAAACGAGGCAATAGGGCATTTCTTTTATTCTCTTGGCAAGTTTGATATTCAAAATCAAATCAAACAAATTGAATTTTTTAAGGAATATATGTCATCGGCTGTGCGTAAATATGAAGAGGAGTATAAGTCAAAATCAAAAATTTATGTCAGCGTCGGATTTTCGTTTGGCACGGTAATAGCGTTGGTATTGATTTAGAGGTGTAACATTATGGAAGTGAATTTTATTTTTAAAATAGCGGCAATCGGAATAATCGTTGCCGTGCTGAATACCTTGCTTGTTCGCTCGGGGCGTGATGACCAGGCAATGCTTACAACTCTTGCAGGTGTAATTGTTGTGCTTATGATGCTAATTCCTCAGATTAAAGAACTGTTTTCAACAGTCAAATCTTTGTTTAATTTGTAGCTATGGCAAAGGTTATAGGAATTTCGTTTTGCGTGCTGATGTGTAGCTTGATAGTCAAGGAGCACAACAGAAGTTTTGCACTTATATTGTCGGTTGCAGGCGGTGTTCTTTCGTTTCTTGCAATATCGGACAAGGTGTCCGAATTGTATTCTGCATTGATTCAACTTTCTGACACTGTTCCGTCGGGAGTTGCTTATGTCAGGCTTATGCTGAAAGCACTTTTTATAGTAATCATAACGCAGTTTACTGTGGATATTTGCAGGGATAACGGCGAAAACGCACTTGCTTCTCTTACGGAAATATCGGCAAAAGTGCTCGTGCTTTCTCTTGTTATGCCTTTGATAGAAACGGTAATTTCAATGGTGGTAGGACTTGTCAAATGAAAAAGACGATATTATTTTTGTGTACTTTGCTTTTCTTTCTGTCTTTTTCGGGAACGGCATATTCAGAAGATTTCAGCAGAGAAAAATATGATAAAACTCTTGAAAGCTATGATTTGTCATCATTCGAAAAGCAACTTGATGATGATACTCAAAAAATGCTTGAGGAACTCGGCTTGCTTGATTTTTCGTATGACAGTATAACAAAACTTTCGCTTAATGATATAGTGGAATTAATCAAGTCTTTGTTGTCAAAAAAAGCGGAATTGCCGATTAAATCGAGTGTAACCGTGATTGTGTTTATTCTGCTTTCCGCATTGCTTCAAAGCCTGAAAAATGATTCGGACAACTCGTTGAATACGATTTATTCAACAGCAACGGCAATTCTCATTTCAACGGTTATCCTTGTAAAACTCACAACAACGGTTTCAATGGCGTCAATGGCAATATCGGTTGCGTCTGATTTTGTGTATGCGTTCATTCCGGTATTTTGCAGTATTGTTGTCGCTTCCGGTGGTATCACAACAGGGTTTTCAACAAACACAACGCTTCTTGTTTTGTCGCAGGCATTGTCTTTTGTTTCGTCAAATGTGTTTATGCCGATTGTCAATTGCTACCTTGCTTTGGGTGTAACCTCGTCACTTCGATATGAACTTAATTTGGATAAATTGTTGACATCACTCAAAAGAATTATAACAACTTGTATATCTTTTTTATCAGGTGTGTTTGTGTCAATATTGTCGGTGAAAACGGCTGTGGCAGGCAGAGCCGATATGCTCGGACTCCGTTCGGTTCGCTTTGCAATAAATTCTGTTGTGCCCGTTATCGGTTCGTCAATCAGTGAGGGTTTGCTTTCGATTCAAGCCTATTCGTCACTTATTAAAAGCAGCGTCGGTGTGGTCGGTGTGATTGCGGTTGCACTTGTTTTTTTGCCGTCAATAGTTGAGGTGGTATTGTGGCGAATTTCACTGACGGTATGTGCAATTGTATCCGATGTTTTCGGCGATAAATCGGTATCTGCGGTGCTCAATGCTTTTTTGAACACCCTGCTTTTGATGAATGTAATTCTGATTTTGTCAATGGTCACAACGGTTATATCATTTGGAATTTTGATAGCGGCAGGCGGAAGATAATGGACTTTTTTAAGCAGTGGACAATTTTTGTGTGTATGACGGTTTTGATGTGTGTTGTGTTTTCGTTTTTGACGCCAAAAGGGAGTATGGGACGGTTTTATAAAATGATAATTTCGCTTTTCATTTTTCTGTCTTTTCTGTATCCTTTTTCACAGTCAAAAATTAATTTTGACCTCCCTGAAATCGAAACGGCAAATACATATAGTATAAACGATGGAATGATAGAAAGCCAAATTAAAACTTGCCTTACAGAAAATAGTATCATAGGTGCAAATGTCAATTGCCGTTCAAGAATAAATTCGGATAACGAAATTGTTGTTGAAAAAGTAGTTGTTTCCGTGAGTGATGATTACGACACGGCAGAGGTTCAAAAATTGATTTTTGAAAATTTGTCAATCAATGCAGAGGTGGTGCAAATTGGACAGTAAAATCAAATCATTTGTTGAAAAATTCAAGCAATCAAAGCATAAAGAGCGATTGCTGATTGTTGCTTGCATATTCGGTGTTGTGCTCATTCTTTTGTCCGAAATCAAACTGCCTGCCACCGCTTCAAAAAAATCTGCCCAAACCGATTATCAGCAGTATATTTCAATATTGGAGGACAAAACAGAAAGCATAATTTCATCAATTGACGGTGTCGGCAAATGCAAGGTTATGATTACTTTGCAGGAAACCGATGAAAATTTTTATGCTCAAAATTTGGACGAAAACAAAAACAGCGGTTATATTTCAAAAAAGAGCGAATATGTATTGTATGAGGATAACAACAACGATTCTCCCGTGTTGATTAAACAATCGTTCCCAAAGGTTATGGGTGTTGCGGTTGTTTGTCAGGGTGGCAACAATGCCAATGTAAAGGAAAAAATCATTTCTGCCGTGTCGTCACTTTTTGGCATTTCAACGGCAAAAATCAGCGTATTAAAACTTAACAGGTGATTATATGAAAAATAAAAACGAACAAATCAACCCGATTGATGAGCAAATCAAATCAGATGAGGAACAATTTGCAGAATTCGAAAATGAGTTCGATTCGGAAATTGTTGACGAAAAGCCTATTGAACTTGTCAATCCCGATGATAAAAAAGACCGTAAAAAGCGTAAAAAATACATATCAACCGTTGCTGCTTTTGTGCTGATTTTGGGCATCGGTGTTGTCGGCAATTGGTATTATCAAAACACGGATGTCGGTTCAACTATCCAGCCTCTTATTGACTCGGCAACAGAAAAAACTCTCGGCAAGGCAGAGCTTGTTGATGCAACAACAACCGATGTCAAAGAAAGCGACACTTATTTTACAAAGGCTCGTATGGAGCGTAATTCTGCCCGTGATACCGCTCTTGAAAAACTCCAAGCAATTGTTTCAAACACCTCCGAAACCGAAGGTGCCCGAACAGTTGCGGCGGAGAATATCACAAGAATATCAAACTTCATCACTATTGAAAATAAGATAGAAACCCTTGTGTGTGCAAAGGGTATTGATAATTGCATTGCCGTTGTCAAAGATGACGGCTCGGGAGTTGATGTCGTGGTTGATTGCAAAACGCTCGACGATACCACGATTATGCAAATCAAAGACATTGCAATGTCACAGCTTCAGTGCGGTTTTGAAGATGTATCTATAATTCAATCTAATAATAATTAAATCAGACTGTCGATAAAGCTTCTGAAACACGCCAAATACATTTAACCGACTTGCCTCCACTTGAAGCAAGGGGAGGTGGCAACACGAAGTGTTGACGGTGGGGTTTTAAAAATGCTGTAAGTATCGAACTTACAGCATTTTTGGCGTTTTTCGTTTTTTGCTCAGTCGAGGTATTTGTATACATCTTCCTTCGCAAGAAAACGAAATTCAGAAACTTTCTCAACAGCCTACAGCGTGTCGAAAATACTTTTTCTACACGCCGAAATATATCTTGTATAATTATTTCTTTTGTGTTATAATATCAACACCAAAGGAGTTATGTATATGGAAATTACAAGTTCAAACGAAAAGGGCAACCTTATTATCAATGAAGAAGCAATTTCATCAATCGCAATCAATGCCGCAAAGGATGTTGACGGCGTGAGTTCTTTTTCAAGTAAGCCGATGGATGTTGTCGGCACAATCAAAAAAGGTAGCCTCAAGGTTATGAGTCCCGTACGAATCACACAGGATGGCGAGGATATGGATATCAGCATCTATATCAACCTACTTCCAAATAAAAAAATCAAGACTGTGTCAGAAAATGTACAGCATAATGTACACGAGGCAATTCTCAATATGACCGGCAAGGAAGTTTCCAAGGTCAATGTTATTATTGCCGGTATTGATTTTCCGGAGAACGGCGACTCCAATGCACCTTTAACAAGTGAAAACTGATTAAACTGCCGACTCAATACTGTTGTTATATGAGTCGGCTTTTTTATAGGAGAATATATGAACAGGACAGAACAAAGGGAACAGGCTTTTTGCCTTGTGTTCCAAAATCTATTTAACAACGAAGAAACCCTTGCAATTTATGAGGAAAATGTTGCCAAGGTCGGAAAATATGCAAAGGAACTTTTTGAGGGAGTAGATTCCAAAATCGAGGAGTTGGATGAGGTTATCAACACCTATTCAAAGGGCTGGAAAACAAACAGACTTCCAAAAGTCAATCTTGCTATTCTTCGCCTTGCAATTTACGAAATCAAATATGTTGATGATGTTCCTGCAAGCGTTGCAATCAACGAGGCAGTTGAGCTTGCAAAGAAGTATTCGGGCGAGGGCGACTATTCATTCATCAACGGTATTCTCGGTTCTGTTGCCAAGGGAGTAGAGTAATGTATATCGGCTTTGACACAAGCAATTATACAACTTCAATTGCAACCTATGACGGCAAGATTATTCGTCAGGCAAAGCAGGTGCTCACCGTTAAGCGGGGTGAACGGGGACTTCGTCAAAGTGATGCGGTTTTTCAGCATACGGTCAATATGCCGAGGCTCTGCAAAGAATTAGAATTTGATGTGCCAAAGGCTGTCGGTGTCAGCACCCGTCCACGAAATATTGACGGTAGCTATATGCCGTGTTTTTTGGTTGGCGAAAATGTTGCAACCGTGCTTTCAAGTGTTAATAATGTGCCTATGTACAAAACTTCACATCAGGTAGGGCACATTCTCGCTGCGCTTTATTCGGCTGATATGCTTGAACTTATCAATCAAAGGTTCGTTGCGTTTCATTTGAGCGGAGGCACTACCGAGGCTCTCATTGTTGAACCCGATGATGAAGAAATAATCAAAGCAACCGTTGTTGCTCAAAGCACGGATTTAAAGGCAGGACAGGCTGTTGACAGAACAGGTGTAATGCTTGGTATGACTTTTCCGTGTGGCAAAGAGCTTGACGCTCTTTCGCAAAAAAGCGAAAAGAATTATAAAATCAAACCCACTATGCTTGACGGCGATTGTTCGTTGAGCGGTGTTGAAAATAAAGCAAGAAATATGATTGATAAAGGCGAATTGGCAGAAGATGTTGCCAAGTTTGTGCTTACTTACATTGCCGAAACAGTGTCGTCAATGCTTGGCGGTGTTGTCCACAGATACGGTGATTTGCCTGTTGTTTTTTCGGGCGGTGTTGCATCAAATTCCTTGCTTCGCAAAATAATCAACGAAAGATATAATGCGTATTTTGCCGAAAGCGAATTTTCTCTCGACAATGCGGCAGGCACGGCAATTTATGCTTATTTGAAAGATAACAGATAATGACTACACTAACAGTTTCACAAATTAATAGATATATCAAGTCATTGTTTGACGAAATTCCGCCTATTCAAAACATTTATGTAATGGGCGAAATTTCCAATTTTAAGCATTATCGTCAAAGCGGACATATGTATTTTACATTAAAGGACAGCACTTCCCAGTTAAAATGTGTTATGTTTGCAACCGATAATTATAAATTGAAATTTGTTCCGAAAGACGGTATGAATGTTGTTTGCTTCGGTCAAATCGGAGTGTACGAGCGTGACGGTGTTTATCAGCTTTATGTTCGTGACATTCAACCAAAAGGCGCAGGAGATTTGGCTGTTGCGTTTGAACAGCTCAAGGCAAAACTTGCACAAAAGGGATATTTTGACGAGGATATAAAAAAGTCTATCCCCGAATATCCCGAAAAAATCGGTGTTGCCACTTCAAATATGGGCGCTGCTGTTGAGGATATAAAAAATGTCCTCTCTCGCCGTTATCCGCTGTGTGAGATAATCATTGTTCCAACCGTTGTTCAGGGCGATTTGGCATCAAAGGATATTGCATCGTCAATTCGATTTTTGGATAATCTCGGCGTGGACACAATTATAGTCGGCAGGGGCGGCGGCTCAATCGAAGATTTGTGGGCATTCAATACCGAGGAAGTAGCCGATGCGGTATATAATTGCAAAACTCCGATTATTTCGGCTGTCGGTCACGAAACGGATTTTACAATCTGCGATTTTGTTGCGGATTTGCGAGCACCTACTCCGAGTGCAGCGGCAGAACTTGCCGTGCCGGATATAAACAACGAATTCGTCAATCTTCAAGGACTTGAAATGATGCTTGAAAGAAATATTGAAAGTATTGTTCAGGGCGAGGAAGCAAGACTTGATTATATTATGAAAAAATCTCCGCTTGCCGACATTGACAAGTTGTTTGATTTTCATTCCTCAATCATAGAAAATTATCAAAAGACTATCGGGCTTTATTTTGAAAATATTTTAAAGAGCAAGGCATACGATTTGCAGAAAAATTCCGCTATGCTTGATGCTCTCAGTCCTCTTGCCGTCATCGGCAGAGGGTACACAATTACAGAAAAGCAAGGTGCTGTGCTGACTGATGCAAAAAATGTCAATGTCGGCGACAGCATTGTAACAAAGCTAAAGAACGGAACATTGGTTTCCACAATAACAGAGGTTAACGCTGATGGCAACTAAAAAAGAAATGACATACGAACAGGCAATTTCCCGACTTGAAGAAATTGTTTCTATACTTGAAAAAAATGAGGTTTCTCTTGATGAGGCTTTGGAACTTTTTGAGGAGGGCACAAGGCTCACTTCATTTTGTGCCGACAAACTTAAAAATGCAAAGGCAAAAATCACAGAGATAAATAAGGAGTAAATGATGTTTACAGTTGATTTAAAAAACCAACTTGAGCAGTACAGCAAAGAGGTTTCGGAGCATTTGGTGGAATTTTTACCAAAGGCAAATGACGGTCAGGCTCAAGTTGTAAAAGCTATGAGATATTCACTTCTCAACGGTGGCAAAAGATTAAGACCTGTTTTTGTTCTTGAATTTTGCAAGATGTGTGGCGGAGATGTCCAAAAAGCAATGGCGTATGCTTGCGCTATTGAATACATACACACATATTCTCTCATTCACGATGATTTGCCGTGTATGGATGATGACGATATGAGAAGAGGCAATCCGTCTTGCCATAAAATGTATGGCGAGGCTACTGCGCTTTTGGCAGGTGACGCACTTCTCACACACGCATTCGAGATTTGTGCGGGCGCAGATTTTGATGACACAAAAAATGCAACTGCTGTTAGCCTTTTGGCGCAGAATGCAGGTGTCGGCGGTATGATCGGCGGTCAGGTTATCGACTTGAAATATGAGGCTTGTGACCCTAATATTTCGGAAATTTTGACTGTTCATAAACTGAAAACAGGTGCTCTCATTTCTGCGGCTTGTTTGCTTGGTTGCATTGCAGCAGGCGCAGATGAAGAAAAAATTGCACTTGCTTCAAAATATGCTTATCTCATCGGCACAGCTTTTCAAATCAAGGATGATTTGCTTGATGTTTACGGAGATGAACAAAAACTCGGCAAGCATATAGGCTCTGATGCTGAAAACGACAAAACAACTTATGTTACCCTTGTCGGAGCAGAAAAAGCACAAAAGGATGTTGAAACTCTTACAGCGTCGGCAGTCGAGATTTTGCAGAATTTTGATAATAACGAATTTATGGTGGCACTTTCAAATTATCTCACCACCAGAGAAAATTGAGCACTTCGCTCATAGAAAAGAGTTGAGCTTATGTCGTATCTTGAGAATGTCAATTCTCCAAAGGATATAAAAAAACTTAATATAGACGAGCTTGACGCATTGTGTGATGAAATCAGAGAATTGATGATAGATACCGTGTCAAAAAACGGAGGCCACCTTGCTTCCAATTTGGGTGCTGTTGAATTGACCGTTGCAATGCACAAGGTCTTTAATTCACCAAGCGACCAATTCGTTTTTGATGTCGGTCATCAGTGCTATACTCACAAAATTCTTACGGGCAGAAAGGACAGCTTTTCTACCTTGCGCACAGAGGGCGGAATCAGTGGTTTTACCCGTCCTTGCGAAAGTAATCACGATATTTTTTCATCAGGACATTCGTCAACTTCAATTTCAGCCGCTATCGGTCTTGCAAAGGCAAAGACTCTCAACGGCGACAAAGGCAAGGTTATTGCCGTTATCGGTGACGGTGCGCTGACAGGCGGACTTGCTTATGAGGCACTCAATAATGCCGGCAATGAGCATAATAATCTCATTGTAATATTAAATGATAATAATATGTCTATAAGTGACAATGTCGGCTCTATGGCAAAGAATTTGAACCATATCCGCATTTCTCCAAAATATTTTACTTTTAAGTCAAAAATTCAGCATGCACTTTCCCGAGTGCCGAAAATCGGTGCACAGGTTCAAAGATTTATTACCATAACTAATACAAAAATCAGAAAAAGACTTTATCATTCAACAGTTTTCGAGGATTTAGGATTTAGGTATTACGGTCCTATTGACGGTCACGATTTGGAAAGTCTTATTGATGTTTTGACAGTTGCAAAAGCACATAATAACAGCGTGCTTGTTCATGTTAACACCTTAAAAGGCAAAGGCTATGAGTTTGCTGAAAAGAATCCGTCAAAGTTCCATGGAATAGGCAAGTTTGATATTGAAACGGGCGAGCCTCTTTCGTCAGGCGAAAATTATTCATCGGTTTTCGGCGATTATCTTTGCGAACTTGCAAAAAAAGATAAGAGAATTTGTGCTATAACCGCTGCTATGAGTACCGGTACGGGACTTGTTGATTTTTCGTATAAGTATCCCGAAAGATTTTTTGATGTCGGTATAGCGGAGGAGCACGCCGTGACCTTTTCTTCAGGTCTTGCAAAGAATGGTATGATTCCGTTTTTTGCCGTCTATTCAACCTTCCTTCAAAGGTCGTATGACCAACTTGTGCACGATGTTGCAATGCAGGACTTAAAGGTTATTTTCGGCATTGACCGTGCAGGTTTTGTCGGTGAGGACGGCGAAAGCCATCAAGGCGTTTTTGACACAGCTTATCTTATGAGCGTGCCTAATCTTTCGGTGTTTGCTCCGTCATCATTTGATGAACTTCGTGAAATGATGTATCAAGCTGCTTATAGAGAAAATCATGCTGTCGCAATTCGTTATCCGAGAGGCGGTCAAGGCAAAATTATTGACGGCTACAAATACGAGCGTGCGGATTTTGACACTTTCGGCGATACCAATGCAGAAAAATGTGTTGTCAGCTTCGGCAGAGAATTTTTGAATATCTATGATGCACTCGGCGAGCTTGACAATACATTTGCAATAAAACTCAACAGAATTAAACCTATCAATCCGAATGTGCTTGACCTTTTGAAGAATGTCAAAACCGTCTATTTCTTTGAAGAAGGTATAAAGTCAGGCGGTGTAGGTGAGTGCTTCGGCTCAATGCTTGCAGAAAGTGATGTAACGGCAAAATTCCGCCACATCTGTATTGAGGATGAATTCATCAAGCAGGCAAGCGTTGAAAGTCAACTAAAAAAATACAGACTCGACAAGGAGTCAATAATTGATATAGTAAATCAGGATTAATTATGCAAAAGAAAACAAGACTTGATGTTGCCGTATTTGAGCAGGGATATGCTCCGAGCAGGGAAAAAGCAAAGGCTATAATTATGGCAGGAATAGTATATGTAAACAATCAAAAGGTGGACAAGGCAGGTTTTGAACTCAAAGAGGGCGATGTTCTTGAAGTTCGAGGCAAAACACTTCAGTATGTGTCACGAGGCGGTTTAAAACTCGAAAAGGCTATGCAGGAATTCCCTATAACTCTTGAGGGCAAGATTTGTATGGATGTTGGTGCTTCAACGGGCGGTTTTACCGATTGTATGCTCCAAAACGGTGCAGTAAAGGTGTATTCCGTTGATGTCGGCTACGGTCAGCTTGCGTGGAAACTTCGCACAGATGAACGAGTTGTCAACCTTGAACGAACAAATTTCAGATATGCAACCCGTGAACAAATCCCTGATGAAGTTGATTTTGCATCGGTTGATGTGTCGTTTATCTCTCTCAAACATATTTTGCCAAACTTGAACACACTTCTTGCAGCGGACGGACAAGCAGTTTGTCTTATTAAACCGCAGTTTGAGGCAGGCAAGGAAAAAGTAGGCAAAAAGGGTGTAGTCAGAGATTTGAATGTTCATCTTGAGGTTGTAGAAAATGTAATCAAACTTGCTCTCGAAAACGGCTTTAGCGTTATGGGACTTCAGTTCTCTCCAATCAAAGGTCCGGAGGGCAATATTGAATATTTGATTTATCTCAACAAGTCGCAAGAACCTGTTGTTTCGGATGATGTAAATGCAAAAGAACTTGTAAATATGTCACACACAGAGCTTGATAAGTAGGTGAGAAAATGAAAATTGCCATTTTTCCTAATATATATAATAAGGATGTTGCCAAACTGACCGACCAAATTGTTGCTGTCCTTTTTCAACTCGGCATTCAAGTTGAGATTGCAAAATGCAACAAGGATATTGAGGACATTTCAAAGCCTCTTTTTGCCAATCAGGAAGAACTTATCAAAAGAAATGATATTATGATTGCTGTCGGCGGTGACGGCACAACCCTTAATATTGCCAAATCATCTGCTTTGTTCGACAAGCTAACTCTTGGCATAAACGCAGGCAGACTTGGATTTATGAGCGGACTTGAAAGGGATGAACTTGCTCTTTTGAAATGCCTTTCAACCGGTGATTATGAAGTTGAAGAGCGTATGATGATACGGGCGGTAGTCACCGATAAAAACGGTGTGCAAAGCGAATATCAGTGCCTTAATGATGCTGTTATTTCAAGAGGCGACCTTGCAAGGCTGATTGATATTTCCGTTACGTGCGGTGGCAGACTTGTGTCGGATAACAGAGCAGACGGAATGATTTTTTCAACTCCGACAGGTTCAACCGCATATTCAATGGCAGCAGGCGGACCTGTTGTCAGCCCGGATAATTCGTGCGTTGTGGCAACTCCGATTTGTCCGCATTCATTAATCAATCGAAGCATTGTTTTTTCACCTGATAAAACACTTGAAATTTCTGTGGTTAACGATAGGAATAACAATGCTTATCTCTCAATAGACGGCAAGGAGTCCATTCCTATTGATGAGGAAACAAAAATTACTATTTCAAAATCGTCATATACAGCTAAGCTGATTAAGATTAAACCCGATAATTTTTATGAAATTCTCAATAAAAAATTGCTCGAAAGGAGAATTTTACCTTGAAAAAAAGAAGACAGGCAAAAATTATAGAGCTTATTACACAAAATGAGATTGAAACACAAGAGGAACTTCAGGATATGCTCAACAGCTTCGGTTTTGAGGTTACTCAAGCAACTATATCCCGTGATATAAAGGAACTCCGACTTGTTAAGGAGTTGTCATCAAAGGGCAGATATATCTATTCAACAGGCAAAAGAAATGCCGATAATATTGCCCATAGAGTTGGCGGAATTTTTAACGAAACAATTATCAGCATTGATTTTGCAATGAATATTATTGTAATCAAATGCTTTGCAGGTATGGCAAATGCTGCCTGTGCCGCAATTGATTCAATGAATCACGGCGAAATTCTCGGCACCATTGCAGGTGACGATACTATTTTCATCCTTTGCAGAAGCGAGGAAATTGCTTCACAGTTTACAGACAAATTGAGGACTATGTTAAATGCTTAAAACTTTGAGTATCGAAAATATTGCTGTTATCGAAAAGGCAGAAATAGAGTTTTCAAACGGCTTCAATGTCCTGACCGGTGAAACCGGTGCGGGTAAATCCATTGTTGTCGATTCTATCAATGCCATTTTGGGCGAGCGAACATCAAAAGAACTTGTCCGTGCGGGCAGCGAAAATGCTCTTGTCACAGCGTATTTTGAAGATATAAGCAAAGAAGTTGAACAAAAACTTAATGAATTTGACCTGCCTTGTGATGACGACGGTGCTCTTGTCCTTTCAAGAAAAATATCTGCACAGGGCAAATCAACTTGCAGAATTAACGGCAGTGTTTGCACTGTTTCAATGCTCAAGGAAGTTGGCAATCTTCTTGTCAATATCCACGGTCAGCACGATAGTCAAACCTTGCTTAATGCAGATTATCACTACAAATTTGTTGATATGTATGGCTCTCTTGACGGCGTTCTTGACGAATATAAGCAGTCGTTCAAACAGCTTTTGTCAGTCAGAAAGCAGTTGAAGGCTCTCACTATGGACGCAGACGAACGAGACAGACAGATTGAACTTTTGGTTTATCAAATCAAGGAACTTTCCGATGCCGAAATCAAGGTTGGCGAATGGGACGAACTCAAAAAACGCAAAAATCTTATTTTGAATTCGCAAAATCTCTTGCAGTCGCTCAATTCTGCATTGTCGGCTTTTAACGGTAGTGACGAGTATTCCGGTATTTCAACTTTGCTTTCAACAGCGGTTAAGGAAATCGGCTCTGTTTCGGATGTTGACAGCGAAATAAAGTCTGTTTATGATAAGGCAGAAGCACTCAACGACAGCGTAGAGGTTGTAAAAGATGCCCTGCTTGATAAGATTAACAGCATTGAATTCGAACCCGAAGAACTTAACAGAATAGAAGAACGGCTTGATTTGTACTATACTTTTTCAAATAAGTATGGCGAAACCGAACAAGATATGCTATACTATCTTGATGAAGCTGTAAAAAAACGAACAGCGTTTGAAAACTCCGAGGAAGAGCTTGAAAAACTCAATGTGCAGTATGACGAGATTTTTGATAAAACCGTTGCACTTGCACAAAAACTTACCGACTTGAGAAAATCCACGGCTGAAAAGCTTGGAAACGAAATTTGCAAACAACTTGAATTTTTGGATATGCCAAAAATCAAGTTTACAACTTCGTTCGAAAAGGGCAATTTGTCGGCTAATGGTTGGGATAAGATTGAATTCCTTATTGCGACCAATGTCGGCGAAACGGCAAAGCCCCTTGCAAAAATCGCTTCGGGCGGTGAACTTTCAAGAATTATGCTTGCTATCAAGAGTATTATTGCTCAAAAAGACAGCATCGACACTTTGATTTTTGATGAGATTGATACGGGCGTCAGCGGTAAGGCAAGCAGAAAAATCGGCTTGAAACTGAAAGAACTCGGAGCATTCACACAGGTTATTTGTGTCACTCATTCTGCACAGATTGCTTCTGTTGCCGACAGTCATTTTCTTATTGAAAAGAATGTTGAAAACGATAGGACATATACCAATGTCACCGTTCTTGATTATGACGGCAGAAAGAACGAACTTGCAAGAATTATGGGTGGTATCAATGCCACCGAATCATTGCTGAAATCGGCGGAGGAATTGCTTAATAATTATGGGAATTAATGTGGAGCAAAAGGTAAAAAACGGCACATGTGTTGTTTTGCCAGCTTGATTTATAATAGATAATATTTATTTTTTGGAGGATATATAAATGGGAGTTTATGAAGAACTCGTTGAGCGTGGACTTATCGCTCAGGTAACAGATGAAGAACATATCAGAGAGCTTGTAAATAACGGTAAGGCAGTATTCTATATCGGCTTTGACCCAACTGCCGATTCACTTCATGTCGGTCACTTTATGGCACTTACACTTATGAAGCGACTTCAACAAGCAGGCAACAAGCCTATCGCTCTTATCGGTGGCGGTACTGCAATGATCGGTGACCCATCAGGCAGAACCGATATGCGTCAAATGATGACAAAAGAAACTATCAATCACAACTGCGTATGTTTCAAAAAGCAGATGTCAAGATTTATCGACTTCGGTGAGGGCAAGGCTATGATGGTTAACAATGCCGATTGGCTTCTTGACCTTAACTATATTGAGGTACTTCGTGAGGTTGGCGCTTGCTTCAGTGTAAACAGAATGTTGAACGCAGAGTGCTATAAGCAAAGAATGGAAAAGGGACTTTCATTCCTTGAATTCAACTATATGATTATGCAGTCATACGACTTCTATGCTTTGTACCAAAAGTACGGTTGTAATCTCCAATTCGGCGGTGACGACCAGTGGAGCAATATGATTGGTGGTATGGAACTTATCCGAAGAAAACTCGGTAAAGAAGCAAATGCCATGACTATCACACTTCTCACCAACTCCGAGGGTAAGAAGATGGGCAAAACTCAAAAGGGCGCTGTTTGGCTTGATGCGGAAAAAACAACTCCTTATGAGTTTTATCAGTATTGGAGAAATGTTGATGACGGTGATGTTATCAAGTGTATGAAACTTCTCACATTCATCCCTATGAGCGAGATTAACGAGTATGCAAAACTCGAGGGAGCAGAGCTTAACAAGGCAAAAGAGGTTCTTGCTTATTCTCTTACAGAACTTGTTCACGGCAAGGAAGAGGCAGACAAGGCCCAAGCAGCGGCAAAGGCTCTTTTTGCAGGCGGTTCTGATGACAGCAATATGCCGACAACAACTGTTGAAGATGCAGATTTCGAGGATGACAAAGTAACTGTTCTTTCTCTTATGATTAAGGCAGGTATGATTAAGTCAAACGGCGAGGGCAGACGCCTCATTCAGCAGGGTGGTATCAGCGTAAATGATGAAAAAATCACCGATGTTTTCACTGCTGTATCAAAGGACGACCTCGCAAACGGTATCGTTGTTAAGAAAGGCAAAAAAGTATTCCATAAGTTCACACTTGCATAAATTAATATTTTTTAAATACCATTTCAGAAATGAAGTGGTATTTTTTATGTTGTGAAGTGGTATTTTTTTATGTCGTGCAGGTTGATAAAATATCCTTATAATGTTATAATAATTATAATTATTGCTTAAAGGTGATTGAATGGAAAATATCAAGCAAAAAATTGATGAATTAAGAAAAACTCTTCGCTATCATTCCGACCGTTATTATAACGATGACGCACCTGAAATTGAGGACTACGAGTACGATATGATGATGCGTGAACTTAAGGAACTTGAAGAAAAATATCCGCAGTATGACGCTGTTGATTCTCCGACAAAAAGAGTCGGAGGCAAGGCGGATAATTCCTTTGAAAGCGTTGAACATACTGTCAGAATGGAAAGTTTGCAGGACGCTTTTTCTAAAGAGGAAATCTTTGATTTTGACCGTAGAGTAAAGGAAAGTGTTTCGGATGTTCATTATGTTGTTGAACCGAAAATTGACGGTCTTTCCGTAAGCCTTGAATATGTTAACGGCGAGTTTGTAAGAGGTTCAACCCGTGGTGACGGAAATGTCGGTGAGGATGTTTCGGGCAATTTGCGTGTAATTCATAACATTCCGCTCAAACTCAATGTCGCCGTTCCTTTTATTGAGGTCAGAGGCGAGGTTTATATGCCTAAAAAGAGTTTTGAACGAGTTGTTGACCGCCAGCTTATCAATGACGAAAAACCGTTCAAAAATCCTCGAAACGCTGCCGCAGGCTCTCTCCGTCAAAAGGACAGCAGGGTTGCCGCCGAGCGTGGACTTGATATTTTCGTTTTCAACATTCAGCAAATTGAGGGTGCAACTCTTAATTCTCATAAGGAAAGCCTTGATTATCTCAAAAAACTCGGCTTCAACACAATTCCTTATTATGAGAGAGTTGACGATATTCAAACTGCATTTTCAAAGGTTGAGGAAATCGGCGAAAGACGAGGAAGTCTTGAATTTGATATTGACGGTGCGGTAATCAAGGTTGATGATTTTGCTCAAAGAGAAATTTTGGGTTCAACCGCAAAGTTTCCAAAATGGGCGGTTGCTTTTAAATATCCGCCCGAGGAAAAGCAGACAAAAATTATTGATATAGAAATTACTGTCGGCAGAACAGGCAAACTCACTCCGACAGCAGTTCTTGAGCCTGTTCACCTTGCAGGAACAACAGTTTCGAGGGCAACGCTCCATAATCAGGATTTCATCAACGAAAAGGGCGTTAATATCGGCGATGTTGTTACCGTCAGAAAAGCAGGCGACATCATTCCGGAAGTCCTTTGCGTGAATGAAAAGCACAGTGACGGCAGTTTTGTTTATCCCGATACTTGTCCGTCTTGCCACGAAAAGGTTATCAGAGAAAACGGCGAGGTTGATATCAGATGTATCAATCCTGAATGTCCGGCACAGCTTCTTCGCAATTTGATTCACTTCTGTTCCCGTGATGCAATGGATATTGAAGGGCTCGGTCCGAGCATTATTGAAACCTTTGTAAATGAGGGTATGATAAATAAGGTGACCGATATTTATCATCTTGACAAAGACAAAATTGCTTCGTTGGATGGATTTAAGGAAACAAGCGCAAATAACATCATTGCTTCTGTTGAAAACAGTAAGAACAATGATTTGGGCAAACTGATTTTTGCTTTTGGTATTCGCCATATCGGTGCAAAAGCAGGAAAATTGTTGGCTGATGAATTTAAAAACATCGACAATATCATCAACGCTTCAAGAGAAGCAATCCTTGATATAGACGGATACGGCGATATTATGGCGGATGCCGTGTATGACTTTTTCCATACCGAAAACGCAATTGAACTTGTTAATGAGCTAAAGGCAGTCGGTGTGAATATGCAGAGCAAAACCGTTGTTGTAGACAAAAGATTTGACGGTATGACCTTTGTTTTGACAGGCACATTGCCAACCTATAAACGCTCGGAAGCTTCAAAGATTATTGAATCTTTTGGCGGCAAAACCTCATCATCTGTCAGCAAAAAAACAACCTATGTCCTTGCAGGTGAGGCAGGAGGCTCAAAACTTGATAAAGCTGCGGCTCTCGGCGTGCCTGTGATTGATGAAGACGAATTTAACGAAATGATTAAGTGATATGAGAGAATTTAGAAAAAAGCAAAAACGATTAAAAGAAATAATGAACTCAGTTGTCATTGTAACAGCCGTTTACCTTTTTGTTTATATCGGTGTTGAGCCTGTTATGGCAAAATCGCTCGGTGCAACGGTGACTATGATAGCTGCATATTTGAGTGATTTTCTTGTTGTTGCGAGTATGGCTGTTTTGTTCCTGTATTTTTCAAAATACGGCAAGAGCGATAAATTCCTTGAATCTGTTGAAAATGAATTGTCCGACACAGGATATTATTTTACCGCAAGACAAGAAAAAGATATAGACAGCTATTACAACGCTGTTGTTGAGAACTTGCGACTTAATTCTTTTTCGGTTGACGAAAAAGTTGTTGTTGATGATTTTGAGTTCACCGCCCGTGCAACAAAGGGCAAGAGCGTAATCTACATTCTTAAAGAAGATGAAGTTGACAAAAATGACTTAATTGCTTATCAAGAATCGGCAATTTATGATTTGACATCAATCAACCTAAAACGCAAGGCTGATGTTGTTATGCTTTATATTTGCGACCGTGCCGATGACGGTGCCGTTTCGCTGTCAAAAATGATTACTCCGCTTGGCAGAAAAGAGCAAATCAAGATTGCAAATGCCGTTGTGGAGGTTTCATCTTCACGCTGTTATTTCCTCGGAAATAAAGCAACAAAGTGCCAACAGCTGATTGCAAATTATGCCATGAATGTTGAAGTTCCTATCAAGGACGAGTTCAAGGGCAAGGAGCAATTGCCGTTTCAGGCAGAACTTGAAGAACATATGAAAGAATTTAACATAAAAGACTTTAAAGCAGGAACATTTTATGCACATTGATAATTTTAAGGAGGCGGTTTTATGACACCGGCTGAAGAATATATAAATTCAATAAAAGGCAAAAAAGTTGCATTTGTGGGTATGGGGGTTGCGAATACTCCGTGTGCCGAATTTTTGGCAAAAAACGGGATAGAAACCTATGCTTGCGATATGCGAGATAAAAAGTATATCGGTGAGGATGTTTGCAAGCACCTTGAAAGTTTGGGCGTTCATTTCTCACTCGGCGAACATTATCTTGATGTTTTGCCGCAGATGGACATTGTTTTTCGTTCTCACGGAATTTTGCCGTTTCAAAATCCATGGATCGGCGAATGTATCAAAAGAGGACAAACTGTCACAACAGAAATGGAAGTGTTTTTCAAATACTGCCCGTCAAAGATTTTTGCCGTGACAGGCTCAAACGGAAAAACTACCACAACAACACTCATTTCAAAAATGCTTGAAGCAGAGGGCTACAAGGTGTTCCTCGGCGGAAATATCGGCAAAGCTCTTATGCCGTGCCTTGATGAAATCACCAAAGATGACATAGCTGTTGTTGAGCTTTCATCATTCCAACTCCTCACAATGGGTAATATGAAAAACAAGCCTGATGTTGCGGTTGTTACAAATATTGAATGTACACACCAAGACCATCACATCAGCCTTGATGAATATGTTGACGCAAAGCGTAATGTCTTGATTTATCAAAACGCCTCGCAACGCACCGTGCTCAATGCGGATTGCGATTATTCAATCGGCAACAGCGTTTATCACGATATGAGATATGATGTAAGAGGACAGCTCTTTGAATTTTCAATCAAGCATCCTGTTGAAAACGGTGCTTATATGGATGAAGCCGGCAATATTTACTATGCAGAAAAAGGCAAAAAAACTTTTGTTATGAACAAGTCGGATATTATCATCCCCGGTATGCACAATGTTGAAAATTATTGCACCGCTATTTCTGCTGTTTGGGGAATGGTCGGTGTTGACACAATCAAAAAAATTGCACAGACCTTTGGCGGTGTTGAACATAGAATTGAGTTTGTCAGAGAGTTTGACGGAGTAAGATATTATAACGATTCTATCGCAACTTCACCGAGCCGTGTAATCAGCGGACTAAAGGCGTTCGGTACAAAAATTATTGTTCTTATGGGCGGAAGTGACAAGGGCAACGATATGTCCGAAATGGTGCCGTATATCCTTAAATATGTTAAACTTCTTGTACTCAACGGTGCAACTGCAGACAAGATTTACGATACAATTGTTGCCGATCCGAATTACAAGGATAGCGGTATCGTAATTGAAAAAGTGCCTACAATGGCAGAGGCTCTTGAAGTTGCCAAGTCCAAGGCACAACCGGGCGATATAGTTTCGCTTTGCCCTGCGTGTCCTGCTTTTGACCAGTTCAAAACATTTGAATACAGAGGCAGAGAATTTAAAAGATTGGTTAATGAGTTTTGATATGAATACTACTGAACTATTGAAAAAACTGACATCAGCAGTCGGTGTCAGCGGTATGGAAAATAATGTGTCAGCCTTCCTTGCCGATATGCTCAGGCAGTACGGTGAAGTTACGGTTGACGATATGAACAATGTTGTTTGTACCTTTGGCAAAGGTAAGCATTTTTTGCTTGACGCTCATCTTGACGAAATCGGTTTTATTGTCAAGGCTATTACAAACGACGGATTCATCAAAGTTGACAAATGCGGCGGAATTGATGAAAGAATGCTCCTTGCAAGCGAAGTTTCCGTGTGGGGCAAAAAAGAGGTTAGGGGAGTTATTTCAAACTTGCCTCCTCATCTTCAAAAATCAGGTGAGAAAAAACCGCCAAAGATTGATGAAATCGCAATTGATGTCGGTATGACAAAGGCTGAAGCGGAGAAAGTTATTTCTCTCGGCGACCGTGTAACATTTAAGCGTAATTTCAATGAACTTGTCGGCACACAGGTTTGCTCAAATGTTCTTGACGACAGAAGCGGTGTTGCTTCAATTTTGCTTGCAGTTGAAAAATTAAAGGATGTTGATGCAAAAATAACCGTTTGCTTTTCTTCCCAAGAGGAAGTTGGCACAAGAGGTGCAAAGACTGTTGCTTACGGCAAGGATGTTGACGAAGCAATTGTTGTTGATGTGTCCTTTGGTTACACTCCAAAATGTAAAAAATCAGACTGTGGCGAAATCGGAAAGGGTGTTATGATTGGTGTTGCTCCTATTTTGGATAGCACTATGTCACACAAAATGCAAGAGATTGCAAAAGCAAAGAATATTCCTAATCAAATTGAGGTTATGGGCGGTGGTCACACAGGCACAAATGCCGATGTGATCACTATCAATCAGCGTGGAATAAAAACTTCGCTTCTTTCAATCCCTGAAAAATATATGCACTCACCGATTGAAATTGTTGATACAAAGGATGTTGAAGCAACAGCCGATTTGATTTGCGAATATATCATGGAAAGCGTGGGTGATGTAAATGCTTAAGGAATTGTGTCTTATTAACGGTACTTCGGGTGACGAGAGTAAGGTACGAGATTATATTATCAATCAAATCAAGGATTATTGTGAATATTCGGTTGATAATATGGGGTCGATTATTGCGTATAAAAAGGGCAAAAAAGCGCCCAAGCAAAAGATTAGCATCAACGCTCATATGGACGAGGTCGGATTTATTGTAACAGGCATAACGGATGATGGCTACTTTCGTTTTACTTCTGTCGGTGGTATTGACAGCAGAGTTTGCCTTGACCGAATTGTTACGGTTGGCAAAAATGCTGTTAAGGGTGTAATCGGCGATAAGGCTTTTCATCTCCTTTCTTCTGATGAAAAGGACAGCTGTCCGAGTTTTGATGATTTGCTTATCGACATCGGTGCAACTTCAAAAGACGAGGCGGAGCAATATGTTTCACTCGGCGATTTTGCATATTTTGACAGCGATTATGTAGAACTTGGCAACGGATATATCAAGGCAAAGGCACTCGATGACCGTATAGGTTGTATGCTGATGATTGAACTTATAAAAAGCGAACTTGAATATGATACAGTATTTTGCTTTAATGTTCAGGAAGAAGTCGGACTTCGTGGTTCAAAGTGCACTTCATATGCCGTTGATGCAGATATTGCAATAGTGCTCGAATCCACAACTGCGGCGGATTTAGACGGCGTATCCGGTGCAGATAGAGTTTGTGTCCTCGGTGACGGTCCTGTAATTTCGTTTATGGATAACCGTACGATTTATGACCGAGAACTGTTTGAACTCGGCTTTGCTGTTGCAAAGGAAAACAATATTCCTGCTCAAACAAAAACAGCGGTTGCGGGCGGCAATGACGCAGGTGCAATTCAAACAAGCGGTGACGGAGCAAGAGTTATGGCAATTTCGCTCCCGACTCGCTATATTCACTCGGGTGCAAGCGTAGTGAAAGCATCCGATATAGATGATACAAGGAGATTACTAAAGGCGTTGCTACCTAAATTGACCGATTAATCATATAGGTATGCCTTAATGAATTTATGATAGAAATAATAGACTCGGCAGAACAATTTAACGAATGGACAAAGCGTGACATATACTCAATCAGGGTGTTGTCACTGCTTGAGTCCTATGGAACAAAATATCATTTTGCTACATTTTATCGTCAAATTATTGACGGCAAAATCACGGCAATTCTTTCTCGACTTGACAACGACATAACCCTTGCACTTGATGACGGATTTGACAATGCGGAATTTGTAAGATTTTTTTGCATTACGGGGCACGGTGCGATTCTTTGCGACCCGTCATTTGAATTCGGTGCAAAGTATGACGAGGGCGTAATTATGTCGTGTGAGCACAAGATGGAAAGCGTTGTTCACGGAGCAGAAATTGATGAATACCCAAAACTTATGGACCTCTTCAATTTTGTGGATTATGACGGTCAGGATTTCAAGGCTTGGTATGTTGATGTCAGCCATAGAATCAGGCATAACACAGCCAAGGCATATACCTTGAATTTTGACGGAAACATTATTTCAAGCGGTATTTTGTCATCAATTTATGACGGCTACGGTGTGCTTACAGCCGTAAGAACGGCAGATGAATTCAGGCGTATGGGCTATGGCGGACAGCTTGTAAAATATATCTGCTCGGATGTGAAGAACGCCGTCTATATTATGCGTGAACAGAACTTGAACGAGCATTTTTATAATGAACTCGGATTTGAAAATATTGGTGTATGGAGAATGTACAGATGAATCCTTTTTTTAATATTGATGAAAGAATAGAGGCAAAATCTCAGGAAGCACTTGAAAAGTGCAAAGATGCCTTTAAATATATTGATGAAATAACAGAATACAATCAACTCAAGGTGCAAAAGGCTTTTATTGATAATGGTATATCCGAAAGTCATTTTACATCATCAACAGGCTATGGCTACGGCGATCGTGGCAGAGAAACTCTTGATAAGGTATGGGCACAGGTTTTCGGTGCAGAGGACGCTCTTGTTCGTCATAACTTCACTTGTGGAACACACACACTTGCAACTGCGCTTTTCGGCGTGCTTCGTCCGGGCAACAAAATGCTTTGTGTAACCGGCACACCATATGATACCATACATAATGTAATCGGTATTTCGGGCGAGGGAATGGGCTCATTAAAGGAATTCGGAGTTGAATATGATGAGGTTGCTTTGAAAGATAATGTGCCTGATTTGGAAGCTATCAAAAATGCTGTTGATGACAGCGTGACTATGGTTTATATTCAGCGTAGCAGAGGCTATGAACTTCGTCCGTCGCTCACCGTTGAGGTGATTGCCAATATTGTTAAAACAGTAAAGGCTAAAAATCCAAATGTTATAGTTATGGTTGATAACTGCTACGGTGAGTTTACTCAAAAACTTGAACCTACCGAGGTTGGCGCAGATTTGATTGCAGGCTCACTCATCAAAAATGCAGGAGGCGGAATTGCAAGTACAGGCGGTTATATCGCTGGCAGGCACGATTTGGTCGAAAAGTGTGCTTATAGGCTTACTACTCCCGGACTTGGCAAAGAGGTTGGTTGCACAATCGGTATGAACAGAGAACTTTATATGGGTTTGTTCTTTGCTCCGCACACCGTTGGTGAAGCACTTAAAAGCGCTGTTTACATTTCTGCTCTTTTTGAGGGCTTCGGTTATGATGTAACACCGAAATATAACGAGAAACGAGGCGATATCGTTCAGTGCCTCGGTCTTGAAAATGAAGAAAGTCTTGTCGCTTTTTGTCAGGGCGTTCAAAGCGGAAGTCCGATTGACAGTTTTGTTTTGCCTGAGCCGTGGGATATGCCGGGTTATGACAGCAAGGTTGTTATGGCAGCAGGTGCGTTTACATTAGGCTCATCAATCGAATTATCTGCCGATGCTCCGATTAGAGAGCCGTTTTACGCTTGGATTCAGGGCGGACTTAATTTTCATTCGGCAAAAATTTGTGCAAAACTTGCGGCACAATCTATGCTTAATAAGGGGTTGTTAAAAGGTGGAATATAACTATAAAGGAATAAAGCCTGAAAGTATCGAGCTTCTTTGTCTCAACCGTTTTAATGATTCAAAACCGTTTTATGAGGAACACAAGGAAGAACTTAAGCAGGGTATCACTGTGCCGTTAAGACAAATGGTTCTTGATATGTCGGATGTGTTGTTTGATATTGACGACAAAATGTATCTTGACCCTGTCAGAGTTCATTCTCGTATTCACAGAGACACAAGGGGCAACCGCTCTAAAATCAAGTACAGAGAAAATATGTGGGTGTTTTTCAGAAGATATAAAAAGGAATATCCGTGTGCACCGTTTTATTATTTCGAATTTTATCCAAACAGCTATGGCTATGGTCTTGTTTTTTGGACTTGGAAAGCAAGTGATTTCAGGCTTGTTCATCAAATGATTGTTGAACAGCCAAAAAGATTCAGAAAAGCACTAAAGGCTTGTAAGGATGCAGGCTTTACCTTTGAAGCAAGGGATTTTTACAAAAAAGAAGTTTATCCCGATGCTCCAAAGGATTTAAAACCTTATTTGCTTGCGAAAAATTTTTCGTTCACATACAACAGCTTTGATATGAGCAGAATAGCGTCAAGCACAATTATTGACGAAATGAAACTTGCTTTTGATATTGCTCGTCCAATGTATGAGTTTATGGTTGAAGCACATGAAAAAATGATGCTTGAAGGTTTGATTAAACCGGAGGAATAATTGCTATGTTACAGCTTATACTCGGTCGTTCCGGCAGTGGTAAAACTGAATATGTCTTTTCGCAGATAAAGAAACTTGTTGAAAACGGCGAGCAAAATATCCTTTTGCTCACTCCGGAGCAGTATTCATTTATCAGCGAAAGACGACTTCTTAAAGATTTGGGAGAAAGTAGGGTCAATTCAGTAGAAAATGGCTCTTTTTCTCGTTTGTCAAATGAAATCTCACGCAGATACGGTTCTGCTCCGCTTCCTATTCTAACCAAAGGTGCAAAGGCTGTTGTGTTCAAAAAGGCTTGTGAGAATATAAAAGATGAGCTCAAACTCTTCAGTAAAAATATTGATAATGTTGCTTTTATTAATTCGGCAATCAATATTTATGACGAAATGAAGTCTTGCCGTGTCGGTGCGGATGATATTATGCAGGCTTCGATAAATACCGACAAAGAAACTTTGTCGCAAAAACTTCACGATATTTCTCTTATTATGTCTGCATATGATTCGTATATTGAAGGCAAATTCCTTGACGGTGCAAGCGAATTAACCCGACTTTATACAAAACTTGTTGACCTCGATTATTTTGTCGGCAGAACGGTTTTCATTGACGGATTTAATGGCTTTGTTGCACAGGAATACAAAATTCTTGAAGTGATTTTGTCACAGGCAAAGGCTGTTTATGTGACTTTTTGTACCGATTCGCATATTAATAACGATAAATACAATTTGTTTTCTTATGTAAATAACAACATCAATTATTTGAGGGAAGCAGCTGAAAATGCAGGCACTTCAATGCTTGAACCCATTTATCTTAAAGATAATCACAGATTTAATAACGATGAACTTATACTTTCTGAAAAATTTGTGTTTTCGAATGTAAAAAACACTTCCGATGATATTCCGCAAAACATTGAACTTTATGGTGCAAAGTCGGTTACAGACGAATGCGATTTTGTTTCCGACAGAATATCAAAACTTCTTCGTTCGGGCGTCAAAGCGTCTGATATAGCGGTTATTTGCAGAGATTTGGATAAATATCAAAAGGAACTTCAGTTTTCTTTTTCAAAATATAACATTCCTTATTTCAATGATGAAAGGCAGAATATTTCATCCGAGCCACTCATTATGTTTGTGAATTTCTTAATGAGGTGCAGTATTTATTCTTTGTCGTCAAATGACATATTCTCTATGCTTAAAACAGGGTTGACCGCTCTTGATGATGAGGCTGTCAATGAACTTGAAAACTATGCTTTTATTTGGAATATCAAAGGCTCAAAGTGGAAAAAGGAATTCACCAATTCACCAAAAGGTTTTTCCGAGGAAATGTCCGATAATGATTTGAAAAAACTTGAAGCAATCAACAAAAGCCGTGAATATGTTGTTGAAAGACTTCAAAAATTCAATTCGGCTTGCAAAAAGAAAAATTCTGCCGATATTTGCAAGGCAATTTATTTCACGCTTATTGATTTTTCTGTTGACGACAAACTTCGTGGACTTGCACAATCGCTTAACGACAGCGGAAAGTCGGTTCTTGCGTTTGAACAGGGCAGAGTGTGGGATTTGCTTATGGATATCCTTGACAAGCTTGCCACGATTTCCGATGATGAAAATATCACTGTTAAGGAGTTCTATAAGCTGTTCAATCTTATGATTATGAACGAGGATTTAGGAAATATTCCGTCAGGCCTTGACAATGTACAAATCGGTTCGGCTGACAGAATAAGATGCAACAATCCTTATGCTGTTTTTGTTGTGGGTGCAAATGAGGGCGAATTCCCTCAAAGTGTCTCTTCGTCCGGCTTATTGTCCGAAAGTGACAGAAATATTCTTATTGAAAACAAATTCAAACTTTACGCTTACGGCGAAACTCTTAATGCGCAGGAAAAGTATTTTGCTTATATGGCTCTTTCCGCTCCGAGTGACAGATTGTTTGTTTCGTTCAGAAACGGCTCTGCCGACGGTGCCGAGAGCATTATTGTCAGCGAATTGAAGAACATTTTTTCAAATTTAGAGGTTCATTCTGCCGAAACTGAATATTCCGTTTCAACTGTGGAAACAGATGCTAACACTTTTGAAATTCTTGCTTCAAATTTTGATGATAACACAGAGTTTATTGCAACATTGAAAGAGTACTTTGCCGATAAGCCTGAATTTGAAAGCAGACTTTCAGCAGTCAAGCGTCTTTCAAAAAATGAAGATATAACAATCAAAAATCCTGATTTGGCACGAAAACTTTTTAAAAACGATATGTATTTGTCGGTTTCAAAAATTGAGGATTATTATAAATGTGCTTTTAGGTATTATTGCAAATTCGGTCTTAATGCACGCCCAAGAATTAAGGCTGAAATGAATCCTATGGAAACGGGTTCTGTCATTCACTATGTTTTGGAATGTATTGTCCGAGATTACGGCTCAAAAGGGCTTATCGAACTTAATTCAAGGCAAATCACATCAGAGGTGAAAAAATACCTTAAACAATATCTTGAAAGCAAAATGGGCGATTACAGCGAATTTACGGTTAGATTTAAATATCGTTTTATGTATCTTTCAAAGCTCATTTCGTGTGTTGTTTTGAGACTTCGTGAAGAATTTGAAAATTGCGACTTTGAACCTAAAGCATTTGAACTTTCAATCGGCAACGGAGAAAATGGTGAAAGCGTAAAATCGCAGGCTATCAATTTGCCTGACGGCGGTACAATTCAAATCCGTGGCTCAATTGACCGTGTTGATACATATACCGAAAATGGCGAACAATATGTTCGTGTTGTTGATTATAAAAGCGGAATAAAGAAGTTTAAGTTGAGTGATATTCTCTATGGACTTAATCTTCAAATGTTTGTGTATCTGTTCACTCTTTGCAAAAGTGACAATGAACTTGCAGGTAAAGAGGCAGGTGTGCTTTATCTACATTCTTCAAGAAAAATATATAACGTTTCAAGAAATGATATTGACTTAAGCGTTTTAAAGGAAGACAGCGATGCTTATAAGATGGTCGGCGTTGTTCTTAATGACGAAGAAAATCCAATTGCAGAACATATGGAACACGATTTAAGAGGCGAGTTTATTGATGTAAAATGCTCGGCTAAAAACGGCGTCAGCGGAAGTATTGTATCTCTTGAGGATATGGGCAGAATTTCACGCAAGATAGATAGTTTAATTGAGCAGATGGGCGTTGAACTTCATATGGGAAAAATTATGCAAAACCCCGTTAATTCAACAAATCATAACAATACTTGTGAATTCTGTGATTATTCCTCTGTTTGTGCAAACAGAAAGGAAATTGAATTAAAGGAAATTGAAGAACTTTCGTTTTCCGATACTCTTAAAAAACTAAAGGAGGATGATGCAAATGACTAAATGGACAACACCGCAAAAAAATGCCATTGAAGCTCGTGACAGTAACATCCTCGTAAGTGCCGCAGCAGGTTCGGGTAAAACAGCAGTTTTGGTTGAGCGTGTAATTCAACTTATTACCGATGTTAATCTCAATGTGGATGTCGACAAGCTCCTTATCGTAACATTTACCAATGCTGCCGCAGCCGAAATGAAAAGCAGAATTGCAAAAGCATTGCTTAAAATTATAAAAGAAAATCAAAACGACACTAATGCGCACAGACAACTTGCTCTATTGCCAAATGCAAAGATTTCAACAATAGATTCGTTTTGTATCGGTCTTGTCAGAGAAAACTTTTTCAAACTTGATATTGAACAGGATTTCAAGATTCTTGACAATTCCGAAAATGCCGTTTTGGAAAAAACGGCTATGGATGAAGTGCTTGATTTTCTTTATGAAAATGGGGGAGAAGATTTTAAGGATCTTGTTAATATGTTTTCATCAACCAAAGATGACAAGGGCTTTGCAGAGGTTGTAAACAGAATAAGTCATTTTATTTCATCGCAGGATTTTCCTGATGTTTGGCTTGACAAAATTTGCGAGATATATAATCCTGATATAAAATTTGAGGATTCGTTTTGCTCGGAATATGTTGTTAATGAAACAAATTCGCTTTTGGATGTCGTTGAAGATTTGCATCAACAGGCTGTTGATTCTTTGGATTTATCAGATGAAAAGCATATAAAACTGTTTGATGTGCTTGAAAGTGATCGTTCAACAATTGACACCCTGAGGGAATATGCACAAACGGACAAATGGGATAAAATGCTTGACACAATGAACAATCTTTCGTTTAAAAAATTCCCGTCATTTAAATGTGACGGAAAAGCATTTGTCAAGTCAAACAGAGATTTGTACCTTGATATAATCAAAAATTCGATTGCAAAGATGTATTCCGTTAGCAGCGATGATTATTTAGATGATTGTTATGCTCTGTATCCTGTGATTAAGCAGTTGACAGAAACGGTCAAATTGTATAATAAAAAGCAACTTGAAATGAAAAAGGAACTTAATTCATTCACTTTTTCCGATATAGAACATTTTGCAATTGACCTTTTGTTTTATCTTGACGAGTCGGGCGAAATAGTTAAAACACCTCTTGCATATGAACTTGAAGATTCTTTCTATGAAATTCTTGTAGACGAGTATCAGGACACAAACTCGGCGCAGGATAAATTGTTTGAGATTTTGTCAAACGGCAAAAACCGTTTTATGGTTGGAGATGTGAAGCAGAGTATTTACAAGTTCCGACTTGCAATGCCTTTCATTTTCACCGATAAAAAAGATTATTTTGCACATTACGAAAAAGGAAGTGACAATATTAATCAAAAAATTATTTTGAGCAAAAACTTCCGTTCTCGTAAGGGCGTTTGTGATTATGTAAACTTTGTTTGTTCACATATTATGTCAAAAGAAGTGGGCGGTATTGATTATAACGAAGAGGAAATGCTCAATTCTCACGATGATTTCAAGCCTTCTGATGTTCCGTCTGCTCAAATCAAATATATTTCCACTCCTGATGGTGAAAACACTATTGAATACGAAGCGCAACAAATTGCAAACTACATTCTGGAAAAAGTCGCAAGCAAGGAACAAATCAAAGACGGAGACACATATAGAGAAATTCGTTATGGCGATTTTGCAATTCTTTTGAGAAGTGCAAAGACAAAAATCAATGCCGTGACCGATGTCCTTGGTCAATACGGTATTCCGACAGTAGCAAATAACAAACTCAATCTTTTTGAAAATAAAGAGGTTGTTATTTTACTGAATTTCTTGCGTGTGATTGACAATCCTACACAGGATATTCCGCTTCTTGCAACTCTTATGTCTGTGTTTTACGGCTACACAGCTGATGATATTTCACAGGCAAGAGTAGATTATCCTTATGGTAATTTGTATTCCGCTGTTTCAAAATCAGATGTTTTTTCAAAATTTGTTGATGATTTGAAGAAATATAGAGAATACGCTTCGTCAATGAGCGTTGAAAATTTTGTTAGGCAGATTATCGGCGACACATCGTATTTGTCGGTGATTTCTGCAATGGGTAACCACGAGCAACGAGTACAAAATGTCAAACTCCTTGTTGATATTGCCAAAAGATTTGATAATGGCGAAAATGTCGGATTGACTGCATTTATCAGATATGTTGATTCTATTATTGAAAACAAGTTCAATGTTGAAAGTGCTTCTGTAAACGATGCAGGCAAGGACGCAGTTGCCGTTATGACCGTTCATCGCTCAAAAGGTCTTGAATTTCCTGTGTGTATTCTTGCAGGAGCAAGCGGTAAATATAATAAAGATGATATAAATAAGGGAATAATTCAACTTAATCCAAAGTACGGTGTCGGATTAAAGGTTTATGACGCTTCAAGACTTTGCAGATACGATTCGCTTCAGTTCAGCGTTTTAAAAGATATTAATAACTATGATATGATGAGTGAAAATCTGCGAGTGCTTTATGTTGCGATGACAAGAGCGAAGGAACAGTTTGTTACCTTTATTTCCGTTTCGTTAAAGGGTGTAGAACATTATGTTGATTCTATTTCAAAAAAATTAATATCATCAAGTTTATCTTCGGCGTCAGTCATTTCTCCGTATGTTGTAAAAAAAGCAAACACCGATGCGGAATTGCTGACTCTCTGTGCACTTATTCACAAAGACGGAAAAATTTTGCGTGATATGTGCTCAAAAGATGATATAGGTTTTGACATTTATGCCGATTTCAAACTTGATATTGAAATTCTTGATGAAAACAAAAAACCGGAACAGCAGGACGAACAATCTGCTTCGTCTAATGCGGAACTTCTTGCTGAATTGAAGGATAAACTTCAGTTTAAGTATGACAGGCTTGAATTGTCTGCATTTACATCAAAACGCACCGCTTCATCGCTTGATGTTGCAGAACAGGATTTCAAGTATCTCACATCATCGAAGCCTGCATTTTTGAGCAAAGCTAATATGACATCGGCTCAAAAAGGAACGGCTATGCACACATTTATGCAGTTCTGTGATTATTCTGCATCAAAGAATAACCTTGAAGCTGAAATTGAAAGATTGGTTTCTATGTCGTTTTTGACCGAAGAACAGGCAAACAGTCTTGACAGAACAAAATTGACTGCATTGTTCAACGGTGAATTTGCTCGGCGAATGTTTGGCAGTGATAATATTTATCGTGAAATCAAGGTTTCTTCTTTTGTTCCTGTTAATGAAATTGAGGAAACCGATTATACAGATGAGGTTTTGATTCAGGGTATAGCCGATTGTGTGTTTGAAGAAAACGGCGAGCTTGTGCTTGTTGATTACAAAACAGACAGGGTAGACTCTGAAGAAGAATTACTCGAAAGATACAAAAATCAAATTGCTTTTTACAAAAAAGCAGTGGAAAAAACACTGAATAAACCGGTAAAAGAGGCGCTTCTTTACTCGTTTTCACTAAATAAAGTGTGTATTTACAAATAAATTGAAAAAAACACTTGCATTTTGTGTTAAACTTTGTTATAATTCTTGCGTTATAAGATTTAGTTGATAACAGCTATATTCTTTCGACTATCGGCAATTTAAGCGAGGTGAAAGTAATGAAAGACGGAATTCATCCTGAATATAAGGCATGCACAGTTAAGTGTGCTTGCGGTGCAACATTTGAAACAAAGAGCACAAAGGGCGATATGAAGGTTGATATTTGCTCAAAGTGTCACCCATTCTATACAGGTAAGCAAAAGCTTGTAGATACAGGTGGACGTGTTGAAAGATTCAACAAGAGATTTGCCAAGAAGGGCTAATCAAAAAATAATGGCAACAGTTGGTATGACCTCTGTTGCCTTGTTTTTTCTTTTGGAGGAAGTATGGAAGAGTACAGGACCGTGGAAATATCTGCCGATGATTTTTTTATAGAAAAAAAGTCAAAGTTCATCGGCTACGCAAAACCTGTTAAAACCGTTGAGGAAGCAACAGAATTTATTTCACAGATTAGGTCAAAACATTGGGATGCAACCCACAATGTTTATGCCTATGTTTTGCGTGAAAACAACACACAACGATATAGTGATGACGGAGAACCGGGCGGAACGGCAGGTGTTCCTATGCTTGATGTTTTGCTCAAAGAAAACCTTGTTGATGTCTGCGTTGTCGGCACAAGATATTTTGGCGGAACTCTCCTTGGTGCAGGCGGTTTGGTTCGTGCATATAGCCATACCTCAAAAATTGCTGTTGAGGCGGCACATATTATCACTATGGCAGAATGTGATGTGATGAGCGTTGCGGTTGATTATTCGTTTTATGAAAGAATTAATATTCTTTTGTCGGATTTCTCGGCAAATATTAAGGATAGCGATTTTGCTGACAATGTAAAAATCACTTTTTCAATAAAAAAAGATAGGGTAGAGGCTTTACAAGCAAAACTCACCGATGTCAGCAACGGAAAATATCTTTTGGAATATATCGGTTCTGAATTTGCACAAGTATAATTTGTACAAGTATAATAAAAACAGGAGGCTAATTTGCTTCCTGTTTTCTCTGCTTTATTGGTTGATGTTGATTACATTTATTTCGGGATGATTGAACAGCCTAAAAGGGAATTCTGCGTTTCCAAGGCCTCGTGAAACAATCAACTTCGGTCTGTCACCAAACGAGCCTTTTGCGTATTTTGGGAAAAGTCCTTGACCCGGTGAAAACACAGGACCAATGAATGGCAGGCAAAATTGACCGCCGTGGGCGTGCCCGGATAATTGCAGGTCAAAATCATATTGACTGTAATTCATTTCTTTTACATTTTCAAAATTTTCCGGGAAATGTGAGAGTACAATTTTAAATCCGCTGTTTTTTTCTAATTCGGCAAAATACGGCGACATATCTTTGTAAACAAAAGTTCCGTTCTTGCGTGCTTTGTAATCGTCAAAATCGGCTTGGTTTTCGTCAAGTCCGAGAATGCTGACATCAAAGCCTTTGTCGTTAAAAACAGAAACTCGGTTCAGCAAAACAATAAAACCTATGTCCGACAGTTCTTGCATTATTCTTTCAAAGTTTTCAAGCCGTCTTTCGTGATTGCCTGTGATGTAGTAGACCTTTGCAATTTTGACAAGTTCTTTGCCAAAGTTGAGCATCTTTTCTTTGTTTTTGCAATGGTCGTTTATATAGTCGCCTGTTATGCAGATAATATTCGGATTTAGTTCTTGTATTTTTTTCAACACCTTACCAAAAGGCTTTGAATGCAAGTCGCTTAATTGAACTATTTTCAGACTTCCGCAGTCGTTGGATTTTATATTATATTGAGTTATGTCAATTATGTTGTTTTGCAGATATAAAAATATAATTATGCCTGCAAGGACAATCAGTGCGATTGTCGTAATCAAGATATATTCCATAAAACACCTCTTAAATATGATACATTTTTATTTTTTGCCCGTCAAGATAAAAAAATAAAGGATTTTTGATATTTTTTGAGTATAGTATATATGGATAGAAGTTTTAAGTAATATTTTGACGAAAGGAGAGGGCAAAATGGACAAGTGTATTCGTCAAATTTCCGAGGAAAACGAAAAGAAAATTTTGTCACCGCTTGCTTGTCTTTCGTCGGAAAGCAAGGGCAGATTTAGAGAAGAAACCGAATGTGATATCAGAACTGCGTTTCAGCGTGACCGTGACAGAATTATTCATTCGCAGTCGTTCAGACGCTTGAAGCACAAAACACAGGTGTTCCTTGCTCCGTCAGGTGACCATTACAGAACCCGACTTACTCACACCCTTGAAGTTTCGCAAATTGCAAGAACTATTGCCCGTGCACTTCAACTCAACGAAGATTTGACCGAGGCAATTGCACTTGGTCACGATTTGGGTCATACCCCTTTCGGACATGCAGGTGAAAGAGCGCTTGCACAGCTTTCACCAAACGGATTCAAACATTATGAGCAGAGCGTTCGTGTTGTTGATATTTTGGAAAAAGACGGCAAGGGATTGAACCTCACCGATGAAGTCAGAAATGGCATTTTGTGCCACACAATAGGTGAGGACGCCTACACCCTCGAAGGTCAAATTATTCGTATTGCGGACAAAATTGCGTACATCAATCATGATATAGATGATGCTATAAGAGCAGGAGTTATGAATGAGGAGGATATTCCTCTTGATATAAGAATGGGCCTGGGTATGACAAAGAGTGAGCGTATTAATAATATGGTGCTCAATGTAATTGCCAATACCGATGACAAAAAAATTCTTATGAGCGATGACTTTTGGGAATTGTTCAATGATTTGCACGATTTTATGTTTGTCGCAGTTTATAAAAATCCTGTTTGCAAGGGAGAAGAAGTAAAAGCTGTTTCAATGCTTGAACAGATTTATGAGCATTATTCAAAGCGTCCCGAGGAAATGCCGGAGCAGTATGTTGGCATCGCCGAAAAAGAGGGCGTTGACCGTGCCGTGTGCGATTACATAGCAGGTATGAGCGATAATTATTCTGTCAAAGTGTTCAATCAGTTATATGTTCCTAAATTTTGGATAGAATAATTTATATGTGTTAATTTACGGAAAGGAGTTTTGATTATGCCGTCACTTTCAGATAGCTTTTTGCAGGAACTTCGGCTTAAAACAGATGTTGTTGATTTGATTTCAAGCTATGTTTCTCTTAAAAAACGAGGCAATACCTATGTTGGCTTGTGCCCGTTTCATAATGAAAAAACTCCGTCATTTACCGTTTATGAAAATACGCAGAGCTTTTATTGCTTCGGTTGCGGAGCGGGTGGCGATGGCGTAAGTTTTATGCGTAAAATAGAAAATCTTGATTATATTGATGCCGTCAAGGTGCTTGCCCAAAGAGCAGGTATGCAAATGCCTGACGACGGCTATGATGATTCTCTGTCAAAAAAACGCAGAACGATTTTGGAAATCAATCGAGAAACCGCAAGGTTTTATCACAACTATATGATGAGTGAGCAGGGAAAGGTTGGTTTGCAGTATTTTTTGAATCGTGGACTTTCTCAAAAAACTATTCGCCATTTTGGTTTGGGTTATGCTCCAAATAAATGGGACGAGCTGTTGAAGCATCTCAAATCAAAGGGATATAATATTTCCGATATGCTTGCGGCAGGTGTTGTCAGAAAAGGCGAAAAAGGATATTACGATTATTTCAGAAATCGTGTTATGACACCTATAATTGATGTCAGGGGCAATTTTATTGCTTTTGGCGGTCGTGTTCTCGACGACTCAAAACCGAAGTATATCAACACTTCCGATACTTTGGTATATAAGAAAACAAATGAGGTTTTCGGTCTTAATTATGCAAAGGACAGCGGAAAAGACAGTCTGATTTTGTGCGAGGGATATATGGATGTCATTGCAATGCACCAAGCAGGCTTTACAAACGCTGTGGCAGGATGTGGCACTGCTTTGACCAATGAACAGGTTAGACTTCTTTCTCGATACGCAAAGGAAATCATACTTGTTTACGATAATGATGAAGCAGGTCAAAAAGCGCTTAACAAGGCTATTTCGCTGTTTGATCAGGTTGATATTAAAATCAGTATTCCAACCCTCAGTGGTGGCAAAGACCCTGACGAGATTATAAAAAATCTCGGACGAGCACGATTTGCCGATATGCTCGAAAATTCTTCAAATGAAGTTGAGTTTGCAATTATGAAGCTTCGCAGAGGTTTTAATTTGCAAACAACTCAAGGCAAAAGCCAGTTTGCAAGCGAGGCTGTAAAAATTCTTGCAAATGCAACACCGATTGAACAGGATTTGTATTTGTCTCGCCTTGCCGATGAACTTGGAATAGAAAAAAGAGCACTTCAAGCACAGCTTGTTGAATACAGTACTCGTAGGGCGAAAGGTCAAAAAAAGCGAGAGTATAACAAAATCATTGATGATGATTTGCGTAAAACTCGTAAGGAGAGTTTTGAAGCCGATACTTCAACCGTGTCGCTCAAGGCACAGGCAAGAGTTATCGGATTACTTATGACTTATCCCGATTGTTATTCATTGTGCAAGGATTTAAACCCGGATGAATTCACGGCGGGCTTTTATAAAAAGGCTTATGAAACCGTCACACAACGAATTAGGGATAACTTATCACTTGAATTGATAGTGTTTAATGAGGTGTTCACTGATGATGAAATGGGCAAGTTTACACATCTTGTTTCGGTTTCGCAGAACAGCTCTAATCCTAAAAAGGAATTTACCGATTGCATTAATGTAATTGATAATGAATATAAAAAACAAAATTCAAAAAGTACTTCTGAAATGAATGATGATGACTTCAGAAACTTTTTTAGCAAAAAGAATACATAACACGAGGAGATTATTATGGAAAAAAAGCAAGCACCTATGACAGAAGCAGAAAAGAAAGAAAATGCGTTTAAAAAAATAATTGAAAAGGGCAAGCAGGCAGGTCACCTCACAGCACAGGAAATCGATAACTTTATTGTTGAACTTGACCTTGATGTTGATGAGCTTGAAAAACTCAATGACCAAATTGATTCAAATAATATCAGCATTATTGACGACTTTTCATCAGAAGCACTTGATGGTATTTCTCTTGAAGTTGACCTTCCAAAGGAAACAGACGCTGCCGATTCGGTTGCTGTAAACGACAGTGCACAGATGGACGACCCTGTAAAGGTTTATCTTAAGGAAATCGGTAGAATTCCTCTTTTGACAGCCGAGGAAGAAATTGAGCTTGCTATGAAAATAGCAGATGATGACGAAAATGCAAAGAAGCGTCTTGCAGAAGCAAATCTTCGTTTGGTTGTTAGTATTGCAAAAAGATATGTTGGCAGAGGTATGCAGTTCCTTGATCTTATTCAGGAGGGTAACCTCGGTCTTATCAAAGCCGTTGATAAGTTTGATTACACAAAGGGATTTAAGTTCTCAACATATGCAACATGGTGGATTAGACAAGCCATTACAAGAGCTATTGCCGACCAGGCAAGAACAATCCGTATCCCTGTTCATATGGTAGAAACCATCAACAAGGTAAAGAAAGCACAGTCACAGCTTCTCCACCTCAACGGCCACGAAGCAACACCTGAAGAAATCGCTGAATACCTTGAACTCCCTGTTGATAAGGTAAGAGAGATTATTCGTGTTTCTCAAGAGCCTGTATCACTCGAAACTCCTATCGGTGAGGAAGAGGATTCTCATCTCGGTGACTTTATTCCTGATGATGATGCGCTTGCACCTGCCGATGCCGCATCTATGAGCCTTCTTAAGGAACAACTTGCAGAAGTGCTTAAAACCCTCACTCCAAGAGAAGAAAAGGTGCTCAAACTCCGTTTTGGTCTTGAGGACGGAAATCCAAAAACTCTTGAAGAAGTCGGCAAGGAATTCAATGTAACTCGTGAGCGTATTCGTCAAATCGAGGCAAAGGCACTTCGCAAACTCCGCCACCCAACAAGAAGTAAAAAATTAAAGGACTTTTTAGACTAATGAAAGAAGAAAAAATTAAAAGAATAAATGAGCTTGCTCACAAATCCAAAACAGCCGAAGGACTTACCGAGGCTGAAAAGGAAGAACAGGCAATACTCAGACAGGAATATATTAATTCGTATAAAGCGAGCCTCATTGGTCAGCTTGAAAACACATATATTGTTCGCCCTGACGGAACAAAAGAACATCTTGAAAGAAAAAAGAAAAAATGGGAAAATTAATTATTATGGAGGGTTTGGACGGTAGCGGAAAGTCTACTCAAACCGACCTTCTTGAAAAATATATTGTTCAAAATAATATTGAATACAAAAAGATTAAACTTCCGGATTATGACAGTCCGTCAAGCACACTTGTAAATATGTATCTTGGCGGAGAATTCGGCACGGACGCTTCAGATGTAAATGCTTATGCCGCATCTGCATTTTATGCTGTTGATCGTTTTGCTTCTTTCAAATTGAAGTGGAAAGAGGATTACGAAAACGGAAAACTTATTCTTGCCGATAGATATGCAACATCAAATCTTATTTATCAAACAGAAAAGATTGATGAAAGCAAGTGGGATGAATATATCGAATGGTCAGAGGATTTCGAGTATAACAAAATCGGAATTCCTCGTCCCGACCTTGTAATTTTTCTTGATATGCCTGTTGAGATTTCTCAAAGGCTTATGACTTCACGCTACAAAGGTGATGAGAATAAAAAGGATGTCCATGAGGCAAATGTGGCATTTCTTAATGCTTGCAGAAAATCGGCACTTTACGCTGCCAAAAAACAGGGCTGGGCGATTGTTGAATGTTCAGACGGTGAAAATCCATTGCCGATTGATGAAATACATAACAAAATCGTTCAGATTGTAGAAAAGGAACTTAACAATGCTTGAATTTAAAAAGCCTGAAATATCCGATAAAGAATGGGCAAACAAATGCCTTGCACATGCAAACAGTATGAACTGTGAGTATACTTTCGGCAATTTGTTTATATGGCAAAAATCATATTCTACAGAAATTTGTAAGTATAAAGATTTTTTGATTTGCAAATGGAATGACGACGGTACTACTACCTATTCTTTGCCACTCGGCGAAGGTGATTTTACCGATGCCGTAGATGCAATAATTGATTATGCAAAATCAAATGGCGAAACACCTGTAATTTACGGTATTACCGAGGGTTATCTCGGCCTTATGCAAGAGGCTTTTACAGGCAAGTTCACTTATAAATATGATGATGGAAATAATGATTATATCTATTCAACAGAAAAAATGGCATCTCTTTCAGGTAAGAAGTACCACGGCAAGCGTAATCATATAACTAATTTTAAGAAAAATAATCCTGATTGGTCGTTTGAAAAAATTTCCAAGGATAATATAGATGAATGTCTTGCACTCCATTCAAAATGGATTGAGAACAAAGACCCTGATGATGAGGATTATTCGTTGGAGTTTGAAGCGGTAAAAAAGGCTTTTGAGTATTTTGACGAGCTTGATATGGTTGGCGGACTTATCAGAGTTAACGGCGAAGTTATTGCCTACACTCTCGGCGAACCGCAAATGAACGGTCATTGCTTCGTTTCTCATTTTGAAAAAGCACCTGCCGATATGATCGGTGCTTATCCTATCATAAATCAGGAATTCACCAAAAACTGCCTTATGCAGTATGAGTATGTAAACAGAGAAGAGGATTTGGGCATTGAGGGGCTTCGCAAAGCGAAGCAATCATACCATCCTGAAATTTGGCTTGAAAAGTGCACGGCAATTTATAATGATTAAGACAATAAAAAGTGTAGATGACATTGTGTCCCTTTGGTCTGAAGCCTTTGGCGACAGCAGGGAAGATATTGTTTTCTTTATTGAAAATATAAAAAATGCAAGTTGTTTTGCATATTATGAAAACAACAAAGCAGTCAGTATGCTGTATCTTGTTGATTGTGTTCTTGACGGCAAGCAGTCGCATTATATCTATGCGGCTTGCACAACAGAGAAGCGCAGAAAAAAAGGATATATGAGTGCTCTCATTAAGCATTGCGTTGCTGAATTTGATGAAGTGTGCCTTATTCCGGCTAATGAAGAATTAATTGAATATTATAAAAGGCAAAATCTGACTTTTGAGTATTCTGTTGATAAATTAAAATTTGATGAGTGCAGGGAATTGATTGATGAGTACCTTTACGCAGGTTGCTTGCTTGAAATTCCGATTGTGCTTTCAAACAAAGGGGAATAATTATGGTTTATGTATTTTTAGCAGATGGCTTTGAAATTATCGAGGCGTTGTCACCGGTCGATATGCTTCGCCGTGCAGGTGTTGAGGTTAAACTTGTCGGAGTTACAAGTGAGATTGTTGCATCATCTTGCGGTGTTGCAGTCAAAACCGATATGTTGATTGATGATTTCGATTTCTACGATGTAGAGGCTATCGTGCTTCCTGGTGGTATGCCGGGTACACTCAATCTTGAAAATTCACAGTCTGTGCAAAAGATTATTGACAATGCAAGCAACACAAATGCGTTTATTTGTGCAATTTGTGCCGCTCCGTCAATTCTCGGACATAAAGGTCTTTTGAACGAAAAAGAAGCTACTTGCTTCCCGGGATTTGAAAATGCTCTTGAGGGAGCTGTCCTTTCTGATGAATATGTTGTTACAGACGGCAAGTATATCACTGCAAGAGGCGCAGGCGTTGCTGTTGACTTTGGTCTTGAAATTATAAAACAACTTCGCACAGAGGAACTTTCAAATGAAATCAGAAGCCAAATTCAGTGCAGATAAAAAAGAACTTCGCTCATACATAAAAATAAAGCGAAAGTCTGTTGAAAATAAAGCTGAAAAAGATAGCCTTGTTGCACAAAATCTTTTGTCACTTGATGAAATAAAAAAAGCGGATACCGTTTTGTGTTATATTTCTCTTGATGATGAGATTTGCACAGATGAGATAGTACGTGTTTTGCTTGATTCAGGTAAAAGTGTCGGTGCACCTTATTGTGTAGATAATAACGGCAATATGGATTTTTATTACATAACCGATTTTGATGATTTAAGAATTCAATCGTTCGGTGTTCGTGAACCTGTTATCGAAAAATGCAAAAAGGTTACATCTTTTGACAATACAATCATCATCTTGCCGGGGCTTTGTTTTGACTCCAACGGCAATCGTCTTGGCTATGGAAAAGGGTATTATGACAGATTTTTGCAAATTCACTCTTTAATTTCTGTTGGTTTGTGTTATAATAGCCTTATTGTTAAAAAAGTACCAACAGATATGTACGATAAAAAAGCAGATATTATCGTTACTGAAAATGATATAATAAGAATAAACGGAGGGAAAAATGGATAAATACGGTTTTAATTCAAATGAAAATAAGAATACCCCTGATTTCTATTTTTCAAATAGCGAGAACGCTCCTGTAAAACATTCAAATAATTCTCCGAAAAAATCAAATGCAAAGAAAAAGAAAAAATCATCAAGCGGTGTAGGTTCAACCTATCTTTTCTTTATCATTGTTATTTGTGTTTCGGTTGTTGTTTCTATTTATGCAATCTTTTGTATGAATGATATTTTTGCTATCACAAAGACAAAATCAAATGTGACGGTGTCTTATTCTCAAAAGATTGAAAATGCTGATGAGGCAATTGATATTCTTTCTGATAAGGGACTTATCAGATGCAAGAATTTCTGCAAATTCTTCGTTAAACTCAGAGATAATCTCATCAAGAGTAAGCCTCTCGGCGGTCCTTATGAAGCAGGTGTTTATTATCTTAATGGCAAAATGGGTCTTGAGGGTATGCTTGTAACTTTAAAAGGTAATACCTCATCAAGCGAAACTGTAACTCTTACTTTCCCTGAAGGATATACCGTTCCTGAAATTGTAAATAAGCTGTCAGAAAACGATGTTTGCGACAAAACTGCATTGTTGTCTGTTATTCAGTCAACCGATTTCACTTATTCGCTTGTTACAAATCTCAAGGCGAGCGACTCTGTTCCTTATAGACTTGAGGGCTTTATGTTCCCGGATACTTACGAGTTCTTCATCAATGAAAGTGCTTCAAGTACGGTTCGTAAATTCCTTGAAAACGGTGACGCAAAGTTCACAGAAAAATATAAGCAAAGAGCAGAAAAGATGGGTTATTCAATCTATCAAATTATGACCATTGCTTCTATTGTTCAAAAAGAAGCCGCAAATGATGACCAAATGAAAACAATTGCAGGCATCCTCTATAACCGTTTGGATGATACTGTAAACTTCCCGACACTTGGTTGTCAGTCTACTTCTGACTATATCACAAATAAGGTTGCACCTAATTTGTCGTCGACCTCTTCTCATACTTCGGAATACTATATGACTTATTATAATACTAATTTGTCATCAACAGTTGTCGGCTTGCCGGCAGGTCCTATCTGCAATCCCGGTATGACAGCCATCCACGCTGCTTTGTATCCAAAGGAAACTTCTGCAAAATTCTTTTTCCACGATACAAAGGGCAATATATACACTGCAAAAACATACAGTGAATTTAAGCAAAAAGTAAGAACCTACGCACCTTATTTGGAATATTAATATGAATCAAAAATTAGAATTACTTTCTCCTTCGGGGGATATTGACAGATTAAAATTGGCAGTAAAGTTTGGCGCAGACGCTATATATGTTGGCGGTGAAATGTTCGGAATGAGAACAAATCCGTCAAACTTTAATGCAGACCAACTAAAAGAAGCAGTAAATATTGTTCACTCTGCAGGCAAAAGATTGTATTTGACTTGTAATACCTTGCCAAGAAATAACGAACTTGATGCTTTGCCTGATTATTTGAAATATGTTGCCGAAATCGGTGTAGACGCTCTCATCATCGCAGATATGGGCGTGCTCTCTTTGGCAAAAAAGTATGCACCGGATACCGAAATTCATATGTCAACACAGGTGGGTATAGTCAATTATGCCGCTGCAAACGCATTGTACGAAATGGGTGCAAAGCGTATTGTTACCGCAAGAGAACTTTCGCTCGATGAAATCAAAACTATTCGTGACAAAACCAATCCTGATTTGGAAATAGAAGTTTTTGTTCACGGCGCTATGTGTATGTCTTTTAGCGGAAGATGCATTTTGTCGGATTATATGGTCGGCAGAGATGCTAACAGAGGCGATTGTGCACAGCCTTGCAGATGGAAATATCATCTTGTTGAGGAAACTCGTCCGGGTCAGTATTTCCCAATTAATCAGGACGAAAACGGCACTTATATTTTTAATTCTCGTGACCTTTGTATGATAGATCATATTCCTGAACTTGACCGTGCGGGTATAGATTCCTTTAAGATTGAGGGCAGAGCAAAGAGCGAGTATTACACCGCTATTGTTACTTATGCTTATCGTCACGCTATTGATGAATATCTTGATTCGGGCAGAAAAGCAGACTTCGTTCCGTCACAATGGATTCTTGACGAAATGGAAAAAATGAGCCACCGTGAATACACAACGGGATTTAATTTTGGTCCAATCAAAAACGGTCAGGTGCTCAATACAGGCGGATATATCCGCAATTGGGATGTTTGTGCACTTTATAAAAGTCAACAAAACGGCAGACTTACAGTAACTCAACGCAATCGCTTTTATCAAGGAGATATTCTTGAAGTTGTTGAGCCTTTCAAGTTGCCGTATCAAATTACCGTAGAGGAACTTTACAATGAAAAAGACGAGGAGTTCGTTGATGTTGCAAACAAAGCAACTGATGTTTATTCCTTTAAGTGTGAGAAAGAGATTTCTCCGGATGCAATTTTCAGAGTAGAGCGCAAATAAAAATTGCCCCTTTTGTACATAAATAGTACAAAGGGGTTGTTTTTATGTATAAGAGAATTTTGTCGTTTTCACTTGCTGTTTGCCTGCTGTTTTCGGGGATTTGCGGAAGAATAGGCTATATTATTTTCAGTAAGAATTATCTTGTTTCAGGTGGAAAGAATTCTTATTCCGTAACGATAGACCGCAAACAACCGACTGTTTATTATCGTTCCGGAATTGTTGCAACAAATAATGCTCACAAATATATTGCTGTGATTCGTCCTAATCCTCGTTCGATCGGAGAACTTGAAAAACTTTTTTCAAAATATGAGCAAAAAGAAATCATCAACGAATTGAAAAACGGAAAACCTGTTGTTCGTTTACTTGATGAGTATCCGTCAGAAACGCTCAAATCAATTAAGGTATATAAAAGATATGATGATGATAACAATCTTCATCAAATAATTGCAAAGCAGTCAAACGGATTGCTGAACCACACAGGTGAAGAAATTGGCAAAAGCACTGCGATTTTCAGCATTGATGCAAATGGCAGACTTCTTGACGGTGACAGCGGTAAGGTTGAAAATATAAATTACGATTCTCCCGAGGGATATGTCCTTTCAATTGATAAAAAAATTCAACAAATTGCCATTGATGCTTCATCAAAAATGAAAAGCGGATGCGTTGTTGTGATGAATACCGATGATCATTCAATTCTTGCTTGTGTAAATAAACCGTTTGATAGTTATATTATCAAGGCTTTTCGTCAGTACTCTGTCGGTTCTGTGTTTAAGATTGTTGTTGCTGTATGCGCACTCGAAAACAATGTTCAAATCAACTATAACTGCAATGGCAGTATCAAAGTTGGCGACACTGAATATTCTTGCCAAAATAATCATATTCATATGGCTCAAAATTTAAAACAAGCACTTGCCAATTCCTGTAATTGCTACTTTGTGAATCTTGCAAATGTTCTCGGAAGTGAAAAATTGCTTGATACCTGCAATAAATTAGGTTTTAATGATTTTACCGAATTGTTTGCTGATTGGAAGATTGAAAACGGAAATCTTCCTACTGAATACGAATTGTTGTCAAAGGGTGAACTGTCTCTTTTCGGCTTTGGACAAGGCAAACTTACAGCTTCTCCATTGCAAATAGCATCGGTAATTTGTACTGTGGCAGATGACGGTTGTTTTGCTCAACCAAAACTTGTTATGTCGAATGTCAATAATAAAAATGAAAAATACAATGTTGCCTATCCTCCAAAGAAAAAAGTTCTTAAACAAAATACTTGTAACAAACTGATTGAATATATGAGATATGTTGTAACAGACGGCACGGCGCATATCATTATGCACGGAGACAAAGGTTCTGCCGGTAAAACAGCAACAGCTCAAACGGGTCAATATGAAAATGGTGTTGAAAAACTAAACACTTGGTTTGTAGGATTGTATCCGTATGATGAACCCAAATATGCAATTGTGATTATGACAGAAAACGGGAAGTCAGGTGCAGGGGATTGTTGTCCGATTTTTAGTACCATAGTTGAACAACTTGGTAAAATGTGATATAATTATGCCATAGAAAATGTTAAGGGGAAATATTTATGGCAGAAAAAAAGCTAAAAACACTTCTTGTTTTTAAATATCTTGATGAGTTTTCAGATGAGGCGCATCCGCTTTCAACAAGTCAACTTATTGAAATGCTTGCAAATGACGGTATAAAATGTGAAAGAAAATCAATCTATGCCGATGTAAAAACTTTAAAAGAAATCGGATATGATATTGTTTCTATAAAATCTCCGACCAATGGCGGATTTTTTATGGCAAGCAGAAAGTTTGAAATTCCGGAGGTGCGATTGCTTATTGATGCTGTAACATCTGCCGGATTTATCACACCTAAAAAGACTCAAGGACTTGTTGAAAAGCTTGAATCTTTAGTGTCAAAAAATCAAGCTAATTCTATTGTAACGCAGGTTTATATAGACCCAAATACAAAGTGTGATAATGAGGAAATCTATTATATTATTGACGCACTCCACACTGCTATTAAAGAAAAGAAAAAGGTTAAGTTTTTCTATAAGCGTCGCAATATAGATGTTGAGAATAGGAAGAACTATACCGAAAAAACATTTACAGTTTCTCCTTATGCACTCATTTGGAAAGAAGACCATTATTATTTGCTTTGCAATAATCAAAAGTATGATAATATTATGAACCTTCGTGTTGACCGTATAAGAAAGGTGCAAACTCTTGATGAACCTGTACGCCCGATGAATGAAGTCAGCGAATATAAGGAAGTGTTCGATGTTGCGGATTATTCAAGCAAGATGTTCAATATGTTCAGCGGTGCTTCCGATAAGGTACGAATTATGTGTGATCTTGAGCTTCGTGAGCAGATTATGGATAGATTTGGCGCTAAAGTTCCGCTCCTTGCTTATGATAGCACTCATTTTGAAACAACGGTTGAAGTCGCTGTGTCAGATGGACTTGTTTCATGGCTTATGTCATTTGGAAACAAAGCAAAAGTTCTCGAACCTCAATATCTTGCCGATGCAGTTAAAGAGCGTGCACAGCAAATCGCAAAACTTTATGAATAAAAAACACCTCTTGATGAATTTTGGCTCATCAAGAGGATTTCTTTATAATGTATTCAAATCATAAGGTGTCTTTTGGTAAACAAAGTAGTTCAACCAATTGTTAAATAAGATGTTCGCCGTGCCTTTCCATTCCATCTGAGGAGTGGCATTTACATCGTCGTTTGGAAAATAATTGTAAGGAATATCGATATCAAGACCTTTTTCCTTGTCACGGAAGTATTCTCTTGCAAGAGTATCTCTGTCGTATTCGCTGTGACCGGTAACAAAAAACTTTCTGCATTCCATATCCGCAACGATGTGAATTCCGGCAAGTTCACTATAGGATAAAATTTGCAAATCCTTAACCTGTGCAATATCTTGTGTTTTTATTTCTGTGTGTCGTGAATGAGGAACATAGTAGATATCGTCAAGTCCTCTCATTAAAGGATGGGTTTCATCAAGGCTCTTGTGTGGGAAGATGCCAAAAATCTTTTTCTTGGTCGGATATTTCTTTATACCGTAGTGATAGTAAAGACCTGCTTGCGCACCCCAGCAAATATGAAATGTAGAGTAAACATTGGTTTTGCTCCATTCCATAATCTTGCAAAGCTCGTTCCAATAGTCAACTTCTTCAAATTCCATTTGTTCAACGGGAGCACCTGTAATTATCATTCCGTCATATTTTCTGTCTTTAACATCATCATATGTTTCGTAGAACTTTTCCATATGGCTCTTTGAAACATTCTTTGCTTCGTGTGTTGCAACTTGCAAAAATTCCACATCAACCTGAAGCGGAGAGTTACTCAAAAGACGAAGCAGTTGTGTTTCTGTTTCCAATTTAGTAGGCATCAGGTTGAGTATCAATATTTTAAGCGGTCGAATATCTTGCGTATCAGCACGCATATTGCTCATCACAAATATATTCTCAATTTCAAGTCGCTGTTTTGCGGGTAATTCATTATCTATTCTGATTGGCATAACTCAACCTCCTTATAAAAGTGTTTTATATTATATCAAATTAATTGTATTAATTCAAGTATTTATATTATATATACATTATATATGTCATTGATTTCCTGTCGTACTTTTTATACAAAAACTTCGCACTTATCCAATGGTTTGTGTGAATATTGTTGTAATTTGAAAAAAATGAAAGTTTTTTCAAAAAAAGTGTTGACATTTGGGTAATGAGGTGGTAAGATGTACAAGTCGTCAGCGAGAGAGCGAGACGATAAGGACCTTGAAAATTAAACAACGACGAAAAAGTAAGGAACCCGATTAAGATAATTGAGTAACTGAACTCCATGTTCTACGGAACATAAATAACAGTAATGAAACGACAGGTTCGAGAGAACTGAGAGGTTTCGAATGATTAAGATTAGTACATTCTGTATGGAATGATTAATACAAAGTTTTAAGAGTTTGATCCTGGCTCAGGACGAACGCTGGCGGCGTGCCTAACACATGCAAGT
>OLFX01000137.1_pt1 | contig 129817 bp, 95 predicted proteins | sample 1605091 | NCBI WGS metagenome assembly OLFX01 (sample SAMEA3888906, study PRJEB22519) | human gut metagenome | biome: human gut; feature: human-associated habitat; material: faeces | place: Denmark | collected 2012
TCCAAACGCGAGTACGCAAGCGCCTTCTCCAACTCGCGCACGCGCTTGCGCAGGGACGCGTTCTCTTCCCTGTATTCCTCCTTGCTGCGTCTTGCCATGTCGTCGTATTCTTCTTCCGACGGCAAAGATAATGTTTTCTCCCCATACTTTGACTGCCATGACGACAATAACGTCGGATTACACAGGCCGTACTTCCTCGCACACTTGCGCTTGCTCATGCCTGACGAGTAATAGTCACGAAGGACGCTCAATTTGAACTCCTCGCTGTACTTTGTTGGACTCTTTCGCATTGTTTTACACATTTTTTATTGTTCATAAATGTGTCAACTTTTGCCAGGACAAGACAAACCGACTTCCAGGCGGCCACCAGAACCGCTCCAAATTCTGGTTCCCGGATTTTCAAGTGTTAACGCAACAGTGCTCGACCGATGGCTAACGTTAATTTAATATAACATAAGTGCCTTGCCTTTCTTAAACGCCAAGTCATATTGTCATTGGACTTTCGCCGACCTTCGGTTCCGTGCTTTACAGGGAATCCATAAACATGCCATACACCGAACGCCATAAAACAATCGCCATGAGCAGCCAAACGGCACGAAAAAAGCCGCCCGACAGTCTTGTAACAACCGTCGGGCGACTTGCAAAGTGGTCTCATCGAGAATCGAACTCGAATCTAATCTTTAGGAGAGACTTGTTCTATCCATTGAACTATGAGACCCTTTTCGCGTGCAAAGGTAGTCAGTTTAAGGCGTAAAACCAAATAATTTGTGAAAAAACATATAAACGATTAAACTTTTTGATGTTGTTTTAATCATAATAAGTGTCATGAAGAAACTTATTATTCTTAGTCTGTTAATATTGAGCGCTGCCCTCTGCCACGCGCAAGGCAGCGTACGCGGAAAAATCGTGGACACGGCTACCGGCGAGTCAATGCCCTACGTCAATATAGCCGTTTACAATAGTTCCACACAGAAATTCATAAAGGGCGCCATCACCGACGAAAAGGGCCTGTTCAGCATTTCGGGCCTGCCATACGGCTCGTACACGGTCAAGGTGACATGTATCGGATACACCGAGGTAAACAAGAACTTCACCGTGGAGGAGCAGCACAGGCACGCCAACTTCAAGAAGCTCGGCATTTCCGAGGACAGCCAGACACTGGCCGAGGTCACCGTGACGGCCCAGCGCCCGGCAATGAGGCTCGAGGTTGACCGCAAGTCGTACGACGTGACGCAGGACATAAGCAACGCCGGCGGCGCGGCAAGCGACGTGCTGGAGAACATTCCGTCGGTAGAGGTTGACACAGACGGCAACATATCGCTGCGCGGAAACACCAGCGTGGAGGTATGGATAAACGGTAAGGCCAGCGGACTGACCAGCGACAACCGCGCCGAAATACTGCAACAGCTGCCCGCCGAGAGTATTGACCGCATTGAGGTAATCGACAACCCATCGGCAAAATACAGCGCCGAGGGTAGCGCCGGAATAATAAACATCGTGCTGAAGAAGAACCGCACAGCCGGATATTACGGCTCGGTGCAGGCCGGAGGCAACACCAACGGCAGCGCGAACGCCAGCGGCAACATCAACTTCAATATCGGACGGTGGGAAGGTTACGTAAACGTTGGCTACCGCCACCGCAGCAACGAAGGCGGCTCACGCAGCTATCAGGAGTACCTCAACACCAACCAGTACCAGTCATACGAGACCGAAAACGACCGCATGGGCAACAACCTGTTCGCCCGCGCGGGCATAACCTATAACGCAACGGACAAGGACGCATTCTCGCTAAGCGGCATGACAATGATTGGCGGACACCATAACGGCGGCACGACACCCTACCACTATGGTACGATAGGCGCGCCGACAGACAGCTACATGATGTTGCGCCGCTCGTCGGGAAGCTCTGACATGCGCATGTTCTACGGCGAGTTCAACTACCGCCACAACTTCACCGACCGCCACTACCTCGACTTTACCGTCGATTTCAACAAGTGGAGCATGGACCAAGGCAACATCTACCAGGACAGCACGACGTATTTCGACGAGCCGCTGCCCACGGAATACGACTACCAGAACCGACCGATGTACATGCGTAACCGCTCTTGGGAGGTGAAACTCGACTACGAGAACCTCATTACCGACAACATAACGCTGCAAGCCGGATACCAGGGTAACTTCAGCCGGGAGAACTCTCCGCAGGAAAGTTACATCGACGAGACGTCTTGGGACGGCGCCAACCAGACAGAGGACACGGAATATTACAACCGCTTCATATACAACATGGACCTCCACGCGCTGTACGCCACTGCGTCGGTAAAGCTCGGCAAGCTGGGCGTTATGGCCGGACTGCGCGGCGAATACTGGAAAGTCAACACCGAAAGCTACAACTACGAGCAGGAACATGACCCCTCGAAGCGCGACAAACCGTTCAAGAACGACTTTTTCCAGCTCTTCCCCAGCGTGTTCCTTTCTTACCAACTTACCGAGACACAGCAGCTTCAGCTTAACTATACACGCCGTCTGCGCCGTCCGTGGGGAGGCCAGCTCAACAGCTTCCGCAACACTCGCGACGCCTCGATGACATCGTTCGGTAACCCCGAACTTACCCCTGAGTACAGCAACTCGTTCTCGCTTAACTACCTGAAGACATGGCCCGAGCACTCGCTTCTTGTCAGTGCGTACTACCGCCCGACGTCGGACGTCATCCAGCGCATAAACTACCAGAGCAGCACGGACAACATGATGTACCAGACTTACATGAACGTTGCCAAGAGCCTGAGCACCGGTCTTGAGCTTGTCTTGAAGAACCAGCTATTCAAGATACTTACCCTCACCACCACGGCCAACGCCTATTACTACAAGCTGAACGGCTTTACGTACGACATCGACGGGCAAACAATCAATGGAGAGGGCAACAACAACTTCACTTGGAACGCCCGCATGCAGGCCTCACTCATGCTGCCTTACGACATATCAGTGCAGCTCACGGGCCGCTACCGCTCGCGTCAGGTCATCACGCAGGGCTACCGCAAGGGTAACTTCAGCATGAACTTAGGCCTGCGCAAGACATTCCTTGACCGCAAACTGACGCTTGCCGTCAACTGCCGTGACCTGCTGAACACACGTAAATTCGAGAACTTCACCAGCTCGGAGACATTCACCCGCCACCAGACTAACTGGGGAAGCGGCCGCTCAATGAACTTCACCCTGACCTACAGCTTCGGTAACATGAAGGCCAAAGCGCCAAAGAAGAAGGTTAACAACAGTGCCAACATGAGCGGCGAAGGCGGCGGAATGGAAGGGATGGAATGATTCTTTAAAGGAGTTATAGTAGTTAAAAGGAGTTATCGCTCACTGCGTTCGCTTAGTAGTTAAAGTCAAATGCTTTGTCAATTTGTATCTCGTTGCTTATCTGCCAACAAGAGTAATGACTTTAACTACTAAGCGAACGCAGTGAGCGATAACTCCTTTTAACTACTATAACTACCTTATTTTAGCATACCACGCTGCCTGGTTTTACCTCGGCAGATGTCGTGATTACGCTCAAGGAGCCGTCAAAGTCTTCGGCGGAGAGTATCATTCCCTGGCTCTCGATACCCTTCAGCTTGCGCGGAGCAAGGTTGGCGACGAAGCAGACGCGCTTGCCTACGAGGTCTTCGGGGTTATAATACTTCGCAATACCGCTTACGATGGTACGGTCCTGGCCGCTGCCGTCGTCAATGGTGAACTTAAGCAGCTTGTCTGCTTTCTTCACTTTCTCGCACGCCTTGATAAGACCTACACGTACGTCTATCTTCTCAAAGTCGTCGAAAGCTATCGTCGGCTTTATCTCCTTTGCCTTATACGCAGCCTCGGCGTTGGCCTTCTTGGTATCCTCAAGCTTCTGCAGCTGGTACGCAATGACATCATCCTCGATTTTCTCGAACAGCAGTTCTGGCTCGTTCAGTTTGTGTCCGGCCTCGAGCAGGTCGGTAGAGCCGAGCTGGTTCCAGTCGAACCGGTCGATGTTCAACATCTTCCTGAGCCTTGCACTGCTGAAAGGCAGGAACGGTTCGAAGGCTATCGCCAGGTTGGCAACAAGCTGGAGAGAGATGTTGAGGATGGTTTCTACACGCTTCATGTCGGTCTTTGCGACCTTCCACGGCTCTGTATCGGCGATGTACTTGTTACCGATGCGGGCGAGGTTCATGGCCTCTTTCAGGGCGTCGCGGAACTTGAAGCTGTCCAACAGGCGCTCTACGCCGGCCTTTACGTCGTGGAACTCGGCAATGGTCTGGCGGTCGATGTCCTGCAGTTCGCCGCAGGCTGGCACCACGCAGTCAAAGTATTTCTTGGTAAGTTGCAGCGCGCGGTTTACGAAGTTGCCGTAAATGCCTACGAGTTCGCTGTTGTTACGCTCCTGAAAATCTTTCCAGGTAAAGTTGTTGTCCTTGGTTTCGGGAGCGTTGGCTGTGAGCACATAGCGCAGCACGTCCTGCTTTCCGGGCAGTTCGACGAGGTATTCATGCAGCCACACAGCCCAGTTGCGTGATGTCGAAATCTTGTCGTTCTCGAGGTTGAGGAACTCGTTTGCGGGCACGTTGTCAGGCAGGATGTAGCCTCCGTGAGCCTTCAGCATGGCGGGGAAGATGATGCAATGGAACACGATATTGTCCTTGCCGATGAAGTGTACGAGGCGTGTGTCGGGGTCCTTCCACCACGTCTCCCAATCCTCTGGCATAAGTTCCTGAGTGTTTGAGATGTATCCTATGGGCGCGTCGAACCACACATAGAGCACCTTTCCCTCAGCACCTTCCACTGGAACGGGTATTCCCCAGTCGAGGTCGCGCGTCATCGCGCGGGGCTGGAGGTCAAGGTCGAGCCACGACTTGCACTGTCCGTACACGTTCGGGCGCCACTCCTTGTGGCCTTCAAGTATCCATTCCTTCAACCAATCCTGGTACTCATTGAGCGGCAGATACCAGTTCTTGGTTTCCTTCAACACCGGTTTCGAGCCGCTGATAGCGCTCACGGGGTTGATAAGTTCGGTCGGGTCGAGGTCGCTTCCGCACTTCTCGCACTGGTCGCCGTACGCCTTCGGGTTGTGGCAGTGGGGGCATTCGCCCGTGATGTAGCGGTCGGCAAGGAACTGCTTTGCCTCCTCGTCGTAATACTGCATCGACGTTTTCTCCACCAGTTTGCCCTCTTCGTAGAGTTTCCTGAAGAACTCCGAAGCCACGCGAGAGTGTGTTTCTGACGTCGTGCGGCTGTAGATGTCGAACGAAATGCCGAAATCCTCAAAGCTCTTCTTAATCATCGCGTGATAGCGGTCTACCACTTGCTGGGGCGTTATACCCTCTTTCTTGGCACGGATGGTGATTGGCACACCGTGCTCATCGCTTCCGCAGATGAACTTTACGTCCTGTTTTTTCAGTCGTAGGTAACGCACATAGATGTCAGCCGGTACGTACACGCCGGCCAGATGGCCGATGTGCACCCCGCCGTTGGCGTAAGGCAGGGCGGCGGTGACGGTGGTGCGCTTATAATTCTTCTTCTCTTCCATAAATTCGGTTATATAATAAGACCATTGGGACTGATACGCCCAATGCGATGCAAAAGTACTGAAAAAAATCGGATTAGCGGGACTTGCCGCCGTATTTTTACGCATATGGCAAAACGTGCCTTATCAAGCCACTATACAAAACACCGTCTTTTGGCTTGCAAAAGGCCGTCAATCGCACGCTAAAATGCCGTCTTTCAGAAGGCGAAAGACGGCATTTTGCAAAACTTATTATAACATACTGGCTGCCATGCAGTTACAACAGGCGCATTAAAGGCCTTACAATAACAAACGCTTTTTAACTAAAAATAATGCCGCGGGCATTTTACTTTGCCACCTCCGGCGGGTCATCAGTATAGAACGCCCCGCAAAACGGAGGCACAGCAGACACATAACGGAAGATGACTATAAACGACAACGACATATTATCAACGGCAAAGGCCGACCCTGACAAGGGATTCCGCCTGATTATGGACAAATACGGAGAGGCCGTATACTGGCACATAAGAAGGCTTGTATCGGCACACGCCGACGCCCAGGACGCCACACAGGAGACTTTCGTACGGCTGTTCAGGACGATGGACAAGTACCGCGGCGACTGCTCGCTTACCTCGTGGGTGTACCGTATAGCCACGAACGAGGCCCTGAGGCTGATAGGAAGGAGGAAAGAAAGCGACGTAAGGCTCGATACCGGAGCGCCCGAAGTCAGCAGGCTGGCCGCCGACGGATATGTAGACTATACCGACCTCGAGGCCGTGAAACTGCAAGAGGCCATACTGGCGTTGCCCACACGGCAGCAACTGGCGTTCAACCTGCGCTATTACGACGAACTGGCGTATGACGACATAGCCGGCATTATCGGCTCGACAGCAGCCGCGGCAAAGGCCAACTACCACTTGGCGAAAGAGAAAATAATAGAATACATGAACTCAAACGACTGACAGACATGGACAACAGATTTGATTTCAACAAGATAGGAAAACGCATGCCGTACACCGTTCCCGAAGGCATATTCGACGAGATGAGGGAAAATGTACTCAAGGAGACGGCACGGAGCACGGCAGCAAGCCGCAGGCGGTGGCCTTCGGTAAGGACCATTGTCATGACAGCGGCAGCCTCGATAGCCGCCGCCGTAATCCTGCCGACGGCATTCAAAGGGCCGCACGCCGACAGCACGGGCGCCGGCTTTGACAGCGTAGAGCGCGCCTTTGCCAACCTGAGCAGCGAAGACCAGGCCTACATGCTTGAGATATACAGCGAAGATATATTCATTAACCAATAAAAAAAGGAGACCATCAACATGAAGAGAATCATCAGTATGCTGATAATGGCCGTAATGATGACGGCATTCAGCTCAACTACCTACGCGCAGGACACCAACGACAGGCAACAGAAACGCGAAAAACTGGCCGAGACGCAGGCACGCCACATAGCACGCCAACTGGCTTTCGACGACGCCACGACGGCAAAGTTCATAGACACCTACTGCCAATGCCAGAAGGAAATATGGGCTCTGGGCCCGAGGGCAAAACGCCAGCGGGGCACGGCCAAAACCGATGCCGAGACGGAAAAGGCCATTGAGGAGCGCTTCAAACGCAGCCAGAAGCTGCTGGACATCAGGGAGAAATACTATAAGGAGTACAGCAAATTCCTTACTCCCAAGCAGATACAGCGTGTGTACGCCATAGAGAAACGCATGATGGGGCGCCTCGGCAAGAACGCCGGAAAGCGCCATCCACGCCCGAGGAGATAGGAAAGGAAAGTCGGAAAAAAGGAGTTGTCGGAAGCTGACCGCAGTTAAGCGCTTAACTATGGTCAGTTTCCGACAACTCAATTTTTATACATACAAAATATATCCGACCAGACTCGGCAAAACGGTTAGACGTCAAGCGTGTCGCGGTTGTTGCGCGGGTCGGTCCAATCAACCTTCACAGTGGGGTCGATGTTGTTGATGAACTTCTCGATGTTGGTGTACCCGTCGCCGTTGCAATCGGCCGAGGCATCAGCTGGATTGTGCGGGTCGAGACCGTACTTCACCTCCCAGTCGTCGGGCATACCGTCGTTGTCAGAGTCCTTGTAAGGCGTTCCCTTATACTCGGGCAGGCCTTCCACCTGGCGGGGATCGGTGATAATACCCTTCTTGTAAGAGTCGGGCGCAAGGGCGCGCTCCTGGTATGGCGACGTTACTATTGGCGCATTGTCTACGTATATGGCCTTGCCCGTGCGCACGGTCTCTATTACTCGGGTGTCAACGGCGTCGCGCCTGGGCAGCGTCGCGCCGACATTGGCAAGCACGTAAGGCATTACGCTGTCGGTAGGAAGTATGGTTACGTGTGGCATTTCGAACGGTTCGTAAGCGCGTATCTTGTCGGTATATTCGCCGCAAGTCTCTTCTTCGAACACTTGCACGCCACCGTTCCAGTTGTCTTTAGTTATCTCGGGATAGCCCTCCATGATGTTGCCGTCGACATAAGCCTTGCCGAACAGCGTGGGGAGGTTCTTGTCACGCCTCGGCTCAGGTTTCAGTATGCGGTGCGAGCAGGGGCGGTCTTTCAGCTCCATTGTTATCGGTCCGGGCTTGTAATGGTTGTTTATTATGTTGTAGAAGCTCTTGTGGTCACCGCCGTCGATGGTGCGGCTCCACCAGTTATACACCACGTTGTTGACGAAATTGAACGTACCGTCCATTCCGACAGATGCGTTACGGCAGATGTTAGAGGCGAAGAGGTTGCGGTTGAACATGCAGTTGTGGCCGCCGATAGTTGCTCCGAAAGCGTGGCTATACAGGTCGAGAGCCTCCGAGAAAATGCTGTTCTGGATGGTAATGTTCACCGTGGGCAGCTTCAGGTTCTTTCCGCCGCGGTCGTACACGTGGCGGTACATCGACATGTTCTCGTCGCTGCCCCAGCTGCCCGAGCAATGGTCGATGATGATATTGCCTACACCGTTGCCACCGAGAGCGTCGTCACGGAACATCACGTCGGGATTGTTGCGGCGGAAGCGCATGTGGCGTATGATGACGTCGTGGGTGTCTATAAGCACTGAATGGCCCGTTATGCACACTCCGTCGCCGGGAGCCGTCTGGCCGGCGATGGTAACGTATGGCGCACGGATACTGATGGGTGACTTCAGGCGGATTACTCCGGCCACATTGAACACGATGACGCGTGCCCCGCCTGTTTCGCAAGCCTCACGGAAACTGCCCGGACCGCTATCGGCAAGGGAGGTAACAACCATCACCCTACCTCCTCGTCCGCCCTGGGTATAGGCTCCGCCACCCTCGGCACCGGGGAACGCCGGGATGTTGGCACGCAACAGGTCTTCGGGCTTGGAAGCCCAAGGGCGGTACGGACGGCCCTCTTTGGCCTGCTTCTCAACTATCGGCAGGGCCTTTGCCCACGCCGAATCAGAATGCCGGCTATACTCTGCCTGCCAACGCTCGCCACGCATACGCGTAGAGTCCGGATAGGTAGGATAACCGGGAATGGCTGCCGAAACACTTTGCAACGGCAGCAGCAGCGCACACGGCGCTAATAAACGGAATACTTGTTTGGTTAGTCTCATAATTATTAAGATTATGTTATTAGATTTATTTCGTTGCGAACATGCGCATGACCGTAAGCCACACGCACTATGGACGACCGTACCCTACGGCCGGAAAGGTCAAAATGAAATGGTCTCGGCGTCGACAGACTCGTGCATGAAGATACGCGCCGACTCGCGGAACTTGTCCTTGTTCTCGGTCGTAAGGTAATGGCAACGGCCATGCTTTGCGCATACGGCGTCCATCTCAGGATGTCGCGCAAGATATGTTTTCAGGCTCTCGGCCACGTATTCGCCCTGCGGAATGATTTTCACTCCACGCGGAGTGTATTTCAGGATTTTGTCAAGCAGTATTGGGTAATGCGTGCAGCCGAGGATAACCGAGTCGATTTCGGGGTCGAGGAAAAGCAGGGAGTCAATACGCTTCTTCACGAAATAATCGGCTCCGGGAGTGTCATACTCATTGTTTTCGATAAGCGGCACCCACAAGGGGCAGGCCACTCCCGTGACCTTTATGTCCGGATATAGCTTGTTTATCTCCATGACGTAGCTCTCGCTCTTGATGGTTCCCTCGGTAGCAAGTATGCCAACATGGCGCGAACGTGTAATCGAACCGATACATTCTGCCGTGGGACGGATTACTCCGAGCACCCTCCGGGCTGGGTCAATGCGTGGAAGGTCGTTCTGCTGGATGGTGCGCAAGGCCTTGGCTGACGCCGTATTGCAGGCCAATATGACGAGACGGCAGCCCATGGAGAACAGTTTTATGACAGCTTCGCGCGTAAACTGATAGACCACGTCGAACGAACGCGGCCCATACGGGGCGCGGGCGTTGTCGCCGAGATACAGGTAATCGTATTGTGGCAACAGGCTGCGCATCTCGTGCAGGATGGTCAGCCCGCCGTAACCGGAGTCGAACACGCCTATCGGGCCGGCAGAAGGGGTGGATGAGACGACTTTTATCGAATCGGCGGCAGCCTGGGTATTATCGCCGTTAGGTGTGCCCATGGTATTCAATCTTTCGGCTTCTGAAGCGTTCATAAGCGTTATTCCTATTCTTTAATTGCATCAAGCACAAGCGTGGTGACATCCTCCCCATAAGACAGATTGACAAACGGAAGGGCGTCGTTGTCGGTGTTAAGGATAAAGGCATATCCTCTCTCCATTCCGATTTTGGCAAGAACCGCATTCAATTTGTCCTTCAGCGGTGCGTACATGTCTGCCTCAGCCTGCTTCAAGAGGCGCTCGGCCTCCTTCTTGAAAGCGATGTTCTTGGTAAGCAGTTCTTGCAACTCAGCCTGCCTTTTCTGCAAGATAGGCTTGTCAAGGCTGCTCCTGCCATCGAGAAACAGCTCGTACTTTTCATTGAACTCTTCCTCAGAACGCTTAGTCTCTTCCTCATATTGCGCCCTCAACGATGACAGATTGCTCTGCATTACGGCATAACCGGGCATGGCCTTGACGGCCTTGTCGTAACTGAGATATCCGAACTTGACCTGCGCGCTTGCCACCAGGGCGAAAAAAGAGACGACCAGAAGGGAAAAAATTTTTCGCATTTATGAACCTTTGATTATAAGAAACAAAAATATAAAAGAGCTAAAATAGTCAAAGACTACATCCTGACGCTACGGCAAACCAGCGCTAAGCAGCAAGCATGCGGTCTTTAACCACTTTAGCTCCCTTAATTGTTATAAGTGCTAAAAAAGGAGTTATTTAATCTTGTTGATTTCAGCCTTTACGTCCTCGGTAACGTCCTTGCTCAGCGTATCGCTGATATAGGGTATGCCACCAGCCCTGTCCATGATGTAAACATAACCACCGGCCTTGCCCACGTTCTGGATAGCGGTCATCACCTTGTTCATGATAGGCTGCAGCTTCTCCTGCTGTGCCTTCTGCAAGGCAGCCTGGTTGTCCTGGTAAGCCTGCTGGTATTTCTGCATGAGCTGGTTCAGCTCGTTTTCCGTTTCGGTTCTCTTAGTCTCGTTCATGGTGCTCCTTGTCTTGTCGTATTCATCCGACTTGCGCTGGATTTCATCCTGCATCGCCTTCATGTCGTTCTCATACTGCTTTGACTGAGCTTCAAGTTCGCCACGAGCCTTGATGAATTCGGGCAGACCCGACATTATTGCCTGAGAGTCAACGTGTCCGAACTTGGGCGCTGTCTGGGCGAATACAGCCAGAGGCGCACACATGAGTAACATTAAAACTAATTTCTTCATTTTCTTTAATTGCTGTTTTTCTATTAATTATTTATATTTGTCTGCAAATATAGGGAAAAGACCGCGTAAATCAAAACTTACATGTTGGTTTTTAACGTTGTACACGGCTTATGTCACGTAATTATAATATTTTAAATCTACCGGCTGGATTTACTCCGCAGATATGTCGGCCTTATTCACGGCTACGGCATTGGTTGCTAACGGCGTGGAACGTGTTTACTACGCACAGAAGACCTCAACCGTGCAGTTTAACCCGTACAGGACGTCAATTGGAATACCCCAGTTTTGACAATACCTCGTCACTTATGTCAATCCTTGGCGAGGCGAATATTATACCTGTATCCGACGCCCGGTCGAGCACGAGGGAATATCCACGCAGGTCACAAATGTCCTTCACCGCATTGTATATTTCCTCCTGGATAGGCGTCATGAGGCTGGTACGCTTCTTGAACAATTCTCCTTCCGGACCGAAGTACTTGCGCTTTAATTCTGCAGCCTGCTTCTCCTTCTCGTTAATTTCCTGCTGGCGTGCCTGTTTCTGTTCCTGAGAGAGGAATACCACCTCGTTCTGATAATTCTTGTACATCGTGGCAGCCTCGGTATTAAGCGCATCAACCTCAGCCTGCCACTTCTTGGCTACCTGGTTTAGCTGCTCATCGGCACGTTCGTATGCCGGAATATTCTTCAGGATATACTCCATGTCGATAAGCGCAAACTTCTGGGCATTGGCCGTAACGGCTGCAAACGCAAGCACCATCGCAAAAATAATCTTTTTCATAAAACAGTTACTCCTTTCTTTATTAATAAGACTGATAAGCCTAATTGGTCAAAATGGCCTTGCCAATGGCATATTCTCTTAACTATTAATTCTTAACTATTAATTAAATTAGAACTCCTGTCCGAGAATGAAGTGGAACTGACTGCCACCCTTCTGGCCAAACACAGTGTCGAAACCGTAAGCCCAGTCGATACCCATCAGACCGACCATCGGCAGGAAGATACGTACACCTATACCGGCCGAACGCTTCATGTCGAAGGGGTTGAAATCCTTGGTGTCATTCCATGCATTACCTGCCTCAAGGAAACCAAGACCATAAATAGTGGTATTACCGAGCAGGAACGGATAGCGAAGCTCCAACGTAAAGCGGTCGTATGCGTAACCTTCGGCTCCGTAAGGAGTAAGGCTACCGTTATCATAACCACGCAGACCGATAGTCTCCTCGGCATAACCTGTAGAATAACCGCTCATTCCGTCACCACCCATATAGTATGTCTCGAACGGCGACTTCTTGTACTTGTTGTATGCTCCGAGTATTCCGAACTCGACACGCGTCATCAATACAAAACACTTCTGGCCGCTCGTAAGAGCCGTATATGTCTTTGCACGGAACTTCCACTTATAGTATTCCACCCAACTATACCTCTCTTTCTGTGCCGCCGTTGCCTTCTCCGAATTATACTGTCCGTTAGAAGCCTCCTGCTCATAAATCTCGGCCAGGGCCTTATAGTCCTTTCCGTCCCACAACGACCAAGGGGGAGTAATGGTTAGAGAGGTCATGAACTCAGAACCGCGACGCGGGAACAACTGGTTGTCCGTAGATATACGCGAAAGCGTGATACCAAGGTTAAGGTTGTTGCAGTTACCGTTACGCACGATGAAATACTGCCAGTTCTTCAGCATGTAGCGCTGGTATGCCAGTTCTACCGACAACTGGAAATAATCGTCAGGCCAACGCAAACGCTTACCCCATCCTACGGACACACCGAACAACTTGACAAACTTGTCTGGGTCATAGTAGTTTTCATAGCTGTTGCTCCAACTGTTACCGTAACCGTAAAGGTAATTGTAATAGTTGTTCATGTAGCCGTAGTTGTAATAATTGCTCGACACGTCGGTCTGCTTAGAGAAGTACGCTCCTACGGTAAACTGTATCGGGCGCTTGCCACCAAACCAGTTGGTTGAATAAGATGCGTTATACGACTGGTAATAAGTACCGTTGGTCTGGGCTCCGATAGACAGCACCTCGCCGTCGCCAACGGGCAGAATACCACGGTGTTCCTTGTTCTTGTTGAAGAGGTTGGCCATGGAGAAGTTGTTAAGGCGCAAACCGATACGAGCAATGACACCGGTCTGTCCCCATCCGAGAGAGAACTCCACCTGGTCGTTTGACTTCTGCACAAGATTCCAGTTAATGTCTACGGTTCCTTCTTCCGGGTTAGGCTCAACCTTCGGGTCTATCTGTTCCGGGTCAAAATGGCCCATAGACGCTATTTCACGGTATGAACGCATAAGCGCCTCTTTCGAGAAAAGGTCGCCCGGCTTAGTACGGAGCTCACGGCGCACGACATTCTCGTACAATCGTGTATTACCGTTGATACGGACATGGCTGATATGAGCCTGTGTACCTTCCATTATCCTCATTTCAAGGTCTATGGAGTCTCCTACGATATTAACCTCTGTCGGTTGCAGGTTGTAGAACAGGTAGCCACGGTTCCAATATTCGTTACCAACAGCATCCTCGTCTTCCGAAAGACGCTTGTTCATCAGTTTCTGGTTATATACATCACCGCTCTTCATGCCGAGTATGCGGCCAAGATAATCACTCGAGAACACGGTGTTACCAACCCACGTGATATTACGAATATAATATTTCTTGCCTTCGTCTACCTTCAAGTATATATTTACGTGTTTCTCGTCAACGTTCCACACACTGTCTTCCAGGATTACCGCATCACGATAGCCAAGCTCGTTGTACTTGTCAATGAGGTTCTTCTTATCTTCTTCATAACGTTCCGGCGTATATTTCTTTGACTTGAGGAAAGACGACAGCTTGCCAGCCTCATGTATTTTCTTGAACGCTCCCTTTCTGAATAATCCGCCCTTTATCTTTGAATCGCTAAGGTTTTCGTTGCCGTCGATGATAATTTGCCGCACCTTCATCTTCTCTTTCTTGTCGATAATGATGTCAAGGATTACCTGGTTTTTCTGGGCAACATCCTCACGCTGCATGATATTGATGTCTGCGTTCTTGTAACCTTTATCGTCAAAATACTCCTTGGCCAACAGTCTGGCACGGTCAATCATGTTGGGTGTAATCTGGCTGCCCTTCAAAAGGCCGAGCTTCGACTCCAGATCGTCACGTTCCGACTTCTTTACGCCTACATAATTAATAGTCGAAACGCGTGGACGCAATGCCAAATAAAAATGAAGATAGATCTTGTCACCCACGATAGAGTCGACAGCGACCTGCGCCTTGGAGAACAATCCATGTCTCCAATAACGCTTTATAGCGTCAGTAAGTTCAGAACCGGGCACCTGTATCTTCTGCCCTACCGACAGTCCGGAGATACCCGTAAGCATATAATCCTCGTATCCTTCGACACCTGACACAGCCATGCCGCCGATAACACCCTCACGCGGAGTTCCGGCATACGAGATGTCTGGGTTTACTATCTTTTCCTGCGCCGTCGTTCCAATACAGAAAAACAACGCCACGAGCAGCATTACGCACCCTTTTATTCTGTTCATCTTGTCTGTTTGTTGTCTTGATTAATCATTGTTTTCAACTTGCGCTTCCGTTTTGCCGAAACGTCGTTGCCTGTTCTGATAGCTGGCGATAGCCTCGTGCAGGCAGTTCTCGTCAAAATCAGGCCAATATGTATCACAAAAATAAAGTTCGGAATAAGCTATCTGCCACAACAGATAATTAGAAATACGCACCTCTCCGCCCGTACGGATCAGCAAGTCAGGGTCAGGCATGAATTTCGTCTGCATGTGCGAGGACACTAAATTCTCGTCAATGCCGTCTACATTGAGCTTGCCTTGCTGTACTTCCGCCGCTATTTGCCTGACAGCCTGCGTTATTTCCCACTTCGACGAATAACTCAACGCCACAACCATAGTCATAGCCGTGTTGTCTTTCGTGTGGTCCATCGTTTCATGCAATTTGGCCCTGACAGCCTCAGGAAGGCGCCCTATATCGCCAATTACTCGGAAACGGACATTATTCTTCATGAAGATTTCATCTTCAAGTGAAGACAGCACAAGCCCCATAAGTGCCGCAACCTCATCTGCCGGACGATTCCAGTTTTCCGTCGAGAACGTATATAAAGTAAGGTATTCAACTCCCAATCTTGTACACTCTGACGTTATTTTACGTACAGACTCAACCCCGGCCTGATGACCGTAGCTGCGTTCCTTGCCGCGCTCCATCGCCCAGCGGCCGTTCCCGTCCATTATTATGGCGATATGACGGGGTATGCGGTTCATGTCGATTCTTGTATCAATCATCCTTGTTGCATATTTTACATTTGGGCATGAAACTATATGTAAGCGTGAGTTTCAGCGCCGAATAGCAGTCGGTATTCTTGAAAACGCCAGAACTCTCGATACCGTACGGGTCTTCCACTCCATCAAGCTTATCGCTTAAAGAGAAGTGCATGGCCCACTCCAAACCGAGATTTAGCCGTTTACCTATTTTATATTTAACGCCAAGACCTATCGGAACATTGGCCGTAAAAGCGTTTTCACCTCCTCCGGTTACGTATGTCGCGCCAATGCCGAGGAATACGAAAGGCGTGAGCCTTTTAGCTCCACGGTATTCCCGTCCTGTCCCATAAGGCCAGAAATTATATTCGAACGTAAGGCCTGCGTCAAGCAACGTATTGCTGAACTCTATCGGATTATCGTCATACCCAGGGTAATATGTCTTCACGTCAGCTGAACTTCCTTTCAACTTTCCGTACATAACGTCAAGTTTCACCCCCATGTAAGGATTGAAGATGCGCCTCAATATCAATGAGGCTGACGGCTGCATATTCTTTACAATGCTACCGTTGAAGTCGCCCTCATAGCTCACCATACCCGCGCCAACGCCTATTTCCATCTTATACTCATACTCATCCTGGGCTTTTGCGCCGAGTGATACGAGCGTGAAAAAGGCGATAAGCAGAATGGTTCTCATCACTACAAGGGTATATGTTCAGCTGTTCTTACTCCGTAAACGACGTCTGGTCTTCCTCCCATCCCAAGCGGTTGACCCTGCCGCGCCATACTGTTCCGGTTCCTCCACACACTATCCAAAGATAGTTGTTTTCGTCTACTGTCATTGTGAACACGTCGCTTTCGGCATTATCGAATCCCTCAGGCATATAATATTTATCATCGTCATGCCATGTAAGGCCATTGTCCTCACTAACGTAGAACACAGAGAACGCCTCGGCCGTACTTGTTCCCTCACCTTGTCCGCCGAGAGCTATCAGCACGTCACCGTATGCCAACATCTTGAGATTAGCCAACCGTGGCAGATTGTAACCATTGTCTTCATTGCAGAACATCCACGAATGGCGCTCCGAATTTGTCGAATACTCCTCAATCTTGCTCCATACCATAGCGACCGAATCCTCCGGATTGGAAGAAAGGCTGCGGTTTCCGGCTATGATTATACGCTCTGACGTATCGTCGGTCGTAAGCGCGAAACTACCGTAACCGATATTTTCATCCGGCAGCATGCTCACGTCTCCGCTGATAGCGTCTACCGTCCAAGCGTGGTTTGAGTATTCCGAACTTACAATCTGTCCCGATGCATCTATTCCGTACAGCCTGCTGCAACCGGCCGCGATAAGCTTTATTGGCGCCGTGTTGCCCTGAATATCATAAGATGTCCAATTATTCCCGTCGTACGAACGCATCATACGGCCGCCGCTGATTGTGTAAAGGCTGTCGCCTTTTGCTACAACGCTTGCGTACGCATTGGCATCAAACGTGGCTCCATTATCCGTGGAAAGTTCCGTCCACGTACCGGGAGCATCAAGACTTGCGCTATATACAGATGTATTCGAACGGTCCGTTCCAAAGACAAACAGCCTGTCCTTGAAAGCCACCGACTTCATTGCCGCCATCGACGTGAATGCAGGGTTGGAGCCAGCGTTGTACCAGTTGATCGAGTCCGGATCTTCCTTATGCACGTTAACGCTTACCTTATAAGCACGGTAAGCAATTCCGTCATTGGCATAGATACGGAATTCGATTGGTTCCGTAAAATCAAGCGAGTCGCTGCTGTTGAAATATACGAGCGAGTCATTGTCTTCCGAATCCTTGTAGGCAAGGATTATAAAACCTGAATTCTTGCTGCTTACGTTACATAATACGTGGGCAGCATCCGTTCTTACCGGCAAGGAGTCGGGATTGTATATTTCTCGTTTCAGCTGGTCTATATAGAATTTATATACGCTTCCATCCACTTCTGTGACGTAAGAGCTGTCTTCACCGGTCGAAGACTTTGTCCACATGGTGCGGTTCAGTGTTCCCAGAGAGAACGATGTTATCGCTGTGTCGCTATAATAAGTTATGTCGGTTGCGTTGTCATCGCTCAGGCATGATGTGGCTAAAACCGCTGCCGAAAACAGGATGACGAATAGTCGGGCAATCCTTCTCATTCTTTATAATGTTTATTTTTAGCTGCAAATTTAATCAGAATTCCTCAAATAGAACGCCTTTTACACCCTTTATTATCCAAATTACCAAGAAATTGGACTTTTTTATATACATAAAAGGATTTTTAAAAGCTTTTTATGTTTAGCCGCAAGGCTTTCCGGACGTCGGCGTAAGGCAATAAAAAAGGCAGGGATGAATCGCTCATGCCTGCCTCCATTGCTTAACGTCTGTCGGTGTTAACTAAAGTAATGATGCTAAAAAAACTGTCATTACGGCAACTAACACCGGCATCATTATTGTTTCAAAATCTAATAACATAATCTTTACCTTAAAATCTATCAAACTACTAACCTATGAAAAAGTATTCTCACGAACACGGGTGCAAATATAGTAATTTGTCTATAAACCCGCAACATTTTACTTTGTTTTTTGCTTTTTATAAACAAATATTTGACATAAATCAAATAATCTTTGGAAATATAGCAAATTTTTAAGCCGTTTTTAACATCACAGCCAAGGATTCTCCGTCTCCGGGTGACACTTCAACACCCGGCCGTGAGCAATAAAAAAGCCCCGCCATTACGAAGGCAGGGCTTTTTCATTTATGTATTACAAGAACTTAAAGTTGCGGACCAGCAGCTACGAGAGCCTTGCCAGCCTCATTGTTCTCATACTTCTTGAAGTTCTTGATGAAGCGTCCGGCCAAGTCCTTAGCCTTCTCGTCCCACTGGCTTGCGTCAGCGTAAGTGTCGCGCGGATCGAGGATGTTAGGATCAACGCCCTCAAGCTGTGTAGGAACAACGAAGTTGAAGTAAGGAATGGTCTTCGTAGGAGCCTTGTCGATAGAGTGGTCAAGGATTGCGTCGATGATACCACGGGTGTCGCGGATAGAGATACGCTTGCCTGTTCCGTTCCAGCCAGTGTTTACGAGGTAAGCCTTAGCGCCGCTCTTCTCCATCTTCTTAACCAGCTCCTCAGCGTACTTTGTAGGATGCAGCTCGAGGAATGCCTGACCGAAGCAAGCTGAGAAAGTAGGAGTAGGCTCGGTGATACCGCGCTCAGTTCCTGCCAGCTTAGCGGTGAATCCAGAGAGGAAGTAGTACTTCGTCTGTTCTGCGTTAAGGATTGATACGGGAGGCAGAACGCCGAATGCGTCAGCAGAAAGGAAGATTACCTGCTTAGCAGCGGGTGCGTGGCTTACCGGCTTAACGATGTTGGTGATGTGGTAAATCGGGTAAGAAACGCGGGTGTTCTCGGTTGTGCTCTTGTCGTTGAAGTCAATCTTGCCTTCAGCGTCAACAGTTACGTTCTCGAGAAGAGCGTCACGCTTGATAGCGTTGTAGATGTCCGGCTCACTCTCCTTGTCAAGGTTGATAACCTTAGCGTAGCAGCCGCCCTCGAAGTTGAACACGCCGTTGTCGTCCCATCCGTGCTCGTCGTCGCCGATGAGCAGACGCTTCGGGTCGGTAGAAAGAGTAGTCTTACCTGTACCTGACAGACCGAAGAAGATAGCCGTGTTCTCGCCGTTCATGTCGCAGTTGGCAGAGCAGTGCATTGAAGCGATACCCTTCAGCGGCAGGAAGTAGTTCATCATAGAGAACATACCTTTCTTCATTTCGCCGCCGTACCATGTGTTGATGATAACCTGCTCCTTAGAGGTTACGTTGAACACAACAGCTGTCTCAGAGTTGAAGCCGAGCTCCTTCCAGTTCTCAACCTTAGCCTTAGAAGCGTTGTAAACAACGAAGTCAGGCTCGAAGCTCTCCAGTTCCTCTTCAGTAGGACGGATAAACATGTTCTTTACGAAATGTGCCTGCCAAGCTACTTCCATGATGAAGCGGACTGCCATACGGGTGTCCTTGTTAGCGCCGCAGAATCCGTCAATAACATACAGTTTCTTGCCGGAAAGTTCCTTCTGTGCTATCTCCTTCACAGCAGCCCAAGCCTCCTGTGAAGCGGGTTTGTTGTCGTTCTTATATTCCTCTGAAGTCCACCATACGGTGTCCTTTGAATTCTCGTCCATTACGATGAACTTGTCCTTAGGCGAACGTCCGGTGTAAACGCCGGTCATTACGTTCACTGCGCCAAGCTCGGTAACCTGACCCTTGTCATACCCTGTCAGGTCTGCTTTTGTCTCCTCTTCAAACAATACCTCATAAGACGGGTTGTGAAGAACCTCCTTCACGTCTGTGATACCGTACTTGCTTAAATCTAAATTTGCCATTTTAATGAAAATATTAAAAAGTGAATTATCTGTTTCCTGAGTTAAATCGCCGTTTTTCTAATTCGTGTGCAAAGGTACTAATTTTTATGTACGCACAAAGACTCAACAGGCATAAAAATCGCCACGATAAACCGTTTTTAGGTTAAAGTATTAAAATTTTAAATGCCCTGAAGTACTTTTGCAACTCGCAGTTTGCAAAAATCGGGAAATATGTTTTACTTTTGTAGCTGTAAACAAGGAGTTAAGGAGTTACAGTGAGTAAAGGAGTTAAGACAAATGCTCTGTCAAGTGAAGAATGAAGAGTGAAGAATTAAGAATGAAGAATTCATTGCTTGAACAGGCAAACGTGATTATTCATTGTTCATTATTAATTATCCATTCAACAAAACATTCGTCTTAACTCCTTTACTCCATTACTCCTTGACTACTATAAAAAAAACAACATCCCATGAAAATTATAAACCTCAGCGACAACAACTCTATCGTCAACCAGTATCTTGCCGAGCTGCGCGACGTAAACTACCAGCAGAACAGGCTGCTCTTCCGTAACAACATCACGCGCATTGGCGAGATGATGGCATACGAAATAAGCAAGACGCTCAGCTACGAGGCGCGTGACGTGACAACACCACTGGGCACGGCACGCGTAAACATGCCGACGGACAAAATCGTGCTGGCCACCATCTTCCGTGCCGGACTGCCTTTCCACACCGGCTTCCTCAACGTGTTCGACCACGCGGGCAACGCCTTCGTCAGCGCCTACCGTGAATACACTGACGACAGCCACACCGAAGTGGGCATACACGTGGAGTACCTTGCCACGCCGAGCATTGACGACAAGACGCTCATCATAGCCGACCCAATGCTGGCTACGGGCGGCTCTATGGAGCTGGGCTACAAGGCTTTCCTCACCCACGGCACGCCGAAGCGCATACACGTGGCCTGCGTAATAGCGGCGCCCGACGGCATTGAGCACGTCAAGAACTCGCTGCCGGCCGACCGCACTACCGTATGGTGCTCCGCAATCGACCCTGCACTGAACGAGCATAAGTACATCGTTCCCGGATTCGGCGACGCCGGCGACCTGTGCTATGGCGGGAAGATGTAACGCGATTGATGGCCTTTTGCTTTCCGAAAGGCCGTTAATTACAATCTGAAAGGCCGTCTTTCGCAATGCGAAAGACGGCCTTTTATAACTCATTGAATATCAAGACTATCGAGATTTAAAAATCTGAAATCAAGAATTACGGTTTGAATGAGCGGAAGGATGAGGGTTGAGAATGGAGAATTATGATTACCCTTAAGTATTTGGCAATGATAAAATGTATCGTAAACCAAAATATTCCAACCTCTATTCCTTATTATTTTACATCCTCACGTCCAACATGACAAACCATGATTATCCATTCTCAACTCTAAATTCTCAATTTGAAGACTCCCTGATAAGCCTCAACAGGTGTTCTACGGCCTCGTCTTCGGGAATGTTTTTCTCCACGCACTGCTTGCCACGGTACAGCGAAATCTTGCCGCGCCCGGCACCTACGTAGCCGTAATCGGCGTCGGCCATCTCGCCCGGACCGTTCACTATGCAGCCCATAATGCCTATCTTCAGCCCCTTCATGTCCTTCGTTGCCTCCTTGATACGTGCTATCGTCGAGCGCAGGTCGTAAAGGGTGCGGCCACAGCCGGGGCAGCTTATATACTCAGTTTTCGACGTGCGTAGGCGCGCTGCCTGCAATATGCCGAAAGCGGTTGACGTAACGTCGGCGCCCGTAAGCGTGCCGTCGTTCATCAGCCAGAGGCCGTCTGTCAGTCCGTCGAACATCAGCGCGCCCATGTCTGCAGCCGACTCAATCTGAAAGTCGCTCTTCTCCTCGCGCGAGTGGCGGTACATCTGACAGAACACGACGGGATTCGAAAGTCCTGCCGACATCATCTCATGCACCAACGCGCGCTGCTCGCCAAGGCGGTTCTTGTGGTTGCTCATGCTTACAACTACCACCTCGGGGTGCGACTTGAGGCATGCCGTGTACTCGTCGGCGTCCGCCCCGTAAGGCAGAACGAGGAACTTCAGCGGCGCATCTATTGCGGATATCAGCGGAACGGCATTGTACGGGAATACGGGATATACGCCTTCAGTGTCCTGCAGTTTGGCGTAAGTGTTGAAATCCATGATATACTTCTGTCCTGGCAGCCGCCTGTCGGGCAGCGTACTGCCCGTGTACACATAGTCGGGACGCATGTCAGCACCGGCGTCCAGCGCCGCGGGGTCGCCTCCGCCGAGCATTGTGGCAATGACAACGGGCACGTTCCTGCCGCCGATGTTCATCACCGGCACGGTATTACGCCGCTCAGGGCGCAGCCAGTCGAAGCCTGGCGCCTCAGCTCCGGGTATCATAGTATGGCCTGCACGGGCCGTAATGTAGTCTACCAGATGGCGTGCCACTGGAATTTCAGCCTCGGGCTCCTCGCTCAACGATACCCTGACGGTGTCGCCTATGCCGTCGGCCAGCAGCGCGCCAATGCCCGCCGCGCTCTTTATCCGGCCGTCTTCGCCCTCTCCGGCCTCGGTCACTCCGAGGTGAAGGGGATAGTGCATGTCCTCCTTCTCCATCTCGCTTACGAGCAGACGGACCGACCGCACCATCACCACCGTGTTGCTCGCCTTGATTGATATTACAACGTCATTGAAACATTCGCGCTTGCATATCCGCAGAAACTCCATGCAACTCTCGACTATTCCCTCGGGAGTGTCGCCGTAACGCGACATTATCCGGTCTGACAGCGAGCCGTGGTTGACACCTATGCGCAACGCTGTGTGGTTCTCCTTACAGATGTTCAGCAGGGGCACGAAGCGCTCCTCAATCTTCTTCAGTTCGTCGGCATATTCCTCGTCGGTATACTCAAGGTGCTTGAACGTGCGCGCCGGGTCAACATAATTGCCGGGATTTATTCTCACCTTCTCGGCATACAGCGCGGCAACCTCGGCCACATGCGGGTTGAAATGGACGTCGGCCACGAGCGGAGTCATGAATCCGTCCTCCCTCAGCCGTGCGTTGATGTTCTTCAGGTTCTCAGCCTCGCGCACCCCTTGCGTGGTCAGGCGGACATACTCTCCGCCCGCCTTGATAATCCGTTCGGCCTGGGCCACACACGCCTCGGTATCGGTTGTCGGCGTTGTAGTCATCGACTGCACCCTAATCGGGTTCCCGCCGCCCATCGGAGTGCCGCCAACATGCACCTCAACGGTATCGCGACGACGGTAATTGAAAAGGTCAATCATCTTTTGGAATTTATAAAACTGTAGTTAGAGTAGTTAAAGTAGTTACCGCTCACTGCGTTCGCTAAGTAGTTAAAGTCATTAGATCTGTCGATTAATATCAATTCTTCCATAAACTTACAAAGCATTTGACTTTAACTACTTAGCAAACGCAGTGAGCGGTAACTACTTTAACTACTCTAACTACAAATAAACAATTAATTAGTCTTATACTCATACTTCACCTCTGCCAGCTCCTTGTTGGCCTTCTCGATTTTGGCTCCCAGTCCTGCTTTATAGTCGGCAAGGCGGGCAGCTATGTCGTCGTCGGCAAGGGCGAGCATTTCAGTTGCGAGGATGGCGGCGTTCATTGCGCCGTTCACTCCGACTGTCGCAACGGGTATTCCGGGAGGCATCTGTATTATGCTAAGCATGGCGTCGAGGCCGTCGAGCATGCCTTTGATTGGCACTCCGATTACCGGTAGTGTGGTAGATGCGGCGATAACGCCCGGCAGTGCGGCTGCCATGCCGGCACCGGCGATGATGACTTTAATGCCACGCGACTTGGCTTCCTTGGCAAACTGTTCAACGGCGTCGGGCGTACGGTGAGCCGACAGGGCGTTGACTTCAAACGGAATGTGCATGTCATTGAGGAAGTTGCACGCCTTCTCCATGACGGGCAGGTCGCTCGTGCTGCCCATGATGATACTTACTAAAGGTTTCATAATATATTGTGTTATTAGTTTATTGGATAAGCCAAATAGGCCTTATAAGCCTAATTAGCCGATTGACGAACCTTAACTTATTGGGCTTATCTGCCTAATTAGCCGAATAATGAGCCTTAACTCATTGGCCTTATCGGCCTATTTGCCAACTTATATACTCTTATGTTATTGGCCTTATCGGGCCTATCAGTCCCATTCGCCCTATTCTAAAATACCAATACTGCCACAAAGGCGCACACTACTCCGACGAGATAGCCAATCACCACCTGGTGCAACGAGTGCTGTCGAAGAATCATGCGGCAAGTGCCGAGCAGGCCGGCAATGAGCAGTACCACGCACAACCACCACACAGGATTGAACCCGAAGATAAGCGAGAAGGCCAGCAAGGCCCCCGTTACGCCGCCGATGGCTGCCGTATGGGTGGATATCTTGACGAAAAGGTTTACAAGAGCGCACACCACCTGTATTACGAGTGACGCTATCAGGATGGTGCCGAGGAAGTGGGGAACGTGGGCGGCCACCATGATATAATAGCACAACAGATAGGAAACGATGGATATCACGTAAGGTATTACGCGGCGCTCGCGGCTGGCCAGCTCGAAGAGCGACCATCCCTGGTAGCGGCGGTAAAGGCGGATGAGCATTGTGGGGACAAATACGGTGAACATCCAGAACGTGAACAGCAGGAACAGCTTGTACGTCAATGGCAACAAGCTGAGGTAAGTCAGCGTAAGCAGGCTGACAAGTCCCAACAGTGGAAGGTAGAACGGGGTGAACACTACGCTCAGAACCTTTGCCGCAAGAATTATCTGTTTCTCTCTCATTTCTTCCTAAGTCTGGCCACGGGTATGCCCATCTGCTCGCGGTACTTGGCTATGGTGCGCCGCGCTACGGGGTATCCCTTTGAGGCCATCATGTTCTTTATTGCGTCGTCGCTCAGCGGGTTGCCCTTGTCCTCGTTGTCTATTATATCCTTGAGGGCGGCCTTCACCTTGCGGGTTGACATCTCCTCGCCGCCTTCGGTCTTTACGCTGTCGCTGAAGAAGTGGCGCAACTTGAACGTGCCCCAGCGCGTCTGGGCGTACTTCATGTTGCTGACGCGCGACACGGTCGATATGTCAAGCCCCGCCTTTTCGGCCACGTCCTTGAGTATCATGGGCTTGAGGTCGCTCTCGTCGCCGTCGAGAAAGTACTTCTTCTGTATGTCGACGATGGCTTTCATGGTGACGTACAAGGTATGCTGGCGCTGCTTCACGGCGTCGATGAATCCCCTGGCGCGCTCCACTTTCTCCTTGGCGTAGAGCAGGGCTTCCTTCTCGCGGCGGTTCATCTTGCCCTTGTCCTTGCGGTAACGGTCAATCATGTCAGCAAAAGACGGCGACACGTACAGTTCGGGTATGTTGCCGTTGTTGATGGTGAAGGTTACGTTGCCGTCGTCAGACGTGTCCACTATGAAGTCGGGCGTTATCTGCTGGACGTTGCGCCCCTCGGTCTCGCCGAGCGCCGAACCGGGCTTCGGGTTGAGCTTGAGCAGTTCGGCATGCACAGCCTCGGCCGTTCCGTCGTCGAGGCCGAGCTGCGTTTTTATCTTGTCCCACCGCTTGTTCATGAACTCGTCATAGCATTTCGTTATGACGTCGTCCATCCTCTGCCGCATGTCCGACCGCGGGCGGCGCCTGATTTGCAGCAGCAGGCACTCCCGCAGGTCGCGGGCGCCAATGCCGGCGGGGTCGAATGTCTGCAACGTATGCAGCACAGCCTCTATTTCTGTCTCGTCAGTGTCAATGTTATGGTATATGGCCAGTTCGTCGGCCAGCGTGCCGATGTCTTTGCGCAGCAGGCCGTCGCCGTCGAGCGAGCCTATGAGGTACTCCATTATCTCATGTTGGCGAGGCGTCAGTTCGACGTCGACCATCTGCTCCTTCAGGCGGTCGTAGAACGACACTTGGTCGCCGTATGTCATCTCCTCGTAGTCAGCGCTCTGGTTGTCGGCAGCCTGTGGCGACACGGGCTCGGGCATTTCGTCGTCCATACCAATGCCGGCAAGGGCGTCGTCGAGCGCCGCCTCGCGGTCCTCACGCTCCGAGGCGGTGTCAAAATCCTCGTCGGCGTCGCCTTCAGGAGTCTCGGTTCTCACGTCGTCAGGCTCGTGGTCGGTGTCCTGTCCGCCGCTTTCAAGGGCGGGATTGTCGTCTATTTCCGTGGCAACACTCTGCTCCAGCTCGGTCAGCGGCATTTCGAGCATGCGCACGACAAGCATTTGCTGCTGGGTGAGCCGCTGCGTCTGCACCTGCTTCTGCGTCTGGGTTTGTATGAGTTTCTGTGCCATAACGCTGCAAAATTACTATTTTTCCCGGAAGTGGAGAAGGAAAACGCATATATTTTTCGCCTTTACGCCCATAACCGCGGCATACCGCCAGCCAGCCGGAAACAAGGCTGCGGCACGCGCCGTGGCGGCAGGCGCGACGCCCGTCGGCAACAAAACGCACGCTCGTTTATGGCAGGTCTATAACTGCCTGATAATCAATGGCATTATAAAAGGCCGTCTTTCGCGACATGAAAGACGGCCTTTTGGCGTGCGGTTGACGGCCTTTTGGAAAGCAAAATGCCGCCTTTTATTCCAGAACCAGTGTTTACCTTAATTGGAAACAGATGATGAATAAGCGTCAAGCTTCTTAAGATAGAAGTCCTTGAAGTCGCTCCAGCGGTAATACGGAGCGAGGTCCGATGGCAGCGGCAGCGTTGCCTCGTTCTCGTTGAGCAGCACTTTTACGAGCACGTCGCCGTCTTTCGCGTCCTTACGGAAGAACACAAGCTGGATGTTCGCGCCCATAGGGAATATGCGGTAGTTCACCCATCCGCGCTCTTCAAGCTGCCCGAGGTCGCCCGTGGAGAGGCCGTAGCCGTTGATGTCGAGCAGGCACGTAAGCGGCAACACCATCGTTTCGTGGCCGAAGCGCAGCGTGGCGCCGGGATGTTCGAGGGCGATGCAGCTGTCGGCCTCGTGTATGATGTTGCGCAGAAGGTTGCGTTGCGAGAATGGTTGGGTAGCCCCGTTCAGCGTACAGGCGCCGTAGCCGATGTACCACGAGGCGTTGTCGGCCTGCCAGAAGCCGTACAGTTCGTCGTCGGTGAATATGTCGTACAGCGTCATCTCTTCGCCGAGCGGCGAGCTCTGGACGTTCGACGCCAGCTTGAACAGGCGGCGGGCGAGGTCGAGTGTGTCAACCTCGTACTTCACGTAAGCCTCGTCGTTGAACAGCCTTTGCATCAAGGGCATGCACCTTACGCGGCCTGCGCAATACTCGTTCCACGCCACCACGGCCCTGCGCGGCGTCTTCTTTGCCGACAGCGCCCGGTCGCTAAGGTTCATGTAGTACATGTCGTGCTCGCTCGCATCGTGCTTGATGACGAGCTTCGGGTTAAGGCGGAGCAGCTCCTGGAGCTCGTTCTCCATCGAGAGTATGCACCGGATAACCACCGTACTCTTGGCATCAACAGTGACATCGCCCTTGAACACCTCGGGGAAACGCCCGTACATCCTGCGCGCTATCTGCCTGTGCTGCTCGGCGCCGAGCGGCGTCAGCTCACCAAGACGCCCCTTGGCTTCCTCCTTCAGCAGGCGCGCGCGGCGCAAGACGTCGGCTCCCAGAGGCGTCAGCTTGCCCATACTGTCGGCCCGGGCAAGCACTTTTACCGGCACGTCGTACTCATCCTGGCCTATCAGGTACCGCGAGCCGTGGCGCCCGTAGTGGCTGATATAGAACGGACGGTAGCCCTTCGGCGCGGGCGTGAGGCGCTCTTGCGACGGTCCGGGATAGGCAAGGTGGTTGCTGCCCGACAAGCATTTATTTTCCGAAATCTCTTGCTTTACTTGTTGGCCGGCAACAGTAAGCGTAACCGCCAAGGCCAACATAAGTGTAAACAGTTTGTTCATAATATTGCAATTGAAATGTTAAAATTGATACAAAGATAGTGAAATATGCTTATTTTCACCATTCCCGATGCAAATTTATGTATATTTGCAGTATTATAAGAACGGGAACTGAGTAACATTAACGATAATAAACAGATTTATTTAAACGCTTGAATATATATGGTTGTAACTCTACGTTTACATTGATAGGATTACGCCTTATGCTATCAATAAACCAGAAGAAACAGATTGAACAAGATGAACAGAAACAGTAAAAACAGGTATGACCAGACTGATGAGTCTGAGGTTTTCAAGCACAAGAGCTTCATGGCCGCTAAAAACCGCAAAAGGTTCGCCAAGATTATGCAGGTTGTGCTTTACGCATTGGCAATATTTATCATTGCCGCATGCATCTTTGCTTATTTCTTTGACAAGTAGCTTTAACGGCCGTACGCGTGATGCGTATCGGCAAACGAAAACCAAAAACGCAGGGGAACCAGGCTGCCGCAACAACATCAAGCGGCAAGCGTGGTTCCCCTGCAGTCCGTTCAGGCCGGCTTCCGGCATGCGACCTGACGGCACGATACGGCCCCGCAATGAACATTCATTACGGGGCCGCGAGTAAAACTAAACCTATCGAAGACGACGGACACCACCACTCTACGCGGCAGAATCCGCCTTTTTGTCAGCTATTACTGTTTATTCTTCAACAGAGAAGTCTTCCTTTCCTACGCCACAAAGAGGGCAAACCCAATCTTCGGGCAGGTCTTCAAAGGCTGTTCCGGGAGCTACGCCGTTATCCGGATCGCCTACTTCAGGGTCATATACATAACCACAAGTCTCACAAACATACTTTTTCATAATCTTGATCCTTTTAATTGTTAATATTATTCTTGTCCAAACATTCTACGGGACATGCCCGTACATTCTTATATTATATGCCTCAAACGGCACTCACTACGTCCTTCCGTCACCTGAGCCGGAACCCATCACCCCACAAAAGGCATGCATCCGCCATCAGCCGGCACGCTTTCCGCACAGCACCAGGTCAACCCTGGCCACGATTTCCTCCGGCGGAATGCTCTTCATGCACATAAAGTCGCCACGCAGGCAGGGCTTGTTGCCGAAGATACTGCACGGCCGGCAGGGCATATCCGCCTGCACAACATTGTCCATTCCCTGTCCCCATCCCATGAATCCGGCGTAAGGATGGGTAGCGCCCCACACGCTAACTACCGGCGTTCCTACGATTGACGCCATGTGCATGTTGGCGCTGTCCATCGAAATCATCACGTCGAGATGGCTCATGAGGATAAGTTCGCTGCCTATGCCGCCCAAAAGTGCCGAAGCGTTAACGCACCGGTCGAACTTCGCGCTCCACTCATTCAGGGCGGCAGTCTCCTTCTCGCCGCCGCCGAAAAGGAACAGGCGGCAACCCGGATGGCGGTTTATTATCTGCCGTACGGCTTTCTCCATTAGCCCGAGAGGGTATATCTTGCCCTCATGGGCGGCAAAGGGCGCAATGCCGATCCACTCTTCTCCCGAGGCCTTGGCTATGTTGAACGAGGCCGGCAAGCGGCTCATGTCGCCGCCCTCGGGCGGGAATATCGAGCGGAAATCTATCTTGACGGGATATCCCAAGCGTGCCAACACGTCGACATAATTGTCGAACGACGTGGGCAGAGGCGACAGGCGCTTGCCCGACTGGCTGACGAGCAGCTTGCGTTCGGAGCGATGCTTGTCGATGTGGGACACCTTATAGCGGTCGATGTTGAAGCGCATCCGCAGGTAGTCCGACCGCAACACGCTGTGGAAGTCGGCTATTGCGGTGAAGTTCTTTGCCGTAAGACGGCGGTAAAGGGCGTTCAATCCTTTCACCCCGTAATACTCGTTCTTGAGGTCGGCCTCCATGAATCCAACGTTCTGCGGCATGTACTCGAAGAACGGACGGGCAAAAGGGCGGCTAAGCATGGTTATCCTTACGTCGGGATACTGCCGCGCGAGCGAGTCGATTACGGGCACGGTCATTGCCACGTCGCCCAACGCCGAGAACCTTATTATCAGTATGTGTTCTGTCCTCATTTATCCTTACGCGCGTAAAGAACGGGGTTAGTCGCCGGGTCGTTATACATTTTCATCTGCCGGTACACCTTCATGTACTTCCGTCCGGCAGCAATATCGTCGAGCAACTGGCAGATGGCTGTGCCGAGGTCTTGCTGCTGCTGCATGAGAACATCCAGCTTGGCTGCACACTTGGCACGGTGGTCGGCGTCGGCATCGGTTCGTTCTGCCTGCTCGCGCATGTGATAAATCTTGAGCGCGAGGATTGAAAGGCGGTCAATGGCCCACGCCGGGCTTTCGGTGTTTATTGTCGCTCCGGGCTGTACCACCACGTCCTTGTACTCGTCACGCAGGCGCGAGTCGATGTCTTCTACAAGGTCCGTGCGGTCCTGGTTGCTACGGTCGATGCGGCGTTTAAGGGCAAGTGCGGCCACGGGATCAATCTGCGGGTCGCGTATGATGTCCTCAAGGTGCCACTGCACCGTGTCTATCCAGCACTTGCGGTACAGGCAGCCGTCCATCGTGCCGTCGCCATAGGGGTTGTCCATAGGGGCGTCAACGTTATCGGCAAGATGATAATCGGCTATGGCCTTGTTGAATATCTGGTTGCATTTGTCTGTAAACGTCATTACATTATGTTTTTATCTAAGATTAAACAAAGTCGGTTTCAAGTCTACAAAGATAATAATTATAATTCTTACCGCCAACCGAAACGGGATATTTTTATTACTTTTGCAGAAATATTCGGAAGTTATAGAAGTTAAAGAATTCATTTCAAGGAGTTGAGGAGTTAGGTTCAAGGAGTTGAGGAGTTAGGGAGTTAACTCCTTGAACCTAACTCCTCAACTCCTTGAAACAATAATTAAAAACAATGAAAATAGTTATCGACGACAAGATTCCATACATCCGCGAGTCAATAGGAATGATTACCGACAACGCGGTGTACAAGAAAGGCAGCGCGATAGGGCCCGACGACGTGCGTGATGCCGACGCCCTTATAGTGCGCACGCGCACCCGCTGCGACGAGGCTCTGCTCCGCGGAAGCAGCGTAAAGTTCATTGCGACGGCCACGATAGGCTTCGACCATATCGACGCAGACTACCTCAGGCGCGCCGGGATAGAGTGGATGAGCTGTCCGGGGTGCAACGCCGCCTCGGTGGCACAGTACGTACGGTCGGTGCTTCTGCTGCTGAAACGCGACCGCGGAGTACGCCTTGAAGGCATGACGCTTGGCATAGTGGGCTGCGGACACGTAGGGACGAAAGTGCTCGACATGGCCCGCGACTACGGCATGCGTGTGCTCGTATGCGACCCGCCACGGCAAGAGAGGGGCGACGAAGGGCCGTTCGTTACGATGGACGACATCGAGCGCGAGTGCGACATCATAACATTCCACGTGCCGCTTACAAAGAACGGGGCGCACCCGACGTTTCACCTGGCAGACGAAGCGTTCTTCAACCGCCTCGCACGACGCCCAGTAATAATCAACACGAGCCGCGGCGCCGTGGTTGACAACGGGGCACTGCTCAACGCCCTAATATATAATAAGGTGGAAGATGCCGTTATCGACACATGGGAACACGAGCCGGACATCGACCCCAAACTGCTCGGGAGGGCATGGATTGCCACCCCTCACATAGCAGGATACAGCGCCGACGGCAAGGTAAACGCCGACAACATGGTGATTGACGGGCTATGCCGCCACTTCGGCCTGCGCCGCCCGCCGCTCATAGTGCCGCCGCCACTGCCACGGACGTTCGTCCCTGCCGGCAATGACGACGACCTGCGACTGCAACTCTACAACCCGCTTGACGACAGCGCAAGGCTGAAAGCCTCGCCGGAAGACTTTGAAGAGCTGCGCGGCAACTATCCGCTCAGGCGTGAAATGGTATAGACCCGAAATACGCCCGGGCACAGAACGAAATGTAATATACGGTTCTTCCGCAGTTTTGTTGGATGGCCTTTCAGCAACATAAAATTGAGCACATCGAGTTTTTCTTTTAAAAGATTAAAAATCAATAGTTTTGTTATATAATTTGAAGTATGGATAAGCCGGATAGTTTTATAGCCCTAAATTTCAATTTAATTAATATACAGGTACTGATTATCAGGGACTTATGAGCATACAAGATAATACAAATACTTGAATATCAGCATCTTATCTTTATCCAACAGAACTGCGGATGAACCTAATATACGGTCTTTTGCATTCCAAAAGACCGTATATTACAGCCTGAAATGCCGTCTTTTACAAGCCAAAAGACGTCATTTCACAAACCCCTGAATATCAAGTCATTACGTCATGATGCGCAAAGCGCCGCACAACGGCGGCCCCACCCCGCCACGCACGACGCCCATCGCGCAAGGCCACAACCACACCCTAAAGCATGACAAAACACGCAAAAATATACCGCCAACAATTATCATATTGACAAAAAACATGCACACATAGCGTATATGTGTGCAAAATAAAACACATTTTTGTTTAAAAAATTTGCACATACGGATAAAAATTCGTTCCTTTGCACCGATTTTTGAGATTTGACTATTATTACAAACTTTTTTAAAACATTACAATCATGTCAGAAATTGAATCTAAAGTAAAGGCTATTATCGTAGAGAAACTTGGTGTTGACGAGGCTGAAGTAAAGCCCGAAGCAAGCTTTACAAACGACCTTGGCGCTGACTCTCTTGACACAGTAGAGCTCATCATGGAGTTCGAAAAAGAGTTCAACATCTCTATTCCGGACGACAAGGCTGAGACAATAGCTACCGTAGGTGACGCAATCAGCTACATCGAGGAGAACGTAAAATAATCATTCCGACAATATCTAAATGGAATTGAAGAGAGTAGTAGTAACGGGTCTGGGCGCTGTAACGCCGGTGGGCAACACTGTCGAGGAGACATGGAAGAACCTGCTTGAGGGCGTAAGCGGCGCAGCACCCATTACACAGTTCGACTGCTCCAAGTTCAAGACCCAGTTCGCGTGCGAAGTCAAGAACCTCAACGTCAACGAATGGATTGACCGCAAGGAAGCACGCAAGATGGACCGCTACACCCAGCTGGCTCTCGTCAGCGCCGCACAGGCGGTAAAGGACAGCGGCATGGACTTGGAAAAAGAGGACAAGAACCGCATCGGAGTAATCTTCGGCGTAGGTATCGGCGGTATAAAGACCTTCGAGGACGAAGTGTCCTACTACGCGCTGAACAAGGAGAACGGCCCCAAGTTCAACCCGTTCTTCATCCCGAAGATGATCAGCGACATAGCTGCCGGCCAGATCTCAATCCATTACGGATTCCGCGGCCCTAACTATGCGACAACCTCCGCCTGCGCGTCATCGACAAACGCACTGGCCGATGCGTTCAACCTTATCCGCTTGGGTAAGGCCAACGCCATAGTCAGCGGCGGCGCCGAAGCAGCCGTTTGCGCTTGTGGCGTGGGTGGCTTCAACGCCATGCATGCCCTCTCTACACGCAACGACGACCCGGCTAAGGCCTCACGTCCGTTCAGCGCAAGCCGCGACGGCTTCGTCATAGCGGAAGGAGCAGGATGTCTTATCCTCGAAGAATTGGAACACGCGAAGGCTCGCGGAGCCAAAATCTACGCCGAGATGGTTGGCGAAGGCGAGAGTGCCGACGCATACCACATCACCGCATCGCATCCCGAAGGCCTCGGAGCGAAGCTCGTGATGAAGGCTGCCCTGGAGGACGCAGGCATGAAGCCTGAAGACATCGACTACATCAACGTGCACGGAACATCGACACCCGTAGGCGACATCTCCGAGGCTAAGGCCATAAAGGAAGTGTTCGGCGACGCGGCTTACAAGCTCAACATCAGCTCTACGAAGTCAATGACCGGCCACCTGCTCGGCGCAGCCGGAGCCGTAGAGGCCATGGTGAGCGTTCTGTCGGTTCAGAACGACATCATCCCGCCCACAATCAACCACGACGAGGACGACAAGGACGAGGAGATTGACTATAATCTGAACTTCACTTTCAATAAGGCACAAAAGCGCACAGTGCGCGCCGCAATGAGCAATACATTCGGATTCGGCGGACACAATGCGTGCGTTATCTTCAAGAAATATGATGATTAACAACTTTATTGATAAGATAAAGCTCCCTTTCCGCAAGGAAAAGGAGCTTTATTATTCTTTATACGGCATAATCGGATTCTACCCGCACAACATCAACTACTACAAACAGGCCCTCATGCACCGTAGCGTCACCCGACGCAACGCCAAGGGGCGTCCCGTCAACAACGAGCGCCTCGAATTCCTGGGCGACGCCATTCTCGATGCCATCGTAGGCGACATAGTGTTCCGCCACTTTGAAGGCAAGCGCGAAGGATTCCTTACCACCACACGAAGCAAGATTGTACAGCGAGAGACTCTTAACCGCCTGGCTCACGAAATAGGCGTAAGCCAGCTCATCGTGTCGAACGGACACACTTCCTCCCACAACAGCTACATGGAAGGAAATGCGTTCGAGGCCCTCGTAGGAGCCATCTACCTCGACCGCGGATACGGAGCGTGCATGCGCTTTATGCAGAAACGCATACTGTCGCAGCTCATCAACCTGGACAAGGTTGCGTACAAGGAGGTGAACTTCAAGAGCAAACTCATAGAATGGTGCCAGAAGAACAGGGTGAAGCTTGACTTCAACCTAATCGAGCAAAAGCGCGACAAGAACAACAGCCCGGTGTTCGTCTGCCAAGCCATCATAGAGGGAATAGAGGGCGGAATGGGCCAAGGCTACTCAAAAAAGGAGAGCCAGCAGATGGCAAGTAAGCTGACACTACAAAGCCTGAGGCGCAAACCGCAGTTCATCGACGCCGTGTTCGCCGCCAAGACCGAGCGCACGAAGATGGAGGAGGAGCCGGTAGAAACAGTGCCCGACGTTGAAGCCAAGGAAGACTTCATCATCACCTCTGACGCTGAAACGGCGCAGGAGACAACACAAACTACCGCCGCCGATAATGCGGGAAATGAAGAACCGAAAGCCGGAAACGGACTGAAGGAGAATGAAACTGACGAGTTCGACCTCTCCGACATCAAGGCGTTTGCCGACAAAATGTCAAAAGAAGACATCGTAGCGGCAGCCGAAGCAGCCGCGTTCGGGGAGAAATGAATTTCTTTTAGTAGTTAAAAGTAGTTAGAGAAGTTATCGCTCGCTCACCGCTCGCTGAGTAGTTAAAGTCAAATGCCATACTTGCCGTTCAAACTCGGACAAGGAACAAAGGTAATAACTTTAATTACTCAGCGAGCGGTGAGCGAGCGATAACTTCTCTAACTACTTTTAACTACTGGACCTCTAATATTCCCTCCAACTCCCTGAAGTCGTCAATTATCCACTCGGCACGCTCCTTTTCGAGGTCGGCACGATGGCCGTTGCCGTATGTCACGCCAACTGCGGGCACTCCGGCGGCGTGAGCCATGCGGATATCATAGACCGTATCGCCCACAACAATGGCGTTTTCGGGACGCAAGCCATTGTCGGCAAGCGTCTTGAGAACCATGTCTGGAGCGGGCTTTGCATGCTCTACGTCGCCTGCGCCAAGCATGTACGGGATATATTCAGACAGGCCCATGCGGTTTACGAAGTCGGCCAACGACGTATGGAAGCGGCTGCTCGCTATGGTGACAAGCAGTCCGGCTGAGTGCATCTTGCGGATGGTCTCGCCCACGCCGGGAAACATCGGCACGGCGTCAGGCGTGTTGTTGACGTCGAAGATACGGCGGTAAGTGGCTGCGCAGAGGTCGCCTGTGGCGTCGTCCATCGGTATAAGGTCGGTAAAAGTCTGCTTCAGTGGCAGCCCAATCATTGCCGCGCATTCGTCGTCAGTGCGTGACTCAAGTCCCAGTTCGGCAATAGTCTGCTGCATCGTGCGGACAATTAGACGACGGGTGTCGCCTATCGTGCCATCAAAGTCAAGGATAATGGATTTCAGTTTATTGCTCATTACTTTTTATTTTCAGGAGTTAAGGAGTTATGTAGTAAAGGAGTTAAGACAAATGACTTGTTGAATGAATAATTAATTATGAAAAATGAATAATCACGTTTGCCTGTTCAAGCAATGAATTATTCACTCTTAATTATTCACTCTTCACTTAACAAGTCATTTGTCTTAACTCCTTTACTACATAACTCCTTAACTCCATATCTCATATTAAATCTTTTTCATCACCACGGCCACGGTGTTCAGCCTGAAATATCCGAGCGACATGTACATCAGCCCGCCGTACGGATTGTCGGTGCCCCACGAATTCTTGCACACGAAGTAGCGGCGGCCGGCCTGGTCGCGGGCCAGTCCTACCAGCTCCATACAGTGGTCGTCGGTAACGCTGAAGCGCTCGAAAGCCCGCTGGCGCATGTCCTGCGTCACGGTTACGCCTTCGTTGTCGAGACACGCGACACCATCTTCAAACGAGAAGCCGTCGTTGGTCACGTCGCCCTCCCAGCACACTCCGTTGCCCAAGCGTAGGGCTTTCTCCACACGACTTACAAGCGTGTCTACGGGCACATTGTAGAACTTGCATCCCTCACGGTTGGCTGGAAGGTCAAGGGCGACGTTCTCGTAAAACGGCTCGTGCGTGTAGCTGGTCACCGCCACGTAGTCGGCAGGGCTGCATACGCTGCGGGCAAACTCCTGCATCGAGTACTCCATGCCGTACATCCACACCCTGCGGGGCACTGGGTTGACGGCCGTATCGAGCACGTATGCCGTCTTGTCACGCAGCCGCTTAATGCCCACGCGCTGGCGAACGGCCTGGTCGGCAAGCACGTTGAGCTTGCGGCACAGCACGTCATAGTTGCATTCAGAACGGTAAGCGTCATAGGGCATGGCGCCGTATTCGGCCAACGCGCTGAGCAGCATGGGCGCCACTCCGTCGGCCCTGACGTCAACCTCACCCTGCGTAAGGTAGCGCTGCTCGACAAGCCCGCCGAGAACGGAGCGCGCTACGTATGCCGGCGAAAGGTTGACCGAGTCGCCAATGGCCAGCCTGTCGGTCTCAATCGTAGCCAGCATGGCATAGACCCAGCACAACGAACCTCGCCCCTGGTCCTTAACGGGAGTCATCCCGTTAATCCTCTCAACGGTGAACACTCTACGCCCGGGCGTCGTGCGCCCGCACGACACCATGACAACGGCTGCTATAAGTACGGCTACTAACGTCTTCATGGGCGCAAAATTAATGAAAATAATCCGCCCCGCAAAGCGTTTAACATATTGATATCATGAAAACGGGAATGCCGGATTACGGCCGGCCGCAAAAGTGACTGTACTGCTTATCGCCACCGGCGGGCAACCAGCAAAGGCCACGACACAACGCACGCCAGCGCAAACGGATATATACATCCAAAACAAAAGACTTGCGAAAGGCCACCTTTTACGTTGCAAAAGGCCGTCAATCGCAAGCTAAAAAGCCGTCTTTCGCAACGCGAAAGACGGCTTTTTACAATATGTTGAATATCAACGTGTTACATACTTAGGCCAAAGCCATGTCCATAAGTGAGACAAAAGCCTGAATGCCCTGATGGTTGATGTCGAGCGAAGCAACCTCATTAATGTACCTGTCGCTCTTGTCACGGTCGCCAAGTCCACGGTATCCGAGAGCCATCATGTACTTGCAGTGTATCTCGTTGCGCAGCTGCAGGTCGTCCTCCCAGATGAGAAGGTCGGGCAGCGATACCGCGAAATAGTCCATACGGACCGTGTCGAAGAGATGTTTCTCGCCGTAGTTCACCAACCGGTGGAAGCGGCCGTTGGCCTCGGCGGTGCGTCCGAGCTTCAACAGCGCAAGGCCCTGGTAGAATATCTTGTCAGGCTTGGCGTCGTTGTAGTACAGCGCGGCAGCGGGTTCGGTAGGTCCGAGCGTAGCCTGCTCCCAGCACTGGCGTGCCTTGTCGGTGTCGCCCAGAGCCTCGTATGATATGCCGAGCAGGTAGTAAAAGTCGTTCTCCTGCGCTCCGTAGAGCTTGCCTTCGCCGAGGTGCGGAGGATATACAAGACATTCTTCAAGCAGTCCGACAGCGTCAAAATAACGCTTTTCGGCTATCGCTACCTTAGCCATTTCCACACGTGCGAACTGATACTGTGCGGGCACCTTGCCTTCACCGCCCTCCCACGGGTGGAAGATGTGAGCGTCAAGCTTGCTCTTCGCCTCGCCGTAACGTCCGGTCTGGTTCAGCAGGGTTATCTCTTCGAGCAACAGGTCGTCACGTTTCGACACAAGCTCGGGATACTCCTGCAGGAACGCGAGCCTCTCGGCGTGCGGACGGCGTACGCGGCGGTACAGCTGGTCGAGCTCCATGAGCACGCGTGCGTCGGTGTCGTCAAGCGAGAAAGCGCGCTCCATGTACTCTATGGCCTTGTCCTGGTTGTCCAGTTTGTTGAAGTTTGCCAGCGCCAGGTTGCGCCAAACGGTCGGGAACTTGTCGTCCTCGCGCGCCGAAGTTTCCCATGCCTGGATTGCAAGGTCGTACTGGCGTTTGTCATAGTACAGGCAGCCGAGATAGTAAGGAGCCTTTGAGCAGCCTTCGACGGTGTCCATAGCGCACTGTAGGGCGAGTATTGCCTCCAGACGGTTGGGGAAGCAGCAGTCCGAACATGCGGCCTCACCTTTCTTGAAGTCGTCGGCAGCGCCTTCCATTCCGCCCATCGCCTTGCACCAGCCAAGGTAGTAGTAGGTCATCGGGGTGACGGCTCCCGTTGCGATTGCGACGTTCCACAGCGATGCAGCATCCTGCCAGAGGCCGGCCGCGCAGTAGTCGAGGGCTATCTCGTCGTAGTCGTGGGCGTTGCCGTGCATCAGCTCCTTCATGGCGTCGAGCACGCTCTCGTCGTCCGTGATGATGTATTTCTCGTACAGACAGCCGAAGTTGAAGCGGTCAATCTTCAGCGACTCTTCAATCAGGGCGAGTGCTTCGTCGGTGCGTCCCTGCTTGCGCAGTATCGCCGTCTTCAGCGCGCGGGCCTTGTGGTTGTGCCAGTTGCGTATGAGAGAGCGGTCAATCTCGTCGGCAGCGTCTTCCATGCGGCCCTGCATTACGGAGATCTGAGCGCACGCGAAGTAGCCTGCGTCCTGCCATGCGCCGTTCCATGTAGACTTGAAGAAGCAGTCGTAAGCCTCGTCAATCTTGCCCTGGTACTTCAGCGCCAGACCGAGGTTGTATATCGGTTCGCCGTCGTACGGGTTGGGGTTGCGCTTCATGAGCACCTTGACGGCCGTCTTCAAGTATCTCTCGGCGCGTGCGAAGCGTCCCTTGCGGATGTACCACAGACCAAGTGCGTTGTTGTTTCTTACGTCGAGCGGGTCGCGGCGCAGAGCCTCCTCGTAGTATTCAACGGGATTGTATGTAGCGTGGCGGTACTGCTCGAGGTGCAGACCTGTGAGGTAAAGCTGCTCGGTAGTCTTGATTTCCTCGGGCAGCAGAGCAGCTTCGGCAGCGTCGGGGATGGGTCGTACGTCCTCGGGCTCGCTGTGCCAGTGCAGCAGTTCGCGGCCGCGGGCGGTGATTTCGAGTGTCAGGTGGTTGAGGCGTGCGCCTTTCACGTCGACAGTCTCCTCGAGAAGAGCCTCGGGCGTGATGGTCACTTCCTTGCTGTAATATACCGTGCCGTCATCGTTACGCAGCGTTACGTTGACAGTTTGTGCCGACGTTGCGAACACCTTGAAGGTTACGTTGCCGTTTTCGCCTTCCTGGTCGATGTTCATCAGCAGATCTTTCGTGGCGTTCTTTACAACTCCCAGCTCGCGGTAGGGCAGGAAGTACTGCACGAACGACTTTTCCTCATACGGCTGCAGCCATGTGAAGTCAGGCTGGTTCTCAGTGTAGACGCCGGCCATCAGCTCAATGTACGGTCCGTCCTCGTCGGTAAGGTTGCGGTCCCATGCGCGGCCGAAGTCGCCGTTACCCCATGTCCACTGCTTCTTTCCGGGCGATACGTGGTGGTTGGCAACGTGCAGCATGCCGGCACGTGTGTCGTTCTCGTAGCCACCCTCGAAGTCGTACTTGCTGTTTACGGCCATGTAGCTGGTCGGCACAAAGATGTTCTTATAGTTCGAGATGTCAACTCCGGCAGAGTAGTCCATCTTGTAATATGTGCCCGTAGCGATGGGGAAAGAGCTTACGGCGCGCTTTCCGTGGTCGAACACTGCGTTGATGTCTGGCGGGAAAACGCTCTGGTAGTGGTCGTTTACTGCCACGGCGGGGTTGGCCCACCACAGGAATGTCTGCGGCACTTCGGTGCGGTTGTAGAGCACTCCCTTTATCTCGAGGTATGCGTGTCCGGGCCTGAGAGTGAATCCTGCCATGCCCTTCTGGTGGAACATGCGCTCCATTTCGCTCACCCATACCGTCACGCTTCCGTCGCTGTTTTCCTCTATCGTGCAGTCAACGGGCATGTAGGTGCTGGGGCGGTGGTGCTGCGGCCAGTTGAATTCGATACCTCCCGAAATCCATGGACCGGCCAGTCCGACCAGCGCCGGCTTGATAACGTGGTTGTAGTAGATGAAGTGGCGCTGCTTAATCTTGTCGTAAGCCATCTGCACACGGCCGCCAAGCTCTGGCAGAATCATCACCTTTATATATTCGTTCTCGATGAACACGGCGTTGTATTCCTTGTCAGTCTTCTCGTTAGAGATTGACTCGATGACGGGATATGGATATACCACTCCGCTCGAACCCTGGTACACTCTCTTCTCAAGGAAGATGGGGTTCTTCTCCGGTGTCCCGACTTCATACGTCGGAATGGTCACCTTTTCTTTCCATGCTTTTACCATATTGTTTGTAATTAAAGAAGTTTTCTTTTTGTAGTTAAAGGAGATTTTTGGGTAGTTAAAGGAGTTATGGAGTTAAGGAGTTAAGACAAATGCCCTGGAGTTAAGGAGTTAGGGAGTTAAGACAAATGCCTTGTTGGCGCTCTCACCCTCTCACTTTCTCACCTTCTCACCCTCTATTTTCACCCTCTCACCTTCTCACTTTTTCACCTTTTTTCGTGAGTTCCTTCTCTATCTCCTCAAGCGACTTGCCTTTCGTTTCGGGCAGTACGCGGTTGAAGTAGATGAAGCCCAGGGCGCAGATTATTGCGTAAATCCAGAATGTTCCGTAGCTGCCCAATGAGGTGTTGAGCAACGGGAATGTGTACGTCAGCGTTGTGCTGCCCACCCAAAGGGCGAATGTACAAGTGCCGACAGCAACGGCACGCACGCGGCTGGGGAAGAGTTCGGCTATCAGCACCCATGTTATCGGGCCGAGAGTCATGGCGTAGCATGCTATGGCAAGCACCACAAGCAGTACCATGAAGGCGCCTTTCACCTCAAGATAGTAGCATGTTCCGAGCGTAAGATAGACTATCGCGAGGCCCAAGGAACCGATCAGCATGAGCTTGCGGCGGCCCAGACGCTCTACGGTGTACATAGCAACGACGGTGAAGATGACATTTGTTACGCCCGTTACGACGATGTTGAAGAGCACGTCGCTAAGTGAATAGCCTGCCGACTGGAATATTTCCTGCGCGTAGTTGAAGATTACGTTAGTGCCGCTCCACTGCTGGAACACAGCCACAACGATACCTATCGTCACGATCTTGAGCAGCGGACGGCGGAACAACGTGCGCAGTCCGTGCTGCTCTCCGGCAGCGGCGTCGGCCTCAGAGATGGCCTTTAGCTCATCTTCGGCATATCCCTCGCCGCCTACCTTAGACAATATTGCCCTTGCGCCGGCGGTCTTGCCCGTCATGGCGAGCCAACGGGGACTCTCCGGAATGAAGAATACGAGGATCAGGAAGGCCAGCGCGGGGAACGCTCCTGCCCAGAACATCCAGCGCCATCCCATCTGGCAGTTCCACGTGTCGATGGTGTTGTGGATTACGGGTTCGGCTATCAGCCAGTTGGTAATCTGTGCGGCGAGAATGCCGATGACTATCGTCAGCTGGTTGAGCGACACCAGTTTGCCTCGTATATGCGTAGGAGCGACCTCGGCGATGTACATCGGCGACAGGCCCGATGCTATACCGATTCCTACGCCGCTGAGGAACCTCGCCGCGAGAAACAGGCTGAACTCGCTGAAGTAACCCGTGCCGAAAGCCGACACGAGGAACGTGATTGACGATACGACAAGCAGCTTCTTGCGTCCGAAGCGGTCGGCAAGCGAGCCGGCCGTCATGGCCCCGATAAGGCAGCCCACGAGGGCGATGCTCATGGCAAGGCCCTGCATCTTGGGGCTATCGGCTATATCGAAGAACACTTCATAGAACGGTTTTGCACCGCCGATGACCACCCAATCGTAGCCGAAAAGCAGTCCTCCCATGGCCGATACCACGCAGATGAAATAGACAAATCTTTTGTTAAATGTTTTCATTGTAAAGTTTTCGGGTTATATTAAACATATTGTTTCCGGTCCGTAGGGCGTCGCTTGCGCCCGCATTGCCAACGTCCGGCTTTTTCAGTCATTTACGCCGCCGTGACATTATATCGTTTTCCGCTACAAAGATACGTACAAAGGGGAACACCCGAAATAGAAAAAAATGTTTATAAAATGGACAATCTTATTATTATTTTGGCTATATTTGCACAAAGATTTTGGTTGATATGAACCCTAAGAAGTTAGAGAAGTTAAAGAAATTATCACTTCGCTCCGCTCCGTTAGAAGTTAAAGCCAAATGCTTCGTTGCATACCCACAAGGGCATTGGGCTATGACTTCTTTAACTTTTCTAACTCCTTTAACCTCTAAAATAAAACAATCGTGAGACCTATGATAAAAATCAAGAGCGGGTTTTCAGGCGAGCGGTCGCTCGTATTGCCCAAGATGGTAACCGACATGATGGCTGCCGACCCTATAGTATCCGTGCTTTACGTCACCGACATAGGCTATTATCCCCACGCCGCCAACCATTACCGCGAGCGCAACGAGCCCATCGACCAGTACGTTTTCATATATTGCATCGACGGGCGGGGCAGCTATCAGGTGGGCGGAAGGCGCTACCAGGTGGGCGCCAACCAGTACTTCATCCTGCCGGCGGGCCAACCCCACGCCTACGAGGCCGACCACGACAAGCCTTGGACTATCTACTGGATTCACTTCAAGGGCTCGCTGGCCTGCCATTACGCCCTCGACGCGGTAAGCCCTACGGCCATAAACCCCGGCGTACACTCGCGGATAAGCAACCGCATAAACATGTTCGAGGAACTGTTTGACGCCCTCAACTCGGGCTACAGCATAGAGAACATAAGGTACGCCATGTCGCTATTCCACCACTATCTCGGCTCGCTGCGCTACGTCAGGCAGTACCGCGAGGCGGCAGGACAGACCGGCGACGTGGGCATTGTCGACGCGGCAATACATTTCATGGAGGAGAATATCGAGCGGCACGTAACTCTTGGCGAAGTGGCCGACTACACCGGCTACTCGGCCTCTCACTTCTCCATGGTGTTCAAGGCGCAGACCGGCCACAGCCCCATGAGCTACATCAACCTGCTGAAGGTGAAGCGAGCCTGCGACCTGCTTGACAATACGCAGATGCGCATGAACCAGATATGCTACAAACTGGGCATAGACGACCCTTACTACTTCTCGCGCATGTTCTGCAAGGTGATGGGCATGAGCCCCAAAGCATACCGCACGCACCCCAAGGTGTAACCACCGGTACGGCCGGCAGGCGCCGCTTACGTAACGTCTTGATATCCAGCGGAATACAAAAGGCCGTCTTTTGCGATGCAAAAGACGGCCTTTTAGCGTGCGATTGACGGCCTTTCGGAATGTAAAAGATGGCCTTTCGGATTTTCACCGGCTGCCGTCAGCGCTTACCTCAGTGGTATATTTGAGAACGAATAGCGTATCACGTGGCTATAAACCTCGCCCGGACGGAGCACCTGCGAGGGCAGCGCAGGCTGGTTGGGAGCGTCGGGCGCGCCCTGGCATTCCAGCGCCACTCCGTCATAATCGGCATACCTGCGGCCGCATTTGCCCACGGGACGGTTGTCGGCAAGCCAGTTGCCGGTGTACAGCATAACACCGCACTGTGTCGTGGCAACGGTCAGACGGCGGCCGCTCCGTGCGTCGTCGAGCGTCGCCGCGGTAAGCAGCCTGCCGTCGCCGTGCCATCCATTGATCATGAAAAAGTGGTTGTATCCCTTGCCTGTCTTCAGGTTATAGAAGTCGGTTGATATGTCCTTGCCGAGCGCCTTGCCACGGGTGAAGTCCATCGGGGTGCCGTCAACGGGGGCGACGGTGCCCAGCGGAATGTCGGTATCGTCAGCGGGGAGCCACCGTCCGCAGTTAAGCGTCAGCCTGTGGTCGAGGCACGAGCCCGCTCCTTCGCCCGAGAGGTTGAAGTAGGCGTGGTTGGTCAGGTTCACTACGGTGGGCTTGTCGGTCACGGCACGGTAGCTGATGGTCAGTTCGTCGTCGTCACTCCACGTGTATGTTACGCTCACGTCCATGTTGCCGGGATAGCCCTCTTCTCCGTCCTTAGCGTGGTAGGTGAACGTGACGGCGCCGTCGCGTTCCTCCGACTGCCACACAACGTTGTGGAATCCGCGCGGACCGCCGTGCAGGGCGTTGGGCGGATTGTTCACCGCCAGCGTGTATTCGGTGCCGTCAAGGCTGAAACGGCCGCGCGCAATGCGGTTGGCAAAGCGTCCGGGAGTCTTTCCCGCGCATGCCGAATCGTCCATATAGTCGGCCGCGTCGGCGTATCCCAGCACCACGTCAGCCCGTCGTCCCTGCGCGTCGGGTACGTCAATGCCCGTTATTCCGGCGCCGAGGCTCGACAGCCTGACCTCGTTTCCACGGGCGTTGACAAGCCTGTAAGTGGTTATCTCGCCTATTGGCGAGGGGTATTTTCCTGTTATCATTGTTTTATTTCAGAATTTAAAGAAGTTATATTCTTCGGGAAGTTAAAGAAGTTATAGAAGTTAAAGAAGTTATAGCCAATGGCCTCGTTACATGACAACAAGACATTTGGCTTTAACTCCTAACGGAGCGGAGCGAAGTGATAACTCCTTTAACTTCTTTAACTACTTACTTATTATTATACGGTTCAACTTCCAATTTATATCCTCCGCCGTTAAGCAGCTCTTCGTCAAACGTGAACGTGACGTGGCGGGTCTCGCCCGGCATTAGCGTGAAGTAGTTGTCGCTCATCACGGCGGGCAGTATCCGCTCGCCGTCAGAGGTGCGCACGGGCTGCACGTGTACGGCAAACGCCACGTTGGGAGCCGACTTCGGCAGTGTCACGTCGGCAGATATTACGGCCTTGCCGCCGTCCTTGCGCTCCATCCTCGACTTCACTTTGAGGTCTACAGGCTTCAAGGTGTTGAGGGCGGTGAAGTCGGTACGCTCATTGCCTCGCCAGTAGTTGTTCTCCGAAACCACACGACCCGTCTTGTCCCTGAGCGTCAGGCGGATGAAGTGAACGTCGCTAAGACCCTCGCTCGGCTCAGTTCCGCCAAGCACGTCGAAGCTCCACAGCGAGTAACCGAACCACCAGCCAAGCTCCGTTCCGAACATTCTCACGTACCTTGCGTTGACCTCCGGGAAGGTTATTTCGTCAGTTCCGCCACGGCCTTCGTTGGTCTTGTACACCTCGGTCCAGTGCTCGGCGTCGTCAGAAACCTGTATCTTGTAACCCTTGCCGAACGACGCTTCCCATACAAGGCGCACTCCTCCTACGGGCATTACGCTGCCAAGGTCAACGTATATCCACTCGTTCTCGGCCTTCAATGCCGCCCAGCGGGTTTCCGGCTTGCCGTCGGTGGCGTCCGCCGGAGTGCCGTAGGTGGTGCTTGAGGCGTATGTCGGCTTGCCTAACGACAGGTTGCGGCGCTCCTTGTTGAAGCCTATGTTAAAGCAGCGGGCCGCCGTGTTGCCCGGCGATGATACCTGGGCGCTCTGGCGGTAAGCCTCAACCTCACGTCCGTCAAGGTTATACACACGCACTTCGGCGGTCAGTCCGTCGGCATCGCGCCCCGTAGTGTTGGCTATCTTGACGTCGTCGGTCACGGGATTCCAGAAGATATGCAGCGGCTCGCACGCCGACCTGGTGCCCCAGTAGACGCCCGTCGGGTCGTAATAGTAGTCGTATGTCTGCCATACCATTGACGGATAAGCCGACTGACCCATCCAACACATAATGCCGGAGGCGTCTTCCCACATACGGTCGAGCCATCCTTCATACATAGCCTTGTTGGCCTCTATGTTGACAAGTTGCGCCTTACGGCAGAAATCCTCGATACCCGAAGGCTCGCCGTAGCTGTTGGATATTGTGGCCTCATAGCGCTCGGGAGCGGCGTTGAAGGCGTTTTGTCCGAAGTAATGCTTGTTCCACATCTCGTCGCGCGGCCACCAGTTTTCCTTCGGCATGAACTTCTTGAAACTCTCGAACGTGGGCACCGCCGCCGTTCCTATCTCCGTACGGAAGCCCCATCCGCGCGCCGGGTCGCCCTCAAGGCCGTCGGGATACTTCGTGAAATAGTACCTCGGCTCGAACGCTCCCCACGGTCCGCTGCCCGTAAGGCCCTGCGCATGGGAGTTGGCTTGGAAGTAACGGTCGCCTCCGTCGAACGTTTTTACGTTCTCGGCCATCCATCCTTCGAGCGGAGGTTGCGGGTTTGACTCGTTGTCTCCGCACCAGACGGCTATACAGGGATGGTTTCTGAGGCGCTTGATTTTCTCCACCATGTTGTTGTTGAAGGCGTTAAGGTCGTACGGCAGGTTAGGATTTGAGTTAATCCAGAAGTCGTCCCAAACCATGATTCCATACTTATCGCACGCCTGATAGAACTCATCATCGGTAACCGAACCAAGCCAGTTGCGTATCATGTTGAAGTTCATTTCCTTGTGAAGGAGCACCTTCGTGAAGTACTCCTCGCCCCTGCAGCGCAGCATGTACTCGGACATTCCCCAGTTGGCGCCCTTCACAAACACGGGCGTTCCGTTTATATAAAGGTGGAAAGTGTTGTTGTTCTTGTCGTAAGTGTACTTCTTTATTCCGAAGGTTACGGTCGAAGAGTCAGACAGTTTGCCGTTTTCAATCACCTCAAACTTACACTCATACAAGTTCTGTTCGCCGTATCCGTGGGGCCACCACAGGCGCGGACGGTCGATGGCGAGCTGCGGATAATAGCGCTTGTCAAACTTAACGGTGGTGCGTTCGCCGGCGTTAAGGCTTACTTCCTGCTCAAACACGACGTTTCCGGGCATTACAGTGCCACGCACGAGGAGCTTCGACGGAGCGTCGGAGTTGTTCTTCACCTCGGTCGAAACGCTCAAGTCGGCGCGCGCCTTGGTGTGAAGGTCTGAGCGAACCCACGGGTCTATGATAGTGACACGGCCCGTATTGGTAAGGAACACCTTGTCGGTGATACCGCTGTTGAGTCCCGGCACGTAAGGCATCCAGTCCCAACCGCCGCTCGAAAGGTACGTCGGACTGCCCTGGTTGGCCAGCGGCGTGTCGGGGATATGCACCAAAACGAGCAGCACGTTGTCGCCGTCGCGGCGAGCGATGTCCGTGATGTTGAAGCGTCCGCGGTGCATGAAGCCGTCAAGGCGGCCAAGTTCCACGCCGTTGAGGTAAATCTCCGCGCGTCGGTTTACGCCGTTGAAGTTGAGCCACAGCAGCTCTTTGGTAAAATCTTCGGGCACACGGAAGGTCGTGCGGTACCAGAAACTGCGGTCGTACTTCTTGCGGTCTACACGGTGGATGTTGTCCCCGAAGTTAGGGTCTTGCTCCAGTCCGGCAGCCACGTATGCGCTGAACGCCGTGCCGGGCACAATCGCCTTGACCCAGTCAGAGGCGTCATAGCTTGCCGAACTGAGGTCGGCAACGCCACCGGACACCTCCGCCTGCGGCCTCAACCGCCAGTCGGTACCGGCCGAACCGCTGTTAAGATACACCTGTCCTGACGCCGTCGCACCGCCTCCAAGCAGCCCGGCAAGCAGGACAATCACTGTTCTAATCATTCGTTTCATGTCAGTATTGTTTAAGTTTTTTCATGTTTAATTAAGAAGAAGTTATAGAAGTTAGGAGAAGTTATAGAAGTTAAAGCCAATAGCTTCGTTGCATCCACCCGTCAAGTCATACGGCTTTAACTTCTAACGGAGCGGAGCGAAGTGTTAACTTCTATAACTTCTTTAAATCCATGCATACTATTCAAGATAGAAATCGAGCGTGCCGCCGTCGGTTATCGCCTTGTGGCTGATGGTGTTGCGGTCGTATTTCCTGCCGTCGAGCCTTACCGACTTGACGTAGAACGACATGCTGTCCTTGCGGTGGGCGTTGACTGTGAAGGTGCGCCCGCCGGCGAGATGCACCGTTACCTTATCCATCATGGGCGTGCCGAGGGCGTATTCGCCTGACGCGGGGTTGACGGGATAGAAACCCATAGCCGAGAAAACGAGCCACGCCGACATCTCGCCGCAATCGTCGTTGCCGGCATATCCCGACGACGAAGTGTTGTAAAGCTCGGTGCATATCTTGTGAACGTAGTACTGGGTCTTGCGCGGTTCGCCGGCGTATCCGTACAGATAGGCCACGTGGTGGCTGGGTTCGTTGCCGTGGACGTACTGCCCTATGAAGCCGCTTGCGTTGTCGTTCTTCTGTCCGCTCTGCTCCGTCAGGGTGAAGAAGCGGTCGAGACGGTCGACGAATTTGCGCCTGCCGCCCATCAACTCGATAAGTCCCTCGATGTCGTGGGGCACGTACCATGAGTATTGCCATGCGTTACCCTCGGTGTAGGGGTTGCCTCCGTTGGCGCCGTAGCGCAGCGGGTCAAACGGCTCCAGCCACTTTCCGTCGCTCGTGCGGCCCTGGAAGAAACCGTTGTCGGCGTTGTAAAGGTTGCGGAAATACCGGGCGCGGCGGGTGAAGCGCTCATATATGTCGTCGTGGCCGAGCTTCTTCGCGAGCTGCGCCACGCACCAGTCGTCATACGCCTGTTCAAGAGTTATGCTGACGGACTGGCTCTGCAGGTCTTCGGGCATGTACCCGTACTTCTCCCAAACGTCGAAGGGCGAACCGGGATGGCTCGTCGTTGCCGACGCAACGCACGCATTGAGGGCGCGCTCGGGGTCTATTCCGGGTGTGCCTTTCATCACCGCGTCGACCACCACGGGTATGGCATGGTTGCCTATCATGCAGTAGTTGTCCTGCCCCCAGAGGCTCCAGATGGGCAGGTAACCGTACGAGTCGAAGTGCGTGAGCATGCTGTTCACGAAGTCGGCGTTGCGCTCCGGAGCGATGATTGTGTATAGGGGATGTGCCGCGCGGAACGTATCCCACAGCGAGAAGGTGGTGTAATACGTGCGGCCTTCGGGCATACGGCGCGTGGAATAGTCGGTGGCGGTATAGCTGCCGTCGACGTCACTGATTGTGTTAGGCTGTATCATGGTGTGGTAAAGGGCGGTGTAGAACTTCTCCATATCCTGCCGGTTGCCCTCCGCCTCGATACGTCCGAGCACATCGTCCCACGCCTTGTCGGCTTGCGCGGCGTAGCCGTCGAAGCTCCAAGAGGCGGACTCACGCTGCATGTTCAGCCGGGCGTTCTCTATGCTTGTGGTCGACAGTGCCACCTTGACGGTAAGCTCGTTGCCGCCCTTGGGGTCAAAGTCGAGCCACGCCTTGAGCGCCGTTCCGTTGACAACGGGCACCTGTCCGTAGTCGCGGCTGCCGTCGATGAGCGAGCACGAGGCAATAGGGCGCGACAGCTCGATGCGGAAATACACGCGGCGCAGCCTAGCCCAGCCCGTTATTATGCGGTAACCCTCAATGGCGTCGGGCGCCACAATGCGGAGCTGCGACTGTATGATACGGCGGTTCCAGCTTGTCTTGGGCGCCGAGTGGTCAAGGTCTATGTATAGCCTTTGCCGCGAGCCGGCGGGGTAAGTGTAGCGGTGAATGCCGGCGCGAGTGGTCGCCGTAAGCTCGGCAAGTATGCCGGATGACAGGCGGAGTGAGTAATATCCGGGGCGGGCGGCCTCTTTTGAATGGTCTACCGCCGACCATACCTCGTCCGTCGTGGTTGGCATTAGCAGCAGGTCGATAAGGTCACACGCTCCCGTTCCGCTCAGGCGGGTGTGGCTGAAGCCGCACGTATGGGTGTCGTTGTAGTCGTAACCCGAAGCCTTGTCCCAGTCGGGGGCCTCCTGTGTGTCGGGACTCAGCTGCACCATGCCGAACGGCACGGTGGCTCCGGGGTAGCAGTTGCCCGAGAGCGAATTCTCCACGGCACCCGTACCGATGAACGGATTGACGTAGCGGGTGTACCTGCCGGCCGTTGCGCAGGCGGCGGCGAGCAGGACTACGGCAAGCGCATGGCATCTAATATGTAACATATTGATTATCAAGGATATAAAACATGTATTGCGAAAGGCCGTCTTTTATCGTGCAAAAGACGGCCTTTCAGGATGTAAAACATGGCTTTTCGCAATGCGGTTTGCGGTCAATTGGAGTTATGGGGAGTTAGGCGCTTCGCTCCGGAGTTAATCGGGAGTTAGCTGACAAATGCCCCATGGCTTATTACATGGCCATTGTCCATTAACTCCGGACGGCCGACAGGCCCGTCTAACTTCCGTTAACTCCTTGTTAACTCCATTTTGAAACATCGCCTATGACTTACTGCGCCGTCACCTCATACACGCGGCTGGAGAGCTTGGTGGTGGTGAACAGCGGCAGACCTACGGTCATCAGGTATTCGCCGGAGTAGCTCTTGGCCTCGCCCTGGGTGCCGTCGGCACGGTTGATTTCACGCACAGAGTATGTCTTTGAGGCGTCAAGACCGTCGAGAACGACGTTGTACAGCTTCTCTGCGTAACGCGGATAGATGTCGAAAGCGAACACAACGGCTGAGCTCTTGTCCTTGCTGACGTACATGGTAGAGGCGTGGTTGCCCTCAAACGGAGCCACGAGGCGGTACTGGTCGCCGTCGAGTATGGCGGGCTTGAGGCGGTTATAGTCGATTATCGACTGCTTGCAGTAAGCCAGCTCCTGTGCGGACAGGTCGTGCAGGTTGATGTCGAAGCCGAGTTTGCCCATCATCGCAACGTTGACACGGAACTTAACGCTTGCGTCCTTGTTCCAGGTAGTAACGTGAGCGCACTGTACCTTTGCGGGGAATACCTGTGAATAGCTCCACTGGATGAAGAGGCGCTCAACGGGATCGGTATTGTCGCTGGGCCACATTTCAACAAAGTACTTCAGCGCTTCGTAATCGGTACGTCCGCCACCGCCCGAGCACAACATCATCGGCAGGTTGGGATACTTGGCCTGGATACGGTCAAACACGTTGTAAAGGCCACGTACGTAGTCTACGTAAAGGTGTGTCTGGTCGGCCTTCTCGTAGTTAGAGAATATGTTGGTAATCGGGCTGTTGCAGTCCCACTTGAAGTAAGCGATGTCGGGACACTCGGTCAGCAGCTTGTCAACAACGCCGAACACGAAGTCCTGAACCTCGGGATTGGCGAGGTCAAGCACCAGCTGGTTGCGGAAGTAATACTCCTCACGGTTAGACAGGCGGATAACCCTGTCCTTGTGTTTCTCGTACAATTCTGACTTGGGACTTACCATCTCGGGCTCTATCCACAGACCGAACTTCACGCCTTGCTTATTGGCCTCGTCGGTAAGACGCTTGATACCGTTGGGCAGCTTGTTCTTCGTAACGTCCCAGTCGCCCAGACCCTGAGTGTCGCTATGGCGCGGATACTTGTTGCCGAACCATCCGTCGTCGAGCAGGAACATGTCAACTCCCAGCTCCTTGGCGTCTGCAATAAGTTTCACGAGCTTGTCCTCGTTGAAGTCGAAGTACGTAGCCTCCCAGTTGTTGAGCAGCGTCATGCGGTCGCCCATACCGTCCTTGATTCTGTACTTGCGCGCCCAGTCGTGCATGTCGCGGCTGGCACGGCCCGTTCCTTCATAGCTGAGGGTGAAGATAAACTCGGGAGTCTTGAAGCTCTTTCCTTTCTCCACACGGTACTGCGAAGCGTAGGGGCTAATGCCGCTGAGCACGCGCAGGCCGCCAAGGTTGTCAACCTCGAAGGTGAAACGGAAGTTGCCGCTCCATGCCAGGGTACCTGCGAGCACCTCGCCTGACGTCTCTGTGGCGGGCGTTCCTATCGAGAGCTGGAAGAACGGGGGAGTAAACATGTCGGCGCGGGCGCCCAGCTTGGTGTCAACGGTCTTCTTTCCGAAGTAAAGCTGCTGCGTATGGGGGTGTGCCTCGGTAGCCCAGTCGCCGTCATACTGTGTAAGGAAATACTTGGGAGCATAGAAGTGGAGCAGCGACGAAGCGTACTTCTCGAGCACGATGGGCGACTTCTCCTTGTTGAAAATCTCTGTCCAGGTGCTGAATACGTTTTCCTTAGTATAGGCAACGAAGTGCAGTGCCACCTCGTCACGGTACACCGGGTCGGCAAGATAGATAACGGTCTCGGTACCGCCTGTGCACGCCTTTGTCTCGTGCGACTTGTATTCAAGTACCGTAGAGTTGTTGTTATCAGTACGGTTGATGTGCAATGCCGGCTCGAAATAGTCCTCCATGCCGTGCGTAAGATAAGCCTCCTTGCCCAAAGGCAGGTTGGCGTAATCGGCGGTGTTGGCCAGTTTCTTGCCGAAATAGCTTTGATACAGGCGCCCGTTGTCGCCTACGGTGAACACGATGCTCGTGTTGTCGGTCGCCACAACGATTTGTTCGTTGGCAAAGGCTGCGCCCCCTGTAAGCGAAACGCAAGCCGCGACGAAGAGTTTTGTCAAAGTTTTCATGTTATTGTTTATTATCTGATGTTATCGGTTGTTCTTGTTCTACGTGATAATATGGCTCGCCTTATTGTTTGTTTATCGAGAATTGCGGCACTGGCAGGCCCGTAGTTCCGCGCAGGTTGCCGTCGGGATAGTCGGCCCAGTTGTACTTCAGGGCCGTGATGTTGCCTTCGGCGGTCAGGGTTACAGTGTCGTCTGACGTCATGACAGCCTTAGCCTTAGCCCACTTTCCGTCGTCGGTGCGCACGATAAATCCCGTCGGCGACGTGCCGTCCACCTTGACTTCACCGTCAAAAGTGAGCTCTGCCGTATTGCCGCTGATGTCGTATCCGGCTACCGAAGGTGCCCTGTCAACCACGTCATTGTGGCCGTAAGAGCGGCGCAAAGCTATGAGCGAGAGCCTGCGCGCTACTTCCTGCTTATTCTTAGGATGTATGTCGTCAGGATTGCCTATGTCTATGGCCACGGCCATTGCCGTGTTGTCAAGCTGCAATGCGTCGGCCTGTGCCTGGCGCAACGCGGCCCATTCAGACTCGGGCTGCACTGCCTTAGGCTGGAGATAAGCGGCAAGCTGCACGAAATAGAACGGTAGTGAGTCGTCGTTCCATAGCTTGCGCCAGTCTTGGATGAGGCGACGGAACAACGGAGAGTATTGCTCGGCGCGGCCGACATTCGCGCATCCCTGATACCAGAGAACGCCTTTCACGGGCATGGTGTGCAGCGGATACAGCATTGCGTTATATAATACGGTGGGAAAACTCGAGCTTTCCGGCGATACAGGCTTGTGGGGCAGCTTGCTGAAATCGGCTATAACCTTATATTGCCAGTCGTCGGCAAGGCTTATTTTGCTGCCGTCCTGCACTGCCGCAAGGTCAGCATTGTCGCCGTATATGCCGCCTTCGCCCTCGAAGTCGGTCACCCTCACTGTTATAACAGCCCGTCCGGCCTTTACCAGTTCGGCAGGAACGGTGTACACACGCTTGACGTTATAGCCCGAACCTTCAGCTATCTTGACGCCGTTGAAGTACGTAACGTCCTCGTCGTCGATACATCCGAGCCGCAGTTCGACAGCCTTGCCTGCCCAATCCTGCGGTATGTCGAACGCCCGCTGCATCATAACGATACCGTTAAAGCCAGGAAGCGCGGTCTTTTCCCACAGATTCGGGACGGGCATTGACGGCAGGTTGTCACCCTTGAGCACAACCGACGCAGTGCCGACGGCCTCGCCCTGCGCATCATCCGACAGCGCCAGCTGCATCCATCGTGATACCTGCGACTCGTAATCAGCCTTCAACCTGTCTTTATCAAAACCGTTATCCGAGAGCATTCGCGTCTCGTTCTCAAAGCCGGGCACTGACGATACGCCCTCGAACGCCGACCAAGCCTCGGCCGGAGTGCCGCCCCAAGTACAGTCAATAACGCCCACATGCACTCCGAGACGCTTCGACATCTCTCGGGCATAGAAGTAAGCTATCGACGAGAAGTTCTCAACGGTGGCGGGAGTACACGTCCACCATCCGCCCATGTTTACCTCAGTGTCGGCCTGCGGGGTGTAGGCTATCTGCTTTTTCACCTGCAAGAACCTCACCTCGGGGTGTCTGGCGGCGGCTATTTCCTGTTCATAGTTCATCACCTTGCCCCATCCGCCAACGGGCATCTCCATATTTGACTGGCCGGAACACAGCCAAACTTCGCCCGAATAGACGTCGCGCAGCGTCGTCTTGCTGCCGTCATCAAAAGTTATAGTGTACGGTCCTCCTGCCTTCGGCGTGACTATATCAACGCTAAACTTTCCATCGGTACAGACAGTAGCCGTGGATGTCTTGCCGTTCCACGACGTAGTGACGCTCACCTTCTTGCCGTCGGCACTGCCGTTGACCGTCCACCGGCTTTGCTGCTGCACCACCATGCTGTCTGTCACGAAGTGGGGCAGCCTCACTTTGGCCGAAATCCAGACTGCCGGCACAGCCAAAACGAGCAGCAGGACATAAGTTCTCAGTTTGTTATTTTTCATTGGTAAAAAATTATCTGTTGGCAAAATTACCCATTATCAAGTGCATTTTTACTATACGAAATCATCAAAAAATACAATATTTGCGCCTATATTAGCCGGAATCAGGCCTTTTGGCACCTAATTTACGGTTTCCTTTCACGACATTGCTTCTCAAAGTCCTTCGGGCTGATGCCGAACTGCTTGAAGAAAAGTTTACTGAAATACGACGGCGAGGCGATACCTACCATGTAGCAGATGTCACCGATAAGGTGCTTGCCTTCCTGTATAAGTTCGGCTGCCTTCTTGAGTTTCACCGTGCGTATGAGCTCTACCGGAGACATGTTGAACACCGAACGGATTTTCCTCAGCAAGCTCGAGTGACTCATGCAAAGGATGTCGGCCATCGTCTCCACGTTGAAGTCGTCCTCGCCGATGTTGTCCTCGATTATCTTCATCACCTTGTTCATGAAGTCCTCGTCGGCCTTCGTCATGCGCATGTTGTCAACGTTGAAGAACGGTTTTTTCGAGAACGACTCGCGCTCCCTGCGCCTGTTGTCGAGCAGTGAGGATATAAGCTGGCGGAAATACTTTATCGAGAAGGGCTTTTCAATGTACGCCTCGGCGCCCAGCTGCAGACCTTTGAGCTTGCTGTCGAGGTCGTTTTTCGCCGTGATGAACACTATCGGGATGTGCGACATGTTGATGTCCGCCTTGACGGTACGGCAGAGTTCAAAGCCGTCCATCTCGGGCATCATGATGTCGGTCACTATCAGGTCGACGTGGCTTTCGGCCAGTTTGTCGAGCGCCTCGCGGCCGTTACGTGCCGTCTCGATGGAGAACGACATGTTGGCTTGCTCGGCAAGGAACTCCCGCATGCTGTCGTTGTCCTCCACGATGAGCACGGTATAGCCCACGGCCCGCTCCTTCGACTGGTTCGAGTCGTCGTCGAGCACGTAGTCTGGGGAGTCAACGGTGTGCTCGTTGTTCTTCTGTATGCCAGCCTTATTCAGCGGGATGGTAGCCGTGAAGGTGTTGCCGTCGCTGTCATCGTCATCAAGCGTCAGGCTTCCGCCAAGCAGCGTGGCCAACGATGAGGACAAAGGCAGCCCCATGCCCACACCGTTCTCTCCGCTGTTGGCCTTGTCGGCCTGGTAGAACGGCTCGAATATGCGTTTGCGCTCGTCGCCGGTTATCTTGGCGCCGTCGCTCGTTACCTTTATTATAAAGTTCTGTCCGTCGGCCGTCAGCACTACCCTGGCCGTATGGCGGGCGTACTTCAGCGCGTTGTTGAACAGGTTGCTGAGTATCTTGGTGACGGCTTCCTTGTCGGTAGAGGCTATCAGCGGACCGTCGCCGATTTGCTTCTGCAGCTCCTTACCTTTCAATGTATATGCCGGTTCAAACCTGTAAACGGTCTCGTCGAGCAGCGCCCGTATGTCAACATTCTCGTTCTTCAGCGTCAGCCTGTTGGAACCAATTTTCTGGAAGTCCAACAGCTGGCCGGTGAGGTTAAGCAGGCGCTTGGTGTTCTGGCGGATAACCTTGAGGTAATGTTGCGCCCGTCGCCCGCTGATACCGTCCTCCTCGATGGCCTCGAGAGGCGCGGCGATGAGCGAGAGCGGCGTGCGAATCTCGTGGGCTACCTCCGTAAAGAAGTTCACCTTGTTCTGGTAGAGCTCTTTCTCCTTGCTTATTTCAAACAGCCTGTTCTGCTCGCGCAGCTGTTTTTCCTTGTGCGCGCGGTACCAGATGAACCAGCGCCACACTGCCAGGGCCGCCAATATGATGTAGACCAGATATGCCCATACCGAGCGCCACCACGGCGGACTGATGATTATCTCTATATCTTTCTGCGACGTGCGGCCGTGGTTTTCAACCTTTACGCTGAGCTTATACTCGCCGGGAGACAGGTTGACGAAGGATATGCGGTTGTCGCTCATGCGCACCCACCCGCTGCTCGACGGCTCCAAACGGTAGCTGTACTCGTTGCCTCCGGTGATACCGAAGGCCGGAGCCACCACGTCGAGCGAAAACGTTGCCATGTCGTAAGGCAGCGTAAGGCGGTCGGTAAACATGATGTTACGCTTCAAGGGAGAGTTGTCAGAGTCGACGGTCACCTCACGTCCGAATATCCTCAACTGGGTGAAATATACCGACACGGGCGCCGGGCGCATGTCTTCGTTGTCGGGATTGAACACCGTCACGCCGCCTATTCCGCCGAAGTAGAAGCGGCCGTCGTTGCCTTTTATGGCCGAGTTGTACGTGAATTCGTTGTTGGGCAGGCCGTCCCTTACGGTGAACACACGCACGGCATGCGTGTCGGGATTGAACTTCACGAGTCCCTTGTTGGTGCCGAACCACAGGTTGCCTTCCATGTCTTCAAGTATGTTGTAGGCAACGTCGTCGGGCAGTCCCTCCTCTATCCCGAACGAAGTGAAGTTGTCCTGCTTGCTGTTGTAGCGGCTTATGCCGCCCCTGTCGGTCGAAATCCAGATACGTCCGCGGCTGTCCTCCATCACTGAGCTTATGTTGTTAGACCTCAGTCCGCAGCCCACATCGTCGTTATACTGGTAGCACTTGAACTTACCCGTAGACGGATTGTACTTCCATACGCCGTTACCCATCGTGGCAATCCATATCGTTCCGTCGTGAGCCTCAAACATGTTGAATATCCAGCAGAAGCCCGTCTCGCTCACGTGGACGAACTCCGCCGAGCCTGCATTGCGGCGGTAGAGCGCGTAGCCCAGGCCAACCCACTCGTTGCCCCGGCTGTCCTTGATGTACGAGTAGACGCTGTTGTCGGCCTCGGATATGTCGAGTACGCTTGAGAAACGGCCGTCGGAGTCAATCTTGATGAGCCCGCCGCGGGTAAATCCGGCGTACACGCTGCCGTTGAACCGCGTGAGGAACAACGTCGAGACGCACAGCGGCGGCACGCCGCTTACGGGCGTTACCACGCCGGTAGACGGGTTGAGGGTGAACAGTCCCTTGTCCTCGGTGCCTATCCATATGCGGTTGTCGGGGCCTTGGGCCATGCCTATAACTATCCGCCCGGCCAGTCCCGACCACAGGCCGTAGACATCAAACCTGAACTCTTCGTGCGACATGTAGTCGGCCCCGCCGTAAGTAGTGCCCACCCAGGCGTCGCCCGAGCGGCTCTTGTACAGGTAGTAGATGATGTTGTCGGACAGGCTGAAGGGGTTGAGCGGGTCATGCCGCAATACGGCACTCTGCCCGCTGACCTTGTTGAGCACGTAAAGCCCGTCCTGTGAACCTATCCATATCTCGTCGTCAAAGCACGTTATGCAGCGTAGATATATGCGCCCTCCGTACTCGAACGGTATTTCCGTCAACGTGTTTCGCGCAGGCTCATAGCGCAGCAAATGTCCTTCCGACGTGGCGAGCACTATCGTTCCGTCAGTATCCTCGGCCACGGTGATGAACAACATTCCGTCCATCGTATCGCCGCCAGCCGGCTTTATCTTGCCGAAACGGTTGGCTCTCCTGTCAAACTTGTACGCCCCTGCGCCGTTGGTCACTATCCATACGTTGCCGTTACGGTCAACGCACATGTCTGATATATGGGTATCCTTGAGGTTGACGTTTGCCGGGAGCACACGAAAGAAGTCCACCTTGCCGTCGTGGTAGCGGAACACACCCTGGTCGGGCAGCAGCGCCCACACGCTGCCCTTGCCGTCGCCGGCTATCGCCTGCACCCAGTTTGTGGCGCTCTGCCCTGTCCGGTCGTCCCTCGTGTCCATGTAGCTGAACAGGTCGGTCACGGGGTCGTACAGGTAGATACCCCTGTCGGTGCCTACCCACAGCTTCTTGCCGCCGTCCTCGTATATGGCGCCTATGTTGTTGTTGCCGCGCCGCTTCACGTAGTCAAAACAGTTAAACCTGCGCGTGCTCATGCCGTCGTAACGGTGCAGGCCGTTCTTCGTGCCCAGCCAGATGAAGCCGTAGCTGTCCTCGGCTATGCTCTTAACGTTGCTCGACGACAATCCTACGTTGTAGTCAACGTGGTTGAATGAATACTGGCCGTAGGCCACCAAGGGCACAGCCACAAGCGACATTACGACAGATACCGCAAGTGCGATAATCCGTCTTGACCTCATAATGAACCGCATATTCATGTAGTTTATCTGGTTAATAATCTCGATTGAAATCCCGTTTGCCGTCTTTCGCGTTGCAAAAGGCCACCTTTTAGCTTGCGAAAGACGGCATTTTACAAGCTAAAACGCCGTCTTTTGTAATTTATTGTGTTACAAGCCGTTACGGCACCGAGCGCAGACGGCCGTGCCGTCGCCCTTATTCCGTGTCGTGGACGGACAGCCCTCCGGGGCCGTCGTATATGTACTTGAAGTCGTCGAAGTACGCCGTGCCGCCGTCGCCGGCCGTGGTATAGGCGTAAATACCTATGCGGCTGCCCTTCCAGTCGCCCGACGACGAGCTGAAGGCGGCGCCCATCGGCGTGTAGTTTATGTTGTCCGTGCTGTAGCTGTAGCGGTGGGTGTTGCCCACGGCGTCAATCTCCAGCCTGATGTATATGCAGCCGCCGGCTGTGTCGGGAACGTCGCCCAGCAGGCTTACGGCGCCGTCGGTCTCGACGTACAGCGACCGTACGACGCGCCCTTCGCGCCGCGTCACGGCCACCCCGCCGCCTACGAACTTGCCGCCGATGCACTCAAGCCCGGCGCGCGAGCCTTCATCCATCCGCGAGAAGTCTATCTTCACCGTGGCGACGCCATGGTATCCCATCGTCTTCTGCGTGAGCTGGTTAACCGCCTCGCGCAACTTAGCGGCGCCGGCGGGCTTTATGGCGAGCCATCCCTTGCGCTCGGCAAGCGACAGCAATTCGTGTCGTGGATTGTGGTTGAACTGCCACTGCAGGCCAATGGCAGTGCCGTCAAAACTGTCTGACGCCTGCGGGGCCTGCGGACGGCCGCCTGCGCGGGTGTCAGGTTTGGCGAATGTCTTTACGGGTTCGCCCGTTCCGTTATGGTCATAGTCTGCGCCTATCTGCGGAAAGCCGTCTTTCCACGTTACCGGTTGCAGGTGGACAACCCGCCCCAGCGGCTCTGTAGACTGGAAATGATAGAACCACCACTGTCCGTCGGGAGTGTCGACGAGCGCTCCCTGGTGTGGTCCGTTTACGTCGGTGGAGCCTTGCTCCAGCACGATTTTCTTGTCGTCGTAAGGCCCGTAAACGCTCTTCGAGCGCAGTACGGTCTGCCATCCCGTAGAAACTCCTCCCTCGGGAATGCTCAGGTAATAGTACCCGTCTTTCTTGAACATCTTTGTGCCCTCGGCCACAGGACCTTCGTAGACGGTGCGCCCCTCGTCAAGCAAGGTGCGCCCGTCGGCGCTCATGCGGTGGATGATGATGGGTCCGCCGCCCAGCTGGCTCCTGCCGAGATACGCCTGGCCGTCGTCGTCCCACAGGGGGCACGGGTCTTCCCATCCGCTCACGCTCTTTACGCAGTGCAGCGGCGCCCACGGGCCGGCGGGATTGTCGGCTGTGGTCATGAAAAGTCCCTCGTTAGGGGTGCATACATATATCCAGTACTTGCCGTCATGGTAACGCAAGGCGGGCGCCCACGTGCCGTTGCCGTACTTCGTCATGTCCGAGTAGCCAGGCAGGTCGATACTGCCGAACACCTGGCCGATAATGCGCCAGTTCACCATGTCGTCAGACTCGAGTATCGGCATGCCCATAAAGTGAAACTCGGAGCACGTCATGTAATACTTCGAGCCTACCCTGATGACGTCCGGGTCGGAGTAATCGCCGTTGAGTACGGGGTTGGCATAGGTGCCGTCACCAAGGTCTCCCCAGCGCAGGTCGCGTGTTCCGTCACCGCCACCGGTCACGGAGCCGCCATCGGCGAGGCATGTCGCCGCAGGCAGGCAGAGCAGGGCCGCAAGCACTAATGTATGTATCATGGGGTTATGTTTTAGTTAAAGCAGAAAAGAGGGAAAGCCGAAAACGGGATTGGAGAGGAGTTAAAAAGGAGTTAGCGGGAGTTATGCGCTTCGCACGGGAGTTATCGGGAGTTAACGGACGCATGTTAAGTTGCTATTTACCAGACATTTGTCCGTTAACTCCAGACGGCTGACAAGCCGTCTAACTCCCGTTAACTCCTTTTTAACTCCTCTTCAATCCATTCCGGCTCACTCATAAATTATTTCTCAATGCGGTACATGCGCACGTCACACTTGGGCACGGACACGCTGAATCCGCTGCCCGACGGGCTTACGCTCTCGCCCGTCCACAGCTCCTTGATGGCCTTAACCTTAGCCGGGTCAATGCCTATGCGGCTGAAGTCGGCAGTCTTGGCGAGGTCATTGTTCTTGTCGAAGTTGAACACGGCGTAGTAAAGCGCGTTGTCAGTGTCGAGCACAAACTCGTTGTCTACGCTGAACTCGTAGCCGTAACGGTCAGAGGGGTACTTCATGTTACCCTCAACCGGGCGGAACGAACGTCCGATGTGGGCCACCGCGTTGATGTCCTTGTTGGTGGCGATACGCATCGCGAGGGCGCGCTCAGCCTCGGGATTGGCAACAGAGTCGCCTACGGTTGAGTAGTTGTCGCCCAGCAATACGGTGCCCGTCATGGCGCCGCAGGTATAGCGTACGCGCGCCTCGCCGTCGGTCTTGGCGCGCGAGAGCACGAGGTGGTCGGGGTCGTTGTACTGGTAGACGCGGTCGAGCCACCAGCCCATTTCCAGACTGTTAAGGCAGTACATACTGTTGTCCAGCTCGCCCCAGCAGTCGCACGATATGCGGCGGGCATGGCCCTTGGCAGGGAAAACAGGGGCTATTGAGAGGTCGATAAACAGTCCGTCGAGCATCTTGATGATCCTGTCCATGCCGTAGTTGTAGGCCTGCACGCCGGTAGTTACGCCCGGAGCGTAGAACTTGTCGGCCTCAAGGGTACCGTTGTTGATGAAGTCGAGCTTGACGTACTCGAAGCCCCACTCCTTGAACTTCTCGTACTGGCGGCGGTTATACTCCAGCGTACCCGGGTGAGTTGGGTCGAGGGCTATCGACGCTATCTTGCGCATCTTGCCGCCGGCGGTGATGGCCATGTCGGCAAACGTGTACGGACTGCCCTCGTACGGGCGCTGCGTGCGGGCCTGCTCCTCGTTGCCCCAATACGAGAACGGCGTGAAGTAAATGCCCGGGTGCTGGCCGTTGGCCTTGCAGTGGGCCACGAAGTCCTTTAGCTGTTCTTCGCTAAGCCTGTTCCATCCGGAGTCGAGCACGATGTAGCACGTGCCGTTCTCGTTGCAGAAATTGTTGGCCATGAGCGTGTTCTTGAAGTAATCGCTTACGTCAATGACGCCGGTATGGTTTACACCGAACGCCATTCCGCCCCAGCTCTGCCAAGCGAAAATGGTGCCTCCGCCCCAAGGCAACTTCGGCATAAGCGCCGCCGTAGCGTCGCCAAGGTCTTCAAGACCGTTGCGCCAGTCGGCATAATAGCCGAAGAAGAAGCGCGGCGAGCTTACCTTCTTGCCCGAAATAGAGCCGTGCTTGTAGAGCGACGGGCGGTCGGGGAACTGCACGTTGACGTCGTTAGTCACCGTGTTAACCACTCCGGCGGCCACCGTCATGGCGCTAACGCTGTTGCTCAGGTTAGGCGTTATGGTCACTCCGCTCTTCCAGTTGTCGTGCTCTATCGAGCCGACCACAAGTCCGTTGCGGCTCGTAACGTCGTAAGCCGCCGACACTTCGCATGAAGTCACGGCCTTGCCGGCTGCAAACGGCTGCGCGGCATAGCTTATCCAGTTGTCGTTATCGTGCGGCATAACGTAGATGTAGTTCTGTCCGCCGTCGGGAAGGAACGTCGATGCCGTGGTGGTTACTATCGGGGCGATGTAGTTGGTCTTGGCAGTTCCGCAGGCTGCGACCAGCGCCGCGTCGACAAGCAGATAGCCCTTGTCGGGATAGATGTAGATGTTCTGCTCGATGTTGTCCTTGCCCGAGAGACCCGAGTAGGTGTAGGTGTACTTCGTGCCCTGGCCGAACTCGTCCTGTACGGCCTTCTTCTCGAACTTAACGTTTGGATAGTCCTTTGACAGGAGCTGCTTTTCCGACGGGTTGTGCACGGCTACGTACGCGCCGCTTACAAGCTGTTTGCCGTTCTGGGTGTATGTAAGGGTCTTGGCGGACTTGTCGAATGTTATCGTCCATCCGCCGTCGTTGATGTCGTTCTGGGCCGATATTAGCGCCGGACAGGCCAGCAGGGCCGCGCCGGCAATAAGTTTCCTGATGTTCATGATATGATTCAATTTATTGAGGTTATTCAAGGTTATTTTACCATTATCTTCCTAACCGCGCTGCGTCCCGACTTCATCGTTGCCTTGGCAATGTACAGTCCGTCGGCGCAGTCAAGGCTTACGGAAGCCTCGGTGTTGCCTCCGTCAAGATTCACCCGGCGCAGCATGACGCCCTGCATGTCGTAAACCTGTACCGAAGTAACGGCTTCCGACGCCTTAACAGCCAGTCTTCCGCCGGCATAGGTCATGGTTACGTCGTCGCCGTCAGTGGCACTTACGATGTCGTCAATGCCCGAAGCGTTCTTATCGATACGGTACATACGGACGTCACCCTTGGGCACAGACACACTGAATCCGTTGCCCGAGAAGCTTACCTGCTCACCAGTCCACAGTTCTTTAATGCTCTTCACGTTGCCCGGCTCAACGCCAATGCGGCTGAAGTCGGCCGTCTTGGTGAAGTCGTTTTCCTCATCGTAGTTGAACACAGCATAGTAAAGAGCGTTATCAGTGTCAAGAACGAACTCGCGGTCAACGCCGTATGAATATTGATAACGATAGAACTGAACCTCAAGTCCGCCTTCAACAGGACGGAACGAGCGGCCTATGCGTGCCACAGAATTGATGTCTGCGTTGGTGGCAATGCGCATGGCGAGGTCTCGCTCGGCCTGTGTGCCTTGGTAAGAGCCTTCAAGTGAATAGTTGTCGCCTAACAAAACGGTGCCCGTCATGGCGCCGCAGGTATAGCGGATACGCGCCTCGCCGTCAGTTTTTGCACGCGAAAGAACCAAATGATCGGGGTCGTTGTACTGGTAAACACGGTCGAGCCACCAGCCAAGTTCCAGACTGTTGAGCGTGTACATGCTGTTGTCCAGCTCGCCCCAACTGTCGCATGATATGCGGCGTGCATGGCCCATGGCAGGGAATACGGGCGCGATGGAGAGGTCAACAAACATGCCGTCGGCCATCTCGAGAATCTTTTTCATACCATAGTTGTAGGCCTGCATGCCGGTGGTTATGCTCTTGTCATAGTAGCTGTCGGCCTCAAGTGTACCGTTGTTGATGAAGTCAAGCTTGATATACTCAAAGCCTAACTCCTTGAACTTCTGGAAACGCTTGCGGTTATATTCTATCGTTCCGGGGTGGGTCGGGTCGAGAGCGATCGACTGTATCTTCTCAAGCTTGCCATTGGCGCGCAGAGAAATGTCAGCCCAAGTATATGGACTGCCGTCATACGGACTGTATTTAGCGGCGTCTTCCTCGCCGAGCCAGCATGAGAAAGGCGAGTGATAGATACCCGGCACCTGTCCTCTCTCCTTGCATTGGGTAGCGAAAAGCTTGAGCTGGAAGTCCGTAAGGTTGTCCCAATAAGAGTCGAGCACCATGTAGCACACACCGTTCTCGTTGACAAAATTGTTCGGCATGAGCTGTTCCTGGAAGAATAGCGACACGTTGTTGGCTCCCGCCCAATTGACATGCTCTGCCATTCCGCCCCAACTCTGCCATGCGAATATCGTGCCGTTGTTCCACGGCTGCTTCGGGGCAAGTGTCGCGGTAGCGTCGCCGAGGGCCTCAAAGCCGTCGCGCCAGTCGTCGTAATAGCCGAAGAAATAGCGTGGCGAGCGCACTTTAGCGCCTGATATCGAGCCATGAGGCATGATCGACGCATTATCGCCGAAGCGTATATCGTTGGTGCGCTGATTGACCACTCCCGCGGCAACGCATATCTCGTCAAGACTGTTTGTGCCGCTTGTCTTTGAGGTAATGCCGCTCTTCCAGTTGTCATGTTCTATCGAACCGACAATCAGTCCGCCGCGTCCCTTCACGTCATAATAGCCCGACACCTCGCACGATGGTGCCGACATGGCCTCGCCGAAGGGGTAAGCCGAGTAGCCAACCCAGTTGTCGTTGTCGTGCGGCATGTCGTAAACTACATTCTGACCGCCTGCGGGGAGGAACGCGTTAGCCGTCTTCGACACTATCGGCGCTATGTAGTTGGTTTTCGTCGTGCCGCTGTTAGCCACGAGCGCGGCCTCAACGAGTATGTAATTCTTGTCCGGATAGACGTATATGTTGTGCTCAATGTTGTCCTTGCCAGTCAGTCCCGAGTAGGTGTAGGTGTACTTCGTGCCTGAGCCGAACTCGTCGCTTACGGTCTCATCGGTAAGCGTAACAGTGGGATAATCAGTCGACAGCAGCGACTTTCCGACAGCGTCGTGTATCTCGACGTAGGCTCCCGTCACAAGCTGCATGCCGTTCTGGGCATATGTAAGGGTCTTGGCGCTCTCGTCAAACGTAATGTTCCACGCGCCGTCTGATATGTTGTGTTGAGCCGGCAAACATGCAGGCCATGCCAGCAATGCCGCCAGATATATAAGCTTATGCGTTTTCATAGACTTTTGCTTGATATTGAATTAATATGCAATCTTTTTCCGTTGGTTGATAAGCGGGGGAATGTCATGGAATCCTTGCAGCCCAAAAGTGGAGAATAACATGACGATTCCCCCACCGAAACATCATTTTTAATACCTATAAAAAGACCAAATTATCATTTTACTACAAACTTCTTGACTACGCTCTCGCCGTCGGCAGTTACGGCCTTGACGATGTAAATGCCGGCAGGAAAGTTAGCGTCAAGAGCCGAACCGGCCTTAACATTTGCCGACATGAGCGTACTTCCGGACAGGTCGGTAACGGTAACGGCAGCGTCGGCGCTGACTGTTACCACGCCATTCGCACACGTAACATCAAGGGCGGTGCCGTCGGCCGTGACAGAACTGATACCTGAACTTCCGTAAACGGCAAACTTGCTTGCGCACTTGCCGCCGTCAATTGTCTGCACGCCCCATGACTTTATGTCTTCACCATTGACGTTGAGGGTGTATGTACACTGCATTACGGCGTTGTTGACGTCGCCCAGGCGGAGAGCGCCCGTTGCGAGGTCGGCAGGCACGAGGGTAGATATGCTGCCGTCAGCCATCTCGACATAGACGTTGTAACGCAGCGCCTCGGCGGATGTCTCGGCGTCGGTGGCAGCGTCCCAAGTAAACGTTACCTTGCCTTCGACGGACTTCATGCTGAGATTTGACGGAGCGGCGGGAGCGGTGTTCTTAACGTTTGAGCCGCCGTTGAATATCTGGAAGCTCTTGTCGCCGCCATTATCATTGTATCCCATCAATGCCACGTCGGGACAGCCGTCGGCGTTATAGTCGTAGGCAGCTATCACGGCGCCGCCACGGTGCTTGCCAAGCAGACCAGTCTTTACGGTGAACTTAGGCATGCCTGCGCTTGAACCTTCGTTAAGCAGCAGGGTTGTCTCGTTGGTGCCGCCCTCACCAGTAAATATAAGATCCATCTTTCCGTCGGCGTTTACGTCAATCCATTCCATGCCGCTCTTGTCTACCTGTGTAAGCAGCATAGGCAATTTAGAGAACGTGCCCTTACCGTCGTTGATTAATATCGCCGTTGTCTTCGACCAGTTGGATTCGCTGTAAGTCTCGCCCGACATGAAGATGTCAAGATAGCCGTCGGCGTTGACGTCGGCCAGCATTACCTCTCCCTTCTGGCTGCCAATGCCGAACACGCTCTGCTTTGACTCGGTGAAGGTGTAGTCGCCGTTGTTCATGTATATTGCGAAGTCTGAACCGCCCTTGTCGTCGCTCCATCCTGCCAGTATTACGTCGGGATAACCATCCTTGTCAATGTCGCCTACGCTTATCGCTCCGCTGCGCAGCTTGCCCAGGCCCGTACGGTCAACCTTGGTAAAGGTGCCCTTACCGCCGTCGTTGATGTAGAGTACGGGGTAGCCGTCAGTGCCCCTTACAATGATATCCTTGTATCCGTCGAGGTCGAAGTCGGCCACGGCAGTAAGCTTATACAGCCTTTCGCCTTCATCAAGCGCGGCCGTAGGCTCGATGTTGAAATCGGTTACGCGACTGAACGTGCCGTCGCCGTTGCCTTTGTACAGCAGTTCATAGCCACCGGTTACGAGATAGTCGATGTTGCCGTCGTTGTTATAGTCGAAGGCATTGATAGCCACTTCATAAGGAACGTCAGCGGTTTCCATGCTCAGCTGCTTGACGGTAGAGAGCACTCCGCCTTCGTTCATTACCACTACGGCCGACGGAATCCATCCGTTGGCCATGTCGCGGCTCTTTACGATCATGTCCATTTGACCGTCGTTATTGACGTCGGCGTAAACAATGCTGCCGCAAACGTTTTGGCCAGAAAAGCCCGAAGGCAATTTCTGCTCGGTGAATGTCGGCACTACAGCCTGCCCCATGGCCGCCGTTGCAGAGGCGAGAAGCGCCGATGCAATGTAGAATTTTACTTTCATCTTAATGCTTTTTAGTTGTTAATGTTGATGTTTTTATCGAAGATTTTTGTCTGTCGTGCAAATTACTGATAATCAATGCGTTACACAAAGACGGCAAACCGTGTTGTAAAAGATGGCCTTTTGCAGCCTAAAAGGCCGTCTTTCGCGACGCGTTTTGCCGTCTTTTGCATTTTCGGGAGTAAAAAGGCGGAATGCATACGGACTGCGTACTCATCCGTGCCTTCCGCCTTAACCCATAAAGATCAACTTAGGATATTATTTGTAACCTTCGTTCTGGTCGTACTCACCGTCAACGGTCATGTCGTCGTTCTGCTGGAACTCAGTAAGCGGTATCGGCCATACGATGTTGTACTGCTGGATGGTACCTGAGCGTTCAGCCCACTTGTTGCGCTTGGACACATACTCGAGGAAGTGGTTTGTACGTATAAGGTCGAACTTACGCCAGCGCTCGCCGAAGAGCTCACGCACGCGCTCGGTCATTATCTCCTTGCGGAACTCGTCCTGGCTCATGCCCTCGTTCCATGCCTTGTCGGCAGGCAGGTTGTTGTTCCAGGCGCGGCGGCGCACGATGTTCACCTGCTTAACAGCCTCGGCGGTATGTCCGTTCTCGTTCAGGCACTCCGCGTAGAGCAATATTGCGTTGGCCAGGCGGAGGAAAGGCATGTTCTTGCCTGAGTTCCACATATTGTTGGTCTGTCCGTCGCCCATGAACTGGTCGGTGCGTATGTCCTCATACTTCTTGATATGGGGCAGCAGTTCGTCGTGGTCGTCGCCTATCTGTTCCCATGAAATCGACTCGAGCGTAGGAGTCATGCCCATGTAAGTGAAGTCGTAGCGTATCGACTCTTCCTTGCGCACGTCGCCGTCTTCCCAGATTCCGCCGTCGGCAACGTCGCTGTAAGCCCACTTCGTAGGCACGGCATGGTCGTAACCGGCGAAGTAGCAACCATCACCGCCCAACGACTGAACGGCACGTGAGCCCAGCTGGAACTGTACCATGTTGTTGTCTGGATTGATGGGGTTGAACTGCCACTCGAATATCGACTCGCTCGAATTTGTCACCTCGTAATTCCACAAGTCAGCGTAGTTGACAAGCTGGAACGGGCCGTTCACTACTATCTCGAGAGCGTCCTCGGCCTTTACGAAGTCACGAAGCCCCGTTTCTGTCGGCGCCGACATGTATGCGTAACCGAGCATCATGTTGGCCGCGTACCTCGTGGCGCGCTGCGGCTCGTTGGTCTCCGGGCTGTACTTTGCAGCCTGCTCAAGGTCGTTGATGATGAAGTTCCACACCACGTCGAGCGGCTGGCGGCCGTAGCCCAGCTCCTGGGCACGGGCGATGTCTATCACCGGCACGCGGCCGTAAAGCATGGCGGCGTCCATCGTAAGGCAACCGCGTATGAAGCAAGCCTCGCCGTACAGCTTGGCCAATTCGCTGCCGGTCTCAAGGTCCTGATCCTCCAAGGCGTTGATTATCTTGGCAGCCTCGCCTATCGACGGCCAGCGCTTTGTCCACTGTTCCGACGTGTACGAAAGTTCTGAGGTAAGCAACGCATTGTACATGTCGAGCGAACCGCGGCGTCCGTTATCCTCCTTGAGGGCCTGGTACGCGCCCGACTGTATCTCGTCGGTTCCCACCATCTGCTCCCAAAGGTAGCGGTCGGTAAAGAGACTGCGCCAGTTGCTGTACAGGCTTTGCAGGTTCTGCTCTATCGTCGTTGGGTTAGAATATATCTCTTCTTCGGTAAGAGCCGTCTTAGGCCCTTCGTCCAGGAAGTCGGAACATGACGACAACGCTATGGCCGAAACCGCAACAAGCCCCAATGTCCTGATTTTATTTTGTAGTTTCATTGTATATTCTGTTTTATGAAGTTGTATTAAAAACTGAAGTTAAATCCGATAGTGTACGACCTTGTAGGCGGATAATTATAGTCGCCAAGCTCGGGGTCGAAGCCCTTGTAGCCAGTCAATGTGAACAGATTGCTTGCCGTAAAGTACACACGGGCCGACTTAAGGAATATGTGCTTTATCCAGTTCTCCGGCAAGTTGTACGCCAGCGTGAGCGTAGCAAGACGCAGGTATGACGTGCTCTGGATGTATCGGTCGGTCTCTCCTGGCTGGAACTTGGTGTATCCTGACGTTCCGGCCATCACTCTCGGGAAGCGGGCGTCGGTGTTGTCGGGTGTCCAACGGTCGAGCAAATCAGGCGAAGCCATGCTCTCTCCGTAGGAACTGATAAGTCCTTCGTAGTAAGAACTGATACGGTGTCCGCCCGCAGAGTAGTTGAACACGGCGTTAAGCGTAAGACCCTTCCAGCTGAAGTCGGTTGAGAAACCTCCGTAGATCTTCGGGTCAGTGTTGCCGTAGATGTAACGGTCGTTCGAGTCTATCACTCCGTCGGGCTTGCCGTCGGGGCCGCTGATGTCGAGCACGAACAGGTCGCCGAGACCTACCGTACGGCCGTTATAGTCGATGTTCTCCCACAATTCGCGGTTGTTCTCGTTGGCAATGCCGCCTGCCTTGTAGGTATAGATGTTGCTCAGTGACTCGCCTATGAAGATGTTACCGGTGCGCTCAAGTCCGTTCAGGATTTCATCCACGCCTCCGTACAGCTTGGTTACCTTGTTGCGGTCAAGCGATAGGTTGGCGCTGATGTTCCACTGGAAGTCCTTTGTAAGGATAGGAGTAGCGCTGATGGTCATTTCAAATCCCTTGTTCTCCAGCTCACCGATGTTCTCCGTTGTCGATGTATATCCCGACGTGGTAGCCAGCGAGTGGCTCATCAAGAGGTTAGAGTTGGTTATGAAGTAAAGGTCGGCCGAGATATTGAGTCGGTTCTTGAAGAATCCGAGGTCAAGACCGATGTTTGTCTGCTTCTGCTTTTCCCATGTAAGGTTGGGCGTTCCGCGGCGTCCGTCGGTGCCGTAGTAAGCCTGGCCGCCTGACTGATGGGGCGCATACAGCGTAGCGTACAAGTAGTTGGAGATGTCCTGGTTACCTACTACACCGTAACCGGCGCGTACCTTCAAGCGTGAAAGGAACGAATGCTCGGGGAAGAACTTTTCATTCGTAACGTCCCATGCTACCGAGAACGAAGGCATGAAGCCCCAACGGTGGCCTGCGGCGAACTTGGATGAACCGTCGTAACGGCCCGTAAAGGTGAAGAAGTAGCGGTAATCGTAGTTATAGTTCACGCGTCCGACATAAGACATGAGCGAATTTGTCTGCCAGTCTGACTCTGTTTCGCGCTGATCCAGGTTAGCGGATGACTGCAGGACGTTGTAACCCAGCTCGTTGCCGGGGAAGTTACGGCCTCCGGCCTTCAACACTCTGTAAGAGTAACGCGACGCTGAAGTACCCAAGAATGCGTTAATATTGTGCACCTCATTTATCTGGGTGTCGTAGCTTACGGTGTTATCCCACTGCCATTGTGTCTCGCTGAAGCGTTGCTGCGTAGCGTAGTTGTAGCCTCCGTAATAACGTTCCGACTGCTGGATACCCGTAGGAACAAACTGGTTCCAAGTCTGCTCGGCGCGGTTGAGGGCTAATGTCGAGCGGATGTTCAGGCCCTTTATCGGGTTGATGTTGATGTAGTTGGCTGTAGTGAAGTGGTAACGCTCACGGTCGGTCTGTATCTCCATCGAGTTGAAGGGGTTGAAGTTGTTGTTCGACTCGCCTGAACGTACGCGGTAATAAAGCGTAAGATATTCGGTTTCGTGGCGTGTAGCGTCGTCCTTGTAGGGAGCGTAGTCAATGAGGGGGTTTCCGAGAGAGAGGGCATTGTTGTACACCGTGCCGTCGGGCATCTCGTCCTTAACGTATGTATAAGAGGTGTTCGTACCAATCTTCAGCCAAGGCTTGATATACGTCTCGGCGTTGATACGTCCGTAATACTTGTCCTGCTTGGTGCCTTCAACAACTCCGTCAAGGCCGCTGTAGCCAAGACTGACGTAAATGCTGGAGTTGTCCGACCCCTTAGAGAAGCTTACGCTGTGGTTGTGCTCGATACCGGTCTTGGTCACTTGGTCAAGCCAGTCGTAGCTCTTTCCGCTGCGGTAGCCTGCGAACTCCTCGTCGGAGAACACTGTGTTAGAACCCATGATTACGTCGTTCCAGTATGCCTGCTTCTCAGCTTCGGTAGCGTTGGGATTGTTGTAGGCATAACCTGCAGCGTATGCATCGGCACGCAGCTCGAAGAGTTGCTGAGCGTTCATCGTAGCGGGGCGGTGACCCATGGTCGAGAAGCTTACCCATCCGTCATAGCTTACGGTACCTTCGCCCTTGCGGCCCTTCTTCGTCGTAACGACGATTACACCGTTGGCACCGCGCGAACCGTACAAAGCAGTAGCCGAAGCGTCCTTCAACACTTCGATAGACTCAACGTCGTTTACGTTGATTGAGTTGTAGAATCCGAACTGGTTGTCCATTACCAGACCGTCGACTACGTATATAGGTGACGAGCCCGAGTTGATGGTGTTGGTACCACGGATCTTGATTGAGGAGTCGTCGCTCGGGGTAATGCCTCGCGTGATGTTGACACCGGCCACGCGGCCCTGCAGGGCTTCGTTGATGTTTGTCACCGGTTTCTGGGTCAGCACCTCAGAGTCAACGTGCGAAACGGCGCCCGTAAGGTCGCTCTTCTTCATCAAGACACCTACCACAACGACACCGTCAAGCTGGTTGGCGTCGTTCTCGAGGATGATCTTCATCTTGCCCGAAGCGGGCACTTTCACTTCGCGCGTCTCGTAACCGATGTACGATACGACGAGCGTTGCGCCCGGCTCGGCCTTCAAGGTAAAGTTGCCGTCGAGGTCGGTAGGCGCGCCTACTGACGAGCCCTTCACCTTCACGGACGCGCCGATGAGAGGTTCGGAGTTCTCGTCTACCACTTGTCCAGTCACGTCATTCTGCGCCAGGGCTGCCTGTACGCCGATGAACATCAGGACTAACAAACTTAGCAGTTTTCTTTTCATGTTAATTTTAAATTGAATGGTTAATTTGTTTAAAGGTCATATTTAGGCGGAGCGGTTTTCCGCCGTGCTGCCCGCAGGGTGCGTATCGTTGCCACGGGCGATTCTTGTTTTCATGATTTACATGCTACATTGTACTTCTTTTTAATATCAGGTTATTAAGGCCGGCCCTCGTGCGTCACGCCGCAGGCCGCGTTGTGTTCTCGAATAATCGATTACAAAGCTAAAATAAACGGTGTGGTTAAAATGTTGCAAAATTGGCAAAAAATATAAATAATATGCCAAAAATCACGGTTTCATCGGTTATTGCCAAATATTCGCCACGACGGATAAATATTGGTCACGCTGCGCAGTGGCGCCAGTTGCCACACCGTCAGCCGGCGCGAACATGGCGGCAGGCGTGGAGTGTACACCATGCGGCGGCGCAGCGCGCTAACCGTGCGGCCATACCTGCCGACAGCAATGCCGCGCGTGGCTGCGGCGCGTGCGCCGGCTTGAGCGGCCGCCCGCCGCAGATGGAGGAACGGCTTGGGCGGCAGGGCTTTGCGAAAGGCGGCCTTTTACAGTCCCGTTTGCCGCCTTTCGCAAAACAAAAGACGGCCTTTTGCATTGCAAAAGACCGTCTTTGACGTTACCCTGAAAATGTTAAATGTTAACCTTTAATGATGATTAATGCTTATGACTATAATCTGTCTTGAGATGTCAGCATGTAATGCCCTGCCACGGCAAGGCGGTCAGAAGTCGAGAGTGACGGTCTGGCCGGGCTTCAGCGTTATCTTTCCGTCACGGCCCTTTACGGCGAATGTGCAGTCGGCAGAGGCCGTAATGCGGGCCTTCTGCATCTTGCTGCCGCGCCACTCCATGTCTACCGTTAGCCCGCCCTCGGCACACATGCCTTTCACAGAGCCGTCGGCCCACTCAGCGGGCAGCGCCGGCAGGAACTCGATATATCCGTCATAGCTCTGCATCAGCATTTCGCACATGCCGGCAATGCTGGCCTCGGTGGCGTCGAAACTGAATATGTCAGACTCGGCCATGGCCACTCCGGCGGGCGATACGGTCATGAGATTATCGCGGGTAAAGCGCTTGAAGAGGTTTTGCAGCCATCCGTACGACGTGCGGGCGTCCTTCATGCGGGCGTAGAAGCATAGCATGTTGGCCGTGCTCCACTCGGTGTCCTCCCAGTTGGGGTCGCTCGTCTGTATCTCCAGACCCTTGCGTGCGGCGGTCATGAGGTCGGGATTCCTGGTGTACGAAATCTCGTCAAGCGGGAAGAGCGACAGCAGATGTGACGAGTGGCGGTGCGAAGGGTCGCTGCGGCGAACGTCGTCGAGCCACTCCTGCAGCTGTCCGTCAGAGCCTATCTTGAGCGGCGGCAGGCGCTTGATGTCCTTCTCCAACTGTCGGCGCAGGCGCTTGTCAACGCCCAGCAGCCTTGACGACTCGATGCAGGCGTTGTAGATGTAGTAGACAATCGAGCGGTCGATGGTAGGCATCATTGCCAGCGCCAGATGGTTGCCTTTCGGCGATACGTAGCCGTTCTCGGGCGAAATGCTCGGCCCGGTGACGAGGTATCCCGTGCGCGGATCCTCCGCCATGTAGTCAATGAAGAACATGGCTGTCTTCTTGAGCAGGGGATATCCCACTTCGGCCAGCCACTTCCTGTCCTGCGTGTAGAGGTAATGGCTCCACAGATGGGTGGCTATCCATGCGCCGCCGGTTACGTTCATACCCCAGCCCACGCTCCAACCAGGCGAGGTATAACCCCATGCGTTGCACACGGTATGGGCCACCCATCCGCGGCTGCCATACAATTTCCGTGCCGTCTCCTCGCCGTTATCGGCAAGGAAGGCTATATAGTTGAACAGCGGAACGTTGCATTCGGCCAGGTTTACACGGTTGGCCGACCAGTAGTTCTGCGGAATGTTGATGTCGAGATGGTAGTCGCACGTCCACGGCATGTTGCAGGCCATGTTGTCGTTCCATACTCCCTGCAGGTTGGCGCACAGCGGAGTGCCGTTGGGTCGTGACGAAGCGATGAGCATGTAGCGGCCGTACTGGAAGAAGAGGGCGTCCAGTCCTGGGTCTGAAGCTCCCGCCTGCGCCAGCTTCAGGCGCGTGTCGGTGGGCAGGTTGGCGTTGCCGCCGTCGCCGAGGGTGATGTCCATGCGGCTGAACAGCGCCGTGTAGTCGGCCGTGTGGGCTGCCTTCAGCGCGGCGTAGCCCTTGGCGGCTGCCCTGTCGAGCGTCGACTTGCAGATGTCTTCATAGTCCACCTTATTATAATTAGTGCGCACGTCGACAAGTATCGTCAGCGCGTCGGCACCCTTTACGCTTACCGATGAGCCATCGGCGGTAACCTGTCCGCCCTCGGGCAGCAGCCTTACCTCGCCGCAAAACTCTACTCCACCCTCGCCGTGCATGTGGAATTTCACCTTGCCTTTCAGCTTCAGGCCGGCGGGAGTGGCCGTAACGGCAGCCTCGCGCAGCAGGTTCAGGCCTACCTTGGCACTGACGGCGCCCGCCTTGTCGGCAGTAACGCGCATGGCGATTACGTCGTCGGGATAGTCGGTTATGTACTCTCGGCGGTAGTTTACGCCGCCACGCTCAAACGTAACGGCGGCCACCGCGTTGTCCATGTCAAGCTCGCGGCGGTAGTTGCGCACGCGGCCTGCGGGATATGTAAAGTCTATCACGAGGTCGCCCAGCGGCAGATGCGTGCCGAAAGACTTGCCCCGTCCGGTGAAATACTTTTCCCCTAACTTGTTGCCTTGCTCCGGGTCGTTGTTGAAGAAACAGCGGCGTATCTCGTCAAGCTTGTCCCTTCCGCCTATATCATTATTGGTAGAGTCGGGCTGTCCTGACCAAAGGCTTATCTCATTGAGCGCCACGGTCTCGCGGTTTATGCCTCCGTAGACCATCGTAGCGAGGCGACCGTTACCCGTAGGCATGGCCTCCATCCATTTCGACGCAGGCTGCTGATACCACAGCACGTTGCCCGCATGAGCAGTAAAGCTAACCATCGCCAGGCAAATGGCGACGAGTGTTGTTCTAAGTTTCATGTCAACCTATGTATTAGTTTAATCAAGTTTTCGAATGCAAACTTACCATCAAGGACGCAAACAGGCGGTAATAAAGCATTCAGAAAATGTAACATTTACGCCAAAAGGCCGTAAATGACTGATTTTGCGCATTTTGTTGCATATTCAAACCGCCGTTTTTAATTAACTTTGCAATGCCTCGACACAAGGCAATACGACACCTTCCGAGGCAACACCTATTATTATATATACGCGCAAGGGGAACAAAATAAAATGCATATGGGCAACAGGCAAAAACCAATTGACGGCCTTTCGCCTTCCAAAAGGCCGTCAACCGCACGCTAAAAGGCCGTCTTTCGCGTTGCGAAAGACGGCCTTTTGTATTTCATTGAACGTCAGGATGTTACGCAGGCAATAAAATATATGTATTAAACATAATAATTCATACTACCCCAACCCGTTAAAAATATATATGCTAAGGGACATATCACATTTCTGAAAAGTACAAAACCATGATATTAAAATGTTTTTCATTTATGACCGATTATATATCGAAAAAAATTCGTAAGTTTGCATAATGCAAATTCAACGCAACCAACAACATGACAAGCTTACGGCAAAGCCGTTTGTAAAATGGGTCGGCGGCAAAGGCCAGCTCATACAGACTTTTGAGGGATTACTACCCACACACCTCGAAAGCATTGACAAATTTACTTACGTAGAACCATTCGTAGGCGGCGGTGCCATGCTGTTTTTCATGCTCCAAAAATACCGTAACATCTGCAAAGCCGTAATCAACGACATGAACGAAAACCTTATTACGGCATACAAAACGGTGAGGGACACACCGGAAAAACTTGTCATGAGGCTGGCCGAGATTCAACGTGAATACCTCAGTCTGCAAAGTGATGAAACCCGTAAAGAGTATTATCTTGAAGTACGGAAAGACTTTAACAGCAAAAAACTTTCGGACATAGACAGGTCGGCCTGCCTCATATTCCTTAACAGGACATGCTATTTTTTAACATCGCCAAACTAACTAATGAACCTGTTTTTCGATAATAAGATATGTCTAAAATATAAAAGTGCTTCACAAGTCGCACGTATCGTGACAGAATATTGGTTAGCCCAAAATATGTTTTGTCCAATATGCGGAGCACCTTTATTACACCAATATACAGCAAATAAACCAGTTACTGATTTTTATTGTGACCTCTGTAAGTCCGATTTTGAACTGAAAAGTTATAAATCTAATGAAGGAAAGATTAAGCATAAAATTACTGATGGGGCTTTCCGTACAATGATAGAACGAATAACATCACTCAAAAATCCACATTTATTTGTGATGTCATACGCTAATATGGAAATAAATAATTTATTGTTAATACCTAAATTTTTCTTCACTCCTAATATTATCGAAAAACGTCCACCATTAAAAGAAACAGCCCGACGTGCCGGATGGATTGGCTGTAACATAGAAATTGGGAACATTCCAGAAATAGGGAAAATATATATCATAAAAAACAAAGAAGAAATAAATAAAGCAGATGTCATAAAACAATATCAACAAGTTCTGAATTTACAGACATCTGCCATTGAAAAACGTGGATGGATGTTTGATATTATCCAATGTATAGAACGTGTACCCGGTATAAATTTCTGTTTAAATGACATTTATGCATTTTCTAAAGAATTGCAAATAAAACATCCTGAAAACAATTTTGTAAAAGCAAAAATCAGACAACAATTACAATATCTTAGAGATAAAGGATTCATAGAATTTACGAAACGTGGTCATTATAAAAAAATACACTTATGAGACTATTTATATTTTACACAAATGAAGGTTATACACAAGACCCTAAAGGAATAGAAGTTGAGAATTGCCAATTATTAGGCACAGCCGAAGGAAATACCGCAAAAGAAGCATTTGAAAACTTATTAAATGAAAATCATTGGATAATGGAACACGGATTCAGCGTAGGAGCAGGAAATGTTAAGGCCCGTGAATTATTGAACGGGAAGCAATTTCTTTTCTGAAACTTCCGTGTCAATCATAACAGTAATCTCGCTGCATGAGTTAAAGTTTCATAACATGGGTAAAGACTAACCCTCCGCCAAACATCTCATGCAGGTATTTTACATTCTCCACCGAATTTATAATATGGGCAAGAAAATCGCCTAAGATACCACATTTATATAATTACGAGCTGATGAAACAACTCAACGGCGGTAAACAGATGACAGACGTATGGCGACTGCCTGCCATCGCACGCTGGGAAAAATCATGCGGAAAACATCCAACCCAAAAACCTTTGGCCGTATTGGCAAGAGCTATCTTGGCATCAACACATAAGGGCGCATGGATACTTGACCCTTTCGCAGGAAGCAGTACCACTGGTATAGCCGCAAATCTGTTAAACCGTAAATATCTCGGAATAGATAAAGAGCGAGAATACCTGACTATAAGTGAAAACAGAAAGCATGAAATAGAAAATCTCGAAATGGCCGAACGCTATACAGACAAGATACAAGATATCTCGCTTTATAACAGAATCGGTGCAGACATGGCTGACGAACCTGAAACAGAAGGATATGACTTACCATTCTAATAAGCACCAGAATTAAAGTTTATCATAATCAAATAACTTTACGATTGACGGTCTTTCGCCTTCCAAAAGGCCGTCAACCGCACGCTAAAAAGCCGTCTTTCGCAACGCAAAAGACGGCTTTTTGTATTTCATTGAACGTCAGGATGTTACGCAGGCGGAACGTTGTAGTACTGCGTAAGATGTTAAGCCGTAACGCGAAAAATGTAAAATTGATACATCAATCTGTAAAAACGGTATAGCTCTTTACCGGAATCGTTACTAATTTTGCAACGTGAAACAATACCTGTAAACATGAGAAAAATATGTAGAACTTTGATTGCGGCGGCGCTGGCAGTGCTCGCATGCAGTCCGATTAAAGCACAAAAGAATATGGAAAACGTACTTAACGAAAGGCAACAGAGCATTGTTGCCATCGCATGTCTTGAGGCCAAGGGCGACATCGACGGCCTGAAGACGGCCATCAACGAGGGTCTTGACGCCGGACTTACCGTAAGCCAGGTGAAGGAAGCCCTCTCACATCTTTACGCCTACACGGGTTTCCCGCGCAGCCTCAACGGCTTAGGCGCCCTGCAAGGCGTGCTCGACGAGCGCAAGCAGCGCGGAATAAACGACCCGGAGGGCAAGGAAGCCGACCCGCTGCCCGAAGGATACGACGCCCTGAAGCAGGGCATTGAGGTGCAGTCTAAACTCACGGGCCGCGCATATAACTATACTTTCGCTCCCGCTACGGACTATTACCTGAAGGCTCACCTCTTCGGTGACATCTTCGCACGCACCAACCTGACCCACGCACAGCGTGAGCTGGTTACCGTGAGCGCCCTTTCGGGGCTTGAAGGATGCGAAGCTCAGCTCAAGTCGCACATAAACGGCGCGCGCAACATGGGCGTTACTGACGCCGAACTGCACTCTATCCCCGCCGTGCTTGCCGCCAAGGTGGGCGAGCGTGAGGCCTGGAGGGCACAGAAAGCGATAGCCGAAGTATTCGGAGAGGAATTTAACGGCGGCGAGCCTGTTAAAGACCCGATGTTCCCGAAGGGCCAGCCGAACACGGCATTCGCAAAATACTTCATCGGCGAGAGCTTCCTGGCGCCCCTCAGCTCGGGCAAGGTGCCCGTGTCAAACGTGACCTTCGAGCCCGGCTGCCGCAACAACTGGCACATTCACCACAAGGGCATACAGGTGCTGATTTGCGTCGGCGGCACCGGATGGTACCAGGAATGGGGCAAGCCCGCACGACTGCTGAAGCCCGGCGACGTGGTTGAAATACCCGAAGGTATGAAGCACTGGCACGGCGCGACGAAGGACAGCTGGTTCCAGCACATAGCGTTCACCGTAGCTGAAGAGGGCGCCTCGAACGAATGGCTCGAGCCGGTTACGGACGAGGAGTATAATAAACTGAAGTAGTTAGAGAAGTTAAAGGAGTTAACGCTCACTGCGTTCGCTAAGTAGTTAAAGCCATTACCTTTGTTTGGTTTGTGCCAATTAAGGAATACTAAACCAACAATTAGCAAGGGTAATGGCTTTAACTACTTAGCGAACGCAGTGAGCGTTAACTCCTTTAACTTCTCTAACTTCTTAAGAAAAAGCTCTTACCGGAGCTTTTTCAACACCCACTCCATCTGCCGGTACTCCGTATCGTCAGACGTCCAATGCTCGTTTATCGGCGTGATTAGTGCCTCTTTAGGGCACGTAAAGGTATTCCACACGGCGTATGAAGTGGTCGGCGGGCATGTATTATCATTGTAACCCCACGTCATGTAGACGTCGGCGGTGACGTGGCGGGCGAAGTTCACCACGTCGTAATACGCCATAGTGCGCATGTTCCGGTCGGTGAACATACCATCAACTTTATTGAAATGAGGGTATCCTCCGGTACGTCCGGCGCTGTATGCGGCCATGTCCGACAGCGCGGGATGATTGACTATGCACTGCGTTACGCGGCGGTCAAGCCCCGCGGCGACGATTGCCAGCGCGCCGCCTTGGCTCCCGCCCTGTACTATCAGGTTGCGTCCGTCCCACTCGGGAAGTGCCGTCAGCAGGTCAAGACAGCGTATAAGGGAGAGATAAACGCGCTTCATGTAATATCGGTCGGGGTCTTGCAGCCCGTTATACAGATATCCGTTCTCACGCCCGTTGAACGCTTTTGTTATGTCATCGAACGTCTCCTTAGGCAGCCTCGGGTCCAAACCGTGTATCTCCATCTCCATTCTTATAAAACCGTTCTCGGCATAATACTTGTGGCGCAACGGCTCCTTGATGGTCTTTATGCCGGCTCCCGGCGGACAAAGCACCACCGGACATGAGCCTTTCTGCGCGTTCTTGGGATAGAAAAGGTAGGCGTAGACGCTCTGGTTCTGCTTGTTCAACCGTATTTTCAGCAGGTAACAGTCTATCTTGTCAGTACAATACTCTTCGGCCTTTTCCTTCGTATAGCTCAACGGAACGGTCCGCATATCCTCTATGTTCCTGTTCCAGAAGTCAATAAAGTCGGCCGGTTCACGGGTGAAAGGACGTATTTCATCCACCGAGAAGCCTACCTTTACATGATGAACGTACTTCTTTCCGTCGACAACGGCCGACAGACGGAGGTCGCGAAAGCCGGGAGTATTTCTCGTGCCCATGTCTATCACCGCCCTGCCATGCTTCATAACGACCTCGCCCTTACGGTCTGCGGCGAGCATATCGTCGGCAATTTCATAGTTTACCGTGGCGTCCTGAGGTATGCCGTACTTGTACAGTTGCACCTCTACACGCGCTTTCTCGCCTGCGCGGTAAAGCCAGTCGGCATGGTCGGGCACGGTAACCCACAGATAGTCTGAACGGTAAGGATAGTTCTCGGCAAGGCCGGCCATGCTTATGGCAACGACCATAAGCAGTAATGATAACAGTCGTTTCATGATTAAATGATTTGTTTTTCGAGGTACAAAGATAGTGAAATAATTAAGAATTAAGAGTTAAGGATTAAGAAAATGTGCATCGTTGGGGTAAAGGGCGATAAGCTGAATGGGAATAATTAGCCCTATACACCGAATAAAACGACGATGCACATTTTCTTAATCCTTAACTCTTAACTCTTAAATTTCCTGCCTCCCAACTATTAACTCTTAATTCTTAACTCTTAATTTCTCCTGTATTCCTCAGGCGTACAGCCCGTGATTTTCTTGAATACGGTGGCGAAGCAGCCTGCCGTAGAGAATCCGAGCAGGGCCGATATGTCGCCTACCGACCTGTCGGAAGCCATCAGGAATTCCTTTGCAAGCTGTATGCGGCGCAGCTGCACGTACTCGCACACGGTCTTGCCGGTCTCGTTCTTGAGCATGTCGTTAACGTATTCGGCAGACATTCCGAGGCGCGGCGCGAAGCGGCCCGCCGTTGGCAGTCCATGGGCCGCGGCCTGTCCGGAGGTGAAGTAATTGTCGATGAGCCTGTCAAGCTCGTCTATCGCCTCGACGTTGACATTGTGGCGGGTGATGAACTGGCGCGTGTAGAAACGGCGGCAGTAGTTGAGCAACAGCTCGATACTGTTGCAGATGATGGTCTTGCTGTATTCATCTATGCCCCAGCACAGCTCGTCGCTGATGCAGCCCAGGCAGCGGTTGATGACCTTCTCCTCGCAACACGATATGTGGAGCGACTCCTCGGGGCGGTACTTGAAGAACGAAAACTCCTTCAGGCGGGCTCCCAACGGGGTGTACATGATGAGCGTAGGATGGAATATCAGCATTTTGCCGTCGGCCGTGGCGAGGTCGACTTTCTTCGACGGGGTTACAAACAGCAGCGTCCCGTCAGAATAGTCATAATACCTGCGCCCGTACTTCTCGCTGTCGGCGGCGCGATGCTTGAACACAACGGCGTAGCAGTCAGTCTTGACCTGGCTGCCGACGCACGGGGCCGACATGTCTATGAGGCTGACAAGCGGGTGCAATGTCTCCTTATGGAAAGCGCGGTTGCATTCGCAGACGAAATTTGTCGGGTCGGCAATATTGTGCATTTTTACAAGTGATTTAATAGGAGTGATTTGACAAACGCAGTGTAACGGAACCAACATTACGGACGTAATCCGTGGCCGCCAGGCCGAGTTCCGCCACCGTCAGCATGTCCCTTGCCTGCTCGTAACACGTCTACCTGCTTTCCTCCTTGCGGTATTCGCTAGGCGTCATGCCCGTGTTGCGCTTGAAGTAGCGGTTGAAGTGCTGCGAGTACTGGAAGCCGAGGGCATAGCTTATCTCGTTGATGGTCTTGGCCGTGCCGAGCAACTGCTCCTTGGCAATGTCGATTATCTTGCCCTGGATGTACTCCTGGGGCGTCCGGCCGGTCTCCTTCTTGATAAGGTCGCCGAAGTAGTTGGGCGACAGAAAGCATTTCTCGGCAAAATACTTCACCGTAGGCAGCCCGTTGACGGCGGCCGTGTTGCCCTCGAAATACCCGTCGAGCTCCTCCTCGAACTTGGTCAGAATGTCCTTGTTGACGGTCTTGCGGGTGATGAACTGGCGCTCGTAGAACCTCATGCAATAATCCAGCAGCAGCTCGATGTTACGGCAAATCAGCTTCTTGCTGTGGCCGTCTATCGGGCGTTCAAGCTCTATCCTTATCTTGTCGAGGCAGTCCTTGTATATCGCCTTCTCCTGTTCCGACAGATGAAGGGCCTCGCGCGCCGAATAGGCGAAGAACGAATAATGGCGCATCTCCTGCCCCAACGACGTGCCGCGGATAAGGTCGGGATGGAACAGCAGGCCCTGCGATTTCGGCGTGAAGCCAGGCCTGAAATTCACCTTCACCACCTGTCCCGGAGCGAAACTCGTCACCGTACCCTCTTGGTAGTCGTAAGGCATGCGCCCGTAGGTTATGTCGCCGCAGTAAGTCTGTTTCAGGAACAGGGCGTAGACACCGTACTGGTAAGTCACTTCGCCTTTGAACGGGAATTGCTTTACGTCGTTCTCGTCGACAACCGTCACCAACGGGTGCCGCGTCTCGAGCCCCATGGCCCTGTTGTAGTCGTCGATAGAGTCAACTCTGAATATCTCTTCCATAGTCGTCACGTTTTTGTTCGCATGAATAAACCCCATTGTCTATTCCGGTGCAAAGATACGATTTATATCCGTCAACCGCCGTACATGAATTACGGATTTTGCAACCTTTATTACATTTTCAGGCATATCAACAGCAGGCATACTGCCATTACCACAGCGCGTGACAGCCATTTCTACCGCCCCGCACGGCCGTTTTTAAGGCCGCACTTAGCTGTTGCGTATATCATTGATAATCAGCGTGTTCGCGAAATGCCGCCTTTTGGCTTGCAAAAGGCGGCATTTCAGCGCCTCGTTGACGGCCTTTCGGAAGGCAAAAGGCCGTCTATTGGAAAACGAGGGATAATCTACCGATGAACAGGGGATGTATTATCGAGCGCTCAGCGCAGGCCGAGGCGCAGCTCGTAAAAGTATTTCCACAGCGGCGCGGCCATTAGGCTCTGGCGTATCATGTCACGACTCAACAATATGAACGCCTCCGAACGGCTTATGACGTGCACCTCGATGTCCTCCGTTCGGTCGAGATGCTGGTTGCCGATTTTCTCCACGTCAACGGCGAGAAAGCAGTGGCAAACGTTATTCATCGTACTCGTGTTGGCCGACACCGTCATTATCTCGCTCCACGAACCGTTACCGTAACCGGTCTCCTCGAGCAATTCGCGGCGTGCGGCGGCCTCGGGCTGCTCGCCCTCCTCGCACACTCCGGCCACAATCTCCATGCCCGTCTGGCCCAGTCCGTGGCGGTATTGGCGTATGAACACCATGTCGCCGCCTGTCGTTACGGCTATTACGTTTACCCAAGTAGGGTATTCCAGCACGTAGTACTCGTCGTTCACCACGCCCGAGGGCAACTGAACAGTGTCGCGGCGGGCCGTAAGCCACGGCCGGCGGATTATGTATTCGCTCTTGAGCGTTTTCCATTTCATGTCTCGTTCCATATGTCTTTTCATTTAGAAGTTAGAGAATTTAGAGAAGTTAAAGAAGTTATTTGGATGAAAGAAGTTAGAGAATTTAGAGAAGTTAAAGAAGTTATAGCCAAATGCCTTGCCGTCAAGACAAATCTCCTTGTCTGCTCGTCACTTGTCAACTCGTAAACTAATCAAACCTACTCGGCAACTAAAACTCCGCTTTCCGTTCAAATTTCATCGTCCTGCCCGTTACGGGATGGGTAAACGCTATGGCCTCGGCGTGCAGGCAGAGACGGCCGCCGGAGTGTCCGTAGAGGCGGTCGCCTACGATGGGAACACCCAATCCGTCATGGTGGGCGCAGTGAACGCGCAGCTGGTGGGTGCGTCCGGTATGCGGAAAGAGGGCTATCCGCGTGACGTCTCCTTCCCGTTCGATAACGCGGTATTCGGTTACGGCCTCCTTGCCGTTGACGAAATCCACCTTCTGATACGGTCGGTCGAGCGGGTCGGAACGCAAAGGCAGGCTTATCTCGCCGTGTACCGGGCAGTCGGGCACGCCGTCCAAGAGGGCGATATACCGCTTGCGTACCTCGCGTTGGGCGAATTGCGCCTGGAGCTTCTTGTACGTTTCCATGTCAAGGGCTACTATTATAAGCCCTGACGTGTCCATGTCGAGACGGTGGACGGGCGTTGCCCCGGGCTTGTCGGGGAACCTCTGGCGCATCTCTTCGAGCACCGACGTGCCCTTGGTAAGCCCCGGCACGGTCATCATTCCAGACGGTTTGTTGACCACCGCAATCCATTCGTCCTCATAGACAATCTCAAGCAGCGGCGTAACAGCAGGCTTCAGGCCGTCATTTTCAACCTCCAGGCCCTGCAGCATGTGGCCGAGTATGGGCAGACACTTGCCCCTGCACGCCGGATAAAAATGCAGATGATGGCGCACTTCGCCCGCCGGCGACGCGCCCCACCAGAACTCCGCCATGCACACGGGGCGCATACGGTTGAGGTAAGCGTGCTGAAGCAGCTTTGGAGCGCAGCAGTCTCCCGCTCCCGACGGCGGCACACGCTGCGGTGTTTCGGCAAAGATGGCGCATAGGTCTTTGCGCTCTCCGAGGGCGTTGAGCATGGAGTATTGCGAGAAAAGCCATCGTTGCAGGGCGTCGGACATCTGCCTGCGCCGTGACTTTAGCGTGGATATTTCGTCTTCATAGCCATTTACCTTGGCCTCAACGGGTGCCGCCTCGTCGGCGCAACGCCGTTTCAGGCGCTTGTATTCGGCCTTCATGAACTGGCTCTCACGTATCATCGCCGCCTCATCTTCAGGCGTAATATGTTCAGCTACGCGCCGTTTCGCCTCACGCTTGAGCTTCGCCTGGCTCATCTGCCGCCTGTAGTCGTTCAGCATTTCCATGTGTTCTTCCTTCATCTTGGCCAACTCATGCGTAGCTGCAACGTACCCGTCGGAATGCAGAATGCCGTCAATGCGCCTGTTGATGGCCGTTATCTCGGCCTCATGGGTCTTGAAATAGCCGTCGGGTTGTGTCGCATCAAACACCGGCGGGACAAAAAACGGATGGGCGTTGCTGCCGCAAAGCAGTCCCGAATATGCCGCAAGGTAACCCAACTGGCCGCCGTCCGCCTCAACGACGAGCACCCCGAACATCTTGCCTCGGTCGGCATCGGCGCGCAACCCATCGTCAGCCGAGATATAAGCCTGTACCTCCTGCGCCGCCAAGAGGCACAAAGGGTGCGGCTCATAGTGGAAAGGATTGGTGAACTTGCACGGCCTTGGCAGGTCGGTATGTAACGGATGGAATTCTGTCAACATGGTGCAAAGATAATAAATGACGGCACAACGTGAAAGCGGGAACGGCTAAACAATGCCCCGTAAACATCTTTTTACCGCCAGTCAGGCGTCCGGTTATTTGCGCCTTAATCTGTTTTTAAGTTTCTGTTTAAGTGAGGTTTTCCTCGAAAGCACGGCCAGCGACACGACAAGACTGGCCGCAGCGGCCAGCAGTCCGCCGCCAACACGCAGCCACACTGCCCCACAACATGTCGAGAAATATGCCAGCAGCCCCAGCGGCAACAGCACGGAGGCCGCGGCAACGACCTGACGTGACGGCACGTAACGGTAGCGCATGCGGGCGTAAACAAGGATTATGAGCAGGTCGGCCACGTTTGACAGGGTCACGGCAAATCCCGTTCCCCACAGTCCCCAACGGTCAAAGCATGTTATAACAAGCAGCGTAAGCACCACGGCCGACACTCCCTCGATAACCAGATATGCCCTCGAGTGCCCCTTGGCGAGCGTCACGTATGCCACGGGCAACATCATGGCGCGGGCGTACATGGCCAATACGGCCACCTGGGCCATGCCCACCACGGGGGCGAACTTGCCGCTGAAGAGCAGCGGAATGAGCACAGGCAGGGCCAGAAGCATGAAAGCGAGCATGGGGGCGATGATGAGCAGCGACACCTCTATCTGCCGGTTGACGGCCAGATTGACGGCCGCCGTATCATGGTTGACGGCCGCAAGGCGCGGAAAATAGTCAGTTTCCATAGCCGAGAACACCATGCCTGCGTAAGTGACGGTAAGCATGTAGCCGGCGTTATACAGCCCCACGGTGCCGAGGTCGGCCGCCGTGTTGAGGAAAGAGCGCACCACCATCTCGGCTCCGCTGCCGAAAATGCCCGACATTACGAAAGCAACGCCGAGACGCACCATGCCCATCCCCTCGCCCAGAAGTCCCGATGCGCCGCGCAACTTCAACGGATATAGACGGCACGAGCAGCGCATCGTGAGCACGAGATTGGCCAACGCGGTGAGCAGAAGAACGGGTATTATTCCGCCGACACCGAACAGATAATACAGCGGCACAGATATAACGAGCAGCGCCGCGACCATAACCACCTGTATGCGGGCAAGCTCACGCAGTCGGCGTGCGCCCTTGAGGATGGCCGTCTCGCCGCCCGCGAACGTTGTCATGGCCACCACCGGGGCGAGCGCCATTATCTCGAGAGTATGGCTCTCGCCGTCGAACATATAGCGGTTGAGCAGCGGCGACGCCACGAGACACACCAATATGCCGAGCAGCGAGGCTACGAGGCTCCACGCCCTGACGGTCTTTACGAAGCGGACGATACGCTCCTGGTCGCCACTGTCGAAGAGTTCTGACAGATTACGTATCGCGCTGAACGACAGACCGAGGTTGGTTGCCTGCGAAACGAAGTTGGCCGCCGTGTTGAACAGCGACACCAGACCCATGCCGGCGGGGCCGAGGATAACGGCAACGAGCTTGTTGCGCACAAGGCCCATCAGTATATTAAGGCCCTGCACGCCGCCGAATATGCCGGTATATTTCAGCACATGGCCGTAACTGTTGCCGTCTTTTTCATTGTCGTTCATTAATGTATTAACGACAATCATCCAAAAATATTATTACACCGGCTACTTAAAAGAGTGCCGCCACACAACCGCACGGCAGGAACATGACAACAACCTGCAAGTCAGGCGGTCGCATACCATTACCCACATGACATCCTCGCAAAATCCAGGCGGTCGCATTTTGTCATTCCGTGCACCGATACGGAATCCAGTGTATGCTACCACATTAATTGATATAGTAGATGTTTTCTGGATTCCGTGTCGGTGCACGGAATGACAAAATGAGACCGCCTGAATTAAATGATGATGACACTTGAATTAGAAAAGATTATAAAAAATAAGCTTGAAGATAACGTTTTGTCATCCAAACAATCTGCGGATAAACCCAAAAGACCATCTTTTACCTTACAAAAGGCCATCAATCGCACGCTAAAATGCCGTCTTTCGCAACGCAAAAGACGGCATTTTGGAAATCCACCGATGAAACATGGCTTCACAACAGCAATTATAGTCCTGTCTCACGGATAATGTCTAAGGTCACGCTTGCTCACAATGGTGTCTTCAGTTTCAACTGGGATAAGTTTGAAACTGCCTGAACTGCGCGACTTCAAGATTACGTCCTCGCCGTTGCGGGCCATGTCAAGAAACTTTGTCTGGTTAGCTCTGAATTCCCTGGTGCTTATTACAATCATGATACTCTCCTTTCTTTTAAATACTGTTTTACATTGCGAAGATAGACAAAAAGTCGTTGGTTACCAAACTGGACGCATTGTTTCGTTCAGCTTTTAAGAACATTTCACATACAAAGGCACCACAAGACATGCCGCAAACGAAACAGGGCGCACCCGTAAGGCGCGCCCTGTGAACTATTTAAAGACTTAATCCGGATGCATCAAGGCTGCTTGCCGATGTAAGCAAGAATACCGCCGTCGACGTAAAGGATGTGTCCGTTAACGAAGTCAGAGGCGTCGGAAGCGAGGAATACGGCCGGGCCCATGAGGTCTTCGGGCGTGCCCCAGCGTGCCGCCGGAGTCTTCGATACGATGAAACTGTCGAACGGATGGCGGCTGCCATCGGCCTGACGCTCGCGCAAGGGAGCTGTCTGCGGCGTGGCGATGTAGCCCGGTCCAATGCCGTTACACTGGATGTTGTACTCTCCGTACTCGGAACAGATGTTGCGGGTGAGCATTTTCAGTCCGCCCTTTGCTGCCGCGTAGGCTGACACTGTCTCGCGTCCCAGCTCGCTCATCATCGAGCATACGTTGATAATCTTGCCGTGGCCCTTCTTTATCATGCCGGGGATTACGGCCTTTGATACGATGAACGGAGCGTTAAGGTCGATGTCGACAACCTGGCGGAACTCGTCAACCGACATCTCGGTCATGGGTATGCGCTTGATTATTCCTGCGTTGTTGACGAGGATGTCGATAGTACCCAGCTCTTTCTCGATATCTGCCACCATCTGTTTTACCTCGTCCTCCTTAGTTACGTCGCAGATATAGCCCTTTGCGTCAATGCCTTTAGCCTTGTAGTCGGCCAGCGCCTGGTCCATGTGGTGCTGGGAACGGCAGTTGAAAGCAATCTTTGCGCCCGCGTTAGCGTAAGCCTCCGCAATGGCGAATCCTATTCCGTAAGCCGCTCCGGTGACAAGGGCCACCTTGCCCTCGAGCGAGAATTTACTTGAAAATGTGTCCATTGTGATGTGTATTTTATTATTTTCAGTAGTTAAAGTAGTTAAAAGTAGTTAGAGTAGTTAAAGTCAAATGACTTGTTGGATGACTTGTCTGCATAAGCTGTTCAATGTTCTATCATCGTTGCATTTGACTTTAACTACTTAGTGAGCGTAACGAACGGTAACTACTTTAACTACTCCTAACTACTATAAAAGATTTACTTCAAATCCGTAATCTTCGAGAAGTCCTGGTCTCCGTAGTCGAGATTCTCGCCTCCCATACCCCAGATGAAGGTATAGTTGTGGGTTGCGGCGGCGCTGTGAATGCTCCATTCGGGTGACAGAACGGCCTGGTCGCCCTTCATCCAGATGTGGCGTGTCTCGTCGATTTGTCCCATGAAGTGGCATACTGCCTGCTCTTCGGGCACCTCAAAGTAGAAGTATGCCTCCATGCGGCGGCTGTGTACGTGGGCAGGCATGGTGTTCCACACGCTGCCGGGAGCCAGCTCCGTCATACCCATCTGCAACTGGCATGTAGGCAGCACCTGGCTTACGAGCATCTTGTTGATATCGCGCTCGTTGCTCATCTCGAGCGAACCCATGTGAGCAACTACGGCGTCAGCCTTGGTAACCTTCTTGCAGGGATACTCCTTGTGGGCCGTTACGCTGTTGAAGTAGAACTTCGCCGGCTTGGCCGAATCCTTGCTGCTGAAGAACACGTCGCGGTCGCCGCGGCCGATGTAAAGAGCCTCCTTGTATCCGAGGGTGAACGTCTCGTCGCCTACTTTAACAACACCCTCGCCCTGGCCTACGTTGAATATGCCGACCTCACGGCGTGTAGTGAAGTACTCAGCCTTAAGAGGGTCGATGGCCTCGAGCTTCAGTTCCTCGTTGACGGGCATTGCTCCGCCCACCAGCATGCGGTCATACATAGAGTAAACCATGTTGACTTCATCTGCCGTGAACACCTTTTCGATGAGGAAGTCACGGCGGATTCTCTTGGTGTCGTAGCTCTTCGCATCCTCGGGATGCGCTGCATAACGGATTTCGTAATTTGTTTTCATAATGTATGTTTTAATCGGTTTGTTTCAAGATTATGTCAATACAAGGCCACCAACAGTTACATTTAATCGGTATCGGCACGTGGGTTGGCCTTTGCAAAGGTACTAAAAAAAATCGCACTCTTGACATATAAGAGTACGATTATTATATGAATAATACTTAAAAAACATCTTGTCAAACTTCAACTGACGGCGCTCTCGCAACGCGTTTGTTACCGTTGCCGATGCAAAAGACCGTGGATAGCGTTGCAAAAGGCCGTCTTTCAGACGCCCAAAGACGGCCTTTCACAATTCATTGGAACACAAGGCGTTACACACGCAGTTACCTTAACATGGCCCGCATGCCGCATAACGCCCGCTAAACAGCGTAAAAGCAGAAGGCCGCACGTTGTAATCCAACGTGCGGCCTTCTGCTTATTAACCTTTTAATCATGTTGTCCAAAGCGGATTCGAACCACTACAAACAGAACCAAAACCTGTTGTGCTACCATTACACCATTGGACAATTACGGGTGCAAAGGTAGTGGTTTTTTACGCCACTACCAAAATTTTTCACTACTTTTTAGTCTTTTACGATTACCAAATAATAGTTTTTCTTGCCTCGCTGCACCAAAAGATACTTTCCGTCTATAAGGTCGTCGGCAGTTATCTGGCGGTCGAATGCGGTAAGTTTCTCCTTGTTCAGCGATACGCCTCCGCCCTGAACGAGCTTGCGCATCTCGCCCTTGCTGGCAAATACTGCCGCAGCCTGGGTGAATATTTCTACCGCGGGCTGGCCCAACTGGTCGCGCCCAATCTCGTATTGGGGTACGCCTTCGAATATGTCAAGAAGCGTCTGTTCGTCGAGTTTCAGCAGACTTTCCTTGGTAGACTTACCGAAAAGGATGTTGCTTGCCTCTATCGCGGCATCAAGAGCCTCACGAGAGTGTACCATTACGGTAACCTCTTCAGCCAGGCGGCGCTGCAATGTGCGGCGGCCGGGGTCTTGCCTGTGTTCCTCAACGAGGGCGTCTATCGTTTCTTTGTCAAGGCTCGTGAATATCTTGATGTAACGTTCGGCATCGTCATCGCTCACATTCAGCCAGAACTGATAGAACTTATAAGGCGACGTGCGCTTGGGATCGAGCCAGATGTTGCCCGTCTCCGTCTTGCCGAATTTCTTTCCGTCAGCTTTCGTTATCAGCGGACATGTCAGGGCGAAAGCCTCAGCCTCGCCTCCGAGAGTGCGGCGGATAAGCTCCGTTCCGGTAGTCATGTTGCCCCACTGGTCGTTTCCTCCCATCTGGAGTTTGCATCCCTTATGCTGGTAGAGGTAGAGGAAGTCATAGCCTTGGAGCAGCTGGTATGTGAACTCAGTGAACGAAAGGCCGTCACGGGCTTCGCCGTTCAGGCGCTGCTGAACGCTCTCCTTAGCCATCATGTAGTTCACGGTGATGTGCTTTCCAACCTCACGGGCGAACTGGAGGAAGCCCATATCCTTCATCCAGTCGTAGTTGTTGACAAGCTCGGCACGGTTAGGCGCGTCGCTTTCAAAGTCGAGGAACTTGGCCAGCTGCTTTTTAATGCACTCCTGGTTGTGGCGCAGTGTGTCTTCGTCGAGCAGGTTACGCTCGAGGCTTTTGCCCGACGGGTCGCCTATCATGCCGGTAGCTCCGCCGACGAGGGCCAGCGGTTTGTGGCCGCAACGCTGCAGGTGACGCAACATCATCACGCCACAGAGGTGACCGATGTGGAGCGAATCAGCAGTAGGATCAGTGCCGAGATAAGCCGTTACCTGCTCTTTCATGAGTAGTTCCTCGGTTCCGGGCATGATTTGGCTCAGCATACCTCGCCATTTAAGTTCTTCAACAAAGTTTTTGTTCATCGAATGAGATACTTTAATTTATTATTTTGTGATAGGACGGATGGGTCTAATGGACCTGATAAGACCGATAAGACGCACCGCCACGGGTTTCTTAATTCTTAACTCTTAATTATTAACTTCCTACGGAACGGGGTCGTATCCGCTCCCGCCCCACGGGTTGCAACGTAATATCCTCCATATCGCAAGGGCAAGACCCTTGACCGGCCCGTGCTTTTTCAACGCCTGCTTGGCGTATTCAGAGCATGTAGGCGTAAACCGGCATGAGGGCGGGGTAAACGGTGATATGCACTTCTGGTAAAACAATATCGGAAGACACAACAGCCAAACGATGGCTTCCGACAGTGCTTTAAGGACACGTTTCATTCTGCTTGTCAAGCTTTTCGGCTATGCGTTGCAGCAGGTTGGCCACGCGGGTTTCCACCTCGGCTGTATTCCACAGCTTGTCGTCGAGCCAGATGAAAGCCATCTTCAGCTCAATGCCGCACTGTGCGTCAAGACGCCTGTAAATGACGTCCTTATTCTTCCGATAGGCCTCGCGCACTTGTCTTTTTACCCTGTTGCGCTTCACCGCGCGCTTAAAGCAACGCTTCGGCACGCTCACCAGCATCCGTGCACCGGGCTTGCAGCCGTCGGCATGGGACATGGCATAGACCAAACGGAGGGGGAACGCCGACATTGAGCGGCTTCCGCCTCTTGTGAACAGGCTGTCGATGTCTTTCTTGCCACACAGCCGTTCACCCTTGCGGAATGTCATGGTGCCGTGTCCGGGCATACATATATTATTACTTGTTTTTCTTCAGGAACTCATTAAGGGCGCTCGTCATTGACGGGAATTGCTGCGTAGGAGCCTCAACCTTCACCTCAAGTCCGGCGTCGTGGGCGGCCTTTGCCGTAGCGGGGCCGAACGTGCCGACTACCACCTTGCCGTTCATCGTGTCGCCAAAAGTATTCTTGAAGGCGTTGATTCCCGACGGGCTGAAGAATATGCACATGTCGTAATCGAAGGTCTTTACCTCTTCCTCGGTGAAATCGTTGCTCACCGTACGGTACATTACGCACTCGGCATGGGTCAGCTTCTTTGAGTCAAGCAGTTTCTTAACCGTATCGTCGTGAACGTCGCTCATCGGAACGAGGTACCTCTCGCCCTTGTGCTTCACCATAGTAGGCAGCAGGTCGTCTATCTTTCCCGTCTTGCCGAAGAACACCTTGCGCTTCCTGTACTGCACGTATTTCTGGATATAGAGGGCTATTGTCTCCGTAACGCAAAAATATTTCATCGTCTCCGGTATTTCAAGCCTCATCTCCTTTGCCAGGTTGAAGTAATTATCTATGGCATGACGCGACGTAAACACTACGGCAGAGTAGTTGAGAATACTGATTTTCTGTTGGCGGAACTCTTTTGAGGACAGCCCTTCTACTTTTATAAACGGACGGAAGACCAATTCTACGCCATACTCTTTCTCCATCTCGAAATAAGGTGACTTGTCACTGCTGGGTTTCGGTTGTGACACTAAGATTTTTCTTACCATCTGTCAATTCACTAAAAGTTTATTTTCAAATAATCTACTACGTTTACCAATACGCCCCACAACGCGAGCAAGGGCATTATTTCAAGGGCACAAAAGTACAAAATTATCTGCAAAAAAAAGGCTTTATGTTTGAAAAACACTATAAAACTCTTGTAAAGCAAAGACATTTTAACCAAAGCAATGACAAAAAAGACATAAATTATGGCTTTTTGCATTGAAAGGTCAAAATACGACACGAGCAGCACAAGGGGGAATAGCGCCACGCCCTCCATCGACGTGGCGAAGAGCAGCGACTTGAGCCACTTAACGCTCTTGCGGCTGCCGAAGAACACGCTGTTGACGGCCCAATATACCAGCAGCCTGAAGCCGAAGTAGGCTACGTATATGCCGAAAAACACCGCCACGAGCTGGTACTGTGACGACAGGATGAACGTGTCGGCAACGTTCTCAAGGGTATAAATGAACGATATTATGGCGAAAAGCAGGCATGTCAGCAACACGAAGAACGACTGTGAGCGCACCTCGGCCGAGGTTTCCGAATAGTCGGACGATATGTTCTTGGTGCCGCGGAAGAACTGTTTTGCCTGTATCGTGATGAAGCGCCGTGTATTGGCGAACGCCAGCATGGCTATGATGAAACATCCTATGAGCAGCGCCGTAAGCGTATTGTCGCCCTGTATGGTATATGGCACAGGGTCGCCGGCTATGCCGCTGCGGCTGTTGCCTATCTCCGGACGGAAGGTGGAGTCGTTACGGAAGAACCTGTCGATGTATGCCTCGGGCTGCACTACCTCGCCCGGGCGTGTCCACTTCTCCTGCCCCGGCAGCGTGAGCGTGTCGGGACGGGTGCTAAGGTGGGTGTTCACCACATGGAAGTTGGCCTGTATCGCAGAGTCCTGCTGCTCGGGCGTAGCGTCCTCGGGCAACTGCTTCAGCACCTCGTATGGCGTGCGGGCCTTGCCCCGGTATCCGGCGGCGGGCGCCGCTTCAGCCTGCGCCGCTGCCCCCGTTACGGTTGTAGAGTCAGCTTGATTGACTGCCATGGTAGTTGTTTTATAGGCCGGACAGGCCTAATCAGGCTGATAAGCCGGATTAGGCTGATGGGTCTAATAGGACTAATAGGCCTTATAAGCCATCGGATTCCTCACTCTTAATCTTAGTTCTTGATTTTCAGCTCCTTGCGTATCTCGTCAACCATGTCGAGCTTTTCCCATGTGAACAGCTCAACGTCGATGGTCTTCTTCTCGTGGTAACGGCTGGTGAAGGTCTTGCTTACGACCTCGTTCTTGCGGCCCATGTGGCCGTAGGCGGCGGTTTCGAGATACATCGGCTGGCGCAGTTTCAGCTCGCGCTCGATGGCCTTCGGCCTGAGGTCGAACATCCGTGAAATCCTGGCGGCTATCTCGCCGTCGGTCATATCGACGTGGCTCTTGCCGTAGGTGTTGACGTAAATGCTTACGGGCTCGGCCTTGCCGATGGCGTAGCTTACCTGCACGAGCATCTCGTCGGCCACTCCCGCTGCCACCATGTTCTTGGCGATGTGGCGCGCGGCGTAAGCTGCCGAGCGGTCAACCTTGCTCGAGTCCTTGCCCGAGAAGGCGCCTCCGCCGTGTGCGCCCTTGCCTCCGTAGGTGTCAACGATTATCTTGCGGCCTGTCAGTCCGGTGTCGCCGTTGGGGCCGCCGATAACGAACTTGCCCGTAGGATTGACCAGGTAAGTTATGTCGTCGTTGAACAGCGCGAGCACCTTCTCCGAATGAATCTGCTCCTTCACGCGGGGTATGAGTATGTGCTTGACGTCGTCCTCGATGCGCGCCAGCATGCGCGCGTCGTCCGTGTCGAACTCGTCGTGCTGCGTAGACACCACGATTGTCGTTATGCGCTGTGGCACTCCGTCGTCAGAGTACTCCACGGTAACCTGGCTCTTGGAGTCCGGCCTGAGGTAGGTCATCTGCTTTCCTTCCTTGCGTATGTCGGCCAGCGTGCGCATGATGAGGTGCGCCAGGTCGAGCGTAACGGGCATATAGTTCTCCGTCTCGTTGCATGCGTAGCCGAACATCATGCCCTGGTCGCCGGCGCCCTGGTCCTCTACGGTGCCGTTGTCAACGCCGCGGTTGATGTCGTCGCTCTGCTCGTGGATGGCGTTCAGAATGCCGCACGAGTCGCCGTCAAACTGGTATTCCGACTTGGTATAGCCTATCTTCTTGATAGTCCTGCGCGCGATGGTCTGCAAGTCGATGTACTCGCTGCTGCGCACCTCGCCCGCAATGACAACCTGTCCGGTGGTAACCAATGTCTCCACGGCTACCCTCGCGTCGGCGTCGTAGGCCAGGAACTGATCAAGTATGGCGTCCGAAATCTGGTCGGATACCTTGTCGGGATGTCCTTCCGACACTGATTCTGAAGAAAACAAATATGACATATTTCTTTGCTTAATTATAAATGGGTTGCAAAGTTACGCCATTTATAATTAACGGCAAAATAAAACGGGGTATTTAACTGATTTTTCAGGGACAGTAAAAATATGACTTATCCCTTCAATACGATTTTATCACGTTCCACATTCTTGTTGTAAGGCAGGAACGACCACGAGGCCCATTGTTGCCTTGTATAGACAGAAGGGTTTATTTCCTCGCCAATCTCCCATCCCAATTCACGGAAAGGATACGCCACGCCATAGTCACCGGCCTCGAGTTTAGGCTTGTCCAATAAGATAAGCAAGTCCCAGTCTGAACCTATACGGGCGTCTCCACGAGCTTGCGAACCGTAAAGGAACAAAGAACTGCCGGCCGGTAATGTCGACATAGCCAAGTTCTTGATGCGTTCTATGATTTTATCACGCTTCATCCTATATGCAAAGATAGTGAAAGATGAGCGCAATGGCAAGAAAAAGACGAAGTTTTTTAATGATAAATGTTGCGCGCTTTCCTTCATGTCTTTGCTGTGGATAAACCGCAACTCCATATTCGCTTCCTCTGTCCACGCAGATGTGCCGCGCTGTAATACGCCATCTTTCGTCTTCCAAAAGGCTGTCTTTTGCAACGCGATTGACGGCATATTGCAACGAGAAAGACGGTCTTTTGCAAACCCTCTGGCTGTCAGCGACTTACAAGACCTCCACCAAAACCACGCCCATCAACCCCCTACCCCAAAAACCGGACAACCCCAAAACCGCATAACCGCACGGCCGCATAACCCCAAAACCGCATGACCTTATAACCTTATTTATATATTAATAAAAATTAAATAGCCCGAAATAAGGCGGCGGATTGTTTCCTTTTTTCCCGATTTTACTGTAACTTTGCGGGCAAAATCGAGAAAACATAAATTACGACTCTTTTAAACTTAAGGTAATTATGAAGATTGAAAAAGTGCATGCAAGAGAAATCCTCGACTCAAGAGGCAACCCCACGGTTGAAGTAGAAGTAACCCTCGAAAACGGCGTCATGGGCCGCGCAGCCGTTCCGTCAGGAGCGTCTACAGGCGAGAACGAAGCCCTCGAGCTTCGCGACGGCGACAAGAACCGCTACCTTGGCAAGGGTGTACTCAAGGCCGTGGATAACGTCAACAACATCATCGCGCCGGCATTGAAGGGCGACTGCGTCTTCGACCAGCGCGCTATCGACTATAAGATGCTGGCTCTCGACGGAACTCCCACAAAGAGCAAGCTCGGCGCCAACGCCATCCTTGGCGTGTCTCTGGCTACCGCACAGGCTGCTGCCAAGGCTCTCGGCATGCCCCTCTACCGCTATATCGGCGGCTGCAACTCATACACAATGCCCGTTCCGATGATGAACATCATCAACGGCGGCGCTCACTCTGACGCGCCTATCGCATTCCAGGAGTTCATGATTCGTCCCGTAGGCGCTCCCAACGAGAAGGAAGCTATCCGCATGGGCGCAGAGGTATTCCACGCTCTCGCTAAGCTGTTGAAGAAGCGCGGACTCTCTACCGCAGTAGGCGACGAGGGCGGTTTCGCTCCCGCACTTGACGGCATCGAGGACGCTCTCGAGAGCATCTGCCAGGCTATCAAGGACGCAGGTTACGAGCCGGGCAAGGACGTAAAGATCGCTATGGACTGCGCAGCCAGCGAGTTCGCAGTATGCGAGAACGGCGAGTGGTACTATGACTACCGCCAGCTGAAGGACGGAAAGAAGAAGGATCCTAACGGCAAGAAGCTCACCGCAGAGGAGCAGATCAAGTACCTCGAGGAGCTCATCACCAAATATCCTATCGACTCTATCGAGGACGGACTCGACGAGAACGACTGGGACAACTGGGTTAAGCTGACCGCTGCCATCGGCGACCGCTGCCAGCTGGTAGGCGACGACCTGTTCGTTACCAACGTTAAGTTCCTCGAGAAAGGTATCAAGATGGGCGCAGCTAACTCTATCCTGATCAAGGTTAACCAGATCGGTTCGCTCACCGAGACCCTCGACGCAATCGAGATGGCTCACCGCCACGGCTACACAACCGTTACGTCTCACCGCTCTGGCGAGACCGAGGACACCACTATCGCCGACATCGCGGTAGCTACCAACTCAGGCCAGATCAAGACCGGTTCAATGAGCCGCACCGACCGTATGGCTAAGTACAACCAGCTTATCCGCATTGAGGAGGAGCTCGGCGAAACAGCTCGCTACGGCTACACTAAGCTGAAATAATCATTTATTTCATAAATAATGAAGGCGGACAGGAATCTTACGAATCCTGTCCGCCTTTCTTTTATCCCGCCGGCGCTAAGCTACGCCGCGGCCGCTGACGTAGGCAAAGTCATTCCAGCTCGCCGCTGTAGCTGATACGCGAGCGCTGCTGCGGCTGCACGTCAATCGAGACCTGGCCGTTGTCGAAAACGTCTACCGTGAAACGGTAAGTATCCTCGTCGTTGCGGGTGCTGAACTCAACGCGCGTCCTCCCACGCTTCATCTTCCTTACGTCATATTCAGTCGTCAACGCCTTGAAGTTAAGCCCCTTTCCGCCGCCGTAAGGCAGAGTATAGCCGCGCCCGAAGTACGGCAGATATACCGTAACACTGTCGCCGCTTACCTCCAGTCCGTAGTCGCCCGTCACCTGTACGGCCGCCCCGCGTATGGGGTAAGCCGTCCTTATGCCAACCCTGTAACGGCCCGACTCAATGGCTCCGGCCACCTTCTCGGCCCTGTCGCGCCGCCGCTGGTCACGCGCCGCCTTGTCCGCCGTAGCGCAAGAGGCCAGCGTAAGCACCGCGATGATTAGAGAAATTAAGCATTTCATAATACCTCCTTTTCCTTGATTTCAGGTAATTCCTACATTATATTCTGCCGAAACAGCCTTAAAGCTTCGGCTATGGTGTCGTCCATATCGAAGTAGGCGTACTGCCCGAGACGGCCGCCGAAAAGTACGTTACCTTGCGCCTCGGCCATCCGTTTATATTCATTTGCTACGGCGTTATTGCGCTTGTCGTTGATTGGATAGTAAGGCTCTTTATCCTCGTTCCATGTATCGGGATACTCATACGTCACGACCGTGGTTGGCTGAGTGCCGTATTCAAAATGCTTATGCTCGATTACGCGGGTGTAGGGAACGTCCGCCGAGGTATAGTTTACTACCGCGTTGCCCTGGAAGTTAGGGGTATCGAGCCTCTTAGTGTCAAACCTCAGGCTGCGGTATTCAAGCCTTCCGCAGCGGTAGTCGAAGTATTTGTCTATCATTCCGGTAAACACCGTAACGTTTGCCAGGCCGTCAAGTTCGGCACGGTTGGCAAAGTAATCGGTGTCAAGACGCACCTCCACGCCGCTCAGCAGAGCGTCAATCAGGCGGTTATATCCGCCCGTGGGTATGCCCTGATACGGGTCGTTGAAGTAATTGTTGTCGAAAGTCAGCCTTACGGGCACGCGCTTTATTATCTCGGCGGGCAGCTCTCGGGCGGGCCGTCCCCACTGTTTCTCGGTATATCCCTTTATCAGCGTCTCGTAAATGTCGTGTCCGCAAAGTTTCAAAGCCTGCTCCTCGAAGTTAGCGGGGCACTCTATATTGGCGTACTCAGCCCGTTGTTCGGCCAGCTTCTCCTCAGCTTCTGCGGGCGTATGGACGCCCCACAGCTGGTAAAACGTATTCATGTTGAACGGCAGGTTGTACAGTTTGCCGCGGTAGTTGGCTATCGGAGAGTTGGTGTAGCGGTTGAACTCTACGAGCGAGTTGACGTATTGCCACACCTCGCGGTTGTCCGTATGGAAGATGTGCGCACCGTATTCGTGCACGTTTATGCCGTCAATGTTTTCACAGTAAAGGTTCCCTCCGGCATGCTTGCGCCTGTCTATGACAAGACAGCGCTTGCCAGCATTCTTTGCTTCGTGGGCGAATACCGAGCCGAAAAGCCCCGAACCTACTATAAGGTAATCGTATGTTTTCATTAGTATCGTGGCAGAATATGTGACAATTCACGAGTTTAATATATTGTTTTCAGGCATTTCTGCTCTTCAAGCCATGGTTTTTCAGCCAGCGGTTGAACTTTTCCCATGCCGTAGGTGTCCAGCTGTGGGCACACAGATGTATTGCCCGTGTGCGCGGTGTAACCTCATGCTTGTTGCCGGCGAACATGCTCGAGGCGTATATCTTTATGTTTCCGCTGAGGTCTTGGTCTACGTCTTTATATACAAAACCGTATTTTTCGGCTATCCGGGCGTATATCATCGGCGACACGACCTTGATTGATAGCGAGCCGTCAGGATTGATGAAGCTCTGTTGTCCGTACCAGTCGAGCACGTCCTTGACGAACGGACAGCCGGCTTCGGCGCCCATCACGGCGGCCTGTATCATTATTCCTGACACGAATCCGTCTTTTATGCGGTGGCCATCGGCGTCAATCATGTCCCACGCTCCGTCCTTATCGGCCTGCGTAGGGTGGTATTCAAGTGATGACATGAAACTGAAGCCGAGCAGGTCGTCAAACCTTTTGGTCACCTTGACGTCAGAGTCAAGATATATTCCACCCTCCGTATAGAGGGCATACATGCGTATGTAGTCGGCAGCGAAGGCCCACTTGCGCTTACGGCAGGCCTCCTCCACGAATGGCACCGACGTTATGTCGAAGGCTTTAGTGTCCCATAGCTTCAGCTCGTAGTCGGGCATAATGCGCCTCCATGTATCGATGCATTTCCTGATATTGCGGGGCAACGGGTCGCCGCTTAGCCAGCAGTAGTGTATTTTCTTTGGTATCATCGTTTTGTAAAGCGTTTCTTTATCTTGTGCCTCACGTCCTTGTCGTGCTCGAATTTCTCGATTTTACGTATTATGTCGGCCGAGGCCTTATCAGGGTTAAACCCGCGGCATGTGGCGTATTGCCTTATTACATAGTCGAGCAGAGGCTTGTAGTGGGTAAGGCGTTTCAGATTTTCAATGCACTCATTGTATGACGGATGGTGGAACTTTGAGCGGTTGGTGTCAATCAGCCAGAACGTTACGGTGCCGTCGGCGCCGGTCTCGTAAAGTATGTTGCCGAGGTTGGTGTCGCCGTGCAGCACGCCGTGCTCATGCATTTTTGCAAGGTATGCGGCCAGCTTGTCGGCCAGGGCGGTGTCGAATCCAGGGCGTTGCAGGGGCGTGGTGAGCGCCGGCAGGTGACACGCGGCCGATATGAAGTAGCTGTCAGAGAGCAGGCCACCGTCCTTTATCTCGATAAATGCGGCCTCATGCGGCGTTTTGAGCCCCCTCTTGCGCAGCTCGGCGGCGTACAGATAGGCACGTTCGGCCTTGCTCTTTTTGAAAAACGTGTAGGCGATGCGCTGTATTATGTTTGGCCGTTTGTATCGTTTCACTATAAGCTCGGTACCGTCGACAGTGAACGATTTTACCGTGTTGCGGCCTGAGTGTAGCAGAGTGCCGCCTCCGTCAAACTTTTCCGGCACCATGCGTATAAAGTTTTCACATTGCCTGTAAGCGCCGTTTATGACTATTTTCATAGTCCGTGGTATTCGTTAAACCACTTTACGAACTCGCGTATGCCTTCTTTCAGCGTGACGCGAGGCTTGTATCCTATCTCGGTCTCGAGCCTCGTGGTGTCTGCCCAGGTGCGGCTTACATCGCCGGGCTGCATTGGCAGCAGTATCTTTTCGGCATTCCGGCCGAGGCCGTTCTCCAGTTCGCCGATGAAGTCCATGAGGTTTACGGGGCTGCCCAGGCCGATGTTGTATATGCGGTAGGGCAGGTTGTTAGGGTTGCGGGCCGGATCAGGCTTGCTGTCGAGCACCATCAGCGTGCCGTTTGCGATATCGTCGATGTACGTGAAGTCGCGCATCATGTCGCCGTGGTTGAAAACCTTGATTGGCTTGCCCTGCATTATGGCCTCGGCAAACAGCATTGGGGCCATGTCGGGACGGCCGGCGGGTCCGTATACAGTAAAGTAACGCAAACCGGTGCATGCCGTTCCGTACAGTTTGCAGTAGGCGTGGGCCATCAGTTCGTTGCTCTTCTTGCTCGCCGCGTAAAGGCTTACGGGGCTAATAACGACATCATCCTCGCTGAACGGCACTTTCGAGTTTAGGCCGTAAACCGAGCTTGACGAGGCGTAGACGAGGTGCTCCACTCCGAAGTTGCGGCAGCACTCGAGGATATTCAGGAATCCGATGTAGTTGCTGTGCATGTAGGCGTAGGGGTTGGCTATGGAGTATCTCACGCCGGCCTGCGCCGCGAGATGCAGTATCTTGTCGAACTTTGTCATGCCGAAAAGCAGGTCTATGGCGCCTTTATCCTCGATGTCGGTGCGCAGGAAGGTGTAGTTGGGCCACTTAGAGCTTTGCTTGTGGCTGCCCATCGGCATGTCTGGCGTTACGTCAATGCCAGCTCTCTTGAGGCGGGCACACTTCAAGGCGGGCGAGTAATAGTCGTTGATGTTGTCAAGACCTACTACCTCGTCGCCCCTCTGTGCCAGCAGTTCGGCACATCGGCTGCCGATAAAACCGGCGGCTCCCGTTACGAGTATCTTCATGCTATATGTCTTGTTTTTTTAGATATTCAAGTATGTTTTCGGCTACATTGGCCCAGTCGAAGCGCTTAATGCTCTCCCTCGCCGCCGTGCCGAGGCGCCGACGCAGCTCCTCGTCGGCGTAAAGCTCCTTTATATGCTTGGCGAAACAGAAGCGCCAGCGTGCCGAGCGTATGGCGTTCACACCGTCTTCAACGAGGTCGAGCGTGCCCGCCTTCGACGTTATTACAGGCAGGGCGCAGGCCATGGCCTCGGCCACGGAGTTATTCCAGCCCGAGTAATGGGGGTTCTCGGCCGACACGAAGCAGTCGGCACGGTTGAAAAGTTCGGAGTTGCGGTTGAACGGATGACCGATAACAAACTCCAGCGGGCACTTGCACTTGAAGTCTCTCAGCTTCTGCGCGGCCGTCTCGCTTACCGGCGTATCATACAGAAGCAGCTTTATGTCGTAGCCTTGGCGGTATAGCTTCTCGCAGGCGCTGACGACGTAGTGGGTACCCTTTACGCGCTCCACTATGCGGCCGTAGGCCATAACGACGAACGGTCGGCCCTTGACCTCGTAGCTCTGCTTGGGCTTATAGTTGGCTACGGTCACTCCGCCTACGGCCTTGAACGTCTTACGTCCGTATTTACTGAGGTCATATTCGTAAATGTTCGACGAGCAGGCAAACACCTCCACGTCCTTGTCGGCCATCAGGTGTTTTATCTTCTCGCGTTTCCTTACGTGGTAGAATATCTTGTGGCGGGCCTTCGAGGCCTTGACCATAGGCATCATCTCAGGCGTGGTGGTCCACAGGGCGTCAAGCTCGGTGTCGCCGATGCGGCTGAATGTGCTCATCTCGCCCTTGTAGTCGAACCATGTAGGGCCTTGTCCGTCAGGAGTGAAGACGATAAACCTGTGGCCTTTCGCTACGAAGATGTTGCCCAGTTCGAGAAATCGTTTCACTACGCCGTACAGTTTAGTGTGGGGTAGAAGTACTCCTAATATCATTGTTTCAAGGTAGTTGGTGTTGTTAAAATTTCTCCCAAGCCTTCCATGCGGGGCCGAAGTCCTTGGTCATCAGCCAGTAGAGGGCCTTCATGCGGCAGCGTATCAGTTCGCCACGCAGCTTTGCCTTCGTGGGCATAGCTGCTGCCAAGGTCTCGCTGTACGGCGAGCCGTTGTGGGTGAAGAGGCGGCGGAAGGTGCCGTTGGTCATTCCCCACTTAAGCAGGAACTGCATCTGGCCCATGTTCTTGCGTATGCGAGTGGTCGACTTGGTCTCGAAGTGGTACACGCGGCTTGCCGACACGCCCTTCATCCGCCGTATGCCGCACAGCCATAGCTTGGCCGTGAAGTCAGGGTCGCTGTACATTCCGGGCGACAGCTCTACGCTGTAACCGCCCACGAGATCCCAAATGTCGCGATGGACGATGTTCGGCGGGAGGGTAGAGCCAAGCCAGTCAGGGGCTTCGTAGCTCATGTATTCCCTCAGAAGGTCGGCCTCACGGAATGTCTGTATCGTGTCGCCGTAGTCGGCGTTGATTACCGCCTTGTTGGGCGTATGCGGCTGTATGGTTGTGGCCGACAGGAAGAAGCGGTTGTCCGGCTGGCGCTTTATCTCGTCGTAAAGTGCCGCATCCCATCCGGGCAGGGCGTACATGTCGTCGTTGATGAACAGGATGTAGTCGGTCTTTACCTTACTGCGCATCATGTTCATGGCCAGGCATACGCCTACGTTGCCGTCGGTGGCGGTATAGTCGAGCCCCTGCTCGGCCACCCATTGCCGCGTGCCGTCGCTGCCGTCGTTGACGTGTATGATAATCTGATGGCTGTACGTCGAGTTCTTCCGTATGCTGTCCACGCATACTTTGAGGAACTCAAGGTTGTTCCACGTCGGTATCAGGATGGAGAAAAGCTGCCGGTTGTTGTCGTTCTTTTCGGTCATTGTCTTCGCTCTTGATGTTGTTTAAAATGTATGTTGCCGTACCGTCGCGTGCGGACGGCAGCCGCCTGTTTTGCGGAATGCCGTCTTCCGTCACGTGAAAGGCCGTATTTTGCAGTGTAAAAGGCCGTAAATTGCAAGGCGAAAGACAGCCTTTTGCAACATGCTGGATTACAGGTAGTTACGTTGACGGTCGTGTCTGCCCTTTTCAGAGGTCGGCACCGAGCAGGCGTGAGTACACCTGAATCACCTGGCGGGCTACGTCGGCGTTTTCGAACCGGCTGATGTATTGCATGCCGGTAGCTATGCGCTCATCACGCCCGGGCATGCCCTTAAGGCTTTGCTTTATGGCGTCGGCCATGCCGTAAACGTCGTCCGGGTCAACGTATATCGTGGCGTTGCCGCCCGCCTCTTCAAGACAGCTGCCTGTGCAGGCCACTACGGGCAGACCGCTCTGTATGCCCTCTATCACGGGCAGGCCGAAGCCTTCGTAACGTGAGGGGTAGACGCACGCCTCTGCCATCTGGTATATGGCTGGCAGGTCGTCGGCAGGCACGTTGTGCAGGAACCTCACTCGTCGGCTAAGTCCGTTTGCCTCGACAAAGTGTTTTACGCGTTCGGCGTATTTTGACGGCCTGCCCACGACTACGAGGCTTATCTCGTCGGGCAGCAGGCGCATGGCCTTCACAGCCAGTATGATGTTCTTGCGCTCTTCTATCGTGCCCACGCTTACCACATAACGTTCGGGCAGCATGTAGGCGGTGTGCACCTCCTGCAGCTTCTTCTCGCCCTCGCGCAGCTTGTAGCGGGTGCCGCAGCTTTGGTAGATAACGTCAATCTTCTCGGCGGGAACGTCGCCGTAGAGCATTACATCGCGCTTTGTACACTCGCTGATGGCTATTATCCGGTCGGCCTCCCGGCACGTCTTGCGGAATTTCCAGGCGTATATCTTCCGGTCTAACCAGCCGTACCATTCGGGATGGCGCATGAAGATGACATCGTGCATGGTGACGACAGTCTTTATGCCCGTATCCTTAATGCCTACGGGCAGCTCGCCCGACAGGCCGTGATACAAGCGCACGCCATCGCGTACGAGGTCTTTCACTATGCCGAACGTGCGCCACGTGGCACGCGACAGGCCGCCAATACCGTTGTCAGGATATACGTACCTTACGTTCGTCCGTGGTTTTATCTGGCGGCGCAAGGCGTCGTCGCCCGTGCCGGGAGTGTAGAGGTTGAGCATTGTGCCCGGTTGTACAGCCTCGGCAATGTCGTTTACCAGAGTGCGGCCATAACTGCCAAGGCCCGTGTTGTTGTAGGCTATGCGCTTGGCGTCGTATCCTATTATCATGTCGTTATTACTGTTAAAAACCGGCGGAAGGTTATTCCGCCTTAATATCCCTCCTTCCTTACCGTATCATATTGTTACTTCTCCACCACGTGGCCGTTCTCTATCTTGTACAGGCGGTCAAACTCCTCGTGTGTGCGCTTCCAGCGGTTGTGGCTCCAGAGATAGTAGCGGGGCTCGCGGCGGATGGTCTGCTCGAGCATGGCGAAGTAGCGGCGGGTTATCTCGAATTCAGGCAGCGACGCAGGGTCGGCGGTCATCAGCTTGAACGTGTATATGTACTTGCCGCGGCGGGGACGCTCTACGTCGATGTAGAACACGGTGTTGCCCATCTTTCTCATCAGTCTTTCGGCCCCAGTAAACACGGGAGTGTCGTGATTGAGGAAGGGCAGCCACAGGTGGATATTCTGGTAGCGGGGGGCCTGGTCGGCTATGTAGCCAAAGATGTTCATGAGGTTCTGACGACGGAAGGAGACGAGATAACGCAGTATGTCCTGCTTGGGTACGCACACGCCGCCCATGCTCTGGCGCATCTTTATGAAAAGACGGTCGAACATCTTGTTGCGTTGCGGCTTGTAGATAAGACCCACTACGGCCTCAGTGTGCCGCTTGAACATAAGCCCCGTGGCCGAGAGCAGCTCCCAGTTGCCGTAATGCCCCAATATGCCGGCACACGTCTGCCCGCGATCGAAGCTGTCCTCTATCTCCTCAGTGTTGCGGAATTCGACGTGGCGAAGCAGCTCCTTGCGGGACACGGTCATGAGCTTTACCGTCTCGACGAAGTAGTCGCAAAGCCAGTGGTAGAAACCTTTTTCTATGTCTCGGAGTTCTTCCTGCGACTTTTCGGAAAACGACGTTGAGAGATTGTTGCGTACGATGGCTATACGATAGCGCGCAACACGGTGTATGATGAGGTACATCAAGTCTGACAAGACGTAAAGCGCCTTGTACGGAAGTAGCGACACAAGGTATAATGCCGCGTATGTGATGACTTGTAGAAATTTCATTTTCCTTCTTTTAAGCCAACGGGTTGACAAGCTGTCCGGTTGACAAGCGACGCACTGGCGGCCCAGCAACGGGGCGTGCCATACTTGCGCACATCTCCTCGTCGACTTGTAGACTTGTCTACCTGTCTACTGAATATCACGTTTTCTGCATGTCGTTCAGCTTCTTGTAATAGCCGTCCATGGCGAGCAGTTCGTCATGCGTGCCGCGCTCAACTATCTCGCCTTCATGTACGACGCATATCTCGTCGGCATTACGTATGGTTGACAGGCGGTGGGCGATTGCCACGGTGGTGCGCGTCTTCATCAAGTGCTCGAGCGCCTGTTGCACAAGGCGCTCGCTCTCGGTGTCAAGCGCCGACGTTGCCTCGTCAAGGATAAGTATGGGCGGATTCTTGAGTATGGCGCGCGCTATGCTGACGCGCTGGCGCTGTCCTCCGGACAGGCGGCTACCGCGGTCGCCGATGTTGGTGTCGTAGCCGTGCTCGGTCTCCATGATGAAGTCGTGCGCGTTGGCTACCTTGGCCGCTGCCTCTATCTGCTGCTGCGTGGCGTTGTCAACGCCGAAGGTGATGTTGCCTCGGAACGAGTCGTTGAAAAGTATCGCCTCCTGGTTGACGTTGCCGATAAGCTGGCGCAGGTCGTGTATGGCCATGTCCTTCACGTTGACGCCGTCGATGAGCACCTCGCCCTCCTGCACGTCATAGTAACGGGGTATGAGGTCGACGAGCGTCGACTTGCCGCCGCCGCTCTGCCCAACGATGGCTACGGTCTTGCCTTTCTCTATGGTGAGGTTGACGTGGCGCAGCACCCACTTCTCTCCGTAGCGGAACGATACGTCGCGGAACTCTATCGAGTGGTTGAACCCGCTTACGTGGACGGGGTCTGGGCGTTCCTTGATGTCGTTCTCGGCCTTCAGTATCTTGTCAACGCGCTCCATAGAGGCCAGTCCCTTGGGGATGTTGTAGCCGGCCTTGGAGAACTCCTTGAGCGGATTGATTATGCTGTACAGGATGACCATGTAGTAAATGAACGTGGGACCGCTGAGCCCCTTGCCGTCGAGCACGAGCATTCCGCCGAACCACATCACGATGACAATCATCAGCGTGCCGAGAAACTCGCTCATGGGATGGGCCATCTGCTGGCGTGTGTTGACGCGGAGGATGTTGTCACGGTACTCTGAATTTATCTTGTCGAAGCGCCGGTTCATCTTCTCCTCGGCGCAGAAGGCCTTGATTATGCGCAGCCCTCCGAGGGTTTCCTCAACCTGGCTCATCGTGTCGCTCCACAATGACTGCGCCTTGATGGACTTCTGCTTGAGCTTACGCCCGACAATCCCCATAATCCAGCCCATAAGGGGCACGAAAATGAGGGTAAAGAGGGTGAGCTGCCAGCTGATGATTACCAGCGTAGCGAAATAGAAGATGATGAGTATGGGGTTCTTGAACAGCATGTCGAGCGATGACATGATGGAGCTTTCTATCTCCTGCACGTCGCCGCTCATGCGGGCTATGATGTCGCCCTTGCGCTCCTCGGAGAAAAAACCGAGCGGCAGCGAGGTGATCTTGCGGTACAGCTGGTTGCGGATGTCACGCACTACGCCCGTGCGGATAGGGATGATGGTGGCCGAGGAAAGGAAGTAGGCCCCCGTCTTCAGGAACGTGGCGAAGGCGAGAAACAGGCCTATGACGAGCAGGGTATAGCTCGGGCCGAACTCGGCTATTAGCCGGCCGACGTAATATTCGCCGAAATTAGTCAGCGACTCCTTCAGATTGCCCCAGTCCCATGGCGCCAGAGCGGTTACGGCCGAGGCGTCGCCCGTCTTGAAGAGAATCTGCAAGATGGGCATTATTGTCATGAACGAAAATATGTTCAACACCGCCGAAAGGATGTTGAATATCACCGACAGCGCCAGGTACTTCTTGTACGGGGGCACAAAACGGCGCAATACTTGCAGAAATTCTTTCATTAATCAGAAGCTTCTCTTTATCTTAAGAGTCTTAAGTTTTTGCAAAGGTAATATTTTTATACATAAGAACAAAATTTTAAATGAAAAGTGAGTGTTTAGACATGAAAAATCGGTTATGGCCGTCACTCCACACAACATGCCGCCCTTGGCCGTCCTGACGGCCGGCAGGCACGGCAACGGGCGCCGCCAACTCCAAGCCAAGGCGTACACCAGCCATTTGCGGAAGACGGCCTTTTGCAGTTCCGTTTGCCGCCTTTCGCCCTGCGTTATGCCACCTTTTACGACGCGTTTTGCCGCCTCCTGCAAAACTGCCGACCCCAAGAGGCCAGCCATACGGCTTGCCGCCGCACGATAAAACAGCAAAAGGGAAGGCGTTATGCCTTCCCCTTCACTGTATAGATGTAATAAAGTTTATTCTGTCGCGGCTTACTTTGCCAAAGCGGTGTTGCCCAAGCTGCGCTCCTTACGGCCGAGAGTGAAGTATGCTATCGGCGCCGCAACGAAGATTGACGAGAACGTTCCGAATACGATACCGAGAATCATCGCGAGCGAGAAGCTGCGGATACTTTCGCCGGCAAAGAAGAAGCAGATAATCAACACTAGCAGAGTAGCCGAACCGGTGTTGACCGTACGTGCGAGCGTCTGGTTGAGAGAGTCGTTGAACAACGTCCATCTGTCACGCTTGCCGTACAGGTGCATGTTCTCACGGATACGGTCGAACACAACCACCTTGTCGTTGATTGAGTAACCGATGACGGTCAGGATTGAACCGATGAACGTCTGGTCGACCTCAAGCGACATTGGCACGAGCCCCCACAGCAGCGAGTACATACCCAACACGAATATCGTATCAAACGTAAGCGCAAGCGTAGAGCCAAGCGAGAACGCCACGTTGCGGAAACGCAACAGGATGTAAAGGAAGATGGCGATGATGGCTATTACGACACTGATTACGGCACTTCGCGTTATATCCTTTGCCACTGAAGGTCCTACCTTGGCGCTGCTGATGATAGAACCGCCCTCGCGTATGTCAGGATTGCGGAACTTGTCAAAGCTGTCCTGGGTAACGAACCCAGCCTTCTTCAACGACGTAAAGAGAATGTTCTCAACCTCCTCGTCGGTAGCCGGATTGTTGGACTCTATCTTGTAGTTGGTCGTTATACGTATTGTCTTGCCGTCAACACCCAACGCGATGGCGCTGAATGTAGACTCGCCGAACGCTCCTTCAAGCGCATCACGTATCTGCTCAGGCTGCACAGCCTTCTCGAACTTCACTACGTAGTTGCGTCCGCCGGTGAAGTCGATACTCTTGCTGAAGCCGCGGAACATGAAGCTGATGATGAATATCAGGGTAAGCGCACCCCAAATGATGAACGAGCGCTTGTAGTTGCCCATGAAGTTGAAGTTGGTGTTCTGAGGCATCTTGCGCGAGATGGGCGTAGAGAACGTCAGGTTCTGCCACTTGTCCTTCTTCATCTTGTGGTCGTAGACCAGACGTGTCATGTATATGGCGGTGAAGAACGAACAGCAGATACCGATGATGAGCGTCAAGGCGAAGCCTCGTATCGGGCCGCTGCCGAACACGGCAAGGATGACACCGGTGATGATTGACGTCAAGTTAGAGTCGAAGATGGCAGAGAACGCGTTTTCGTAACCAGCCTTGATGGCCGACTTAACAGCCAGTCCCTTGGCCAGCTCCTCCTTGGCACGCTCGTAGATAAGCACGTTAGCGTCGACGGCCATACCCAACGACAACAGCAAACCGGCGATACCCGGCATTGTCAAGGCCGTCTGGAAGGAGCTCATGATGCCCAACGTGAAGAACAGGTTGAACAAAAGGGCCATGTTGGCAAGCATACCCGGTATGAAGTTATACAGGATAACCATGTATGCCATGAGGATGATGAAGGCTATTACGAACGAGATCAAGCCCTGCTGGATTGACTGCGCGCCGAGTGACGGACCTACGACATCCTCCTGTACGATACGTGCCGGAGCCGGCATACGTCCGGACTTGAGTGTGTTGGCAAGGTCTTTTGTATCCTCGATAGTGAAGTTTCCGCTGATTTCAGAGCTTCCTCCAGATATCTCTCCGTTAACTCTCGGGGCGCTGTAGACAGAGCCGTCGAGCACGATAGCTATCGCACGGCCTACGTTTGCCTTGGTAAGTGAAGCCCAACGGCGCGCGCCGTCAGAATTCATCTCCATGTTTACGGTAGGACGGCCGGTAACGCTGTTGAACTCGTCACGTGCATCCGTGATAACGTCTCCTTCGAGCGGAGCGCGTCCGTTGCTCTGTGTGACCTTCAGGGCGTGCAGCTCAAAGATGTTCTTTGCCGACAATCCGTCGGTAGGTTTAGCGCTCCACATCAGCTTCAGGTCCGAAGGCAGTACACGCTTGGCAGCCTCTGAATAGATGATTTTGTCTATCGCAGCGGTGTCGCGGACATGAGCGTAGCCTACAATGCTGAGAGAGCCCTGCGGAGTTGTCTGCAAGCGCGAGAGCAGCGGGTGCAGTTTGTGTGCCTGCTCGGTCTGAGCGTCAGCCTGTGCGGCAGCGGTCTCGGCAGCCGAAGCGTCCTTGTTTATCTGGAATTTAGGTTTAGCGGTTGTGGCCTTGGCAGTCTCCTGCGCTACGGCTGCGGTGTCCTTAACGGCTGTAGTGTCAGCCTGCTCGCCGCCGTTTGCGACGATTTGGTCGAGCTGCGCAAGATATGGAGTAACCTCCTCGCTGTTGAATGTCTCCCAGAACTCGAGGTTGGCGCTACCCTGCAGGAGCTTACGGATACGCTCCGGCTCGCGGATACCTGGCATTTCGACCATTATTCGGCCTTCCTGTCCTTCCAGTTTCTGTATGTTCGGCTGTACTACGCCGAACTTGTCGATACGGTTACGCACTACGATATACGAGTTTTCGATAGCCGTCTGCACTTCGGCGCGCAATGCCCTTTCGACCTCAGCGTCGGTGCTTTGCGTGCTTACTTTACCTTTCAGCTGCTGTGTGGCGAATACTTCAGCCAGCCTGTGTCCGGGCGCATTCTGGCGGTAGTGCTTGATGAAAAGCGAGATGAAGTCACTCTGGCTCGTTTCCTCTTCCTTGATAGCCTCTTCCATCGACTTGCGGTAAGCGGCATCCGTCTTGTGGTCGGCAAGCATGTCCACCACGTCGGGCACGGAAATCTCGAGCACAACGTTCATTCCGCCCTTAAGGTCAAGGCCGAGTCCGATTTGTGTCTCAAGACATTTCTTGTACGAGTAAATGCCGAGGTACTTCACGGAGTCCTTGTAATCCTGCTGAGCTACCGGGTCCTTTATTTTCGCCGCCTGGCTGTCGTAGTAGCTGGTAGCCACGGAGAACGAAAGATAAAAGATGCTCGCAAGAGTCAAAAGAACGGATAAGACAATTACGATTCCTTTGTTTTGCATTTTATTTATTGTTTATTTTTAATGTTTTTTCTTATCTGGCATTATAGCGTGCAAAGATATACAAAAATTCATACTTTGAAAAATTTAAAGCCTTTTATTATTCATTTTGGCCGTCATTTTCGCCCTTTACGTGCTTTTTGAGCCAGCAATAAATGGGGTAATGGTCTGAATAACTGATGCTTCTGTCCACTTTGCACTTGTACGGGCGCCAGTCTTCCGAGCACATTATGTTGTCTATCCTAACGTAGATGGCGTTGTGGTGGTACGATATTCCGGGGCCGTTGCCCGAGGCTACGTAACAGTCCGTAAGCAGCTTGGCGAGGGTACGGTGGGCGTAGGATATCGGACTGTCGTTGAAGTCGCCGCAGAGTATCACGCTGCCTTTGCTCTCACGCACGTATTTTGCCACCGCGTCAACCTGCGGAGCGCGGATTCTTACCGACTTGCCGAGGGCTTCGGCCAGGCGTCGCGACTCTGCCTTGATGGTGTCCTTGTTAGAGTCGCCCTTTACCATCTTCTTGAATCCGGCGCGGTCGGCCAGGGATATGCCTGTAGACTCGAAGTGGTTGTTCACCACGGTAACGGTGTCATCGCCTATCTTAACGACGAAGGCGGCGCTAAGGTTGCCGCCCGACTTGTACTCTATGCGGTCTTTCGAGAGGATGGGGTGCTTGCTCATCAGCACCAGGCAGTCGCCCCGTCCGGGATGGATTACCGAGTCACAATAGTCGTACACGCCCTTGACGCCGTCGAGTATGGCGTCATTGAGGCGCGCCTCCTGCAGGCACACGATGTCGGCATCGCTGTTGATGATATAGTCGAGTATCGGGTTCGGCGTGTCTTCGGGAGGATTGTCGGCCACGAAACCGTGGACGTTGTACGACAGGACCTTGATTGCCCCGGCGGGCACGTCACGGCTTATGTTGAGCGGCCAGTAAGTACGTATCGGGGAATATCCGGCCAAGAGGCCGGCGAATGATATGAGCGCGTATTTCTTCTTGACAAAAAGGAAAAAGAACATAAAGCATACATTGACGGCAAGGAACACGGGAAAAGCCAGTCCGACGTTTGCCCAGAACGAGTGCTCCACAGGATTTATCCGGTCAGAATAGCCTATGAGCAACATCGTGGCAACCGTCACGACGTTGGCTCCGGCAAGGACCTGAAGCGTTATGTTCTTTATTTTGCGTATCATTGTTTTCTTTTACTTTGGTAGTTAAGGAGTTATGGAGTAAAGGAGTCAAGACAAATGCTTCGTTGAATGAATAATCAATAGAATGGTTAATAATGAAAAATGAATAGTCAAATTTGCCTGTCAGGCAATGAACATTTCATCCTTAATTAGCTTAACGCTGACTTTCAGTTCTTCACTCTTCACTTAACAAGTCATTTGTCTTAACTCCTTTACTCCATAACTCCTTAACTCCTTTCATAAACTACTTTCCTCCTTCGAAGAGCTTGCGCTTCTCCTCTTCCGTCAGGCTGTCGTATCCGCTGCGGCGCACCTTGTCGAGAATGCGGTCTATCTCGTCCTGCTCGGCTTTCTTGCGGGCGTTGTAGTCCCAGTCAGACTCGCTCCTTGTTTCGTCCTTACGGTCCCACCGGTCGCTCTTCTTGTGCGTGCGCCGCTCCCAGTTGTCCTTCATCCGGTCGAAGAACTGCTGTCCGCGCGAGCGCCCGTAGTTGCCTCCGCCGGGATGGTTGCGCCAGTACCTTATCATTATATATCCGAACAGGGCGCCACCGAGGTGGGCGAAGTGTGCCACGTTGCTGCCGCTCGTGCCAAGGGCCGAGAACAGGTCGATGGCGATGAATATGCATACCATCCACTTGGCCTTTATCGGCACGGGCAGGGGGAATATGAACATGCGCTGCTCGGGGAAGAGCATGGCGAAGGCCAACAGTATGCCGTAGATGGCTCCCGAGGCTCCAACGGTAGTCCAGGCGTTAAGCTCGTAGCGGTAAGCGTGCGCTACCTGCAAAAAGTCGTCAAGCCCGAAACCGGCTATCGCGCTGTTCATCAGCGAGTAGAACTCGCCGAACTGCGCCATCATCTGTATCACTCCGGCGCCCACTCCGCACGCGATATAATAGAATAGGTATTTCCTTGGGCCCCACACGCTCTCCACGACGCAGCCGAACATCCACAGCGTGAACATGTTGAAGAGGATGTGCGTGAAGTTGGCGTGCATGAACATGTACGTCAGCAGCTGGTAAAAGTGGAAGTCGGACGCCAGGAAGAAGTGCAGTCCGAGCACGTTGTTAAGGTCAATGCCCCATCCCTCGAACACGATGAGGGCCAGGAACATCAAGACGTTGATAATCAGCAGATTCTTTGTTATCGGAGGAATTCTGAACATATCCAAATTATTTTATGCGTTTATATAAACCGTGGCAAAAGTACGAAAAATATCCGTTACCCGGCATAAAATCGTTTGTTTACCAACTTTTTTTCATTAAATTCCTCACTTTTTTTTATTTTTTGTTTGACAAATGAAATGAATGGACTATATTTGCGAGGAAAATGTACCGAAACAAATTAAATCGATTAATATTTTAAATAAACTGAATCATGAACAAAACAGAACTTATTGAAAAAATAGCAGCAGGCTCAGGCCTGCCTAAGACAGAGGCAAAGAAGGCTCTTGACGCAACAGTTGCAGCAATTAAGGACGCGCTCGTAGCAGGCGACAAGATTTCGCTCGTAGGCTTCGGAACGTTCAGCGTAAACGAGCGTCCCGCCCGCGAGGGTATCAATCCCGCGACGAAGGAGAAGATACAGATAGCAGCCAAGAAGGTGGCAAAGTTCAAGGCAGGAGCCGAACTCAACGACGCACTCAACTGATAAGCTGCTCAACGCAGTCTCAAGGGCGGGCAGGCGGTAAGACATTTACCGCCTGCCCGCCCTCTTTTCATACCCATGTGGCCCATGCCTCGCCGCCGGCCACCCATCGCCCGCACGCCGCCCAGCGGAAGCCACGAACCGGGCCATGCCGCAAAAGGCGGCCTCCTGCCGTGCGAAAGGCCGTCTTTAAGACCGCGAAAGGGCACCTTTTACCGCGCGAAAGGCCACCTATTGAAAACGAGGCGCATATCTGCTAAAAAACGTGAAAAACTTACCGTATTCGAAAAGTTTAGCTTAAATTTGCACTCTCAACATCTGATAACATCAAGATGAGCATTACAAGCATAGCAAGAAACTTCTTCGCGCCAAGGCTGAAAGAGCTCGAGCGGTACGCCACCGACGCGGCCGCGATACAGCAGCGCATGCTGCGCTACCTGACAACCAACGCGAAGTACACCGAATACGGGCGCCGCTACATGTTCGGCAACATACAGTCGTACGACGCCTTCGCGGCCAACGTACCCCTGAACACCTACGACGACCTCAAGGACTACATCGACCGCATGCGCCACGGAGAAGCCGACGTGCTGTGGCCGGGAGTGGTAAAATGGTACGCCAAGTCGTCAGGCACCACCAACGACAAGAGCAAGTTCATACCCGTAAGCCGCGAGGGCCTCAAGCATACACACTACCAGGGAGGCACGGACGCCGTGGCCATCTACCTGGGCAACAACCCCGAAAGCCGCATGTTCGACGGCAAGGGCCTCATCCTGGGCGGCAGCCACTCGCCCAACTACAACCTTCCGGGCAGCCTCGTGGGCGACCTCAGCGCAATATTGATAGAGAACATCAACCCGCTGGTCAACCTCGTGCGCGTGCCGAAGAAACAGACCGCCCTGCTCAGCGACTTCGAAGTGAAGCGCGACCGCATAGCCCGCGAGACCATGCACAAGAACGTGACCAACCTCAGCGGCGTGCCCTCATGGATGCTGTCCGTACTCACGCGAGTGATGGAACTGACGGGCAAGACGCACCTTGAGGAAGTATGGCCCAACATCGAGGTGTTCTTCCACGGCGGAGTAGCCTTCACGCCATACCGCGAGCAGTACCGCAAGCTCATCACCTCGCCACGCATGCACTATATGGAGACGTACAACGCCAGCGAAGGATTCTTCGGACTGCAAAGCAACCCGACTGACCCGTCCATGCTGCTAATGCTCGACTACGGCGTGCTGTACGAGTTCATACCCATGGAAGAGTTCGGGATAGAAAACCCCACGGTACTCCCCCTCGAGGGCATAAGCACCGGAGTGAACTACGCCATGGTGATATCCACGCCCTGCGGGCTGTGGAGATATATAATAGGTGACACCGTAAGGTTCACCTCCGTCAACCCATACAAGTTCGTAATCACAGGCCGCACAAAGAGCTTCATCAACGCCTTCGGCGAGGAGCTGATAGTCGACAACGCCGAGAAAGGACTTGCCGAGGCCTGCCGCAGCACCGGAGCCGAGGTCAGCGAGTACACCGCCGCGCCCGTATTCATGGACGGCGAGGCCAAGTGCCGCCACCAATGGCTCATAGAATTCGCCAAGGAGCCCGGCAACATTGAAGAGTTTGCCGGCATACTCGACCGCAAGCTCCAGGAAATCAACAGCGACTACGAAGCCAAGCGGTACAAGAATATCACTCTGCAACACCTTGAGATAGTCAAGGCACGCCAGGGCCTGTTCAACGACTGGCTGAAGTCTAAAGGCAAGCTGGGCGGACAGCACAAGGTGCCACGCCTCAACAACAACCGCGACATCATGGAACAGCTGCTCAGGCTCAACAACACCAAGAATGAAGATTGACCGGACAATAAAATCATATTTGGCCCACTGGGCTAATCTGGCTGATTTGGCCAATAGGACTAATAAGCCACATAAGCCCTACAACAACATGCAATGGCTGCTCTTCGCAGTCCTTGCAATGGTATGCTCGTGCGCCAAAATGGGGCAGCCTGACGGCGGATGGTACGACGAGACACCACCGGCGATAGTAAGGACGTCGCCCGCCGACCAAGGAGTAAACATCAAGGCAAAGAAAATAAACATATACTTCAACGAATACATACAGGTAGACAACCCCACCGAGAAAGTCGTAATATCACCACCACAGATAGAACAGGCAGAGATAAAGCCCTCGGGCAAGAAGATAGAAGTAGAACTGAAAGACTCGCTCAAGCCCAACACCACATACACGATCGACTTCTCCGACGCCATAAGCGACAACAACGAGAACAACCCCCTGGGCAACTATACGTTCACATTCTCCACCGGCGACCATATCGACACCATGCAGGTAGCCGGATATGTACTCAACGCCGAGAACCTCGAGCCCATCAAGGGCATTCTCGTAGGCCTGTACAACAACCTCAGCGACACAATATTCACGAAAGAGCCAATGCTGCGCGTATCGCGCACGGACAGCCGCGGACACTTCGTAATAAAGGGCGTCGCGCCCGGAGACTACAGAATCTATGCCCTCCAGGACGCCGACAACAACTATTACTTCAACCAGAAAAGCGAGCAACTCGCCTTCACTCACGACATAATAACGCCGACCTTCAAGCCGGACATACGCCAGGACACACTCTGGAGAGACTCGCTGCACATCGATTCGATAGCCCGTGTACCGTACACTCACTTCCTGCCGGACGACATTGTGCTGCGTGCCTTCACCGAAGTGCAGACAGACCGCTACCTCATCAAGTCGGAACGCAACGAGCCTGACCACTTCACGCTGTTCTTCAGCTACGGTGACAGCCTGCTGCCGCAAATAAGAGGGCTCAACTTCAATGAGCATGACGCCTTCATAACCGAACTTTCAGAAAAGCGCGACACCATCACCTACTGGCTGCGCGACACCATGCTGGTAAACCAGGACACACTGCGCATGGAGCTGAAATACATGGCCACCGACACGCTCGGCGTACTACGCCTCCAGACCGACACGATGGACATCCTGTCGAAGCAACCATACGAGAAGCGGATGAAGCAGAAACAGGACAAGTACGAGGAATGGAAGAAAAAACAGGAACGCGCCAAGAAGCGCGACAAACCCTATGAGACGGAAATGCCGGCAGAGCTTCTCGAGCCGAAATACAACGTCGCCTCAGAGCCCGACCCTGACCAGAACATAACCATAGAAATGCCCGCGCCATTGGCAAAGGTCGACACTTCATGTGTACATCTTTACTCCAAGTACGACACGTTATGGTACCGCTCGCCCTTTGTGCTGCGCCCCAAGGAGGGGGTCAACCGCACCTACGAGCTTCTCGGAGAGTGGCGGCCAGGCATAGAATACAGCCTCGAAATCGACACCATGGCCTTTACGGACATCTATGGCAAGACAACCGCGCCGTTCAAGCAGGGATTCAAGGTAAAGACTGAAGACTCTTACGCCACGCTAATGTTCGACATAACGGGCATGGCAGACACTACCGTAGTCGTACAATTGCTCAACACGTCGGACGCGATGGTGAAAGAAACCTCCACGACAAACGGCAGGGCCGAGTTCTACTACATCAAACCGGGCACATACTACGCCCGTATGTACGTAGACTCGAACAAAAACGGTAAATGGGACACTGGCGACTACGCTGCCGACAGACAGGCGGAAACCACGTATTACTATCCCGAAAAGATAGAATGCAAGGAGAAGTGGGACCTTACGCTGACGTGGAACCCCATGTCGCGCAGCCTCGACCGGCAGAAACCTTTGGAGATAACCAAGCAGAAACCGGAGAAGGAAAAGACCATAAAACGGCGTAACCAGGAACGCGCCAGCAAGCTCGGAATACCGTATCCGGGAATGTAACGCCACGACGGCAAGCGCCGACGGATGTACCGCAGACAGCCAGGAACCACGCCGAACAGCGCCAACTTCAAAACCACAATATTATGAAACATCTCAGACTCTTCCTGTTCACAGCCGCCCTGCTGGGCATGGCATGTGCAGCCGGCACGGCATCGGCACAGTGCACGTTCAAGAACACGGCATTCAAGCCAGGCGAGTTTCTGTCGTACAACCTGTACTTCAACTGGAAATTCGTATGGGTAAAGGTAGGCACGGCGTCGATGTATGTCGTACAGAGCAAGTATAACGGCCAGAGCGCCTACCGCGCCAGCCTGACAACAAGGGGCAACAGCAAGATGGACAAGATATTCGTAATGCGCGACACGCTGCTATGCTATTCGTCGCTCAACATGGAGCCACTCTATTACCGCAAGGGAGCGCTCGAGGGAAAGCGCTACACCGTGGACGAGGTATGGTACAAGTACCCGGGCGGCAAGTGCAGCATTACGCAGAGCAGGCTGCACAAGGACGGCAGCCGTAAAAGCCGTTCGCTCACTCCCGACCAGTGCGTGTTTGACATGATGAACATATTTCTGCGCGCGAGAAGTTTCGACCTTGACAGCTGGAAGAAAGGCCATGTGGTTGATTTCCCCATCGTCGACGGCAACAGCGTTAACCCGGCAAAAATCAAGCTGCTCGGGACGAAGACCGTAAAGGCCGACAACGGCGTGAAGTACCGCTGCCTGGAGCTGTCGTACACGGAAAAAGAGAAAGACGGCTGGAGGGAGATTGCGCGGTTCTTCGTCAGCGACGACTCCAACCATGTGCCCATACGGCTTGACATGTTCCTGAAGTTCGGGTCGGCAAAGGCATTCCTTACGAGCATGAGGGGCGTTAAAAACCCTATCAAATCACAAGTGAAATAAGATGAGATCATTCATTACCGCAATGCTGGCAGCTCTTCTGCCGGCATTGTGCATGGCGCAGACGACCGAAGAGAAAATAACCGACATCATCAACGGAAAGCCTGCCAAGGTGGGCGTGGCGTGGATTGTTGACGGCAAGGAGCACTCCGTGAACAACGCCGATTGCTACCCTCTGATGAGCGTCTTCAAGCTGCACGGGGCAATAGCTGCGCTGAGGCAGATGGAGCGCCGCGGTACGCCTACCGATACATTGGTGCGTATCAACGCAAGCCAGGTTACCAAGAACACGTACACTCCAATGCTTGAGCGTTATCCCGAAAGCGGTTTTACGATACGTTTCGACAGTCTTTTGCAGTACAGCGTTGCCGAGAGCGACAACAACGCTTGCGACATCATCATCTCGATGGCGGGCGGAATAGAGGGCGTCAACGCCGAAATGCGCGCCATAGGGCTGGCGGATTGCAACCTGTCGTACCCCGAACTCTCGATGCAGGCCGACCCCATGCGCTCCTACGACAACTGCTCCACGCCGCTGTCAGTGGCCATCCTCTTCAAGAAACTTTTTGAAGAGAACATTCTCGGAGAGCCTTACGCCACGCTGCTGAAGCACATCCTAATCTCTACAACCACCGGACAGGACAAAATAAAGGCGGCACTTGAGCCGGGAATGCTCATCGCCCACAAGACCGGCACGGGCTTTACGCTGGACGACGGCACGAAGATTGCCGACAACGATGCGGGCGTTGTGTTGTTGCCCGACGGCCGACGGATATACATATCAGCGCTGGTCAAGGATTCAAAATTGGGCTCAAAGGAGAACGCAAAGCTGATAGCTGACATGGCAAGGATTATAATCAGGGACGCAGTGAAGAAGTAAGGAGGGAAGCCATAAGAATAAAATAGGAGATAAACATGTACTGACGGATAACCGAGAGATTATAAACGTGGCTTTATCGGGCCTATTTCTCCCATAACTCCCATCATCAAAAGAACAATGAAAAAACTATACATAGAAACCTACGGCTGCCAGATGAACGTGGCCGACAGCGAGGTCGTGGCCTCGGTAATGAAGATGGCGGACTATGAAGTGTGCCAAGACATAAGCGAGGCCGACGCCGTGTTCCTCAACACGTGCAGCGTACGCGACAACGCAGAGCAGAAGATACTTAACCGCCTTGAAGCCCTCAACGCCATGCGGCACGGCGGAAGGAAGCTGATAATAGGAGTGCTCGGATGCATGGCTGAGCGCGTCAAGGCCGACCTTATTGATAACCACCATGCCGATTTAGTAGCAGGGCCTGACGCTTACCTCACCCTACCCGACCTCATTGCCCAGGCCGAGACGGGCCTCAAGGCTATAAACATAGAGCTATCCACGACGGAAACATACCGCGACATAGTGCCACAGCGCATCTGCGGCACACATGTTGGCGGCTTCGTGAGCATAATGCGCGGCTGCAACAACTTCTGCCACTACTGCATCGTGCCGTACACGCGCGGACGGGAGCGCAGCCGCGACCCCGAGAGCATTCTCCGCGAGGTGGCCGACCTGCACTCGCGCGGCTACAAGGAGGTAACGCTGCTCGGGCAGAACGTGAACAGCTATTTTAGTGAAGAGCCAAAAATGAAAAATGAAACATCCGAATGTATGGACATGACGGATGATAATGCAAGGCAAAAGGAAGCTTCACTCAACTTTCCACAGCTCCTCGCCCTCGTGGCAGAGACGTTCCCCGACATGCGCGTGCGCTTCACCACGAGCCACCCGAAGGACATGAGTGACGAGACGCTGCGCGTCATTGCCTCGCACGACAACGTGTGCAAGCACATCCACCTGCCCGTGCAGAGCGGCTCTGACCGCATTCTCAAGCTGATGAACCGCAAGTACACGCGCGAGTGGTACATGGGCCGCGTGGAGGCGATACGGCGCATCATACCCGACTGCTCGATAACCACGGACATCTTCGTGGGCTACCACAGCGAGACGGAGGACGACCACCGCATGTCGCTGTCGCTAATGGAAGAGGTAGGATACGACTCCGCCTTCATGTTCAAGTACAGCGAGCGCCCCGGCACCTACGCCTCAAAACACCTGCCCGACGACGTGCCCGAGGACGTGAAACTGCGCCGCCTCGACGAAATGATACGCCTGCAGACACGCATATCGGCCGAGCGCAACGCCATGGACGTAGGCAAGGAGTTCGACGTTCTGGTAGAGGGCTTCAGCAAGCGTAGCCGCGAACAGCTGTTCGGGCGTACCTCGCAGAACAAGGTAGTAGTGTTCGACAAGGGCACTCACCACATCGGCGACACCGTGCGAGTAATGGTAACGGAAAGCTCGAGCGCAACGCTTAAGGGCAAGGAAGTATGATCCGGCTGGACGGCTTGTACGTGCAAGCCAGCCAAGACAACATCCATCATTATACAAAAGACGGCCTTTTACAATGCGAAAGGCCGCCAATTACAAGCCAAAAGGCCGTCTTTCGCGACATGAAAGACGGCCTTTTGTAATTCAACAGGAAATTAGGTATAAGCCAGGCGGCCGCGACACGGCCACGGAAACGCCGGGGCAGCGCCCCGCCGAGCCCGCGACAGGGAGTGGCTGCGTGCGCATAAAATATGGAAAGATACGTTAAAAATGCGTGATAATGCACGTTTGCGACGACTTATGTCGGCTATTTATATTAAATTTGCAACCGATATTAACTTAATCGTTTTTTCTGTTAAATGAGCAATGAGATTAACCCGCTGTACAGCAATCCGAGGGGATTGACGGACAGCGAAGTGTCAAAAAGCCGCCAGGAACACGGCGAGAACACACTAACTCCTCCGAAGAGGACTCCTTTATGGAAATTGTACCTTGACAAATACAAGGACCCTATCATCAAAATCTTACTCGTAGCGGCGGTAATCTCGCTGGCCCTGGCTTGCATCAACGGCGAGTTTATCGAGAGCGTGGGCATTATCCTGGCCATCGTCCTGGCCACGACAATCGGCTTCTGGTTCGAGATGGACGCGGCAAAGAAGTTCAACGTGCTCACCGCCCTTGGCGAAGAGTCGCCCGTAAAGGTGCGCCGTGACGGCAAGGTAGTGGAAGTGGCGCGCAAGGACATCGTCGTTGGCGACGTCGTAATCATCGAAGTGGGTGACGAGATACCCGCCGACGGTACGCTGATAGAGTCTACCGACCTGCAGATTGACGAGTCGTCGCTCACCGGCGAGCCGATAATCACCAAGCATGCCGACCCCGCGAAGAACGACACCGAGGCCACTTACGCCTCGTCAAAAGTGCTGCGCAGCACGATGGTTATGAACGGACGCGGCACGTACCAGGTTACCGAGGTGGGCGATGCGACCGAGATTGGCAAGGTGTCGCGCGCAAGTACAGAGATAACGGCTGTCAAGACGCCGCTCAACCTGCAGCTCGACAAGCTGGCAAAACTCATCAGCAAGTTCGGTATCGGCATATCCGTAGCCGCCTTCATCATATTCCTCACCCGCGACATAGTGCTCGACTCGGAAGGCATTTGGGCGTCGACGGACTATCTGCGTATGGCCGAGACGGTGCTGCAATACTTCATGATGGCCGTAACGCTGATAGTTATGGCCGTGCCCGAGGGCATGCCTATGGCCGTAACACTGAGCCTCGCGCTCAACATGAGGCGCATGCTGAAGAACAATAACCTTGTGCGCAAGCTGCACGCCTGCGAGACAATGGGCGCCGTTACGGTAATCTGCACCGACAAGACGGGTACCCTGACGCAGAACAAAATGCAGGTGGCCGACATGAAACAGTACGATGCTGACGACGCGCTTTTCCGCTCGGCCATAGCCCTGAACACCACCGCCCACCTCGACGAAGAGGGCGGCAAGGGTATCGGTAACCCGACAGAGGTCGCACTGCTGCTGTGGCTTGAGAAGAACGGAGTTGACTACCGCGCCCTCCGCAAGGACGAGGACATCGAGGCGCAGCTGCCGTTCTCTACCGAAAGAAAATACATGGCCACCATCGGAAAGATAGGCGGCAAACGCATATTGATGGTCAAGGGCGCGCCCGAGATTGTGGCTTCGTTCTGCGACATCACCCCCGAGGCACGCCAGGAGATAGGCGACCGCCTGCGCGGATACCAGAACCAGGCCATGCGTACGCTGGCTTTCGCCTACCGTGTGCTGGCCGACGGCGAGCAGGCCGACATGACTTCCGTTGCCGCAGGCCCCAAACTGACGTTCCAGGCCGTAACAGCCATCAGCGACCCGATACGCCTTGACGTGCCCGACGCCGTGAAACAGTGCGTCAGCGCGGGAATTAACGTCAAGATAGTAACAGGCGACACGTCGGCAACAGCCATCGAGATAGCCCGCCAGATAGGCATTTGGAACGCCGAAACGCCAGCCGAGGCGCAGATAACTGGTCCCGACTTCGCCGCCCTGAGCGACGACGAGGCATACCAGCGCGTGGCCAAGCTGCGCGTGATGAGCCGTGCGCGGCCTACCGACAAACAGCGACTTGTCAACCTGTTGCAGAAGCGCGGCGAGGTAGTGGCCGTCACCGGCGACGGCACCAACGACGCCCCGGCGCTCAACCACGCTCATGTGGGGCTGTCGTTAGGCTCGGGAACGTCGGTTGCCAAGGAGGCGAGCGACATGACTTTGCTTGACGACTCGTTCGGAAGTATAGTCAACGCCGTGATGTGGGGCCGCTCGCTCTACCGCAACATACAGCGCTTCCTTTACTTCCAGCTTATCGTCAACGTTACCGCGCTGCTGCTTGTGCTCGGCGGTTCGGTAATAGGCACCGAGCTTCCGCTCACCGTCACCCAGATACTTTGGGTCAACCTGATTATGGATACGTTCGCAGCGCTTGCCCTTGCGTCGCTTCCTCCGTCGCGTGAGGTCATGAAGGACAAGCCGCGCAAGCAGTCTGACTTTATCATAACACGCGGAATGGCGCAGGGAATCATAATCATAGGCCTGCTGTTCTTCTGCTTCCTCTTCGGCATGTTGATACATTGCAACCAGTCGGAGGGAGCCCTGCACGTACACGAGCTGTCCATATTCTTCACCACTTTCGTGATGTTGCAGTTCTGGAACCTGTTTAACGCCAAGTCGTTCGGCTCCAACCATTCTGCCTTCCACGCCTTCACGCACGACAACGGACTGCTGCTCGTGCTCGCGATAATCCTCGGCGGACAGTGGATTATCGTCACTTTCGGCGGCAAGATGTTCCGCACCGACCCGCTGTCGCTGCAGGAGTGGCTCGTCATCATCGCCGCCACGTCGCCCGTGATGTGGATTGGCGAGATATGGCGGTGCATAAAGCGCGTGATTAATAAATGATAAAGAATATAATATTCGATTTCGGCGGTGTCCTCGTCGGCCTTGACAGACACAGGTGCACGGACGCCTTTGCCAGGCTCGGAGCCGGGGCCATCGCCGGATACGTTGACGAATGCCGGCAGGAAGACCTGTTCCACGAACTGGAAGTGGGCGCCATCGGCATTGCCGAATTTTGCGAAAAGGTGCGCCGGGCGTGTCCCGGATGCACGGCGACTGACGCCGAAATCAGCGGCGCATGGGGCGCCCTGCTCACCGGAATACCTGTGGTGAAGCTGGAAAGGCTGGCAGAATTGAAGGAGAAATACCGTCTCGTGCTGCTCAGCAACACCAACCCGATACACTGGAGGAAGTCAGTGAGCGACTATTTCACCGCATCAGGCAAGACGGTTGACTACTATTTCGAGCGCACTTTCCTGTCTTACGAGATGCAAATGCTGAAACCCGACGAGGCGATTTTCCGCCAAGTGCTCTCCGAGACGGGCTTCAACGCAGCCGAAACGCTATTCATCGACGACTCTGAAGCCAACTGCGCAGCCGCCAGAAGAGTAGGCATTGAGGCATTGCGCTCGGCTGCAGACGAATGGCTTAGACTATGATTGCAGCCGTGCCGAGCGCAATACGCCGTGCAGGAAACGGGCTAATGCCGCCCGATATGCCGCCACAGGCATGATGATTGACTATAAAACGTGAACAATGAACAGCAACTACGTAGCCACAATAGGATTCTTTGACGGCGTTCACCGTGGCCACCGCTACCTCATCAGCAACGTTATCGACACGGCGAAGCGTGAGGGCAGGCAGTCGATGGTTATCACCTTCGACAGCCATCCGCGCCTCGTGCTCCACAAAGAGTACCGCCCCAAACTGCTCACCACGGCCGAGGAGAAGCGCCGCAGGCTCGAGGCAACGGGCATAGACCGCTGCGTAATGCTGCACTTCGACGGACAGATGGCGGCCCTCTCGGCGCATGACTTCATGCGTGACGTGCTGCGCGACAGCCTCAACGTGGGCAAGCTGATTATCGGTTACGACAACCGCTTCGGCCATGACCGCGCCGAAGTTTTCGACGACTACGTAAGATACGGCCGCGAACTGGGCATTGACGTTGTCCAGGCGGACGCTTTCAGGCTGAACGGAGTGCAGGTAAGCTCGTCCGTTATACGCTCGTTCCTCTCGGCAGGCGAGGCCGATATGGCCGCGATGTGCCTCGGTTACCACTACACACTGGCAGGAACGGTGACACAAGGATACCACGAAGGCCGCAAGCTGGGCTTCCCTACGGCCAACATCAGGCCGTCAGACGAGCTGAAACTCGTGCCCGAACGCGGCGTGTACGCCGTGAAAGTAAGGCTCGACTCATCGCCGATACAGCTTGACGGCATGATGAACATAGGCACGAGGCCTACCTTCGACGGCACCGAGACGTCGCTTGAGGCCAACATCTTCGACTTCGACGGCGACATATACGGCCACGACATGGAGGTGGCTTTTTACCACCGACTACGCGAGGAACGCAAGTTCGCCTCGGTAAACAAGCTCGCCGAACAGCTAAGGCACGACCGGGAAGAGGCCATGAGAATATTTGAAAAGGTAAAAAAGTAAAAGGGTAAAAAGGTAAAAATCAAAAAACAAGGAATATGAAGAAAACAATTCTATACCTGTTCGGCTTCCTGCTGATACAGTTCGCCCTGTCATGGATTGTCTACGCGGCATGGCTTCTCGCCACGGGCAGCAGCCAGGAATACGTCATGAGCGTGTTCGGAGGGGCACATCCCGAGGCCATCACAGCCCCGATGATGATACTCGCGTCGGCCCTCTCGGGCGCGGCCACAATCGCGGTGTTCGTATGGCGCAAGTGGGCAGTCATGTCGCCGTCCTACCTCAGGCAGCGCCACTGGGACGTATTCTTCTGGTGTGCCGTAGCCTCCCTCGGCACGATAATACCCTCGATATGGCTGCAAGAGCAAATGCCGGCCATGAAGGACTACATGGCAGACTCGTTCACGGCCATCATGACCAACGATTACGGCTACTTCGTGCTGTGCCTCCTCACGCCGTTCGTAGAGGAGATGGTGTTCCGCGGAGCAATACTGCGCACCCTGCTCTGCTCCGTAAGCAACCACTGGGTGGCAATACTCATCTCGGCAGCGCTCTTCGCCGTCGTGCATCCCAATCCCGCGCAAATGCCGCACGCCCTGCTCATGGGCCTGCTGCTCGGCTGGATGTACTACCGCACGGGCAGCATACTGCCTGGAGTGGTGCTCCACTGGGTCAACAATACCGTGGCCTACGCCGTCACCATACTGTTGCCGGCAAGCAACGACATGACGCTCAGCCAGCTATTCGGCGGCAACCAGACCAGCGTAATCCTCTCAATAGTGTTCTCGCTGTTCATCTTCCTGCCCGCCATCTACCAGCTGAACATGAGGATGAAGCGGTAAACGTGTCGGCCAAAAGATAAACATAAAAGCGGAAGCGGCATAAAAGAGTTAATTCCTTTTATGCCGCTTCCGTTTTGTTTCTTTACTCCCCGTCGGTCTTTATATCCTTCATTTTCCTTGCGGGCACGCCGCCCACGACAGTGTTTGCCGGCACGTTGCGGGTAACCACGGCGCCGGCGGCCACGATTGAGTTGTCGCCTATCGTGACGCCCGACAGTATTGTCGAGTTAGATCCTATCCATACGTTTCTGCCCACGGTGATGGGCGCGGGCACGGTGTACTTGCGGCGCTTGGGTTCGATACCGTGGTTGAGCGTGGCGAACACCACATTATGGCCTATCTGGCTGCCCTCGCCGATGGTCACGCCGCCGTGGTCCTGAAAGTGGCAGCAGGCGTTGATGAACACGCCGGGGCCTACGTGGATGTTGCGGCCGAAGTCAGTATAGAACGGCGGAAACACGCGGAACGTGTCGGGCACCTCATAGCCGAACAGCTCTGACAGTAGCGCACGTACCTCGGCGGGCGTGTGATATGCCGTATTGAGACGGAACGTCAGCCGGCGGGCCTCATTGCTCGCCTCGTCCATAAACCTGTGTATCTCCTCCGTATCGAGAGGTCTGCCCGCATTGGCAACCTCCAAGAATTCTTCAAGTGTCATGTTTTTATGTTTTATTTCAAAATCCTGTGCAAAGGTACTGATTATCGCGCTTACGGCGAAATATGTATAAAGGCAGTTTCAATACATTTTACTGATTTTCCGCCCAACGGCCGCCGCCGTAAGATTTTTACTCTTATATTTATGCCACGAATATAGGATTCTGCTCGGCAACGCCATGTTAAAAACTTTGGCCATTTTCTTGACATTGCGCTAACCTTTCACTATTTTTGCATAGCGAACAACATTCAAGACATTATGGACATAAGAAACATTCACCTGGTTTACTTCAGCGCGACATTCACGACGCGCAAAATCCTGAGGGAGATAGCCCGAGTGATGGGCGGAAACGTAATCGAACACGACATAACATGCGGCCGACCGTCGGCTAAAGTAATGGTTGACGGAGAGCATGACGTGCTCGTAGCGGGCGCGCCCGTGTACGCCGGACGCGTTCCACGGCAGGCAGCCGAGGCGCTGAGAGCCTTCAGCGGCAACGGCGGACCAGCCGTAATAGCCTGCGTTTACGGCAACCGCGACTATGACGACGCCCTCGCCGAACTGCAGGACATCGTCGACCGACAGGGATTCAAGACCGTGGCGGCAGGCGCGTTCATCGCCCGCCACTGCATCTTCAACGACGTAGCAGCCGACCGTCCCGACACGGACGACATGCGAAAGATAGACAATTTCGCAACGGAATGCGCCCGCCTGCTGGCCTCAACGCCCGACGTCTCCGCCCTGCCCGAGCCCACCGTCAAAGGCAACCGCCCGTACAAGGAAAGCAAGGCCCTGCCCCTGTTTCCATCGGCCGACGCCGAGCTGTGCGACGGCTGCCAGACATGCGCACGTCAATGCCCCGCAGGCGCGATACCGGAGGAGTCGCCATGCCAAACCGACGGCGACAAGTGCATATCCTGCGGACGGTGTACGGTAATATGCCCACGCCACGCAAGAGCGTTCAGGGGCATGCCCTACGAACAGATTGTGGACAAATTCGTAAAGGCCAACGCCGCCCGCCGCGAACCCGAAACATTCTTTCCAGCCCCCGTCAACGGCCCAACGGCATGACGCCCCCTAACCGTACACTCTGCGAAATGCCGTCTTTCACCGCGCGAAAGACGGCATTTCGGCATGCAATATACGGCCTTTCACAACCCGATACGCGGCCTTTTGTCTTTTCCTGAAATAGGTTGACAGTTTTTGTTTAAATAAACTACATTATTTTACACACTCTGGATAGAGGTACTGGAATAGTTGACATCGCATCGGGAAATGTGCCGCTTTACTTTACTTTCCCGGTCTTTGTCAGGCTGCCCCGCGGGGCAGCCTGACAAAATCGCAGCAAAGATACTATCTTCCATTGTCATTCCCTCCATGCCCCACCGTTTTTTTTCTTTTCCACAGCCGTTTTTGTTCGCCGCTCCCGGCGTGCGCCGTCTCCGGGGTGTTGTTGCCGATGCTCATGTGGGGCCTGCGCGTGTTGTAAAAGTCGATGTACCTGCCGATGGCCTCGCCGGCCGTGGCGATGTCGGCGAAAGCGCGTCGGCGGTTTACGGCCTCCTGCTTTATTATGCCGTTGACGCGCTCGGCCACGGCGTTGTCGGTGGGGTTGTAGTCCTCGGTCATGCTCACCGATATGCCGTGTCGCCGCAGCTCGCCGATGTAGGCGTCGCAGCAGTACTGCACCCCGCGGTCGGAGTGGTGGACGAGGCCGTCAAGACTGTCCGTGCCGCGCACCGCCACGGCATGGGCTATGGCCTGCCTGAGGGC